>Ga0080064_1000014_pt1 | contig 718408 bp, 647 predicted proteins | sample Subgrocontami54m_FD_69260 | JGI IMG/M metagenome (GOLD analysis project Ga0080064, IMG submission 69260) | Subsurface groundwater microbial communities from S. Glens Falls, New York, USA - GMW46 contaminated, 5.4 m (SPADES assembly) (version 2) ... | reverse complement strand
GCCGCCAGGCGGCGTTGCTCGGCTTCGCCGTAGGCTCAGCTACTGTCTCAGCCTCGCGCCTTGCCTGACGGCCAACTGCGCTCGCTCCTTTATCGTCGGAACTTACGGAACAGGACACTAGTTCCGACCCACAATCGCGGCCACTATCATGTCCATTCCCGAACTGGTCTGCCCGGCCGGCAACCTGCCCTCGCTCAAGACGGCCGTGGACAACGGCGCCGACTGGGTTTACATGGGCCTCAAGGACGAAACCAACGCGCGCAATTTCGCCGGCCTCAACTTCGATGCCGCAAACGCACGCGAGGGCCTGCGTTACGCGCATGCGGCCGGCGCAAAGATGCTGCTTGCCATCAACACCTTCCCGCAGGGAAACGCCGCGCCGCGCTGGCAGCGCGCCATCGATGGCGCCGCCGACCTCGGCATCGACGCGGTGATCCTGGCCGACGCCGGCCTGATGCACTACGCGGCCGAGCGCCATCCGAATTTGCGCCTGCACCTGTCGGTCCAGACCTCGGCCACCAACTACGAAGCGATCAATTTCTACCACGAGCGCTTCGGCATCTCGCGCGCGGTGCTGCCGCGCGTGCTCTCGCTCGCCCAGGTCGCCGACGTGATCAAGAACACGCCGGTGCCGATCGAAGTGTTCGGCTTCGGCAGCCTGTGCGTGATGGTGGAGGGACGCTGCGCCCTGTCCTCCTACGTCACCGGCGAATCGCCGAACACCCGCGGCGTGTGTTCCCCGGCGAAGGCGGTGCGCTGGGAAAAGCATGGAGACGTTCTGGACGCGAGGCTGAACGGCGTCCTGATCGACCGCTTCGCCCCCGGCGAGAACGCCGGTTACCCGACCCTGTGCAAAGGACGCTTCGACGTCGAGGACGAAACCTATTACGCCATCGAAGAGCCATCCAGCCTCAATGCGATGGCCTTGCTGCCGGAACTGGTGAAAATCGGCGTTGCGGCGATCAAAATAGAAGGCCGGCAACGCAGCCCGGCTTATGTCGCCGCAGTCACGCGCATCTGGCGCGCCGCCATCGATGCCTACGCGAAGAGCCCGGAGCGCTTTTCAGTCCAGGCCGACTGGGCGAACGGCCTCGCGCGCGTGGCCGAAGGCCAGCAGCACACGCTGGGCGCCTATCACCGCAAATGGAAATAACAGTTCATAACGATATGAGGGGATACATCCCCTCATGCTCCCCTAAGTCAGGGGCCGTTTCGATAATTCCGAAACGGCCGCTAATATGAAACTCAGCTTGGGCCCGGTGCTGTACTACTGGACGCGCGAGGCGCTGATGGAGTTTTACGCCGGCGTCGCCGATTCAGCCGCCGATATCGTCTACCTGGGCGAGGTGGTGTGTTCGCGCCGGCACAATCTGCGCCTGGACGACTGGCTGGGGCTCGCGCGCGACTTGAGCGCGAGCGGCAAGCAGGTGGTCCTGTCCTCGCAGGCCCTGATCGAATCCGAATCGGACTTGAAGACCCTGCGTCGCATTGCCGCGAATGGCGACTTCACGGTGGAAGCCAACGAAATGGGCGCGGTGCGCCTGCTCGCCGGGCGCGTGCCTTTCGTCGCCGGACCGCACCTGAACATCTACAACAACGAAACGCTCGCCTGGTTCGCCGAGCTCGGCGCGACCCGCTTCGTGCTGCCGCTGGAGCTCTCGCGCGACATCCTGCGCGAACTGCAGGCCGCGCGCCCGGCCGGCTTCGAGACCGAGGTGTTCGCCTACGGCCGCATGCCGCTGGCGTTCTCCGCGCGCTGCTTCACCGCGCGCCACCACGACCTGCCCAAGGACGACTGCCAGTTCCGGTGTCTGGATGATGCCGACGGCCTCGCGCTGCAGACGCGGGAACACACGCCGTTCCTGACGCTAAACGGTATACAGACGCAATCGGCGCTGGTGTACGACCTGTCGGATTCGATCGGCGAGCTGCGCAGCCTCGAGGTCGACGTCGTGCGCATCTCGCCGCAGTCGCACAACACGATAGCGATCATCGAAGCTTTTAGCGAGCGCTGCGCCGGTCGGCCGGGCGCCAGTCTGGAAGGCCTGCGCGTCGCTGCGCCGTGCAACGGCTACTGGTACGGCGTGCCCGGCATGGAATACCGGACCACACATTGAATTCTCCGCAATCCGTCCCCCTGCTGCCGGCGCGCCTCGCCGGCCTGGTCAGCCGCCTGCCGCAATGGCCGCCGTCGGCCGTGCTGTGCGCCGGGCTGAATCTGCTGTTCCTGCCCACGCTCGACGCTGACACCAGGCAGCGCCTGATGGGACGCATCGTTTCCATCCAGGTCAGCGACGCCGGCCTGGATGGCCGCATCAGCCTCACCGCGCTTGGATTCCTGCCGGTGCTGCGCAGCGCGCCCGAAGTCACCATCCGCGCCTGCGCCTGGGATTACTATCGCCTCGCGCGCCGCCTCGAAGATCCGGATACCCTGTTCTTCTCCCGCCGCCTCACCATCGACGGCGACACCGAACTCGGCTTGCTGGTCAAGAACGCGCTAGATGCGATCGACTGGAGCCGCTTGAGCGGGCGGCTGGGGCCGGTAATCGAACGGCTGCGCCGGCTGGCCGAGCGCCGCGGCGGGTCTCACAAGCCCTACCCGTAGCACTCCCTGCGACGGAGACCCGTCGGCGCGCACAAGCCGCTGGCGTTTTGCTATATGATCTTCGCAACCCGGAAACATCTGGAACGAGGAAAACACCATGACCGTCGCCGATCTCATTCGCGCCCAAGTCGATGCGTTACCTGAAGAAATGCAGCGCGAAGCGTTGGATTTCCTGCTTTTTCCTGCGCATGAAAGCCGCTCACGCCGGCCACGTCAGCGGCGCCGATCCCAACATGCTGCGTTTTTTTGGGGTAGCGCCGGACTTTCCCGACCGCATCCCCGATCAGCCCGAGCAGGAACCCGCTCGCTGGTGATTCTCCGTGCGGCTCTTGCTCGACACCAACACATGTATCGAGATTCTGCGCGGCAGGAATGCCGGCCAGCCACGCGCCGACATCGTCCTTTCCGCGATTGTCCGCTCCGAGCTTCTGGCCGGTGCGCTGCTGTCCGCAAAGCCTGACGAGAACCGCCGTATCGCCGAAGCGTTTTGCGCGTTGTTTCCCTGCCTGGCATTCGATAAGTCGCCGACGTTCACGCCGAATGGCATGCACGCCTGCGCCGCACCGGGAACATCATCGGCGCAAGAGACCTGATGATTGCAGCCACGGCGCTCGCGCACAAGCTGACCGTCGTAACGCACAACACCGATGAATTTCGGCGCATCGACGGACTGAGCGTCGAGGATTGGCAGGAGTGATACGGGATTCTGGTAGCGGAATATTCGGGCCTGAAACCCTTAGCAATGTGATTTCAGATTTTGAAAAAGGAGTCATGGTTCGCGCGAGCGACATGATTCCTAAATGATCAAGAGCGAGACGAGACACGTGGATCTGACTAAATTGGCGCCAGAGATCGCGCGAGTCTTTGTGCGTAAGAAGTTCAAAATTCTCTCTACGGAACGTTTACCGAGGTCTGGCTTAACGGTGATCGCCCGATCAGATGATTTCAAGGTTCGAGTTTTCGTGGGAATGATAGAGGTAGAGGTCTATATCTCACCCAAAGACAGCGATCAATGGTCAGATTTGTTTGCGATCTTAGTGTACCTGGGCAAAATCCCGGACAATCTTGCGACCGACGGTCGTCCGCAGCCTCAGGTTGAGTTGGCTAATTTGTTATTGACCAACTACGAGGAAATTGGTGCATTGATGGATGATCCACAACGTTACGGGAATCTCTTGATGTTTCTTCGTCGGCGAATAGATACGGTTAACGCCCAGCTATCAATTCCACCGCGAAGCAAATAGGAGCTAGGAGTTAAAGGATCAAAGGAGCCAGGGTCGACATGTTTTCGTGGCGGAAAACAATTCGAGCTTGGTCCGTTTAGCCCGGTCGAAAGGTAGGTACCCAATGCCCGATAGGAAGAAGCTGAAGATGATGTCATCAATCAGCGCGGTAAAACGAGCGCGAACCAGAGAGACACGCCGCCAGCTTCTGGAAAGGCATTCTGTCTAGCCGGCAGAACATGCTCGGTGCTAAACTCACGACTCGGAGGTTACGACCATGAGCAAAGTTGAGTCGATCGAACAACAGATCAAGGCGCTGTCGGCGGAAGAGATTGCGCAGCTTCGGGCATGGTTTCTTGAATTCGACTGGGCGCTTTGGGACCAGCAGCTCGAGCGCGATGTTGCAGCCGGGAAACTTGATCTAATGGCGGAAAAGGCGCTTCGGGATCACGCAGCCGGAAAGACGACCCCTCTTTGATGCATCATGCATCCCTGGACTTCTGGGCCTGTTACCGGTCCTTGCCGGAGGACGTTCGCAAGCTCGCGGATCAAGCCTACGAACATCTCAAGCAAGATCCGGAGTATCCATCGCTTCATTTCAAGAAGGTCGGGCGTTTCTGGTCTGTGCGCGTGGGAGGCAGCCATCGCGCAGTGGCGGTGAAAGCCGCTGACGGTTTTGTCTGGTTCTGGATCGGCACCCACGCTGACTACGATAAGCTGCTCGCCTGACCCGTCGTCGGAGCGGCGGCGCTTGAAGCCGTGCGCCGCTCGATTCCAGCGATCACGCCGCTCCTGTGGCGTCGCCAAGCGCGGCGGGGTCCGCGTCCATCGGCGCGCAGGCGAGTGCCTGCGCGAGATGGCCGCGGCGAGCGAGATGGCGGGTCTTACTTGACCAAACCTTCAGCTTTCAGCGTTTCCTGCACCGCCGGCCGCGCACCGACCCTTCCCATGAAGCCCTTGATGTTCGGCCACTTGCCCAGATCGATCTTGTGCATTCCGGTCCAGTTGAGCACGGTGAACAGGTAGGCGTCGGCCGCGCTGAATTTGTCGCCCATCGAGTATTGCTTGCCCGCGAGCAGTTTTTCGAGTGCATTGAAACGCCGCTCGATCACGCCGAGCTGGACTTCCTTCATTTCCGGCGTCATTTTCGGGTTGAACAGCGCGCCGATCTGCTTGTGGATCTCGGCGGCGGTGAAGTTGAGCATTTCCATCAGGTGGTAGCGCTCCATCGTCCCGAACTTGGGCGCGAGTCCCGATTCCGGCTTCTGGTCGGCGAGGTACTGGCAAATGACGCCGACCTCGGTCAGCACCTGGCCGTCATCCAACTGCAGCGCCGGAACGTAGCCTTTGGGATTGATCTTCCAGAAATCGTCGCCGCCGGCGGTCTTCTTGTTCGGGATGTCGACTTTCTCCACATCGAACTTGTAGCCCGCTTCGCGCAGGACAATGTGCGGCGCCATGGAGCAGGCGCCGGGTGAATAATAAAGTTTCATGCGTGTTCCCTTCCTAGCTGGTGGACGAGGTCATGAGATGCGATCGAATGTCGCATGCATAGCTTACACGCGTTCGAGAATGCCTGCCGCGCGCCCCTCCGGCACACGGCTCATTCTGCCTCGCTCCTTCTGGTTGATTTCTCCCAGCCCTGAAATTGGCCGCCCTAGCTTCGATTCTCCAGCATTTTCAGGACCGCCTTGCCGAAAGCAGCGAGATCGCGCGTATCGGTGCGTATCACCCGCATGACGATCGTCCAGTCCACCTCGGTGTATTCGTGCACCAGCACGTTGCGAAAACCCACGGCGCGCTGCAGCCTTTGCGCAAGACCGCGCTCGATCAGTTCGAGCTTCGCAAGCTGCGCAAACGCGTCGGCGGCGGTTGTCGGCACCTTGCCGTGGGTGCCACAGAGGTGGAATGCAATATCGATGCAGGATTGGATGGCAAGCTCCAGATTGCGGGTAAGGATGTCCTGCATGTCCTCATCGCTCGCAAGCGCCTTGATCGACACCGGTTTCTTCGCCGCGACGCGGTGCAAGCGCCGCGACAACTCGCGCAGCCTCGCATCGAGGACGTCGGTGTCCACGGGGACGGTCATGCGAACAGCCCGGCCCGGGCCACCCGCACCGCTATCGCAGCACTCAAACGCTCGTCCTCGGAACGCTGCACTTTGGCAAGCATGCGCTGCCGCGTGGCCACATCGTCGCAGTAGATCTCGCGACCGCCGAGCGCGCGCGCCAGGACCAGCCCGCCAGCGGCCTCCAGGTCGATCAGGTCCGCGCTGCGCCCGGACACGGCGGCGACGATGCCGATTACCGCCATGCGCAGATCCGGGCTCATCGGCTTGCCGAAGCTGACGGCGACGTCGATGTCGCTGTCCGCGCGCGCCTGCCCGCGCGCCACGGATCCGAACACCGTGGCATAGGCGACACCGGCCTCGCGCAGCCGCCCGGCGAGCCTGACTTCCATCGGCTCGGATGCCGCGGGAAACTCCAGTGGCGCGACGAGATAGGCCACGACGCGGCCGTGCCGCTGGATGGCTACCGGAGCGTGCGAGCAAGCCTCGAGCAGCTGGCCGAAGCGGTTTTTTGCCGACGTGGCGTCAAAAGTCTTCATTGGCATAGTTTAGCTAATTTAGCTAATACTGTCCAGCCGCCGCGCCGGCCCGCGGAATGCCCGGACGGCTATCCGCGTCACGCTCCGCGATCGGCTGCGATCGGGGGCTGCGCCCCGTCCCCGAGCCAGGGCGCGATCGCCTCGCGCAAGGTCTTGAGCGTGAACGGCTTCGCGAGATGGGCGTCCATGCCGGCGTGCAAACAGTGCTCGGCGTCCCCGCTCAGGGCGTTGGCCGTGACGGCGATGATGGGTGTGCGCGACGCGAGCGCACCGAGTTCGCGTGCGCGGATTTCGCGGGTGGCCTCGAAACCGTCCATCACCGGCATCTGGCAGTCCATCAGCACCAGGTCGAAGCGCGATTCTTCCATGCGCTGCAACGCAACCAGTCCGTTGTCGGCCTCGGTCACCTCGACGCCGAGGCTTCGGAGCATGACCACGGCCAACATCTGATTGACGGGATTGTCCTCGACGAGGAGCACTTTCCCGGCGAGCGGCGTCGGCGGCTCGGCGGCAGACGGCCCCGCGGGCACGGCTGCAGGCGCGTCGGCGAGCGCCTCGAGCGGCAGTTTCATCCGGAACGTGGAGCCCAGCCCGGGTGCGCTCTCCACGCAAAGCTCGGCCCCCATCGCCTCCATCAGGCGCTTGCTGATCACCAGGCCCAGCCCGGTGCCGCCGAAACGCCGGCGATCCGATTGGTCGGCTTGAAAGAAAGGCGTGAACAGCCGCGGGATTGCCTCCGGCGCTATCCCGATGCCGGTGTCTTCCACCTCCAGAACCATCACCGGGCGCGAGTCGCCGCCGCCGGTTTCCCGCCACACATGCACCGCAACATGCCCGCGGTCGGTGAACTTGACGGCATTGCCGATCAGGTTCAACAGCACCTGGCGGATGCGCCCGGCATCGCCCTTCACCCGTGCCGGCAGGGATGGGTCGAATTCCAGCGTCAGCGCGAGGCCCTTGCGTTGCGCCATCGGCGAAAGCAGATCGACGACCGAACTCACCACGGGACGAAGCAGCAGCGGTTCGTTGACCAGTTCGAACTTGCCCGCTTCGATCTTGGAAAAATCGAGCACCTCGTTCAACAAGGTGAGCAGCGCGTCGCTCGATGAGGTTGCCGTATCGAGCAGCTTGCGTTGCTCCGGCGAGATTTCATAGCGGCTCAACAGGTCGAGCGCCCCGACAACGCCGTTCATGGGCGTCCTGATCTCGTGGCTCATATTCGCCAAGAACTGCGCCTTGGCGACGTTGCCCGCCTCGGCCTGCTCCTTTGCCAGACGCAGCCTGACGTTCGCGGCATCGGAATCGATGCGGCGCCCGATCGCCATTTCGGTGACCGACCGGTACAGGCGCGCGGTGCGGCGCAGGGTCAGGTAGAACAACGGCGTCAAAAACACAAACAGCGGCAAATACGCGCGCTCGTCCAGCAGACTCACGGCCATCATCGCCAGCAGTTGCGGGAGGGTATAGAGCTGGAATGCGCGCCCGACCAGCGACACGAACAGCGTGGCCACCGTCAGCATGGCGCACAACGCGGCGACGATCAGTATCGCACCTGGCCCGGTCGCGGCCGGATAAATGAAGGTCAGCGTGACGACGCACATCACCGCGGTCAGAAGCGCATTGCCCTCGAACTCGCGCTCCCCGCGCAAGATGCCGCTGCGCGTGACCGCGTCGGAGCCCAGGCGCCGCGCCAGAATATAGCGCCATGCGGCGATGACGACGGACAGGATGACCAGCACCGCGCCCGCCACCTCCTCTCCACGCGACCAGCCGATCCATGCGATGACGACACTGATCAACACCAGTGGCACGCCGCCGTCGCGCGCCTGCGCCGCCGCAGTTTGCAGCAGCTCGCGCCGCACCTGATCCTGGATCTCGACGTGCGCGGTCGACTCGGCCGGGTCGGCGGACGAGGCGGACGGGGACACAGGAGTCATTGTCAATTATTTTCAGGCGGCGCGGCAAATCCGCGCCGTCATTTTCTTCGGATGCTCGTCGATTTCCTGGACGCGGACGAAACAGTATTCGTGCGCAAGCGGCGATCTCTTGCAAACGACCCACGCGGTTCTTGCCATAACCACAGCCTACACGCGTTCAAAAATCCCCGCTGCGCCCATGCCGGTCCCCACGCACATGGTGACCATGCCGTACTTCAGGTTCTTGCGCCGCAGGGCGTGGATAGCGGTGGCCGAGCGGATCGCCCCGGTCGCGCCCAGCGGGTGGCCCAGCGCGATCGCGCCGCCCATCGGGTTGACCTTGGCCGGATCGAGGCCCAGGTCCTGGATCACCGCGAGCGACTGCGCCGCGAAGGCTTCGTTCAATTCGAACCAGTCGATCTGATCCTGGGTGATGCCCCCTGCCCTGCAGGCCACGGGAATCGCTTCTTTCGGACCGATGCCCATGATTTCCGGCGGCACGCCCCGGACCGCGAACGACACGAAGCGTGCGAGCGGCGTCAGGTTGAATTGTTTCAGGATCTTTTCGCTGACAAGAATCAAGGCCCCTGAACCATCCGACGTCTGCGAACTGTTGCCGGCGGTGACCGAACCTTTGGGCGCGAATACCGGCCGCAGTTTCGCCAGCGAGGCCAGATTGGTGTCGGCGCGCGCGCCTTCGTCCTGGCCGACGCTGCGGGTCTTGATGTCGATCTTTCCGGTCGCGAGGTTGGGGAAGCGCTCGACGATATCCACCGACGTCGTCTCGTCCTTGAATTCCCCGGCAAGTTGCGCCGCAATCGCCTTCTGATGCGACTTCAGCGAGAACTCGTCCTGCGCCTCGCGCGAAATCTTCCATTGCTGCGCGACTTTTTCCGCGGTCAGGCCCATGCCGTAGGCCATGCCGATGTTCTCATCCTTGAAAATGCCCATGTTCATCGACGGGTGGTAACCCATCATCGGCACCATCGACATCGACTCCACTCCGGCGGCGATCATCACCTCGGCCTGGCCGACGCGGATGCGGTCGGCCGCCATCGCGATCGCCGTGATGCCGGACGCACAGTAGCGATTGACGGTCACCCCACCCACTGTCTGCGGCAAACCGGCCAGCAGCACGGCCATGCGCGCCACGTTGAGACCCTGCTCGGCTTCCGGAAACGCGCAACCGACGATGGCATCCTCGATCAGCTTCGGATCGAGCCCCGGCACCTGGGATACGGCGGACTGGATTGCGCGCACCAGCAGATCGTCCGGCCGCACATTCTTGAACATGCCGCGCGGTGCCTTGCCGATCGGCGTGCGGGTGGCGGCGACGATGTACGCGTCCTGCAATTGTTTGGTCATTTTGGTTCTCCTATGTCTATTTGGATGCGAGGGGAACCATCCCCTCGCGCTCCCACTAAGTCAGTGGCCATTTCGGTGATTCTGAAATGGCCGAGGCTAGAATGGCGCTCAGTTGCGCACCGGTTTGCCGGTCTGCATCATGCCCATGATGCGTTCCTGGGTCTTGGGATGTTCCAGCAGTTCCATGAACGCCTTGCGCTCCAGATCGAGCAGCCACTGCTCGCTCACCAGGCTGCCCGCCTCCACTTCGCCGCCGCAAACGATTTCGGCGATCATCACCCCCAGCTTGTAGTCGTGCGCGGAAATGAAGCCGCCGTCGCGCATGTTCACCAGTTGCGCCATGATGGTGGCCATGCCATAGCGCCCGGCCACCGGCACCAGCGCCTTCAGCGGCGGCCGGTAGCCGGCATCGAACAGCGCGCGCGCCTCGACCTTGGCCACATGCAGCAATTCGTAGGGATTGAACACGATGACGTCGTCGGCGGCCAGGTAGCCCATCTTTTTCGCCTCCAGCGCCGACTTGGACACGGCGGCGGTGGCGGGACTCATGAAGTAATTCTTCAGGAATTGCAGCAGATCATTGCCCTTGGCATCGGCGGCCGCGCGCACCGCCGCTTCCTTCAGGCCTCCGCCCGAGGGAATCAGGCCGACACCGACTTCCACCAAACCGATATACGATTCGATCGACGCCACGCGCTTGGCCGCATGCATCAGCAGTTCGCAGCCGCCGCCCAGCGCCAGGCCGGAGACTGCGGCCACCACCGGGACGCTGGCGTATTTCATCGCCAGATGCGCCTGCTGCAGCGCGACCACCGCAGGCTCTATCGCCTTGACCCCGCCCGACATGAACAGGGGCAGCATGGCTTGCAGGTCGGCGCCGACCGAGAACGCGCCGCCGGCGGCAGCATCGGCGCTCCACAGCACCAGGCCTTTGTAGTTCTTTTCCGCCTGTTCCAGCGCCCTGGCCAGGCCGGCGATCACGCCGGGGCCGATGCAGTGCATCTTGGTCTTCAGCGACAAAATGAGCACCTCGTCACCCTGGTGCCAGATGCGCACGGAATCGTCTTCGAACACCGTGGTTCCCGCAGTGCTGCCATCGGGTGCGGCGGCTCCCGCAACCGGGGCGCGAAATACCTGGCGCTGATACACCGGCAGCATGGAACGCGAGACGTTGGTCTTGCGCGCAGGCGAGTACGAGCCCTCGGGCGCGTGTACGCCGCTGCGGCCGTCCGACACCCAGGCCGGCAACGGCGCATTGCACAGCGTCTTGCCGGCGTCTATGTCTTCCTTGATCCAGCCGGCGATTTGCTGCCAGCCGGCGCTCTGCCAGGTCTCGAACGGCCCCACGCTCTGGCCGAAGCCCCAGCGCATGGCGAAATCGACGTCGCGCGCGTTGTCCGCGATCGATTCCAGGTGGACCGCAATGTAGTGGAACACATCGCGGAAAATCGCCCACAGGAACTGCGCCTGCGGATTCTTCGACTCGCGCAGCGTCTTCATGCGCTTGGCCGGGTCTTTCTCTTTCAGGATGCGCGCCACCAGGTCGTCCGCCTTGCCGCCGCCGGCGACGTACCCGCCGGTGGCGAAATCCAGGCGCTGGATCTCCTTGCCGACTTTTTTGTAGAAGCCCGCGCCGCTCTTCTGCCCCAACGCGCCCGCCTGCACCAATTTGGTCAGCACCTCCGGCGTGCGGTAGACCACGAAGAACGGATCGTCCGCCAGCGTATCCTGCATGGTCTTGATCACATGGCCCATGGTGTCGAGGCCAACCACGTCGGCAGTGCGGAACGTGCCGGACTTGGCGCGGCCCAGCTTCGCACCGGTGAGATCGTCCACGACGTCGCAGGACAGACCGAATTTCGCCGCCTCGTGCATGGTCGCGAGCATGCCGAAGATGCCGACGCGGTTGGCGATGAAGTTGGGCGTATCTTTCGCCCGCACCACCCCCTTGCCCAGCGTGGTGGTGAGAAAACCTTCGAGCTGGTCCAGGATCGCAGGCGCGGTCGCGGCGGTCGGGATCAGTTCCACCAGATGCATGTAACGCGGCGGATTGAAGAAATGCACGCCGCAGAAGCGCGGCTTCAATTGCGCGTCGAAGCCTTCGGACAGCGCCGTGATCGACAGGCCGGACGTGTTGCTGGCGAAGATGGCGTTCGGAGCGATGAACGGGGCGACCTTCCTGTACAGATCGTGCTTCCAGTCCATGCGCTCGGCGATCGCCTCGATGATGAGATCGCAGCCCTTGAGCGCTTCGAGATGCTCGTCGTAGTTGCCCACCTCGATGTAGGCCGCCTCATCCTTGTTGCCGAACGGCGCGGGACTCAGTTTCTTCAGATTTTCGATGGCGCGCAGCACGATGCCGTCCTTGGGGCCATCCTTGGCCGGCAGGTCGAACAAGACCACGGGTACCCGCGCGTTGACGCAATGCGCGGCAATCTGCGCGCCCATCACGCCGGCGCCGAGGACAGCGACTTTCCTGACGATGAAATTGCTCATGGGATTCCTTTCCTGTAAATGCTTGCGCTGTGAAAGTTACGAATTGCCGCGCATGGCGACTCCGTTGGCGCCACGTTCTGCGATTCAGTTGCGAAAACCTTGCGCGGACGAACCCCGTCCGCGCGGATCGTCGATTGCGCACGGATGAAAAGCACATCCGTTCGCAATCGACGATCTTGGCTAAAACCCCACGTCGCATGCGGGGTTAACCCTAACCGCGTTTTCCGTTCGGATATGCTTTTCATCCGAACGGAAAACGTGGTTGGCGCGCGCAGCGCGCAGGTCTTCCCAAAACCTGCACAGACGCAAAACTCCACGCCATATTTGTCAAGCGGCGCTCAAAACAATTCCGCTTCAAGCTCGAGCAGATTCGCCGCGCCCGAGCGCGCCTGGCGGATCAGCATCGCGGTTTCGGGCAGCAGCCGGGCGTAGTAAAAGCGCGCAGTCGCGAGCTTGGCCTTGTAGAAACCGTCGCCGGAATCGAGCTTCGCCAGCGCGATTTTCGCCATGCGCGCAAAGAAGTAGGCGTAGACCAGATGGCCGACCACGCGCAGGTAGGGCACGGCGGCGGCGCCGACTTCGTCCTGGTTCTGGAACGCCTTCATGCCGATTTCCATGGTCAGTTTGGTGAGCTTGCCGCCGAGTTCGCCCAGCGGCGTGACGAATTCGGAGAGCGCCTCGTCGGTGCCGTTCTCCTCGACGAAAGCCTGCACCAGCGCGCCGAATTTCTTCAGCTTCGCGCCGTTGTCCATCAGCACCTTGCGCCCGAGCAGATCGAGCGACTGGATGGTGTTGGTGCCTTCGTAGATCATGTTGATGCGGGCATCGCGCACGTACTGCTCCATGCCCCACTCGGAGATGTAGCCATGGCCGCCATAGACCTGCATCGCCTCGGAGGTGGCAATCCAGCCGTTGTCGGTGATGAACGCCTTGACGATCGGCGTCAGCAGCGTGACCAGGTCGGCTGCGTCCTTGCGCGCGGCTTCGTCCGGATGATTGAGTTCCCGGTCTATCTGCAGCGCGATGAAGGAGGTGAAGGCGCGTCCGCCCTCGGCGTAGGCCTTCGCCGTCAGCAGCATGCGGCGCACGTCCGGATGCACGATGATCGGATCGGCCGGCATATTCGGCGCCTTGACGCCGGAGAGGCTGCGCATCTGCAGCCGGTCCTTGGCGTAGACCAGCGCGTTCTGATAGGCGACTTCGGTTTGCCCCAGGGACTGCATGCCGACACCAAGGCGCGCGGCGTTCATCATCACGAACATCGCGTTCAGGCCCTTGTTCGGCTGACCGACGAGCCAGCCGGTGGCCGCGTCCATGTCCAATTGGCAGGTCGAGTTGCCGTGTATGCCCATTTTCTCCTCGATCGCGCCGCAGGTAATGGCATTGCGCGCGCCCACGCCGCCGTCGGCTGTGGCAAGGAACTTCGGCACCAGGAACAGGGAAATCCCCCTGGTGCCGGCGGGTGCGTCGGGCAGGCGCGCGAGCACCAGGTGCAAAATATTGGCGGCCATGTCGTGCTCACCGGCGGAAATGAATATCTTGCTGCCGGTGATCTTGTAGGAGCCGTCGGCCTGCACTTCGGCCTTGGAGCGCAGCAGGCCCAGGTCGGTGCCGCAATGCGCCTCGGTCAGGCACATGGTGCCGGTCCATTCCCCGGAGACGAGTTTGGGCAGGTACAGTTTTTTCTGCTCCGCCGTGCCGTGCTCGTGCAAGCAGGAGTAGGCGCCGTGCGACAGGCCGGGATACATGTACCACGCCTGATTGGCGGCATTCAGCATTTCGGCGAAGGAGTTGTACACGACCACGGGCAGGCCTTGCCCGCCGAACTCCGGATCGCAGGAGAGCGAGGGCCAGCCGGCTTCCACGAATTGCTGATAGGCCTCCTTGAAGCCCTTGGGCGTGCTCACCGCATGGGTGGCGGCGTCCAGACGGCAGCCCTCGCGATCGCCCGAGTGATTCAGCGGGAACAGCACCTTCGAGGTGAACTTGGCCCCCTCCTCCAGCACCTGGTTGATGGTGTCCACATCGATCTCGGCATGCTTGGGCAACTGTTTCAATTCGCTTTCGACCTGCAGCAGCTCGTGCAGCACGAAATGCATGTCGCGCAAGGGAGCGACGTATTGACCCATGATTTTCTCCTTTGGATTAAACGGGTGTCTGCTGCGGATGGCGGTTTGCACTTGACGGGGCGCGTCTGGCCGCCTTCTTGACGCGCGGCCGTTTGGCGGATCTGGCCGGAAGCACAGGCAAAGGCGCGCGCAGGCCGCCGATCATGAAGCTCATCAGCCGCGCATACAGCGCTTCGGCGTCGCCGTCATCGAGCGCGTCTCCGGCCACGATGTGCAGCGCGTCGGTGCCGGAGAGGGCGTAGGACATGGCGCCGAGCATGAAATGGAAACGCCACAGGATTTCCTCCCCCGGTACGCCGGGCAGTGCCTTGATCAGAGCCGCCTTGAAGCGGGCGAGTACCGCAGCGTATTCCTCCGCCAGAAAGCCGCGCACGAATTCAGAGGGTTTGGTATAGGTGCTTCCAAGCAGGCGCATGAAGGTGCGCCCGCCGCCTTTGCTGTCGGCAGCCATTCTCAGCGCAACGCCGAAAAACACTTCGAGGATCCCGCTCGGCTTCAGCGGCGCGCCGCCGGCCTCGGCTTCCAGCCGGTCGAGCTCCTGCAGGCGCTGTTGATTGAGCCAGGTCAGGCGCCGGCGGAACACCTCCCGGATCAGCGCTTCCTTGGTGCCGAAGTGATAGTTGACGGCGGCAAGATTGACCGCCGCCGCGCCGGTGATCTGGCGCAGCGTCGTCGCCTCGAAACCGTACTCCGTAAACAACGATTCGGCGGCGTCGAGAATGCGCAGGCGGGTGTCGATTTCAGCCATGGGAATCCATACGTATGTTTCAAACAGTTGTTTGAATCATACACCAAAGTCCCGGCCGTGTGCAAACCGGATGAGCAATATGATTTCTGCCCCGTCAGGCCGCGGCCGGATACCAGCCCGGTTTGCGTTTTTCCCGGAACGAGGCCAGTCCTTCGGCCGCCTCGGCAAGCTGGCGCACAGACGCATGCTCGCGCACCAGGTCCACGAACAACGCGTCCTCGACGATGGCGCCCGCCACCTGCAGCGAGCGCAGCTTGGTGGCGGCCGTCGCATTCGGTGCGTTCATGAGCAAGCCGTCGACGATCCTCGCGCCCACTTCCTCCAGTTTGTCCGCCGCACAAACCTCGTGCGCGAGGCCGATGCGGCGCGCCTCGTGCGCGTCGAACCGCTCCCCGGTCAAGGCATAGCGCCGCAACGCGCGCAGGCCGATCGCCTGGACCAGCTGCGGCAGGATGATTCCCGCCATCAGCCCCCAACGCGTTTCCGTGATCGCAAACATCGCATCCTCGCTGGCGACGACGATGTCACAGGCGGCGACAATGCCGGTGCCGCCGCCGAAGCAGCCGCCCTGCACCAGGGCGACGGTCGGAACCGGCAGCGTGTCGAGCCTGCGCACCAGATCGCCGGTCGCGCGCGAGGCCTTCTCGTTTTCTTCGGGAGACATTTGCCCGACAGCACTGATCCAGGCGAGGTCCGCCCCGGCCTGGAAATGCCTGCCCCTGCCCTTCAGCACCACTGCGCGCACGCCCCGCGTCGCGCCCAGCGCGTCCATGGCTTCGTGCACGCCGGAAATCAGATCGCCGTTGTAGGCGTTGTTCACCTGCGGGCGATTCAGCGCCACCGTGGCGACACCGCGCGCATCCAGTTCCCACAGGACGGTGCCGTTTCCGCTCGAGTTCTGCATAGATGGATCTCCTTGTGTTTGATGTTCCGGCACCGATTCCCTGCAACAGGCAACCGGGAAGGATGGTGTCACGTCAATAAGAGCGCTGAATGACCTGCGCCAGCACTCCGCTAAGCCGAATCGCCATCCACGGCCAGGCGCTCGCCGCCGCTCCCGGCCGACCGGATCGCGGCCTCCATCACGGCAACGCCGTGAATTGCGTCTTCCACCGGAACCGGGTAGATCGCGGCGCCGGCAACGGCATCCGCGAACGCTTCCAGTTCGGCGCGCTCGATGTCCACCTGCGGATACTCGATGCGCCGCACCTTGCCGTCGATGTCGCAAATTTCCAGGATATGGTGGTCGAGCAGATGCAGCCATCCGCGCGTCCCGAACACCTGCAGGCGAACAATGCGCCCGGTCGCGGTGAGCGTGCTCATGCAGCCGGTGGCGCCGCCGGTGAAGCGCACGAACGCCGAGGTCGTGTCGTCCAGGTCAACGGCCAGCACCTTGCGCTGGCTCTCGCAGCGTATCGAGGCTATCGGTCCGGCGAGGCCAACGAAGGCATCGATAATGTGAATACCCATTGCCGTCATGCCCCCGGCCGGACTTTCGACTGGCGTCGCCCGCCACGCGCCCGGCTGGTAGCCGAGACCGAAGTTTCCAGAAAAATTGCCTTCCAGGTGGAGGATCTCGCCCAAACTTCCCGCGGCAACGATACGTTTCATTTCGGCGAATGCGGGAAGAAAGCGCCGGTTATGTCCCAGTGCCAAGACGACTCCGGCGTCGCGACAGGCGCGCGCCGCTGCACGCGCGCTCGCCGCATCCAGCGTGAACGGTTTCTCCACGAAGACGTGCTTGCCTGCAGTAGCCGCCGCGGCAACCTGCCCGGCATGCTGGGAGTGCGGCGTGGCCAGAACCAGCGCGTCCACCGCGGGGTCGGCGAGCACCTGCGCGAGTTCGTCGGCCAGGGCCAGCCCGCGCGCGCTGCAATACGCGCGCACCTTGTCCGGTGTACGCGCCAGCGCGAGCGTGAAGCGAAGCTTCGCGCTCGCCGGTGTCTGAGCCGATTCGACCAGCCGCTGACCCCAGCGGCCCAGACCGACGATAGCGACCTTCAGCATGGGTATCCGTGCACCTGTGATTGCTGGCGGCGAGCGGGCGCCGGCGCCTGAGCGTTCCCCTGCATTATGACGGTATCGCCGGCGTCGGGCATGGGTCGGGCCGCCGACGCGTGTCCTTGCCGGGTCGAGGCGGCCGCGGCCTCTGCGCCGAAGCGCGCGAGATGCGGAATTCCCCCCTGTCTCTGGGAGTTGCTTGATCCTTGTCAAACGACGAAACCGGAAAGCCGTCACTATTTCCACATTACAGCCGTGCGCAACCTGCCTGCAGGAGCAATGCCTTGAACAATTGCGAATGGGAAATCCGCTGGAGTGACAGCCTGAGCGTCGGCATTCCCGAAATCGACCAGGAACATCGGCAGTTTGTCGCGCGCGTCAACGAGCTGAACAAGGCCATTGTCGAATGCAGGGACAAACCGACGGTCGAGCGGCTGCTCGACCTGATGCTGATGGAAGCGACGCATCATTTCTGGCATGAACAACGATTGCTGGCTCAATGGAATTATCCGGAGCGCTCGGCCCACGCCGCCAAGCACGCGCAGCTGACCGCGCAGATTGAGCGCATCATGAAGGAGTTCGAACAGGCCGACGTCAGCTTCACCTGGGCGCTCAAGGGCCTGCATATCAAGCAGTTGCTGGTCGATCATCTGTTGCAGGAGGACATGAAATACCGCGACTTCCTGCTGCGGAAAAACGACTCGGACCAAACTCCAGGCATCAGCCCGCGCGCGCGCAAGCGCGCGCCGCTCACTGCTTGAAACGCGCGCGGCAGCGAACGCTCAAACAATTGGCACACCCGAAATTGCGCCCGCTCTGCCCAGCTAAAGTAGCCGCGCCCCGCAGCTTGTCCACAGGCTTGTCCACAAATTCTGTGGATAAGCTTTGCCGCGGTCCGGTCCGCCGCGCCAAGCTCGTGTCAGGAACCGTGTTGCTTATATATTGCGTAGCGCGTGGGACAAGTGCATAGATAGCCGGATCCGAAATCAAAATAATAGGGGCAACCGGACGATTTCCGATTCCGGAGGAACAGGGCGTTAATTGCATTTTCGCCCACGATTTCGCAGTTGGCGCAGTTCTCGCACCCCCCGTCCTGCAGGCAGGCAAATTCCTTCTCGCACCAGATTGTCCTGGCGATGGTCTCCGCAGCTATGCTGTACGCCATCCGATGAACCTCCTGCGCGATACCGAAGGCCGGGAATCGCTGCGATCACGATATCAGCACCAAGCCAGCAGAGTCAAACCGTGCGCTGCAGCAAAGTTCTCGGCCTGCTTGATTCATAGCGCCAACAGGCTGTTGAAAAACGCTTCCCGCTGCCACGGAATGCGTGTTCTGATGCGTTCTCTAAGAGGGAAGCATGAGGGAAGGTATCCCCTCATTCTGCAATGGACGCCAAGCCCTGTTCCAGATCGGCGATCAGATCGTCCGGATCTTCCAGTCCGATGTGCAGGCGCAGCAATGGGCCGCCCGGATTCCATGGGGTTGCGCTGCGGTATTTCCCCGGATCGGCGCGTATCGCCAGGCTTTCAAAACCGCCCCAGCTCGACCCGATGCCGAACAGCGCCAGTGAATCGATCAGTGCAGTGACGGCCCGGTCGCTCGCGGGCTTGAGAATCACGCCGAAAAGCGATGCCGCGCCGCTGAAATCGCGCTTCCAGATGGCGTACCCCGGATCGCCTTCGAGCGCGGGGTAGAGCACGCGCATGACCTCAGGCCGCGCCTGCAGCCAGCGCGCGATTTTCAGCGCGCTCTGCTGCTGCTGGCGCATGCGCACGCCGATGGTGCGCAGACCGCGCAGCGCAAGATAGCAGTCATCCGGACTCACGCAGTAGCCGTAGTCGGCGACGGCCCGGCGCAGCTTGAGCCAGTACTGTTCATTGGTGACGACGATACCCATCATCACGTCCGAATGACCGGAGATGTACTTGGTGCCGGCGTGGATCGAGATGTCGACGCCGTGCTCGAACGCGCGGAAAAAATACGGCGTGCCCCAGGTGGTGTCGGCGAGCACGGCAATGCCTTTTGCATGCGCCGCCGCCGCTATCGCGGGAATGTCCTGCATTTCAAACGTGTGCGAGCCGGGTGATTCGCAGAAAACCGCCGTCGTTTCCGGGCGGATCAGGTCGGCGATGGCCGGGCCGATCGACGGATCGTAGTATTCGATGTCGACGCCCAAGGGCCGCAGCCGCCGGTCGCAGAAGTTGCGCGTCGGCTGATAAACCGAATCCGCGATCAGGATGTGAGCGCCGGATTGCGCAAATGCGGCCAGCGCGGCGACGATGCCTGCCAGGCCCGAGGGCAGCGCGACTGCGGCGTGACCGCCCTCGAGCTGCGCTACGGCTTCCTCCAGCGCGAACGTGGTGGGCGTGCCGTAGATGCCGTAACGCATGACCTTGTAATCGTCCGGGGCGCGCCCCTGGTACGATTCCACGTCCGGGAACAGCACCGTCGAGGCGCGGAATACCGGCGTGTTCACCACGCCGTCGAAGCGCCCCGGATCGCGTCCGGCATGGGCGACAATAGTGTCACGCCTCAATTTCTTCTTGTCGGTCATTGTTTTATTTCCTTTGTGCGAAATTCAATCGATTCATAATGTTCCGCCCGGGAAGCGAATTTCAACAGCCTGTTAAGGATTGCCTGCAACATGCCGTTAAGTATGGGACGAGGGTGGAGACCGATATGCTACCCGCATGGCTGCGTTGCAGGTGTTCCATCTGACAAAACAACTAGTTGGCAACTTGCTGGCCCGCCCGCGTGTTGCGGCGCGCCAATGCCGTTCAATTCGCTCCCTGAGCTTATGTAGACGTTTATGGCCATTATCCAAAACTCACGCGTTTCAAAACTGAAAGCACTGCTTATCGACGATATGTCGGGAATGCGGGCGAATTTGCGCGCGCAGCTGGCCCAACTTGGTCTTCAGGAGGTGATACAGGCCGCTTCCGCCACGGAAGCGCTGAAAGCGATTACCGAGCAGGCACCCGGCCGGCCGTTTGACCTGGTGCTGTGCGATTACAACCTGGGTGGCGACACCAACGGGCAGCAATTGCTCGAACACGTGCGCTCGAAGAAACTGCTCCAGCCAGCCACCGTCTGGTTCATGGTCACCGCGGAGTCAAGCTATGACTACGTGGCGACCGCCAGCGATTTCGCACCCGACGACTACCTGATTAAACCGTTTACGGCGACCAATCTCGAGAGCCGGCTGTTGCGGCACTTCGAGAGGCAGGACGCACTTGAACCGGCGATAAAGCGCATGAGCGTTGGGGACATGGAGGGCGCGATCGCCCAATTCAGCCAGTTGGCCGAGGCGGGGTCCAAGTTCACCATGGACGCGCTGCGCCTGAAAGCACGCTGCCTGACCGGGCTCAACCGTCACAATGAAGCCAAAACGGTGTTCGCGCAGGCCTTGTCGATTCGGCAGGGGGTGCCGTGGGCGGAGCTCGGATTTGCAGGGGCATTACGCAGCGCCGGCGACTTGGAACAGGCACTTGCGGCGACGGTGGCAATTTCCGTGGCCAATCCAACGCTGGTTGGGGCCCATGTACTTCTGGCCGAAATACACCAGGCCCGCGGGGACGACGCGCAAGCGCTCGAAGCGCTGCAAAAGGCCGAGAGCATCGTGCCTTCGGCAAGGCGCTCCCGCGCGCTCGGAGAAATGGCCGTTCGTATGGGCAATACGGAAGTGGCAACGGCTGCTTACGCCAAGGTTGTCGCAGCCACGCGCAGATCGGTCACCAAGAGCCCGTATGACAACGCCGCCCTGGCGCAGATCTACATGGACACGGGAGATCCGGCAAAGGCACTGGAAGTGCTGAAACCGGTGCAGCGGGAGTTTGGCAAGGAAACAGGATTCCAGGCGATTGCAGCCGCGGTGGAGGCACGCGCCTATCGGGAGACCGGCGATGACGAGGCTGCGGCTGCGGCTTTGGAGCGCGCACTTGAATTTGCGAAGAACGCAGACCCCGAAGCCGCCCTGGCCGTATCCAAGGCCTGTTTTGCCCTCGGAAAAGAAGATGAGGGTGAGCGTATCATCACCAACGCGGTGCGCGCCAATCACGAGGACAAGCAACTGGTGGCAGCCGCAAAGAAGGTGCTCAAAGACGCCGGCCGCGAAGAAGTGACCAACCGCATTGTCGACACGCAGGTGCAGGAGATGCTCGGGCTGACCGAGCGGGCACTGGCCCTGGCCAAGAAAGCCCAGCTCGCGGAAGCCCAGGCCATTATTGCCGAGGCAATAGCCGGCTTGCCAAACAACGTCGGCGTGCTGGTTGCCGCAGCACAAATCAACCTGTTGTTCATCTCGCAGAAGGGGCTGGATATCGAGACCGCAACCCGGGTGCGCGGATATCTGGCAAGACTTGAGACGCTGGCCCATGGCACCGAACGCGTGGTCAAGATGGCGGCCTACTTCAACGAACTGTTGCTCAAAGCCCGCGCTGGAGCCGCCGCGTGAAAGACGCCCTCGTAGCCGCCGTCGTGCACGACTTGAAGAACGCCCTGGCGTCGCTCACCTCGAGCACCGGGAATATTGCCGAACGCACCATCGGCTCGGAGCTTGAATCCGATACCGGCAGGCTCCACGCCACGACCGTGGCGCTGTCGCAGCGCCTGGTCGGTTTTCTGACCCTGTATCGGTCGGGGCAGGCAGGGCTAAAGGCGCAACTGCGCGACAACACACCCGAAGATTTGCTGCGTGAAGTCGCCGCAGGACTGGTACTGCCGCCTGAAACGGTGGCCGTCAGGACGATCAGCCGCGAACATGGCACGCCATTTTGGTTCTTCGACGACTACCTCACGCGCATAGCGCTGGAAGCGGCCGTGCATAACGCGCTGCGATTCGCCCGGAGCGAGGTCATCCTTGACTGCGGTGTGCGCGACGGGTTTCTCGTCTTCTCGGTTGCCGATGACGGGCCCGGGCTGGGCACGGACGCAGCGCCTTCAACAGGACTGGGCACGGCGCTGTGCCAGGCAATCGCACAGGCCCACACCAACGGCGGGCGCGCCGGAAGGGTTGTGCTGCGAAACCGCCCCGAGGGAGGGGCTTTGTTCGAGTTGTGGCTGCCATAGCGGGTTGTTCGCACCACCTCGTTCCGCCAAATCAAAAAGCCCCTGCGCGGGGCTTTCTGATTTGGCGCAGAGGGAGGGATTGTGTCCAGTTCGCCTGACGGCGATCCAGACATCCGCGAACCGGCGCTCTCGCGGGCGCGAATTCAGCTGTTATCGACGCGTTGTTCGAGCGCGTCTAGCGAAGTGCTTTTACTGCCAGCAATACCTGATTCTTTAGCGCCTTCACCAAGCCCAGTTCGTCCTTGGTGATATTGTGCTCGTCCACCGTATCACGGTCACCGTAGAAAAATCCCAGTGTTTTTCCGCTCAACACCAAAGGAAGCAGTATGAAGCTGCGGGTATTTGGCAGCAAGGCGCGGTGCCAACTTGGCAGCCTTGACCAGATACCAGGTTCCTTGGCATTCAAAATTTGCACATCCACGTTCTTTGCCAGGGCTACGCGAAATAGATCAGTGCCCTTCATGCAGGGAAACTGAAACTCCGCCATCAGGCGCGCCTGATCCTCCCCCAGGGCGGCGCGCGTCTCGTAGATGCCCTTGCCTGCGTTTTGCAGACAAACCAGCACCCTGTCGTAGCCCAATCCACGGTAAAGGGCTTCCAAAACCAGGGTAACCACATCGCGAAGCGTTGCATTTTCGCTCACCAGGGTTCGAGTTGCCTCCTGAATGCCTGCCAACAGTATGGCGTGCGATGCTTTCCGACCGAGGGGGCCACCTTCTGTCGCAGTGCCAGATGCCTCTGCGCCTTTGCCGGGGACCAGCTCTGAATCGGCCGCGTCTTTCAGCACGGCGTCAGGGGGAATCCCCTCCGCAATGGCCTCGGCTGCAGCGGTATCGAAAGCGACGTCGGCCTCCTCCGCCTTCGCATCGGAGACGAGTACCGGCAAGCCTAGCCCATGAGCGAGGTCGAGAGACTCCTTGCCCGCCGTTGCAAGCAATCCATCCAACTGGACGCGGTCCACCGCAACGGTGGCTCCGTATTCATGCAGCATCTTGGAGAAGGCGCGTTCCCGTGCAGGGCCGGTAGGCTGCGTAAGCGCGCTCGCCGCCTCGGCAGACAGCGTCACCGCTGCGCGCACCCACTCCTCGGGAGTTGGACCGCCCTTGCCCACCGGGCCTGCCGCTACGCCCCGGGTGGCGGAAATAATGCTCTCCGGCATATGCCATTCGCGCATCATGGCTTCACCGAGCGAATCAAATCCGGTGCCTAAAACTTGCGTCGCCGCAGCTCGTTCGTCAATGTTGTTCGCCTCCGCAAAACCGCGGATTGCCTTGTACGATTCAAAATCGTGGGCGGCCATCAATAGTCGGCCCAGGTCTTTGAACAGCGCGGCGATGGATAGAGCCTCTGCATTGGCGTACGGCTTGCTCTTGGCCATCTCCCGTGCCATGACACTCGCCAGGAAGGACTTGGCAAACTCCATCTTCAGATGGGCGACTTGTTCCTTGTTCTTGATTCCCTCGAGTAGCACCGCGGCAAGAGCAATAGCGCGCACGTTGGACAGGCCAATGACCATCACCGCCTTGGAAACGAGCGTACAGGGAGCTGTTCCCGGCCGCCGGTAGGCCGAGCCATTTGCTATGCGTAAGACGCGTTGAGTGAGAGAGACATCAGACAGGATGTTGTTCGCCATCGTCTGCAGCCCCTCCGTCTCGGAGTACGACCCGAGCACGGCCTTGGAGACGATCAAACTCAACGCGGGCAAATCCCCTTTTAAGCGCAACTTGGAAAGCAGCCGCTCCAAAGGAGACTGACTGTCGACCGGAGTCGCAGTGGGCATTTCTACAGCGGGCGGGACTGACATTGCAGGGCCTTTCGGTCGCGGTGTGATGGACCGCGACATTGCATTTTCCATCGCCATTGTATTCCAGGTCCGGAGGTTTGAACCCACTGGCCATATGCCTCGCAGCCACCCGGCTGCACCAATGTATTGGGACCGGATTCAGGCAAAATGACCAACGACGTTCACTCCTGCGGCAAGCGCGGACTGACTTGGCCACACCCCGCCAATCATCAGCCCCGCAAATAGGGAGCCGGTGCCTGCCTCGAGCACGAGCAGAACCAATGCCACAATGCCCCGGAACTTCGGCGCAGCAAGGGCCCCGAATAGGACGAATGCGAGCGCACCTACGGCACCGGAAAACAACAGCAGCAAAGGTCCGGAATCGTTGACGAACCACAGGTGGCCGAGATTCCAACGGGCGATGTGCATGAATACGCCGGCGAAGAAAAAATCCGAGACAAGCGCTGCCGGAACGACAGCGGCCCAGCGGGCGACGAAGATCAAGGGCGATTCGCCCGATTCAGTCCCGGACATGCTCCTCCTTGCTCATAGGACAGAAACGCCATTGCCGATTCCTAAACCTTATATCGTTGGGTGCGCGGTGGCAAATCCGCAGCGCCGTAGAGCGCTTCCGTGCTGCGTCGATGGCAAGCGCATGCCGGAGACCGGTGCCGCCTGCACCTGGCGGTTTCGGCAAGTGTGCTTTTTTGCGATCGCCGAGCGCGCCCCGGCGCGGCATCCGCGCTCCCCCTGCCTGCGCTCCAGCGAGAGCGGCAGACGCACACAAAAAGCAGGCACTGCACCTTCAGCAGTTCCCATTGATTTCATAGAGGAATTTTCGATGGGGTGAGTCGCCCCGCATAGGAATTTCATACTTCGCACGCGAATGCGCGAGCGCGCGCGCAGATGCTTGATGGCGACCGGTGAGTCGCAACCAGTTGAATGTACAAGATTTTCATAGAAGCGTGCGCTGGTTTTTCAAGGCTGGCACGGCCTATGCTACAGATAGGGTGAGCAGTAACGAACGAACAGAATGGAGAAAATCATGAGCACCCGCACAATGACAATGAACACCCCCGAACTCGCGCTTGCAGCACTTGAAGCAGCAGCCGAGAAGTTCAACACCGCGACTGAACACATGACGGCTGCGACCAAGGCCGTGCTGATGCTCGCCGGCGCCCCCCTGATCGGCCTCGCGTTCGTAATCGCGCTCCCAATACTCAGCGTTGCGCTGACCGCTTACTACGGCACGAAATTGATAGCAGCCCGTTGGGCCGGAATTGCCAAGCATGTGAAAAACGTGGCGCTGTTCTTCGCGGCACCGTTCGTCGGCCTGGCCTACATTCTCGCCCTCCCGGTCGTCGGCTTCGGCACGCTGGTCTACTTTGGCGTGAAAGCCATCAGGAAATAGCGAACGCGCGGCTCATCTTGAGCGGATGAAGCGGCCCTGCGGGGCCGCTTGCCGTTTGCCGGCCAGGTGGAACACCGGTCACCACTGTCAGAACTTTCTGCTCGAACCGGCGGGTTCTCGAAGTACCCTCCGCTCTTAGCCAAATAAAAAAGCCCCACGCGGGGGCTTTTTTATTTGGCGGAGAGGGAGGGATTCGAACCCTCGATACGGTGTTAAGCCATATACGCCCTTAGCAGGGGCGCGCCTTCGACCACTCGGCCACCTCTCCGGATCAGGTTGAAACTATATCATGCGCGCGGGCCCTGGCCGAAAACCCCGCGGCATCAGCGCGGCTGATCCAGATCAAACGCCTTATGCAACGCCCGCACCGCGAGTTCCATGTATTTCTCGTCGATCACCACCGCAATCTTGATTTCCGAAGTGGAGATCATCTGGATGTTGATGCCCTCCTCCGCCAGCGTGCGGAACATTTTGCCGGCGACGCCGGCGTGGGTGCGCATGCCCACGCCCACCAGGGACACTTTGCATACCTTCGCGTCGCCGCGGATGTCGGTCGCCTTGATGTGTTCCTTGACCTGCTTGTTCAGCACGTCCATCGCCTTGGCGTACTCGCCGCGATTCACGGTGAAGGAAAAATCGGTCATATTGTCGACGCTGGCATTCTGGATGATCATGTCGACGTCGATGTTGGCTTCGCCGATCGGGCCCAATATCTGGTAGGCGATGCCCGGGCGGTCGGGCACGCCCATGACGGTGATCTTGGCTTCGTCGTGGTTGAACGCGATGCCGGAAATTACGGCTTTTTCCATTTTGTCGTCTTCCTCGTACGTAATCAGCGTGCCCGGGCCTTCCTTCTCTTCGAAGGATGACAGCACGCGCAGTTTCACTTTGTACTTGCCGGCAAACTCGACCGAGCGGATCTGCAGCACTTTAGAGCCCAGGCTCGCCATCTCGAGCATTTCCTCGAAGGTGATGGTGTTCAGGCGCCGCGCCTCGGGCACGATGCGCGGGTCGGTGGTGTAGACGCCGTCGACGTCGGTGTAGATCTGGCATTCGTCGGCCTTGAGCGCGGCCGCCAGCGCCACCGCCGAGGTGTCGGAGCCGCCGCGGCCCAGGGTGGTGATGTTGCCCGCGGCGTCCACGCCCTGAAAGCCCGCGACCACCACCACGAAGCCGGCTTCGAGATCGGCGCGCATCCGGTTCTCGTCGATGCGCTCTATGCGCGCCTTGGTGAACGCGCTGTCGGTCAACACCTTGACCTGGGCGCCGGTATAGCTTTTCGCTTTCACGCCCTGCTCCATCAGCGCCATGCACAACAGGCCGATGGTGACCTGCTCGCCGGTGGAGGCGATGACGTCGAGTTCGCGCGGATCCGGGTCCGGAGAGATTTCCTTGGCCAGTGCGATCAGCCGGTTGGTTTCCCCCGACATGGCCGAGGGAACGACGACCACCTGATGCCCTTTGGCCTTCCAGCGGGCAACACGCTTGGCGACGTTCTTGATGCGCTCGGTCGAACCCACCGAGGTGCCGCCGAACTTTTGGACGATGAGTGACATGGTGCGACGAAGTCGTTTGGCCGGAAAAGCGGCGATTTTACCCCATTGCAGCAGCAGTTTCGAGTTTTAATGCGCCGGCCGCCCGCCCGCGTTGCCACGGTTCCGGTGCGGGGGGGGCGCCGCCCCTAGGTGCCGGCGCGGCCGTTCGATTCGAGCTGCAGCCGGGGCGAAACGCTCAGTCCGGTCGGTTTGAGTTTCTCCGGCAGCACCCGTCCCATGCGTGCGCGGTGGCCGACATGGTGGCGCAGCTTTTCGCCCTTGATCTCCAGCAGTTTTTCCTTGCCGCCGCGGCCGATGCCGCTGACCGTCACCGAGGTCAGCCGCGTCACCGCGGCCGCGAGCAGTTTCTCGCCCTGTTCCAGGCCCATGACGATCACGCCGCGCCCGCGGGACATGGCGCGCATTTCGGCGATGTCGAAGGCGAGCAGCCGCCCCCCGCCGGATAGCGCGACCACGTGGTTGCCCGCCGCTTCCTCGTAATCAAACGGTGCCAGCGGCGTCTCGCCCGCTTCCACGCTCATGAATTCGCGCCCGGCACGGCGGTTGGAGATCATGTCGCCGATGCTGCAGAGAAAACCGTAGCCGCCGCTGGAGGCGACCAGCACCTTGACCTCGGGCTTGCCCGCGACGCAATGCATGATCTTGGCCCCGCCCTGCACTTCCACCAGCGACGAGGCCGGCGCGCCGTCGCCGCGCGCACTCGGCAGACCCGCCGCATCCACGCTGTAGGCGCGCCCAGCCGAGTCGAGGAAAATCACCGGATCCACGGTGCGGCAGGCGAGCAATGCGGCAAGGCCGTCGCCCTCCTTGAACGACAGCGTGCCCGGATCGACGCCATGCCCCTGGCGCGCGCGCACCCAGCCGTTTTTCGAGAAGATCACCGTCACCGGCTCGTCCAGCACCGGCGTCTCCAGCACCGCTTTTTCCGATTCCTCGATCACCGTGCGCCGCTTGTCGCCGAAAGCCTTGATGTCGGCCTCGATTTCCTCGATCACCAGCGCTTCCAGCGTCTTGCGGCTGCCGAGCACTTTCTCCAGGCCCTTCTGCTCCTTCGCCAGGCCTTCGAGTTCCTTCTCCAGCCGGATGTGTTCGAGCTTGGCCAACTGGCGCAGACGCATTTCGAGGATGTCCTCGGCCTGGCGCTCGGTGAGCTTGAACGCCCGCATCAGGTCGGGCTTGGGATCGTCGGAGTTGCGAATCAGCTTGATCACCTTGTCCACGTTGAGCAGCACCAGCAGCCGCCCCTCGAGCACGTGGATGCGGTCGAGCACCTTGTCCAGGCGGAAGCGCGAGCGCCGCGTCACCGTGGTGTAGCGGAACTCCAGCCACTCGGCGAGGATGTCCTTCAGGCTCTTGCCGGTGGGCCGTCCGTCCAGGCCGACCATCACCAGGTTGATCGAGGCGTTGGTTTCCAGGCTGGTCTTCGCCAGCATGAGATTGATGAACTCGTTCTCGTCCTGGCGCGAGGACTTGGGCTCGAACACCAGGCGCACCGGGTGGCTGCGGTCGGACTCGTCGCGCGCGCGATCGAGCATGGACAGCATCAGCTGCTTTTCACGCTGCTGCTCGGGGCTGAGCGACTTCTTGCCGGAACGCGGCTGGGGGTTGGTGATGGCCTCGATTTCCTCGAGCACCTTGCGCGACGAGGCGCCCGGCGGCAGTTCGTGCACCACCACCTGCCATTGCCCGCGCGCGAGCCGCTCGATAGTCCAGCGCGCGCGCACGCGCACCGCGCCGCGCCCGTTGGCATAGGCCTCGCGCATCTCGGCGCGCGGCGTGATGATCTGGCCGCCGCCGGGGAAGTCCGGACCCTTGATGTATTTCATCACGCCGGCCAGCGTCAATTCGGGATCGCGGATCAGCGCGATCGCGGCGTTCGCCACCTCGGTGAGATTGTGGCTGGGAATCTCGGTGGCCATGCCCACGGCGATGCCCGATGCTCCGTTCAGCAGGACCACGGGCAGGCGCGCCGGCAGCACTTGCGGCTCGACCATGCTGCCGTCGTAATTGGGCGCGAAATCGACGGTGCCGCTGTCCAATTCCGCCAACAGCACCTCGGCGAATTTGGTCAGCCGCGCCTCGGTGTAGCGCATCGCCGCCGGTTCGTCGCCGTCGCGCGAGCCGAAGTTGCCCTCGCCATCCACCAGCGGATAGCGCAGGCTGAAGTCCTGCGCGATGCGCACCATCGCGTCGTAGACCGAGGCGTCGCCGTGCGGGTGGAACTTGCCGAGCACGTCGCCGACCACGCGCGCCGACTTCTTGCGCGGCGTGCCGGCGCGTCCGTTCATCTCCCACATGGCGTAGAGGATGCGCGCCTGCACCGGCTTCTGGCCGTCGGCGACGCGCGGCAGCGCGCGGTCCTTGACCGTGCTCACCGCATACTGCAGATATTGCAGCGCCGCGTATTTCGCCAGCGGCAGCGTATCGCCGAATTCTCCCGAGAGCGGCGCGAAGTCGGGCGGCTCGCCGCCGCCTCCGCCCTTCGCGGACGGCGGCGTTGCGTCCTTGCTGTCGTCGTTCTTGCCTTCGGTCTTGCCTTCGCTGCTCGCGGGGCCGCCGCCCGCTGTGCTCTGCGGCTTCAATGCGTTCTCTGCCGCGGTCATCGCCAGGCCTTCAAACAGATCGTTCTGATTTCCCATCCGAGTCATTCCTGCTAGCTTATATCCGCATCGACAAGATTGCCGTACGTTTCCATCCACTCGCGCCGCTGCGACGCATTCTCTTTCCCCATCATCATGTTGAACACGGAACGGTCGGCTTCGAGCGCCACGTCTTCGACCTGCACCGGCAGCATGCGCCGCGTGTCCGGGTTGAGCGTGGTTTCCCACAACTGCTCCGGGCTCATTTCGCCCAGGCCTTTGAAGCGGCTCACCGCCCATTTGCCTTCGTCCATGCCTTCGTCGAGAAGTTTCTCTTCGATGCCGGCAAGCTCCTGCTTGTCCAGCGCATAGAGCTTGCGCGCGGGCTTCCCCTTGCCCATCGAAGGCACGTCGATACGGAACAAGGGCGGCTGCGCCACGTACACGCTGCCGGTTTCGATCAGCCGCGGAAAATGGCGGAAGAACAGCGTCAGCAGCAGCACCTGGATGTGCGCGCCGTCGACATCGGCGTCGGCGAGGATGATGATCTTCCTGTAGCGCAGGCGCGTCATGTCGACCGCCACGCCGCGCTGGTGATGGTCGATGCCGATCGCGAGCGCGATGGCCTCGATTTCCTTGTTCGAGTACAAGGTGTCGGGCGAATCCTGCCAGGTGTTCTTGGGTTTGCCTTTGAGCGGCAGCACCGCCTGGAACTCCTTGTCGCGCGCCTGCTTGGCCGAACCGCCGGCCGAATCGCCCTCGACGATGAACAGTTCGTTCCGCTCCGGGTCGTCGGAGGCGCAGTCGGTGAGCTTCCCGGGGAGCACCGCCACGCCCGAGCTCTTGCGCCGCTCCACTTTCTGCGCCGCGCGCGTGCGCGTCATCGCCTGGCGCATCACCAGCTCGGCGATGCGCTTGCCCTCGTCCACATGCCGGTTGAGCCACAGCTCGAACGGGTCGCGCACCATCTGCGCCATCAGCTTGACCCCGTCGCGCGAGATCAGCTCGTTCTTCACCTGACCCTTGAACTGCGGATCGAGCATTTTCACCGACAGCACGTAAGACGCGCGCGACCACACGTCTTCGGGCACGATCTTGATGCCGCGCTGGCCCATCGCGTGCAGGTCGATGAAATTGCGAATGGCGGCGTACACGCCTTCGCGCAAGCCGGAAACGTGGGTGCCGCCGTGGCGCGTCGGGATCATGTTGACGTAGGACTCGGCCACCACCTCGCCCTCGGGCGTCCAGGCAATGGCCCACAGCGCGCCCTCGCCTTCGGCAAAGCTGTCCGACTCCGATTGCGCGGCGATGTAGCGCTCGCCGAAGAACGTCTCCGCCACCGGCTCCAGGCCGGCCACGGCGCTGGCGAAATAGCCTTTGATGCCTTCGGGAAAATGCCATTCGCTTTGCTCGATCTTGCCGTTCTTCTCCACGCCCAGCGTAAAGCGCACGCCGGGGAGCAGCATCGCCTTCGCGCGCAGCAGCGCCGCGATGTCCGCGATGACGATCTTCGGAGAATCGAAATACTTGGGGTCGGGCCAGAAGCGGATGCGCGTGCCGGACTCGCGCGGCGCGGCCGCGCCGGTTTTCCTCAGCGGCTCCTTCACCTTGCCGTTGTCGGCGAACACGAGGCGATGGCGGGCGCCGTCGCGCCTGACTTCCACTTCCAGCCGGGTCGCGAGCGCGTTGGTGACGCAGATGCCCACGCCGTGCAGGCCGCCGGCGATGCGATAGGCGGCGTCCTTGTCCGTCTTCCTGAACTTGCCGCCCGAATGCAGGGTGGTGAAAATCACCTGCACCGCCGGGACTTTCTTCTTCGGATGGATGTCGACCGGGATGCCGCGACCGTCGTCCGCGACTTCGGCCGAGCCGTCTTCGTATAGCACCACGGCTATGTTTTTGGCGAAGCCCGCCAGGCCCTCGTCCGAGGAATTGTCGATCACCTCCACCAGCGCGTGGTTCGGATTGGAGGGGTCGGTATACATCCCCGGCCGGTGCAGGATCGGCGACAGATCCTCCAGGATCTCGATGTCCTCGGCGTTGTAAGCGCTAGATTTTGTTGCCATAAAGCCCTTGGGTACTACCTATGGGTGTAGTCGATAGCTGGCAATGATACCGCGGTCGGCGCGAGCTTGCATCAGGGCTTGGCTGACTGCTGCAACTCGGTTCGGCAAACTAGCCGGCCAGCCAGATTTGCAGGACCGCGTCTCCGTCGCCGGCGGCGCATAACAATTGCCGCTCCAGCATTTTTTTTCCCTTTGCTCGAGGTAACAAGCGCGAACTGGCAGGAACGTAGCACTTCTGCTGCCGATGCTCTGTTCGGCGGGGCACACATCAATGGCATGCGTATGGGCGTGGATTTGGTACTCGATCCCCTGGCGTCGGGCTAAGAGAATTATAGGGACCGTGTTTGAATATTTGTTGTAACCTTACTCTAAGATACAAATCGCACCCGGAACCTCTAATTTGACATCACCGCGACGACCGCGCTGTTTCGATCGAAGGGGCTTGGAAGCGGGCACCGGCAGATGCGCGTCGCTGTTGCCGAGGGGATGTATCCATTCAACGTGAAAATCCGTCTAAGCAGGTGAATGAGTAATGGTCGTCCATTACCGGTCACCCCAACACTTAGAGGAGAATGACATGAGCGATCTCACCCCGCGCGAACGTGAACTGGTGGCACTTGGCGCCGCAATGGGTAGCAACTGCGTACCCTGCGTCGAATATCACATTCCGGAATCGCGAAGAGCCGGCCTTACCGACCGGGAAATCCACGCGGCGATCCAGCATGCGGACAAGATCCGTCAGGTCCCGGCGCGCAAGACGCTGCAAGCCGCGCTGAATCTGCTGCCATCTGCCACCGAGAATGTTCAGGACGCAGGAACGGGTGAAGGCTGCGGGTGCGGCGCCGCGACCGAAGTCAAAAACGCGGAAACGGGCAAGACGGCCCAGCCCCGCGACAGGATGCTGGGGATGATGTCGAAAATGATGGATAGCTGCGGCGGTCGCAGCCAATCTGCCGCTGCGCCGAATTCCGCAGAGAAGAAGCCGGCAGTCAGTCCCGCGACGGGCGAGGAATGCGGGTGCGGCTGATCTGGTGTTTGACGGTGCTCCGCTCCTGCATGATGCGGGGGCGGAGATTCACTTCGGGAGCACGGAGATGGACCGTGTAGACGAACAACCCGCCTTCGGGGATCTTGCGCGCGAACTGGCGCAGCCGATCCTGCGCTACCTGGAACGGTACGTCGGAGATCGTGCAGTGGCAGAGGACCTGTTGCAGGAAACTCTGATGCGAATGCACAAAGGGCTGTCCTCCTTCGCCGGCCGCTCGTCGATCAAGACCTGGGCCTTTTCCATCGCCAGCCGGGTTGCCGCCGACTATTTTCGCCACCCCGGGCGGAAGACTCGCATCGTCGACCTGAACGAGGTCGCGGAACCGATCGACTCAGATCAAGCGATCGATGAACGATTGGTTGTCGACGAGATGAACGACTGCGTCCGGCAGGTGATCGACAGCCTGCCCCAGGCGTACCGTGCGGCGCTCATCCTGCACGATCTTGAGGGCCTTTCAGCGGAGCAGACCGCCGAGATATGCGATTGCTCCGTGGCCGCGGCCAAGATCAGAATCCACCGCGCACGGCTTCGCCTCAAGGAAGCGCTGAAACATCAATGCGAGTTTTACCGCGACCCGGATAACGTGTTTCGGTGCGATCGCAAGGCATAGAACCCGGGCCGCCATCGTTCCGGTCACTGAAGGAGAAACAATAAAAGGGGTCGTGTTCGAATTGTCTTTCGATCTTTCGAATCAAAGGCGAATCAAAGAGGCGAATCAAAGGGGCCGTGTTCGAATTGTTTTTCGAACTTTCTACAATTCCCAGACGACCGCCGCGAACAATGGACTTGAGTCCGGACGAATTTGCTCCGCTACCGATATGGTGCAACTTACGCTCGGATACCGCGCCTTGCCTTGAGTTTGAGCACCTTGGCGGCGAAGAGCAGGTTGTCATCGAGCGTGAGGATTTCCTCTGCGTCATTATTGCGCGCAATTGCCAGGTGAAGGGCGTCGGGGCCGCGCAGCCGGGTTGCGAATTCGGCCACGAAGTCGCGAGCCAGACCGAAATCGGGGGCGGCGGGAATCAGCACATGGAGCGAGTCTTCGGCGAGGGCCTCGAATTCATCGATGAGCTTTCGCGCAGTCGTTTTGTCGATGTTCTTCATGCGAACATCCCGCGCGATGACGCTCGTGAATTCAACCCGCGTCCATTGGCTAATGGCGAGCGCACCGGGTGATTGGGCAGCCAGAAAATTCTCAATACGCTTCGACACCGGCTCCTCGCGAAACAGCGGGGTCAAGAAGCTGGTATCAAGATAGATCATTCGCTATCCCGCAGTTGACGCAAGAGACTGGCGCTCGGCCCGGTCCAAGCGGGCACCGCATCGCGCAAGGCGGCCAATCGCTTTAACGGGAGGGGCTGCTTTTGCTTCTCCGGAGGCGATATCCGGGCAACAGCGCGACCATGCCGGGTGATGACGATCTCCTCGCCGGCTTCAACGGTGTTAAGCAATTCGCTGAGATGCGCCTTTGCTTCGGCCAAGCTTACGCTGCGCATGGTCTTCTCCAACTGGTGACTACTAATATGGTCATATTAGACGAACCCTGAACCTGACGCAAGCCTTTATCCGCCGCGGATACCATCCCTTCATCCGCTCTCACCCGGCGCTTCGCCGTCATCGCCTCCTGCAGCCATGCCGAGCGTGCCAACTGTGAGCCCTACGCAGTCGCAAGCAATTCCGGAATCCCCGATTCGAGCGCGAGCAGCGCGCGCTTGCGCCCGAGTCCGCCGGCATATCCCGTCAGGCTGCCGTCCGAGCCGAGGATGCGATGGCAGGGAACGATGACTCCGATCGGGTTGCGTCCGGTCGCAGCGCCCGTGGCGCGCGCGCTGCCCGGGCACCCTGCCTTGCTGGCAAGCTCGCCGTAGCTAATCGTCTGGCCGAAGCCAACGGTGGAGATCGCTTTCCACACCGATCGCTGAAACGGCGTACCGCTGGGCGCGAGTGCGACGTCGAAGCGCTTGCGCTCGCCGCCGAAGTATTCGGCCAGTTCGCGCCGCGCCTGGTGCAGCATCGCGTGGCCCGCATCGCGCCGCCACTGCGACGCAATCTGCGGAAGATATTTCTGGCCATCGAAGTAGACGCCGGAAAGTCCGTCGCCATCCGCGACGAGCAGCATCTGCCCATGGGGGCTGTCATGGAAATCGTAGTAATGCATGATCACTCCTTCGTCAGAGACTGCCACAGGTGCATCACCGCATACGCGCGCCAGGGCCGCCAGGCTTCGCCTGCGGCGAGCACGCGGCGCGCGTCGGTTTCGCCCAGCGCTTTCATCACGCCCAGATCGGTGTGCAGGAACGCGTCCGGCCAGGCGAGCGAGCGCATGGCGATGTACTGCGCGGTCCATTCGCCCACACCCGGCAGCGCGCGCAATTGGTCCAGCGTCGCTTCGATATCGGCATTGGGCATCAGCACCAGCTCGCCCTCCGCCACCGCGCGCGCAAGCGCGACGATGGTGCGGGCGCGCGCGCCGGGCATGCCAAGCCGCGCAATGCGTCCATAAGGCAGGTCCGCGATGCTCGCTGCCGCCGGGAACACTGTGGTGAGCGCAGCAATGGGCGTTTCGATCGGATCGCCGAACGCCGCCGCGAAGCGGCCTGCCACGGTGCGCGCCGCAGCCACGGAAACCTGCTGCCCGAGGATCGCGCGCACCGCGACCTCGAAACCGTCGAATGCGCCCGGCACGCGCAGGCCTGGATGGCGCTTCGCCATAGTACCCAGCGCCTGCGCGACCTCGGCCGGGTGGCAGGCGAGATCCATCAGCGCCTTGACGCGCGAAAGCACCGGCGGCAGGGCCTTGGCGAGCGACGCGGAGACGGTGACGCGCAGCGCCGGCTTCTTCTGCGACAGCGCCACCTCGATCCAGCCGCGGTGCTCCCTGCCGCCCATGGGAATACGCACAGTGCGGCAATAGCAGTTGCCCTCCACGGTTTCGACACCCGCGACCGTGCGCGCGCCCAGGAACGCGCTCACCGCAGGCCAGTCGTATGGCGGCCGGAAACTCAGTTCGAATTTCAGCACATCGGCCGCGCCGGACGCGGACGCATGGCGCCGCAGCTGCCCGGGCTGCAGCCGGTAGCGCTGCTTGAACAGCGCGTTGAACCGCCGCACGCTGCCGAAGCCGCTCGCGAACGCCACTTCGGTGACCGGCAGCACAGTGTCGGTCAGCAGGCGTTTCGCCAGCAGCAGCCGCTGCGTCTGCGCGAATTGCACCGGCGAAACGCCGAACTCCGCGCCGAACGCGCGGCGCAGGTGCCGGTCGGTGATGCCCAGGCGCACCGCGACGACATCCAGCCCCGCTTCGTCCAGCGCACAGTCTTCCATCAGGCTCGCGGCGGCCTGCGCCAGACGCGACACGGCGTCCACGCTCGCATTGCCCGGCGCAAGTTCCGGCCGGCAGCGCAGGCACGGCCGGTAGCCGTCCGCTTCGGCGGCCGCGGCGCTCGGATAGAAGCGGCAGTTCTCGCGCCTGGGCGGCTTGACCGTGCACACCGGGCGGCAATAGATGCGCGTCGAGGAGACCGCGACGAAAAAACGGCCGTCGAAGCGCGCATCGCGCGCTTTGAGCGCCCGGTAGCAGGTGTGGGAATCAAGTGTCATGGGCGCATTATGAACGCGGCGGCCAGGGCTGTCTGGCCGTTTTCGGACATGGCGGCGCCGTTGCAGGTACGATCGATGCGAAGGGAACGCTGGTGCGCACGGGAACCGGATTTGGCCCGGCGCCCGCGGGCTGCGATAATGCCGGCGCCTCGCATTCACCACGGATCCACCATGCCTACAGCTCAGCCGCCCGCCGCCAGGGCACCCGAAACCGCCCCGCCGAAGATCGGTCCGCTCGAACTCTTCCTCGCATTTTCACAGCTCGCAATGTCCGGTTTCGGCGGAGTGCTGCCTTGGGCGCACCGCACCCTGGTCGAGAGAAAAGCCTGGCTCACGCCGCGCGAATTCGTCGATACGCTCGCGCTGGGGCAACTGCTGCCGGGCCCGAACATCGGCAATATGGCGGTGATGATCGGCTACCGTTTCGCCGGCTACGCCGGGGCGGCGGCCGCCTTTGCCGGATTGGTCGGTGGCCCATTCCTGCTCATGATCGCGGCTGGCATGCTCTACAGCAATTACGGCGCATTGCCGCTGGTGCAGCAGGCGCTCTCGGGCATGTCGGCGGTCGCTGCCGGCCTGGTGCTCGCCACCGGACTGAAGATGAGCGGCAGCATGAAGCGACACTGGCGCCCCTGGCTGTTCACGGCGCTCGCTTTGGCGGGCGTCGGCGCGCTGCGCTGGCCTTTGCTCGCCGTCGTCGGCGCATTGGCGCCGTTTGCGATCGCCGCCGCGTGGCGCGACGAAGCATGATGGACGCAGTCGATCTCCCCGCCCTGGGCCTGCATTTCGCGCTGCTGTCGCTGATGGCGATCGGCGGCATCAGCTCGATCCTGCCGGACATGCAGCGCTACGTGGTCGAGGCCAACCACTGGCTGAGCGGCACCCAGTTCGCCGACGCCTACGCGCTCGGCCAAGCCGCTCCCGGCCCGAACATGATGTTCGTGACGCTGCTGGGCTGGCAGCTTGCCGGCTGGGCCGGCGCGATCACGGCCACGCTGGCGATCATCTTTCCGCCCGTCCTGCTGACCCTGGCGGTCACCCGCCTGAGCGCGAACAACCCCGCTGCGCCTTTGGGCCGCGCGATTCGCGGCGGACTGGGCCCGATCGCCATCGGGCTCACGCTATCGAGCGGCTGGATTCTCGCGCACTCGGCCGATCACGACTGGCGCGGCGCGCTGCTGACGCTCGCGACCGTGGTGCTGATGTTGCGCACCAGGCTCAATCCCATGTGGTTGATCCTGGCCGGCGCGGTCGCCGGAATGTCCGGGATCCTGTGACATTTCGGTCCGCCTGAGTTTCCGCCGGTAGGCGACGCGTGCCCAAGCCGGACCCGAGGGCGCAGGAAACCAATTCCGGGCCGGCTTATCCATATTCGAGGGATCATTGCCGAAGCGCGGACGCAGAAGCCTGACCGAATCTTTCCGCAAATATTTCGCTGCATGCGACGCGCTTTTTTCTCCCTGCCGGGGACCGGTCTTGTTTTCCACTTCGCCGGCTCGCGATTGTTACTGCGGCTGGACCCTCTGGCCGAGAGCTGCCCGGACATTATTTCCCCGCGCCGAAGGTCGAGGGCCGCAGCTCCGGCACCGTCGCCGCGCGCCGCGCGAGCCAGTAGCGGTACGGCGGCGGCGCCAGCAGGAACTCCGGATCGAACCCCAGTTTCTGCGCCGCATCCATGGCCCAGTTCGGGTTGTAGAGCATTTCGCGCGCGAGCGCGACCAGGTCCGCCCTGCCCTCCTGCAGAATGCTCTCGGCCTGCTCGGCGTGCACGATCAGACCCACGGCCATGGTCATGATCTTGCCTTCCTTCCTGATCCTCTCAGCATAAGGCACCTGGTAGCCGTAGGCGGGCTTGGCCGCGCCGGCGGGCGGCTTGGCGAGAATACCACCCGAACTGCAGTCGATCACGTCCACGCCCATCGGCTTCACCAGTTTCGCCAGCGCCACGCTCTGCGCCGGCCCCCAGCCCGCATCGTCCTCGGCCGAGAGACGCAGGAACAGCGGCTTTCCCGGCGGCCAGGTCGCGCGCACGCACTCGCACACCTCCAGCGCGAAACGCATGCGCTTTGACTCCGAGCCGCCGTATTCGTCGGTGCGCTGGTTCGCCAGCGGCGACAGGAACTCGTGGATGAGGAAGCCGTGCGCGCCATGGATCTCCGCCACGTCGAACCCGGCCGCGTGCGCGCGCGCCGCGGCCTTGCCCCAGGCCTCGGCCACCGCGCGTATTTCCTCGCGCGAGAGCGCGCGCGGTGCGGGCGCGCCTTCGTCTGCGGACAGCGCGCTCGGCGCCACCAGTTCCCACGCCTCCCAGTCCTCGATTCCCGCAGTGCGCGCGTCAGCGCGATCCAGCGGCCGCCCGCCTTCCCACGGGCGCTGGATGCGCGCCTTGCGGCCGGAGTGGCCGAGCTGGATGCCGGCCGCCGCGCCGCACTGACGTACGAAATCGGCGATGCGCGCCAGGTGCGGCACGAAAGCATCGTCCCAGATGCCCAGATCGCCCACCGTGCCGCAACCGCGCCGCTCGATCTTGGTCGATTCCAGTATCACCAGCCCGGCACCGCCCGCCGCGTAGCGCCCGGCATTCATCACATGCCAGTCGGTGGGAAAACCCTTTACCGCGGAATACTGGTGCATGGGCGCGACCACGACGCGGTTCCTGAGCGTGAGTTCGCGCAGGCGCAGCGGCGTGAATAGGAGCGGCTGGATCATGAGCTTCCTTCTTAATTGGCGGAAGGTGTGAGATTCGAACTCACGAGGAGCTTGCGCCCCTGCCGGTTTTCAAGACCGGTGCCTTCAACCGCTCGGCCAACCTTCCATATTTTGAATTTGACGTCTTGCTCGGCCGGTATTTTAGCACTGGCGCACATGTACCCATGGATCGCGCGACGGTTTGCATCAGCCCTGCGCCGGTGGGCGGCGCCCCGCGTGGCGCCGGGACTGGGTCGCCCGCATCACGCGGGCACTGGAAGTCCGGCGGCTCCGGCACTGGCTCCAGGACTTGATTTTTGTGCTTCCGCCCCAAAATGTCCTTTTGCAATAGATATTTAACATTGGCGCGGTTATGTTATGCTGATTGCAACTTTTTCATTTTTGACCTAGTCTAACGATCGTATTGAAACAACGTGGAGGGACACTATGCAACCTGAACTGAGAACAGTAAGAACCGGAACGCCCGCTGCGACGCAGGATGTCGCCCAACAGCAGAACAAGGTGCTGCGCAATACTTACATGCTGCTGGCGCTGACCTTGATTCCGACGGCCATCGGCGCCGCCATTGGCACCAACATCGACCTTGGTTTCATGCGCACCAGCCCGATGCTGTCCTTCATCGTCATCCTGGGCGTGTTCTACGGCTGGATTTATGCCATCGAGCGCAACAAGGAAAGCGCGCTCGGCGTGGCGCTGCTGTTCGGCTTCACCCTGTTCCTGGGACTGCTGCTCGGACCGCTGCTGCACAGGACTCTCGGTTTCACGAACGGCACCGAACTGGTGATGATGGCTGCGGGCGGCACGGCTGCCGTGTTCTTCGTCATGGCCGGCATCGCCTCCAACACCAAGCGCGACTTCAGCGGCCTGGGCAGCTTCCTTACCGTCGGCGCCGTGATCATCATGCTGGGGGTCGTGGCTTCCATGTTCATGCAAAGCCCGATCCTGTACCTGGTGATACTCGGCGCGTTCGTGCTGTTCTCCTCGCTCATGATCATGTGGCAGGTGAACAATATCGTGCGCGGCGGCGAGACCAATTACATCTCGGCCACCCTGACGTTGTACATCTCGATCTACAACCTGTTCTCGGCCCTGCTGCAACTGCTGGGTCTGGGCGGGCGCAGCGAATAGACGCTGCAAGCCTCATGCGAAAGGGCGGCTGCGGCCGCCCTTTTTTTGTCGACCGCTCGCGTTCCGGGGACTTGCGCGCTGCGCGCGCCAACCGTGTTTTCTGCGCGGAGGTGAAGCGTGTCCGCGCAGAAAACACGGTTATGATTGAAAACCAGAATGGTTTGAGCGGGTTTCATCCAAGATCATCGCTTGCGCGCGGACACGCTTTATCTCCGCGCGCAAACGATGATCCGCGCGGACGGGACGCCGTCCGCGCAAGTGCGGTCACTGCCGTTCGATGCGCGCGCCAAATCGCAAGTACGCAATGCCGGCTATTTCTCGAACAGCGCGATCGATTCGACGTGCGAGGTATGCGGGAACATGTTGATCACGCCGGCGGCAGTCAGGCGGTAGCCTTTCACATGCACCAGCACCTCGGCATCGCGTGCCAGCGTCGCCGGATCGCAGGAGACATAGACGATGCGCCGCGGGCCGCCTTCCCCCAGCGCTTTCACCACTTCGACCGCGCCGTCGCGCGGCGGATCGATCAGCAGCTTGTCGAAACCGCCGCCGCCGTTGCCGCTACGGTCGTTATCTCCAAATTGCGCGCAATTCGACGCGTCGAATAAATTCGCGACCTGAAAGCGCGCGCGCGTGGCCAGCCCGTTCTCGCGCGCGTTTCCTTCGGCGCGGCGCACCAGTTCCGCATTGCCTTCCACGCCCAGCACCTCGGCGCCGCGGCTCGCAATCGGCAGGCTGAAGTTGCCCATGCCGCAGAACAGGTCGGCGATGCGCTCCCCCGGCCGCGGATCGAGCAAGGCCATCGCGTGACGCACCAGGATGCGGTTGACCGCATGATTGATCTGGGTAAAGTCGGTCGGCCGGAAGCGGATCTGCACGCCGAATTCCGGCAGGGAATAATACAGGGGCGGGGAATCGGTCGGAAAAAACGCTACGGCCGTATCCGGCCCGGCGCGCTGCAGCCAGAACTGGATGCCGTGCCGCGCCGCGAAGTTGCGCAGCGCATCCTCGTCGGCTGCGCTCAAGGGATCGAGGATGCGCAGCACCAGCACAGTGACCGCTTCGCCGACGGCGAGCTCGATCTGCGGCATGCGCGCAGGATTGGACAAGCCGGCGATCAGCCCGCGCAAGGGCACAAGCAGGTCGGAAACCGGCCTTGGCAGAACCTCGCAGCTGGTCATGTCGGCGACAAAGCTGCTTTTGCGCTCATGAAAACCGACCAGCACGCCGCCTTTTTTTGGCACAAAGCGCACTGACATGCGCGCGCGGTGGCGATAGCCCCAGGTCAGGCCATAGATCGCGCGCAGCATCGTCTCCGGCCGCAGCCTACCGATATGCCACAGGCTGTCTTCGAGCACGCGCTGCTTCGCCGCCACCTGCGCGCGCGCCTCCAGGTGCTGCATGCTGCAGCCGCCGCACACGCCATAGTGGGGGCAGCGCGGCAGTTCCCGCTCCGCGCTGGTCTCATGGATCGCGGTGGCGACCGCCTGCTCGTAGCTCGGTTTGCGCCGGTAGGAGGCGTAGGAAACCGTTTCCCCCGGCAGGCCGCCTTCGATGAATATCGCCTTGCCTTCGACGCGCGCGATGCCGCGTCCCTCGCGATCCAGCGATTCGATCACCACAGGCATCGATTAATTCCAGGCTTCCAGGAATTCGCGCCAATGCGCGTCGGCCGCTTTCGCCAGCGTGGCGCGCACCAGCGCGATTTCGCGCTCGTATTGCGCCGTGTCGAACACGCCGCGCAGCAGCTGAAAACGCAGGTACACGAGATAGGTGTTGGCGGCGTCGGTCTCGCAGTAATTGCGGATGTCGCGCAGCTTTCCGTCGAGATACGCGCCCCACACCTGCGCGCCGTCCATGCCGAGCTTGCCCGGAAAGCCGATCAGCTTGGCCATCTCGTCCAGCGGCACGTTGTTGCGCGGCTGGTACAGCGCCAAGAGGTCCATCAGATCGAGGTGGCGCGCATGGTAGCGGCTGATGTAGTTGTTCCACTTGAAGTCGCGCTCATCCTCGCCCTGGTCCCAGTAGCGCGGCGCCGAAATGCCGTGCACCAGGCTGCGGTAGTGCAGCACCGGCAGGTCGAAGCCGCCGCCGTTCCAGGACACGAGCTGCGGCGTGTATTTCTCGATGCCGTCGAAAAAACGCCGGATCAGCTCGCTTTCGCTGTCTTCCGGGGTGCCCAGCGACCAGACGCGAAAGCCGTCGCCCTCGCGCAGCGCGCAGGCGATGGCGATGACGCGGTGCTGGTGCAGTTGCAGAAAATCGTGGTTCGCAGCGGTGCGGCGGCGCTGAAACGCGATCTCCGCGACGTCCTTGTCGGACAGCGCCGGATCGAGGTCATACAGCCGCCGCAGCCCGCCGCAATCGGGCGCGGTCTCGATGTCGAAGGCGAGGACCGGCGTCATCAGTCCGGAAACACGCCGGTCGACAGATAGCGGTCGCCGCGGTCGCAGACGATGGAAACGATGACCGCGTTTTTCACTTCGGCCGCGACGCGCAGCGCCACGCACAGGGCTCCACCCGACGAAATGCCGGCGAAAATGCCCTCTTCGCGCGCCATTCTGCGCGTCATCTCCTCGGCCTCCGCCTGGCTCACGGACTCGATGCGGTCGACGCGCGCTGCGTCGTAGATGCGCGGCAGGTAGGCTTGCGGCCATTTGCGGATACCGGGGATCTGCGAGCCCTCGGTCGGCTCGCAACCCACGATCTGCACCTGCGGGTTCTTTTCCTTGAGGAAGCGCGACACCCCCATGATGGTGCCGGTGGTGCCCATGCTGGAGACGAAGTGGGTGATCCTGCCGCCGGTATCGCGCCAGATTTCCGGCCCGGTGCTTTCATAATGAGCGAGCGGATTGTCCGGATTGGCGAACTGGTCGAGGATCACGCCCCTGCCCTGGTCGCGCATTTTTTCGGCCAGGTCGCGCGCGCCTTCCATGCCGCCCGCCTGCGGCGTGAGGACGATCTCGGCGCCGAAGGCGCGCATGGTCTGGCGCCGCTCCACCGACAGGTGCTCGGGCATGATCAGCACCATGCGGTAGCCGCGCATCGCCGCCGCCATGGCGAGCGCGATGCCGGTATTGCCGCTGGTCGCCTCGATCAGCGTGTCGCCCGGCTTGATCGCGCCGCGCTGCTCGGCGCGCACCACCATGGACAAGGCCGGCCGGTCCTTGACCGAGCCCGCCGGGTTGTTGCCCTCGAGCTTCGCCAGGACGAGGTTGCCGTTCCTGTCGTTGGCCGCGCCGGGGATGCGTTTCAGCTGCACCAGGGGCGTATTGCCGACGGTGTCTTCGACGCTCCGGTATGGTTTCGTGCTCATTGCTTAAGCAGCTCCTCGCAATAACGCGCCACGCCTTCTTCCACGCTGAGGAACGGCTGCGTGTAGCCGGCGGCGCGCAAAGCGGTGCTGTCGGCTTCCGTATAGCTCTGGTACTTGCCCTTGAGCGCATCGGGAAAGGCGATGTACTCGATCATGTTTCGCGCGCGCATTTCCTCCAGCGCGAGCGCCGCCTGGCCGTCCGCGCGCAGGCAGGCGTTGATCGTGGCCACGGCGACATCGTTGAAGGTCTGCGCGCGGCCGGTGCCGAGGTTGAAAATTCCGGACCGCGTGGGCCGTTCCAGAAAATGCATATTCACCTCGACCACGTCCTCGACCGAGACGAAGTCGCGCTTCTGTTCGCCGTCGGCGTAGCCGTCGCGGCCCTGGAACAGCTTGACCCGCTTATCGCTGCGGTACTGGTTGAAGAAATGGAACGCGACCGAGGCCATGCGCCCCTTGTGCGCCTCGTTCGGGCCGTAGACGTTGAAATAGCGAAAGCCGGCGATCTGGCTTTGCGCATCGGGCAGGCGCCGCCGCACCACCTGATCGAACAGGAACTTGGAATAACCATACACGTTCAGCGGCGATTCGAACTCGCGCGACTCGCGGAACACGCTGCCCGAGCCGTAGACCGAGGCGGACGAGGCGTACAGCAGCGGCACTTCCTCCTCCTGGCAATAGTCGAGTATGGCCACCGAGTAGCGGTAGTTGTTCTCCATCATGTAGCGCCCGTCGGTCTCCATGGTGTCGGAGCAGGCGCCCTGGTGCAGCACCGCCTCGATCGCGCCTTCGAATTCCCCCGACGCGAGCTGCACCACGAAGTCGCGCTTGTCGATGAAATCGGCGATCTCGCAGCCGGCCAGGTTCAGGAACTTGTCGGCACGCGTGAGATTGTCCACCGCGATGATGTCGCTCTCGCCGCGCTCGTTCAGCGCCCTGACCAGGTTCGACCCGATGAACCCGGCCGCGCCGGTGACTACGTAGTACATGGTTTTCCTTTCTAGTCTTGTTCCAACGCCGCCTGCACCTCTTCGCGCTGGGCCACGGCCGTGCCCAGTTTGCCGACCACGATGCCGGCGGCGCAATTGGCCACGTGCATCGCCTGCGGCAGCGTCGCGCCGCCGCCCAGCATCGCCGCAAGAGCGGCAATGACAGTATCGCCTGCGCCGCTCACATCGAACACTTCGCGCGCCTTCGCCGCCTCGTGCAGCACGCCGCTCTCCTGGTACAGGCTCATGCCCTCCTCGCTGCGCGTGAGCAACAGCGCCTTAGCGCCCAGCTCGCGCCGCAACGCCTGCGCCCGCTCGGTGAGATCCTGCTCGTCTTTCCAGCGCCCCACCACTTCGCGCATTTCGGCGCGATTGGGCGTAACGATGGTGGCGCCATGGTAACGCGAGTAGTCGTCGCCCTTGGGATCGACCAGGATGGTCTTGCCTGCGGCGCGCGCGAGTTCGATCATTTTTTCGATATGTGCGAGTCCGCCTTTGCCGTAATCGGACAGCACCAGCACGTCGCAGTCTGCGAGCAGCATCTCGAAATCGGCCAGCTTGTCCGCCAGCACCTCGTGGCTGGGCAGGGTTTCGAAATCGATGCGCAGCAGCTGCTGCTGCCTGCCGATCACGCGCAGCTTGACCGTGGTGGGGATGCTGGCATCCTTGTGCAGGCAGGCGGTGACTTGCTCGGCCTCGACCAGCTCGCGCAGGCGCGCGCCCGCTTCGTCGTCGCCGACCACCGACAGCAGCGTCACCCGCGCTCCCAGGGCGGTCGCGTTGCGCGCGACGTTGGAAGCGCCGCCGGGACGCTCCTCGGTGCGCTCGACCTTGACTATCGGCACCGGCGCCTCGGGCGAAATCCGGCTCACCTCGCCGAACCAGTAGCGGTCGAGCATCACGTCGCCGACCACCAGCAGCCGCGCCTTGGTCAAATCCGGCAGCACCTTCACGCCTCGCTCCTCACCCTTCACCTGTTACAGCCGTCCGATCGGATAGTACTCCAGGCCGTTCTTCCTGACCTCGGCCGGTTCGTACAGATTGCGCCCGTCGAAAATGGCCGGCGTGCGCAATACCTCTCTTATCCGCGCGAAATCCGGGCTGCGGAATTCCTTCCACTCGGTCACGATCGCGAGGGCATCGGCGCCTTCGAGCGCGGCCATCGGCGAATCGGCAAACCGAACCCGGCTCTCGCCCTCGTAGATATGCCGCGCCTCGGCCATGGCGACCGGATCGTAGGCGGTCACGCTCGCGCCGCGCGCGAGCAGCTCGGCCACCAGCACCCGGCTCGGCGCCTCGCGCATATCGTCGGTATTGGGCTTGAATGCCAGCCCCCAGAGAGCGAAATTCAGGCCTTTCAGGTCGGCGCCGAAGCGCTCCAGGATTTTCGCCGGCAACACCTGTTTTTGTGCGGCGTTGGCGCGCTCCACCGCTTCGAGGATGAGCAGGTTCATGCCAGCCTCGTGCGCGGTGCGCATCAGCGCCTGCACGTCCTTGGGGAAGCAGGAGCCGCCGTAGCCCACGCCCGGGTACAGAAAATGGTAGCCGATGCGCGGGTCGGCACCGATGCCGCGGCGCACGCTCTCGATGTCCGCGCCCAAGCGCTCCGCCAGGTTGGCGAGTTCGTTCATGAAAGAGATGCGCGTCGCCAGCATGGCGTTGGCGGCGTACTTGGTCAGTTCGGCCGAACGCACGTCCATGACGATTACGCGCTCGTGGCTGCGCTGGAACGGCGCGTAGAGGTTGCGCATGACGAGCGTGGCGCGCTCGTCGTCGCTGCCCACCACGATGCGGTCGGGGCGCATGAAATCCTCGACCGCGGCGCCTTCCTTGAGGAATTCCGGATTCGACACCACGCTGTACTCGATGTCGGCGCCGCGCTTGTTCAACTCCGCGGCAATGGCGTCACGCACTTTGTCGGCCGTGCCCACGGGCACGGTGGACTTGTCCACCACCACGCGGTAGTCGCGCATATGGCGGCCGATACTGCGCGCCGCCGCGAGCACGTGCTGGAGATCGGCCGAGCCGTCCTCTGCGGGCGGGGTCCCCACCGCGATGAACTGCACCGTGCCAAAGGCAACCGCCTGCTCGACGTCGGTGGTGAAACCCAGGCGCCCCGCCTTGTGGTTGCGATTCACCATCTCCTGCAGCCCCGGCTCGTAGATCGGGATGCCGCCCTCATTGAGGATCTTGATCTTGCTTGCGTCCAGATCCAGGCACAGCACGTCGTTGCCGACGTCTGCAAGGCAGGCGCCGCTGACCAGTCCCACGTACCCTGTACCGACCACTGTTATTTTCAATTTACACTCCGAATAATATGTTGGGTATGGCGCATCTCCAGAATTTCCCATTATGTCATTCCGAGCGAAGCGAGGAATCTGCTCTTCCTGGGGTATAAGAAACAGATTCCTCGGCCTGCGCCCGGGCGGAAACCACCCCTCCGGGATGGCCGCGGAATGACAATTGCCGGATATCTCGCTAACTCTCACTCCCTCAGGGGGCCAGATCGAATTCCTCGCTGCGCCGCGGCGGATAGGTTTCCCAGCCACCGCATGCGGGACAGTGCCAGTAGAACTGGCGCGCCTTGAAGCCGCAGTTCTCGCAGCGGTAACGCGCGACGCGCTGCGTGTGGCTGTGCACCAGGTTCTTGACCAACTGCACGTCGCCGCGGCGTTCGGGCCGGACCACCAGCAATTCGGCGTCGAGCAGCCGGTCCAGACCGAGCAGGGTCTGGTTGCGGCGCAGTTCGTCGCGCACCAGCTTGTGCGCCGCCTCCGGCCCCTGCGCCTCCAGCGTCGACTGGAACACCACATCGAGCAGGTCCAGCGAAGGCGAGTTGGCGAGGAAGCCGCGCAGCAGAGTCAGACCCTCGTCCTGTTTGCCCAGCGCACGGTAGCTATCGAGCAGGCGCTGCGCCACCAGGGCGAGGTAGGCGGGGTTCTGCTGCTCGATGCGCTTCCATGCCTCGATCGCCGCTGCGTGATCGCCGTCAGCCGCATGGATATCGCCCAGCAGCACATTGGCGCGCACGCACTTGCGATTGGATTTGAGCGCCTCATCCAGGCGCGCCAGGGCAGCGTCGGTGCGCGAGTGCGTGATCTCGATCGCCGCGAGTTCGCAATGGTAGTTGGCGATCTCCTTGTTCCAGGGCTGGCCCAGGTCCGCGCCCAGCTCGCTTGCCACGCCTATGGTTTTTTCCCAATCCTTTTCCTGCTGATAGATGTCGAGCAGAGCCTTTAGCGCGGCGGCGCGATGCGGGGTGTCGCGCAGCTTGACGAACACCTCCTCGGCACGGTCCAGCAATCCCGCCTTGAGGTAGTCCTGTCCCAGTTCGAACAGGGCGGCAAGCCGCTGCTCCTGGCCAAGATCTCCGCGCTCGAGCAGATTGCGGTGCATGCGGATCGCGCGCTCGGTTTCGCCGCGGCGCCGAAACAGATTGCCCAGCGCAAAGTGCAGTTCGATGGTTTCCGGATCGACTTTGACCACTTCGATGAAAGCCTCGATCGCCTTGTCCGGCTGTTCATTGAGCAGGAAATTGAGGCCCTTGAAATACGAGCGCGGCAGCGAACGGGATTCGGACACCAGGTGCCTGATGTCGATGCGTGCCGCGAGCCAGCCCAGCCCGAAGAACAGCGGAAACCCGAGCAGCCACCAGAATTCGAATTCCATGGCGATGCGTCAGGCCGCAGGCGGCAGGAAAGCGCATGAAACCGCAGTGGACACGCTGTTCAACTCACTCTCCTGTCGGCATTCTCTGATTTGGGGGGGAGATGAAGGGGGGTGCCACTCTTTTCCATTGATCCCTAGATCTCGGAGTGCGAGTCGATGCCGCTGTCGGCGACCGGGGAACCGGCGCTATCTTCCCGCTGGCGGCTGCGCAGTTCGCGCTGCAGCCGCGCGATCTCGCGCCGTTGCCTGAACACCGTGGCCAGCGTGGCGAGCACGCCCATCGCCGCGCCCGCCGCAAAGAACACCAGCAGCACCAGAATCAGCGGCGCCGGCCACACCTGGTCGAAATAAAGATGCAGGCTTACCGTATCGGTGTTCTTCAGCGCGAGCAGGAACAGCGCCAGGAACAGGATAATGCGCAGGGTCCAGGCTAGGACGCGCACGGCCCGGTCGCCTCAGAAAAAACAAGCGGCATCGAAACGATGCCGCCCGTTCTCGCACGCCGCACGCGCGCTAATTCGAGTCGACGCGCTCACGCAGTTCCTTGCCGGCCTTGAAGTGCGGCACGAACTTCTCCGGCACCTGGACCTTGTCGCCCGACTTCGGATTTCTGCCCGTGCGCGGCGGGCGATAATTCAGCCCGAAACTGCCGAAGCCGCGGATCTCGATACGCTGGCCGTTGACCAGGCTCAGCGTCATGGCATCGAGTATGGTCTTGACCGCGAACTCCGCGTCCTTGGCAACCAATTGCGGATAGCGCCCCGCCAACTTGGCGATCAATTCGGACTTGGTCATCGCTCCTGCCCCTTGTTATTGCTGAGAGTTCTTGTTGTCCAGTTTGGCTTTCAGCAGCGCCCCAAGACTGGTGCTGCCGGAACTGGCCGCGCTTTCGCTCTGCAGCTTCTGCATGGCGCCATGCTCCTCGGCCATATCCTTGGCCTTGACGGAGAGGTTGATCGAGCGGTTCTTGCGGTCGATATTGATGATCATCGCCGTCACCGCATCGCCTTCCTTCAGATGGTGCGTGAGGTCCTCGATGCGCTCGCGCGACACTTCGGAAACGCGCAGGTAACCTTCGACGTCGCCCTCCAGCGCGATCACCGCGCCCTTGGCGTCGACCGACTTCACCGTGCCTTGCACCACGCTGTTCTTCTCGTGCGTGGCGATGTAATTGGTGAACGGGTCGCCGTCCATCTGCTTGATACCCAGGGAGATGCGCTCGCGCTCCGTGTCGATCGCCAGCACCACTGCCTCGACCTCATCGCCTTTCTTGTAGTTGCGCACGGCCTCTTCGCCGGTAGCGCTCCAGGACAGGTCCGAGAGGTGCACCAGGCCATCGATGCCGCCCGGCAGTCCGATGAACACGCCGAAGTCGGTGATCGATTTGATCTGACCCTTGACCCGGTCGCCCTTCTTGAAGTTGATCGCGAACTCGCCCCAGGGATTGGGCAGGCACTGCTTCATCCCCAGCGAAATCCGGCGCCGCTCCTCGTCGATCTCGAGAATCATCACCTCGACCTCGTCGCCGAGTTGCACCACCTTGGACGGATGCACGTTCTTGTTGGTCCAGTCCATCTCGGACACGTGCACCAGGCCCTCGATGCCCTGCTCGACCTCGACGAACGCGCCGTAGTCGGTGAGGTTGGTGACCTTGCCGAACAGGCGCGTGCTGGTCGGGTAGCGGCGCGACAGGCCCACCCACGGGTCTTCGCCGAGCTGCTTCATGCCGAGCGACACGCGGTTTTTCTCCTGGTCGAACTTGAGTATCTTCGCCGTGACCTCGTCGCCCACGTTGAGCACCTCGGACGGATGCTTGACGCGGCGCCAGGCGAGGTCGGTGATGTGCAGCAGGCCGTCGATGCCGCCCAGGTCGACGAACGCGCCGTAGTCGGTGATGTTCTTGACGATGCCCTTCACCACCGAGCCCTCGGACAGGGTCTGCAGCAGCTTCTGCCGCTCTTCGCCCTGGCTCGCCTCGAGCACGGCGCGGCGCGATACCACCACGTTGTTGCGCTTGCGGTCGAGCTTGATGACCTTGAACTCCATGGTCTTGCCTTCGAACGGCGTCGTGTCCTTGACCGGGCGGATATCCACGAGCGACCCGGGCAGGAAGGCGCGGATGCCGTTGGCCATGACGGTGAGGCCGCCCTTGACCTTGCCGCTGATCACGCCGGTGACCAGTTCGCCCGTTTCCAGGGCTTTTTCCAGGTCCATCCAGGCGGACAGGCGCTTGGCCTTGTCGCGCGACAGGCGCGTTTCGCCGAAGCCGTCTTCCAGGGCTTCGATCGCGACGCTGACGAAATCGCCGACTTTGGCCTCGACCTCGCCGGCGTCATTGCGGAATTCCTCGACCGGGATGAAGCTTTCGGACTTGAGCCCGGCGTTCACCACCACGAAATTCATATCTACACGGACTACTTCTGCGGTGATCACCTCGCCGATGCGCATTTCCTGGCGCGTCAGGCTTTCTTCGAACAAGGCTGCGAAATTGTTTTCGTTGGAGGCGACCGCGGGGGAAAGATTGGACATTGGGTTTATTTACCTGATTCACCGCCCTTGCGGACGGGGTTGATTAAACACAAGGCGGGCTCACTTTAGGGTTGATACGATATGAGGGGATACATCCCCTCATGCTCCCCTAAGTCAGGGGCCGTTTCGAAGATTCCGAAACGGCCTCTTTGACATGCGAGCCCGCCACCTTTTGCCGGTACCAATCAAGTACCTGGCGCACTATTTCGTCGATGCCGAGACCCGTGCTATCGAGTTCCCGGGCATCGAGCGCCTGTTGCAGGGGTGCTACGCTCCTGGCGCTGTCGCGCTGATCGCGTTCACGCAGTTCCCGCAAAAGGGTTTGAATATTAGCATCGATTCCTTTTTCTTTCAACTGCTTATATCTGCGCTCTGCGCGTATTTCGGCGCTTGCGGTAAGAAAAATCTTCAGCGTGGCGTCCGGGAACACCACCGTGCCCATGTCGCGACCTTCGGCAACCAGCCCCGGGGCTTGGCGAAAGGCGTGCTGTCGCTCGAGCAGAGCCGCGCGCACCGCCGGCAGCGCCGCCACCCTGGAAGCCCCGATACCGCACTCCTCGCTCCGGATTGCATCTGTAACCTTCTGGCCAAAAAGGAATATTTCTCCGCCGTCGAAAGTGACGTGCAGGTGCAGCGCGCGCCGGGCCAGTGCCGCTTCGTCATCCAGCCGGGTCGCCTCCTTCACCGCCGCGAGCGCGACCAGACGATACAGGGAGCCGCTGTCCAAGTAGTGAAATCCCAGCTTTTTCGCCACCGCCTGGGCGATCGTGCCCTTGCCCGAGGCCGAGGGGCCGTCGATGGCGATGACGGGAGCTGCTTTGGCTGCTGCGCTCACGATAAGAACGTCAATGCGAAACTATTCGTGGGTCCCGATGCATGGAAAAAAATAGGGCCACAACCACATACCGCCATCATGCGTGGAAGCATCCAGAGGTTTCGCCGGCGGTCATCACAGCTTTCTCCTAAGCGCGATCAACTGTGGCAGCAAGGCGGGAATGTCGCTGCCGATGATGCTCCAGAGAGTGTCGCTGTCGATACCGAGATACCCATGGATCAGCCGGTTGCGAGTGGCGATGATGAGCCGCCAGGGTATTTGCGGATTGGCCTGGCGAATGTCATCCGGGATATGCATGGCTGCTTCGCCAATCAGTTCCAGATTCCGCAGGGTCGCGTCGTAGTTTAGTCCGCTTCTGACAAAACCGTCCTGATCCAAGCCCTGGGTGTAGGCCATGACCTTCTCGGCAAAGCCGATCATGTCGTCAATGTAAAACCGCCATTCGCGCTGCGCTGGTTCAGACATGCACTGCCTCCTTTTCAACAAAGGGACGCAGTTCCGCGCGCAACGCCTTTTCGGTCACCAAGTCGACCGGGCAGCCGAACATATCCTCGAGATAGAACTGGACACCAAAATAGCGCGCCGAGGTTGCCGGACCATCGAATGCAATCAGGATGTCGATGTCGCTATCGCTCCGCGCGGTGTTGCGTGCGGTGGAGCCGAACAGTGCAAGCTGCGTTACCCCGTAACGAGCGGCCAATATCGGTTTGCTCTGGGTGAGAAGTTCAAGGACGCGCGCGCGGTTCATTGCAGCCTCCATTCAAAAGCTTGGACTACAGCGTCCAGTCACGCGACACGCAGCAGATCCTTTTCGATGTGCCGCCGCAGTCGCGGCTTGATCATCGCCTCGGTGGCAAGATCCACCTTGGTTCCGAAGAGGTCCTCGAGATAGTCCGCGAGACCCACGTAGCCATCGAACGTCGCCGGCCCGTCGAACTCCACCAGCACGTCGATATCGCTGTCGTCGCGCAGCTCGTCCCGTGCCGCCGAGCCGAAAAGCGCGAGATGCCGTGCACCGAACCGCATCAGCAACTCGTCGCGATGCTGATTCAGCAGATCCAGGATCATGGCTCGATTCATGGCTAACTCCTCAACAAGATTTCCGAGACAGTGTGTCGGAAATGCGCAATTCTCCCATAGAACGTCATAAATTCAGAGCCTGTTGCCCCGGTTCGTCCCACCTTTTCAGGCGCCGTTTTTGTGAACAGAATCGGTGGAAAGCCGCATGGGGATTGGCTTTGCGGGCGATTATGGTGTGCAGCTATGGTCAGTTCCAGATTGTTCTGCGAGCCTGGCCTCTTTGCTCAATGATGGTGCTGACGTGGCGGTTCATGATTTTCGTGTCCGCTTCCTGGTCGGTTTTCTGGCGGCCGAAGCAAGTTGCCGCAGTTCCCGCCTGATTTCGGTCTGCAGTTCCTCTTCGGTCGGCAGGTAAAGTTGGTAGCGGCTGGTGAAGATTTTGCGGGTCTGCTGCTCCCCCAGCGTGTACTTGACCACGGCATCATTCTTGTCCGGACACAGAATCAATCCCAGCGTTGGGTTATCACCCTCGGTGCGGCGCTCGCGATCGTAGTAGTTCACGTAGAACTGGATCTGCCCGAGGTCGGCATGGGTCAGCTTGCCGACCTTCAGGTCGATGAGCACATAGCACTTCAGGATCGTGTGGTAGAAAACCAGGTCGATGTAGAAGTGGTCGCCATCCAGCGTGATGCGCTCCTGCCGCGCGACAAAGGCGAAGCCCTTGCCCAGTTCCAGGAGAAAGTGCTGCAGGTTGTCGAGCAGCGCCTGCTCCAGCTTCGACTCCACGAGTCTTGGCGACTCGGGCAAGCCGAGAAACTCGATGACAAAGGGATCCTTGAAAACATCGACCGGCCGATTAACCTCCTGCCCTCGTGTGGCCAGTTTCATCAGGCCCGTCTTGTCCCGGCTTTTCGCCAAACGGTCGAACAACAGGCTCGCCATCTGCCGCTCCAGTTCGCGCGCCGACCAGTTGTTCTTCGGTGTCTCGATCTCGTAAAATGCCCGCGCCTGGAAGCGTCCCTCGCGCATCAGCGTCCGGTAGTGTGTCCATGAGAGGTTGGGATGCAGGCGCCCGGGCTGCCACGACTCGTCAGCGGCGGGTAATGCCGCGGGCAAGGCGGGCAGGGATTGGCTACGCAGTGCGTAGCCTTTCTTCGCACTTCCGGATTGGCTACGCACCGCGTAGCCAATTCCGGCTTCGCCCAGCAAGGAGGGAAAAGCCAGGTAGAACTGGCGCATCAACTTGAGGTTGGCATACGAGTATCCCGCGCCAAAATCGGCATGCAGTTTCTCGGCCAATGCCTTGAGCAGGCGTTCCCCATACTCGGCCCGTTCCTTCCCCTTCTGCTCTTCCTCGACCAGCGCCTGGCCAATCAGCCAATTCGACACCACCTGCGCAGTGTTAACCGATCGCGCCACGCTGGCGTGCGCCAACTCCAGAATTTCGCGAACTCTGCCGAAAAACGCAGTCGGAATCCGTCGCTCGATCCGTGTCGAAAACACCCTGGAATCCGCTACCATTGGCCCCTCTTCAGAAACGAATTCAAGAAATTTCGCGCTTACCGTTTACATCAATGCGAGATCCGGGATAGCACCTCGAAATATTCCGGGAAGGTCTTGTTCACGCATTTCGGGTCATTGATGCGCACCGTCACGCCGCCCAGCGCAGCCAGCGAAAAGCACATCGCCATGCGGTGATCGTCATAGGTATCGATGGCGGCCGGGCGCAGCACAGCGGGCGGGGTCACGCGCAGCCAGTCCTTGCCCTCCTCCACCGTCGCGCCGAGCTTTCTCAGCTCGGTCGCCATGGCGGCGATGCGGTCGGTTTCCTTGACGCGCCAACTGCCGATATTGCGCAGGGTGCACGGGCCGTCGGCGAACAGCGCCGCCACCGCGATGGTCATCGCCGCATCGGGAATGTGATTGAAGTCGGCATCGATGGCCCGCAGTTTCCCGCGCGGCGGTGCGCTGGCCTCGATCCAGTTCTCGCCCATTGAAATGCGCGCGCCCATTTGCTCCAGGGCCTCGGCGAAGCGCACGTCCCCCTGGATGCTGGCCCGTCCCACCCCTTCGACGCGCACCGGCCCGCCGCCGATGGCGCCCGCCGCGAGAAAGTAGGACGCCGACGAGGCGTCCCCCTCCACCCAAAGATCGCCCGGGCTGCGATATTGTGCGCCCGCAGGAATGGTGAACGCGGCCCAGCCGTCGCGCGTGACCTCGACACCGAAGCGGCGCATGGTGTTCAGCGTGATCTCCACATAGGGTTTGGAAATCAGCTCGCCCTCGACGGCAATGACGGTCTGCCCTCCGGTGAGCGGCAGAGCCAGCAGCAGCGCAGTCAGGAACTGGCTTGATACGTCGCCGCGCACACTCACCTTGCCTCCGACGTGAATCGTCGCGGGCTGTATGTGCAATGGCGGATAGCCGGGGTTGCCCAAGTAATCGATGCGGGCGCCGAGCCCGCGCAAAGCATCGACCAGGTCGCCGATCGGCCGCTCGTGCATGCGCGCCACGCCCGACAGGCGGTAGTCGCCGCCGCTGAGCGCGAGCGCCGCAGTCAGCGGCCGGAACGCGGTGCCGGCGTTGCCGAGAAACAGCTCGGCGGCCTTGACCGGAAACGCGCCGCCCGCGCCGGTCACAACGGTCACGCCGCCGTCCTGGTTCACGGCGATGCCGAGCGTGCGCAAGGCGTCCTGCATCACGCGCGTATCATCGGAATCGAGCAAGTCGTGCAGGCGCGTCTCGCCCGCGGCCATGGCCGCGAGCAGCAGTACGCGATTGGAAATGCTCTTGGATCCGGGCAGCCTGACCGTGCCGGAGACGCTGCGGATGGGTCCGAGGTCGAGATAGTCCAAGGCGGTCAGCCGCGAATAGCGTCGGCGCAGCCGAGCTTCACTGTTGCTTTTGCAGCCATTTGTTGCGCGCCGCGCGCGCGCGCGCGAATATTTTTTCCAGCCCCGCCGCATCGCCCTTCTGCAGCAACTGCTTCACCTCGGCCAGTTCACGCTGATAGCCGGCCAGCTCCTGCAGCAGGGCCTTGCGGTTGGCGACGCAGATGTCGCGCCACATTTCCGGATGGCTGGAGGCGATGCGGGTGAAATCGCGAAAGCCCCCGGCCGCGTACTCGAACAATTGCTTGCCGTTCGGGTGGCGCGCGACCTGGTCCACCAGGGCGTAGGATAGAAGATGCGGCAAATGGCTCACCGCGGCGAACACCCGATCATGCTCGGCCGGCTGCATCTGATGCAGCCGCGCGCCGCACAGCCGCCAGGCGGCGCGCACCAGGCGGATGCTGCGCGCGCTGTTCCCGGGCAGCGGGGTCAGCACCACCTTGCGCTTGACGTAAAGATCTGCGCGCGCCGCCGCCACGCCGCTGTGCTCGGCGCCCGCGATCGGATGGCCGGGCACGAACTGCGCCGCGCGATTTTTCAGCAGCCGGTAGGCGAGCGCCACCACGTCCTGTTTGGTGCTGCCGCCGTCGGTCACGACCGTACCCGCCCCGAGATGCGGCGCGATGGCGCCCATGACTGCGGCCATCTGGCCGACCGGCGTGGCAATCAGCACGAGGTCGGCGCCCGCCACGGCGGCCGCATCGTTGCTGGCCTCGTCGATGACGCCGAGTTCGAGCGCGCGCTGGAGATTGGCCGGATTGCGGCCCAGGCCGATCACCCGCTGCGCCACACCTGCGGCCTTGAGCGCGAGCGCAAACGAGCCGCCGATCAAGCCGACGCCGAAAATGACTACTGTACCGAGGCGGGGCCCTGCCACGCGTCTAGCCTTTGAGCACCGCTTCCAGCGCCTCGAGAAAGCGCGCATTCTCCCCGGCCAGACCGATGGTCACGCGCAGGTGATCGGGCATGGCATAACCGGCCAGGGGGCGCACGATCACGCCCAGCCTTAACAGCTTCTGGAACACCGCGCCGGCCTGGCTCTGGCCGCCGGCGCGCGGGATTTCGACGGTGACAAAATTGCCGTACGAAGGAATCCACGATAGGCCCAGCCGCTTGCATCCGGCCTCAAGCTGCGCCATGCCGGCGACATTGAGCGCGTAGCTTTCGCGCACGAACGCCTCGTCCGTAAGCGCGGCGACCGCGGCGGCGATGGCGAGATTGTTGACATTGAACGGCTGGCGCACGCGGTTGAGCAGGTCCGCGACCTCGGGCCGGCAGACCGCGTAGCCGACCCGCAGACCGGCCAGCCCGTAGACCTTGGAGAAGGTGCGCGTCACGATCAGGTTGGGAAAGCGCGCGAGCCACGCTATGCTCGGGCAGCGCAAGCTTGGATCCAGGTATTCGTTGTAGGCCTCGTCCAGCACGATGATCACGTTCTTTGGCGCCCGGCCGAGGAACGACTCCAATTCTGCCGCAGTGAGCATGGTGCCGGTCGGATTGTTCGGATTGGCGATGAACACCACGTGGGTATCGGGCCGGATCGCGGCCAGCATCGCCTCCAGGTCGTGGCCGAAGTCCTTCGCCGGCACGACGATGCTGTGCGCGCCGCGCGCCTGCGTCGCCAGCGGGTAGACGGCGAAAGCGTGCTGCGAATAGACGGCGGAGCAGCCGGGCGCAAGGAACGCCATGCCCGCCAGCTCGAGCACGTCGTTGGAGCCGTTGCCGAGCACGATCTGCTGCATGCTCACGCCGAGGCGCTGCGACAGCGCCTGCGTCAGCTCGAAACCGTCGGGGTAGCGTCCCAGCTCAGGCAGGACCGCCTGGACCGCGGCGAGCGCCTTCGGCGAAATCCCGCGCGGGTTCTCGTTCGAAGCCAGTTTCACGATAGTGCGCTCGTCGAGGCCGAATTCGCGCGCGAGTTCGGTGATCGGCTTGCCCGGCTGATAGGGCGCGATGGCGCGCACGTAGGCAGGAGAAAGTTCGCAAAGGTCCATGATGTCCGACATGATAGAGGTGGGGCGGCCGCCGGGATCCCGGGCGCTAGAGCACCGCAGCGGGGTAAGAACCAAGAATTTTCAGGAACGGCGCCAGCTTTTCCAGCTCGGCCAGCGCCTTGGCCACCTTGGGATCCTGGCGATGGCCCTGCACATCGACGTAGAACATGTATTCCCAGCGCCCGGTGCGCGCCGGACGCGACTCCAGCCGGCTCATGCTGACGCCGTGCCTGGCGATCGGCGTCAACAGCGCGTGCACCGCGCCGGGCCGGTTGGGCGCGGACATGACGATCGACGTCAGGTCCTTGCCCGAGGGCGCGGCGTCGTGGTCGCCCAGCACCAGGAAGCGCGTGGTGTTGTTCGGATCGTCCTCGATATTGCGCGCCACCAGCTTCAGTCCGTGGCGCTGCACGGCGATATCGCCGGCGATGGCGGCCGCAGCCGCGTCTTTCGCCGCCAGCCGCGCCGCCTCGGAGTTGCTCACTACCGGAATGCGCTCGGCATCGGGCAGTTTGCGGCTCAACCACTGGTTGCACTGCGCCAGCGATTGCGGATGGGAATAAACGCGCACGATCTTTTTCAGCACACCCGACCTGGACATCAGGTTCTGGCGCACGCGCAGCACCGTCTCGGCGCAAATCTTGAGCGGCGTGCTGAGCAGCAGGTCGTGCGTCCGGTCGATCGCCCCTTCGCTCGAATTCTCCACCGGCACCACGCCGTAATTGACGCCGCCGGTCTCGGCCTGGCGGAATACCTCGTCGATGGATCCGCACGGCTGCGCGCGCACGCCGCCGCCGAACAGCTTTTGCACGGCCATCTCGCTGAAGGTGCCGGCAGGGCCGAGATAGGACACCGCCAGCGGCTGCTCCAGCGCGCGGCAGGCGGAGATGATTTCCGCATACACCCGGGCGAGCGCATCCTTGCCCAGCGGGCCGGCATTTTTTTCGAGAATCCGGCGCAGCACCTGGGCTTCGCGCTCCGGCCGGTACACCTTCACCCCCTGTTTGAGCTTGCCCACCGCATGCGCCAGCCGCGCGCGTTCGCTCAGAGTGCGCAACAGGCGAACGTCGAGCGCGTCGATCTGCGCGCGCAGCTTGGCCAGATCCTTGCTCATCGCCACCTCAGCCCCGCAGCGGCAGGTAACGCACCGCCAACACGCCGTCGATTTTGGCCAGCTGCGCCACCAGCTCGCGCGTCGCCGCGCTGTCGACGTCGACCAGGGTATAGGCCATCTCGCCCTTGGACTTGTTCAGCATGTTGTGGATGTTCAGGCCCGCTTTCGCGATGGTGGCGGAAATCTGCGCCACCATATTGGGCACGTTGGCGTTGGCGATGGCGATACGATAGGGCGACTCGCGCGGCATGCTCATGTCCGGGAAATTGACCGCATTCGATACGTTGCCGTGCTCCAGATATTCGCGCACCTGGTCCGCCACCATCACCGCGCAATTGTCCTCGGCTTCGCGCGTGGAGGCGCCGAGGTGCGGCAGCGCGATCACGCCGTGCTGCCCGGCGAGCTTCGCGTCCGGGAAATCGGTCACATAATACTTTAGCCGGTGCGCGGCGAGCGCCTGCACCACGGCCGCGCTGTCGACGATGCCCTCGCGCGAAAAATTGAGCAGGATGGCGCCGGCGCGCATCAATTCCAGGCTCTTCGCGTTGACCAGGTCGCGCGTCCCCGGCAGCAGCGGGACATGCAGCGTGACAAAGTGGCTCGCCTTCAGCACCTCTTCGATGGAATGCGCTTTCTTCACCTGCGCCGGCAGGCTCCAGGCCGCGTCCACGGTGATCTCCGGGTCGTAGCCGAGCACGTTCATGCCCAGGTTGATCGCCGCGTCGGCGACGAGACTGCCGATCTTGCCCAGGCCGATGACGCCGAGCGTATGCTGCGGCAATTCCATGCCGGCGAACTGCTTCTTGCCGTCCTCGACCCGCTGCGCCAGTGCCGCGTCCTCGCCTTTGATCGCGCGCACGAATTCCAGCGCCGGGGCGAGGTTGCGCGCCGCGATCAGCATGCCCGCGAGCACCAGTTCCTTCACCGCATTGGCATTGGCACCGGGCGCATTGAACACCGGCACCCCGCGCTCGCTCATTTCCTTGACCGGGATGTTGTTGGTGCCGGCACCGGCGCGGCCGATGGCTTTCACCGAAGGCGCGATTTTCATCCCGTGCAGATCCTGCGAACGCAGCAGGATGGCGTCCGGCTGCGTCGCATCCTTGTCGATGCGGTAGCGCTCAGGCGGCAGGCGCTTCAGCCCGACCTGGGCGATGTTGTTCAGCACCAGTATTTCGAAGGCCTTGCGTTCAGGCATGCTTGTCCTCGAACTCGCGCAGGTACGCGACCAGGTGCTGGACCCCTTCGATGGGCATCGCGTTATAGATCGAGGCGCGCATGCCGCCGACCGAGCGATGTCCCTTCAACTGCACCATGCCGTGCGCTTTCGCTCCCTTGAGGAATTCGTCGTCCAGCGCCTCGTTGTTCAGTTTGAACGGCACATTCATGCGCGAGCGGTCGCGCGGCTCGACCGGGCTGACGAAAAATTTGCTCTGGTCGAGATAATCGTACAGGAGCTTGGCCTTGGCGATGTTGCGCCGCTCGATCTCGGCCAGCCCGCCCTGCTGTTTCAGCCACTTGAATACCAGGCCGGCGATATAAATGGCATAGGTCGGCGGCGTATTGAGCATGGAATCCGCCTCGGCCTGTTGCTTGTAGTCGAAAGCCGATGGCGTGAATGGCGCCGCCTGGCCGATCAGGTCGTCGCGCACGATCACCAGCGTCAGTCCCGCGGGCCCGATGTTCTTCTGCGCTCCGCCGTAGATCAGCCCGTATTTCGCCACGTCCACCGGGCGCGACAGGAGATGCGAGGACATGTCGGCCACCAGCGGCACCGCGCCGGTGTCAGGCACCCAGTGGTACTCCAGGCCGCCGATGGTTTCGTTGGAACAGATGTGGACGTAGCCCGCGTCGGGCGAAAGCTTCCAGCTTTGCTGCGGCGGTATATAGCTGAACTTCTTGTCCTCGCTCGAGGCGGCCACATTCACCGTGCAGTATTTCTTCGCCTCCTTGATCGATTTCTTCGACCATTCGCCGGTGTTGACGTAGTCGGCCACGCTGTGCCCGCGCAGCAGGTTCATCGGCACGATCGCGTTCTCGGCGATCGCACCGCCCTGCAGGAACAGCACCTTGTAATTGGCCGGCACGGCGAGCAGCTCGCGCAGGTCCTGTTCCGCCTCCGCGTGGATCGAAATGAATTCCTTGCCGCGGTGGCTCATTTCCATCACCGACATGCCGCTGCCATGCCAGTCGAGCATTTCGGCCGCCGCTTGCTGCAGCACCGTCTCCGGCAACACCGCCGGGCCGGCGCTAAAATTGAATATTCGTGCCACGATTATCCTTTCGCATGGGGAAAGTGTGATGGATAGCGTTGCGCCTTACTCGCCATCGGTAATGTGTTCCCCCTCGCCATTACCATTGCCGTTGCCTCCGTTGCTGCCGCCGCTGCCGCCGCTGTCGTCGTCGGACTCCAGCACCTTTTCGATGCCGGCCAGCCGCGTGCCGGCGTCGAGGTTGATCAGCGTCACGCCCTGGGTCGAGCGCCCCTGTTCCCGGATCTGCGCGACCTTGGTGCGGATGACCACGCCGCCGGTGGACACCAGCATCACCTCGTCCTTCTCCTCGACCAGTACCGCGCCGACCAGGCTGCCATTGCGCTCGCCCGTATTGATCGCGATCATGCCCTTGGTGCCACGGCCGTGACGAGTGTACTCGGAAATCGGGGTGCGCTTGCCGTAGCCGTTTTCGGTGGCGGTAAGCACGGTCTGGCGTTCGTTTTCCGCCACCAGCATGGAGATCACCTGCTGCCCCAGATCCAGGGTCATGCCGCGCACGCCGCGCGTCACGCGTCCGGTGGGCCGCACATCGTCTTCGCCGAAGCGCACCGCCTTGCCGGCGTCGGAGAACAGCATGACGTCGTGCGTTCCGTCGGTGATGGCTACGCCGATGAGGAAATCGCCCTCGTCCAGTTCCACCGCGATGATGCCCCTGCCGCGCGGATTGGCGAATGCGGAGAGCGGCGTCTTCTTCACCGTTCCCTGTGCCGTTGCCATGAAAATATAATGCCCGTCGTCGAAATGCTTCACCGGCAGGATCGCGGTGATCTTCTCACCCTCCATCAGCGGGAACATGTTGACGACGGGCTTGCCGCGGCTGCTGCGGCTGCCCTGCGGCACCTGGTAGACCTTGACCCAATACACGCGCCCGCGGCTGGAGAAACACAGAATGTAGTCGTGGGTGTTGGCGATGAACAGCCGCTCGATGAAATCGTCTTCCTTGGTCGCGGTCGCCTGCCTGCCGCGCCCGCCGCGGCGCTGCGCGCTGTAGTCGGCGAGCGGCTGCGACTTGATGTAGCCCGTGTGCGACAGCGTCACCACCATGTCGGCCGGAGTGATCAGGTCCTCGTTGTCGAGGTCCTGCGGATTGTGCTCGATCTCGCTCCTGCGCTTGTCGCCGTACTGGAGCTTGATTGCGTTCATTTCGTCGACGATGATCGCGGTAATGCGCGCAGGCTTGGCGAGGATGTCCAGGTAATCCGCGATCTGCAGCATCACCTCCTTGTATTCGGACACGATCTTGTCCTGCTCCAGGCCGGTGAGGCGCTGCAGGCGCATTTCCAGGATCGCCTGCGCCTGGGCGTCGGACAAATGGTAACCGCCCCCGACCAGGCCGAAATCCGCCGCGAGACCGTCAGGACGCGAGGCGTCGGCTGCGGCGCGCGCGAGCATCTCCGCCACCAGCGGCGAGCGCCAGGCTTTCGCCATCAGCGCCTGCTTGGCTTCGGGCGGCGTCTGCGACTGCTTGATCAGTGCGATGATTTCGTCGACGTTCGAGAGCGCCACCGCCAGGCCTTCGAGGATATGGCCGCGCTCGCGCGCCTTGCGCAATTCGAACACGTTGCGACGCGTCACCACCTCGCGCCGGTGCGCAAGAAACGCATCGAGCATCTGCTTCAGGTTCAGCAGGCGCGGCTGCCCGTCGACCAGTGCCACCATATTGATGCCGAAAGAATCCTGCAGCTGGGTCTGTTTGTACAGGTTGTTGAGCACCACTTCGGGCAATTCGCCGCGCTTCAGTTCGAACACCATGCGCATGCCCGACTTGTCCGATTCGTCGCGGATTTCGCTGATGCCTTCCAGCTTCTTCTCGTTGACCAGCTCGGCGATGCGCTCGAGCAGGCTCTTCTTGTTGACCTGGTAGGGCAGCTCGTCGACGATGATGGACTGGCGGTTGCCCTTCTCCATGTCCTCGAAATGGGTGCGCGCGCGCATGATCACGCGGCCGCGCCCGGTGCGGTAGCCCTGGTGCACCCCGGCCAGGCCGTAAATGAACCCCGCCGTGGGGAAATCCGGCGCCGGGATGATCTCGATCAGCTCGTCGATGCTGATGGCGGGGTTGGCGAGCAGCGCCAGCCCCGCGTCCACCACCTCGGCCAGGTTGTGCGGCGGGATGTTGGTCGCCATGCCGACCGCGATACCCGACGAGCCGTTGATGAGCAGGTTGGGTATGCGTGTCGGCAGCGCCGTCGGCTCCATCTCCTTGCCGTCGTAATTGGGGACGAAATCGACCGTTTCCTTGTCGATATCGGCCAACAGTTCGGAGGAAATGCGCTCCAGCCGGCACTCGGTGTAGCGATAGGCCGCGGCCGAATCGCCGTCGATGGAGCCGAAATTGCCCTGGCCGTCGATCAGCGTGTAGCGCATGGAGAAGTCCTGCGCCATGCGCACCAGCGCCTCGTAGGTGGCGGAATCGCCGTGCGGGTGGTACTTGCCCAGCACCTCGCCCACGATGCGGGCGCATTTCACGTAAGGCCGGTTCCACACGTTGTTCGACTCGTGCATCGCGAACAGCACGCGCCGGTGCACCGGCTTCAAACCGTCGCGCACGTCCGGCAGCGCCCGACCCACGATCACGCTCATGGCGTAATCAAGGTACGACCGACGCATTTCTTCTTCCAGGCTTACCGGCAGGGTTTCTTTGGCGAACTGTTCCATGACGAGCGGATAGTTTGAGGGTTTGCAGTCAAATCTGTAGGACCGAACAGGCCTGTTCCCGGCTCGTTACGGCCCCAAAAAAAAGCGCCGCAACTCGCGGCAAAAAAGCGTTTAAGTGTAGCACGTGCAACCGCTTTCTGACCACCTAAGCTGTCGAATTTCCGGCCGCGGCACGCGCGTCGGCTTGACCTCGGTTTGCCGTTCTGCTGTATCCTGCGGGCGAACCGTCGCGTGGAAGCGCAAATGAATTGCCTGGTGCGAACGTGGAACCGATAGATCTGTTGATAGACGCGCGCTGGGTCATCCCGGTCAATCCGGCCGGGCGCGTGCTCGAACACCACAGCGTCGCCGTGCGCGACGGCCGCATTCTCGCCGTGCTGCCGACAGCACAAGCGCATGCCGCTTACCTCCCGGCCGAGCGCGTATCGCTGCCCGGGCATGCGCTCATTCCGGGCCTGGTCAATCTGCATACCCACGCCTCCATGGCGCTGATGCGCGGGTTCGCCGACGACATGGCGCTGACGCAGTGGCTGCAGCATCGCATTTGGCCGGCCGAGGCCAAACACGTATCGCCGCAGTTCGTCTACGACGGCACCCTGCTTGCCTGCGCCGAAATGCTGCGCGGCGGCATCACCTGCTTCAACGACATGTATTTCTATCCCGGCGATGCGGCGCGGGCCGCGCTCGATATGGGCATGCGCGCGGCGCTGGGTCTGATCGTCATGGATTTCCCCAGCGCCTACGCCGCCGACGCCGACGATTACGTCGCCAAGGGCCTGGCCCTGCGCGATGCGCTGCGCGAGCAGCAACTGCTTTCGTTCTGCATGGCGCCGCACGCTCCCTACACCGTCAGCGACAGAACGTTTTCGCGGCTGATCACGCTGGCCGAGGAGCTCGATCTGCCGGTGCATATGCATGTGCACGAAACCGGGGACGAGATCGGACAGAGCATCGCGCAGCACGGGGTGCGACCGCTGGCGCGGCTGCAACGGCTCGGCCTGGTCGGTCCCAGCCTGATCGCGGTGCACGCGATACACCTCACGCAGGAGGAAATCGCACTGCTCGCGCAAAACGGCAGCTCGGTCGCGCATTGCCCTTCCTCCAATCTCAAGTTCGCCAACGGCTTTGCGCCGGTGGCGCGCATGCTGGCCGAGGGCGTCAATATCGGCCTGGGAACGGATGGATCAGCCAGCAACAACCGCCTCGACCTGTTCCAGGAAATGCGCCAGGCGGCGCTGCTCGCCAAAGCGCTGAGCGGCGAAACGAGCGCGCTGCCCGCTCATCGGGCGCTCGCCATGGCGACGCTCGATGGCGCACGCGCGCTGCGCCTGGACCATGCGATCGGGTCGATCGAGCACGGCAAATTTGCCGACCTGACTGCGGTCGAGTTCGCCGTGCCCGAAATGCTGCCCTGCTACGATCCGATTTCGCACCTCGTCTATGCCGCCGGCCGGGAGAACGTCAGCCATGTCTGGGTCGCAGGGCGTCTGCTGGTCGAAAACCGGGGACTGACAAACCGGCCAAAAAATGATCTGGAAAATCTGGCAGTTTTGTGGCAAAATAGGCTGTCAATGGAAACAATGGCTTAACCAGAGCCGGTAAAGAAAGTTTCCGTGGTGGAATACGATCGAACTTTATCGAGGGGAAAAACATGAACAAAACAGCAAAACAGTTTGCATTAGTCCTGTCCGCCGCGGTCGCGCTCGGCATGGGCGTGAACGGCGCCTACGCGCAGGATCACGGCTACGTCATGGCCCCGACCTCCGATAATGTCGTGGTCAAGAATCCATTCGGCCTGTGCTGGCGCACCGGCTACTGGACACCCGCCATGGCGACACTCGAATGCGATCCGGACCTGGTGCCGAAACCCGCACCTGCGCCTGCGCCCGCTCCGACAGTCGCGCCTCCTCCTGCGCCCGCGCCCGCACCGGCACCGGCACCGAAACCCGCGCCCAAGCCGGCCTCCGAAAAGGTGACCATGGCCGCTGACGCCCACTTCGACTTCGACAAGTCCGCGCTCAAGCCCGAAGGCAAGGCCAGGCTCGACGATTTGGTGGGCAAACTGAAGGCGGTGAACCTGGAAGTCGTCATCGCTATCGGCCATACCGACAGCATCGGCAGCAACGCGTACAACCAGAAGCTTTCGATGCGCCGCGCCAATTCGGTCAAAGCCTACCTGGTAAGCAAAGGCATCGAAGCCAACCGCATCTACACTGAAGGCAAAGGTGAAACGCAGCCGGTCGCCGACAACAAGACCAAGGAAGGCCGCGCCAAGAACCGCCGTGTCGAAATCGAGGTGGTGGGAACCCGCGCAAGGTAGGTTTCCGCAACCCTTACAAAAGCCCTGCGCGAGCGGGGCTTTTTTATTTGGACTGCACAAGACCATGAATGCCGACCCGCAGGAACTGGCCAAATTCAGCGAACTGGCCCACCGTTGGTGGGACCCGAGCAGTGAATTCAAGCCGCTGCACCAGATCAATCCGTTGCGCCTGGGCTGGATCGATGGCATCGCCGGATTGAAGGGCAAATCGGTGCTCGACTTAGGCTGCGGCGGCGGCATCCTGGCCGAAGCGATGGCGACGCTGGGCGCGCGCGTCAAAGGCATCGATCTGTCCGAAAAGGCACTGAAGGTGGCCATGCTGCACCTGCTCGAGTCGCGCCTCGACGTCGACTACGAAGAAATCAGCGCCGAAAGCCTGGCGCAGCGCGAGCCCGGACGATACGAGGCCCTCACCTGCATGGAAATGCTGGAGCACGTGCCCGATCCCGCCAGCACGGTCAGTGCCTGCGCGCAGCTGGTCAAGCCGGGCGGACATGTATTCTTTTCCACCATCAACCGCAATCCCAAGTCCTACCTGCTCGCCGTGATCGGTGCCGAATACATCCTGCGCCTGCTGCCGCGCGGCACCCACGATTACTCGAAATTCATCAAGCCTTCGGAGCTCGCGCGACATTGCCGCGCGGCCGGCCTCACGCTGAAGTCGGTGATCGGCATGAGCTACAACCCGCTAACGAAGGTCTACTCGCTCAACAACGACGCCAGCGTCAATTACCTGATGCACTGCGTGCGCGATGCCTAAAAGCTGTTCGCGGGCGGTGCTGTTCGATCTGGACGGCACACTCGCGGACACGGCGCCCGACCTCGCGCGCGCGCTCAACCGGGTGCGCGCGGCGCATGATCTGGCGCCGATGCCGGTCGAGGTTACGCGGTCCTACACCTCCAGCGGCGCGCGCGGCCTGCTCAAAGTCGGTTTCGGCCTGAGCCCGGGCGACGAGCGCTACGAAGCGCTCAAGCTGCAGTTTCTCGAGTTTTATGCCGCGGAAATCTGCATCGATACGCGGCTGTTCGACGGCATGGCCGAATTGCTCGATCGACTCGACCAGCACCCGCTGCCCTGGGGCGTGGTGACCAACAAGGCGGAGCGTTTCACCCTGCCTCTGCTGCAGGGCCTGCTCCTGGAGGGGCGCGCAGCCTGCGTCGTCGGCGGCGACACTACCGGCCGGCTGAAGCCGCACCCCGAGCCGCTGCTGCACGCCGCGGCGGCGCTGCAACTGCGCCCGTCCGACTGCCTGTATGTGGGCGACGACCTGCGCGACGTGCAGGCAGCGCGCGCCGCCGGGATGCGCGTGCTGGCCGCGAGGTACGGCTATCTGGGCGACGGCGGCGCGATCGAATCCTGGCAGGCCGACGCGATCATCGAGCATCCGCGCGAGGTGCTCGATTACCTCTGAAATCTCATGTCAATGTGAGGGGATAGCCCTCCCCTCATGCTCGCTAGGCTCAGGGGCCGTTTCGGTAATCCTGAAACGGCCCCCAAGGCTCTTGATTTCCACATGGTTTCACCCCATATGAGATAATGTGATTGTAGTTTTGGATTGGCGTGCGTGCGGCGAGGGTAATTTCCTTCACTTCTTGCGTTCCAATCCGCACCAGATACCGGGGGCGACCTGGTTTCGACGTGGGTTACAAAGCAGCGCAGTGCATACCGAGGCCCAGCCACCTCGTAAATCCAACTGGAACGCAATAACCGCGAACGACGAACGTTTCGCACTAGCCGCTTAATACCGGCTAGCTCTGCACCGGTTGGTTCATGGGCCGGGTAACGCAAGTTACAGCAGAGTCATTTACATGAGCTCGCGTGCCGCAGGGTCACTTTGCGGCATGTCAAAAAATAGGTGACTCGCCGTTTGTCAGCCTGCCGGTTGGCGGGCAACCGGTTAAAGCTAATAACCTGGCTAAGTATGTAGATCTGTCTGTAGAGGACTTGCGGACGGGGGTTCAATTCCCCCCGCCTCCACCATTTGAGCATCCAAAGAAGTCCAGCAACATCCTTAAACCCGCCTAAGTGCGGGTTTTTTATTGTGTTTCTTATCCGATAGTGTGTAACATCGTCCAATAGCATCCTGGGCCAAATGTGAGTAACATTGCGTATAACTCGGAATTTCTAAAAGGAGTTACACACAAATGCCGCTCACCGATACTGCAATCCGCAACGCCAAGCCGGAAGAAAAGCCGCATTCACTGCCGGACGACCGGGGGCTGTCGCTCTTGGTGCAGCCCACCGGCAGCAAGTGGTGGCGCCTGCGCTACAGATTCGACGGGAAAGCCAAAATGCTATCCCTTGGCGTCTACCCTGACGTTTCCTTGAAGGATGCCCGCGACCGGCGCGATGCTGCCCGCAAGCTGCTGGCCAATGGCATTGACCCCGGCGAGAACCGCAAGGCGCAAAAAGCGACGAAACAAGATCGGGCGGCAAACAGTTTCGAAGTGGTGGCACGCGAGTGGTACGCCAAGCACGCTCCCAATTGGGTCGAGCACCACGGCGACCGCATTATCCAGCGCTTTGAGCGCGATATTTTTCCTTGGATTGGCGCCAGGCCGATTGCCGATGTGACTGCACCTGAATTGCTGGCCGTGGTCCGCCGAATTGAAAACCGGGGCGCATTGGAAACTGCACACCGCGCGCTTGGCAACTGTGGGCAAGTTTTCCGCTATGCGATAGCGACCGGGCGCGCGACGCGCGATCTATCCGGCGAGCTGCGCGGCGCCCTGCCCCCTCCGAAGGGTGAACACTTTGCGGCGGTCACTGACCCGAAGCAGGCAGCGCAATTGCTGCGAGCACTTGACGGCTATCAAGGCACGCTAGCGGTTGCCTGCGCCCTGCGACTTGCGCCGCTGGTGTTCGTGCGCCCTGGCGAGCTTCGCAACGCGGAATGGGCGGATATCGATCTAGACGCGGCGGAATGGCGCTACACCGTCACCAAGACCGGCACAGCACACATTGTCCCGCTAGCTACGCAAGCAGTGGCGATCCTGCGCGAGCTTCACGCCCTGACCGGTACCGGGCGCTTTGTCTTTCCTGGTGCACGCACAAACGGCCGGCCGATGAGCGATAACGCCATCCTCGCGGCGATGCGACGCATGGGGATAACAAAGGACCAAATGAGCGGGCACGGCTTCCGCGCGATGGCACGGACGATTCTCGATGAAGTCCTAGGCGTGCGCCCTGATCTGATCGAACACCAGCTAGCTCATGCTGTAAGAGACCCGAACGGGCGAGCTTACAACCGCACGGCGCATCTTCCAGAGCGGCGCAAGATGATGCAGCAATGGGCGGATTACCTCGACAAGCTGAAGGCCGGGGCCGAAGTGATACCGCTGCATGGCAACGCGGCATAACGGTTGCGTGGATTCTTTCCCGCCGAGTAGCTCTTGGGCTATCCGGCCCACGATAACAAGTCTACCGCGGGTCAATACGATCCTCATCTAATAAAACCCTAAAGCTCTCCAAAGCCCTATATGCGTTTAAGCGCTCGACTTCAGCCTCAAATGCCTCACGCTTTTTCCGTCTTACCTCGCCGCCAAACAATTGATCTGGCAGCGTCCAAAATCCCACCGCACTTAGTACGGTTGACGCTCCAATGAAAAGCAAGATAAGAAAACTGATCCAAGCGCCCTTCCCCCACTCTCCCCCGATCGCCACAACGGCTACTTGACACACGAATATCGCAATTACTACGCGAATCGCAATTCGAGTCCGTGCAGATTTTTCCGCGTTTTGCCCCGCATGGAGGCATGTCATCAACATCCCCTTCTCCGTTTCGAGACGCAGTGCCTTTTCCTGTCCCGCCTGAACCTCCGCCCTCGCATGCCTTGACTGTAACTCCTCAATTTCTCGAGTTGCGTTCGTCCGTTGTTCCAGTGCGTGCGCTTCGGCGGCCATCCGCTCTGCCTGCAATTCATCCAACTTTCTGGCGGCCTCCGCGTCTCTAGCGTCCATCTCGCGCTTCATCGCTGCATCCCGCTCCGCGTATTCCTTTTCCTTCTGCTCGATCGCCGCCTTTGCTGCCTTCTCGCCCGCCGCTATAAAGACTTCCTCATATATATCCAGCGCATTTGACTGCGTAATAACGCGAGGGTCGCCTAGAGTCCTTCGCATTAGATAATGTGCCGCACGATCGTCCGTTATTAGTGCCTCGAAATAGCGAGCTCTGGTTTCGTCCAGCTGCTTAAGAAACTGGTGCATCTTCGCCACGACATCTTGTCTCGGAGCCATCGCGCTAGCGCAATTTGCGAGCAGCCGATTCATGGAGAGATCCTTACCCCGGCCTCCTAACATCATCCACAGGACCCCAGCCAGGTATCGGTCCGTAATACACGGCGGGAGTTCATCTCGTTCAACAATGTTTCGCGCGCGCAAATAGTTGGCAGACCACTCAGCCAACCGCCCATTTTCAGTTACAAACAGATGCCCAGCGGTCGCAATGTCGACAAGCTGCGGCTTCGCACCTCGCCTGTTCCTCAATGTGAAAGCAATCGAAGCCGCATCCCTCTGCAGAGCAACATCATTAAAATAGGAGCCGATATTATTGGTAAGTTCCCGCTCTTCTCGCTCGTTAAAGAAGGTAAAAAGGGTAGCAGAAGGTTGCGGCGCAATCCGCACACCAAGTTTAATTACATCGTCGTTAGCAGTAGTAATGACTCCAGAAACATAATTATTGAAAGCAAGGTTATTGAGCCGTCGCCCTGTCGGGCCGTAGGCGCTGCCACTTGAGTGGTAATTGTTAAGTGCCCCGCGCAAATTCCCACGCATTTCGTCTATGCAGTGTGAATACGTGGCGATACTCGCTTTCGCCTGCGCCAGCTGGCTTAGTAGCTCGTTCGCGTACTCCTTCGCTGATGGATGACCTAGGTCAAGGGCATCCATTAGAAACGGAGAATCCAAGTAGATCGTTACCTTCGACAAATCCTTCTTCGTCCCAGGCGATCTTAGCGTTAGCACCACTTCGGCGAGCAGAGCGCCACTCGTTATCCCCACAATAAGACCAAAGAGCTTTGGGTTCCCTTCTTTCGCCTTGGTTATGAAGTCGGCGCAAACAATGTCTAACTTGGCCTCCAATTCTTGTCGCGCTTCTTCCGCAGCTTTCTCCGCCGATTTCGGGAGTCGAAGTACTTTCTCCGATCCCGCATTTACATCATTCCGACGTGGCTTAAGTATGATATCCAAGAATTCTGGTCTTATTAGACGCGCCATCAACGCGTCCTGCAGTTGCCCCGCACCTAGCGAAACCCCGGTTATTGCCAGCGTGTCCTTCGCGTGCCCCCCAAATGCAGCGAGCAGCTCCTCTACATCTTCTTCGCCTATAGGCTTGTCAAAACCTTCAGCTCGCTGACACTCATACGCAACTGCAATTTCGCCCGCACTCACCACTTCTCGAATGAGACCTGCCGCCTTCAGACGCTCTACTTGATCCTTTATCACTAGCGGGTGGACCCGCATGCCATAGTATTCAGAAAAGCATTCAGCGAACTCCGCCGGGTCGAACAATTTCCCGGCCAGCTGATCGGCTATAGGCGCGAAAAGTGGCACAAGGCCGTCCCCAATATCTCGAGTTTCCCCAAATCTATCGGCGATAAATGCAAAGGTGATAAGTGCGCGACTAGCCTTCATATTGCCCCCTCCTAGCGGTGCCAGCGACCACTTAATAGCACATCTCCAACCAGAGCAGAAAGAAACGATTTGAAGCGGCCATGGATGCCGATTGCCCGAGGTAGAACTTGAGACTCACGCCTCGAATGTAGACAAAGCCTAGGGAATTCGGTAACACTCGCCGACCCTACAAAACCAGTCCTTACTATGCTGCCCACTTCCTGCCATGGCTCGCGTAGTCGAGCATCAGATAAAACACGTTGTCGCATTTCTGCCGAAACAGCACGCGGTCGTAGGTTTGCGGTAGGTTACTGTCCAGCACTTGCTCGACGGCCGAGCGCACCACCTTCTGGGTCTGCGTATCCCTATACCAGTCCTGCACCAACACCTTGGGTCGCTCTTCCAGCAAACGATGCAGAAGCGACTTGGCTGCGAGCCTGACTTTCTGCGTTTCCTCCTGCGTCATCTTGTCCTTCTTCAGCAGATCAAACAGTTCCAGTTCGTCGTCCGTTAGCCCCTCGCGAAGATGGCGCTCATCTTCCGCCCGCAACTCCTCCGTGAATTTCATCAGGTCTTCGAAATAGTTCTCGGTGGATGAACCGCCGGAATTGTAGGCGTCAATAATCTCCTGTAGCCGCTGCGCAAAGTCGCTGCGTGTTGCGTTCTGTCGCAACATCTGTTCCAGCTTTTGCTGCAGAAAAGCTCGCAGGTCGGCGATCTCAATATTCTTGTAAGTTGCGTCCTTAAACTCTTCGCGCAGCTTGTCAAAATTGATCCTGCTAAGGTCCCAGGTCTTGCCCTTCTGGATGATCTGATATTCTGCGTTGTACTGTCGCGCTTTGAATGTCTCCGCCTCGTTCACGACCACGCTCTCATCTAGCAGATCGGCGATCTTCAGACTGATCGCGTCTATGTCCTTCTGGTCGATTAGGCTGTCTATCACGCCGCGCAAATATTGGAATGCCGCCACTTCGCGCACCCTGTTCTGCTTCCCACGTCCCATAATTTCCGGCTTGCATGCCTCATATAGCGAAGTAACTGTGTTCTCATAAACGTTAAAACCTTTGCGCGATTCGTCATTCGCCAGCAACGCATCGGCAAACACGTTAAACAGCCCGATGTTTTTGAACACATCGTCGGTGCCCAATACCTCCCTCAATGCGATGCCTTTCTCATTGCAAAATACCAGCCCTTGCTCAATTGCATCGTCCAGCAGTCTGAAAAGCTCTGCCTTTTCCCTAACCGGCGTTCCGGTCTTGTCACCCTGACCTTGTGCATAGTCCTTCAGCGCCAGTTTCATGCTGCGGAACACGTTGTAGTAATCCACGAGTTCGCCGTTGCGCTTCTCTACGCCATTGATCTTCCACGACGTGACGCGGTTGGCTCGGGCAATGGTTTGCATCAGCGTATGACCCTGCATTGGCTTATCGAGATACAGCGTCGAAAGCGTGGGCGCATCAAAGCCTGTCAGCCACATGGCGCACACAAACACCAATTGCAGCGGATGCTCTGGGTCCTTGAAGTTGTATTCGATGTCGTGCCCATGCGCATCTAGCTTGTTCATGCGCTCGCGGTGCGGCTTGATGTCCAGCTTTTGCGCGGCAAATTTCTTCTCCTCCTCCGCCTCTTCGCTGACGACCACTGCCATTTCGACCAGGCGCATGTATTCCACAATCCTTTTCAAACGCGCTTTCTCGATGTCGTTCTTTGATTTGCCGATACGCCCGACCAGTTCCTTCAAGGCGGCCTTCCACTGATCCTGCACCTTGTCGTACATTTTCGCGGCGGTGAATTTATCTACTGCCACCAACAGACCCTTGCCCAGATAACCTCGTCGGGGGAAGTGGTACACGATATCCCGCGCGATCTTCTCCAGCCGATCATCGCGCTTGATGACCTCGACCTCCTTGGCAAAGCGCCGCTCCAGCTTGGCCTGCTGTGCCTCGTCCAAATTCTCGTCCTCCAGAATCTGGTAGAACTCCTCGCTCAGGCCCTCGTTCTGGATTAGCACCTCCGGTACGCGCTTCTCGTAAAACAATGGCACTGTTGCGCCGTCGTCCATGGACTGCTGGAAGTTGTATTCCGAAACGTAACTGCCGAACCACGCATTGGTTTTGCGTTCGCGGCCCAGAAGCGGCGTGCCGGTAAACGCCAGATATTGTGCCTTGGGCAAGCCCTTCCGCATGTTCTCGGCCAGCGACTTGTATTGCGTGCGATGCGCTTCGTCCACAATCACTACGATGTCGTTGCGCGAAGACAGCTCAGGATATTCCCTGCCTCTTTCCCAGCGGAATTTCTGGATCAAGGTGAATATCAGCCGCTTGTTCTGCCCAAGGAATTTCCGCATCTCCTCGCTGTCCTTGGGTTGCGCGGCTTCGGCCTCCGTAACCGTGCCGGTATGCAGGAAATTCCGGTAAATCTGCCCGTCCAGGTCGTCGCGGTCGGTCACCACCACGAAGGTGAAATTGCCGGTCTGTTTGCGGAAGATCTTGCGGGCGTAAAAAATCATCGAAAAGCTCTTACCCGATCCCTGCGTGTGCCAGAACACGCCGAGCTTGCCCGCCAGCTCCTCGCGCCTTAGGAAGGCGTCATAAGCCCGGTTCACGCCGATGAACTGGTGATTCTGCGCGATGATCTTTTGGCTATCCCTATAGTAAAGGATGAAGTTCTCCACGTAGTCCAACAGCCTGCGCCGGGGTAGCAAACCCTCGATCACGCCTTCCAGGCTGGTGCCTTGCTCGCGGATCGCAGCGCGGTCTATCTTTTCCTTCTCATCATTAACGCGAAGCCAGTTGAAGAAATGCTCCCACTCCGCCGTGATGCTGCCCACCTTGGTCTCGATGGCATTCGACAGCACGCAAAAGGCATTGGTCAGGAAAAGCTGGGGGATTTCCGCTCTGTAATTCGTCAGATTGTCGTCGTAGGCGTTCCTCAGCTTCACATTCGAGTTCTTCAGCTCGATGAACACCAGCGGAATACCATTGACGTAGAGCAACACATCCGGGCGCCGAAAGCCGCGCTCGCCCTTGATCCAAATCTGGGTGACAGCCAAGTAATGGTTGTTTTCCGGTTCGTTGAAATCCAGAAACCGAATGAGTTCCTGCTGCCGCTGTCCCTGCACGTTGTCAAATTCCACCGGGATACCGTCGCGCAGCAGGCCATAGATTTCCCTGTTCGCGGCGATGAGCGTCATCGCCTGCCGCCGGTCGAATAACTTCTCCAGCGCATCCTCGATGGCCGTAGGTGGGATTTCCTTGTTCAGGCGGAGAGCGGCTTCCCGCGCCCGATCCGCCAGGATTACATCGCGTTTATTGGCGCGACCCGAGCCGTCATTCAAGTCCTCTGCATGTTCGGTGTAGCAGTTGAGCGCGTCGAAACCGTGCACATGCTGAAGCTTCTGCACCAACGCCTGCTCGATCTGATCTTCGGAAATAAAGTTAGGCATGGGTGGCTGGTTCGGCTTTCATTTCTTCCACCATGCCAGGCGGGAACTGGATATCGAGGCTTTCAACGGAGAGTTGGCCGGAAATGAGACGGGGGAGAAGCGCATCGCGGGATCGACGCAGCAATTCGTTTTGGCGCACAAGATTCAGCGTTTGATCAAAGAGGCTGCGATAGAGAGCATTAAACTTCTCAATCAAAGTTTCATCTTCGGGTAAGAACATCACAAGCCGATGAATGAATTCTTTATTCGCATGAGGAATGGCAGAACCCGTGTTATTGGAAACGATGTGTTCGCATGTTGCCCTTAGGAATTCATAGACGACATCCCGATGGAGCGACTCCACTGCAACGCGCGCAAAAGTTGAGCCAACGATACCTCTTTTACCCCTAAACACTAAACCCGATCTTGCTCCGTCCATCAACATCAACACATCGCCGTTTTCACAGACAATGCTGTTCCGCTTTTTCAGTACGTATTCCGTCACTTTCCCTTCTATAAACTCCACGGTGATGTACGGTAATAATCCATCTTGGTTCTCTAGAGAAGTTTGATCGGGCGTTTTGCCTTTTTGGAATTCACAAATTTCAATGAACTGCACAGCCCGCCACCCTTCCGGCATGCCTTTGATGAGCTTCACCTTTTCATGGCCGGGGAAGCGCATGCGAACGAACCATTCGCGATAGATTTCTTCGGCCATCTTTTCCAGCAACGCAATGCGACGCTGGTTGTTCTCGATCAGCTCATCATAGGCAGTGAGCGCCGCTGCAATTATTTTCTGCTTATTTATAGGAGGCAAGACAAATGGGAGTTTTCCCTGCTCAGTTATGCCCAAATATGCTCTTGTGGAACCGGAACCTGCCCACAAACTAAGTATGTCTTGAAAAAAGCTGCTTTCAAAATAATAGCGCAAATACCTGTGATTGAGTTTTTGATGATCGATGACCCGGTAGTAGGTAACTTGTGGCGTTAGCATTACATAAGGTTGTTCGTCATATTTGACGATTGCAGTTCTCCCAATAGTGGCCTTATGAGTAAGCAGCACATCTCCGCTTCTTGCAAAACCCTTGCGCAGGCTGTCCGCCTGCTTCCGCGCAATAAACTTGCAGCCGATGTAATCCACAACACCATCGTTAATGTCCGATGCCATGATAAAAGGGATACCAGAGGTAACGAAGTCTTCCCCCTTTGGATGTATCTCGCCATGATTGCCATCGAGAGGCTTTTCGATGATGCCCCGCTTGATCAATTGCGCGACGGTCAGAAAGTCAAAGGACTGATCTTTAATCCCGCTTTTGGCAAGAGACTCCTTATCGCTCATTGGTCACCCACAATTTGCAGAATATTGTGACCGATCACCCCCTCAATCCCTCTCGCCGCATCATTCAGACTAGAAAGTTCTTCGTTCATCGCCAGCAACTCTTCAATAAACTCTTCTTCCGTCTTCCCATCCTCTTGGATCACCACGCCGACGTAGCGACCCGCATTCAGCGAATAGTCCTGCTCTTTCAAGTCCGCTGGGCTGGCGAGTTTGCACAGGCCAGTGACGTCTTCATATTCCGCCTTGGGGAAGCGCACCTGCAACCATTGGATGTGCTGATAGAAGATTTCGGCGTTCTTCACTTCCTTGTGCAATTCCTCCAGCGCGGTCTTGAGCGCCTTGGTTTTGCGGTCGATGATGGAGCGTTTACCAACGGCCTGCGCCTGTTCGGATTCCTGTTTTTCGTGCTGGCGCACGGTCTTGTCCAGGCGCTTCAAACCTTCGTGTAGCGCACCAAAGAAGGGATCGAACGCCTCGCGTAATTGCAGCTGCGCTTTGTTCTTCTTGTCCACCGCCGTTTCATCCACGTATTTTTCCTGGTATTGCGCGTAGCGGGATTTGAGCTTGGCTAACCCCGCCCATTGCTGCACCAGTTCGCCTACGGCTTGTTTGCCGCCTACGTCATCCAGCACTTCAAGCAGTTGCGCAGAGACGGGCTCGACGTTAGTTTTGTTCTCGACCAGACGCTGCATGCCTGCTGCGAAATAGCGGTCGATGAGCTGGACGAATTTCTCGCGCTTTCCCTTGTGCAACTGGCTGATGATGGCGATGTTCTGGATTTGTTCTTCGCTGAATTCGCGGTGTACGCGGTCTATCTGGGTGAAAATGTTGCGCGCATCGATGAACAGGATTTTGTCGTCGGTCTTGGCCTTGTCGAAGAACCAAAGCGTGGCTGGGAGTATGACGGTGTAGAACATGTTCGAGGGCAGCGTCAGCATGGCGTAGATGAGGTTTTGCTCGATCAGCGTCTTGCGGATATCGGCTTCGGAGTGGTGTGCATCTGACGCCGAATTCGCCATCACCAGCGCGGCGCGGCCTTGCGGCTTGAGCGACGTGGCGAACAGGTTGATCCATAGATAGTTGCCGTTAGGAACGGTTTCCTTGCCTACGTCGGCCTTCTTCACTTTCGACTTGTTGCGCGGGATTCCGTAGGTGTTGAAGCGCTTGTCCTTCTCGACGCTGGAGAGACTTACGTCGTCCACGTTGAACGGGGGATTGGCGAGGACGTAATCGAATGCACCGAAGCTGTTAAACGGGTCTTCGTAATAGGTATTGGCCTGCTTGATTTCGCCGCGCAGACCATTCACCGCGAGGTTCATCTTGGCGAGGTTGACGGTATCCCGCGTTTTTTCCTGCCCGCAGACATACACACCGCTCTCAGCCCCTTTCAGTTCCTTGCGGTGTTCTGCGATGAACTGGCCCGACTGCACGAACATACCACCGGAGCCGCAGGCAGGATCGAACACCTTGCCTCCGTGCGGTTCGATGATCTCAACCATCAGGCGCACCACGGAGCGCGGGGTGAAAAACTCGCCGCCCTTCTGGCCTTCGCTGCGGGCGAATTCGGAAAGGAAGTACTCATAAATCTGCCCGAATAGGTCACCGGTGGTGTCGGCTGGAATGTCAGCGAAGGTTCTCAGCAACTGCTGCGGGATGGTCTTGTCCGTCCGGGTCAAAGCGGCATATTCGTCCTTGGGCAGCACACCTTCGAGTTCGGGCTTGTACTCCTCAATAGCCTTCATCGCCTCCTTTAGCGCCTTCGCGATGTTCTTCTCCTCCGGGAGATTCAGCAAATGCTCGTACCGCGCGTGGTCGGGAAGATAAAACCCGCACTTTTCGATGGCTATATCGGAGATCTTCTTCTCGCGCCGCGAGCCCTTAAGTTTCTGGTATTCGGCGATGATTTCTGCTTCATGGCGGCGGTAGTTGTTGTCGGCGAACTTGAGAAAGATCAGACCCAGTACCGGCGTTGCGTATTCGCTGGATTTAAGGTCGGAGTTGGCGCGCAGCTTATCGGCGGCGCTCCACAGATCAGCTTCGAGTTGTTTTAGTTGGTCTTTGGTCATTCAATTACCCAAGAAATCAAAGTGTTTTATGCCATAAGCAGATCCAGCGTCATTGAGTCATTCCTGCCGATTCCTCAAACTGCAAGATCACTGTCATCTTACCGGAATAGATATAGAGGAGTTATCAAACAGTTTCAGACACAAGCAGGACCCTTCGCGGACAATTGAATGCGATCTCGTCAAATGGTGAACGACCTTAAGGTGGCATACGCCCACCTGGACGCCACGACCGCCGCAGGGATCGCCGAAAGTGTCGCCGCGTCTGGAATGTCCTTCCCCGTAAATCCTAGCGGCACGGGTCTAAGTCCTAACCCAACAAACCACGCCAGCCAACATCTTGCTGTCATGGTTTGTCTATTTCAGGTCAAGCCCCTCTAACTAAATCCGGTTCTTCCCCCTTGTCATCCCCCGACGCCCTTGTTTTTCTGCGAAAGGGCGACGGGGGATGACAAAGACAAAGCGGAAGAAACCTAACCTTCTGCCGTCCACCCCACCAATCCCCCCGCCCTTCCGTGAGGAAGGGGGCCTGGGCTTTGAAGGATCTCCCTTCGAAACCTAGGAGCCACACATGAAACGCTATTCAGCAAAACAGATGATTCAGCAGTACGGCAACGCAGACGCTGCCATCAATGCCGCGCTTGAAATACTGCGTAAGCAGATGCGCCAACACGGAGCGGCCATGTCTTCCCCCGCAGCCGTCAGGGATTACCTCAGGCTTAACCTCGCGCCCCTCGAATACGAGGCTTTTTGGTGCGTGTGGCTGGATGCTCAAAACCGGGTGATTTCCGCCCATGAATCCTTTCGCGGAACCCTCACGCAGACGAGCGTCTACCCGCGCGAAATCGTCAAGCAAGGACTGACGTTCAATGCGGCAGCGGTGATATTTGCCCATAACCACCCCTCGGGCATTGCAGAGCCTAGCCACGCCGACCAGGTTCTAACGCAGAGCCTCAAACAGGCTTTGGCCTTGGTTGACATCAAGGTTTTGGACCATTTCATCATCGGACTCGATTCCGCCATGAGCTTTGCCGAGCGCGGCCTGCTCTGACGCCAAGCCACCAACTGGAACAACCGCAGAACAAGGGGAGCCGCAACGCTCCCCGCCTTTCTGCAACACCCAACCGACCATTAAAGGAAAAGACATCATGACCACCAGCACCATAGACCGGAAAGACGTTTACACCCGCGTGACCGAGCGCATCATTGCCGACCTTGAGCAAGGCATCCGCCCTTGGTTGAAACCATGGAACGCCGGCAACACGGAAGGCCGCATCACTCGCCCGCTTCGTCACAATGGCACGCCCTATCAAGGCATCAATATTCTGCTTCTCTGGGGTGAAACTATCGCCAAGGGTTACGCCGCGAATACCTGGATGACCTACAAGCAGGCCGAGGCCATCGGCGCCCAGGTCCGCAAAGGCGAGCATGGCTCCCTCGTCGTCTTTGCCGACCGCTTCACCAAAACGGAGACCGCCGACAACGGAGACGCCATCGAGCGTGAAATCCCGTTCATGAAGGCTTACACCGTTTTTAATGTACAGCAGATCGACGGCTTACCCGCCCGCTATCAAACCAAGCCGGAAACGAAAGGCGAGCCGTTGCAGCTCATCGAGAACACCGAGCGATTCTTCGCTGCGACCGGCGCAACCTTCCGCCATGGCGGAAACCGGGCCTATTACGCTCCCGCCGCCGACATCATCCAGCTTCCGGCCCCTGAAGCCTTCAAGGACGCCGAGAGCTACGCCGCCACCAAGGCGCACGAACTCACGCACTGGACGAAACACCCGAGCCGCCTTGACCGTGACTTCGGCCGCCAGCGCTTCGGCGATGAAGGTTACGCCCGCGAAGAGCTTGTCGCCGAACTTGGCGCCGCTTTCCTCTGTGCCGATCTTGGCATCACCCCCGAGCCCCGCGACGACCACGCCGCCTATATCGGGCACTGGCTCAAGGTTCTTCAGAACGACAAGCGCGCCATCTTCCAGGCCGCCGCACACGCACAACGCGCCGTCGATTATCTCCACCGATCGCAAGCCGCCGAGGCCGAGCCCATGGCGGCATAAGCACAGAACAAGGGGGGAGCGGCAACGCTCCCCGCAATTCTTGAGCGCGCCAGGTCCAAAAAAAAACGGGGGCCTCTTCGGCCCCCTCTTGGCCAGTATCCGGCCAATTCACCCCCCGTTTTCCAGCCGCGCACATTGCGCGCCGGCACCGCCACAAAGGCACATAAGACACCCCTACCGCTTCGCCGGCACCGGATCGGCTGCAGCCGATTCTGTTGGGACAAGTTTGCTGTAGGCACTACCAATGCCGACGCTCGGCGCATCGCAAGTAATGAACTGCGCCAACTTCTCCCACTCGACGCGGACGAGGCAATCATTGAGCGCCGTCAACCTGTAGCCCGACGCCTCAAGCTCGCCGCCCGTCTGGGAAAACACGCGCTGCCCGTTCTGACTGAACACGACCAGGAGGATGGTGCGCCGCGCCGACCTGAGAAACCCGCCGACATGAAGCTGTAGATTGCCATACGGCCAGACAGCAGCCTTAGAGACAGTAGCGGGCGCAACAGACTCCGGACCGGCCGCAACAGCGCCAGGCCCGTCCTTAACCGCGTGCCCGATGCCTTGCAATCGCACCTGCCGCCCGGGTTCCGCGGCGGCGACGACAGGAACAGCCTTGACGTGAGGCCCCCAAAACATACGGAATGGATTGCCGTTGACCATCCACAGCCCCGCGAACACGACAGCGCAAGCCCCGACGCCGTACACGCTCCAATTGCGCCAGATCGGAATAATGTCTTCCGCGCCCGCCTCCGCACCCACGCCGCTGCGCGTGTGCGACACGTACAACGGGAAGTACCGCTTTTCGTAGCGGCGCACCGCCGCGTTGACCTCCGCCCCCCTGATCCCGTCCTGCACCTTCCGCGTGTAGGTGCCGCTCGAACCGAGCGCAATATTTTTGCGCACGCGATAGACGATCTGCACCAGGTCGCGCACCGCGGCGTTCAATTTCCCGTAGCTCTGGGAAATCAACAGCACGTCCGCGAACTCGTGCCGATGCAGCGAGTACCACTCTTCGACCGCCACCGGCGTACCCGTTTTCGGCAGGCTGATGTGGCACTCGTCGATGACATACAGCGGACCCACGCCGCTTTTCTCGTGCCGCCACCGATCGCCGTAGTCCTCGACGTGCGAAAACGCCGCCCCGTTCCAGGTCCGCTCTTTGTCCAGGCCGAGACGGGACATAAAGCGCGATTGCGCCCTGCTTTGCTCGGCCTCCACCGGCCGCACGGCAACGGTGCACTTACGCAGCTCGATCAAGTCCGCATAGCCCGGATCGATCGCGGCGAACGCCTCGACCTTCAATGCAAGATTCGTAATGACCTTGCGCCCCTTCGCCAAGGCGGCGAGGACGTGATAGACAACGGCCTCATAGGACTTGCCACCACCTGGCGCACCGACGAGAAGATTGATCACAGCCCGTCCAGCTCGTCCGGTTCGTCCGCGTCCTCGTCGGCTTGCTCCCCGAGACGGTGATTCAACTCTTCAAGCGCGGCTTCGGAGTCCCACGCCGCGGCGGCCAAATCCGCAATCGTCCAATCCTCATACGGAAAGTCATCGTTGTGTTCGTGTTCCATTACGACCCCCAGCGCACGAACGGAATCGTTTGAAGCACGAAGCGTATCCCGAGGGCAATGACGATCATACCAAGCGCCAACGGCACGCCCAGGAGATTGAGCGCGTTGACCAGCTCCGCCGGAAGCTGGTTCCAATACTGCGCAGGAGAGAAGCCGCTGAAATCCCAGGAAAGCCCGGACACGATGTAGACCAGCAGGTCCAGCACCTTGTCGAACACGAAAAACAGCAAATCCGACAAGAGATCCCATAGCCCGGTGAACACCGTGCCGAGAATGTCCAGGACCCACGCCAGGAACGAATTCAACCACCCCAGAAGCCAGCTTGCGAAACCGTCCATGGATCACCCCCCGAAAACGATACGACGACAGACGAAAGCCGCTGAGAGCAGCACCAGCACGCGCATGACCGACCACAACCACGCCGGCAGCCCGATCGTGTAGACGCCCAGGTTGCCCATGCCGCCCATGCCCATGTTCAAATCCAAAGTCCAACTCGGAATGGTTCCGCTACCGACCGGCACGGCCATGTTCGCGATGGCCGCGCCTAGCGGACTATTGAACAAGGCCGCTTTGCGCGAATCCCACACCCCGCGAAGACCATCCGGGTACTTCGACGTATACCAACCCCCCGCGTGCGTAGGCGCCGGCCCGCCCAGCGGAGGAGAAAAACTTTCATCTTCCGGCGGCGTCGGGTCGGCCGTGAGCGTTTTCGCTGTAGTCGTCGATCCGTCCGGGTGCGTCGTGACAATCGTTGTCGTCGTCGTGTTGTTGATATGGTTCGTCGTGATTTCAGTCGAAGTCGTTTCGCCTTGGGTGTTTACCCCCGTAGTCTTTTGCGTGGTCTCGACCGGCTTGGTCACTGGCGGCTGCGGCGCGACCTGGCCGCTGGAATTGAGACACACGGTTTTGCCGTTGACCGTACCCATCGACTGCCCCGCGGCGCACGTATCCGCCCCCGGCGCTGTCGCACCAACCGGCATAGGATCGGTATTTTCCGTGCATGACGAACCGGTGCCGGTAAAGGTCCCCTGCGCGTAATAGTGATACACGCCGAGCGTGAGCGAGCGCGCAGCCGGGGCGGCCCCGCTGAATGTGTACTCGCAAAGCGACGAACAGATGAGCAGAGGAAAGCCGCTCGTGTTGCCTTCGTCCGTTCCGTAATCGAAGAAGCCGCTCGGACCGCTGGAACCGGCAGTACAGGACGGCTCCGGCGTATAGGTCCAGGGCGTACTGCTGCACGAACCACCGGCCCCGGCATCGATCCGGATAAACGGAGGGTTATTGGCCGGGTAGGGATGATCCGCGCACGTCCGCGGGCCGGTGCCGACGCAATAGGCGGCGTCATACGCAGCGCAGGAGGCCAAGGCTTGCGCCCTGGTCGCAGCCATCGCCCCCGCCGAGTACGCGCCAAGGACCAGCAGCAGGGCTACAAGAAGTTTTCTCACTGCGAGCCCGCGTGCAAGGCAAGAATGACGACCAGCGCACTGATGCCGCCCAGCATGGCGATCAGCCCGTAGAACAACGCCACCAGTGCGCCGGTCATGCCCTACACCGTCTTGATAGCGCGCTTGCCCAGGATACCGGCCTTGAACGCCAGCGCCACACCCACCACGATCACCATCGCGCCCACAACAAAAGCGCTGACCGTGCTCAAATCCACCGCCGTGAACACATCTGCCATGATTCACCTCCACAGAAAAAAGCGGAAAACGCCGCCACGTTCGGCCGAAAGGCCCCTACAAGAGATTGATGGCTTTGATCGCGACACCGGCCGCGTAGCCGATCACCCACATGGAAAGCACCGCCCCCATGCCCCAGGTGTAGACGAGGAGAATCGTTGCCGAGTCCACCCCGATCAGCGCGAGCTCGGCCGCGCTCATCACGCCGCCTTCGCAACCGGTTTGGCAACGCGGTCCACGCCGATGCAGCAGGTTTTCCACTCCCCGCGCACGTTGCGCGGCTCGGTCTTCAGCGCAAGCTCGGCCGGGTACGCTACCCCGTCGAACTGCGCAACCGCTTCGGGCGCGACCTCCATCCCGACCGGCTCTTCGCCGCCGCCTTCGATCGTCGCCGCACCGAACTTCCCGGTTTCGATCTTCGACAGCACGAACAGCTCCGCGAAGTCGTACGGTCCCTTCGCCCCCACACCGTGAATCCGTTTGATTCCTGTAACGCGCATAGCCTTTCTCCTTTTGAAATTAAGCAGCTTCGTCCCACTGGTACCACGATGGCGCGGATAGCGGCGACAACTCCACTAACCGCACTTTCACAGGGAAGTTATGAATATCCCGCCGCCGCGTGATATCGATATCAAACCCCCTCAACACTTTTGCATGACGGTAAAACGTGCCGTTGCTGCAAATCTGGCGCAGGTCCTGCCCCTTCAGCCACGCCGCCGCGTACGCCCTGGAACGCGAGGGAATCGCCAGCAAAATATCCGGCTCGTCCGACCTGTCGTACTTGCGCAAGAACGCCGTTTCTTCCTCGAACACGACGCGCAGCTTTTCGTCCGTCACGTCGCCCAAATGATTCAGGCCCAGCCGCTGCAGCTCGCGCCGTTTCACTTCGACCTCAAAGCGGACGACGCCGTGGTCACAACACCAAGCAACAATAGATTCATCACGCTCCTTTCCATGTGCCACCAACTCTTCCGACTTCACGTACACTTTGACCATGCGGCTGGTGTTCACCCACCACGCCGACCAATCCCCTACCGCCCCGGGCCTATGACGCGCACGCCCTAAGCCCTGCGCACCACGTACAAGCGCTTTGGCCTGTCCAATGCTCCCCGTGGAAAAGTTGCCGGTGATGTCCACACGGAGTAGACGCGCTCCTCTCCCCACCCCCCCTGATTCCCCCGCAGCGTCCGCACCGGAAGCCCGCTCAGTAATTCCAAAGGGACGCAAGCCGTTGGCCGCCAGTATTCGCTGACACTTCGCAAGGGTGGCTTGCCATCCCAGATTGAACACGTTGTCCTGGCGAGATAGACGCCCGACGTTCCCGGAGAGGTAAACGTTGAAACCGTCACATCCGAGTTGAACAGTTGTGTCGAATGAGCCGCCCAAAGACGTGGGGCTAATTCTTTCAAGGCGGCACACGCCCTGTCGGTCAGACCATGAGTGGATCCCGCGGCAGAGGATAGGGAGGCCCCCTGCCGGATGGCGCTCAACAATGGTGACCCAATCGACGAATATCGGGCTTTGCGAGCCATCAGGCATCCCCGCACCGTTTCGGTGCGATTCCTGTACCGATTCCCATATTGGGAATGGATGGCGTAGTGTTACTAGCCATTGGCCCGGCTCCGGGGGCGCGTCGCCCTCCGCAAGCGGAGGCCTCCGCCGCGCCCCCGGAGTCCTCCAGCTCGACGGAATCCTCCCACCTCGCCATGATTTCCTCGAACATGGCCAAGGGCATCATCACCCCGTGCATCATTGCGCCCCTGCGGCTTGCTGGATCAAGGCGCGAATGTCCTCGACGCGCCATGCGGTGATGCGCAGGCCTAAAGTCCTGACGGGTTGGGGATAGCGGCCGGATTTGACGCCGGCCCACCAGGTGCTCTTGGAGACCGGGATTACTGCGGGGATTGGCGGACTAGCTTTCGCGTCGCCGATGATGTGAGGAAGGCGAAGGTAGCCAGTCGCAGGAAGGTGATGCATTTTCGATTGCTCCCGTTCGAATTAGAACGGTGCAATCTTCTGATAACGGAAAGCGCCTTAGTCCAAATTTGGATATTCGGTATCCAAATTTGGATGGCCTACGCTGATTCTGCTAACTATTCTTGGCTGATGTCAGTAACGGCGCGGACTGTTTGATCCAACTCACGATAGTCTCGTCCGACAGATTAAGCCCTGCCGATTCCAAGGCAGTCTGTATCTCCTTGGCAATGGCATAGGGCTTCGATATTTGGTCATGCGAATAACCTTGCGCCAGAAAGCCGGCGATTAGCTTTTGCACTGTTCCCCGCTCCGCAGCACCGAGGTTTCCGCCCTTGTTCGCCGGCTTACTCGCTTTCGCCGCGGTCTCCGCCATGTTTGCCAACGGCTGCGGAATTTCCCACTCCATTGAAAGCGCCCACGCCGCAAATCTGGGCAACTCAATTCGAACGTCGTTTACGTCGGTCATATTCAACACGCCATCGGACAACTCGCTTATCCTGGCTGTAGCGATTTCCAACCGGTCATGAAATTCCCGGTATCTGTCATCGTGTACCCCGACGCCCCAACGTGGACGATTTGCGCAGTAGCTGCAATCAGGGAGCCGTTCTCGCCGTGGATCTATATCGCATGACAGCGCAACAGCCTTCCACAACAGTTCGTGCGGCATCTGCCGCCAGTAATTCCAGTCCGGCGACGTATCCATACCAATACGGGTTTTCTTCTTTGCGAGGACCACCTTGGCCGGTTGAATACCGGCCGCTTTGAGTTTTGCCATGCTCTTCTTCTCTCTCGTTCAATCACGGTCTTTTGGTCTGTGCTCAAAAACCGTTCAAATGCGCTGCGACCATTTCTCAATGCCGCAGCGCCTCCTGACCGGGCGCTACTTCTATCCTGCCCGCGATCCTTCAGGCGATGTCCCTGGCTACACAGTGGCAGGACCCTGACGAGATACTGTAATTATATACAGTTTTTTGAAGTGGCGAAGGGCGCCACACCGCGGCCCGGTTACCCATCGTGCCGCGCGTTCGCGTACGTCGCAAGCGACGCACGCGCGGCCCCGTGGATAACCGGTCTTTGCCCAAAGGTATCTTTGCAACTGCTACAGCGCGACGAGTGATGGCTCACCTGCACACGAAGATGATTTCTTCGGCCTGCTCCGAATAACTCGCGCCATTCCAGTCAGAGTAGGCTTTGCACTCCTTGAAGCCGTTGTCTAAGCACATTTGGATAAACTCATCGGCTTCGTACACCCGGACCGAGTAGTTCCTTGAGGTGGTCTGTCCGTCTCTCACAATGGACCACGAGCCGTTGATGCGACGTGTGGCCTCGTCGTAGTCTTCAGCGATCTGAAGCAGGCTGCCGTTGGCAAGATGGCGGCTCTCCTTCAGGCGGTACAGGCCTGAGCGCAACCGGGGCGGGTTGACATCGGTGTGCATGAGCATGCGGCCACCTGGACGCAGGGCAGCACGAAAGTTGGCCAGCACGCGTGCATTCTCTTCGTCGCTATCGAAAAAGCCGAACGAATAGAACATGTTGATCAAAACATCAAATTGCCGAGCAAACCCCAGCGTTCGCATGTCCCCCTCTTCAAAGCTCACCCGAACGCCTTGGTGCAAGGCGTTCTCGCGCGCGACCCCAAGGAGGACCCGATTCAGATCCTGTCCCACCACGTCGTAGCCTCGGAATGCCAGCTCGATGCTGTGGCGCCCCGCCCCGCAGGGCACGTCCAGGACGCGTTCACCTAACCGAAGCCCGGTGAGCCGAACTACGCCGTCCACCTCCCTTTCTGTTCGCTGCTGCTGGGTGAGGTGGCAATCCGCAAGGTGCCCTTCGAGCGACAGGTCACCTTCGAGGTAAAGAGACCCGAAGAAACCGGCCTCCTCGCTCCACCAAGGCACGGCCTGGCTGGCGGGAGCCTGATCGCCGCTGACTGCGGTGGCTAGACTAGACAACGATCGACTTTCCATCTCGATCCCGCGAGGGGCTTTCGTCTCGGGCGACGCGACCCTCCTCCAGGGTCAGGGTCCGAAGACCGAGTTGCACAATGACGGACTGGTCGTGTGTGACATGGACGATGGTGGTGCCCGTTTCGTGCATCCGCCGGATCAGCGCCAGAGCACTGGCCGTGTGCGCGCGGTCGAGCGCCGAAAATGGCTCGTCCAGCAGCAACAGCCGAGGGCGCCTGAGGCTAGCGATGAGCAAGGACACCTGTTGCCGCTCGCCGCCGGAAAAGTCGCGCATGAGCTGGCGCACCCTATCTGACAGATTCAGGAAGGCCAAGCTCTCGGCGATGTATTGGCGGCGTTCGGCGTTTGTGCGTTGCCGGTGTTCAGCGGCCGTCACGGCAACGTTTAGGTTCTCTTCCAGGGTAAGATTTTCAGCCGTCCCCGAAAGTGGATCCTGCCGGACGAAGTACATATGGCTGTGGAACTGCGGGCCCGGTGGTGCCGACCCCCCCGGCCCCATCTCCACCTGGCCAGAGGTGGGCTGCACATGGCCCGCTAGAACGTTTAGGAGAGTGGACTTGCCCGAACCGTTGTGGCCGGTAAGTAGCAGCCACTGGCCGTCAGATATCTCCAGGCTAAGACCGTCCAGGGCGCTGTGGCTTTGCCCCCAACGCTGGTAGAGCACGTGGACATTGCGAAGGCAGATCGGCATAGGACTTTCTCAGGACTCTGCTGCACCCAAGGCGCTGAGGTGCTTGCGTCGCATGATAATGACCAGCAGTACCAGAATGCCGGTCGCCATTTTCAAGTCGATGGGGTTTAGCCCTGCGCCCACCGCCCAGGCAATCAGGCACTGATAGACTACGCTGCCGGAGACAGCAGCAGCGAGGACGAACATGGGCAGGCTCATCTTCCGGTCGGATAGCAGCCTCTCGCCAATGCTGAGCGAAGCCAGCGCAAACACGAGCATGCCTTGCCCCAAACCGACGTCACTGAATCCCTGGTGCACGGCAAGCAAGGCGCCCGACATGGCCGAAAGAGCATTGGTCAGTCCGAGCCCGATAATGTAACTCCAGACCACCTTCACATCGATGGACCTAGCCAGTTGGGGGTTACATCCCGCCACGCGGATTTGCAGGCCCAGCCTAGATCGCAAGAGCACCACCACCAGTATGCCCACCACCGCGACGACTATCGCCAGAACCGCTATCCGCGTTAGATCACGGTCGAATGGTGAGGCGGAGGCCATTAGCGCATCCACCGAGGCCGAGACTTCCAGCAGGCCCACATTGGGCCCGGCCATCATGCGAAGCGAGAGGCTGTACGCGATGGCCGTCACTAGGATGCCGGTCAGGAACTTGTTGATCTGGAACCTGGAGTGCAACCCTCCAGTGACTCCGCCCGCCAGTGCGCCAAATGCTGTGGCCCCGAGAAAACTGGCGGCCAAACTAAAGCCTTCCCGGTTGAGGACGGCAAACCCAACCGCGCCCAATAGGAACGACCCTTCGATGGTCAGATCGGGGAAGTTAAAGAGGCGGTATGCAATGGCCAGTCCGAACACGGCCAGCGCCATTATCAGGCCAAGCTGCAGCCCGGTCTGCGCCTGAATTAGGAGCGTCACTCTGCAATCCTGTCGATGACGTGTGCCTTCTCAAGCACGGTTGGCGGCAGGGTCACCCCCATGAGCTCGGCCGCGCGCGTGTTGACATAGACATCCGATCCATCGGGGCTGACTATGGGAATCCGCGTCTCGCCACGCAGCACGCGGGCCACCAATTGCCCTGTCTGTATACCTAGGCGCTCGTATCCTATGGACACGGCGGCCAGCCCGCCCTTGCTGACGGTGCCGCTGTCGCCCACGTACAGTGGAATCTTCTGCCTGGTAGCCACCCGCAGGGCACCGGCAACGCCGCCGATGGCCGTGCTGTCACTGGAGAGCATCAACGCGTCGGACTTGCGAGCCAGGATCTCTGCAACGGGTAAGACGTCGCTGCTATTGCTCACGGCGCCTTCGACGATCTCTAAGCCGTGCCCGGGTGCGAACTTCCGGATGAGCTTCATGCCGTACTGGGAGGCTGATTCGGCGGGGTTGTATATGACGCCTAGGCGCCGAACCGAAGGCGTGATGCCCTTGACCAGGCGCAACTGATCGTCGTAGGGCCATGCGTCGGTGGCGCCAGTGATCCGATCGGAGGTGGAGGTCAACGAAGGAACAATACCTGCGCCCACAGGGTCCGAGACGGCGCTGAACACGATACGACCCGGAACGGCGTTGACTATAGCTTGGGTGACGGGCGTTGTGATGGAAACCGTCACGTCGGGGCGCAGTGCCGCCAGGTCGCTGGCAATGATGGGCAGCACCTGCATTTGCCCGCTGGCATTGCGGATCACCAGACGAATCTGCTTCCCATCGCGAAAGCCCTGCGCCGCCAGTTCCTTGATGAGATTGTCCTGCAGGGCGTCTAGGGCCGGGTGGGCCACCAGCGTTGCAATTGCCACGGTTCGGAGCTCCGGGTCCGGCGCGTTTTCGCCTAGCCGACGGCTCAACGTGTAGATGGAAGCGACGGAAATTACCGCCGCCAGGGCGGCAACGCCCCATTTCTCGGCGGTGCTCATCGGGTTGCCTCCTTGATGCGTTCAATGGCAATCGTCTGGACACCGCGGCGAACACGGGATTCGCACAGTTTGCGGAATCCGTTGGCTTCGAGAAATGACAAGTAGTGGTCTTCGAAATGCCGGAATGATTCGGCTGTGGTTACGCGGACCGTGCCCACGCCGCCGCCTGCTTCGACCAGATCGGCTTGAAAGTAAAGACGCAACGATTCCGCCTTGTCGAAGAACATCCAGCGTCGCACCTGGGGTTCCAGGGGTTCCACGGTCTTCTCGTCCGGCGCGAAGTACTCGGAGATCGAGAGCCCAGCCCGGGCCAGCTTCTGACCGTCCTTGAAGTTGTAGAGCTCAATCAGGTCCATCTTGAACTTCTCCATGGTCTGTGCGTCCTTTCGGCAAGCTTCGGGAATGAACTGCATGGGGAAGACGAGCACGTCACCCTCTTCGCAATGCTTGCTGTAGGCGGCGAGGAATCTCTCTTCACGCAAGTTGGAGAGCGTGAAACCAAGAATAAAGAAGATCTTGCGCCCGGCGTACTTGTGCAGGCTGCCGAAGGAGGCGTCGAAGGTACGCTGAACCCGCACGGGATCTTCAAAGTCGGCCAGTAGAGCGATCTTGTGGATATCGGCGCCTGCTGCCGGGTCAAGGCCGCGCAAGGTTCTGTACAGCATGGGGTAGCTGGCATCCACCCAGCAAAAGACCGAGTTGCTCATACGAAGCGATTGCATGGCGTTCAGGATCATCTGATCCTTGGATGGCGCGCCGACGCCCAGGTTCAAGACCAGCCGTGCTTCCGAAAGGCGCTGGCGGAACTCCGCTTTGCGCAGGATTTCCCGCAGGCCTTCTTCGCACAGGTGGTAGTGGGTGCCATAGCTTTCGGAGATCTTGATGCGCTCCCACAACATGGCCGCCAGGGGCGACTGGTAGAGGAAATGCGGATCGAGGGCGTTGTCCGGTCGGTTACCCTTGAGCCGGATAGCAGTATCGATCTGCGCAGGATCGATGCCGTTGGGCAGATAGTCAGGCGCCACCAGCACGTTGTTAATGTGCTGCAGCCGTGGAGCCTTCGACAGATACTCTTCGACCTCTGCTCCGTGTGCTATCCACAAGGGATGCGATTCGAGCGGCTCGTCAAACGACTTGAAATGGGCGCTCTTGTCCGACCCGAACAGCGCGAGGTTGATGGCAGCGAGGTAGGTACGCTGTTCGGAAGGGTTCCTGGGAAAGTAGGTAACCACCAAGTCGCCCTTGGTCTTGCCCAGATAGGTGACGATGCGTTCGTCGTTGACTACGGCTGACAGCGTGGTCTTCGTGTTCTTGAAGGCCTTTTCCATGACTTTCCAGATGTTGGTAGGAGTGATCTCCTCACCATTGACCACTGCCACGAGCGCGAGCATGCGCTTAAGCGCTTGTTTTCTGCGGTTGAGCACTTCCTTTTTGGTCATCGTCATGTGGTCTGCCCCGCTACTTGATCTCAGTTGAAACTATATGTCGGATTTGCTGCGCCTGGGCCACTAGCGGGCCGGATTTCCGTTGGAATTCCGCGGCGGAACTCCTTGGCCCAAAAGGCATGGCGACCGGGCGGGCGGTGAACTTCCGCGGTGCCCTCGCGGAAAGCATGGAAATCCTTCTCGGCTCTGCGTAAAAAGCTGAAACAAGATGCACCGATTCTAGAGACCAGGAGGGTATCGTGATTATTTACAGGTTCTCTGCTGCCGTAGCGCTCGTTCTGGAGATTGCTGAACGCAGCGGTCTGGGTTGGAACGGCATCCCGATCGGCGGCAGCACGCTGGCGCAGCTGGGTGCGATCCTTGGAACGGCGTTTGTAGTGACCGAGCTCCTAGAAGTCGCCGAAAATTTTGTTTTGGCCGTCCGCAATGGTCTCTGCCGACTGGTGAGCGGGGTGCGGTCGTTCATCAAGGAACTCGCCGCGCGGTTCAGTGGCAAGGAGTGAGCGAACGTTGCAGGCCTAGCAGGTTACAATGTGGGATAACTTTGAGGGTAACTCGGAATATCTGAAAACGTAGATTAGCCACTGGCGCTGGTTTCCAGGTATTATTCGGTAGCCCCCGCCCCACCAAACGACGACGGCCACCCCATGCGGGTGGCCGTTGGCGTTTTAGGGGCGGTGAATTTGAAGCCGCGTTTTGCACGAATGGGGGGGCGAAAGAACGCAGTGCTAGCACGACTTCAAGGCCTTGTGCCTTGAGAACGGCGTGCGCCTTCAGGCGTGAACGCGCCCTGCAACGGGCGAGCCTATAACCGCGCGGCACATCTTCCAGGGCTGCGAAAAACGATGCAACAACGGACTGACTACGTTGACAATTTGAAGGCCGGTACTGAAATAATACGGCTCCATGGCAAGGCGGGACGACAGTTTCACCCCTGGACGGACAGGTTCACTGCGCGCTGCCGCTGAATACCTGAATCGCTGAATGGCTTCGACTTATAATTGTCCGATATTGCGCCCGTTCGATACCTTCGCCGGGGCAGTAGGATCTGGCGAGCTCATACAAGAAGGAGCGACTCGTGACCATGCAAAAAACAATATCAAACGTGAGCGCGGATAAAGACACTTCACTCGAAGAGATAACCTCCGACGGAGAAGGCGCAGGTCTTGAGGTAGAAAAGCAAGAAGCCGAAGGCGCGATCCTATATCCGTTCGCGCCTGAGGACATTGACGTAATTACCCAGTCGCGCACAATCGATCTCCTATTAGCGCGTCTACGCGAAGGAGAGCTCGACCTCTCCCCAGATTTTCAGCGTCGCGGGAATCTCTGGAACGTGGCTAGGAAAAGTGGGCTAATCGAATCCGTGCTACTTCGAATTCCCATACCTTCACTATATATCTCAGAAAACAAGGATGGCGACTACACAGTAGTTGACGGTTTACAACGCCTATGTGCGATTGCACATTTCGTTGAACACGCAGCACTAAACAAGGCGGTCAACGCAACACTAGACCCCATGCGACTCGAGGGCCTCGAGTCACTTACGGAATACAACAACAGGTCATTTGCTGAACTGCCGCGAAAACTCCAAAGACGAATATTGGAAACCGAACTAACCCTACACGTGATACGCCCAGGGACGCCTCAAAAAGTCCGCTTCAACATTTTCTCGCGAATCAATCGCGGAGGATTGCCTCTTACAGCTCAAGAGATTCGAAATGCTATATACCCTGGGCAGTGGCGGGACGTGGTAAAGAAGATGTCAAAAAGCAAGGAGTTTCTCTCCGCCACCTATCACAAGATTAAAGGAGAGCGAATGGAAGACTTGGAACTGATTCTTCGATTCGCCGCCCACTACATAATGGCAAAAAATAACGAAGTTCGTCCTCCAGATGACAATCTGGACGATTTCCTAAACGATTTTGTTGAGAAGCACTCCGCAAGATGGTCCCCTGAACGTTGGGAAAGCGTTGAAATAGCGTTCAAGCGTGCAATGTTGGCCGCACCGAAGGTATTTGGCCATATGGCCTTTCGCAAGTACTCCGCTCCAAACGCTCCGCGAAAACCGATCAATCGAGGGCTATTTGAGACCGAAGCGGTTGCGTTGGCTTGCCGAGATGAATCAGATCTGAAGGCGTTGGCCGGTCTTTCCAACGAAGTTCAAAGACTTTTCAAAACGCAGTTTGAAATCTATCCTACCTTCTCAAATGCCCTGCTCTATGCAACTGGCAGGGGATCTGCTGCAAATACACGGCTGAAATATATCAATAACATTTTGGATGAGGCCCTGGGTGCTTGAGCAAATCCATCTGGAAAACTTTAAGGCAAGCCGCGATGTGGACGTGCGTCTCGCGCCTCTCACTTTATTGGCGGGGCTGAACGGATCTGGTAAGAGTACATTACTTCAGGCGATTGCCGCGATACGTCAAAGCTACGCCCGTGATAGCGTTTCCTCGGGCTTAACATTAGGGGGAGACCTCGTACACTTAGGTCGTAGCGACGACGTTTACTGCGAAACCGCGGACAACGACACGTTAACGATCACAGTCAGGGAGGCGGGATTGACATTCTCCTGGATATGTCGCTGCCCCCCAAACAGCAGTCTCAATCAATTGCAATTCGCATCTCAACCTGACCGCCCACCTCATTTCGCGAGCGCCGCCGATTTTCAATTTTTGCATGCGGATCGGATAGTGCCTCATACGCTTTATCCTCAAGCACCGCGCCGCGCTCAGGAAGCAGGATTTCTCGGAACGCGCGGGGAATACACACCAGATTTTCTTTCTCTCAATGGAGAAAAGATAAGTGTTTCTGACACACGTCGCATAGACATGCACGTAACGAGCATACCTTCAGACATGCTCAACAAAGTGGCACCTACCCCCAAATTGTTAGACCAAGTCGCGGGATGGATGCAGCACGTCAGCCCAGGGGTCCGCCTAAAGGTCGAGCGCATTGAAAGGACAGACGAAGTACTGCTGCGCTTTTACTATACCGGATTGAAACGAGAGTCGAACAGCAACGAATATCGCCCTACGAACGTGGGCTTCGGCCTTACCTACACGCTGCCGATTATCACAGCATGTCTCGCAGCACAACCTGGCGCACTGTTGCTCCTGGAGAACCCCGAGGCCCATCTACACCCTCAAGGCCAAGTCGCTTTGGGTGAATTGATGGCGCGATGTGCTGCGGACGGAGTCCAGGTTATTGTCGAATCGCATAGCGACCATGTGCTAAACGGAATACGCCTTGCGGTGAAAGGTATGGCTGGAGGACTAAAAGGGGAGCAAGTGGCGTTGCACCTATTCACCCGTGATGAGACGACAGGCGAAGTTTGGGTACAAACGCCAACGTTACTCGATAGCGGTCGGCTCTCAAATTGGCCAGACGGTTTTTTCAACCAGTGGGGCAAGAGCGTTGATGCTTTGCTGGAGTAGCGGATGGGAAGTCTTGTTGTGTTTCTCAATGAACTATCTTGGACTTTCAATGGCGTTCACAGAGCACTTTGGCCGGATCACGTCCGTTCAGCCATATGCGCAACTCGATCGATACGGAGATTGAGAATTGACTTCTGTGTTGCACTAGATCGCCGGCCCAACCAAATACTGCTTGGAATCGGACTTGAACAGGTGCCGCTTGGCGCCGTAATCGGCGGCGGCGAGTACGAGGACGAATGGAATCTGCTTCGCGAAATATTTCAAACATACCCGAGTGATACGTGCCCGGAAGAATTCCGTCCAGGACCAGTGGAGCGCGTTCTTTGGAGTGGCGTTGACGCAGAAGGCATGGCTTGGGCAGAAAAAGCGAAGAGCTTCGTTATCAGCTTTGGGTATCCCCCTACCTGGGATCAACGAACGATAGCAGCCACTTTAAGCAAAGTTGACGAAAAAGGAACTCCAGCCCATATCCCGATTACCGTGCGCAATATTGCGCAAGCGCAACATGTAGATGCGTGGGGAGAAGAGATTAGGGAGTGTGGCGTCGATTTTGCAAACACCTCCCTTGTCTACGAGGATGAAGACTTCGCAGTACGAATGTACCTAAGAGACCACAATCCACCACATATTCACGTCTTTGCAAACGCCCAGTCGCGCGATCTACTTGCCCGGATCAGCATCAGAAATATCGAACTGATGGAAGGTTGCCGCGCTGTCCTTCCCATCCGATCAAAGTTATTTTCCTGGGCAAGGCAACACCAGGATTCTCTGGAACAGAATTGGGTTCGATGTCGCTCCGGGCACCTGCCCACCAAGATAATCTAACCCTATCGTGGTCGCCCGACCTGGCTATCATTCGGTAGATTCGCCAATGCCACCCTTGCGGTGGCGTTTGTGTTTAACGTGGCCGGTTGCTGGAATCGAAGTGCCGGCTGGATCCACGATCGCCCTACCTGCGCTTCCTGATTTCCGCCTGCACCAGGTCCGGGCGGTCGGAGATGATGCCGTCGACGCCCATGTCGAGCAGCTTCACCATCATCGCCGCGTCGTTCACGGTCCACGGTATGACGACGATGCCGAGGGCACGCGCCTCGGCCAGCATCGCCGGCGTGAGGAAGGTCTGGTTCGGTGCCCAGATTTTTCCGCCGGCCGCCTTCACGGCTTTCGGAACGGAGCCCCCGTACAGCTCGGGACCGAAGCCCGCCACCCAGGGCGAGGGTTTGCCGTCATCGGCAGGCTTGAGCGTCCGCGGCGAGGAAAGATACATCGTGCGGATTTCCGGCGCCTCTTTTTGCACCACCTGCAGCGTGCTCCAGTCGAAGGACTGGATCATCAGCCGATCCTGCATCCCCGCCTTGCGGACCTCCGCGATCACCCGCCGAGTGAACTCCTCCGGCGGCAAGGTGGCGGCGCGCTCGAGCGGTGAAACCTTGGTCTCGCAATCGAAGCCCACCCTGGTGTTGCCGGATTTCTTCACCAGCTCGAAAAGGTCGGAGAGCTTCGGAATGCGCGCGCCGTCGACGGGCCTCTGCTCCGGGAAGGACTTCGCGTAGTCGGTGCCGGGCTTGATCCGCCCGACGTCGTACTTCTGCAGCTCCTCGAACGTCAGTTCCTTGATCGCCGGACCCGGCTTCTCCAGCCACTTGCCATCGGGGCCGCGCGTGGTGTCCGGGTTGAGCCGCAGGTCGTGGTGGATCACGACGACGTCGTCCTTGGTGATCGCCATGTCGCATTCGATGGTGTCCACGCCGAGCTCCAGCGCTTTCTGGAAGGCGGGCAGCGTGTTCTCGGGCGCGAGGCCCCGCGCGCCGCGGTGCCCCTGGAGGTCGAAGGCGTGGGCGGACATGACGCTGAGTGCGGCGAATACTGCGAAGATGGAGCGTGCAATCATGGCGTTTCCGGACAGGTTGAAGTATCAGGGCTGGACTAAGGCACGGAGCAAAGTATCTGCGCGTCTGGCAGCCGTAGTCAATCGCAGATTTCGGGCGCGACCGGCATTGCAATCGACCGGGACCAGGAGCAACATGCTCCCCGATGCAATTCACCTACGAAGGATCTAGCCATGGCTCAGCCTATCAGCATTCAATTCACCCGCTTCTCGGCGTTCTACTCGCCGCTCATCGCCACCATCGCCGGCGGGTTCCTGCAGGAGGAAGGCCTGGAGCCGAAGTATTCGATTGCGCCGGTAGGCAAGTCCGCGATCGCCGGCCTGCTCGATGGCAGCGCGCAGGTGGCGCAGTCGGCGCCCTCGCAGGGCTTCACGCCGCTGGAGAAGGGCCAGCAGCCGCCGGCGGTGCATTTCGCCCAGATCAATGAGAAGGACGGCTTCTTCATCACCGCGCGCAAACCCGATCCGGCGTTCACCTGGGACAAGCTCAAGTCCGGCAAGATCCTGGTCGATCACGGCGTGCAGCCGCTGGCGATGTTCAAGTATGCGTGCTTCAAGCGCGGTCTGGACTGGAAATCGCTGTCCATCGTCGATGCCGGCATGGATACCATGGACCAGGCGTTCCGCGACGGCACCGGCGACTACATCCACCAGCAGGGGCCGGCGCCGCAGCAGCTCGAGCACGACGGCGTCGGCCATGTGGTCGCGTCGCTGGGTGATGCGATCGGCCCGCTCGCATTTTCGAGCCTGGCGGCAACGCGCGCGTGGCTCGCCACCGATGCGGCGAAGCGCTTCACCCGCGCCTACCGCAAGGCGCGCGCCTGGCTGATCGCCACGCCGGCGGCAAAAGTCGCCGAGGTCGAGGCCTCCTTCTTTCCCAATATCGACCGCGCCGTGCTGACGCAGACCATTGCGGCCTATCAGAAGCTGGGCAACTGGACACCGCACGTGGAAATCACGCGCCCGGCGTTCGAGGTCACTCTGGACGTGTTCGAATACGCCGGGCTGATCACCAAGCGCCACAAGTACGAGGACGTGATCGCCCAGCCGCCTGCCTGAATTTCACAACAGCGGGAAGTCTCTCCCGCTCCCGCGCGAAGCGCGCTCACGGCACGTCGACGATATCCCCTTCGGGTCCCTCATGGTGCGGGTGGGGCTCGTGCGCCGGCTGAAGCGGCTCGCGGCCCACAGGCACCGCGCGCGACAGGAACCCGAGCACGGCATTGCCGAAAATGTCGTTGCGGTCCCCCGCCACCATGTGCGCCGCGCCGGTGACGTTGACGTATTCGGCGTGAGGACACAGGCGCAGGAACTCCTGCGCACCCTCTTCGCTCAACACGTCCGAGAGACCGCCGCGCACCAGCAGCGTGGGCAAAGCCAGCCGTTTCGAACAAGCTTCGAGACGCGCGTGACGTTTTTCGAGATCCCGTTTCGCCGGACGGAAACGCGGATCCCAGTGCCAGCGGTATTTGCCGTCCGCGCCGAGGCGCACGTTCTTCGCCAGGCCGTCGAGATTTCGCGCGCGCTTGCGATGGGGCTGATAGTTGCCGATCGCCTCCGCCACCTCGTCGAGGGTACTGAAACCCTCGGGCTTCTGGCTCATGAACGCCTGGATCTTGTCGATCCCCTCGGTCTCGATGCGCGGCGCGATATCGACCATGACCAGCGCGGTCGCATCGACGTGGTCCTCGCCTATGGCGACCAGGCTGGTCCCGCCTCCCATGGACGCGCCGACCAGGACCGGACGCCGGTTCCCCAGCGCGGCAACCACGCATTTGAGATCCTCGACCATGACATCCTGGCCGTAGAGCCCGTCCGGAGCCCAGTCCGAATCCCCATGTCCGCGCGCATCGAAGGCGATGGCGTAATAACCCGCGGCCCCCAGTCGTTCACCGGCACCCTTCCAGGCATGACGCGTCTGTCCGCCACCGTGTTGCAGCAATACCAGCGGCCCGTTCGGGTCGCCCCATGCATCCCCCGCTATCCTGACTCCGCCTACACCCGTCCAGAAGCGCATCGGCTCCGGGGTTCCCGGCAGTCTTGCGCCAGCGCTCATTACTGATTCGCGCCGAATGCGCAGGCGCCGGGACCGCCCGGGTTACCGCAGCTTTGGCAGGACGCGGGAAGCTCCGCCTGAGCCGACGCGGAGCCCGTGATCGCGGCGAAAGTCGACAGTTTCTTGCGCAACTCGGTGCCAGTGCAGTCCGGACACGCAAGCACAGTAGATGAATTGCGCACCAGCAATTCAAAGTCCTTGCCGCAGGAGGCGCATTGATACTCGAATATGGGCATGATTTTTCTCCGGTGAAATGAGCTGAATCTCGAATCCTGTGTTCCGCGGCGCGCCGGGGACGGCTGCCGCTCGCACACCCGGGCTATTTGCCGCGTGCGTCGCGCACGACCTTCCGCAATGCGAGGACGCGCTTGAAACAGTCCGGACAGACATAGCGGATGCCGCTGCCGAGCTGGTTGCGCGACAGCGGACGCATGGTCGCGGCCTCGACCAGGCGCCGGCACTCCGGGCACACCTTGATTTTTGAAGGATCCTTACCCATCCGTTCGCCCCGACGCGCAGACCAAGGCTCGCCTGACGCAATTGCCCGTACACGGCTGGTCTGGGGAAGCACGGAAAAATGTGCCTCCTCGTATTGTTCGGTACTCCGGCCTTTTCATATCTTGCTATTTTATCCCTTTCCTGCGTTACTTGTTGCATCGGCCGCTCTGATATTCTACGGTCGATTCGTGCCGAACTGACCGGCGATTTTCCGAATGCAGACCCGGCAGTTATATAGCGGCAGAGGCGCGCTTTCGACACAGCGTCGGGATGCAATAGGAGGAAGCCCATGCCCACCGATACCCTGGCAAGACTGCAGCTGCCCAAACGCGCCTTCGCCGTCGTGCTCGCCGGCGGCCGCGGTTCGCGTCTGAAACAGCTCACCGACCGCAGGGCCAAGCCCGCCGTCTATTTCGGCGGCAAGTTCCGCATCGTCGATTTCACGCTGTCCAACTGTCTCAATTCCGGAATCCGGCAGATCGGCGTCGCAACCCAATACAAGTCGCACAGCCTGCTGCGCCATCTGCAACGGGGCTGGTCGTTTCTGAAGACCGAAATGAACGAATTCATCGACCTGTTGCCGGCGCAGCAGCGCATCGACGAGACAACCTGGTACCGCGGCACGGCGGACGCCGTGTATCAGAACCTCGACATCATCCGCGCCAGGCGACCGCAGTTCATCGTGGTGCTGGCGGGCGACCATGTCTACAAGATGGACTATTCGCTCCTGCTCACTGCCCACGCCGCAAGCGGCGCGCAATGCACTGTCGCGTGCATCGAAGTGCCCATCGCCGATGCGAGCAGCTTCGGTGTGATGGCGGCCGACCGTTCGCACCGCATCACCGATTTCGCCGAGAAACCCGCCCATCCTGCCGCGATGCAGGGCAAGCCGGACCGCGCGCTCGCGAGCATGGGCGTCTACGTGTTCAACGCCCAGTATCTTTATGACGCGCTGGCGCAGGACATCGCCGATCCCTCTTCCAGCCACGATTTCGGCAAGGATATCGTTCCCAAGGCGGTGCAAAAAGGCGAGGCAGTAGCGCATCCCTTCGGCAACAGTTGCGTCACCAGCGACACCAATCGGGACCCCTACTGGCGCGATGTGGGCACGATCGACGCCTATTGGGAAGCGAATATCGACCTGACCGCGATCCAGCCCCAGCTGGACATGTACGACCGCAACTGGCCCATCCTGACCTATCAGGAACAACTGCCCCCCGCCAAGTTCGTGTTCAACGTGGAAGGCCGCCGCGGCATGGCGCTCGAATCCCTGGTGTCCGGCGGCTGCATTATTTCGGGGTCCACGGTGGATCGGTCGCTGCTGTTTTCGAACTGCCGCATCAATTCCTACTGCAGATTGCAGGAATCCGTGCTCCTGCCGGAGGTCAACGTCGGCCGCCACGCCCGCCTCACGCGCGTGGTGATCGACCACGGCTGCCACATTCCCGAGGGAATGGTGATCGGCGAGGATCCGGCCGAGGACGCCAGGCGCTTCGAGCGCACCGACAAGGGCATCACGCTGGTTACGCGGGAGATGCTCGCCCGTCTTGGCTGATCCCATGTGCCATGCATGACTTGCGCGCTGCGCGCGCCAACCGTGTTTTTGGTACGGATAAAAACATCCGTACCAAAAACACGGTTGTGTTTAACACCAAATACGGCTTGGGGGTCTTATCCGAGATCGCCGATTGCGTGCGGACGGGGCTTCGTCCGTGCGCAATCGGCGATCCGCGCGGACGGCTTTTCGTCCGCGCAACCTCCCAACCCTGCAACAACCGGGCGGGACGATCCAGACAGCCACGTATAGAATACCGCCGACTTGCCTGTCGAATATTCAAGGAGCCCCCAGATGCCGCATGAATTGATCGAGAGCGTGACCGATCGCGTCGCAACGCTTACGCTGAATCGCCCCGAGCGGCTCAATGCCCTCTCGTCGCCGATGATCGACGGCCTGCTCGAGGCCCTGCCGCGGCTCGCGGCCGATGCGGCAGTCGCCGTCGTCGTATTGACCGGAGCCGGCCGCGGCTTCTGTGCCGGCGGCGACGTCAAGAGCATGGCCGAAGGCTCGAGCCAATTGGGATTGGACGACGCAGTGCAGCGCCTGCGCGGCAGGATGGAAGTCTCGCGCCTGCTGCACGAAATGCCGAAGCCGACCATCGCCATGGTAAACGGGCCCGCCGCCGGAGCCGGCCTGGCGATGGCGCTCGCCTGCGACCTGCGCGTCGCGTCGGAGTCGGCGCGCTTCATCACCGCTTTTGCGAAGGTGGGTTTCTCCGGCGATTTCGGCGGCAGCTACTTCCTGTCCAAGCTGGTCGGGACGGCCAAAGCGCGCCAACTGTACTACACCGGCGAACCCCTGGATGCGGCCCAGGCGCTCGCGCTGGGCGTGGTGAATACGGTGGTGCCCGAGTTCGAACTCCTGGAGGCGACCACGGCACTGGCTCAGCGCCTCGCCCACGGACCGGGCATTGCGCTCGGCCTGATGAAGCAAAACTTCAATGCCGCGGAAACGGGCACCCTGTCCGAACTCCTGGATCTGGAGGCACTGCACCAGATCCGGACCGCCAGGACCGAGGACCATCAGGAGGCGGCGCGCGCCTTCGTCGACAAGCGCCCGCCGGTGTTCAAGGGACGCTGATACCCAATACGGATCAACGCCGGCTCAGCGTCGGCCAGAGCGCGTCGGCGCCCTGCGCCGCGACGGCGCGGCCCAGGCGGCCTTGCCAGTAGTTTTCGTTGCCGAACTCGTCGCGCCACGACCACAGCCGGCGCGTGCTGTAGTGCAGGTTGTGCTCGCGCGTGTAGCCCATGGCGCCGTGCACCTGATGCGCGATTTCGGCGCCCTTGCCGGCCGCCTCCCCCGCGCGCGACTTCGCCACGGCGACCGCGAATTCGTCCGGCGCGAGGCACGACGCTTCGACCGCCGCATCCGCGGCCGCACCCGCGGCCGCCACCTGCCCTGCGAGCTGCGCGAGCATGTGCTGTATCGCCTGAAATTTCGCGATCGGGCGGCCGAACTGAGCGCGCTCGTTCGCATACTGCAAGGAATATTCGAGCGTTCGCTCCAGCGCACCGGCCATCTGCACGCTGCGAAGTAGCGCACCCTCGGTTTCGAGGCGCGCGCGTGCATCGTCCAGAGTTGCGCACGCGATCAGCGGCGCGGCATCGAATTCGAGCAGCGCGCGCGGCTCACCCGCCAGATTCTTTTCCACGCTGCGCGCGCAACGCGCAGTCGAAACCAGAGCCACCACATCTTTGCCCTCGAGTTCGCCGACTGCCACGGCATGCGCGCACAAGTTGCCCCAGGGCACGCGCCGCGCCCTGCCCGACAGCCTGGCGCCTGCGGCGTTCCGCGCGAAGCTCAGGCGCGCGCCCGTCACGACCGGCGCAACGGTCAGGGCGCCGTGCGGAACCGCCAAGCCCGCGGCCGCCAACAGCCGTCCCGCCAGCATGGTCTCCGCCAGCGGCACGGGCGCCCCGTGGTAAGCGCTGCGGCGCAGCGCCGCCATCGCATCTTCGAAATCCAGACCCGAGCCGCCCGCCTGTTCCGGCAGCACCGCGCGGTCGAGACCCACCTCCTCCAGCGCCTGCCACAATGCCGCCGGCCACTCGCCCGCTTCGGCGGATTCGCGCACCGCCTTCGAACAATGCTCGTCGAAAAGCCGGTCGACGGTTTTCAGCAGATCATCGCGTATTTCGCTCATCGCAGCCCCAGCCCGCGCGCGATCATGCCGCGCAGGATCTCGCGCGTGCCGCCGCGCAGGGTGAACCCGGGCGCGCGCAGGACGCTCATACCGAGCAACTCGGCATAGCTGTCGCCGTCGCCCAAGGTCGGCTCGGTCGCAATCAGGTGGCGGAAGGTCTCGGGAATTTCGCGCTCGAATGCGGTGCCTATGTCCTTGACCAGCGCCGCCTCGACGCCCGGTTGCGCGCCGCGCTCGAGCATGCCCGCGACCGAAGTCGACATGCGCCGCAGGGTCGCCAGATGCGCGACAAAGCGGCCGATCTCGTCGGCCGCGCGCGCGTCGGGCTCCGGCCCGATGGCGCGGATCGATTCGAGCAGCAACTGGAAGGTGCTGAGGAAACGATCCGGGCCGGAACGCTCGAATGCGAGTTCGCTCGTCACCAGTTTCCAGCCCATGCCGGCTGCGCCCATGACCATGTCGTCGGCCACGAAAGACTCGTCGAACACGACTTCATTGAAGTCGTGCCCGCCATAGAGATTGTAAATCGGCCGCACGTTCACGCCGGGATGGGAAAGGTCGACAATGAACTGGGTCATGCCGGCGTGGCGGTCCTCCTCCTTCGGTGCGGTCCGGGCGAGCGCGATCAGGTAGTGCGTCTGATGCGCGCCGCTGGTCCAGACCTTGGTGCCGCTGATGTTCCAGCCGCCTTCGACTGGCGCAGCGCGCGTGCGCACTGCGGCAAGATCGGAACCGGAGTCGGGCTCGCTCATGCCGATGCTGAAGAAACACTCCCCCGCTGCGATCTTCGGCAGGATGGTCCGCTTCGCCCGTTCGCTGCCGTAGCGCAGGATCTGCTGGCCGCTTTGCCGGTCGGCGATCCAATGCGCGCCCACCGGCGCGCCGCCGGCAAGCATTTCCTCGGTCACGACATAGCGTTCCAGCGCAGAGCGTTCGTGGCCGCCGTATTGTTTCGGCCAGCGCATGCCGATGTAGCCGCGCTCGCCGCATTTGCGGCTGAAATCCGGGTCGAAGGTAGACCAGGAATTGCGGCTCGGCGTGAACGCCCCTTTGGCCACCTCCGCCGCGATGAATGCGCGCACCTCGCTGCGCAGGGACTGCGCCGCCGCCGGCATGCGCACCGGATCGAACCTGAATTCGTGCATTTTTTCTCCAACCGGATTGTCGCAGCGGTCACCAGACCATTGGCAATGCCCGGCCCGGCCAATATATCCGAGACACCCCGGCCGCGCAAAAGGTAAAATTCATGCGCAGTGTGAAGCGCGTCTCCGGCGACCTGCCTGCCGGCGCATGGTTGTTGCGAGCCGGGCATACCCAGAAAGGAAACTGAACCATGAGTCACAGTCACCCGGTGCTATATGAACGGGACGGCGGCGTCGTTGTGCTGACTTTGAATGAACCGACGACGCGCAATGCGATATCGCCGGCCATTGTGGAAGCGCTGGTCGAATGCACCGAGCGCATCAACGCCGACTTGAGCGTCGGCTGCGTCATCCTCACCGGCGCGGGCAAGGGATTTTCCTCCGGCGGCAACGTCAAGCAGATGAAAGGCCGCACCGGCCTGTTCGGCGGCAGCCCGGCGGAGATACGCCGCAGCTATCAGCAGGGCATTCAACGCATTCCGCTGGCGATGTATGCGCTGGAAGCGCCGTCGATCGCCGCGGTCAACGGCGCCGCGGTCGGCGCCGGCTGCGACCTCGCCGCCATGTGCGATATACGCATCGCCGGGCGCAGCGCCAGCTTTGCCGAAAGCTTCCTGCGTGTCGGCCTGGTGTCCGGCGATGGCGGGGCCTGGTTCCTGCCGCGCGCAGTGGGCATGTCCAAAGCCTGCGAGATGACGTTCACCGGCGATTTCATCGAGGCGAAGGAAGCGCGGCGCATCGGCCTGGTATCGAAAGTGGTCGACGACGACAAATTGATGGAAGAAGCCATGACGCTGGCCAGACGCATTGCCGCCCAGCCGGTGCATTCGCTGCGCCTGACCAAGCGCCTATTGCGCGACTCGCACCACGCCAGCCTGGCGAGCGCGCTCGAATTGGCCTCGTCGATGCAGGCGCTGGCGCAGCATACCGAGGACCAGCACGAAGCCGTTCTTGCCTTTTCCGAGAAGCGCGAACCGAAGTTCAAAGGCCGATAGCAGGATGTTGAATTTCGCTTCCCGGGCGGAACATTGTGCGCGTTTATAAGACAGCCTCAAAGGGAAGCGAATTTCGGCAGCCTCTGAACTGGGGGATTCAAACGGCGGCGCGCCCACCGTTTTCAACACCCTGTTAAGTCGAGCTGCGACCGCGCGTCGCGTCGGCCGCAGATGCAGGAGACACCAGCATGCAAAGCGGCATCTACAGCTATCCGGGCACCAGCCGCATCGTCTACGGCACGGATTTCGCCGAAGCGCTGAAGCGCGAGCTCGAGCTGAGCGGCGAGCGCCGCGTCTACGTGCTCGCGAGCGGCACGCTGGAGCGCAGCACCGACGTTATCGGCCGCGTGCGCGATGCGCTCGGCGGGCGCTGCGCCGGCGTCTGCGCCAGGATAGGCGCGCATACCCCGCGCGTCGACGTCGTGGCCGCGGCGAACGCGGCGCGCTCGGCGCAGGCCGGCCTGCTGCTCAGCGTGGGCGGCGGATCGGTCACCGACGCCGCCAAAATGGTGGCCATTTGCCTGGGCAACGGCATCACCGATGCGGCCGAGCTCGATGCCTGCCACGTCACGGTGCGCGCCGACGGCAGTACGCTGCGCCCGAGCTATAAGCCGCCTGCGGTGGCTTCGATCATCGTGCCGACCACGCTCTCGGCCGGCGAATTCTCCGCCATGGCCGGCTGCACCGACAGCGTGCGCAATGTGAAACAGATGTATGTCCACCCACAGGCGATACCGCGCACGGTGATCCTCGACCCAGCCGTAACGGTGCACACGCCGCAATGGTTGTGGCTGTCGACCGGGGTGCGCGCGATCGACCACGCGGTCGAGGACCTGTGCTCGATCAGCACCACGCCTTTTTCGGACGGTGCCTCGTTCCATGCGCTGCGCCTGCTGGGACGCGGCTTGCGCGCGGTGAAGGCGGATCCGAAAGACCTCGAGGCAAGGCTGGATTGCCAGCTCGGGGCGTGGATGTCGATGATCGGCAGCAATGCGGGCGTCCCCAAGGGCGCCAGCCACGGCATCGGCCATGTGCTCGGCGGCACCGCCGGCGTGCCGCATGGCTACACCTCCTGCGTCATGCTGCCGCAGGTGATGCGCTTCAACCATGCGGTCAATGCCGAACGCCAGCAGCTGGTCAGCGAAGCGCTGGGCCGCCCGCAGCAGCCCGCGGCCGAGGTGCTGGCCGAGCTGATCGCCGAGCTGGGCCTGCCGCGCACCTTGCGCGACGTGGGCGTGGGCGCGGAGCTGCTCGATCGCATCGCCGAAGAGGCCATGCACGACCGCTGGATCCACACCAACCCGCGCAAGATCGACGGACCGGCGGCGGTGCGCCAACTGCTGGATGCCGCGTGGTAGTGATACTCCGGTAAAGTCCGTGACGCCGGCGTTGCACGAATCTCAGCCGGCGGCCTTCTGATACAGACAAAAAAGCAGGCCACGGCTGCGCTCGGTCAGCGCGGACGGAAGCTCGTCCGGCAAGAAATGCAAATTGAATGCCCGGATTGCCGCTTCAGGATTGCCGCTGTCGTAACCCAGTGCGCGCAATGCTGCTGTGGCGTCGAACGCTACCGGCGGCCCGGGAAAGGGCGGATCGCACCACAGTCCAAAACCTTGATCCGCCAACGTCTTCCACGGGAAGTAGCGGCTGGGATCGACTTTTCGCCCGGGGGCGACATCGGCGTGACCCAGAAAATTCGCTGCGGGGATGCGGTAGCGCTCCCTGATGTCGGTCAGCAGGCGCAGCAAGGCTGAAATCTGCGCGTCGGGGAACGGTTCGTAGCCGTTGTTGTCGAGCTCGATCCCCAGGGAGGCCGAGTTGAGATCCGTAGCCGCACCCCACCTCGACTCGCCCGCGTGCCAGGCGCGCGCGCGTTCGTCGACCAGTTGGACGATCGCCCCGTCGCGCCCGATCAGGTAATGCGCACTCACCTTGCGCGCCGGATTGGTCAGCGTGCGCAGTGCCTGCCCGACCGTATCATTGCTGGTGTGATGAATGACGACGAAGTTGGGCTTTCGTTCGTCGAAGTTCGGCGATCCCTGCCACGCCGTCGGAATGCCCGCGCGCTGCGGCACCGGCGCGCACGCCGCAAGCAGCAGGGACAACGCAGTTAGCGCTATGCGAATCGAAGTCATCCTCGCCGCCGAGACCTATTCGAAGATGATGCCGAAGTGCAGGGCTAGGAGTCGCTCAGCGCGCCGTCTCGACTCGCGCGAGAATCCGTTCGCTGCGCTGCCGGTCAAGCGCATCGGCCACGCCCGGCTGGGCGCACCACGCGAGCAGGCGCTCGGCTGCGGTGACCGGGCCCGCGCTTGCCGCGCTGCTGAAGCGCTCCTTCAATTTTTTCACTTGCAGCGCAAGCCGTTGCGGCTGAACCTCGGGCGGGCTGTCCATACCCAGCAACAGCTCGAGTTCGAGCAGGCCTTCGCGCCGCGCCGCGGCACCCTGCTCCATGCGCGCCAGGTATTTCGCGGCCGCGCCCGCATCGGACAGCGCGCCTAGCGCCGCGTCGCGCCGCGCCAGCATTTTTTTCTCCCAGGCCGCCGGCAGGGCGGGCAATGCGGTCCATCGTTCCTGTGCCGCGACCGGCTCCGCCTCCGCCAGGCCCGAAGCGCCGCCCGCGCGCAGCAAGCCATCCAGTTCCTCGCACAAACGCTCTTTCGCCGCCAGGGTCTGCCATACCGCGGCTTCGCGGGAACGAACCCGCGCCGCCAGCACCACCTCCAGCGCAGCTTTCCCTTTGGTGAAGCGGGCCTCAAGGTCGCGCAAATCGGGACCGGATGCGCCGGCCTTCTGTTTCCACTGCTCCTGCAAATCGCGCAGCGTTTGGCGCAGTTCCTGATCTTCCTTGCCCGCATCCCGCGCGAGCTGCTCGAGTTGCGCGCAGAGTTCCTGCAGTGCGTGGCGATGCTCGTTCCTGCGGCCGTCCTCTTCCTTGCGCTTGCCCTGGCGCGCCTCGAACACGGCGTCGCAGGCCGCGCGAAACCTGGTCCACAGCGCACGCTCGTCGCGCTGCGCCAGGGGCAGCGCCTTGGCCTCGGCCTGCCATCTGGCCTGAATCGCCCTGACCTGCGACGGCACTTCGCGCTCCATCGCCTTGGCCGCCAGCGCGACAGCCTCGTCGATCAAGGCCTGGCGCCCCGCCTTGGCGCGATCACGCGCCGCCGACAAGGCGTCGCGCAGCGGCGCCAGCGCAGCCTTGAAGCGCAGATCGAGCTTTTTCCACGCGCCCGGATCGACGCTGCCCAGATCGCCTTCGCGCCATCCTTGGTCGGAGTCGCGCAGCCAGTGCTCCAGCGCGCGCCAATCGACGGGCTCGGCAAGCAGGGTCGGCGCGTGTGCCGCCGCCGCCGCGATGAACTCCTCGCGCCGCTTGCGCGCTTCCTTTCTTTGCGCCGCGAGCTCGGCAAAATGTCTGGCCGCGGGGGCGTAGGCCTTGGCACAGGCGCCGTCGAAGCGTTCCCACAGCGCCTTGGGCACGCCCGCATGCTGCTGGTCCAGCGCCTTCCATTCGCTGCGCAGTTTCTGCACCTCGAGCGCGAGGCGCGGCGGATCCAGCGTCTGCGTCGCCGCGGCTTCGGCGCGCTCGCACAACTGCACGCGCGCGTTTTGCTGGCCGAACGATTCCCAGCGTTCGAGTTCCACCAACTGCTGCACCAGGCGGCCCAGCCGCTGCGTGGTCGGCTTCGGCAGCGGGCCGACACCGGCCTTGAGCGCCCTGATTTCGTCTGCGGCCGCGCGCGCCGCCTGCACCTGGCCCGCGGCAAGGGCCTGTTCCGCGCTGTGCAGCAACGCATGGACCCGCTGCCGCGCCGCATTCGCTTCCTGCTGCGTGGCCTGGATCTGCGTCAGCCGGCGCTGCTCCACCGTGGTCATCGCGGCCTCGAAGCGCCGCGTCAGCTCCGGCGTGCGTATCGTCCGGCTCAGCGCCTGCCACCGCGCCGGCAGTTCGGCATGGTCGATGGACGTGCCCGCGGCCAGTTGCTCGGCTTCGAGCACCAGCGCCAGCGCGCCGGCGAGCGCCTGGAAATCCTCCTCCCACCGCGCAATGCGCTGCTCCGCCTGATCCAGCCGCGCGAGCGCCGCGTCGTCGCTGCGCCCGCGCGCGTCGTCGCGTAGCGCGGCGAGTTCATCGCGCATCGTGGCGAGGGCATCCGGCGCGGACGGCGCCGCGCTGCCCATCGCGTCGATCCACTCGCTCAACCTGCGTTCGGACTGCACTCGCGCCCGCTGTTCGTTTTGCTCGCGCTCGAACCGAGTTTGAATGGCCTGGCGCGCAATCTCGCAACGCTCGAGGCGCGCAGTCTCGCCGCCCAGGTCCAGCGCCTGCCAGCGGCGGTTGAGCTCGATCACGGCAGTGAGTATCGGACCGGGCTCGGTCGCCAGCGCTTCCAGTTGCGCGATGACGGCATCGGCTTCGGCGTTCTGCTCCTGGCGCTGCTTGATCGCGTCGAGCCGCTGCCGCGCGAGCCGGGCGACGCCGTGGTCCTTGTTCTTTGCCGCATCGGCGAGCTTGCGCAATCCGTCGGCTGTCTGCACACGCTGCGCCGCCGCCATGCGCGTCTCCGCGTGCCCGGCGAGCAGGGCCAGTTCGACCAGCGCGGCTTCATCGCGTATGCCCGCGATCGCGGCGCGGCGACGCTCCGCATCCTGCGCGTGGCGCGCCACTTCGATCCGGATCACATCCGTGCACCGGTCCGCGCCAAGCAGCGCCAGCGCGAGCGCGCTGTCCTGCGTTTTTGCAAGTGCATCGCCGAGCGCGGACGCAAGCGCAAGCCGCACGGCGGCATCGGCTTCCGTTTCCGCGGCAGAGGCGAGCGCAGGCAGATCGGCGCAACGCTGCGCGGCGGCGATACGCACCTCCGGCGCCGGGTCGGCGAGCAGCAGTCGCGCGAGTTCGCCCGAATCCGGCGGCAGCGCCGCAATGCCGAGGACGCGTTGCGCGGGTTCGGCGTGTTGGTGCAGGGCGGAGCGTGAGAACAGATTGGCGATCATGATTTGCGTGAGTTTGGACGTGAGGAGCGCGACGGCTGCGAGCGGACCGGGAAAGGCGCTTCCAATCCGGGCAACGTCATGGTAACCAAAAAACCGCCTCCCCGGTGCACAATTCTGGTTGGCAAGTGCAAGTTGGTTTTGCGCTCGCCGCTTCGGAGCGCCGACGACCGGTCTAGTTGAGTCGCCAAAGCGCGGCGTTGAGGACGGTGGCGAAAGCGACCCAGCCGGCGTAAGGGATGAATAGCATCCCGGCCACGCGGTCGCGCTGCCAGAACACCGCCGTCGTCGCCAGTATCGCGAGCAGCAGAACGACAATTTCGACCAGGGCCGCGCCGATCGAGCGCAGGCCGAAGAACACGACGGACCAGGTGAGATTCAGCGCAAGCTGCAGCGCAAACAGCGTCAACGCCCATCGCGCTTTGCGCAGGCCGTCGCGCCGCCACACCCTCCAGCCGGCGATCGCCATCATGAAAAAGAGCGCTGTCCAGACCGGCGCGAATATCCAGTTCGGCGGGTTGAACGACGGCTTCGCCAGAGTCGGGTACCAGGTGCCGACGCTGGTCGCGGTTGCCGCGCCGCCGACGGCCGACACGGCAAGGCAGAGCGCGAGGAACGCGACGAAACCCATGGTATCGCGCGCGCTGGGGGTGTCGCGCGCGCTGGGCGACTTGCTCACTTGGCCGGCTTGAGAAAGGTCACGACGTTCGATCCCGGCGCATTCTTGGTCGCGCAACTGCCCTCGCCCACGCCGGCCGCCTGCTCCGCTTCGTGCAGCAGGTTGATGACATCGACGTAGTGCTTTTGCTTGACCATCATCAGCGCCGTGAGGCCGCCCTCGTTGCGCGCCAGCACGTCGGCGCCCGCGTTCAGCAGGGTTTCCACCACCGCGGTCTCGCCGTAGCCTGCCGCCAGCATCAGCGGCCGCACGCCGTAGCCGATGGGGGCCTCCATATTCGCGCCGGCGTCGATCAGGGCTTGCGCCACATCGGCAAAACCGCGATCGAGGTCCGCATTGTAGGCAGCTTTCATCAGCGCGCCCCAGCCGCGCTCGTCCGTTGCGTTCACGTCCGCGCCGGCCTCGATCAGGGTCTTGACCAGGTTCAGGTTGCCGGCATGCGCGGCCAGCATCAGCGCCGTGGCGCCATCGGCGTTGCCCTCGTTGCAATCAGCGCCGGCGGCCAGCAGCGTGCGCACGCGATCGACATCGCCTGCAGTCACGGCTTCGAACAAGAATTCAGACATGCAAACCTCCGTCAGGACGAAGTTATGGAAATATCGATTCTGCCGCAATCGTTCTGCAAATCAGCACTGCCGCCTTTGCCGATTACAGGTCCAGCTCGGGATAGCGCCGGAATATATCATCGTTGTTGAACGCGAGCCGCCGCCCCGATGCGACATAGCGCCTGATGCGCGGGCGGGCGAAGACTTCATCGTGCAGCGCGCGCAAGCGCGGGCAGGCACGCAGGGCTTTCCGGCTGGCCGCCGGAAACGCGTAGCGCAGCCCCGCGATCACCTGGGCCATCGAAACATCGGCGTAGCTCAGCCGCTTGCCGGCCAGCCATTTGCCACCGTCCGGGTTGCGCGCCATGACGCGTTCGAAGTAGCCGAGAAACTTCGGCAGCCGGTGGGCAAGGAAATCGCGGCTGCGCCGCCTGGCCTCCGCCTTCTGCTCCTCATAATACAGCCCGCCGCCGACGGGGTGATGGGTGTCGTGGATCTCGAGCACGAAGTCGGCGAGGGTGAGCTGCAACTGATGGGTCCACAGCTTGCCGTCCGCATCGCGCGGCGCGAGCCCGAGCCGCGGCCCGAGAAACAGCAGGATGTTCGCGGTTTGTCCGATGAGCCTGCGGCCGGCTTTCAGAAACGGCGGCGCGAACGGGGGACGCGCGACCTCGGGGCCGTCGAGGAATTTGATCAACGCCGGCACGCCGCCGCCCCGCTCTTCGGGCAGGAGCGCGATATCGATGTATTCGGCCGCGGCTTCCTCCAGTGCCAGGCGCACGAATTCACCGCGTCCTTGTATGCCGGGCCAGTAATAGAGCTCGTAAATCATGCTGGTACCTCAGAGCTTATTTCCAAATCAGGGGCCATTTCGGTAACTCTGAAATCGCCGCTTGGAGTTGATTCCAATATGAGGGGATACCTCCCCTCATGCTCCCCTATATTGGCCCGCTGCAAAATTCATTTCTTGCAACGGGTTCTTAGACAAATTTGCGCATTTCCGACAATTGTACCTGCCCGCGCCCGCCTGCGGCGTTGCGCGCTCCCCGATTGAGTACAATCAGGCGATGTCTTCCTGCATAGCCTCGTCGCCCGGCCTGCGCACAGAACCGGACCGGATCCCCGCCGCTGCCCGTCCGCCGCACCGCGCCGGCCGGCTCGGGCTTCTGGCGTTGTTTACGCTATGCCTGGGCGTGGCGCTCGCCGCGATTCAGGAGCTGGGCTTTTCACGCAGCGTAACGCCAGGACTGGTCGAGCGCTATGCGGCCAGATTCGGGCCGGACAGCAGGAGCCGCATCGGCGGCTGGCAGGAATTCGTGCGCTCCGTTCCGGCCGCGCAGCGCCCCTCCGGAAGCGATCTGCAATTGCTCGGCCCGGTTAACACGTTTTTCAACCGGGTGCCCTTCATCAACGATCTGAAGCATTGGCGGGTGGAGGACTATTGGGCGTCGCCGGCGGAAGCCTTTGCCAGCAATGGCGCCGATTGCGAGGATTTTTCCATCGCCAAGTATTTCGCCCTGAAAGAGCTGGGCGTGCCGATCCAGCGCCTCAGGATCACTTACGTCAAGGCGGTGCGCCTCAATCAGGCGCATATGGTGCTCGCCTACTACCCTGGGCCGAACGCAGTGCCGCTGATCCTGGACAATCTGGAAGACGGCGTAAAGCCGGCATCCGAGCGCGACGACCTGATTCCCGTGTACAGCTTCAACGACGAGGATGTGCTGATCGTGCGCAAGGGCCAGCGCGACGCCAGCGCCGGCAGCTCCTCGCAGATCAGGTTGTGGCGCGCCTTGCTGGACAAACTGGAAAAGGAACTACAGTACTAGTGTCCTGTTCCGTAAACTCGCTCGATAGTTCGCGGCGCATTTGGCCGCCAGGCGGCGTTGCTCGGCTTCGCCGTAGGCTCGGCTACTGTCTCAGCCTCGCGCCTTGCCTGACGGCCAACTGCGCTCGCTCCTTTATCGTCGGAACTTACGGAACAGGACACTTGGTTCAGTTGACATTGCGCACATGAGCGGTGGATTTAAACAGACCCTAAATGAATGCTATGCTTCCCGGGATCGGACCATGACACTTTTCAGACAATTGTTTTTCGGTGCGTCGCTGCTGTTCCTGCTGGTATTGGCAGGCGTAGAGGCGATTTATCTCGCCAACGCCCGGCTCTACGTGCAGCAGCAGCTCGAATCGCATTCGCAGGATGCCGCGACTTCGCTTGCGCTCTGGCTCGCGACGGTAAAACCGTTCGAGGACCGCGCGCTGATCGAGACCGTGGTCAATAGCTCGTTCGACCGCGGCTACTATCAGTCCATACGCGTGGTTTCGGTAAGCGGCGAAACCCTGGTGGAAAAACAGCTGCCGCCGGCGCAGGGCGAAGTACCCGCGTGGTTCACGCGGCTGTTTCCGCTGCACCCGCCCGGCGCCGAGTCCATGATCAGCTCGGGATGGCGCCAGCTGGGGCGAGTGCTGGTCACCAGCCATCCGAATTTCGCCTACCTGCAGTTGTGGCACACGGGCGTGCAGACGCTTGCATTGCTGGTCCTTGTATACGCGCTGGCCCTGCTCGCCCTGCGCGCCTTCCTCGCCACCATACTGCGGCCGCTCGGCGAAATCGAGCGCGCGGCAACGGCCTTGGGCGAGCGCGATTTCAGGACCATCGCCCTCGCGCCCAAAGCGCGCGAACTCGCGCGCGTGGTCGCCGCGATGAACGGCTTGTCGGCGAAAATCAGGCGTGTCATCGAAGACGAATCGGCGCGCGCGGAGCAACTGCAGCGTGAGGCCTACCGCGATCCGGTCACCCAGCTATTCAATCGCCGCGGCCTGGAGCACGAGTTGCAGGGTCTGTTGCACGCCGAGCGCGACGTCTTTTCCGGAGTGTTCATACTGCTGGAACTGGAACGCTTCAAGGAATACAACCTGCACCGCGGTTATCAGCGCGCCGACGAGCTGCTGGTACTGATCGCGCAGGCCATTACCGCCGCGTGCGCCGGCCGGACGGTGCTCAGTTCGCGCTTTGCCGGCGCGAGCTTCGCCCTGGCCGCGGTCAATATCGATGCCGGCGCCGCGGGCGTTCTGGCAACTGCCGTCAGTTCCGGTGTCGAAGCAGCCGTCGCCGAGCAGGCGCTCTCCGGGGAGGTTGAATTTCATTGCGGCGCGGCGTGTTTCGACACGGGTGCGCCGCCGCTGTCCGAGTTGCTGGCTGCGGCGGATCTGGCCCTGACCCGGGCGCAGGAAAAAGGGCCCAACACCCTCGAACTCATCGAACTCGCCGAGCTTGACCGGCGCGGGCGCGGTTCGCTCGCCTGGCGCGAGCAGATCGAGGGCGCGATCGATACCGGCAAGCTGGCGCTATACGCGCAATCCGTTCTCAGCCTGCCGGGACGCGCGCTGATGCAAAGCGAGGTGGTCACGCGCCTGCTGGACGACGGCAGCAGCCCCGTCGCCGCCGCCCAGTTCCTGCCGATGGCTGCGCGCCATGGCCTGATGCCACGCCTCGATTGCCGCCTGCTTGAACTGCTGATTGCGCGCATCGACGCCGGCGCAACACTTGCACCGGTCATCGCCGTCAACGTTGCGGCGCAAACCGTGGCCGACGCCACTGCGCACCGGCGCCTGATCGATGCACTGCGGAGCCGGCGCGACATCGCTGCGCGTTTGGTGTTCGAAATGACCGAGTTCGGCGTGATCAAGGTTCCGGCGCTCAGTCTCGATTTCGCCACCGAAGTGCGGCGACTCGGCGCACAGTTTGCGATCGACCATTTCACCCTGCACCGCGATTCGCTCAGGCAACTGCACACCCTGCTGCCGCATTACATCAAGCTCGCGCCGGTGTATACGAATGAGCTGGCGCAAAACCAGGACAGCCGTTTCATCGTGTCATCGCTGATCCGCATCGCGCAACCGCTCGAAATCGGCATCATCGCCCAGGCGGTCGAGTCCGAGTCCCTGATTCAGTTGCTGCAGGATATGGGCTTTGCCGGATACCAGGGCTACGCCAACGGACGGCCGGCACCGATCGGTTGAGGATTACGACGGGAGGACTTGCGCGCTGCGCGCGCCAACCATGCTTTCCACGAGATCGCCGCTTATGCGCGGACACGCTTCACCTCCGCGCATAAGCGGCGATCCGCGCGGACGGGCCGCCGTCCGCGCAAGCCATGCGCTGACTTGCGCGCCGCCCGCATGCGTTTGCGTGCGGGTGACAAGCAATCATTGCGCGCTGCGCGCGCCAACCGTGTTTTCCACGCGGAGGTGAAGCGTGTCCGCGCGGAAAACACGGTTACGTACAAAAGCAACAACGGTCCGGGTTTGCTTTTCCACAAGATCGCCGCTGGTGCGCGGACACGCTCTATCTCCGCGCACCAGCGGCGATCCGCGCGGATGGCTTCTCGTCCGCGCAACATCGCAAAGTCGCAGTAACCAATGAGGCGATTGAGCCGCCGCGTATGCAACCCGGCCGCTCAGTCCTTACGCCCGGTATCGGCGACGAGCCCTGCGGCTTCAACTCCGCACACCGCGCAGATTTCATCGTTGTCGGAGGTGTCGCCGCTGATCCCGACCGAGCCGATCAGCTGTCCCGCCCGATTTCTGATCAGCACTCCGCCGGGCAGCGCAACCATGCGGCCGGCGGACATTGCATTCAACGCGGTGAAAAAAGCGGGCATCTGCTCGGCGCGCCGCGCCAACTCGCGGCCGCCAAATCCCATGCCCAGCACCCCCCACGCCTTGCCCAGCGCGATCTCCGGACGCAGCAAGCTCGCGTTGTCCTCGCGTTTGAGCACCTTGATCTGGCCGCCGGCGTCCAGCACCGCGACGGTCAATGGCGCGAACTTCAGCTCCCGGCCTTTTTGCAGCGCCTGGTCGGCGATCACATTGGCTTGCTCGAGCAACATTGAATCCAAGGGGAAACTCCTTTCAGTTTGACTTTGTAGCGGAGGCGCCGCGCTGCAGGCGCGCCATTTGTTCAAGGACCGCGCATACTGCGGCGGTGTCCTCACCTCCCCGGCCCTGCGCCATGGCGGCGGTGTAGTATGCCGCCGAAGCCGCGAGCAGCGGCGTCGGACAGTCCAACCGCGCGGCAAAGTCCGCAATAATGTTCATGTCCTTCTGCCAGATTTCCACCTTCATGGTGGCCGGCTCATATTGCCCACGCACCATCAGCGGACCGCGCACCTGGAACATGCGCGAACTGCCGGCGCCGTCTCCGACCACATCGTAGATCATTTGCGCATCCAATCCGGCCTTCATCCCGAGCACGAAGGCTTCCGCAGCCGAGACATTGTGGATCGCCACCAGCAGGTTGGCGACAAACTTCATCTTGCTGCCATTGCCGAATTCACCCAGGTAGTGCTGCGAACGCGCAAAGCCGGCGAATACCGGCGCGCAGCGCGCGCAGGCTTGCGCGTCACCGCTGGCGTAAACCGACAGGTCCTTGGTCACGGCCTGGGCGCCGGTACCGCTCAACGGGCAGTCGAGCATGGTGACGCCCGACCGACCGCACAGATCGTGCACACGCTGCTTGTCCTCGATCGGAAAGGTGCTGGCCTCGACCAGGATCAGGTCCTTGCGACCCGAAGCCAGAATCCCTTCGGCACCGCTCACCACAGCGTCGAGAGCCGCAACGCTGGGCAACACCGCAATGATGATGTCCGCCCGTTCCGCGACCTCGCGCGCGGAGCGCGCCAGCTCGCCCCCCGCCTGCGCAAGCGCGTGCAAGCGATCGGCCAGGACATCGAAGCCGAATACCTTGTACCCGGACCGGAGCAGGTTCGCCGACATCGCCGACCCCATGATCCCCAGACCGAGCAAACCGACGCTCGAACCCATTGTGCTCTCCATTGAAAGTCCTCACTCCCGCTACATGATGACCGACGGCAGCCAGGTGCTCAGGGGCGGATAGGCGACGATGATCGCCAGCGCCAGCGCCAGCATGACGATGAACGGGATGGCGCCGAGAAATATGTCCTCGATTTTCGCCGATCGGCCCAGCGATGACTTCATCGCGAACACGACCATGCCGAAGGGCGGCGTCAGCAGGCCGAGCTCGATGGCGACGATGCTGACCATGCCGAACCAGATCGGGTCATAGCCGAGTTTGACCGCCACCGGAAACATGATCGGGATGGTCAACAGGAGAATCGAAACCGAATCGATGATCATCCCGAGCAACAGGAACACGACGATGAACATCGCGATGATCACTATCGGCGGCACCGGCAGCGCCGCGGCCCATTCGCTCAGTTTTGCCGCCAGGCCGGAAATCGTGAGCATGCGGCTGTACATCTGCGCCGCGATCAACAGCAGGAATATGCTTGCCGTGGTGCGCCCGATTTCGCTCAGGATGCCGGTGAAATTCTTCCAGTTGAACTGTCTGTTGACGATTACCAGCACCATGGCCCCGGCGGCGCCGATCCCGCCGGCCTCGGTCGGCGTGAAGAATCCGCCGTAAATCCCCCCCAGCACCAGGCCGATCAGCAGGATCACGCCCCAGGGCCTGACTGCGGTGCGCAGCGCCGCGCGCAGATCCAGCACCGGCAATTTCTCCATCCGCCCGCCCAGCCGCGGCGTGAAAAGCACCATCAGCCAGATGCCCAGGGAAAGGATCGCGGTGACCAGCAGGCCCGGACCGATGCCGGCCGCGAACAGGCGTCCGATCGACTGCTCGGTCAGCACCCCATAGACGATCATCAGTATCGACGGCGGGATCAGCATGCCGAGGATGGCGCTGCCGGCGACGATGCCGTAGCTGAAATTGCGGTCGTAATTCAGCCGTTCCATCTCCGGGATCGCGAGCTTGGAGAACACCGCCGCCGAGGCCACCGACACGCCGGTAATCGCGGCGAACACCGCGTTAGCGATGACGGTGGCAATGCCGATGCCGCCGCGGATACGCCCGAACACGACCTGCGCGGAGTTGAACAAATCGCGCGTCGCGCCGGACAGGGTGGCCAGTATGCCCATCAGCACGAACAGCGGGATGACCGCGAACACGTAGTCCATCACCGCGCTGTAGGCGGTCGTATTCAACAGGCTGATGGCGACCTGCGGCTTGCCGGTGATGCCCCAGATGCCGACTACGCTCAACAGCGCCAGCGCAACGCCGATATGCACACCCAGGAGAACCAGAAAGAAGACGAAACCGACCGTGATCAATGCGATAGTGGTTGGCTCCATCAGAACTCCGCCTCCGCCTGATGCAGGCTCCTGCCGCGGATCAGGTCGGCGAGCATGATCAGGAACTGGATTGCGGTCAGCGCCGCGCCGATCAGCACCAGCGTCCGGATCGGCGCGGTGGGCACCCTGACCGGTTCCTCGCCCTCGAACTCGCCGATGCGCCAGGATTCGGCCGTCGTGTCCCAGCCGGAGTAGACGATCAGCGCAAACATGACCGCCCCGAGGATACAGGAGACAATTTCGATCGTGCGCCGCGCCGCCGGCGGCATGCGGTCAACCAGGATGGTCGAGCGCAAATGGGCGCCGATCTTGAGCGTATGCGCCATCTGGCACCAGACCAGGCCGACCACGGAAATCTTGACGATCTCCGGGACGCCGAACAGCGGGGAGTTGAAGAACGCCCGGCCGATCACATCGACGGTGATCAGCAGCATGATCAGCAACACCCAGACCGCGCCGATGACGTTGAGCGAGGCCATCAAGCCATGCAGCAGCTTAATCAGGGATTTCATTGCGCTTCCGTAACAGGTTCGCGCCATCCCCGAGGTCCGCAGACCCGCGGGGACGGCGGCGGGTGGCAAGAACTACCTGATCTTCCAGTCGCGCGGCAGCTTGACGCCCGCTTCCTTCAAGTACTTGATGTAGGCGGCGATCGCCTTGCCCGGCTGACCGGCTTTATTGATCTCCGCAGTGCGCTGATTCGGAATGTCAGGCAGCGCGTTGGCCCATTTCGCTTTCTCCGCATCGCTCAGCGAGCGCACGGTCACGCCGGCGGCCTTCATGATGTCGACGCTCTTCTGTCCCTTCTCCTGCGCGGCCTTGGATTCCACTTCCGTGTATTCCTTCCCCACCTCCAGCATGATGTCCTGCACCGCTTTGGGGAGTTTCTTCCAGGTATCCTTGTTGATGGTGATCAGCACGTTCGGGATCGCGCCGAAATCGGTGAACGTGTAATTCTTCGCCACCTCGTGCAGCTTGAATCCGACGGTCGCGTCCGGGAACATGATCCAGCCTTCGTAGACGCCGGTCTGAAACGAGGTATAGGCCTCGTTCAGGTTCGATTGCACCGGAATCGAGCCCACCGCCTGCAACCAGGGGATGTTGGGACCGGCGGCCGCGACCTTGCGGCTCTTGAGCTGCTCCACCTTGTCCCACGCAAATGTCGTCAGCATATTGTAGTTGCCGACGGTGCCGACTCCCAGAAAGACCTGGTTGTACTTGGACTCGAGCATTTTCTTCAGCTCCGGGACGTCGTCGTAGACCTTGCGCGCCGCCCTGGCCGCGACCACCGGATCAGGCGTTCCGAAAGGAACAAAATACGGGAAGTTCTGCGCCATCAGCTTGGTCGGCTCGAACGGCACATGCAGGTCCGCAATATCGACCAGCCCGCTTTCCACCGCCTCCAGGCATTCGCCCAGCTTGCACACCGAGCCGCCGTAGGCGTTGACCCATTCTATTTTGTGGCCGGTTTTTTGTTCCACCCGCTTGGCGATCTCCGGCGCGAGGAAGTCGCGCATGGTGGTGATCCAGATCGCGGCGTCGGCCGGATGACCTGACCCGATGGTCAGCCTGAACGTGTCGGCAGTTGCCGTGCCGGCTCCTGCCAGCGCAAGAGAAACTGCGGTGATGGCTTTCAATACGGTGCGCTTCATGATGTTGCTTTCCCCCTATGTTTTTTTGAAACGACATTGAACGTGGCGCGAAACCGGCGCCTGCAAAAATCTGCGCGGTTACTGTACCCGATTCGCCGCGGCTTCTGGCCGGCAGTCGCGCGCCAATTGATCCAGATCAAGTTGCGCGCGACAGCTACGTGCACGCGCCGGGTGTACACCGCCGGCAACTGATTCGCAGCGGCCCGCCGTCCGGGTTGCGTCAGCTCCCCACGCGCACGCGGCGACAGACCAGGTTGCGGTCGCCGTAGGCATTGTCCGCGCGCCCGACCGGCGGCCAGTATTTGTTCGCGCGCAACCCGGCAACGGGATAGGCCGCCAGCTCACGCGGATAGGCGTGCGGCCATTGATCCGCGCACACCATGGCGGCCGTATGCGGTGCCCGCCTGAGAGGGTTGTCCTCGCGCTCCAGCCTGCCTTCCTCCACCGCGCGGATCTCTTCGCGTATGGCGATCATGGCGTCGATGAATCGATCCAGCTCCGACTTGGATTCGCTTTCGGTGGGTTCTACCATCAGCGTGCCCGCGACCGGAAACGACATGGTCGGCGCGTGAAAGCCGTAGTCGATCAGCCGCTTCGCGACGTCTTCGACGCCGATGCCGCTAGCCTCCTTCAGCGGCCGCAAGTCGAGTATGCACTCGTGCGCGACCAATCCGCCGGCCCCGCTGTAGAGCACCGGATAGTGCGGCGCCAGGCGTCTGGCGACATAGTTTGCGTTCAGGATTGCCACTTCGCTCGCCGCGCGCAGGCCTTCGCGCCCGAGCATGGCGATATACATCCACGCAATCGGCAGGATGCCGGCGCTGCCGTAGGGCGCGGCCGCCACCGCGCCTATGCTGTGCTCCGCGGCCGGCAATTCACGGTGTCCGGGCAGGAAAGGCACGAGATGCGCCGCCACCGCCAGCGGTCCCACGCCGGGCCCGCCGCCGCCGTGCGGAATGCCGAAGGTCTTGTGCAGATTCAGGTGCGACAGATCGCCGCCGAATCGCCCCGGCGCGCACAGACCTGCCATGGCGTTCAGGTTGGCGCCGTCGATGTACACCTGGCCGCCGTGGCTATGCACGATATCGCAGATTTCGACTATCCCCGGCTCGAACACCCCATGGGTTGATGGATAAGTCACCATGATCGCCGCCAGCTCATGGCTGTGCTCGCCGGCCTTGGCGCGCAGGTCGGCGAGATCGACATTGCCGCCGGCATCGCAGGCGACCACCACCACCTGCATGCCCGCCATGTGCGCGGAGGCCGGATTGGTGCCGTGCGCCGAAGCGGGAATCAGGCACACTTTGCGCTGATCCTCGCCGCGGGCGCGGTGCCAGGCGCGGATCACCAGCATTCCGGCGAACTCGCCCTGCGAGCCGGCGTTGGGCTGCAGCGATACCGCCGCATACCCGGTGATTGCGCACAGCATGCGCTCAAGCGAAGTAATCAATTCGCGATAGCCCGCGGTCTGCGCCGACGGCGCGAACGGATGGAGTTGCGCGAACTCGGGCCAGGAGATCGGAAGCATTTCGCTCGTGGCATTGAGCTTCATGGTGCAGGAACCGAGCGGGATCATCGCGCGGTCGAGCGCAAGATCGCGCTCCGCGAGCTGCCTCAGATAGCGCAACATCGACGTTTCGGAGTGATGACTGTTGAACACCGGGTGCCCGAGAAAATCACTGCTGCGCTTGAGACTGGTCGGGTACGCATCTTCCACGCCACGCTCGATCGCGTCGAAATCCGGGGCGATCGCGCCGCTAGGTGCAAGGATCTGCCACAGCAGCTTCACCTCCGCGCGGGTGCTGGTTTCGTCCAGCGATACGCCGACGCGGCCTGCGTCGATGCGGCGCAGATTCACGCCGCGTGCCGCAGCGGCAGCGTGCGCCGTCCCGGTTCGCGCCCCGGTGGCGATGGTCAATGTATCGAACCAGGTTGCGTTCTCGATGACCACGCCCATCTTCTTCAGGCCGCTGGCGAGCGCGCCGGTAAGGCGATGGATCCGCTGTGCGATGCGGGTCAAGCCGAGCGGGCCGTGGTACACCGCATACATGCCGGCGATCACCGCCAGCAGCACCTGCGCGGTGCAGATGTTGCTGGTGGCCTTGTCGCGCCGTATGTGCTGCTCGCGCGTCTGCAGCGCGAGCCGGTAAGCCGAGTTGCCCTGGCTGTCCCGCGTCACGCCCACCAGACGCCCGGGCAGGTTGCGCTTGAGTTCGTCCCGGGTCGCGAAGTAGGCTGCGTGCGGGCCGCCGAAACCCAGCGGCACGCCGAAACGCTGGGCCGAGCCCAGCACCACGTCCGTGCCCCACTCTCCCGGGGGACTGAGCAGCGTGAGCGCGAGCAGGTCGGCGGCAACCGCGACCAGGCCGCCGCGCGCGTGCACCGCCTGCACCAGGGCGCGATAGTCCTCCACCTCGCCGCCCGCGGCCGGATACTGCAGCAGCACGCCGAAGCACGCGGCCGCCGCCGCAGTCTGCGCCGGCCCGGTTATCACCTCCAGCCCCAGTGGCTCGGCGCGCGTGCGCACCACGTCCAGGGTCTGCGGCAGCACCGTATCGGCGACAAAAAACACATTGCTCCCGGCGATCGCGCTGCGCCGGCACAGCGCCATCGCTTCGGCCGCGGCCGTGGCCTCGTCCAGCATCGATGCGTTGGCGATGGCCATGCCGGTAAGGTCGCACACCATGGACTGGAAATTGATCAGCGCTTCCAGCCGGCCTTGCGCTATTTCCGGCTGGTACGGCGTGTAAGCCGTGTACCAGGCGGGGCTCTCCAGGATATTGCGCTGGATCACGCCGGGCAGATGCGTGCCGTAATAGCCCTGGCCGATGAACGAGCACGCCACTGTGTTCCTGGCGGCAATCTTGCGCAGCTCGGCCAAGGCCTCGGTTTCAGTCCGGCCCGGCGCGAGATCGAGGGGGAGCTTGTTGCGTATGCCGGCGGGAACGACGGCATCGATCAAGGCCGCGCGCGTGGGATAGCCGAGCGCGGCAAGCATGGCCGTTTGCTCCGCGGCGTCCGGACCGATGTGACGCGCGCAAAAGGCGTCGCGCTGCTCCAGTTGCGCCAGCGACGGGTGCGGCGAACTCGACGCCGCGGGCTTCAAGATGGCTGACATGGCAGGCTCCTCATTTCGCCGCATGACCGGCATAGGCGGCAGCGTCCATCAGGCTGCCGCTATCGCCCGCATTGTCGGGCTTGATCCTGAACATCCAGGCGGCGTAGGCATCGGCGTTGACCTGCTCCGGCGCTTGCGCCAGAACGTCGTTGGCGGCAACCACCACCCCCGCCACCGGCATGTTGATGTCGGAAGCGGCTTTCACCGATTCGATCACCGCGCAGGCCTCGCCCTGCGCATAGCGCTTCCCCACCGCCGGCAATTCCAGAAACACGATGTCGCCCAGCACTTCCTGCGCGTGGTCCGTTATTCCCACCGCGAGGGTGCCATCGGCTGCGCTGGCTACCCATTCGTGCGTTGCCGTGTATTTGAGCTGTTCGGGAGTATTCATGATTTTTCTTGCTCCGTTAATTGACTATCGACCAATATCCTGCCGTAGCGGACGAAAGGCGGCTTCACCACCTTCGCCGCGAGTTGCCGGTCGCGCACCGACACCTGCACCAGCGCGCCCGCCTTCACGCCCAAGGGGATGCGCGCCAGCGCGATCGAGCGCTCGAGCGTCGGCGAAAACGTGCCGCTGGTGACTTCGCCCTCTCCTTCCGCGCTGGCCACCTTCTGGTGGCCGCGCAGCACGCCGGATTTCTGCGTGAGCACCAGCCCGAGCAACTGCCGGCTCTGCGGATGCGCAAGCAACGCCGTCTTGCCGACAAAATCGCGCGCGCTGGCCAGATCGACCGTCCAGGCCAGCCCCGCGTCCAGCGGCGACACGCTCTCGTCCATATCCTGCCCCCACAGATTCATGCCCGCTTCCAGGCGCAGCGTGTCGCGCGCGCCCAGGCCGCAGGGTTTTACGCCGCAGCCGATGAGCGCGCTCCACAAGGCCTCGGCACGCGCGGCCGGAAACACCAGTTCGAAACCGTCCTCGCCGGTATAACCGGTGCGCGCCAGCATCAACTCGCCCAGTTGCACGCCGCGAAAGGGTCGCATCGATTCGCTGGCCGCGCGCGTCTCGGGCAGCGCCTGACGCACCCGCCCGCGCGCGTTAGGCCCCTGCACCGCGATCATCGCCAGATCGCGCCGCGGCCGCAATTCAAGCGCGGCACCAATGCGTTCCTTGATCGTATCGAGCCAGGCGAGATCTGTCTCCGCCCTGCCAGAATTCACCACCAGGCGAAAGAATTCCTCGGTGAAGAAATACACAATCAGATCGTCGATGACGCCGCCCTCGCCGTTGAGCAGGCACGAATAGAGCGCGCGCCCCGGGTCCCACAGTTTGTCCACGTTGTTGGCGAGGGCATACCGCAGAAAATCGCGCGCGCCGGCGCCGCGCAAATCGATTGCGAGCATGTGCGAGACATCGAACATCCCGGCATCGCGTCGCACCGCGTGATGTTCATCGATCTGGGAGCCGTAATTCACCGGCATGTCCCAGCCGCCGAAATCGACCATGCGTGCGCCCAGGGCGCGGTGGGCGGCGTTGAGCGCTGTAGTTTTGAGCACGTTTTCCTCGGTAGCAATGAAAAAAGGGCAATGCCGGCCTCGCGGTCCACATTACCCCTCTGTCCCTGATACCTGAGAGATTACAGCCCGATGCCGTCCGGCTGCGCGCCCCTTCGGTGGCCGCCTGTTCGGCGGCTGCTCTCCAGAGTAACGGAAGCATCGCTTCCGCCCGACCGGTCCTTTTGCCTGAGAGTTTCTGGGTATTGCGCCTTCGGCGGCCGCCTAAGCATCGGCGGCGCTCTCCCGGTCGGATGGATCGACTCTAGGCGTACGCATGGCCCCTGTCAATCAGTTCCAAGCGCTGCCTTTGATTAATCGCAAACTCGAGCGTCAGATTCCGTCCGGAAGCGCGATTGGGGGCATATTACCGCTTCCGCCCCCTCTTCGGACTTGCGGGCGTTCCCGTTATGCGGACGAGAGGATTCTTGTTCCGGGTTTGGACGTCGCTCCTCGTGGCTGGCAGCACGGCGCATCAGCGCGCAGCGTCGCGGAAGCCAGCATCCCAATGCGACCCGTCGCAAAAAGGCTTGTTCTTCGACGCGCCGCAGCGGCATAGCGTGTAATGCTCCTTCGATGCACCCTCCCCGAATGTCACCCCGATCAACTCGATCCCGCCTGTGATCGCGTACGGGCCATCGTCGGTTACCGTCACCATGGGCGCGCGCGCCGCATCGCGGTATTCGACGTCGTCAACCGAATAGCTCAGTGCACCGGACGGACACATCCGTACTGTCTCAATGATCTCTTCTGCGCTTGCGCCATCCGGGTCGATCCAGGGTTCCTGCTTCATCCGGAACACCGATCCAAGACGCGTGGTGCAGAACCCCGCGTGGGCACAAATGCCACGGTTGTCATGAATCGTGATGCGCTTGCCCACGTAACTGACACGGCGATTCCGGGTGGCGTCAGCGATTCTCCGATCGGTGAAACCGTTGGTTCCGTGCGTTCCGTCGCAGAACGGCTTGTTCCTGGAACCGCCACAGCGGCAGAGGGCCACCCCTCGAACAGTGGCGCACGCCTCGCCATTGGCGCGGCACAGGTTGGGCACCGCGGTTGGCGCCATGTCGGCCAGCAGGTAGTACGGGCCGTTCGGCAAGCACGCGATCTTCGGTGTTTCCCGTTCAACGCTCATCATTCGCCTCGTCGAGAAAGCTCTGCGCTCCGAGCCGGCTTCCATTCACCGCACGCCCGGTCGGCCGCGGGGCCCATTGCTTGCACTTAGGCGCGCGCCGCTTCATGCGCCTCGCCTGCAACCGGCGGTTATGCCAGGTGGAATGAAGATGAACCACGCCTATGCCTCACGCCGTATGCAGTTCCTCGCGGATCACCCGGCGAAGCGTGGATTCAATCTGCTCGCCCGTCATGGCCTGGTGAAGCGCCTGATTGATGAGGGTCTGGTAGCCGCGCTCCCCGGCCTTGGCCTTGAAGAACGCAATGATTGCGCCATCCAGCATGATTGAAACGCGCTGCTTGCCCAAGCGTTCATTGACCGCGGCGGCGAATTCTTCGCGGCTGACATCCTTTAAGCCAACGCGCAGGCGTGGCGATTTAGAGGTAGCGGGAGAGGATTTCGATTTCATGGAGTTCCGCCTTTCGCATGGAGATGATGTGAATTTCGTCTTCGGTTTCCGTGTGGCAGATCGTCACGATGGCCGTGCCAAGAAAGCCGGTGGAATTAAAGCGCCGTTCGCCGTCGTAGTCACGGCCGTCTTCCACCGTGAAGGTAGGCCCGTTGAATACCTGTTCGGCGTTCGCGAAATCAAAGCCGTGTTTCTTCAGGTTGGCGGCGCGCTTGGCGGCCTTCCACGTGAAGTTCATGTGGTTTTATTATACATACGATAATATATATTGCAAGCGGTCGATCACCATCCTGAGCCCCGGTGTGGGTGGGGCATAACGTCCGCGATGACGCGCAATGATCGGCGCGCGTAGCGGCGCTGAATAAGTAGTCCGATTCCTGCCGACGGCGGTGGTTCCCCCCACGCGCTGAAAGCGGACCATGACAGGAACGGGCGAATTGACGTAGCCTGCCAACTGCTGCACGCCGGATTGCTTCACGCGGATGTCCGAGCCTTTGAAGAAACGCGCACCGAATGGACTGCTAAAAAGGACGCCTCGATATGGCGCAAACCAACCCCAAACCTCTAGCTGGAAGAATTGCGCTGGTCACCGGCGCGAACACGGGCATAGGGCGCGTCACCGCGGTAGAGCTTGCAAGGCAAGGCGCCCAGGTATTCGTCGCCTGCCGCTCCGCCGAGCGCGCGCAAGCCGTGATCGAGGAGATTCGCGCCCAGCCTGACGGCGGCAAAGCCGAGTTGCTGTCGCTCGAACTGGACGATTTCGCATCCATACGCGAATGCGCAAGGACTTTCCTCGCGCGCGGCTTGCCCTTGCACATTTTGATAAACAATGCGGGACTCGCGGGCGCGCGCGGCTGCACCAAGGAGGGCTTCGAGCTCGCTTTCGGCGTCAATCACCTGGGGCATTTCCTCCTCACTCAGTTGCTGCTCGACCGCATCAAGGCTTCGGCGCCGGCGCGCATCGTCACCGTGGCGAGCAAGGCGCACTTTCGCGCGCGAGGCATGGACTGGCAAGCGCTGCGCGCACCCACGCGCACGGCAACCGGCTTGCAGGAGTATCGCGTCTCCAAGCTGGCCAATGTGCTTTTCAGCGCGGAACTCGGCCGCAGGCTCGCGGGCAGCGGCGTCACCACCTATTCCCTGCATCCTGGCGTGGTGGCCACCGAGGTCTGGCGCTCCGTGCCGTCGCCGCTGGCCTGGCTGTTGAAACTTGCGCTGATTTCCCCGGAAAAGGGGGCACGCACGACTTTGCACTGCGCGACTTGCGCGAGTGCTGCTGCGGGATCAGGCCTCTACTACGACGAATGCCGGCCCAAAACGCCCAGCCGGGTCGCGCGGGACGCGGCACTTGCCCGGACCTTGTGGGAGCGAAGCGAAGACTGGCTGCGTTGATCGCGCAGCCGGCGCGCTATTTCCGGCTCATGCCCGCGAGCCGCTGCTCGATCAGGCCCTCGGCCTCGCTCATGATCCGGTCGATCAATTCCTTAACGCTGGGAATATCGTGTATCAGGCCTGCGACCATGCCGCAGCTCCATGCGCCGGCCTCCATGTCGCCAGCGAGCATCACTTTCGGATAGACGCCTGCGACCTGCTCGTAGACGTCCGCGATGGTCAGCGCATCGCCCTTGGCATGTTCGATTTCCAGCAATCGCTCCACACCCGCGTTCGTGAGCACGCGTTCCGTGTTGCGCAGCCCGCGCATGATCAGACGCGTGTCGAGTTCGGAGGCGGCGACGATCGCCTTTTTGACGTTTTCATGTACCGGCGCCTCCCTCGTCGCAATGAAGCGCGTACCCATGTTCATGCCCTCCGCGCCCAGCGCCAGCGCGGCTACGAGGCTGCGCCCGTCGGCCATGCCGCCGGAGGCGACGAACGGGATTTTCAATTCCTCGGCCGCCCGCGGCAGCAGGATGAAGTTCGGCACATCGTCTTCACCCGGATGGCCGCCGCACTCAAAGCCATCGACGCTGACCGCATCGCAGCCGATCGCCTCCGCCTTCAGCGAATGCCGCACCGAGGTGCATTTGTGTATCACCTTGATCCCGGCCGCTTTCAGGTAGGGCAGGTAAGGCTCCGGGTTCCGCCCCGCCGTTTCGACGATCTTGACCCCGCCTTCGATGATCGCGCGGATATATTCCGGATAGGGCGGTTTGGCGAATGCCGGCAGGAAGGTCAGATTCACGCCGAAAGGCTTGTCGGTCATCTCGCGGCAGCGCGCAATTTCCTTTGCGAGAAGTTCCGGCGTCTGCTGCGTCAGCCCGGTGACGATGCCCAGCCCGCCGGCGTTGGAGACGGCGGCGGCCAGTTCGGCAAAGCCGACGAAGTGCATGCCACCCTGGATGATCGGGTGCTCGATGCCGAACAATTCCGTGATGCGCGTTTTCATATTGTCTTTCCCTAGGATGTCGTGTTTCTCGATTATAGGCACAGCAAACGATAAATGGCGGATACGGCCTGATTCGCGGCATTCTTGCGATCTCGATCAAGAGAATGCGGCAGGGACGGGCGGGTGTCGTGTCCTGCAACACTCAATTGACTTACAGGCCATTTCAAAATTGCTGAAATGGCCCCTGACTTAGGGGAGTATGAGGGGATGCGCCCCGAAGGTCTCGATCCCCCTTGGGGGGAAAGTCCCCCCCCCACCTCTTCGGGTGGTCCCGACCTTCGGTCTCCTACACCTCTTCGGGTGGTCCCGACCTTCGGTCTCCTACACCTCTTCGGGTGGTCCCGACCTTCGGTCTCCCACACCTCTTCGGGTGGTCCCGACCTTCGGTCTCCCACCCCGGGGGGATATCCCCTCGTTTTCAAATGAGCTCTTACAGGCGGAAGAAATGCCCCAGGAAGTGCAGATAGTCCTGGCGGCAATGCCAGCAGTGGTAGCGTTTGCTGCCAATCAAAGCGTGCATGAAAACCGTTCTGCGGACTCTCTCCAGCGCGCCCCCGCATTCCGGGCATTTCCCTACGCCGCTTTTTTTATCGGCCGGCGTTTCTTTAGCCACGGTGCTCCTCCTCTCCCCAACGAATTTAATTGCTCAATGTCGTAGCTTTTGCATTGACCCGGTCCAATGGCGCAGATCGCGGAAATCTACCTTCGGCCGGCATAGCTTTCGTTTTGTTGAACTCTTGACAGGGACCTGTTGAATCTCCGGCATGTCCGCCTTCCGGGCGACTCAGCTAGCGTCAGCACCTCACCAATTCTCTGATGCAAGCCACTAAAATCAAAGTAAGACAATATTCGATCGGCACAAGGTTTTTGTCTCTGTACCGATACCGCAGCAATTGCTGTGCCATGCGCGATGGCCGAAACAACTTAACGACTGCTGCCGCACGCTAAAAGCGGAACCATAGGCTCAAGACAAGCGCTGTGCAAGCTGTACCGGCACGGTTACAGGCGGTGAAAGGTCTGCTGCTTCGGTTCAGCCGGCGCACAACGGCAGGCCGATGCTTACTGAATAAATGAACCTGCGCAGGCGCTGCTATCCGGGCGCAGCGCCGGTTCGGTGGCGCCCCCCGCGAACGGCGGCGGTGTGCGCCCATGCACGCCGTGCCTGGGCGTTGCCCTATGCGCGCGTCTCGCTCACGGGAATATCCGCCTGAATGTCGAACACCAGTTGCCGCTGCGCCTTGCGCAAACAGGATTCGACCGCATCGGGCGACGCTCCCTGCGCGAAAATGAAACCGAGGTAGCTCGCGCCTGCGGGCGGCGGCGCGATCAGCTGGCCCGGGCTGGCGGTGATCTGGATGTCGCTGATGCCTGCGAGGTCGAGCGCCTGGTCTATCCCGTACACGCCGTGAAAAATCCCGTGCTGCGGAATCGGGATCATCATTACACCGCTCGAAGCCTCGTGTTTCACCTCGGGCAGGGACAGGTTCAGCGCGTCGCGCAGAATCAGTTGTTCCAGGCTCATGCCCAGCGCATGGCGCAGCATCCTGCCGCACAGGCCGCCGATGGAGCGCGCGGCGATTTCGAGCAGCCATACGCCTTCCGCGTTTACGCGCATCTCGGCATGAATGGGACCGCGTTCGAGTCCGGCCAGAGTGCACGCGCGCTGCACCGTTTGCGCGATCTCATCCTGCCTTTCCCGCGCCAGGCGCGACGGCGTGAGGTACAGGGTTTCCTCGAAATAGGGACCATCCAGCGGATCGGGTTTGTCGAAGAGCGCCAGCACGCGCAGCCGCCCGTCCTGCAACAATCCTTCCAGCGCATATTCACGGCCCGGGATAAAGTTCTCGACAATCAAGCCCAGCGCCACGGCGTCGCGATCGGCTTTGGCCTGTATGGCGCGCACCCATTGCACCGCCTGCGCATACGCCGGTGGCGTATCGGCGCGGATCACGCCGCGGCTGGCGCCCAGCCGGCGCGCCTTGACCACCACCGGAAAGACCAGCGGCGGCGGCAGCTTTGTCTGCTGCGTGTCGCTGTCCAGATGGCGGAACTCGGGGCAGCGCAGGCCGCCCCGCCGCAGCAGGTTGCGAAACGCCAGCTTGTCGCGCGTCTGCCGCACCGCTTCGGGCGCATTGCCCGGGAGATTGAAGTATTCGCACAACAAGGCCGCCAGATCGAGGCCACTGTCGTCCACCGCCAGCACCGCGTCCGGCTTGCGTCCGAGCGCGGTCAGCAGTTGTTTCAGCGCGGCTACCGGCTGGTCGAACGGCACGGATTGAATCGGACTCATGCCCCAGCCCGGCGCGAGCTGGTGGCAGTAATTCGCGACGCCGATGACTTCGACGTCGAGCTGCTTCGCCGCCGCGAGAAAATCCTCGTTGCGATAGCTCGCGGTCGGCAACAGCAACAGAACGCGCTTCACGGCGCCCGCTCAAAAGCTTTGCAGCTGCTGCTCGGTCGGCTCGGCGCAGCAGTACCAGGGCTCGGACAGATGCGCGATCGGTTCGCCGAAATCCGCTGGCTCGAGCGGCGGCGGCGCGAAGCCCGGCGCCTCGTGCGCGCGCCGCCAGATCTGCGCGAAAATTTCGCTGCGCGCCAGTCCCTGTAGCTCGCCTTGCGCGGCCAGGGCCTGCAGCGCCTGCTGCAAGGCGTCGACGCGCGGGTCGGCGTGCCGCCAGGGATAGCCCAGCAATTTCGCATCGAACGGCGCCATCATTTCGCGGAATCCGGGCAGCTGCAGCAAGCACGAACCCTCGGGCACGAGCAGGCGTATGCAAAGCTGAATCGGCGGCACCGCCTCGACCAGACGCAGGCGTAAAAGCGTGCGCAGCAGGTCGAGGTAGCTCTCCAGCGTGGTCCAGGGCGTGAACGGGACGAACGTCGGCGCCATGCCGATGCCGGCTTCGCGGCACAGCTGCAAAGCGCGCTCGAAGTCGGCGCGCGTATGGTTCTTGGCCAGGTATTGCAGCACCCGGTCGTCCACCGATTCGACCGCCGCAGTGACGAACAGGCAGCCTGCCGCCTTGAGCGCGGGCAGCAGCTCGGCATGCGCTATGAGGTGTTGGATTTTGATGGTGGCGTCGAAGCTCAGGCCAGGATACCCGGCATGCATGGCAGCGAGCACTTTCATCGCGTGGGTGCTGCCATTGAAAAAATCCGGATCGCCGAAGGAGATGTGCGCGGCGCCCGAGCGTACTTGCTGCGCGATGTCCGACATCACCACCGGCACCGGCACGACGCGGAACTTGCCCTGATAGACCGGCACCACGGGGCAGTGCCGGCACAGGTGCTTGCAGCCGCGGCTGGCCTCGATGAAACCCAGCTGTTTCCTGCCGCCATCGGGCAGGACCAGATGGGCATAGCGTTCCAGTTCGGGCAGGCCCGAGCGGTCGGGCGTCAGAAAATCGATTTTGCCCAGATGCACCACCGGCCCGGCTTGCGCATCGCAGGCGTCACCCGCGCGCAGCCGCCGCGCCAGGCTTGCCAGCCCCGGCTCGAATTCGCCGCCCAGGATGGTTTTCACGCCCAGGCCGCGCAGCAATTCCTGGTTCATCGGCGCATACAGCCCGTACACGCACAGATGCGCGCGCGGCGCCAGCGTACGGATGCGCGGGATCGCCTCGACCGCGATGCGGGTGGCGGTATGCATGCCGACATACAGCGCCACCAGCTGCGCGCCGGAAAGCACGGCCGGATCGAGTTTTTGCAGCGAAAGGTCGATGCAGCGCACCTCGAATCCGTCCCGCTTCAGCCATGCCGCGGGCTCGGCCAGGGCGAACGGCTGCCGCCCGAGTTCATACGGATTGATCAGCACGATCTCGAAGCGCGCAGCCGCGCCGGCCCACCGTTCCTCCCCGGCGTCCTCGAACACACCGGATTCGCCGCGACTATCCATGCGCGCCTACTTCGACTTGGGACGCTGCGCGAACGCGCCCGTCGCAGCTTCGCGGCTTGCGCCCTCCGCTTGCATGCGATCGAGGTAATGCGTCCACATGGCGTCCTGGTTCGCGCCCAGGTTATACAGATAATCCCAGGAATAAAGACCGCTGTCGTGCCCGTCGGAAAACACCAATTGCAGCGCGTACGAGCCCACCGGCTCGACCTGGGTGATCTCCACATCCTTCTTCCCGACTTGCAGGACTTCCTGTCCCGGCCCGTGGCCGCGCACCTCCGCCGAGGGCGAGTAGACGCGCAGAAACTCGAACGGCAGCGTGTAGCGCTTGCCGTCTTCGAACGCGATTTCCAGCACGCGCGATTTCTGGTGCAGTTTGATTTCGGTCGGGGAAGGGGTGGTTTTGTCTAACCCTGCCATGAGATCTCCTTTGTTCGCTGTACGCCTATGGTAACGGTATTGTCGGCCCGGGTGGGCTGGATTCCGGCGCGGAATCGACAAAATGACCGAATCGGGGGAACGGGCCAGACTGCGCAGGCGGTCTGGCGCCCCGCCGGCGGTGATATTTTGAGCGCCTAGCGGAATTGCCGTTGGGCGCCTGACTTAGGGGAGCACGAAGGGACGTGTCCTCTCGCATCGTTAGGGGCTCTCAGTTTACGCGTCCGATTCCAGGTCAGGGGTATTTTTCGGGCGATGTTTCAGGCTTGATATACATCAAAATGCAATATAGTCTTTTCCGCCAACATGGCGGCTGGCAAAAATTCCGGCTTGATTGGCTTGATGGGGCCAGGAAAAGCCGCGATACTAGCGAGAGTGCAGCCAACTCCCTATTGTTAAGGAAGAACAATGAACGCGTGGATGATAAACGTTGTTTTTGCCCTGTTTGTTGTTTTGGCATCTACCGGCCTGTTTTTCTTCGTGGTGACGAGGGGGGCGCTGGTATTGCGCGGACTGTCGCCGGGCTCGGAAAGCGAAAAATCGCATGTCTATCCGATCTATTCGAACATGCGTCTGATCAAGATGGTCGATTTTCAACCCATCATTTCGGCGATTTTGCTGTTTCAGTATCACCATCTGGTTTCGAAGATCGTTTCCGAGCTGAAGCAAATGGATCTGAGAAAAAAGAAGGTGCTGATAACGTCGTGCGCCTTTGGCAATGTAATTCCGCGGGTGGTGAAAGCTGCGGTCGAGACGGGCGCAGAGCGTGTCCTCATCGCCGACATCATTCAGAACGAACTCGTGCACGCGAAGAGCAAGCTCGGAGAATATTCCGGAAAAGTCGAATATGTCGAAGACAATGCCACGTCGATGAAGCAAAAGGACGGCGGTGTCGCCGCCAACGTCATATTCTTTCTGCTGCATGAGCTGCCGCACCACTTGAAAGGACAAGCCCTGGACGAGGCGGGGCGCATGCTCGCCCCCGGCGGAAAGCTGTTTCTTGCCGAGTTTCACCGGCCGCAATTGTGGGTGCTGCGCGCGTTGAGCTGGACTTACTTCAAGGTGTTCGAGCCGCTGGGTCTGGCGCTCTGGGATACGCACGACCCGCTCAACTATCTGGAAAGCGCGGGCGGATGGAAGTGCGAGCGCACCACCTATTTCTTCGGCAACTTCCAGATCATCACCGCCACCAAACAGTAGCACACTGCAACCGGTTTTTCAAAAAGGCTCCTGCGGGAGCCTTTTTTGTCCGGGTGGACGCGCTCACTCGAACTCACTCAGATGCGCAGCCATCCACGCTGGGACGCGTGGTGCACCACAATGCCGAACAGCACGGCCGCACCGACGTTCCAGATCGCGAGCGCTGCCGTTGCCAGCACGACGAAGCGGTCGGCCTTTTCCGCGCTGCTGTCGCGGCTGCCCAGGGCGAGCTGCAAGCCGGCCATGAACAGGATGACACCGAGGACGTTCTGCGGAAATATCCTGAACACCGTGACTATCGAAGATGAAAGGAACAGCCCGGCGCAAAGCAGGACGCTGCCCAGAATGATGGACGAACCGCCCGTGCGCGCGCCGAACTGGACGTGGCCCGCCATGCCGCCTGCGCCGTGGCACATCGGTATGCCCCCGATCAGGCTGGAGCCCAGGTTCATCAAGCCGGTGGAGTAAGCCACCGAGCGCTCGGTGACAGGCCGGTCGGGAAACAGCCGATTGTTTTCCTCCGTGATCGCGATAAAGGCATTGCCGAAGGTCAATGGAAGCTGCGGCAGTGTCAGCAGTATGAATCCCAGCCAGAGATCGCTCATGGACAGCGATGTCCATGCCAGGCTTGGGAGCTTGAATTCGGGTTTCAGAGCGCCCAGATCACGCATGAGTTCCGGCTGCCCGATCAAAGCGACCACCACCCCGACGCCCAACAGCACCAGCATCGCCGGCACGCGCGGACGGCCGAGCAGCAACAGGGTCAATGCCAGCAGCAGTCCCGCGATCCAGGGACTGGCGGACATCATGCGTATGCCTTCGAGCATGAAGGAAAAACCCAGCCCCATGACGACGCCGAGGAGCGCGGAGCGCGGAACCCATTTTGCCGCCCGCCTGCCCAGGCCGGTCAGCGCCAGAACCATCCACAACAGACCCGTCGTCAGCGCCGCGCCGACCACAGCCGCCGCGCCCAGGCCCGCGGCAAGCGTGGCCTGGCTGACCGCCGCCGCGCCGATCGCCTTCATCGGCTGCACCGGAAACGGCGTACGGTAGATGGAGCCGGCCACGATCAGGGCCACGCCGAAGGCCACGAGCAGGCCATTGGCGTCCATTTTCAGAATCGATATGTAGGCAGCCACGAAAGGAATCAGCGTTCCCAGATCGCCGAAGGCGCCGGCCCACTCAGGCAGATCGAAGCGGTTGGGGGGGCGCGTTGACTGGTCATGCATACGCCGGGAATCATACAAGACTCCGAAGCGTGCAGCCAGCACGGTCATGCGGCACATGTGCAACTCTGCAACGGCTTCTTGGTTATTCCCGTTGACGGTCCGGATTGCGCTCGCGCGAGCGAAGCGATCTATACTGCCGTCAAACCCTGTTTAACCTGCCAAAGAGGAGCGTCATGTTCGACCATCTGCTGAATGAAGAACAACGCCGCGCCCGCGATGCGGCGCGCGATTTCGTGAAGTCGACTCCGCGCCAGCTGATCCTGGACATGGACGAGGAAAAAATACGTTTCCCCAGGGAGTGGCTGCGCGAGGCCGGACAGCGCAACCTTCTGGGCGTGCGCCACCCGGTCAGGTGGGGCGGCAAAGGACTGGATTGGGTCGCATCGTGTGCGATCAGCGAGGAAATCGGCAGCCTGAGCTACGAACTTGCCTGTGTCTTCGGCGTAGGCGCCGATCTCGTCTGCGACGCGATCGTGCTGCACGGCACCGACGCGCAGAAGGCGCGCTATGTCCAGCCGCTGCTGCGCGGGGAGATTTTCGCCGCCGAATGCCTCACCGAACCGCGCGGCGGATCCGACTTTTTCGGCGCCACTTCCACGGCGCAAGACAAAGGCGATTACTTCCTCCTGAACGGGCAAAAGCGTTTCATCGTCGGCGCGGAAGGCGCCGACTACTTTCTGGTTTATGCGCGCACCGATGCGGACCCGGCTGCCGCGCCGCAAAAGCGCATCACCTGCTTCATCGTCGATCGCGGTCCCGGTGTCGAGGTCGAGTACCTCTATGGTTTGATGGGATGCCGCGGCGGCGGCACCGGCCGGCTGGTGTTCAGGGACGTGAGGATTCCGCGCGAAAACGTCGTCGGCGAGGTCAACGGCGCCTACCCGGTGTTCACCACCATGATGATCCCGGAGCGGCTGGGTACCGCCGCCATGACCATCGGCCCCGCGCGCGCCGCTTTGGACATCGCCACCGGCTACACGTCGAAGCGCAAAGCCTTCGGCGAGACCATCAACCGTTTCCAGGGCGTGAGTTTCCAGGTCGCCGAGGGGGCGATGCTGCTCGACGCCTGCCGCTCCCTGGTGTATGCGACCTCGCGCGCGGTGGACGGCGGAATGGAAGTGAACCGGGTGCGGCGCATGGTCTCCGAAACCAAGAAGTTCGTCACCGAGTCGTGCCAGAAAGTGGTGCACAACTCGATGCAAGTCGTGGGCGGCATCGGGTATACCAACGTATTCCCGCTGGAGCGCATCTACCGCGACATCCGCTTGGCTTCCATCTGGACCGGCACCAACGAAGTCATGGCGACCATCGTCGCACACGAGTGGTACCGCGAGGCGGCCTCGGCGCGTGACGGGCGCCACGGGCGCGATTACGCGGCCGACGCCCCCGAGGCGAACGCGGCGGACGAAATCAACTACGGCTAGCGTGAGCGGACCTTTGTTGCACCGCTGGCTCGGCAAGGCCGCCGCGGTGCGCCCGCATGAAGCGCAGGCGCTCGCCTGGTCGTTCGCGTATTTCTTCTGCCTGCTGGCCGGCTACTACGTGCTGCGCCCGCTGCGCGACGAAATGGGCATCGCCGGCGGCGTGCGCAACCTGCAATGGCTGTTCAGCGCGACCTTTGTCGTGATGCTCGCCGCGGTCCCCATGTTCGGCGCCGCGGTCGCGCGCCTGCCGCGCCGGCGCTTCATCCCGCTGGTCTACCATTTTTTCGTCGCCAACATCGCGATCTTCTGGCTGCTGCTCACGTTCGACCTCGGCAAGGTCCAGGTCGCGCGGGTATTTTTCGTCTGGATCAGCGTGTTCAACCTGTTCGCCGTGTCGGTGTTCTGGTCGTTCATGGCCGATCTGTACACGAGCGAGCAGGGCAAGCGGCTGTTCGGCTTCATCGCCGCCGGCGGCTCCGCCGGCGCGCTGATCGGCCCGGCAGTGACGTTCGGGCTTGCGCTGCCGCTCGGCCCGGTCAATCTGCTCATCGTGGCGGCGCTGTTGCTGGAAGCGGCAGTATTGTGCGCGCGGCGGCTGGAAGCGGCCGCGCCGCAACTTGGTCAGGAAAGCGGACCGGCGGTCGCGCGACCCGAGTCGGCCGTGCTCGGCGGCGGCTGGCTGGCCGGCATCGCGCTGGTGCTGCGCTCGCCCTACCTCGCCGGCATCGCGCTGTGGGTGTCGCTGCTGTCGCTCGCCGGCACGTTTCTGTATTTTCAACAGGCGAACATCGTGGCCGCCGCTTCGGACGACCCGGCGGTGCGCACGCGCATCTTTGCCACTATCGACTTCGCCATCGGCGTCCTCACCCTCATCGTGCAGTGTTTCGCCACGGGAAAACTGATCGCGCGCTTCGGCGTCGGCCCGGCGGCCGCTTTTCTGCCGCTGGTATTCGGTGCCGGCTTCGCGGTGCTGGCGCTGTCGCCCGCGCTGGCCGTGGTCATCGCCTTCCAGGCGCTCCAGCGCAGCGCCAACTTCGCGCTGTCGAACCCGGCGCGCGAAGTGCTGTTCACCGCGGTCGGACGCGAGGAGAAATACAAGGCCAAGAACGTGATCGACATCGTCGTGTTCCGCGGCGCCGACGCGGCGAGCGGCTGGCTGTTTGCCGCGCTGCGCGGCGCAGGCCTGGAGCTTTCGCTGATTTCGCTGGCGACCGTGCCGGTCGCGGCCGGCTGGCTGCTGCTGGCGCTGGGGCTCGGGCGCGCGCACGAACGCCGCGCGCGCCATGCCGTTGCCCGCAGCGCCGCAGTTGCTGACACGACAAGGAGCGTGACATGACGAATGATCGTTTTTCTGCCCGCCGACTGTTTTCGCGCCGCGAGGTGCTCGCGCAGGCGGCGGTGACCTGCGTCATCCCGGGAACGGACAAGCCCGAATACATGCTCGACAACCTCAACGCCGGGCGCGGACGCCTTCCCGACGCGGCGATGCGCAGGAGGATGGTCGAATTCTGGGATTCGCTGGGCTGAAGACGGGTCGGGGTACCGCTGGATCCGGAACTGCTTCGGCTTGACGGCGTCAAGCAGCACGCAGCGCGCGCCTTCGCGGCCGAGGTGGACGCGGCCGATGAAATCAACTGCGCCCAGGCGGCGCCGAAGATGGACAATAGGAGCGCGGGCCGGCCACCGGCCGGGACTTGATCTTGCTCAATATGGCAGCCACGCGCTGCGGATAGGCTAGCTACGACAATGGAGAAAACCGTGAACAAGAGCGAATTCGATATCGATCGCGCGAAAAGCCTGGTGCAGGAGATCTCTGCGAATCTCGCCGCCTTGCCGGAGGACAGCGCCAAATACGCGCAGTTGCGCGCGGAGGTGGAAGACCTGAAGCTTATGCTGGGCGAAGCCGGCGCTCAGTTCCCGCAGATCGAGGACAAGATGAAATCCGTGCATGCCTTGTTTGACCGGGCCGGGGCGGAACTGCGTGCGGACGGCGTCCGGGTCGGCATTTTCCTGAGGGAAATCGGCCGCATGCTCGGACTGGACTGAGAGTCCGCTTCCAGGCCGGCAGGCGGGACTGTTTGATTCCGGCTAGCCCGGCATGGATGCCGCTCAGCCGCCAAAGCCATCCGCAACCATCACTTCGATCAGCCGCGGCCCGCCGGCCGGCGATGCCGCGCGCAGCGCCGGCACGATGCCCTGCGGATCGGTGATGCGTTCGGCCGGCACGCCCAGCGAGCGCGCGAGACCGGTGAAGTCGATTTCCGGGTCGCGCATGTCCATGCCGGTAAAACGGTCGGTGGCACGCATGGACACCAGCCGTTCCTTGAGGATGCGGTAACTGCGGTTGTTCGCGATCACATAAGTGATGGGCAGCTTCAAATGCGCCGCGGTCCACAAGGCCTGCACCCCGTACATCGAACTGCCATCGCCGATGACCGCCACCACCGGCCGCCCCGGCTGCGCCAGACTGATGCCTACCGCGCCGGGTACGCCGAAGCCAAGGCCGCCGCTGGCAAGTCCGTAGTAGCCTCTGCGGTCGCGCAACTCCAGAAACCCGGGCAGCGACGTCGACGAGGTCAGCGCTTCCTCCACTACAATCGCGTCCTGCGGCAGCGTCTCGCTGATACAGAGCATCAGGTAGCGCGGATCGATCGGCGTGGTTGCGGCCGCGCGCATGACCTCGATGCGCGCCTCGCCGCGCTGCGCCGTCCAGTTGCACGATTTGAACGCGGCGAGCCGGCGCCCGGCTGCTTCGGCTTCAGCGCTGCTGCGGCGCGCGCGCACGAGCGGCAGCACGGCGCGCAGCGTCTCCTTCACGTTCGAGCGCAGCGCCAGCTCGGTCGGGTAGTTCTTGCCCAGCTCCCAGTCGCGCTCGCTGATGTGCACCACCGGCATGCCTTCAGGCAGCGGCGCGCTCGGGCTGTAGACCGACATGCGCAGCAAGTCAGCGCCCAGACACAGCATCAGGTCGAACTCTTGCAACGCTGCGCGCACCTGCTTCTGGTTGCGCGTCAGCGCGCCGAGATAGGCCGGGTGCGCGCTGGGAAATTGCGCGCAATAAGGAATGGGCTGCTGGTACACCGCGGCGCCGAGCAATTCGGCAAGCTCGGCCGCTTCGGCGAAAGCGTCATGGATCGCCAGCTCCTGCCCCGCGAGGATCACCGGAGCATGCGCCGCAAGCAGCCTGGCCGCGAGCTGCGCCAGCGCCTCGTCCGAGGGACGCACGCGCGCGTCGACCCGGGTCGGCTTGCCGAAATCGAGCTCGACCTCGGCATCGAGCACGTCGCCCGGCAGGCTGATGAACACCGGACCGGTGGGCGGGGTCAGCGCCAGCTTCGCCGCGCGGCGCACGATGCGCGGCAGGTCCTCGGCGCGCGTCACTTCTACCGCCCATTTGACCATGGGCTGCGCGATCGGCAGCAGCGGATCGTAGAGCAGCGGCTCGAGCAGGCCGTGGCCCTGCTCCTGCTGGCCGCAGGTGACGATCAAGGGCGAACCCGAGAACTTGGCGTTGTAGAGCGCGCCCATCGCGTTGCCGAGGCCCGGGGCGACGTGCAGGCTGCAGGCGGCAAGCCGGCCGGAGGCGCGTGAGTAGCCGTCGGCCATCGCCACCACTACCGCTTCCTGCAGGCCGAGCACATAAGTCAGCTCGGGAAAATCCGGCACCACTTCCATCAGCGGCAACTCGGTGGTGCCAGGGTTGCCGAAGAGATGGGTTACACCCTCGTCGAGCAGGAGTTTCAGAAACGCGGAACGGCCGCTCAGCTTTACCATCCTCAGAACGACCGCGGCAGACCGAGCACGTGCTCGGCGACGTAGGACAGAATCAGATTGGTCGAGATCGGCGCCACCATATACAGTCGCGTCTCGCGAAATTTGCGCTCGACGTCGTACTCGCAGGCGAAGCCATAGCCGCCATGGGTCTGCAGGCAGACGTTGGCCGCCTCCCATGAAGCCTTGGCGGCAAGGTGCTTGGCCATGTTCGCCTCGGCGCCGCAGGGCTGGTGCTGGTCGAACAGTCCGCACGCTTTCCAGCGCATCAGGTTCGCCGCCTCGGTCTCCATGTACGCCTCGGCGATCGGGAACTGCACGCCTTGATTCTGGCCTATGGGCCGGTCGAACACCACGCGCTCCTTGGCGTAAGCGCTCGCGCGGTTGATGAACCAGTAGGCGTCGCCTATGCATTCTGCGGCGATCAGGATGCGCTCGGCATTCAGGCCATCGAGGATGTATTTGAACCCCCTGCCCTCCTCGCCGATCAGGTTCTCCGCCGGAATCTCCAGATTGTCGAAGAACAACTCGCAGGTATCGTGGCTGACCATGTTGCGGATCGGCTGCAGGGCGAGGCCCTTGCCGATCGCCTGGTGCAAATCGACGATGAATATCGACATGCCTTCGGATTTGCGCTTGACCTGGGCGACCGGCGTGGTGCGCGCCAGCAGTATCATCAGATCCGAGTGCTGGATGCGCGAGATCCACACCTTCTGGCCGTTGACCACATAGCGATCGCCCTGCTTTACCGCGGTCGTCTTGAGCTTGGTGGTGTCGGTGCCCGTGGTCGGCTCGGTCACACCCATGGATTGCAGCCGCAGTTCGCCCGAGGCGATCCTGGGCAGATACTTGCGCTTCTGCGCTTCGGAGCCGTGGCGCAACAGCGTGCCCATGTTGTACATCTGGCCATGGCAGGTGCCGGAGTTCCCGCCGCACAGGTTGATCTCTTCCATGATCACCGAGGCCTGCGCCAGACCCAGGCCTGACCCGCCGTATTCCTGCGGAATCAGCGCCGCCAGCCAGCCGGCCTTGGTCAGCGCATCGATGAACGCCACTGGAAAATCGCGCTCGTAGTCGAGCTTGCGCCAGTACTCATCGGGATAGCCGCGGCAAAGGTCGCGCAGCGCTTCGCGCAGCTCCTGGTGTTGATCGGGCGCGGGAATGTCCATGTTTTTTTCTCCGGGTTTGCCTGGTTGGAAATGTCGAAAGCAACCGGACTGGCCAGTGTACCGGAGGCAAGAGATGCAACCTCCGCGTAACTCTGGCTGCTTCTTGGTGTCCCCGGCGCGGACCTCGGTTGCGTCAAGGTAGTGTCGTATTCATAATACCCAACGATCCCGAACTAGACAATGACCCAGAACAAACATGACCCAGAACAAATCGCACAGGGAAAATCACATCATGGAATTCAAGGACATCATCTACACCGAGCAGGCGGGCGTCGCCACCATCACCATCAACCGCCCCAAGGTCTATAACGCTTTCAGCTGCAACACCTGCGAGGAACTGATCCAGGCCTTCGGCAAGGCCGGCTGGAATCGCGACATCGGCGTCGTCGTGCTCACCGGCGCGGGCGACAAGGCGTTCTGCACCGGCGGCGATCAAAGCGCTGACGCCGAAGACGGCGGCTATGGCGGGCGCGGCACCATCGGCCTTCCGGTTGAGGAACTGCAGAGCATCATCCGCGATATTCCGAAGCCGGTGATTGCGCGCGTCAACGGCTACGCCATCGGCGGCGGCAACGTCCTGGTGACGCTGTGCGACCTGGCCATCGCCTCGGACAAGGCGCAGTTCGGCCAGGTCGGCCCCAAGGTGGGGTCGGTCGATCCCGGCTTCGGCACGGCGCTGCTCGCGCGCGTCGCCGGCGAGAAGAAAGCGCGCGAGATCTGGTACCTGTGCCGCCGCTACGGCGCGCAGGATGCCCTGGCGATGGGACTGGTGAATACGGTCGTGCCGCACGAGCAGCTCGACGCCGAAGTGGCGAAGTGGTGCGCGGAAATCCTGCAGATGAGCCCGACCGCGATCGCGCTCGCCAAGCGCTCCTTCAACGTCGACACCGAGATGATTCGCGGCATTTCCTCGTTCGCGATGCAGGCGCTCAAGCTCTACTACGATACCGACGAATCGAAAGAAGGCGGCAACGCATTCCGCGAAAAGCGCAAACCCGAGTTCCGCAAGTACGCGAAATAGCAACGCTGGCGCGTTCGCTGCCCGGCGTTGCCCCACGGGCGTAAAAAAAAAGCCGGGCGCTCGCCCGGCTTTTTCAATTGGAAACTGGTTAGATCAAGCGGCTTGAATCTTGGCTGCCTGCTTGCCTTTCTTGCCGTCCACGATCTCGAAGGACACTTTCTGCCCTTCCTTGAGCGTCTTGAAGCCCTGCATATTGATCTCGGAGAAATGTGCGAACAGATCTTCGCCGCCGCCGTCAGGGGTAATAAAGCCGAAGCCCTTGGAGTCGTTGAACCATTTCACTGTGCCGGTTGCCATGTTGCGTTCCTTTAAAAGTTGAGAATTTCGGGACTTAGCCCGATGAATGTTTGAATCTCAAGACTGAAAAGGACGTACCACTCAGGGAACCGCTCTCAAGCACTTGAAACTAAACACTTGTCCGCGTTATACCCGCTAAACGACAAATCGTCAAGGGGGGAGATGCAGAGTGAGCATGCGAGCGGCAGCTGTCCGGCCGGGGCAAAAAAAGGGCGCGGGAATGCGCGCTCTTCCTGCACATGCCGCAACCTGCTTGGAATCCGTTGCAAAACGAATGTTGCAACGGCTGATTTAGGGGAGCACGAGGGGACGCGCCCCGAAGGGGCCCGATCCCCCTTGAGGGGAAAGTCCCCTCAGGGGATGTCCCCTCGTATTGTCAGACACTCTCAGACCCGTCGCTTGTACTCGCCGGTGCGGGTGTCGATCTCGATCTTGTCGCCGGTGGCGCAGAACAACGGTACCTGCACCGAAAAATCGGTGTTGATTTTCGCCGGCTTGAGCACCTTGCCCGAAGTGTCGCCGCGTATGGCGGGTTCGGTATAGGTGATTTCGCGCACCACCGTATTGGGCAATTCGACCGATATCGCGCGGTCATCGTAGAACACGACCTCGCACTGCATGCCGTCCTCGAGGAAATTGATCCCCTCGCCCATGTTGTCTTTTTCCACCTCGAACTGGTTGTAATCGGCGTCCATGAACACGTACATCGGATCGGCGAAATACGAGTAGGTGGATTGCTTGCGCTCCAGCACTACGACGTCGAACTTTTCGTCGGCCTTGTACACGCTCTCGCTGACCGACTCGGACAGCAGGTTCTTCAGCTTCATTTTAACCACGGAAGCGTTGCGGCCGGACTTGCTGAATTCGGCCTTCTGCACCACCATCGGGTCAGCTCCGAGCATGATCACGTTGCCTGCGCGGAGTTCTTGTGCAATTTTCATTTCTGTCTTCCTACACGGTTTGAATTATCCAAGGGCCGTTTCAGAATCGCCGGAACGGCCCACGACTTCAGGGAAGCATGCGGGGATGCGCCCTTGTAATGACTTATAAAGCTTTCTATTTTAACAAATTTTCGCAAAACTGCGCAAGATTTTTTGCGAGATTGCGGGTTCCAGCCAGCTGCCCTGCCCAGCGCCGGGCATGCGCCTCCAGCCCGATCCGGTTCTCCCAGTAGCCTGGCCAGGCCGATTCGATCTCGGTATTGTCGCCTTTGTTCCATGCCTGCCACAATCTCCTGACGGCCACTGCGGTCTGCGGCGGCAGCCCGGCGCAATACAGGCCGAGAAAGGCTTCCAGCTTGGGCCAGTGCGCCCCCTCCTGCTGCGGATAAATCTGCCATAGCAGAGGCCGCGCCGCCCATTGCCCGCGGACAAAGGAATCCTCGCCGCGCACGAGGTTGAAATCGCAGGCCCACAGCAGCCGGTCGTATTGGTCCTGATCTAGAAAATGGAATATCCGGACTTCCAGGCCGCCTTTGCGCAGGATCGCACCGGGCGCGAGGCTGTCGGCCCCGAAGAACGCCGACAAGGCTTCCGTTGCCGTTCCTTCCGGCACAAGGCAGCGCACCGGCGTCGGTTCGGCCGCCCAAGCCCGCAGCAGCGCGCTTATCCCGGCGTGCGGATAACAGAACAGGGAAACCTGCAGCTCGTCCGTGCGCGGCGCGGGTAGGCCCAGATCCATCCAGAAGCGCGCTTGCTCCACGGCGGAGCGTTGAAACCGCTCGCGCGCCTGCACCAGCCCCTGTTCCTCCAGCAGTCCGCCCGTGCCGGCGACGAAACCTGGAAAGAAAAAATATTTTACCAGGGGAAGAGACGGGTGGGGCGAGGGCAGCCCATGGCAGCCCCGCACCCAGTTTTCTGCGCTCAGAAATTCGAGATTGATCCATATCGGTTGCGGCTGTCGCGCAACCATCGCCGCGACATAGTTCGCCGGCGGGTTGCAGGCGAACGCCTCGACCACGACGTCTGCCGGTTCCACCGCGGGAAACGGCTCGCGCCACCACCTGATTTCCACGCCATGGCTATGCTGCGACTCCAGGCCAGGCACGATGTCCGGACACATCTTGCGCAAGCTCGCGAGATCATCGACCCACAGGCGTACCCGCAGGCCGCGCTCGGCGACCAGCTGCCGCGCCAGGCGCCAGGAAACGCCGATGTCACCATAGTTGTCGACCACGGTGCAGAAAATGTCCCAGCTGCTCATGGACGGCATCGCCTATGCGGATCAGTCGGTAGTGAACGCAGACCGTAGGGATTATGCGCCCGGCGCAAGAGAAGCGGGGCGGGCGGCGCGCCGCGGGGCGGGTCGAGGCGGGAATGCTAGCAGCGCTGGCTGGCGTAGATGCGCGCGAGGAAGGTCAAGGTATCCGCTTCGCGCAGCCGCTCCAGGGCGGCCGTACGACCTGGCGCCGCCGGCTGCCCCAGCGGCTGCGCCACCCAGTTCGAGCACAACACTTCCGCGCTATAGGGTTGCTCGGTGAATTCCTGTTCGGCAAACAGCCGGCTTAGCAAGCTCATGACTCATCCGTTGCGGGAGGCGGGCGAAACGCACCGCCTTATGCTTGCTAACGGACAAGCCGAGAAAAGGTTTAGGCCCAATCAAAATAATTTAACCGGACCCGGCCCGCCCGCGGCGCTTCGGACCGGACCGCTGCGGGGACGGATCAATGCCCGCGGGCGATAAGGATGCTGCACGGCGCGTAGTCGAGCAGGGAAGCCCCGACCGAGCCCTTCCACCAGCGCGCCGCAAACGAAAGTTTCTGCCGGTGTCCGAGCACGATCAGATCGGCCCCGAGTTCGGTCGCGACGCGGCAAATCTCCTCCACCGGCTCGCCCACTGTCAGGTGTCCGGTGGTATTGAATCCCTGCTCCTTCAGCAGCTTGATCCCCTCGTCGAGAATCTCCTGGGTGCGTTTTTTCTCCTCTTCCAGCAACTCCTCGGGCAGAAAGCCCTCGGTCAGGAACAGGCTGGGCGGCATCCCGGCCACCGCCAACAGATGCGTTTCCGCCTTGATGAACTCCGCGATCTCGGCGCTCTCCAGCAAGGCCGAGCGTCCCTCGCGCGATCCGTTGAAAGCCATCAGGATCTTCTTGTACATGGCCACCTTCCCTCCTCCAAAAAGCACGGTTTTCCAGACTATCTTCACCCGGCCCTATGCTGGGCCGTCCGTTTGCCTGAAGTATCGTCCCGGCCGCGGCCGCTGGCAAGGAGTTCATGCCAGGCGCTACTGCCAGCAGCGCGGATTAGAGGTAAAATCAGCGAAAATTCCCCGCAGCTTCAAGTCTGCCCTGCCGCCCACACCTAAAGTCAGGAGATTACACACCATGCTGGACGCCTACCTCTACGATGGACTTCGCTCCCCTTTCGGCCGGCACGCAGGCAAACTCGCCGTGGTTCGGCCCGACGACCTCGCCGCGACGGTGATCGCTGCGGTGGTCAAGAAGGCCGGACTCAAGCCGGAGGAGATCAGCGATGTGCTGCTGGGCAACGTCAACCAGGCCGGCGAGGATTGCCGCAACGTCGCGCGCTTCGCCGCGCTGCTGGCGGGGCTGCCGCCACGCACGCCGGGCGCGACCGTCAACCGCCTGTGCGCGAGCGGCCTGCAGGCGACGCTGGACGCCGCGCGTGCGATCACCTGCGGCGAAGGCGAGCTGTACATTGCAGGCGGCGTGGAGAGCATGTCGCGCGCGCCGTATGTGATCGGCAAGTCCGAGTCCGCCTACTCGCGCGATGTGAAGATGTACGACACCACCATAGGCGCGCGCTTCATGAACCCGCGCTTCGCCAAGCAGTATGGCACCCACTCCATGCCGGAAACCGGCGACAACGTCGCCAAGGACTTCGGCGTGTCGCGCGAGCAGGCGGACGAGTTCGCGCTCGCCTCGCAGCAGAAGTACGTGAAGGCCGAAGCCGACGGTTTCTACAAGGGCGAGATCCTGCCGATCGCGCTACCGACGAAAAAGAAAGATGCGCCGCCGGTCATGGTCGAGCAGGACGAGCACCCGCGCCGCGATGCTTCGATGGAATCGCTGGTCAAGCTGAAACCGCTGTTCGAAGGCGGCGTGGTGACCGCGGGCAACGCCTCGGGGGTCAATGACGGCGCCGCCGCGCTGGTGCTCGCGAGCCGGCAATGGGGCGAGAAGAACGGCAAGAAGCCGATGGTGCGCATCCTCGCCGGCGCCGCAGCCGCGGTCGAGCCGCGCATCATGGGCGTGGGCCCGGCCTACGCCATCCCGCTCGCCTGCGAGCGCGCCGGCATCAAGCTCTCGGACCTGGACATCATCGAGATCAACGAGGCCTTCGCCAGCCAGGTGCTCGCCTGCCTGACGCTGCTCAAGATCGACTTCAAGGACGCGCGCGTCAACCCGAACGGCGGCGCGATCGCGATCGGCCATCCGCTGGGCGCTTCGGGTGCGCGCGTGGCGCTGACCGCGGCGCGCCAGCTCGAGCGCATCAACGGCCGCTATGCCGCGGTGAGCCTGTGCATAGGCGTGGGCCAGGGCCTGGCGATCATCATCGAACGCGTCTAGACAAGCAGCCAGGCGCCGCGCGCCCCGACCTTCCACTTTCTGAAAGCACCCCATGGACAATGCCAAATGGACCTTCGGACTCACCATGATGATCGTCGGCATGGGAGGAACCTTTCTGACCCTCTGGATCCTGGGTCTGGTCATGGACCTGCTGAAGAAGGTCTTTCCGCTCGCCGCCAAACCCGCCAGCCCGGAGAAGAAATAAAATGCTCGAGAGCCTGCAGACCGGCCTGTATGGGCTGACCTCCGGCGTCACTTATCTGTTCACGCAGGGCGGGCCCAACGTGATCATGCTCGTGATCGCCGCCGTCCTGCTCTATCTGGGCGTGAAAAAGGAAGTGGAGCCGCTGCTGCTCGTGCCCATAGGGTTCGGATGCATGCTGGTCAACATCCCCCTCTCCGACCTGATGGAGCCGGGCGGATTGCTGCGCATACTGTACGAAATGGGGATCGCCAACGAAGTCTTCCCGCTGCTGATCTTCATCGGCATCGGCGCGATGATCGACTTCGGCGCCCTGCTGGAAAACCCGAGGATGCTGCTGTTCGGCGCGGCCGGGCAGTTCGGCATTTTCCTCACCCTGCTGCTGGCCCTGGCCCTCGGCTTTCCGGCGCTGGAGGCGGTCAGCATCGCCGTCATCGGCGCCTGCGACGGGCCCACGGCGATTTACGTCGCCTCGCAATACGCGCCGCAGTTGCTCGGCCCGATTTCGGTCGCGGCCTACTCCTACATGGCGCTGGTCCCCATCATCCAGCCTCCGATCATGCGGGCCCTGACCACCCCTGCGGAGCGGGTAATCAAAATGGCGCCGATAAAGCGCAGCGTGTCCACCCAGACCAAACTCCTGTTCCCGATCGTCGTAACCCTGGTGACCGGTCTGCTCGCGCCCAAGGGGCTGCCGCTGATGGGGACCATCATGCTCGGCAACTTCATGCGCGAATGCGGCGTGGTGGCGCGTCTGACCAAGGCCTCGGAAAACGAGATCGCCAACACGGTGACCCTGTTCCTCGGGCTGGCCATCGGCGGCACCATGGAGGGCCACGCCTTTCTCAAGCCGACGACGCTGATGATTTTCGGCATGGGCTTCGTCGCCATCTGCATGGACACCGTGGCCGGAGTGGTGTTCGGCAAGATCGTGTGCAAACTGACCGGCGGCAAGGTCAACCCGCTGATCGGCGCCGCGGGCATCTCGGCGTTCCCGATGGCGGCCCGGGTCGTGCAGGCGCAGGGACAGCTCTACGACAAGAAAAACCACCTGCTCATGCACGCCGCCGGCGTCAACACCGGCGGCCAGATCGGCTCGGTCGTGGCCGCAGCGGTGATGCTGTCGGTGCTCAAGGGGATGGGGCTGATCTAGTAGGGCAAGCCGACGTAGTTTTCGGCCAACACAGCGGCCGCCACCGCCGAGCCGACCAGATAGTCGAGCTCGGCGCGCTGGATCTTCTGCCCGAAAGCCCCGCTCTCTGGAAAACGGTGCAGCAGGCCGGTCATCCACCAGGAGAAGCGAACCGCCTGCCACACCCGCCGCAGGCAGTTCGTGGAATAGGCATCCAGCCCCGTCCTTGCTCCGGACGCGTAGTAGTCGATCAGCGCGGACGACAGGTAATGGATGTCGCTTGCGGCGAGGTTCAGCCCCTTCGCCCCGGTGGGCGGAACGATGTGCGCCGCATCGCCCGCCAGGAACAGCCGCCCGAAGCGCATCGGCTCGGCGACAAAACTCCGCAGCGGCGCGATGCTTTTTTCTATGGCCGGGCCGGTGACGAGGCGTTCGGCGGCCGTGGCGTCCAGACGCAACCGCAACTCGTCCCAGAAGCGCTGGTCCGGCCATGCCTCGGTCTTTTCGTCGAGCTCGCACTGCAGGTAGTAGCGGCTGCGGCTGCGCGAGCGCATGCTGCAAAGCGCGAAACCGCGCTCGTGGTTCACGTAGATCAATTCCTCCGCTACCGGCGGGGTATCCGACAGCACGCCGAGCCAGCCGAACGGATACACCCGCTCGTAGGTCTTGATCGCCGCTTGCGGCACGCTCTGCCGGGACACCCCGTGGAAGCCATCGCAGCCGGCGACAAAGTCGCAGGCGATCTCGTGCTCGACCCCGTCCTTGCGATAGCGCACTTTCGGCCGCTCGCTGTCGAAGTCGTGGATGCGCGCGTCCTCGGCCTCGTACACCGTCTTCGCGCCCGCGGCCACCCGCGCATCCATCAGATCCTTCGTGACTTCCGTCTGGCCGTAAATCGTCACGTTCTTGCCGCCGCTAAGTCCGCGCAAGTCGATGCGGTGGCGCGCGCCCTCGAAACAAAGCTCGATGCCGTCGTGCACCAGGCCTTGCGCATGCAACCGCGCTGCGACTCCCGCGCGCTCGAGCAGACCGACCGCGCCCTGTTCGAGCACGCCGGCGCGAATCCGCCCCAGCACATAGTCGCCGCTCCTTTGTTCCAGGATGATCGCGTCGATGCCGGCGAGATGCAGCAGTTGTCCCAGGAGCAACCCCGACGGACCCGCACCGATGATGGCGACCTGTACGCGCATGGCGAGCCCCCCTTCCTGAACGAACGCACAGGGTAACGGTCCGGCGCACGTCTGCAAATGGACAGAAGCGACAAGCTACAGGACAATCCGAACATTCCAACGGATCCGACGGGCGGCCCAATGCAAGCGATACCGACCTATGCGCTCTACGGCGAGCTGTCCGAAAACCTCCCGCCGGAGAGGCTGCACTGCGAGTCCATCGCCGATCGCAGCCGTCTCTACGACCGGGAGATCAAGCCGCATCGGCACGAAGCCTTCTTTCAAATTCTGTACATCAGGGGCGGCGGCGGCGAAGCGCAGTTCGAGGGAGTGAGGGTAGCGATCAAGCCTCCATGCATCATCACCCTGCCGCCGCTGAGCGTCCACGGCTTTAGCTTCTCCCGGAATATTCAGGGCACCGTGATCACCATCGTGGAAAAGTATCTCGACGCGATACTCGCTGGCGCCCCGCAACTGCAGTCGCGGCTTGCACTGCCGCAGCTGCACCGATTCCAGGCCCGGTCCGCGCAAGCCCTGCGTGTCGACCAGCTGTTCCAGACCATCGTCGGCGAATTCGGCGGCAACGCCGCCTGGCGCGCTGCCGCGATACACGCGAGCCTTGCCACGGCATTGATCCTCGCCGCCCGCTCGCAGGTCGCGCAGGACCCAGGGGCTCCAGGTCCGGCGAACCGCAAGATGCTGCATCTGCAGAGATTCCGCGCGCTTCTCGATTGCGGCTACCGGACACACAAATCCGTGGCCTTCTACGCCGGCGAACTCGGCATCACACCGACGCAACTCAACCGCGTGTGCCGCGAGGTGCTGGGCAAGTCGGCGCTTGGCGCGATCAACGCCCGGCTCCTGCTCGAAGCCGAACGCGACCTCGTCTACACCTTCATCGGCGTCAAGGAAATCGCGCTGTCGCTCGGCTTCTCCGACGCGGCCTATTTCTCCCGCTTCTTCTCCAAACACAAGCGTTGCACCCCGACCCAGTTCAGGGAGCAGGCACAGCGGCAGTTGAGGCGGGAAAAGGCGGGCTGACATCCACCCCGCTACGGCAACTGCTTGAAGGGGAAATTTGGCCCGTCGGGTCAAATGGCGAACTGTTGACCAATCTCAAATGCGCGCCAAGCCGAAGGTTTAGTTTAGTTGACGTGTAGCCTTGCCTCTGGAGATACCTCAACATGAAATCATCGAAAAAGACCCTCCCTATCGCCGCCCTGCTGGCATTGGCCTTGGCGCTGTCCTTCCCGACGGCTGTCTCGGCTCAGGAAGTCGACCCCTCGATTGCCGGCTGCCTCAAAGCCTGGGGCGATCATCCTTTCGGGAAGAACCCGCAGTTCAAGACCCTGGATACATCGGTAAAGGTGTTTGGAATCGGGAGAAGCGCCGGCGATACCGAGCCCACCAGTTCTCCTTCCCTGGTATTGATCAACCCTGTCGTCAACGTGATGGGTGGGTCCACCATTGAATTGTTGAATCCCAACGGCTGGTACTGCCTGCGAACGACGGTAACTCTCGTGGGCGGGGTGAACATCCGTGCGCACTGCAAGGCTCAACTGGCCGCAACCTCGGATGGGAAAACGATGCTGGCCGACAAAACTGAAAACAGAGGGATCAAGAACCTGAATGTGACGGTGATGGGCTCCGTCTCCATCGAGCGGCCTTGCGGTTGACCCGCGGGCAGATCGACGAAGGATAATCCGTTGCGGGCTTGCGCAAGCGGTTGAGGACATTTCGCCTCAGATCCCATTCGGTCGCCCTGACCCCATTTGGTCGCGATCATGCCGCTTGATGAAGTCGTACTTCACTTCAGATCTGGCGCTATCAGTGCGACATCGGAAAAATACGAGGTGTAGCGTCGAGTGTCCCTGGTCAGCAATGGATATCGCGACACGGCGGCATGTGCACCAACAAAAAAATCGGCGAGAACATTGTTCTTCTGGCCCCCTTGGCGGCGGTACCGCACGAACGCCTTACCCGCGAGAAACAGAGCTGGGCGCGGGACCTCGACCAATGCCAAGCCCATGTTGCCTACGGCCTGATCCAGCGCCTCGACCGTCGAAAACGTCAGCGACAGTTCGGAGTAGATGATGGGGTTGATTGCCAGCCGATGAATTTTCGACTGTGCGCGCAATTGGCCGATCGACCAGTCAGCCCATTCCGGATCGTTCTCCAGAATGTCGACCAGCACATTGGTATCGACCAACAACATCAGCTTTCACCGCGCAGCAAGGCCATCAGGTCGTCAGTTCGCCACTTGATGTCGGCCTTGCCACGAGCAGCGTCGAAGCGATCGGCTTTGCGGCTAGGACGCGCGCCTACCTTGTGAATCACCACGTCGCCCTCGCGATTTACGGCAAAGTCCACCGCGCAGCCCGGCGCCAGATTCAGTGCATCACGAATCTGCTTGGGGATGGTGACCTGGCCTTTACTAGTGAGCGTCGTCGACATGTCATACCTCCATTTGTATTACGGCGTTTTCTATTGTAATACCTTCGGGAGGATACACGCAATCGGCGGCGGACTTTACGCACGCCAAAAGAACGAAATGGAAAGGCCAACCGAGAACGGTTGGCCTTGTGTATTGGTGGCCTAGGGCGGAAGCGAACCACCGACACGCGATTAGCTGTCACATTGCCAGCTAAGCGGCGCGACACCTAACCAGGAGGTCGACGCCCTCAGCCCCTGATCACCCGCGGCAGCAGCATCTGGTGGCGCGGGCAGATGGACTTCGGGTTCTGGTAAACCGCCCCGGCAAACGCCTTGAGGTAGCCGCGCAGCGCCGAAAGATCCACGATCTCATCGACGAAACCGTGGCGGGCGCAGTACGCCGGCCGTGAAGTATCCAGATATTTCTGCGCCATCTCGTTCATTTTCTGCGCCAGCGGCTCCAGCGCCTTGCCCGAGTCCTTGTCCTTGATCGCGCGGCGGGCGTAGCTCGCCACCGCCGCGGTCTCGCCGTGCATGACGTAGATCTCGGTCGCCGCCGTGCCCAGCGTGAACGCGTTCTGGCGATTGGCCGTGGGCCCGCCCATGATGTAGTGGGCCGCGGCGCTGCCCTTCCTCAGCACCACCAGCATCATCGGAATGTCGGCCTGCTGGATCGAATAGACCAGCGACTGCCCGATGCCGAGCAGCTCCGCCTTTTCGGCGATATCGCCCACATCGATGCCGGTCGTATCCTGGAACCAGATCACCGGCACGCGGTCGCGTGCGCAAAGGGTCACGAACTCGTTCATCTTGATCAGGCCCTGGCGGTATAGCTTCCCGCCTATGCCGGGGTAATCCGCGTACTCGGGATAGCCCTTGGGCAACAGCCCCTGGCGGTTGCCGATCGCGCCCACCAGCATGCCGTCGAGCTTCACCAGGCCCGTGTACACCTCCGGCCCATAGCCCGGGCGGAACTCCATGTGCTCGCTGCCGTCAACCAGGCGCGCGAGGATGTCGTCGAAGGAGTAATCCGACTTCTGGTTGAAAGGCAGCAGATGGTACAAGTCCGCAGCCGGAAGCTGCGGCTCGGCGGGCTCGGCCACGCGGAAGAATTTCGGGTCATACGCCGGGATCATGCGCATGTATTCCTTGATGCCGTCGAGCACCTCTTTTTCCTCGTCGCAGACGCGGGTGAAAAAGCCGGTCGCATCGTAATGGGTGGAAGCGCTGCCCGGCGGCTTGTCCTTCATGTTGCGCGTAACCGCGATCAGCTGCTCCAGTCCCGCGACATCGAAACCGCCCTGCGGCGCCATGCCGGAAACGATGCCCACGCCACCCACGGCAATGTTGGCGTCCTTGTGCGCGATCAGGATGGTCGGACTGATCGCCTGGTAGCCGCCGCCGGCCGGATTGGTGCCGTAGATGCCGGCGAGTACCGGAATGCCGGCCTGCTCCAGCTCGGCGTGGCGGAAAAACGGCGCGCCCGAGCCGCGGCGGTCGGCGTAGAACTTCTCCTGGTCGGGAAGCTTGACGCCGCTGCAGTTCACCAGCCACACCAGCGGGATGTGCAGCCGCTTGGCGAGGTTGGTCACGCGCAGGATGTTGTCCGGCTGCCCGGCGATCCAGGCGCCGGCCAGCACCTTGTTGTCGAAGCCGATGATTACCGCCCAGCGGCCGCCGATCTTGCCCAGGCCGTCGACCACGTTGGTCGTGCCCTCTTCGTTGTCCTCCGGGTTGTAGAGGCTGTGCAGCGGCTGCCAGGTGCCGGGATCGACCAGGTACTCCAGCCGCTGCCACACCGTCAGCCCGCCGCGCTCGTTGATCTTGGCCGTGGGTATGCCCACTTCCTCCACGGCCTTTCTCGCCTCGGCGATCTCCGCTTCGACCGCCTCCAGCTTGGCGCGGCTTTCCTGCGTGCGCGCGATGCGGTTTTCCTTTAGCGCCTTGCCGAAGCCCGGCATTTTCTCAAAATACGGTCTCATTCCGATTTTTCCCTTAACTTAGAAATAAAATGGGGCCAGACTGAGCTGACCCCTTTTTCCTGCCTTTCTTTCTATTCGCGGTTGGGCGTGGTCCCGCAGGCCATGCCCGAAATGATGATTTTCTGGATGTTGGACGTCCCTTCCACAACCTGCAGTGACTTGGCGTCGCGGTAGAAGCGTTCCGCCGGATACTCGGTCGAGAATCCGAACGAGCCGTAGATCTTCATGCACTCGTTGGCCGCGTGCACCGCCGCCTCGGATGCGGCGAACTTGGCGACCGAGGTCTCGAACTGGTTCGGCTTGCCCTGGTCCTTCAGCCACGCAGCCTTGTACACCAGCATTTGCGCCGCCTGGTGCTCGACCGTCATCTCGGCGATCTGCGCCATGATCATCTGATGCTGCGAAATCGGCTTGCCGAACTGGGTGCGCTCATTGGCATACTTGATAGCGATGTCCAGCGCCCCGCCGGCAACGCCCAGCGCGCCCGCGGCGCAACCCAGCCTGGTCTGGTTCAGCTGCCACATGCAGATACGAAAACCGTCGCCCGGCTTGCCCAGCACGTTCTCCTTCGGCACCTTCATGCCGTCGAAGGCGAACTCGCCGGTCGGTGCGCATTTCAGGCCGAGCTTGGTCTCGATCGCGCGCGCAGTGCAGCCCTTCCAGTTCTTCGGCTCGATGATGAACGCGGTCATGCCCTTGTTGCCCTTGGCCCTGTCGGTGTATGCATAGAGCAGCCCGGCGTCGCCGACGTGCGCCTGGGAAATCCACATTTTGGTGCCATGCATTTCCCAGTGGTCACCCTTGTCGATGGCGTGGGTCTTCATGCTGGATACGTCGGAGCCGGTGTTGGCCTCGGTCATGGCGAAGAACCCGAGCTGCGTGCCGGCCACCCAGCCGGGTACATATTTCTTTTTCTGCGCAGCGGTGCCGAACTTGGTCACGGTCAGTGCCGGCCCCAGATTCTGCATGTTGAACGGCAGGCGCCAGGACGCCGATATCTTGGCGATCTGCTCCGACATCAGCACCGATTCCATGAAGCCCATGCCGCTGCCGCCCAGTTCCTCCGGCAAGGCGCAGGAAAAGAATCCGAGTTCCCCCATTTTCGCGACGCGATCCGCGCGAAACTCGTGCTTCGCCTCCTCTTGCTCGAGCGTCGGCGCGATCTCCTCCGCGGCGAATCGCCGGGCCGTGTCCTGGATCAGTTGTTGCTCTTCGCTAAGTTCAAAATTCATTTTTGCCTCGCCTCTGTCTATTGCCTGCGGTTCGTCATTCGAGCACCATGAGGAGCTGTTCGTCCTCGACGCTGTCGCCCTTCTTTACCAGGATTTCCTTGACCGTCCCGGCGGACGGCGAATATACGGTGTTCTCCATTTTCAACGCCTCGATTACGATCAGTTCGTCGTCCTCTTCAACCTTTGCGCCGACTTCGACCAGGACTTGCCATATTTTTCCCGCCAGCGGAGCCAATACATCAGCCATGGTTTCCCCTTTCTCGATTTGGTTTCAGTTGAGCTTTGCCAAAAAACACCCGCCGCGCGGCGCTCCAGGCGCGGTCGTATCTGCCTCTTGAGGTTACCGCGATTGCATGCAGCGCCAGCAGCGCTGCCGAATGTTGCCTGCCAACCTGGTCCAGTCGCGCAAAACGCGCGCAAACGCCCTTGCTCGAGCAGGCGTGTCTTGCCGGGCGGACTGCGCAACCGGATTTCTCAATGCCGGAAAACTCGCCCCAGAGTAGCACAAAGGGCATTGCGAAAAACTTGATAGAAATCAAAAGGTGCCGATTCTCACGCAGGCATGATCCATGGGGTGCGGGCATGCGCGCGCCTGGCGCTGCACCGATAACCGTGGAAGTTGCCCTTCCCTGCAGAAGACAGCGGTTTGGCCTTCGGAGATTTCATCATGGAACTACTGCTGCAAATCGCGATCATTCTCATCTGTCTGTTCTACGGCGCGCGCAAGGGTGGTGTGGCGCTCGGCCTGCTGGGCGGTATCGGCATCGTCCTCATGGTGTTCGCCTTCAAGCTGCCCCCGGGCAAGCCGCCCGTGGACGTGATACTCACCATCATCGCGGTGGTGGCTGCCTCCGCCACCCTGCAGGCCTCGGGCGGCCTGGAGGTGATGCTGAAGGGGGCGGAGAAGGTGCTGCGCCGCAATCCGAGATACATATCGATATTGGCGCCGTTCGTCACCTGTTTCCTGACCATCCTGTGCGGCACCGGTCACGTCGTATATACGATGCTGCCGATCATCTACGACGTCGCGATCAAGAACAACATCCGGCCCGAACGGCCGATGGCGGCATCCTCGATCGCGAGCCAGATGGGCATCATGGCAAGTCCTGTTTCCGTTGCCGTGGTCTCGCTCGTAGCCTTCCTCGCCAAGGTGCCGGTCGAAGGCCAGGTCATCGACTTCATCGCACTGTTGTCCATCACCATCCCCTCGACCCTGGCCGGCGTCCTGGCGATCGGCGTGTTCAGTTGGTTCCGCGGCAAGGACCTCGACCGCGACGAGGAGTTCCAGGCGCGCATCGCCGATCCGGAACAGCGCAAGATCATCTATGGCGAGTCGACCACGCTGCTGGGCAAGACGCTTTCGCGAGATCAATGGACTGCGATGTGGATCTTCCTTGGCGCCATCGCGGTGGTTGCGTTTCTGGGCGCATTTCAATCGCTGCGACCGCTATTCGGCGGCAAACCCTTGTCGATGGTGCTGACCATCCAGATGTTCATGCTGCTGGCCGGCGCCCTCATTATCCTGTTCACCAAGACCGATCCGGCGTTGATCGGCAAGACCGAAGTGTTTCGCGCTGGCATGATCGCGGTAGTCGCAGTGTTCGGCATCGCCTGGATGGCCGATACGGTGTTTGAGGCGCACCTGCCGGAATTGAAGGCCGCGCTGACGGAACTGGTAAAGACCCAGCCCTGGACCTACGCCATCGCCCTGCTGCTGGTGTCCAAGCTCGTCAACTCCCAGGCAGCGGCAATCAGCGCGATGGTGCCCGTCGGGCTGGCGATCGGCGTGCCGCCCGGCTATATCGTCGCCTTCGCGGCCGCCTCCTACGGCTACTACATCCTGCCGACCTACCCGAGCGACCTGGCAGCGATCCAGTTCGACCGTTCCGGCACCACGCGCATCGGCAAGTATGTGATCAACCACAGCTTCATACTGCCCGGACTGATCGGCGTGTCCACCTCCTGCCTGATCGGTTACCTGCTGGCGTCGGCGCGCGGGCTCATCTGATGCGATTCACGGGGCTGCGTGCTGTCGGCGCGACCCGGTGTCACCGCTTTACGACGAGGGGTGCGCACACCGGCAAGGTCCTGGTGCAGACCTACAGGCGCGATACCGGCGAAGTCATGCACGACTTGTCCGTGCCCATACACCTCAAAGGCAGGCACTGGGGCGGCTTCCGCATGGGCTACAAGGCAAACGATTAATCCTTGGCAGGGTGCTGCAAAAAGGGGCGGCGCGCCCTGTCGACCGGCCGTGGCATGCGCGCCGCCGCGGCGCTATGATGCGAACGTGCACGGAATCGACTCCAAATCCCGCTGTCCCTGGTGCCTCGGCAGCGACGCCTATATCGCCTATCACGACGCGGAATGGGGAGTGCCGCTGCATGACGACCGCGCCCTGTTCGAACTCCTGATCCTGGAGGGCGCACAGGCGGGCTTGTCCTGGTCCACCATCCTCAACAAGCGCGACAATTATCGCAAAGCCTTCGACGGCTTCGATGCGCGCAAAATTGCGCGCTACACCGCCAGTAAAGTCGCGCGCCTGCTTGCCGATCCCGGTATCGTGCGCAACCGGTTCAAGGTCACCGCGGCGGTACAAAACGCCAAAGCTTTTCTCGCGGTACAGAAGGAATTCGGTTCGTTCGACAGCTACATCTGGCGCTTCGTCGGCGGCAAGCCGAAGCAGCATCGGCGGCGCGGCATGAAACAGGTGCCCGCGCGCACGCCTGAATCCGACGCCATGAGCAAGGACCTGGTCCGGCGCGGCTTCAAATTCGTGGGTTCGACCATCTGCTACGCCTATATGCAGGCCACCGGCATGGTCAACGACCACCTGGTTGGCTGCTTCCGCCACGCGCAAGTGCAGGCAGAACGATGAGCGTACGACTGCTGCTGCTGCTCGCGGCCCTGCTCGGATCGGCATCCATCGCGTCGGCCCAGACCGGCGCTTCCGCAAACGCCGTATTTCTGGTCGCCTCGCCGGTGTTGCTCGATCCCCATTTCCGCCGCAGCGTAGTCCTGGTCACCCAGGCTGCGGACGGCAGCAGCGTGGGCTTCATCGTAAACCGCCCCGGTCAGCGCTCGCTCGCCCAGATCCTGCCCGACAACGCGGTGATGAAGCGCTTCACCGAACCGCTTTACCTCGGCGGACCGGTGGAGGCTGCCGGCCTGTTCGCCGTATTCCGCGCGAGCGCGAATCCGGCAGGCGCGCTGCGCGTGCTCGGCGACGTATCCTTCGCGCTCGATCCCGCCGTGGTGGAACAGTTGCTGCACACCCCGCCGCGGCGGGTGCGTTTTTTCAACGGCTACGCCGGTTGGGCGCCGGGCCAGCTTGCCCTCGAATTGGATCGCGGCGGCTGGTACGTGCTCAAGGCCGACGCCAATACCGTATTCCGCGACAACATGGACACGCTGTGGGAAGAACTGCTGCTACGCGCGCGCGCGGTCACCGCGTTCCTGCGCTAGCAAAAGGGGCTCCGACGGCGGTTAAGCCGGGCCCGTTCCGACCCCGGCCCCTTGTCCGTGGCCTCTTGTCCAGACTATCCATAAGCGAGAATCGGGTGCAGATCGTCCCTCTATTCCCGGTTTTGATGTTCTACTGGATGCGGCAGTATCTGGATTCTTGAATCAATCCGATTGCGATGTGCCATTTGAATCGTGTTTGCGGAATCATTCTTATGCAGCAGCCTCAAGACGCGAACCGGACGACGGCCGGATCGGGGTCGAAAAAGAATTCGGCCGACATCCGCCAAGCGTATATCTCGAATAGCGCGTTGAAGCCCAATAATGGTGAGAAGTGACGGTATCTCTTGCACATAAGCAGACAATCTCCGCAGACGAGCCGTCCTCCTCGGCGCGCCAGCTCGCGCTGCTGATCGAGCATGGAGTCGATCTATATGCCAGGGTTTCGTCAGACGGGTTTTTCGTCGCGGCCTCGCCGGGACTCCTGTCCCTGCTCGGCTACTCATTCGAATACCTCGCCGCCGCGCGCCTGCGCGACGTGATCGTCAGCGAGGACATCCCGGCCCTGGAGCAGGCGCTGGAGCGCCTGCGCGATTCCGCGGGAGCGTGTGAGTGCGTCACCTTGCGCATGATCAAGTCAGTCACACAAACTGCCTGGGTGGAACTTCGCTTAATCCGCGATACCGGCGCGAGCGGCACCGGCGTGCTGATCGTGGGCCGTGACTTCACCGAGCACCGAAGACGCGAGCAAGAGCTCACCCGAGCGGCGGCCCATGACGCCCTCACCGGCTTGCCCAATCGAGCGCTGCTGTCGGACCGCCTTGACCAAGCCCTCGCGCAAACCCGCCGCAGCGGTCAGGGCTTTGCCTTGGCGGTGGCCGATATCGACGGATTCAAGCGCATCAACGATTCCCTGGGCCATGGCGCCGGGGATGCCTTGCTCACGCAGGTTGCAGCGCGCCTGAAGGCCGAACTTCGCGGCGTTGATACCGTGGCGCGGGTGGGAGGCGACGAGTTCGTGCTGGTGCTACCCGAGGTTGAAACCCCGGAACAAGCGGACGGCCTGGCGCGACGGCTGGTCAAGTCGATGCAAACGCCGTTCCTGCTTGGCGAACATACGCAGTTTGTAAGCATCAGTATCGGTTTTGCGCTGCATCCGAGCCACGCGACGGATGCCGAGACGCTTACGCATTGCGCCGATGCCGCGCTTTACCGCGCCAAGGACCAGGGACGCAACCGCTGGCAATTGTTCAACCAGGACCTTGTCGTAAAGCGCTCCGAATACCTCAAGCTCGAACACGACATGTTCGAGGCGGTGCGCAACGGCGAATTCCTGCTGCACTATCAGCCGATCGCACGCACCGATGGTACGGTGACGGGCGCCGAAGCACTGATGCGCTGGCCACAACCCGGGGGCGGTATGGTGTCGCCTGTGGATTTCATTCCGATTGCAGAGACCAACGGCCTTATCAATCTGCTCGGCGCCTGGGCGCTGCGCACCGCGTGCATGCAGGCGGTGCATTGGGACGGCGAGGGAATCCCGGACATGTCGATGGCGGTGAACGTGTCACCGCGACAATTTCGGCATGGTGATTTTTTCAATCAGGTTCGTCATGCGCTTGCCGAATCGGGGATCGCGCCATCGCGCCTGGTGCTGGAGATCACCGAAGGCGTGCTGCTGCACAATCCGGAGCAGGCGCAGGCACTGCTGGTTTCGCTGCAGCGGTTGGGCGTGCGCATCTCGGTGGACGATTTCGGCACCGGCTATTCCTCACTTTCCTACCTGAAGCGCCTGCCGCTGTCATCGCTCAAGATTGACCGCTCCTTCGTGCGCGACATGGCCGAATCGCAGAACGACCGGGTAATCGTGTCGGCGGTGCTGAGCATGGCGCGTGAGCTGGGACTGCAGGTCGTTGCCGAGGGCGTGGAGACCATCGAACAGCTTGATTTCCTGCGCGACAAAGGATGCCCGTTCATACAGGGTTATTACATCGGCCGGCCGATGCCCGCCGCAGATTTCGTTGATGCGGTGAAGGCGCGCCGGGCGCAACTGCAGCAGAAGCCGTGACTCCAGAAAAACAAAAAGTATTCGATACGCTGTGGGGCCGAATGGCCGAGCGCGGCGACTTCCCGACGCTGGCGCACTCCATCGGGAACATCGTGGGCGCGGTACAGTCGCAGACCGACCATCTGGAGAAGCTGGTCTCGGTGATAATTTCCGATTTTTCACTGACGCAAAAAGTGCTGCGGCTCGCCAATTCAGCCATGTACGCTCCCTTCGGCGGGGAGGTCACCACGGTAAGCCGGGCCGTGCTGGTGCTCGGTCAGGAAACGGTTGGCCATTTGGCGCTGGGCCTGCGCTTGCTCGATAGTTTCAAAGGCATAAGCACCGATCGCGAGAGGCCCAGGCGAGCGCTTGCCGAAGCGATGCTGACCGGGCTGGTCGCGCGGCGGCTTACCGAAAAATCCGGCCTCAGGGAAGGCGAAGAGGCTGTGGTCTGCGCGCTGCTCTCGCGTCTGGGGGAGCTTCTTTGTGTGTTTTACGCCCCTGACGAATGGCAGGAAATAGAGCAGATGACGGCGGCCGGAGGATTGTCGGTGGATGCGGCGGCCGTGATAGTCCTGGGGATCAGTGTCACGGAACTCGGGCAGGAAATCGCCGCCCGCTGGGGATTGCCAGGCAAACTTCGCGAGGCACTCAAGCCGTTCAAGCCTACCGGCACCGATCAGCCTTTATCGCACACCGGTTGGTTGCAGGCGATGTCTGCATTTTCGGCCGAGCTTGCGCATGCGATGACATCCAGAAATCCCTCTATGGCCAAGGCCGCGGCGGAACGTTTCGCGCCGCTTGTGGCGATGGAGACCGAGACCGCGCATGCCGCGCTGGACACACTGTCTACCGAGGCCGGCACAGAGGGCGGCTGGGAGGGATTGGCGGATGTGTACTTCGACAAACCCAGCGTGCAGAAGTCGGGAAAACCGGCCGATTCCGAGGCAAGGCTGGTCGCCGGCGTGGCTGAGATCGCCCGCTCGGCCAAGGAGTGCTCATTCCCGGTACTACTGGGCATGGCGCTGGAAGTATTGAAAAACGGCCTGGGTTGCGTGCGCACCATAGCCTTTGTGCTCGACCCCGCCTCCGGCGGCTACCGGGCGCGGGCCGGTTTCGGCGAGCCCCTGAGGGGAGAACTCACCGCGCTCTCGTTCGAAGGCGGATTTGCGCCCGACATATTCCACCTGACACTGTCTTCGAAAACACCGATTCATATAGAAGATACCGCGGATATCGCGATCCGCTCGCGCATACCCCCGTGGCACCGGGAAGCGCTGGGCGACGCCCGTTCGCTCATGCTGCTTCCGATTATTCAAAAAGACCGCGCGGTGGCGCTGCTCTACGCCGACTGGACTGCGGGCGAAACCGTGCCCCTGGCGGAGAAGGAAACCCACCTTCTCAAGGCGTTGATTTTTGAAATCCAGGCAGCTATTCAGCCGCCCCAAAGCTAAGAGATCGTTTCAAAGCGAGGGGATATCCCCCGAGGGGACCTTCCCCTCTCCCGTCAAGCGGGACCGAGGAAGGGAGATCGAGACCTTTAGGGCGCCTCCCCTCGTGCCCGCCTAAGTCAGGCCGTAGCAAAATCACTTCTGTTACGGGTTCTGAGAAGCGGGCCAGCATCGCTCGGCTGACCCTGAGCTCGCTCAGCTGTCCGGCGTCAGCAGCGACACGCCCAGGCGCGCGCGACGCGTCAGCCACAGGTTCGGCCGGTAGCGCGGATCAGAATAGAGCTTGACCATGTTGTTCAGCACCTTGAGCACCTTCGCCGGCCCCAAGGCGTCGCCAAACGCCATGGGCCCGTGCGGGTAGTTGAGCCCCAGCGTCGCGGCCTTGTCGATATCGGCCGGGGCCGCGGTGCGGCTTTGCGCGAGATAGCAGCCGATATTTACTATCATCGCCACTACACGCTGGGCGATGAACCCGGGACTGTCCTTGATCGCCGTCACCGGCACGCCGTCGCTCGCGAGCAGTCCCTGCGCCGCATCGCGGTAGGCCGGGTCAGTAACCGGTGTGGTCATGATGGTGCGCCGCTTGACCATGGGAAACAGCGTGTCCACGGCGACCGTGCGCCTTGGATCCAAGTCCTGGTCCACTGCGCAGGCAGTCGCATCGTCGCCATAGGGGGTCACCAGGATCAGCGCCTGGGCGCTGGGCTCAGCGCCGCTCTCCAGCGGCGCGTTCAGCGTCTTCAGCAGCGTTGTGAGCGCGGCATGGCCATCGGCTTCGGCGCCGCTTACCCAGACGCTCTGCGGCCGCGCCGACGGCGCGGCGGGCTCGGCCGGCACCACCGCTTTGCCGTCGGCATAGTCGTAGAAGCCCTGGTTGGTCTTGCGCCCGAAAATACCGGCATCAAAGCGGCTGCGCATCAGCTGTGCCGGACGGTAACGCGGCTCGTGATAGCACTGCTCGTAGATGGCGACGCTGGCCGGCTGGCTTACGTCCAGGCCGGTCAGTTCCATCAGCTCGAACGGGCCCATGCGGAATCCGGCCACGTCGCGCATGATGCGATCGATGTCGATGAAACCGGCGATGCCCTCCGCAGCGATGTGCGCCGCTTCCACGCCAAAGCCGCGCCCGACCTGGTTGACGATGAAACCCGGCGCGTCTTTCACCCGCACCGGCTCGCGCCCCATGCGCCGGCCCACTTCCATCAACGCGTCGCCCACCCGGGGTTCGGTGCGCACGCCGTCGATCACTTCGACCAGCTTCATCAGCGGCACCGGGTTGAAGAAATGCATGCCGGCGAAGCGCTCCGGCCGCTTTAGCTTTGCCGCGATGGTGGTCACCGCGAGCGAAGAGGTGTTGGTGGCGAGGATGCAGTCGGCGCCGACGATGCCTTCGAGTTCGGCAAACAAGGCTTGCTTCGCCGCCAGGTCCTCTACGATGACCTCGATCACCAGATGGCAGGGCGCCATGGCCGCGGGCCCGTCGACCACCTCGATGCGGCCCATGGCCGCCGCATGCGCTTCCTTGGTGAGGCTGCCTTTCTCCACCGCGCGCTCCAGCATCTTGGCGACGAAGGCCTTGGCCTCCGCCGCCGCGCCCGCGCGGGCGTCGGTCATCAGCACGCGCATGCCACCGCTGGTGGCAACCTGCGCGATGCCGCGCCCCATGGCGCCGGTGCCGATGATGCCGACGGTCAAGTCACTGCGTTTTGGATCGAACTGCATGGCTACTCCCGTTGATTGCGAATTCCGATGAGCCATTATATGCAATCCGTGCGGCCATCTGTGCGGCTTGATCCGCAGCCGGCGCCGGGCGGCTGATCCCGGATACAATTCGCTGCCGTTCACTGCTTCGCAGGCATCGTTCACACATTCCGGGAGGCAACAATGATTGCAAGAGCCGCAGCGCTCGTTTCCTCAGTGTTCTTCCTTTCAAACCACGCCTGGGCCGCAAATACTGGAGAGCTGCCGTGCAAGACGACGGCCGAATGCAATGCACAGGCGGAGAAAATCGGCGCCGTGTCTGCGTCCGCCGCCGGCCCGAAAACTGCCGCGGGCGCCGGTGAGGATCAGTTCTTCTGGGTAAACAGGATCAACAAAGCCTCGGCGGTCATGCTGACCGAGGAAAAGATCATGTCCCCCGACATGGGGCAAAAAATCGCCCAGGGGGTGCAATACACCATCGACCAGGCGGCGCAACCGGGAGGAAAGCGCCCCGGCGATGTCCTGCAGATCGAAGCCATCATTTCGGGCAAGATCGGCCCCGATGCTTCGCTGATCCATACCGGGCGCAGCCGCCAGGACATGTACGCGACCTATCGCATGGCAAGACTGCGGGGAGGGGTGCTGGATTTCTCCGACGCGCTGAACGGCATGCGCCATCGCATGCTCGAAACGGCGTCGAAGAACGTCAACACGATCGTGCCGGCGTACACCAACGGCGTGCAGGCGCAGCCGATCTCCTATGCGCACTATCTGCTTGCGTTCAATGCGTCATTCGAGCGCGACGCCCAGAGGATCCACGAGCTGTACCAGCGCATGAACCGCAGCGCGATGGGCACGGGGGTGCTGGCCAATTCCGGCTGGCCGCTGAATCGCAAGCGCATGGCCGAGCTGCTCGGCTTCGACGGCGTCATCGAAAACTCCTTCGATGCGGGCCAGGTGACGCCCTCCGACGTGTCGCTCGAAGCGAGCGCCATCGTGTCATCCACCGCCATCCGACTCGGCATGATCCTGAACGACATCCATACCCAATATCACCAGACGCGCCCATGGCTGCTGCTGGATGAAAGCGCCACCTATACCAGCAGCGCCATGCCGCAGAAGCGCAATCCGGGGCTGATCATGCGCGCGCGCGAAGCGGCGTCGGACGTCGTCGGTCTGGCGCAGAGCGTGGTATTTCGCAACCACAACGTCACCAGCGGCATGACCGACTACAAATACCAGTGGGAAGAGCTCGGTCTGTTTCCCAAGTCGGTCAACATGATCAAGGGCATGGACCGGGTGCTCGATGCGCTCAAGATCGACCCGAAACGCTCGCTCGAAGAGCTCGAGGTCGAATGGACGACGTCGATGGAACTGGCCGAAGCGCTGCAGATGGAGAGCAAGATCCCCTTCCGCGTCGGACACAGCTTTGCCTCGGGCATCGTGACCGAGGCGCGCAGCCAGGGCTACTCGCCCAAGACTTTCCCGTTTGCCGATGCGCAGAAGATCTACGCTGCGACGATCAAGAAATACGGACTGCAGGACAGCGCGCTGCCGATGACGGAAGGGCATTTCCGCCAGGTGCTGTCGCCGACCTTCATGGTCAAAACACGCCTTGGCATCGGCGGCCCGCAGCCTGCCGAAGTCGAGCGCATGCTGCAGCAAGCAAAAGCGACGCTTGCCGCCGACAAGGCCTGGATGACAGAAACCAGGGGGCGGCTGGCGAGTTCGAACGAAAAACTGGACAAAGCCTTTGAACGGCTGTTGAGCAAGGCGGACTGAGAAATTGTGGATTGAGTTGCCAGCCCCGGAAAGTTCGCTGTCGGCCAATTCCAGCCTCTCAGACACCGGCGCAATTGAACTTTGGAACGGCAGATGTCAACCCAAGACCGGACAATAGCGAGAGATCAAACCAATCGAATACATCGGGTAGTTCGAGCCCCGTTCGGCTCCCCGACCAGGGCAAAAGTGGGCACTGGAAGCTAAGCGTTCGGATCGTTATATGCCGACGTACGGGTTCAAAACTGTAACTTGTCCAGAATGTCCGGAAGTTCGGTCGGAATCAATCGCACTCTGCGGAGACTGCCGTATAGCCTGGGTGGAGAGATTACCCCTGGACCACCGAAGGCCGATTGATACAGTGGCAGTAGATCGTGCCCCCTGCGGTCAATCATCCAGCCTGGGTATTCAACTATTCTCCCGTTCGTGAAACAGACGGCCCGAGGCGTGGTTTCCTCCGGTTTTAGCCCAGGTACATTTGGCTCCACTATCGACCGCATCGCGCCCATAATCGCCTGTAGCTGTGGTTGGGTCATCGTACGCAGGCGATGCTCGTCGCCTCTGGAGATGCTAATCCCCTTGATCACCGGACACGTGCCTTGGTCGAGCAGCACTCCATACACGACGAATGGATCGAGCAGATAATTCTCAATGCTGTGCCTTGCAAGGACTAGAACCCGCTGCGTAGATGTATTGCCACTGTCGCGATCGATGATGCCTCGAATAATCTGCTCAAGCGGTGGCTGATTCAGCTTCTCGACCCATTGAAGAACAACATTCTTACCCCCACCGACCTTAGTCGGTCCTGTGCCCAGTGATGCTGGCAAAAAAACGAGACTCGGCGACGTCTTGAGTGCTCTGGGGTCACAACTCGGCCCATAGTCAGACAGAATATCCCGAATGACGCCATAAAATTCCACGTCTCCGTCGTCCTCGACCAGTACATAGCGTGTACTACGCGAGACGATTACTAAACCCGCGGTTAGTAATCCAATTGTGTCAGCTTTGGACCTGGAGGGACTGATTCGCGGTTTGGTGCGAGACATTTCGAATACAGACCCATCAGGCGCCAGCGCTACGGTGGATGGGGAATGTGTCGAGAGTATGACGCGCACCTTATAGCGATCAACTAAGACTTCCTTGACCACGCTTAGGAAGTGTCGCGTCATTGATGGGTGGAGATGAGAGTCTGGCTCGTCGAGGAGGAATAGTCGAGGAAAGCGGCCATGATGCTGCGAGTTATATAGCCATAGAACCAAACCGAGTAGCGTTTTCTCTCCAGAGGATAGATCTGTCGGGCGAAGCTGCTGGCTTGATTCCGGGTCCTCTAGGCAGAGTTCGTAGCTGTCAAGAATGCCTGACTTCAATGGAGACACTACGCGATAGGGAAATTCTGCCGCCTGGAAAGTTTGATTGAGCACATCCCAGGGGGCGGGGCCAATCTTTGAACAAATGTCCTTCTCTGGCGTGCCGCGTTCGCGCTCTTCCATAGCCCGCAATCTATAGGCGACGAACACATGACCGAGGCCGGTAGTGACATCTGCTTCCTCGAGCATGAACACGAAGTCGTCAGGTAGCCGGCTCGCAAATGTCTGTGCGTTAAGCGTGTCGAGACTGACTCCGAGTTGACGTTCGAGGCGTGCGCGCTTTGCTTTAAGAATCATATTGTGACGTATGTTGTGGGTTCGAAGTTGATCCCACAATTGCTGCTTGACGGCCTGCATTTGCGCGATGCCAAGCGCCGGCGCACCGGAAATCTCCCACCGGCTTGGGAGAAAGGCGACAGCGTCAGGACCAAATTTGTCGCCAGTGACAGTGACCTGCACTTTTTCAAGGTCAGGGAATTGGGGATGTTCTGTGGAAGTGAGCTTGTATGCCAGAAGCTCAAGCAGTTGGGTCTTGCCGGACCCGTTCAATCCTGTCAAAACGGCAAATGGTGGGATATTCTCCCAGACTAGACTATCGATCGACTTATACTTGATCGAGCCAGCACCGCCAATTTCAATCGTTAGCGGAGCTAGAGTGGTCATCGCAGGAATAGTTGGTGGCGCGCTAGACATTGGCTTTGTACCGGTTTGACAACGCGTGTTGCCCTCTGCTGTGGGCTCTCAGCCCCCGTTGGAGTAACACGGGGGCCTACGGATACCTAGCCTAGGCCATGGCGCTAGCGTTGTCTATAGACCGAAGGTTATGGTCCGGGGCCAGACCGGAATGGCTCTCGAGCGGCGGCAACGAGCCAAGCCACTCCGATTGCCACCGTTGTAGTACCTAGACCCGTACCGGAATGGCTCCCCGACTAGGGCTCGAACCAAGCACTCGAATTTGGCTCAGCGGGAATGACCGCTGGTGGCGAGAGCGGACGATCGAACATAGCAAACAGTAATGGCTGTAGTGGGTCGAGTGCAACCCCACAGCCTTCAAACTGCAATAGTGTGGTTGTGCAAACCGCCGCAGCCGTCGACAAATAAGCCGTCTGGGGCCGCAGCCGGTGGATGCATCGACCCAGGCGCTAAATGAAAAACCGGTGGCACTATCTCTAGGCCACCGGTTGGAATGTGGGGTTTCAAAGAGGAGGAGGAGAAACCCCACGAATCAATAGTACCTGCCGATCGTCGCATGCCTTTGTGACATAAGTTACACAGATCAGGTGATCGGCCGGCCATGGCTGGCGCCGCCCGGCTTCGCAATGCCGGGCGCTACGCCCTCAGCCTTTGCCGAACTGGATCGCGCCGCCTTTCGCCGCGATTTTCACCGTGTCCTTGGGACCGAATTCGCCTTCGAGGATGCGCTTCGCCAGCGGGTTTTCTATGCTCGCCTGGATCGCGCGCTTGAGCGGGCGCGCGCCGTACACCGGGTCGAAACCTGCCGTGGCGATTTGCGCGAGCGCGCTGTCGGCCACCTCGAGCTTGATCTCCATCCCAGCCAGGCGCCTGGACAGGATACCCAGCTGTATTTTCGCGATGCTCTTGATGTGCTTCTGGTCGAGCGCATGGAACACCACGATCTCGTCGATGCGGTTGACGAACTCGGGGCGAAAATGCGTGCGCACTTCGCCCATCACCGCGAGCTTGATCACCTGGTAGTCGTCGCCCGCCATCTGCTGGATCATCTGCGAACCGAGGTTGGAGGTCATCACCACCACGGTGTTCTTGAAGTCCACGGTGCGGCCGTGACCGTCGGTCATGCGCCCGTCGTCGAGCACCTGCAAGAGCACGTTGAACACGTCCGGATGCGCTTTCTCCACCTCGTCCAGAAGGATCACGCAATAGGGTTTCCTTCTCACCGCTTCGGTGAGATGGCCGCCTTCCTCGTAGCCGACATAGCCCGGTGGCGCGCCGATCAGCCGCGCCACCGAATGCTTCTCCATGAACTCGCTCATGTCGATGCGAATCAGATGGTCCTCGGAATCGAACAGGAAGCCCGCCAGCGCCTTGCACAATTCGGTCTTGCCCACCCCGGTCGGCCCGAGGAACAGGAACGAACCGTAGGGCCGGTTCGGATCGGCGAGGCCCGCCCGCGACCTTCTGATCGCGTCCGACACCAGGCGCACCGCCTCGTCCTGGCCGACCACGCGCTCGTGCAGCTTCGCCTCCATCTGCAGCAGCTTCTCGCGCTCACCCTGCATCATTTTCGACACCGGAATGCCGGTCGCGCGTGACACCACCTCGGCGATTTCCTCGGCACCGACCTCGGTGCGCAGCAGCCGCGCCTTGCCCGGCATGGCCACCGGCTTCTCCTCTTTCTTCAGCTGCGCCTCGAGCTGCGGAATGCGGCCGTACTGCAGCTCCGACATGCGCTGCCAGTCGCCTTTGCGCTTCGCCGCTTCCATTTCGAGTTTGAGTTTTTCCAGCTCTTCCTTGATGTGCTGCGCGCCCTGCACTTCGGCTTTTTCCGCCTTCCACACTTCGTCCAGATCGGCGTACTCACGCCCGAGTTTCTTGATTTCGTCCTCGATCAGCGCCAGGCGCTTTTTCGACGCCTCGTCTTTTTCCCGCTTCACCGCTTCGCGCTCGATTTTCAGCTGGATCAGGCGCCGGTCGAGCCGGTCCATGACCTCCGGCTTGGAATCGATTTCCATCTTGATGCGCGATGCCGCCTCGTCGATCAGGTCGATCGCCTTGTCCGGCAGGAAGCGGTCGGTGATATAGCGGTGCGACAGCTCCGCTGCGGCGACAATCGCCGGGTCGGTGATGTCCACGCCATGGTGCACCTCGTATTTCTCCTGCAGCCCGCGCAAGATGGCGATGGTGTCCTCCACACTGGGCTCGCCCACCAGCACCTTCTGGAAACGGCGTTCGAGCGCCGCGTCCTTTTCCACGTACCTGCGGTATTCGTCCAGGGTGGTGGCGCCGACGCAGTGCAGCTCGCCGCGTGCGAGCGCGGGTTTCAGCATATTGCCGGCATCCATCGAGCCTTCGGTCTTGCCCGCGCCGACCATGGTGTGCAGCTCATCGATGAAGACGATGGTGCGGCCTTCGTCCTGGGACAGTTCTTTCAGCACTGCCTTCAGGCGCTCCTCGAATTCGCCGCGGTACTTGGTGCCGGCGAGCAAAGCCGCCATGTCGAGCGAGAGCACGCGCTTCCCCTTCAGGGTCTCCGGCACTTCGCCGTTGACGATGCGCTGCGCCAGGCCTTCGACGATGGCGGTCTTGCCCACGCCGGGCTCGCCGATCAGCACCGGATTGTTCTTGGTGCGCCGCTGCAGGATCTGGATCACGCGGCGGATCTCGTCGTCGCGTCCGATCACCGGGTCGAGCTTGCCCGCACGCGCGCGCTCGGTCAGATCCATGGCGTATTTCTTGAGCGCCTCGCGGCTGCCCTCGGCTTCGGCGCTGGACACGCCCTCCGTTCCGCGCAAGGCGGTGACGGCCTGCTCCAGCGCTTTCTTGTTGCCGCCCGCCTCTTTCAACAAACGGCCGGCCTCGCCTTTGTCCTCGCCCAGCGCAAGAATGAACATCTCCGAGGCGATGAACTGGTCCTCGCGCTTCTGTGCTTCCTTGTCGGTCAGGTTGAGCAGATTGTTGAGCTCGCGCGAAATCGACACCTCGCCACCCTGGCCCTCGACCTTGGGCAGGCGGCCGATCGCAGCCTTGAGGGAGTCGCGCAGGCGCGCCAGGTTGACCCCGGCGCGCGCGAACAGCGAGGCCGTGCCGCCGTCCTCCTGCGCGATCAAGGCGGAGAGGACATGCACCGGCTCGATGTAGGGGTTGTCGTTGCCCACGGCCAGGCTCTGCGCGTCGGCAAGCGCCTGCTGGAATTTGGTGGTGAGTTTGTCTAATCGCATGGCTGGCTCCCTCGGGTCGTTGCTTCGCAAATGAGGCCAAATCGCGGATTTTCAAGCTGGCGGATAGCTACGATCGATTGTCTGCCCGGTCCTCCTCGCGCTGTTTGATCGTTGTCAATCGGTGCCCGGGTTGGATCGTGTAGCCTGAACATGTATCGGGACAGGAACGCCTCAACGGCAGCGGGATCATGTTCAAGACGAGGGATGTACGCAATTCCGGTGCCGCGCCGGTGATCGCGCGGCGATTGCTCATTGCAGCAGGGGTGGCGGCGATCGCCGCCTGCAGCACGCTGCTGCCGCGTTCGGAGCTGCTCACCGACAGTCCGTGGCAGAACTTCGCGGATGCGCAGCGTACGTTCGACCAGATCGTCGTGCACAAGACGACCGCCGCCGATCTGAAGGCTCTCAAGCTCGATCCGGCATCCAATCCGAACGTCACCATCCTGAACTACTCGGACGTGCTCAGACGCTTCATTCCGAGTCCGTCGATCGAAGCATCGTCGCTCGACGGCGGTGTGCAGGAGTGCCTGCGCGCGGCGACCCACTGTCGTGGCTACGAGATCGACCACCGCGTGCTCAAGCGCAAGCGCTACGGCAACTTCTGGGCCGACATGCTCAACTTCAAGCGCAAGACCGACATCGCCGGCTGGCGTTTCAACGCGGTGCTGCTGATCACCGACGACGTGGTCGTCTACAAGCTCACCGGGGGCCAGCCGGTGATCCATGAACACGAGGAGAGCAAAAACCCGCTCGGCCCGTTCCAGGGCGCGGGTGAGAGGATATTCCGATAAGTATCCCCCGGCAAAGCCGGGGGATACTTACTCCAGTCCCTCGGTCACGCCGAACTCCGCCAGAAATTTCGCATAGAACACGCGGACTTTCTCGCGCTCGATCAGGTCGAGCAAGCTTTGCGCCTCGTCATCGCTCAGCAGGAATTCGACCATGACCGTTAGATCGCCGGCCAGTTCGAAAAAGTGCTGCTCGTGCAAAATCCCATGCCGGCCGTAGCCGGCGACGGCGCGAAATGCCGAGCCCCCGTGAATTCCCGATTTCTTCGCCTGCTCGAGCAGCCATTCATACAGCAGGATATGGTGGTGTTTCCTGTTCTCGTGCATGTAGAACCGCAGGTACGTGCCTTTCATCGCATCGCTCCTCGTATCCATCGATTCAGCAACTGAGCGCGGGTCATGCGGGCCGATACACACACTGAGACTAAGCTCTAACGATCAGCCGCACGGTTTCTATTCCCGCGAGCGTCAGCAGTACCGATCCGGCCACATGCACGGTGATAATCGCCGCGGTCCAGCCGAATTGATGGCGCGCGAGCAGCGTGACCGTCTCTGCGGAAAAGGTCGAAAACGTGGTCAATCCGCCGAGGAACCCAGTAGTCATCAGCAGACGCAATTCTGGTGACAAGGCTTCGTAATGCGACATGAAACCCATGGCCAGGCCCATGAGGTAGCCGCCGATCAGGTTCGCAGCCAGCGTGCCCAGCGGCAACGTCGGGAAAACCGGATTGAGCAGCATCCCCAGCCACCAGCGCAACCAGGCCCCGGCAGCCGCGCCGCCGCCGACGGCGATGAATCCGGAAAAAGACACGTCTATCCCCCGTTGCCAAGAAACCGCCGGCCTATTTTGGCTGCGGCCCGCTCCAGCGCTCCGCCGCCTGATCGTCCGACGCGCGCGCCTCGACCCAGCGCGCGCCCTGCGCAGTCTGCTCTTTTTTCCAGAACGGCGCCTGCGTTTTGAGGTAGTCCATGATGAACTCGCAGGCGGCGAACGCTGCCCCGCGGTGCGCCCCCGTCACCACCACCAGCACGATCTGGTCCAGCGGCTTCAATTCGCCGACGCGGTGGATCACCAACGCGTCGATGATGTCCCAACGGCCTTTCGCTTCGGCAACGATGCCCGCGAGCGCTTTTTCGGTCATGCCGGGATAGTGCTCCAGCGTCATGCCGGCGACCGCATCGCCGTCGTTCACATCGCGCACCAGGCCGATGAAACTCGCGATGGCGCCGATGCCGGGGTCGGCGCCGCGGAACGCCGCAATTTCCGCGCCGATATCGAAATCCGCCTGCTGCACCCGCACGGCCATTCAGCCCCCGGTCACCGGCGGAAAGAAGGCGATCTCGTCACCCGGCTTGATCGGCGTGTTGTTGCGGGCAAGATCCTGGTTGACGGAAACGCGTACCGCCTTGCCCAGGGCGAATGCGGTGGCAGAGGTACCGCCACGCGCGATCAGTCGCGCGCGCAGGCTTTCGACGTCGCTGACTTCCGGCGGGAGTTCGAACATCTCCCCGGCTATGCCCATTTCCTCGCGCAGTCTGGCAAAGTAGAGAATCCTGATGTTCATTGGAACAGCTCCGAAAAAGGAAGAAATTTCACCGCATCGCCGCGGCGGATAGCATGCTTGGCTGGATTGTCGACGAAGCCATCGCTCCACACCGCCGAGGTCAGCACCGCCGAACTCTGGTTGGCAAACAGGTCGAGGCCGCCCGCCGCATTCAATTTTACCCGCAGGAATTCGCGCCGGGCGTCTGGTCTGGGCCAATCGAAATCGGCGCGCAACGGGTAGGCAAGCGGCTCTACCCGCGCGACGCCCTGGCAGCGCAGGATGAATGGCCGCACGAACACCAGGAAGGTCACGAAGCTGGACACCGGATTGCCGGGGAGGCCGATGAAATTCGCCTTGTGCCCCGCGCCCGCATTGACTTCGCCGAACGCCAGCGGCTTGCCCGGCTTCACCGCGATTTTCCACATGCTGAGCTTGCCCTCGGCCTCGACCGCCGGCTTGACGTGATCTTCCTCGCCCACTGACACGCCGCCCGAGGTGACGATGAGGTCGTTGCCCGCCGCGGCCTGGCGCAGCACTGCGCGCGTCGCATCCAGCCGGTCGGGGACGATGCCGTAGTCGGCGACCTCGCAGCCGAGCAGCTGCAGCAGGCCGGTAAGGGTGAAGCGATTTGAATTGTAGATGCGGCCCGGCGGCAGCGGTTCGCCCGGCATCACCAGTTCGTCGCCGGTGAAAAACACCGCGACTTTCAGCCGGCGATACAGCGGCAGGGCGGCAATGCCGACCGAGGCGGCAAGGCCCGTGTCCTGCGGCCGCAGCTTCATTCCCCTGGCCAGGATTTCGCTGCCCGCGCGGATGTCCTCGCCCACGCGCCGCACCCATTCGCCCGGCGCGGGCCGGTGCTTGATTATGACCGCTTCACCGTCCGGCACGCACGACTCCTGCATCACCACCGCGTCGGCGCCGGGCGGAATCGGCGCGCCGGTGAATATGCGCGCCGCCGTGCCGCGCGCAAGCGGCTGCGGCACGCTGCCCGCCGGTATGCGCTGCGCCACCGGCAGGCGCGCCTCGCCCGAGGCGCAATCCGCTGCATGGACCGCGTAACCGTCCATGGACGTGTTGTCCACCGAGGGCACGTTCAGGGTGGAATGCTGCGCCTCGGCCAGCACGCGGCCGCTGGCGGCGAGCGTAGCCACCTGCTCCGTTTCGGCGACAGGCGATGCGCCCCCGAGCAGAAACGCGAGCGCCTCGTCGACGGTAAGCATGCCTTTGTTCATTTTTTCAGTTCCAGCGTTTCGAGCACGAATGCGGCTATTGCATCGTAGTCCTCGAGACCGAACTGCGGCAAGCTGCATTGGATGGGCGTATCGGTGGCCAGCGCCACAATATGCTCGTCCTGCGGATACAGCGGCGGCTTCCCATTGGCCTCGCGATAAATCTCCAGTTTGGGCAAGGGGTAATACTTGTAGCCCTCGATCAGCAGCAGATCGCACGGCGACATGCGCGCAATCTGCTCCTCCAGCGTCGCTTCCGGCTCGCCGCGCATTTCGTGCATCAGCGCCCAGCGCCAGCCGGAGGTGACCAGCACTTCGCTGCAACCGGCCGCGCGATGGCGGTAGGAATCCTTGCCCGGATGGTCCACGTCGAAGCGATGGTGCGCGTGCTTGATCAGCGACACCTTGAGGCCGGCGCCGGCGAAGCGCGGGATCACCTGCTCGATCAGCGTGGTTTTGCCGCTACCGGACCAGCCGGCAAAGCCGAATATTTTCATTGCAGGCAATGCGCTCCAGCCGCCCCGTAACCGTGGTCAGCGCTGTTGATTAAGCGCGATATTTTAGCAGCTTATTCGAGTCGCTCCGGACCGGAACGAACAGGCACTAAGCCTCGAGCAGCCTGCCGCTTTCAAGATGGAAGCGACGCATCCCCGGCAGTTCGATCAGCTCGCGGTCGTGGCAGGCGATCAGCAGGCTGCTGTTGTCCTGCACCAGTTGCCGGATCAGCGCGATCACCTGGCCACGCGCCTCGCCGTCAAGGCTGGCCGTCGGCTCGTCGAGCAGGAACAAGCGCGGCTTGAGCACCTTGGCGCGCGCCAGGGCCACGCGCTGCTTCTCGCCGCCCGAGAGCTTGGCCGGGGGCGCGCCGCGCAAGTGGCCCACACCGGCCCAGGCGATCGCTTCCTCCACCAGGCGCCCGCGCTCGGTGCCGTGGACCCCGCGCGCCGCCAGACCATAACCAATGTTGTGCGCCACCGAGGTATGAAACAGATAGGGATGCTGGTGCACATACACGATGTCGTGGCGCACATCGTCGGGCAGCCTGCCGTGAGTCAGCGGCACGCCGCGGAATCCGAAGCCCGCGATCTCACCCGGTTCGAGCCCCGCCAGTATGCGCAGCAGCGTGGACTTGCCGGCACCGTTGCCGCCGGTAACGGCGTAGGCGTGTCCCGTCTCGATCTCGAGTCCGTCCAGATCGAGCAGGCGGCGCTCGCCATACGATTTGCGCAGGCGCTGGAGTTTGAGCAGGGAGGTCATTTCATCCCTCCCTCGCCCTGCAGGACCGCCATGGCCACGTTGACTCCGAGGGCGAGCACCACCAGTACCATGCCCAAGGCGATTCCCTGCGCGAATTCGCCTTTGCTCGTTTCCAGTGCGATGGCTGTGGTGATATTGCGCGTTACGCCGGCTATGTTGCCGCCTATCATCAGCGCGCAGCCGACCTCGGAGATCGCGCGGCCGAAGCCGTTGATCACTCCGGCGAGGACCGCGAACCGGGTTTCGTTGAGCGTGGTGAGCGCCGCGCGCAGCGGCCGCGCGCCCAGGCTCACCGCGGTTTCGTGCGCGCGCGGGTCCGCGCCCTGCACCGCCGACAAGGTATAGGCAACGAGAATAGGAAAAGCCAGTATCGCCTGCCCCAGGATCATGGCGTCCTGGGTAAACAGCAGCGCGAACGAGCCCAACGGCCCCTGGCGCGACAGCAGCATGTACAGCACCAGGCCCACCACCACGGTCGGAAACGCGAGCAGGCTCTGCGTCAGCACTACCAGGGTGCGGCGCCCGGGAAAGCGGTGCATCGCCAGCAGGTAGCCGAGCACGACCCCGAGCGGGGCGGCAAGCGCCAGCCCCAGCAGCGCGACCTTGAGGGAGACGAACACGATACCCCACAGCTCTGGATCGCCGCCGAACAGCAGCCGGAACGCCGCGCCGGTCGCATCAAGCAAACTCATGCAGTAAAGCCTCCTGTATCATCTTCGTGCCGTGTCCACCAACGAAGCCATCATTCTCGCCGCGCTGTTCTTTTGCGTGGCCATTCCCTATACCACCGTCGGCCATGCCGGTGCATCGGGCTACATTGCCGCCATGGCCCTGATCGGCGTCGCGCCCGAAGTGATGCGCCCGACCGCGCTGGCGCTCAACGTCCTGATTGCCGCGTTTACCGCCTACCGTTTCCGGCAAGCGAGCTATTTCTCCTGGAGTGGGCTCTGGCCTTTTCTCGCCGGCTCGGTGCCGTTCGCCGCCCTGGGCGGGGCCCAGAAGCTCTCCCATGGCGGCTATTACGCCGCGGTCGGCGTGGTGCTGCTGCTCTCGGCGCTGTATCTCACCTGGCGCGCGCTCAACACTCTCGCGCTCGCCAGCGACGAAACGGTCCATGTGCGCAAGCTGCCGGCCGTGTTTATCGGCGCGGCGATCGGACTGCTCGCCGGACTGACGGGCACCGGCGGCGGCATTTTCCTCAGCCCGACGATCCTGTTCCTCGGTTGGGCCGGACCGAAGAGCACAGCCGGGATTTCCGCGCCCTTCATCCTGGTGAATTCGATCGTGGCGCTCGCCGCCGGCTCGTTCACGGTGCAGGTGTTGCCGGTCGGGCTGCCGCTGTTCGCGGCATGCGCGCTCGCCGGCGGGGTCGTCGGCACCTGGCTCGGTCTGCAGCGCCTGCGGCAGAAGCAATTGCTCCTGACCCTTGCGGTGGTGATGGCGCTCGCCGCGTTCAAGCTGCTGCTCACGGCCTAGCACGACCTTACTTCGCGGCGCTAGGGAAAAACAACTGCTCGCCGCTGACCTTGAACTCGGCGATCGTTTTCTGGCCTTCAGGCGAAGTAATCCAGTTGGCGAAGTCCATGGCGCCGTCGTAATTGAGCGCCGGATACTTGTTCGGATTGACGGCGATGACACCGTAAGGATTGAACATCTTCGGATCGCCGGCGAGCACGATGTCCAGGCCAGTCTTGGCGCGATAGGCGCCGTAGGTGGCGCGATCGGACAGGGTATATCCCTGCATCTCGCCCGCCATGGTCAGCACCTCGCCCATGCCCAGGCCGGCGGAAACGAACCAGGCACCCTTGGGCACGATGCCGGCCTGCTTCCAATAGCTTTTTTCCATCTGGTCCGTGCCGGAATTGTCGCCGCGCGAAATGAAACGGCTCTTGCTTTCGCCCAGCTGCTTGAACGCTTCGATGATGCTTTTCTGCTTCTTCATGCCGGCGGGATCCGACTGGGGGCCGACCAGGATGAAGTCGTTGTACATCACGTCCTTGCGGTTGACGCCATGGCCTTCGGCGATGAACTTATCTTCCGACGGTCGCGCATGCACCAGCAACACGTCCACGTCCCCGTTTTTGCCCAGTTCCATGGCTTTGCCGCTGCCTACCGAAATCACCTGCACCTTGCATTTGCATTTCGCTTCGTACTTGGGCAGCAGGACCTTGAACAGCCCGGAGTTTTCGGTGCTGGTGGTGGTCGCCAGCTTGATGTCCCGCGCCGCCACCGGACCTGTGGTACCCACCGTGAATGCGGTAAGCGCGAACAGCAATGCGAGTATTCTTCTCATGGCCAATCACCTCGAATCCAATATGATCGAAATTTCCCTGAATTTCTGATAAGTTACGCGAATACTATTCGATTGCGCGCGAGTTCCAAATATGAACAGGACTGCATAATGATTCGGGTAAAGCTTCAATACGAGTGGCAACTCCAGCCCGGCGGCGGCCACGGCGTCGAGCCGATTCTGTTCCGCGTGCTGTATGCCATGCACACGAGCGGTTCTCTGGCAGGTGCGGCGCGGGCGGTACAGTTGTCCTACCGGCACGTATGGGGCCTGGTGGGCAAATGGGAACGCATGTTCGGCAAGCCTCTGGTCAAACTGAGCCGCGGCCGCGGCGCGGAACTCACGCAATTCGGCCAGAAGCTGCTTTGGGCGGAACAGCTGGTGCAGGCGCGCCTCGCGCCGGAACTGGAGAGCGTGGGCCACGAAATCGAGCGCGTGCTTGCGCCGCTCCTCGATGTGAGCACAAATCGGCTCGCAATCCGTGCCAGCCACGATCTGGCGCTGGCGCAGTTGCGCGACCGGCTGGCGCGCAGCGACGGCCTGAAACTCGATCTGCGCTTCCTCGGCAGCCTCGACAGCCTGGCTGCCCTGTCCAAAGGCCAGTGCAGCCTGGCCGGATTTCACTTCGCCGAAGGCATGGAGCAGGCCGCGGCGGCGATGTTCCGCCGCTATCTGAAGCCGCGTCAGCACCAGCTGATCGGCCTCGCGACGCGCACCCAGGGCCTGATGGTGGCCAAGGACAATCCGCAGCGCATACACGACCTCAGCGATCTGACCAGAAAGGGCGTGCGCCTGATCAACCGCCAGCGCGATTCGGGCAGCCGCATCGAGTTCGATGAACTGCTCTACGGAGCCGGTATCGATCCGGTCGCCATAGACGGCTACCACACCGAGGAATTTACCCATCTCGCAGTGGCAGCCACGGTCGCCGGCGGCATGGCGGACGCCGGCTACGGCATCCGTCCTGCGGCCGCCCACTACGGCCTGGATTTCATCCCGCTGCTGACCGAGCGCTACTACCTCGCCTGCCGCAGGGATTCACTGGAACAACCGCTGCTGGCGAGGTTCATCAAACTGCTGCGCGGTGCGGAACTGCGTAAAATCCTGGCCTCGATGCCGGGATATGGCACATCCATCACCGGGAAATTCTACGATGTAAGCGATGCACTTCCGCCACGGCGTACCACCCCGGCGCTGGCACCATCAACTCTAGGAGAATCCGATGAAGCTCAGCGCGAGAAACACCATCAAGGGAACGATCAAGCAAGTCATTCTTGGCCCGGTCAGCGCCGAGGTGCTGCTGCGGGTCGCGCCCGGAATTGACATCGTCGCGGTGATCAGCACGTCTTCGGCGAAGGCGCTGAAGCTGAAAAAAGGAAAAAAAGCCTATGCGGTCATCAAGGCGAGCAGCGTGATGGTCGCCATCGATTGAGCTGCTGGTGACCGGCGGCTGAACTGATCCAGCGCTTGAATGGATCGCGGCAAGATCCGTCTTGAATCGCGACAAATAAGGGCCCGGAGCAGCGCATTCATTCAAGCACGACGAGCAGGTCCTTGACCGCGACCGTATCACCCGGCTTGACCAGCACCTGCCTGACCGTGGCGTCGCGCTCGGCAAGCAGCAAGGTCTCCATTTTCATCGCTTCCAGGGAAAGCAGAGGTTCGCCTTGCGCCACCCGCTGGCCCGGTTCGACCGCGACCGTCACCACGGTCCCGGGCATGGGCGCGCCTACATGGCCGGGATTGCGATCATCGATCTTGGGCCTGACCGCGACACTCACCAGCCCCGCCTTGGCCACGCGCACGACGCGCGGCTGGCCGTTCAACTCGAAGAACAGCTTGCAGTGTCCCTCTTCATCCGGCTCCGAGCGTCCCTGCAAGCGGATCAGCAGGGTCTTGCCGCGGGCGATCTCGACCTCGGTTTCCTCGCCATCGCGCAGTCCGCCGAAAAATACCGGCGTCGGTATCACGCTCACGTCGTCGTAGACCGCGCGGTGCCGGGCAAATTCCTGGAATACCTTCGGATACATGAGATAGGACGCGAGCTCCTGGTCGCTCGGCGTGCGCCCGATCGTTGCCGCCGCCTCGGCGCGCACCGCGGCGAAGTCCACCGGCGCAAGCAGTTCTCCCTGCCGGCCCGCGAGCGGTGCCTTGCCTTGCAGGATCTTGCGGCTGAGTTCCGGCGGAAACCCGCCGGGCGGAATGCCGACCTCGCCGCGAAACAGCGCAACGACCGAATCCGGAAAGGCAATCGCCTTGGCCGGGTTGCGCACGTCCTCCTCGGTAAGGCCATGCGACACCATGAACAGCGCCAGATCGCCGACCACCTTGGAGGTCGGCGTCACCTTGATGATGTCGCCGAAAAGCAGGTTCACCTGCGCGTAACACGCCTCCACCTGCTCCCAGCGCTGCGCGAGGCCCATGGCCCGCGCCTGCTCGCGCAAATTGGTGTATTGCCCGCCCGGCATCTCGTGCCGATAGACGCCGCTGCTGCCTGCGCGCATATCCGCTTCGAACGCGGCGTAGTAGCGGCGCACGCCTTCCCAGTAATGCGACAGGCCGCGAAGAGCTTCGGCGTTGAGGCCGGTATCGCGCTCGCTCCCGGCGAGCGCGGCGGCAATCGCTCCCAGGCTGGGTTGCGAGGTCAGCCCGCTCATCGCATCGAACGCACAGTCGACCGCGTCCACCCCGGCATCGACGGCCGCCAGCACGCTTGCCGCGGAAATGCCGCTGGTGTCGTGGGTGTGAAAATGCAGCGGCAGCCCGACTTCGCGCCGCAGGGTCTCGACCAGCAGGCGCGCCGCGCGCGGCCGGCAGACCCCGGCCATGTCCTTGATGCCGAGAATGTGGGCGCCGGCGCGCTCGAGTTGCTTTGCCAGATCGACGTAGTAAGCGAGATTGTACTTGGCGCGCGCAGCATCGAAAATGTCGCCCGTATAGCAGATCGCCGCCTCGCACAGCGCGCCGCTCTCGCGCACCGCGTCGATCGCCACGCGCATATTGGCCACCAGATTGAGCGAGTCGAAGACGCGAAACAGGTCGACGCCACCGCGCGCGGCCTCGGCGACAAAATAGCGCACCACGTTGTCCGGGTAGTTGCTGTAGCCCACGGCGTTGGAAGCGCGCAACAGCATTTGCAGCAGAATGTTCGGCACCCGGCTGCGCAGCGCCGCCAGTCTCTCCCAAGGATCTTCGCGCAGAAAACGCATCGCCACGTCGAAGGTCGCCCCGCCCCAGCATTCGAGCGACAGCAGCTCGGGGACCAGGCGCGCGTAGTGCGGCGCGATCTCGAGCATGTCGTGGCTGCGCATGCGCGTGGCGAACAGCGACTGATGCGCATCGCGCATGGTGGTGTCGGTGACGAGGAGGCGCGGCGTCTCGCGCATCCAGCGCGCAAAACCCTCGGCGCCGAGCTGGCGCAGGCGATCGCGCGTGCCCGCGGGGATCGGCGCCGCCAGATCGCAGGACGGCTTGCGCGGCTTTGCCGGCGCGCCGTCGGCTGGCTTGCGGCCTTTCATTTCCGCGTTGCCGTTGATCACCACGTCGCCGATGAATTGCAGCAGCTTGGTCGCGCGGTCGCGCCGCTGCTGCATCAGCAGCAGTTCCGGGGTCTCGTCGATGAAGCGCGTGGTGCATTCGCCGCGCACGAACAGCGGATGCGCGATGACGTTTTCCAGGAACTGCAGATTGGTGGCGAGGCCGCGCACGCGGAATTCGCGCAGCGCCCGGTCCATGCGCGAAATCGCCTCGTCCGCCGTATGTCCCCAGGCGGTGACCTTGACCAGCAGCGAGTCGTAGAACGGCGTGATTACCGCGCCCGAATAGGCGGTGCCGCCATCCAGGCGGATGCCGAAGCCCGCCGCGCTGCGATAGGCGGTGATGCGGCCATAGTCAGGCATGAATCCGTTCTCGGGGTCTTCGGTGGTCACCCGGCACTGCAGCGCGTGGCCGTTTTGCCGGATGTCCTCCTGCCGCGGAACGAAGGCATCCGGATCGCCGATGCGCGCGCCTTCACTGATGCGGATCTGCGCCTTGACTATATCGACGCCGGTAATCGCCTCGGTAACGGTGTGCTCGACCTGGATGCGCGGGTTCACTTCGATAAAGTAGAAACCGCCGCTGTCGGCGTCCATCAGAAATTCCACCGTGCCGGCGTGCGTGTAGCCCGCCGCGCGCGCGATCGCCAGCGCCGACCGGCATAGTTCGGCGCGCACGTCCTCGGATAGATAAGGCGCGGGGGCGCGCTCGACTACCTTTTGATTGCGCCGCTGCACGGTGCAGTCACGCTCGTACAGGTGCACCAAGTTTCCGTGCAGGTCGCCCAGCAGCTGCACCTCGACGTGGCGCGCGCGCCGCACCAGTTTCTCGACATAGACTTCATCGCTGCCGAATGCGGCCAGCGCTTCGCGCCGCGCCGCTTCCATCGCGTTCGCCAACTGCGCCTCGGATTCGACCACGCGCATGCCGCGCCCGCCCCCGCCCCAGCTTGCCTTGAGCATCACCGGATAGCCGACGGCGGCAACCAGGCGCCTGGCCTCCTCGCCATCGGGCGGCAGCGCCCCCGTGGCCGGCATCACCGGCACGCCCACCGATTTCGCCAACTCGCGCGCGCTCACTTTGTTTCCCAGCGTTCGCATCACCTCGGGCCGCGGACCGATGAAAATGAGCCCGGCCCGCGCACAGGCCTCTGCGAATTCCGGATTCTCGGAGAGGAAACCGTAGCCGGGATGGATCGCGTCCACATGCGCCTCGCGCGCCACCCGGATGATGTCCTCGATATCCAGATATGCGGCAATCGGCTTCTCTCCGGCGCCGATCTGATAGCCCTCGTCGGCCTTGGAACGGTGCAGGGCGAAGCGGTCTTCCGCAGAGAATACGGCGACCGTTCGAATACCCATCTCCGCGGCTGCGCGCATCACGCGGATTGCGATTTCACTGCGGTTGGCGACGAGAATGCTGCCGATTTTTCTCATAATCCTGTCCTGTCCTGATCGGAAGGCGTCTACGCTGCGCAGGGACCGCTACGTCCGGCGAAATTCGAATCATGCCAGAGTTCGTGGCGCAGATTCCGGATTAAACACTCTTCACCGTCATTGCGCATCCCGTGCGGAAGCGGTATATTTCCGGCATCGGGAAATGCAGACTCCCGGTCAGACGGTGTCCCGTCCAAGTTCTGCGATTTTGATTGCGCGAGGATACTCATGGACACCGTTATCTCCAGCAATTCGATTTCGCAACTTCTTCAACATTCGAATTCCAAGTGGGTCACGCGCGCGCGCCCGAAGATCGATCGCATCGCCTGTCCCTGGCTGATCCGGCGTTTCATCGACCCGCGCGCACAATTCCTGTACGTTCCCTCGGCCGAGGTGTGCGCAGTTGCCAAGGCCGAGCAGGCTATCCCTTATGACGTGCCGGACGTGCAATTCTCCCACCGCGGCGAGCTGTGCAGCTTCGATGCTTTCCTCGCGGACTTCGAACTCGACGATCCCGCACTCGCCGATCTGGCGCTGATCGTGCGCGGCGCCGACACCGGCAAACCCGAACTGACGCCGCAATCGCCGGGCCTGCTCGCCGTCTCGCTCGGGCTCTCGCTCAACTATCCCGACGACCATGCCATGCTCGAGCAGGCCATGGTGATCTACGACGCCTTCTACGCCTGGATCCGCTCGAGACGCGCACAGGTCCACAACGCCGACCAGTTCAAGAAACCATCATGACCCGGGATACGCAGCAAGCCCCCGCGCCAGTGAGCGCCGGCGAAGCCTTCTGGTACTGGCTCAAGCTCGGCTTCGTCAGCTTCGGCGGCCCCACCGGGCAGATCGCGATGATGCACCACGATCTGGTGGAGAGGCGGCGCTGGATTTCCGAGAGGCGCTTCCTGCATGCGCTCAATTACTGCATGCTGCTGCCCGGCCCCGAAGCCACCCAGCTCGCCACCTACATCGGCTGGATGATGCACCGCACCTGGGGCGGCATCATCGCCGGCGTGCTGTTCGTGCTGCCCTCCATGTTCATCCTGATGGCGCTCACCTGGATTTATCTCGTGTTCGGCAAGGTGCCCCTGGTCGCGGGCATCCTCTACGGCATCAAGCCTGCGGTCACCGCCATCGTCCTGTTTGCCGCGTACCGCATCGGCTCGCGCGCGCTCAAGAACGCCGCGCTGTGGGCGATCAGCGCCGCGGCCTTCGTCGCCATTTTCGCTCTTAAGGTCCCCTTCCCCTACATCGTGCTGGCCGCCGGCATCATCGGCGCAGTCGGCGGGCGCATCGCTCCGTCGAAGTTCGTCACCGGCGGCGGGCACGGCGCAGCCGGCAGGAGCTATGGCGCCGCGATCATCGACGACGATACCCCCACGCCCGCGCACGCGCGCTTCGCCTGGCGGCGCTTGATCGGCTTCACCGCTGCGGGCCTCGCGCTCTGGGCAGGGGCGTTGGTTTGGCTCTACGCCCTGCATGGCTGGGACGGAACGCTGACCCAGATCGGATGGTTTTTCACCAAGGCGGCGCTGCTGACCTTCGGCGGCGCCTACGCCGTGCTGCCCTATGTGTACCAGGGCGGCGTGGAAACCTATGGCTGGCTCACGCCGACGCAGATGATAGACGGGCTCGCACTGGGCGAAACCACGCCCGGGCCGCTGATCATGATCGTGACCTACGTCGGATTCGTCGGCGGCTGGACCAAGCAGCTGTTCGGCGCGGATGCGGCGGCGCTGGTCTGGGCCGGCATCGCCGGCGGCGCAGTGGCCACCTTTTTCACCTTCCTGCCGTCCTACCTTTTCATCCTCATCGGCGGCCCGCTGGTCGAGGCCACGCACGGCGACCTGAAATTCACCGCGCCGCTCACCGGCATCACCGCGGCGGTGGTCGGCGTGATCCTCAACCTCGCAGTGTTCTTCGCCTGGCACGTGCTGTGGCCGGCCGGATTCAGTGGCGGCTTCGAGTGGTTCTCCGCCCTCACCGGCATTGCCGCGTTCATCGCCTTGTTCAGGTTCAAAGCCGGTATCATCCCGGTGATCCTGGCTTGCGGCATAGCCGGATTGGCTTACACTCTGTTGCTTTGACGCGATCCTCAGGAGGAAAAATGGCAGCCTATCTCGTGGTCGATATCGACGTGACCAATCCGGCGCAGTTCGAGGAATACAAGAAACTCGCGCCGGCGGCGATCGCCAAGTACGGCGGGCGCTACCTCATTCGCGGCGGCGCCTACGAGGCCATCGAAGGCAATTGGAAACCGCAGCGACTGACGCTAGTGGAGTTCGATTCAATGGAGAAAGCCAAGGCCTTCTACAACTCGCCGGAATACCAGGTGGCGATCAAGGCACGCGCCGGGGCGGCGAATTTCAAGGCGCTGCTGGTGCAGGGAGTGTAGACCCTCAGTGATCCTGCAGTTCAACCGTCTTGAACTCGGCCGGCAGCACCACTTCGAGAATTTCTATGTCGTTCGAATGCCCCAGCTCCCGATGGCGAATGCCCGGGGGCTGGTAGGCGCAGGAACCGGCCTCTAGCAGCACCTCGCCTACGCCTTCGTAGTCGAATTTGATCCAACCTTTCAGAATATAGACCAGCTGGAATTCGGTTTCGTGCCAGTGGGTCTTGCCGATAAACTCGCCGCCGGGCCGCGCACGGATCACATGGGCCAAGGCCTTGCCGCCGGTTGCATCCTTGACACCGAGATCGCGATATTCGAAGAATGCGCGCAAGCCGTCGGCCTTGAACGCGCTGCCTTTCAGGTGGCTGACACTGAATTTCAGTTTGGACATTTTTCTCCCCTCTCACGCACGAATTTCCGCTAAACAAAAAGGGCGCCATGGCGCCCTTTTTTCCGATGGCCGTTCTGACTATTTCTTGGCCGCCGGCTTGATTCCCTTGGCATCTGCCGCGGGCGTGCCACCCTTGGGCTGTCCCTTCTTGTAGCGTTCGACCACCCGGTCCTGGGATTTCGCCAGTAACTCTGCGTCTTTCTTGGCGGCGTCGGCAGCCTTCGACTTGGCTTCCTCGGCCTTGGCCTTGGCCGCGTCGTCCATCGGCGGAGCGGGGATCTTGGCCTGCGCCAGCCCCGCGCTCAATGCAAAAGCCAGCACCCCTGCCATCAGCAATCTTGCGGTTTTCATTTCAGCCTCCTCAGTGTTGTGTCTGCGGCGCAGTCGTCGTGGCAGCTGCGGCCGGCGTGCCCGACGGCAACTCTCTCCTGCCGGCTTTGACGTCCTCGTACCAGTATTGCGCATGCTCGCGCGCCCAGGTCTCGTCCACGTAGCCGTTACGCATCCCCTCGTAAGCGCCGGTCGTTCCCACGGTGCCCAGATAAATATGGGAAAGCCCCCAGGTGATGAACAGAATCGCGGAAATGACATGCACGATATTGGCAAGCATCATGAGCCAGCGCGGCTGATCGAAATTGGGAAAATCCAGCACCAGGCCGCTCGCGCTCGAAATCGCGCCAAGGCCGATCACGCCACCCCAGAACCAGATTTTCTCCATCGCATTGAAGCGATTGGAGGGCACTACTTCCCCGGTAAACACACCGCCGACCTTGACCAGCCAGTTGAAATCACCGGCGCTCGGAAAATTGTCGCGGATGAAGATCACCACGAAAACCACGATGCTGAACATGAAAATCGGCCCGACGAAGTTATGCAGATTCTTTCCGAGTTCTGCAAGCCAGCTGAACAGCGTGTGGCCGATCACGGGCAACAGCACATACTTGCCGAACAGCATGATCAGGCCGCTGATGGCAAGAATGCAAAAACTGATCGCCACGGTCCAGTGCGCCATGCGCTCGAAACTGGAGAAGCGCTCGATCATTTTGCCGCTCGGCGGACTGTGCAGCCCCATCGGCCCGCGCAACTTGTAGAACAGGCCAATCGCGATCAGCGTCAGCACCACCCACCAGCCGCCGTAGAGCGTAATCGGGCCGTTCCTGAGCTTGCGCCAGGTCTCGCCGTAGGTCTGGATCAGAACACCGGTCTCGCGCCCCTTCACCGCGGTGTACTCCTCCTTGCCCGAGCGCACGTCGCGCCATGTGGGCGCGTTGTTGCCCGGCTGCACCTGTTGGCGTTGTGCCTGACTTTCCTGCCCCCGGCTTTCCTGTGCCTGAGCCATCCCGCCGAGGAACGGCAGCAGCAGCACCAGCCCGAGGAAGAAATGCCGCACGCCTGCAAAATTGACTCGCATGACTCCTCCTTATTCGACGCGTGCGTATTCGTTCTGGCTCTGGCTGCGCGATCTGAGGGCGCTCTCCCAACTGCTCTTGTCGCCCTTGCTCCACTTGGAAGTGGTGTAAAGGCTGGAGCCAGGTTCGTTCTCCCAGGGTTTGGTATCGGATTTGCCCTGGTACTTGCCCTGCTGGTACGCGATCACCTGCTCGGTTTCGCCACAGCCGGCCAGCCCGGCGGCAACGACAAGAGCAGCAACGGCAACTACGAGCTTGCGTGCGCGGATCATGATTTCGCTCCTTTCGGTGTCTGCTGCTGCGGATTGCCGGGCTTGCCGTAGGCCGTGCTCCAGCCCCACACTTCCGCGCCCTTGCCGCGCTTGAGCGCGCGATCGCGGAAAATGTCGGCGATGACGTCGCCGTCGCCGCCCAGCAGCGCCTTAGTCGAACACATCTCGGCGCAGGCGGGGAGCTTGCCCTGCGCCAGGCGGTTGGAACCGTACTTGGCGAACTCTTCCTTGGAGTTGTCTTTCTCCGGACCGCCGGCGCAAAAGGTGCACTTGTCCATTTTGCCGCGCATGCCGAAAGCGCCCGCCTGCGGGAACTGCGGCGCGCCGAACGGACAGGCGTAGAAGCAATAGCCGCAGCCTATGCACAGGTCCTTGTCGTGCAGCACCACGCCTTCCTCGGTGCGGTAGAAGCAGTCCACCGGACACACCGCCATGCACGGCGCGTCCGAGCAGTGCATGCAGGCAACCGAGATCGATTTCTCGCCCGGCACGCCGTCGTTGAGGGTCACCACGCGGCGCCGGTTCACGCCCCAGGGCACCTCGTTCTCCTGTTTGCAGGCAGTCACGCAGCCATTGCACTCGATGCAACGCTCGGCATCACAAAGGAACTTCATTCTGGCCATATTCTTCTCCTCTTAATCTGATTTGGGGGATATGCAAGGGGGCATGCCCCCTTGCTCCAGTTAGGTGTCTCCCCTTATCCTTGAAATTTCTCGATCTGGCACAGCGTGGTCTTGGTTTCCTGCATCATGGTCACCGAATCGTAGCCGTAAGTGGTCGCAGTGTTGACCGCCTCGCCGCGCACGATCGGCGCGGCGCCGTCGGGGTAGTAGTCGAGCATGTCCTTGCCCATCCACCAGCCGGAGAAGTGAAACGGCAGGAACACCGTGTCCGGACCAACCCGTTCCGTGACCTGCGCCATGACCTTGAGCTGGGCTCCCGTCGGCGTCTTCACCCACACGTACTCGCCATTGCGGATGCCGCGGTCGTTGGCCGACTTCGGATTGATCTCCACGAACATGTTCTGCTGCAGTTCGGCCAGCCACGGGTTGGAGCGCGTTTCCTCGCCGCCGCCTTCGTACTCGGTCAGGCGGCCGCTGGTCATGATCAGCGGAAACTCCTTGGAGATGTTCTTGTTTTTCTCCTGCACCGACTTGTACAGCGTCGGCAGGCGCCAAAACGCCTTCTTGTCGTCGTGCGTTGGATACTTCTCCACCATGTCCGGCCGCGGCGAGTACAAGGGCTCGCGGTGCAGCGGCACGCCATCGGGGAAGTTCCACACCACGGCGCGCGCCTTGGCATTCCCAAAGGGGTGGCAGCCATGCACCTTCATCACCACGCGCTGGATGCCGCCGGAGAGGTCAGTCTTCCAGTTCTTGCCTTCCGCCGCCACCTTCTCGGCTTCGGTCAGGTCATCCCACCAGCCCAGTTTCTTCAGCAGCACATGGTCGAATTCAGGATAGCCAGTGGTGAGTTCGGCGCCCTTGGAGTGGGAACCGTCCTCGGCGAGCAGGTTCACGCCGTCCTTCTCCACGCCGAAGTTGGCGCGGAAGTTGCCGCCGCCGTCCATCACGTGGCGCTCGGTCATGTACAGGTTGGGCGAGCCCGGATGCTTCATCTCCGGCGTGCCATAGCAGGGCCAGGGCAGGCCGAAATAATCGCCGTCGCACGGTCCGCCCTTGGCGCGCAAGGTCTTCACGTCGAACGTGGCCATGTGCTTCATGTGCAGCTTCAAGCGCTCGGGGCTCTGGCCGGTGTAGCCTATGGTCCAGGTGCCGCGGTTGAATTCGCGCGTGATGTCCTCGATCACCGGCTCGTCTTTCACCACCTGGATGTTCTGCTTGCCGTCCTTCTTGCCTACCAGCTGGTCGGCGAATCCGAACTTCTTCGCGAACAGGTACATGATGGTCTGGTCGGGCTTGGCTTCGAACAGCGGCTCGATCACTTTCTCGCGCCATTGGAGCGAGCGGTTGGAGGCGGTGACGCTGCCCGAAGTCTCGAACTGTGTTGCCGCCGGCAGCAGGTACACGCCGTCCTTCCTGACCATGGCCGCCATCGCCGCGGTGGCCGACGGATACGGATCGATCACCACCAGCATGTCGAGCTTCTTCATCGCCTCGACCATTTCCTTGCCGCGCGACTGGCTGTTGGGCGCGTGGCCCCAAAAAATCATCGCGCGCAGGTTCGAATCCTGGTCGATCAATTCGTTCTTCTCGGTCACGCCGTCGATCCAGCGCGATACCGTGATGCCGGGTTTATTCATCATGCCCGGGGCGTACTGTTTCTTCAGCCATTCAAGATCGACATTCCAGACTTTCGCCCAGTGCGCGAAGGCGCCGGGGACGATGCCGTAGTAACCGGGTAGCGAATCCGGGTTCGGACCGATGTCTGTTGCGCCCTGCACGTTGTCGTGGCCGCGGAAAATGTTGGCGCCGCCGCCCATCTTGCCGATATTGCCCAGCGCGAGCTGGAAAATGCAGAACGCGCGCACCATGGCGTTGCCGATGGTATGCTGGGTCTGCCCCATGCACCAGACGATGCTCGAAGGCCGGTTCTTGGCCATGGTCTCGGCGATCTTGTAGCAGTCCTCCTCGGACACGCCGCACACTTCCTGCACCCGCTCGGGCGTCCACTTCATCACCTCGTCCTTGACCTTCTCCATGCCGTAGACGCGGTCGTGGATGTACTGCTTATCCTCCCAGCCGTTCTTGAACACGTGGTAAAGCACGCCATAGATGACCGGAATGTCGGTGCCGGAGCGGATGCGCACGAAGTGGTCGGCCTTGGCCGCGGTGCGGGTAAAGCGCGGGTCGGCGACGATGATCTTGCAACCGGTCTCCTTCGCATGCAGCACGTGCAGCATCGATACCGGGTGCGCCTCGGCCGCGTTCGAACCCATGAACCAGATCGCTTTTGCGTTCTGCATGTCGTTGTAGGAGTTGGTCATCGCGCCGTAACCCCAGGTGTTGGCGACGCCCGCGACCGTGGTCGAGTGGCAGATGCGCGCCTGGTGGTCGGTGTTGTTGGTGCCGAACAGGCGCACGAACTTGCACATCAGGTAGGCCTGCTCGTTATTGTGCTTGGAGGATCCCACCCAGTAGGTGGCGTCCGGGCCGCTCTCCTTCCTGATCGCGAGCAGCTTGTCGCCGACCTCGTTGATCGCCTGTTCCCAGGTAATGCGCTTGTACTTGCCGTTCTCCAGCTTCATCGGATACTTCAGACGGTGCGAATGCTCGGTCATGCCGTGCTCGCGCACCGCCGCGCCCTTGGCGCAATGCGCGCCCAGATTGAGCGGCGAATCGAATACCGGTTCATGCCTTACCCATACGCCGTTCTGCACCACGGCGTCGATGGCGCAACCGACGGAGCAGTGCGTGCACACGGTGCGCTTGATTTCGACTTTGCCACCTTCCTCCTTCGTCGCGCCTGTGGCCTCGGCCTTGCCTATCAGGTTGAAAGGCAACTGGCTCGCGAACGCGCCCGCGCCTGCGGTCACGCCGGAGCGCTTGAGAAAGGTGCGGCGGTCTATGGTTTTGGCCAGCATGCCGGCAAGACCTCTGGCGAGGCGGCTCTGTGCCGGGGACGTGGTTGCGGATTTCCGGGTAAGTGACATGGCGCCTCCTCAGACCTTGGCGGTACGATAATAATTGCGGACGTGCGCGGACGCCTGGTAGCCCTGCGTTAGCTTCTTGTCGGCTCCGGTCGCGACCGGCTGCGCTCGCGGCACAGTCTTCGCGACAATCGCGGCTGCGCCGGCAGCGCCGCTCGCGCCGACCGCAAGCAGGAAATTCCTGCGGCTCAGTTTGGCTTTGTTTTCACTCATGCTGGTCTCCTCGCAAAAAACAACGCTATTGGGCTATTTCAAATGATTCAGCTTCCACATCCAGAAATGCCTTGGTGAATCGCGCCACGTGTTTATAAAAATTGGTATTGGGCGAAACCGTCACTGCATCGCAAACGATTGCATAACAGGGGACAAGATACCGCAAAAAGAATGATTTTTGTTTCTGCACTGCAACATCGGAACCAAAAAAAATGAGGTGGCGCATCACTTCACACAGACCGGAGAAGTGATCCTCGTATTCCGCCACGCCGTGGTCGCGCCCCAGGCCCATTGCGGCGAGATCGGCGCGCAGCTGCACCAGCACGTTTTCTTTCATGGATTCAGCGAGATATTGAGTCACATAAGGCGTTATCTCGGCTTTGCCGGTACCGACAAATACGCTGTCGTACTCCGCCTGTGCCGCCTCCGCATCCATCGCCCCCGCCGCCGCGCCCAGCGCTCGCCAAGCCGCGGCCAGGGGAGCGTTTTCGCCGGCGCCCGCGATATCATCGGCGCCGGCGATGGCTGCGAGCAAGGCGGCGTCCGGTCCGGCGTAGAACAGGCGCGCTATCAGCGCATAAAAATCGGCGCGCGCCTGATCCTCCTCGAACACGGGCTGGGCGGATGCGAGGGGAGCGGACTGGCCGTTCACGATCGGATACCGAAGATGGTTTCTTCGTTCTTGTTTTCCATCATGTCAACGACGCGGCAATCGCCGCACATCTGCAGCCGCGCGAGGCCGCTGCCGGCAAACATGGGATGCGTGCCCAGCTTGCCCACCATGTTGTCTACCATCTGCTTGTTGCCGAAAGGTTTGCCGCAGCGCACGCAGTTGAACGGAACCGCCTCGTGCAGCACTTGTTCCGTCTTGGCCTGGGGACTGAGCAGCAGCCGGGGCGCGAGGGAAATCGCCTTCTCCGGGCAGGTGTTGGCGCACAGGCCGCATTGCACGCAATTGCGCTCGATGAACTTAAGCAAAGGCTGCTCGCGGCCATCGACCAGGGCCGAGACCGGACAGGCGCCGACGCAAGCCATGCACAGCGTGCAAGTGGCGCGGTTGATCCTGACCTGGCCCCAGGGCGCGCCCGGTTCCAGCGCGATCTCCTGTTGCGGCGTGGGCGCAAGCCGCGCCAGGTGCTCGATTGCGAATTCCAGGGTGGTGCGTTTATCCTGGCTCAGGTTGAAACCTGCCGCATCTGCGACCGTCCGGGCCGGCGCGAGCGCCCATACCTCGCGCTCCAACACGGCCGCATCTCCGGTGGCGAGCAGCTTGAAGTGCATGCCGGCGTAGCCCAGCGCGCTGACTATGGTTTGGGCATGGCGCATTTGTTTTTCCACCGCCGGGCCGTATTCATCGGCCTCTTGCGCGTTCGCCAGCAGCACGGCCTGGCTGGCGCCGTAGGCGAGAGCGCCGAGCAGCGTATCGATGCCGAGCGCGGCGACACTATGCACTTCCAGGGGTATCACCCGCGCCGGCAGGCCGCCGCTTTTCCCCGCCTGCGCGCGGCGGCCGACCCTGGCAATCAGATCGCGGCTCGTGCCCGCATTGTGGAACAGGACGCAAGCGTCTTCTCCGCCGGCGTCGCGATAGGTGCGGAGCAAAGTCTTGAGCCGCCGCCCAAATTCGGGCACGCGCGGATAGACATGGGTCATCGCGCCCGAGGGGCACACGGTGGCGCAGCCGCCGCAGCCCATACACAGGTGCGGCTCCACCTTCACGCCGTCGCCATCAGCGGAAATCGCACCGGTGGAGCAGGTGTCGATACAATTGCTGCAGCCTTCTTTGGCCGAGCGGCTGTGCGCACAAATCCTCGCGTTATAGACGAAGTACTTCGGCTTCTCGAACTCGCCCACCAGTTGCGCCAACTGCCCTGCGGCCAGGGCCTGCGCGAGCGGATCACGCCCCGGCGCGAGATAGCCTTGCGGCGGCTGCGCCAGCTTGATGCCGGGCTCGGCGCCGAGATCGAGCACCAGATTGAAACGTTCGCTGCGCGCGCGCGCCACGCGTTCGAAATCGATGGCGCCGATGTCGCCGCAGGCCTTGACGCAGGCACGATGCGATTTGCATTTGGCCGGATCTATCTGGTAGCTGAAATCGATAGCCTGTTCCGGACAGACGTTGACGCAGGCATTGCAGCGCGTACACACCTCCAGGTCGATCGGGTTGGCCTGCTCCCAGGCGACTTCGAACGCACCTAGATAGCCGCTGATCGACTGCAGCCTGCCCGACCAGACCGGATAGCCGCGCACCGCCGGAAGCTCGGCACCCGAGCCCGCGACCGCCGCGCCGTGGGTCACCAGCACGCTCACTTCGAGTTGCTCCTTGAGCCGCTCGGCCCAGGGCAGTGCGACTCCCGCCGGACCTATGACGAGCAGCTGTCCGTCCGAGCGGTAGCTGACGCTGGCCACCGGTTCGGGCTCGGGCAAGCCGGCCAGCGCGAGCAGCGCCGCGATCTTGGGCGTGGCGTGTCTCGATTCCTTCGACCAGCCGGCGGTCTCGCGTATGTTGACGAACTTGAGCTCGTGCTTTGCCCCGGCCTGTTCGGCGAGTTCGGCGAACAGCGGCGCCTCCTGTGTGCACGCCACCAGGCAATCGCCGCCCTGGAGGGCTTCGTGAAAGGCGCCGGCTTCGCGCCGGCAGAGTTCGGTATGGATGGTGATGGGCGAGCCGAGCTTCAATGCGCCCGCCAAAGCCTTGGCGTCCAGCGCCATGGTCTGGTTGCAATTGCACAGCTTGATGGTCATGTCCATCGACATCTTCTTATAATGATTTGTCCGCGCGACCCGTCGAACGCGGGTTCCTCCAGCGCATGTATATACTACAAGCTAACAAAAACCCCAGTCTAGTTATTTCTGCTGCCTTCCGCCGGCGCCGCTGCGGCGGCGGCAGTCGCGACCTGCGCATCCTCATCGGACGCGCTTGCCGGTGGCGGTTCCGGCAGCGCGCTCGCGTCCGCTGCCGCCACGGGCGAAGCGGCCGCAGCGCCCGCGGCCGCTTCGCTCGCGCTTTCGGCTGTTTTCTTCTCGTCGTCGAACAGAAACAGCTCTTTCGCTTGATTCAGTTGGCGCAGCATCGCCGCGGGAATGGGATCGGCCAAGGAGTAGTCGTCAATATAGGTGTCCAGGCCGTCCATGACGTTGAACTGCGGGTCGCTGAACAGTTTTTTCAAAGCCGTACGGCGCAGCTTTTCGTCCACCTGCGGGTCGAAGAACTCCCGGTACCCGGCGCTGCCGCCCTGCGGCAATCCCGGCGCTGCCGGTCCCGCCGCGGGCGCGGACAACACGGGCAGCGCGTCAGGCGCGGCGACTGGCAATTGGGTCGCCTGCGCGGCGCCGGCGGGCGCATCCTCTTTCGCTTCCAGCTTGCGTCGCGACCAGCGCGAGAGAAAGGGTTCCTTGTCGTCCACGGCCCTAATCCCTTTTCGCACCCTTGAACGAGGGCGGACGGCTGCGCCGCTTGGGCTCGGGTTTGTAATGCTGGTTGACGAACTCACCCAGCCAGTCGCACATGTCGCGCGGCATGGGTGCGGTGTCCACCTGTTCGTCCGCGTCCATGAAGCGCGCCGCTTCGCCATAGCTGACGGTGACGAACTTCGGCACGGCCAGCTCCTCCTCCATGCGCCAGATAATGAACACGCAGGGCTGCGCCGCCGACAGGTTGAGGTAGTAGTTCTCGGCTTCGTCGCGATGCAGCTCCAGTCCGAAGCCGCCGTGCAGCCATTGCGCGCGCGCGCAGTCCTGCAGCAACGCGCGCGGCGTCGCGGCGTCGCCGGGATCGGGAACGATGCCGATGGCCTCCCAGGCATGCGCTTGCCAGCGATTGGCGAGCGCGCGCCGCTCCATGATTACTGCGATCGGAAATGCCGGGTGGTTCATACCTGGCAACTATACTAGCGTGGCGGTCGCTCTGCTATCATGTAGAGACTGCTTCAATACGAAGAAACCACATGACGGAAAGGGTTATCGCGCTGGTCGACGCAGGGCGGCACAAGCCCCTGCCGCCGGCTGCCGCGCTCGGCGCGGGACCGGCGCGCGACCGGCTCGGCCGTGCTCTGCGCGACTTGCGCATCTCGGTCACCGACCGCTGCAATTTCCGCTGCGTCTATTGCATGCCGAAGGAAGTGTTCGGCAAGGACTACCCTTACCTGGCGCACAGCCAGTTGCTGACTTTCGAGGAAATCACGCGGCTGGCGAAAATTTTCACGGATCACGGCATCGAGAAAATCCGGCTTACCGGCGGCGAACCGCTGTTGCGCAAGAACATCGAGCGCCTGATCGAAATGCTGGCCGCGATCACCCTGCCCAGCGGCAAGAGCGTCGAACTTACGCTCACCACCAACGGCTCATTGCTGGCGAAAAAAGCGCGCACACTCAAGGACGCGGGCCTACGGCGCGTCACCGTGAGCCTGGATGCGCTGGACGACCCGACCTTCATGGCGATGAACGATGCCGACTTCCCGGTAGCCAAGGTACTCGCCGGCATAGCCGCCGCGGATGCGGCCGGCCTGGCGCCGGTGAAAATCAACATGGTGGTGAAACGCGGCGTGAACGAGCATTCGATCCTGCCGATGGCGCGCCGGTTCAAAGGGACGGGCCACGTGCTGCGCTTCATCGAGTTCATGGACGTGGGCGCGACCAACGGCTGGCGCATGGACGACGTGATTGCGTCGCGCGAGCTCATCCGCATGATCAATGCGGAAATGCCGCTCGAACCGATCGATCCCAATTACCCGGGCGAAGTCGCCGAGCGCTGGCGCTACCGCGACGGCTCGGGCGAGATCGGCGTCATCTCCTCGGTGACCCAGGCGTTCTGCCGCTCCTGCACCCGCGCGCGCATCTCCACCGAGGGTATGCTCTACACCTGCCTGTTCGCCACATCCGGTTACGACTTTCGCGCCTTGCTGCGCGGGGGCAAATCGGACGCGGACATCCGCGCGGCGATCGCCGCCGTGTGGGGCGCGCGCGACGACCGCTACTCCGAGATCCGCACCGCGGAAACAGCGAAACAGCGCAAGATCGAAATGTCGTACATCGGCGGCTGAGGATGCCGGCGCGCCCGACCGTTATGCGTATGACGATTTCGCCATGAAACCGCACTATCGTCCTGAAATCACCCGCGCCAGCCGTCCGCTCACTTTCGACGTCGAGGCGATCAACGAACGCGGCGAAATGGTGCCCACCGCCATCGCCGGCGAAAACCCGCTGACGCTGTACGTCGACAAGCGCGAGATCGTCACCCTGATGACCCTGGGCCAGGCGCCGGAAGCCCTGGCCGTCGGCTACCTGCGCAACCAGCGGCTGGTGCAATCGATCGCAGAAATCGCGGCGGTGCAGGTGGACTGGGAGACCGAGTCGGTGGTGGTGACCACGTGCAAGGCCACGGGCACGGCGGCGCGCGCGCGCGCGCGGGGCATGACCGACAAAATGAAAAAGCGCACCGTCACCACCGGCTGCGGCCAGGGGACCGTGTTCGGCGACCTGATGGAGGAAATCGACAAGGTGAGGCTGCGCGACGACGTTCGTCTTTCCGAGGAAACACTCTATGCGCTGATGGATCAGGTGCGCCACCATGAAACCATCTACAAAAACGCCGGCGCGGTGCACGGCTGCGCCCTGGCGACCAACGAGCCGGGCGCGAGCCGCATCCTGAGTTTCGTCGAAGACGTGGGGCGGCACAACGCCGTGGACGCGATCGCCGGGCAGATGTGGCTGGAGGACGTGGACGGCTCGGACAAGATTTTCTATACGACCGGGCGGCTCACCTCGGAAATGGTGATCAAGGCGGCGCAGATGTCCATCCCGTTCCTCGTATCGCGCTCGGGCCTGACGCAGATGGGCCACACGATCGCCCAAAAAACAGGCATCACCATGATCGGCCGCGCCACCGGCAAGCACTACCTGCTGTTCACCGGCAGGCAGCGTTTCGTCAAATCCCTGAGCCCTACCCTGGTCGCCTAGCTCCGCCCCGTCCCGGCCGCGGACAGCGTCGACAGGTAGATCCCCGGCAGAATCAATGCCGCGCCCACCCAATGAAAATTCCGCACCGGCTCGCCCAGCACCAGCCAGGCGGTGGCCGCCGCGTAGATCGGCCCCAGGTAAAGCACCACGCCGACGCGCGCCGCTCCAAGCTCGCGCTGCATGAACGAATAGGCGAGGTAGGCCCCGAGCCCGGGAAATAGTGCGACAGCCAGAACGTAGCCGAAGCTGGCCCAGGAAACTTGCGTCGGCATGAACAGCAGCGCCTCGGCCACGGTCAGCGGTGCGAGCACCACCAGCCCCCCGCCCATGATGAGCGTCAGGCGCGCCGCGGGCCCGAACGGGCTCGGCCACGCCTTGAGCAGCAGCGAATACGCCGTCCAGGAGAGCATCGCCACCAGAATCCAGGCATCGCCAACGGTGAATTCCACTTGGGCCAATCCGCTCCAGTGACCCTTGAGAACGATGTGCAGCACGCCGGCGAATGCCAGCGCGACCCCGACAAACTGCATCGCACCCATGCGCTCTTTCAGCACGAAGCGGGACATCAGCGCAATCATCACCGGCGAGGTCGAGTAGATCAGCGCAATATTGGTGGCGACCGTCGTGCGCGCGCCCACGTAGACGAAGGCGCCGCAAATCCACATGCCGAGCGCGCCCAGAAAGAGGTATTGCTTCCACCCGCGCCGGATTGCAATCGGATGCGCGGCGAGTTCGCGCCAGGACATCGCGCCGAGCAACAGGAACGCGATCAACCAGCGGCCGAATGCGAGCGCGTGCGGCGCAACGGTGTCCACGGCGCTGCGGCCGACCAGATAGTTGACGCTCCAAAGGGCCGGAGCGATGAAAATCAGGGCGTAGGCCCAGTGCTTGCGATGTGCGGGAGTCAAGGGCGGGCCCTTAAAACGGACACGGGGCGCGTCGCGCCCCGTTTGCACGATTATAGTGGAACCCGGCGGAAAATCCACACACGGGCGGTCTGTGCCGCGAAACAGCAAGTCGCACCTGGAGCCCGTCAACCGATAGAATGGCGGAATGTCAGACAGCAAATTAATCACCGGGCTGATCCTCGCAGGCGGCCAGGGCCGGCGCATGGGCGGCGTCGACAAAGGCCTGCAGGATTTCCGCGGCAAGCGCCTGGTGGACCATGTATACGAACGCCTCGCGCCGCAGGTTGGCGGCGTCGTCATCAACGCCAACCAGAACCACGACGCGTACAAGACCTTCGGCGTGCGCGTGGTGAGCGACGCTATCGGCGGATTCGCCGGCCCGCTCGCAGGCTTGCACGCCGGACTGTGCGTCTCGCGCCGGCCCTATCTCGCCACCGCGCCCTGCGATTCGCCGTTTCTGCCAGTGGACCTGGTCGCGCGCCTGTACGCCGGGCTCGAGCGCGCCGGGGCTGACCTCGCAGTGGCCAAGACCGGCAATTGGCAGCAGCCGGTATTCTGTCTCGCGCGCCGCGACGTGCTCGGTCACCTCGCGGCGTTCCTCAAGGCCGGCGGCCGCAAGGTCGACGCCTGGTACGCGACCCTGCGCGTCGCCGAGGTCGCATTCGACGACGAGGCCGATGCATTTTCCAATATCAACACCAGCGATGAGCTCAAAGCCCTCGAATCAGGAAATCTCTGACATGAATGATCGCGGACTTGCCCCGGGCTTGCACGGCTAAACAAGGCGGAACCCAAAGCATGACGACGCTGCAGCAAATCACCAGTTGCATGGACGCGTACGACCCGGAGGCGCTCGCGGTGGACCAGGCGCGCGCGGTCGTGCGCGCTTTTCTCACGCCGGTCGGCACCAATGAAAGGGTGGCGCTGCGTTCAGCCCTGGGACGCGTGCTGGGAGAGGACATCGTCTCCACGCTCGACGTGCCGGCGCACGACAACTCGGCCATGGACGGCTATGCCCTGCGCCATGCCGACCTCGCGCCCGAGGCCGAGACCGTGCTGCGCGTTGCAGGCAGCGCTTTCGCCGGACGGCAGTTCGACGGCGGCATGGGCAAAGGCGAGTGCGTGCGCATTATGACCGGCGCGGTAATGCCCGAGGGCGCCGACACGGTCGTGATCCAGGAAATCGTCCAGACCGACGGCGACCGGGTGCGCATCCCCGCCGGCCAGAAACGCGGCCAGAACCGCCGCCTCGCGGGCGAGGATCTCGCCGCGGGCAAACCCGTGCTCAAGGCCGGGCAGACGATAGGTCCGGCCGAGCTGGGATTGACCGCCTCGCTCGGCCTGGCCGAGGTGGCGGTGCGGCGGCGCCTGCGCGTGGCGTTTTTCTCGACCGGCGACGAATTGGCCTCGGTCGGTTCGGTGCTGAAGCCGGGCGAAGTGTACGACAGCAACCGCTACACGCTCTACGGCATGCTGTCGCGCCTAGGCTGCGACATCATCGACATGGGCGTGGTGCGCGACGATCCGGCCAGCCTGGAGCACGCCCTCAAGACTGCGGCGGCCGATGCCGACGCGATCATCACCTCGGGCGGCGTATCCGTGGGCGAAGCCGATTTCATGCGCGAGCTGCTGGGCAAGCTTGGCGAAGTCGTGTTCTGGAAAATCGCGATGAAGCCGGGACGACCCATGGCCTTCGGCAAGATCGCGCACGCGGGAAACGCCGCGCATTTCTTCGGTCTGCCGGGCAACCCGGTTGCGGTGATGGTGACGTTCTACCAATTCGTGCGCGAGGCGCTGCTCGCCTTGTCCGGACGCAGCGGCGACTGCACGCTGCCGCTGCTGCCGGTACCCTGCACTGCCGCCATCAAGAAAAATCCGGGGCGCACCGAATTCCAGCGCGGTACCCTCGAGCGCAATGATCGGGGACAGTGGAGCGTACGCCCGACCGGCGCGCAGGGCTCGGGCGTGCTGCGCTCCATGTCGGAAGCCAACTGCTTCATCGTGCTCGAACACGCGCGCGGCCCGGTCAAGCCGGGCGAGCTGGTGCAGGTGCAGTTGTTCGACGGGCTGATTTAGCGCGCGCATCGAACCCCGGTTCCCGGCCGCGCGCATCCGCCGCCGCATCGAACTCGTACTGAGCGCCACAACCGCGCCGTAGCAGGCGTGCCGGCGCCCTCCAGTCTTGTCAGCTCAGGAATCGAACCATGGTGTCCAGGGAAACCCTGTCGGTGCGGGTTCTGTTGGCCGGCGCATCCTCGCCGGCGTAGCCGAACGACATGCCGAACAGAATGCCTGCGTCCTCCGCCAGACCGAACATCCTGCGCGCCGGATCCGGAAACATTCCGAGTGCGCCTTGCATGCAACTCGAAATGCCGCGCTCGGTCATCAGCAGCGCCAGTGTCTGCGCATAAATGCCGAGATCGACGGCGCCCGTCAGCTTGAGGTACTTGGCCATGGTGAAAAACGCGGCGTGCGGGGCGTCGAAAAATTGCCAGTTGCGCAGCATCGCGATTTGCCGGCGCTCCTTGTCTGTCCGCTCTATGCCCATCGCGCTGTAGAGCGCGTTGGCCGAACCGAACTGGCGCTCGCGCTCCGCCCCCTGGTATTTGACGTCCCACTCGAAATCCGGGTTGGCGGGCTTGCCGCTCATGACGGCGCTCACCAGTTCGTCTTTCAACTGCTCCTTCCTGGCGCCGGATACGACGTAAGCCCGGCAGGGCTGTACGTTGCAGTTCGAAGGCGCTTGCCGCGCCAGGGTGAAGATTTCTTCCAGCACCGCCTGCGGCACGGGCGTTTTCCTGAACGCGCGCACGGAATAGCGGTTTTTCAGAACATCGGATACGGACATTGCAGCCAAGGACATGGGCGGTTTCTCTTTCGTCGGATGGAAATGAAAAACTGGCTTGGATAGCCGGGACAGCCCCATCATAGACGACGCGGCGGTTGAGCGGCTACTGGCGATGGGCGCGCTGTAGATCGCCGCTGTGGTCGCTATTGTGCGCAGGTCTTGCCACGCTTTGATGCTTGGAATAGATTGCGCAGTAATTGCCGCAAAATCCGCTCAATGCGCCCTCGGAACGCGGTTCTTTCACGGGGAGGGAGAAGCAAGCATGAACATAAGGCCTGTTATGCGCATTCCGGAACTTCTTTCGCGCCTGCTCCCACTGCCTCGGTCAGCGAGCCGGGATCGTAGCCGGAGTAAATTTCCTTTCGTTTCGTTCGGCGCCAAGCGGGACACATACGTCAGGCCGATCGCCGGGCTGATCCCCGCCATTGCGATCACACTTGGCCTTGCCACGGCCGGCGCGCGGGCCGAGCAGCTACCCTTGTGGGAAGCCGGGGCGGGCGCCGCCGCGCTCGGCTTCCCGGCTTACCGCGGCTCGAACGAGCGGCAATCCTGGTTGCTGCCAGTCCCCTACATCGTCTATCGCGGCGAATTTCTGCAGGCGGACGAGCGCCGGATGCGGGGTCTGTTCTACAACACCGACCGGATCGAGATCGACGTCAGCATCAACGGCTCGGTGCCGGTCGATAGCGGCAAAAACGACGCCCGGCGAGACATGCCCGATCTTGACGCTACTCTGGAGATCGGGCCGGGTTTGAACCTCAAACTGATGGAGACCGGCGACCGCAGAACGCGCATGGAGTTGCGGCTGCCGTTGAGGGGCGTGTTCGCCTCCGATTTTTCCCATGTTCGGCACGTGGGCTGGGTGTTTCAGCCGCAGGTTAACGTCGACATCAGGGATCCGCTGGGAAACGCAGGCTGGAAACTCGGGCTGCTCGCGGGGCCGGTTTATTCCGACCGGCGCTATAACCGCTACTTCTACGCCGTGGAGCCGGCGTTCGCCACGGCGGCGCGGCCGGCCTACGGCGCCGGCGGAGGCGATGGCGGCGTCCAGATGATCGCCGCGCTGAGCAAGCGCTACCGTGAATTCTGGGTCGGCGCGTTCGTCAAATGGGACTCCCTGCACGGCGCGGCATTCGCGGACAGCCCGCTGGTCAAGGACAAGCAGGGCGTGGCGGCGGGATTTTCCATAGCATGGATACTCGGCGAATCGAAAACCAGGGTCGAGGTGGTGCGGTAGGAACCGGAAATTCAAGGGCGCGTTTGGCACAGGCAAAATGTTGCCCCCGGAAGAGGTTCGATGAGATTCTCCCCGCTGCCGGGGCGATTCATAGTGCAATACCGATCAGCCCGACGCAGTTGGCCGAAGTCACCGAGCGCAAGTGGGTCGATGTCTGTCAGCTATAAGCCTGCCTTTTCTGTTTCAAACTTCGGGAGATTTGTGATGAAAACGAATTACGGCATGAAGCAAGACCGCCGCAGATTTCTGCAGATCGCAGGGGTTGCCGCGGCGACTTTCGCTTTGTGTGGTCTGCCGTTCGCAGCACGGGCTGCGGGGGACGCGGCTGGAAAAATGAAAATCGGGGTCGTCGGTTCGGGCAGGATCGGCGGGACGCTTGGCGGGCTTTGGGTGAAAGCCGGGCACGAAGTCATGTTCTCGTCGCTCGATCTCGAACATGATAAAGCACTGGCAGCAAGCCTCGGGCCCAACGCACGGGCGGGAACGCCGCGCGAGGCTGCCGCATTCGGCGAAGTGCTGCTGATGGCGGTACCTTATGGCGCGCTGCCGCAGCTCGGCCGGGATCTGACGGACTTGATCAAAGGCAAAACGGTGCTCGATGCGTGCAACCCCTTTCCCGCGCGTGACGGCGAGATTGCAACTTGGGCGCGGGAGCGGGGTGCGGGTCTTGCCTCGGCGGAGCTGTTGCCCGGGGCACGTCTCGTCCGCGCTTTCAATGCGATCGGTTACGCGAGGCTGCCGGAGGCTGCGCATCGCCAGGGCGAACCTATCGGGATGCCGATGGCGGGCGACGATGCGAATGCCATTGCGGTGGCGTCGAGGCTGGTGCGCGAGATCGGCTACGAGCCAGTCGTGATCGGTTCGCTCGCCATGGGCAGATACTTGATCCCGGGAACGCCGCTTGCGGGCGAGCACACGCCGGAGCAGATCCGGAAAATCGCTGCTACCCTGAAATGAGTTGATCGCGAGCCGGTGGTGCCGTTGGAGTGGCGCAGCGAAAAAGGTCGGAAACTGGTGCGCAGAACAAGCTGGGGGATGGTTTCCAGTTCACCATGTATGCCCTCCGCCGCCATCGAGCTGCCATCAATGCCTGGGGCTGACTTCAAGTGCGGGGGCGAGATCCGTGTGCGCCGCTCAGATGGCCTAAGCCGCAATGGCTTCCTCAAGCATTGCCTCGCGCCCGCTGCATATTTCATCGCTACCGCCGCAGCCTAGGGGTTGCCCAGGTAGTCGCGCTTACCGATCTCGACGCCGTTGTGGCGCAGGATGTTGTAGGTGGTGGTGACATGAAAATAGAAATTCGGCAGCGCATGGCCGAGCAGGAATTGCATGCCCGTGTAGCGGGTTTCCTTGTCGCCGCGTTTGATCACGATTTCCTTGTCTTCGGTGCCGTCGACCTGCCCGGGTGTCACGGTCCGGATGAAGGCGATGGTCTTTGCGATGCGCGCCTTTAGGTCGGCCAGAGTCTTTTCGTCGTCCTCGTACACCGGGATATCGGCCCCGGCCAGGCGCGCCACCACACCTTTGGCCGCATCGCAGGCGATCTGCACCTGCTTGGTCATGGGCAACATGTCAGGGAACAGGCGATAAGCGGTCAGCGTAGTGGGGTCGAGCTTCTTGGCATCGACATGGGCCTGCGCCTTGTCGATGATGTTTGACAGGTTGCTCAGAATGTTGACGAATCGCGGCACGCTCGCCTGGTACATGGAAATAGTCATTGGCAATCCCGGAAATGGAAAAGGAGGGCAAAAGGAGGGCGGTAGCCCGCCCGTATTCTACGCCTTCCCTTCCTTCGCCAGTTCCTGCAGCAGCTGTTTCGCCAGGTCCGCGGCCGGCGTCGAGCCAACCCGTTTGCTCTTGCCGCCCATGCCCGTGGAGACGGTGTGCTTTGCTGCCGAGATTGCCGGGGGATCGATTACCGCTCTCGACCTGCCGAAGCAGCGTTTACAATAACCGGACAAACTCCTCCGCCGGCAGCGGCTTGCTGAAATAATAACCCTGGTATTCGTCGCAGCGCAGTTGCGCCAGTAAGGCGAACTGTTCCCTGGTTTCCACGCCTTCCGCGACCACCTCGAGCTTGAGACTTTTTGCCATGCCAATCACCGCCGTCACGATGGCGGCATCATCAGCGTCGGTGGTGATGTCCCGCACCAGCGACTGTTCGATCTTGAGCCGGCGCACCGGAAAGCGCTTGGGATTGGCGAAGCTCAGGTAGCCGGTGCCGAAATCGTCAATCGAGAGCTGGACGCCGATTTCATGGAGCTGTTGCAGTATGGCGCTGGATTTCTCCGGATGCTGCATGATCATGCTCTCGGTAATCTCGAGTTCCAGCGAGCGCGGGTCGAGGCCGGTTTCGGCCAGCGTCCCGGCAATCATTTGCACGAGGTTTTTCTGCTGGAACTGGCGCGGCGAGAGGTTGACCGACATCAGCAACGGCGGGAGCCCCTGATCCTGCCACGCCTTGTTCTGGGCGCAGGCGGTCTTCAGTACCCATGCGCCGATGGGCGCAATGAGCCCGGTTTCCTCGGCAAGGGGAATGAACTGCATCGGCAGGACCGGGCCCAACTCCTTCGAGTTCCAGCGGATCAGCGCTTCCACCCCGACGATCCGGCTGCCTTGCAGCGCAATTTTCGGCTGGTAGTGCAGCACGAATTCCTTGCGTTCGAGGGCACGCCGGAGCATGACTTCCATGTTCAGACGCTCGCTTCCCTGGGCGTTCATCCCGGGCGAGAAAAACGCGTAAGTGTTGCGCCCTTCCTCCTTGGCGCGGTACATCGCGATGTCGGCGTTCTTGATCAGCGCATCCTGGTCGGTACTGTCGTCGGGATAGAGGGCAATGCCGATGCTCGCCGTGACAAAGAGTTCCGCCTGGGTTAGGCGAAACGGTTCGCTGAATCTCGCTATGATCTTCCGCGCCGCGGCGTCGGCATCACCGGCGGTGGCAAGATTTGACAGCACGACCGCGAACTCGTCCCCACCGAGCCGCCCGACGGTATCGCTCGCGCGCACCGATTCCTTGAGGCGCTCCGCTACCTGCTGCAGCAGGTCGTCGCCGGCCGCGTGCCCCAATGTGTCGTTGATGTTCTTGAAGCGGTCGAGGTCGACGAACATCATTGCGGCCCTCGAGTGATTGCGCTTGGCCTCGGCCAGGGCGTGCTTGAGCCGGTCAAAGAACAGCATGCGGTTCGGCAGGCTGGTGAGCACGTCGTAATGCGCCAGTTGCGTGAGCCGCTCCTCTGCCCGCTTGCGCTCGGAGATGTCCTCGGCCACCGTGATGAGGTGCGTGGGCTCCCCGTTCTGGCCGCGCGCCAGTGAGGTCGCATGATTGACCCAGATCAACGATCCATCCTTGCGCAGCAGTTGTCTCTCATGGCTCACGGTTTGCAGCTCTCCGAGCATCAGCTTGTTGCGATTCGCTTGCACCGCCCCGACAGCCTCCGGAGGCAGCACATCGGCGCTCGACATCTGCAGCAGTTCTTCCCTCGTGTAACCCAGCATGTCGCAATACTTGTCGTTGACCTGCAGATAACGCCGGTCGGGAGAGGTGATGAAAATGCCGACGCCCGCCTGTCTGAACGTCGCGCGCAGCGTTTCTTCGCTCGCGCGCAGCGCGTCCTCTGCCTGCTTGCGCTCGGAGATATCCTCGGCCACCGTGATGAGGTGCGTGGGCTCCCCGTCCGGGCCGCGCGCCAGCGAGGTCGCATGATTGACCCAGATCAGCGATCCATCCTTGCGCAGCAGTTGTCTCTCATGGATCACGGTTTGCAACTCTCCGCGTATCAGCTTGTTGCGATTCGCTTGCACCGCCCCGACAGCCTCCGGAGGCAGCACATTGGCGCTCGACATCTGCAGCAGTTCTTCCCTCGTGTAACCCAGCATGTCGCAATACTTGTCGTTGACCTGCAGATAACGCCGGTCGGGAGAGGTGATGAAAATGCCGACGCCCGCCTGTCTGAAAGTCGCGCGCAGCGTTTCTTCGCTCGCGCGCAGCGCGTCCTCTGCCTGCTTGCGCTCGGAGATATCCTCGGTCACCGTGATGAGGTGTGTGGGTTCCCCGTTCTGGCCGCGCGCCAGCGAGGTCGCATGATTGACCCAGATCAGCGATCCATCCTTGCGGATGAAGCGCTTTTCACTGGACACCGCTTCCACCTCGCCCTGCGCGACCTCGGCGCGGAACCGCGCGCCCACCCCGTAATCATCGGGATGGGTGATGTCCTTGATGGGCCGGCCGATTACTTCGTCCTGGCGGTAGCCCAGCATGTCGCAAAACTTCTGGTTGACATCCACGAGCACGCCATCGAGGCTGACGCAGGTCATGCCCACCCCAGCCTCTTCGAAGAACTCCTTGAACGATACGAAATCCAATCCTGCCTCTTTTCGCGCATCGGGTCGATCGCAGCGGTCTGCTGCTCATTTAGCGCCGCCGAGCATCGCGCCCACAGGATGTTGCGCCTGCGCCCGGCCGATTGCAATGCCGATGAGGTCGAAAGGGCGCCAATCCTGAGCCGCGTGGGGCGATCGCGCAGTGCGAGGGTGGGCCCCGCTCGGCGGGCTCGGGCACCCAGCGTCGGAGGTGATCGAGGATGCACCGCACCAGGGCCGGGTCGTCGATTGGCGCGATCACGCGCATTGGGCCTTTGCATTTTACGCATACGAGCGGATCACCTGCGTGATCTGTCAGAAGCGCTTGGCAGTCGAACAGCCTGAACTACTACTTATTCCGGCGCGCTCTGGACTATTGCAGCAGACGTGCTGCCTGGCGCTACTGCCCTTTGGATAGCCGCTTCAGGTTATCGATCACCGCCTCCATGCCGTGCTGATTCACCAGCGCCTGGAGTCCTCTTTCCATCGCTTCCCGCTCCCCGAGTTCGTCGACTTCCGTTGCCAGTTGCCGTACTTCGTAAGTGAGGCAGCCGGGCTGGCACACCGTTACGCACAGGGGCTCGGCCAGCGGCGGTTCGTCTTCGCACATGTCGCATTTCAGCGGCAGGCCCGAATCGGGTTCGATGAAATAATCCCTGGACGGGCAGGACGCCCGGCAAAAGCTGCACTCGCTGTATTGCTTGCCGTTGAGCTGGTAAAAATGCCTGCCGTCGCACTCGGCGCGGGTGAAGTTGCCGGCGTACACCGGCACATACTCGTCGTTGATCTCGTCGGTGACCACGCGGATGCGCGACCTGGCCGGATTGATGCTGCTGTACCTCGGCTTCGCGTGAAACGCCGAGCAGGCCATTTCGCAGGCACGGCAACCGGTGCATTTCTCGACATCGATCCTGATTTCCTTGACCGTCTTCGTGGTGACGTCGGCCCTCATTTCCATCCTCCCGTTCACGCCTGGATCGACTCTGCCGTTGCCGCCGGTTCGCCGGCGCATGCGCCGGCAGCGGCCGCGAGGATGCCTCTGCGTTCCAGATCGTCGGCGGCGTAGCCCAGATCCAGTTGTTCCAGCGTCTGCCGCGTCGGAATGCCCTCGCTGTTCCAGCCCTTGAACGCGTAATACTTGGAGAGCAGTTCCTGTTCGTAGCGTTCATCGCGCACCGCCCAGTGGTCCTCGGGCGGGCGCTCGTCCTTGCGCCGCAGGCCGCGTCGAACGTTCACCGCCCGCACCAGGGTGCGAATTCTCTGGAACGTCTTCCACAGCCGCTCCTTGTCCATCGCCATGCCGGTCGCATGCGCGATCATTTGCGGAATATTGTTCATGTGATAGGCGACGCCGCCGCCGAACTGGCCGCGGAACGAGGACACGAAGCCGCACAGCCCGGTGGCGTCGTCGATGTAGTGCATCGCTTCGTTCCAGTCGACGATCTCGCAGGTGGCCTGGTCGGAAATATCGTCGCGCTTCTTCCATTCGAGGAAGTATTTCTTGAACTTGTCGTCCGGCGGGGCTTCCCACTTGCTGACGAAGGCTTCCCTCTGCTCCTGCGTGGGCAGCGGGTCCTGCGGAAACGATCCCTCGATCTGGGTGATGCTCATTTTCTCGCCGGTGGCGATCATGAGGAAATAGGCGGGATTCAGCTTGCCGAGCTTGATCGGCAACTGCTCGAATTTTTTCGTGGTGTTGTGATCAAAGGCTTCGGCGCCGTTGCCGATGCGCTTCGCCGCATGCGAGACGCTGTCGGCGAGGATGTCGCCGATGCCTACACGGCGCACGATTTTTTCCAGCAGGTAGAAAAACCGGCCCCTGCTGTCGGCGGGCATTTCCGGGAAGTCCTTGTCGCTCAGTATTCCGGCTTCGAGCAGCTCGAGCGCGAACGCGATGACCTGTGGCGTCGAGTAGGAATCGAGGCCGTATTCCTGGGCGACGCCGAGAATTTCATAAGTGAAGTCCAGCTCCAGGAACGCCGCCATGTGGTAGGTGTCCTTGCCGAAGCACTTGTAGCCGAAGCGCCGCCCTCCCGGCCAGTTGATCACGTTGCGGCATTTCTTCGCGCAGTTGAAGCAGCCGGTCTGCCGGTCCATGTGATCGTATTTCCACTTGGTCCAGCGCTGCTGCAGCTCGTCGCTCCAGAAACCCTTTCTGCGCGTGCGCGCGTTGCCCCAAGCGAAATGGTTGTGGTGAAAGCTGTCGTCCTCGTCCACCGCCATCCAGTCGCCGTTGCCGTCGCCCTCGCCGATCTTTTTATGCAGCGCCTGGGCGAGTTCGAACAGCTCGGCCGGCCTGGCGACATTGAGGTCCCTGGTGCCGCGCACGGCGATGGCCTTCAGGCGCTTGTCGCCCATGATCACGCCGACGCCGCGGGACGCGCTGGCGTGATTGTGATCGATGGAAGCCATGTACACCCGGTTTTCCCCGGCGAGGCCGATGGCCGCCACCTGCACCCGCTGGTCCTTCAGCTCCGCCTTCAGCAGGTCCTGCGTTTCGGTCGTGCCTTTGCCGCGCAGGTGCGTCGCATCGCGGATTTCCACCTGGTCATTGTGTATGTACAGGTAGACCAGGTCGGGGGCCTTGCCCCGGATGATGATGCGGTCATAGCCGGCGAACTTCAGTTCCGGTCCGAAGAAGCCGCCGAACAGGGAATGCGACATCAGGTTGGTCTGCGGAGAAAACGTGTTCACCACGGTGCGGTTGGCGGCCGGCGCCGGCGTGCCGACCAGAAGGCAGGCGCTGAAGATCAACAGATTGTCGGGAGAAAACGGGTCGGTGTCCGGCGGCACCCGCTCGAACAGGATTTTGGCCGCGACCCCCTGTCCGCCGAGGTAGAGCTCGGTGTCGCGCGGGTCCGATTCCACCTTTTCGGTGCGGCCCGTGGACAGATCGACCTCCAGGTTGAACCCGGTTTCCGCATATTTCATCTTGTATGCTCTCCCATCTCAGGCGAGTACCGGCAGGCAGAAGGAAATGTCGCGCGCATAGTCGCAGGCCGCGCAGGCGAAGCGTGCCTTGAGCATGTCGCATTTCAGTCCGCGTTCGCTGCGATGCGTCAGCACTATCGGCGCCTCGCAATCCGGGCAGGCGCGCGGCATGACAATGGTCACCTGCACCTTGTGCACGCGACCGCCGTCGCGGCCGCGGAAATTCCCCTCCACGACCAGCGGGCGGCGTTCGAAAGCGGCGATGCCCCAGCGTTCCAGGTCGTGCAGAAGCTCGTCGAAGAACGCGACGGTCTTCGCCGTCTGCTCGCCGGCGAACTTCCTGCCGGTTTCGGTCAACATGGAATGCGGCGCTGCCAGGGCGTAACTCAGTTCGCGGCTGAGCGTGTGCACGAGCGCGTCGACCAGGCCGCGTCCGCGCAGCGTCGCCTTGGTGAAGAAGGCGCCGACGCCAAGCGCGCCGAGCTTGTCGAGCCGGTCCGCATCCTGCACGATGCGGCAGAACTTGGGGCACGGCAGCCGGTCGTCGTACAGTGCGCGCAGCGCCTCGAGCACAGCATCGATATCGGCGCGTTCCGCACCGGATTCGGCGAGCATGCGCCCGGCGAGGATGGCCGCATGCTCTTCTTCCGGCACGTCGTCCTCGTGGTATTCGCCCCCATGAAATTTGCCCGCATCATGGTAGAGCGCGACCAGGACCGGCAGGAACGCATCGACCCGTTCCATTGCGGCGATGTTATGGGCGATGGCCGCCGTGCGCTGCGTGTGCTCCAGGAGGAATTGCGAGGGCGCCTGTTTGGTCTGGCGGTTGTAGTGCGCCTCGGCCTCGATGAGCGTCTGCTCGATGCGCGCGTGCAGGCCGGGAAAGCGTGACTCCAGAAGTTTGCGCACCTCGTTCATCGCCGGTTCCTGGTCAGCGCTCGTTTAGCGCACGTGAGGATTGGATTCTGCCAGCACTCAACTGAGCTGCGGCAGGCAGACCGGCACATGCGCTGCGCCTCACACCCCAGGCGGCGGGCTTGGCGGGGGGTGGAATACCCGATCGCATTAGTCAAGTTTTGCACCAAAATCAACAGGTTTGACGAAAATGGGTTGACGGGAAACCAATAAATAAGCATTATAGTACTAGAATACCGAATAGCTCAAAAAATGCAAGCGGCCGGGATATGGCTTCGAGTCCGGGACCGACAAGCGGCTATGGGAGGGGCGCCTGCAGGCGCCGTGGTCGCGCTTCGTTTCGAATGGTCACTGTCCAGCGTGAAGGACGCAGGACAGCCGTGCGGGAAGGCAGTTTGAGAGAGGGCCAGGAACATGCGGTATGCAGAAACAGGGTTCGAACTGGAGATCGATCTTTCCCGCGGCAGCATCGACCGGGTGGAATCCGATCCCGAGCTGACCAGACTGCATCTGGGCGGGCTGGGCACCAGCGCCAGGATATTGTGGGACAGGGTTCCCGCCGACACCGATGCGTTTTCCGAAGACAATCTGCTGATCTTCGCCGCCGGCCTGCTTTGCGGCACTGCGGCGCCCGGATGCAATCGCACCATCGTCTCGACATTTTCTCCGCAGACGCAGTTGCTCGCGTATTCGATGATGGGCGGATTCTGGGCGCCGGAGTTGAAGCACGCCGGGTACGACAAGGTGATCATCCGCGGCAAGTCGCCCGAACTGGTCTATCTGTGGATACACAACGACAAGGTCGAAATCCGCGACGCCTCGCATCTGCGCGGCAAGGGCGCCATCGAAACCGCCGAATGCATCCGGCAGGAACTGAAGGAGCCGAACGCCCAGGTGGCCTCCATCGGCCTGGCGGGGGAGAACCGGGTGTTTTACGCTTCCATAGAACAGGGCAGGTCCAGCGCCAGCCGCGGCGGCATCGGCGCGGTCATGGGCGACAAGGGACTCAAGGCGGTCGTGGTGCGCGGCACCAAGGACGTCAACGTCGCCCGGCCGGCCGAATTCATGGGCCTGTGCGACGACGTGCTGAAATACATCAAGTTCCGCGAAGACCATCCGATTCCCGGCGTCCCGGCCATCCTGCAGGGGCTCGGGTCGCCGCAGGAAATGAAGATCGCCGACGAGCAGTGGCACACCACCAGCTTCATGTGGGGCAATGCGCGCACCCGGCGCAAGGACTTCTGGACCCATGAAATAGAAGAGAAATGGCGCGAAACGCAGGAAGGCGTGCGCACGCGCCTGATCAGCTGCTACAACTGTCCGATGAAATGCGGGGCGACCATCTCGGTCCCGGGGCAGCCCACCTACATGATGAAGTGCTACTCCAAGCTCACTTACACCATGGCGGCCTATTCCGACCTGGAGTTCGGCTTCAGGATCGCGCAGCGCGCGACCGAATACGGCGTGGACGGATTCTCGACGCCGCAGGTCATGGCCTTCGCGCTCGAGCTGCTCGAGGCCGGCATCCTCACCGATGCGGATTTCCCGGGCATGCCGGCCGATGTCGAGGGCCGTTTCTTCTGGCTGCTCGACCGCATCGTCAGACGCGAAGGCATCGGCGACGCGCTCGCCGACGGCGTGTACTGGGCGGCCAGGCGCATCGGCAAGGGCGCGGAGAAATTCGATCACAACACGATCAAGAAACACGAGCAGCTGCCGCTCAAGCTCGGCATGCTCAATCCGGTCTACTACCTGATGTACGCGACCGGCGAGAAGATCAACATCACCCAGATAGAAGGGCAGTTTCCGCAGGCGCCGTTTCCGACCATGGAAGAGCGCGAGGCCTTCGTCAAAGACTGGATCCAGGTTCCCGACGACAAGTTCAAGAAATACCTGCTGGAGTGGGAGCCGCGCGGCGAGAAATCGAACCCCTATTACCCGTCGGTCGAAGCCAGCTGCGACGTCGTCGACTGGCAGGAAAAGATGCACTATATCGACGACGCCCTCGGCACCTGCGCCGGGCTGTCGTCCTTCCCGCTGAAACCGCCGTATCACATCCACAACTTCCCGCACTTCATATCGGCGGGGACCGGCATCGACTTCGACTCGGCCAGCCTGTGGAAGGCGGCGACGCGAAACCGCACCCTGCTGCGCGCGATCAACGTCAGGCGGGGAATGCGGCGCGCCGACGACAAACCGCCGGAGGACCACTGGAAGAAGCGCTTCCCCGATCTGGAGAAAACGCTGCTCGATGCGTACTACAAGCTCAAGGGCTGGGACGCGAACGGCATCCCGACCAGGGAGTCCCTGCTGGATCTCGACCTGGCCTGCGTCGCCGAGGACCTGGAGCAAAGGGGGATCCTCGGCCAGGCGGGCGCGCCAAACGAGAAGCCGGGGGCAGAAGCGCAAGTGAAGGAGGTCCTCAGCCATGCCTAAGGTCATGAAGAAGATCAAGCACATCACCATCAACGCCGACAAGTGCAACGGCTGCCGCGCCTGTGAAGTCATCTGCTCGCTGTTCCACGCCACGCCGCGCTACAGCAGCAACAACCCGGCGCGCTCGCGCATCCGCATCGTGCGCGAGCCGCTGCGCGACATCTACCTGCCGGTGTACGCCGGCGAATACACGGCGGCCGAATGCACCGGGCGCGACACCTACATCATCGACGGCAAGAAATACGACGAGTGCGATTTCTGCCGCGCGTCCTGTCCCTCGAGGGACCTGTTCAAGGAGCCGGACTCCGGCCTGCCGCTGAAATGCGACATGTGCGAGGACGAGCCGGGGCTGGAGAAGCCCAAGTGCGTGGAGTGGTGCCTCGCCGACGCGCTGATCTACGAAGAGCGCGAGGAGGAAGTCGAGGAAGGCGAGCCGAATCCGCCGGACATCGAGGTGGGTGTGGTATCGATGATCGACAAGTACGGCTTGCAGCAGGTGCTGGACACCGTCGCAAGAATGACCAAGTCCTAGCGGCGCCGGCCGGGAGCAGACACATGGAAATGGCAACCCCCTTCAGGGAAATCATCGACGCCATCAAGGCGAGCGGCGGCGATGCGTTCAAGCACTGCTATCAGTGCGGCCTGTGCGACACGGTCTGCCCCTGGAACAAGGTGCGCAACTTCAGCATGCGCAAGCTCGTGCGCGAGGCGACCTTCGGCCTGACCGAGATCGAGAGCGAGGACATCTGGCGCTGCACCACCTGCGGCAAATGCCCGCAGGTCTGTCCGCGCGACGTGAAGCAGATCGAGTCCGGCGTCGCCCTGCGCCGGATCGCGACCGAATACGATGTGTTCCCGCGTTCGGTGGAACCGATACGCGCGGTGGCGGCCAACCTGCGCGCCGAGGGCAATCCCTTCGGCGAGGAGCGTGCGAAGCGCGGCAAGTGGGCGGACGGCCTTGCGGCGAAGCCCTACGCCGAGGGGATGGAATTCCTCTACCTGCCCGGGTGTTACCTCTCCTACGACCCCAGGGCGAAAAGGATCGCCCGGGCCACGGTCGAGATCCTCGACAAGGCGGGCGTGGACTTCGGCGTCCTGGGTCCTGCGGAAAGCTGCTGCGGCGAGAGCATACGCAAGACCGGCGACGAGGCGCTGTTCAAGGCGCTGGCGCGGCAGAACATCCGCGCCCTGATCGATCACGGCGTGAAGAAGGTCCTGGTGTCCTCGCCGCACTGCTACCACACCTACACGCGCGAGTACCCCGAGTTCATGGTGCACTTCGAGGTGGTGCACATCTCGCAGCTGATCTTCCGCCTGATCGCAGAGGGCAGGCTGGTACTCGACAAGGAGTACGCGAAGAAGGTGACCTACCACGACCCCTGCTATCTCGGCCGCCACAACGGCGTGTACGACGAGCCGCGCGAAGCGCTGAAGAAAATACCCGGCCTCACGCTTTGCGAAATGCCCGAGTCGCGCAACAACAGCTTCTGCTGCGGCGGCGGCGGCGGGCGCATCTGGATGGAAACGCCCAAGGGCGAGCGCTTTTCCGATCTGCGCCTGGCGCAGGCGCTCGATACCGGCGCGCAGATCCTGGCCACGGCCTGTCCATACTGCATCACCAACTTCGAAGACAGCAAGCTGAACTCGAAAGACGGTGGCGCGATCGAGGTGAAGGACATCACCGAAGTCATCCGGGAAGCCATTCAGTAGGATACGTTCGTCGAGGAACAATGCCGTGGCACACACACTAGAACGCTCTATCGAACACGCGCACGCGGCGGTGGGGCAGCGCGCCCTGCGCCCCGAGGACGACAGATTCGGCGATGTGATGGTCGTCGGCGCCGGGATCAGCGGCATTCAGGCCGCGCTCGATCTCGCCACCTGCGGTTTCAAGGTCTATCTGGTGGAGAAGACGCCTACGCTCGGCGGGAAGATGGCCCAGCTGGACAAGACCTTCCCCACCAACGACTGCTCGATGTGCATCGAGTCGCCGAAATTCATCGAAGTCGATCGCCACCCGAACATCGAGATCCTGACCTACACCGAGGTCGAAAGCGTCGAGGGGACGGCCGGCGATTTCAAGGTCAGCCTGGTGAAGAAGCCGCGCTACATCGACGAGGACAAGTGCACCGGCTGCACGGTCTGCGTCGAGTACTGCCCGGCCAAAATACCCGACCCGTTCAACCAGAACCTGTCGATGAACAAGGCGGTTCACATCTACTTCTCGCAGGCCGTGCCGCTGGTGACCTACATCGACGAGAGCTGCCTCTACCTGAAGGACAAGACCTGCTCGATCTGCACCGGCGTGTGCGAGAACAAGGCCATCGACTTCAGCCAGGTGCCGCAGAAGATCGAAATCAAGGTCGGCGCCGTCGTGATGTCGCCGGGTTACGACACGTTCGATCCGAAGATCCGCGGCGACTACGGCTACGGCAGCATGGAGAACGTCGTCACCAGCCTGGACTTCGAGCGGCTGCTGTGCGCCACCGGCCCGCACGAGGGCCAGATCCTGCGTCCGTCGGACAAGAAGCATCCGCACAAGATCGCCTGGATACATTGCGTCGGCTCCAGGCAGGTGAATCCGGGCGGCAATACCTATTGCTCCGCGGTGTGCTGCTCGTACACGCAGAAGCAGGTCATCCTGGCCAAGGATCACGTGCCCGAGCTGGAAGCGAAGATCTTCCATAACGACATCCGCTCCTACGGCAAGGACTTCGAGCGCTTCTACCAGCGCGCGGCAAGGCTGCCCGGCGTCGAGTTCATCCGCAGCTACGTGTCGATAGGCCGCGAGAATCCCGTGACCAAGGATGTCAGCATCCGCTACGCCACGCCCGAGGGCGTCGTCGAGGAGGAGTTCGAGCTGGTGGTGCTGTCGGTGGGCCTCAATCCGCCCAAGGATGCGCAGAAGTTCGGCCGGATATTCGGCATCGAGCTCAATGCGCAGGGCTTCTGCAGGACCAATCCGGTCAATCCGATCGAGACCAGCCGCCCGGGCATATTCATCAGCGGCGCCTTCCAGGGACCGCTGGACATTCCCGAGTCGGTGGTGAGCGCGAGCGGCGCGGGGGCGCTGTCGGGTCAGCTGCTGAAGTCGCGGCGCGGCAAGCTGTCCAAGGAAAGGACCTACCCGGAAGAAAAGGATGTTTCGCAGGAAGAGGCCAGGGTCGGCGTATTCGTCTGCCGTTGCGGCGCCAACATCGGCCGCGTCGTGGACGTGCCGGGCATCGTCGAGTATTCGAAAACGCTGGCCAACGTGGTCCATGTGGAGGAGAGTCTGTTCGCCTGCGCCACCAACACCGCCAAGGCGATCTCGGACACCATCCGCGACAAGGGCCTCAACCGCGTGGTGGTCGCCGCCTGCACGCCGCGCACGCACGAGCCGCTGTTCCGCGACACGCTGCGCGAAGCCGGCGTCAACCAGTACTTCTTCGACATGGCGAACATCCGCGAGCACTGTTCCTGGGTCCACTCGAAGGAGCAGGCGGACGCCACCAAGAAGGCCAAGGACATCGTGCGCATGTCCGTGGCGCGGGCTGCCAAGCTCGAGCCGCTGGAGGAGTTTTCCCTGCCGGTGAACAAGGTTGCGTTGGTGGTCGGCGGCGGCGCCGCCGGCATGACCAGTGCCCTGACGCTCGCCGAGCAAGGGCATGAGACCTACCTGCTGGAGAAGGACGCCGACCTGGGCGGCATGGCGCGCCGCATTCACTACACGCTCGAGGGCCTCGATGTGCAGACCTGGCTGGCGGAATTGAAGAAGAAGGTGTACCGGCACCGCGACATCCATGTGATCACCGGCGCCGAGATCACCGAAGTCAACGGCTACGTCGGCAATTTCGAGACCCGGGTGAAGTCCAAGGGGCGGGTGCGCAACATCAAGCACGGCGTGGCGATCATCGCCACCGGCGCCGCGGAGCACCGGCCGACCGAATACCTGTACGGCAAGAGCGCCCGGGTGATGACGCAGCTCGAACTGGAACACGAACTCGGCACCGGCGGCGCCAGCGTCGCCGACATACACAGCCTGGTCATGATCCAGTGCGTCGGCTGCCGGCAGGAGGACCGCAACTATTGCGCGCGCGTGTGCTGCAGCGGCGCAATGAAGAACGCGCTCAAGCTGAAGGCCGCCAAGCCGGAGGCGGAGATCTACGTGCTGTTCCGCGACATGCGGACCTACGGCTTCCGCGAGGATTACTACCGCGAAGCGTCGAACCAGGACGTCAAATTCATCCGCTTCGAGCCGAACGACAAGCCGGTGGTCGAAGAGGTCGAGGAAGGCGGCCGCAGCTTTCTCAGGGTGACGGTGACCGATCCCATCCTGGGAAAGAAGCTGGCATTGGACGTGGACAAGGTCGTGCTGTCCGCGGCGGTCGTGCCCGCTCCCGGCGCGCAGGAACTGGCGCGCCAGTTCAAGGTGACGCTGAATCCCGACGGCTTCTTCCAGGAAGCCCACGTCAAGCTGCGCCCGGTCGATTTCGCCGCCGAAGGCATCTACCTGTGCGGCACGGCGCAGTATCCGAAGCACCTGGCGGAGACCATCAGCCAGGCCTACGGCGCCGCCGGACGGGCGCTGACCACGCTCACGCGCGACACGGTCGTCGCCTCGGGCTCGGTCTGCGCCGTCGACGCCGTCGATTGCGTCTCCTGCGGCGCCTGCATCACCTGCTGCACCTACGGCGCGATCGAATTCCAGGATACGCCGCGCGGCAAGAAGGCGGTGGTCAATCCCGTGCTGTGCAAGGGCGACGGCCTGTGCAACGCCAAGTGCCCGACCGGCGCCATCAGCCTGAAGCATTACACCGACGACGAAGTGTTGCGCCAGATCGACGCGGCGCTCGCCTGCTGATTGACGACTGCACCACCCCCATCCATCGAGAAATGAGCTAAGCATGGCCGCTCCCGCCGAGTTCAAACCCGTCATCGTCGGTTTTCTGTGCAACTGGTGCTGCTACGGCGGCGCCGACCTTGCCGGCGTCTCCCGCTTCCAGTACCCGCCGCACTTGCGCGTCATACGCCTGATGTGCTCGGGCCGGGTCGACCTGGAGTTCATCTTCCGCGCGTTCGCCCAGAAGGCCGACGGGGTGTTCATCGGCGGCTGCCACCTGAACGACTGCCACTACAACCCGGAGGGCAACTATGATGCGCTCGGGAACAGCCTGATCGCCAAGCGCATCCTCGCGAACGTCGGCGTCGATCCCGAGCGGCTGCGGCTGGAATGGGTGTCTGCGGGCGAGGGCATCCGCTTCGCCGAGGTCATGAACGAATTGTCGGCGAAGATAAAAAGCCTGGGTCCGCTCGGGTCGAGCGAGGGCAAGTCTATTGCAGACCTGCAGGCGGGCCTTGCGGCGGCCACCGACCTGGTCCCCTATATCAAGCTGGTCGAGCGCGAGCGCTTCAGAGTGCCCGAGAGGACGGAAGAGAATTACCACAAGCTCTTCGGCAGCGCCGAGTTCGACGCACTGTTCCAGGAGTTGATACTCGACAAGCTGGCGCTGGGCCGCATCATGGGCTACGCCCGGCCGCAGCCGGTGGCAGCAGGCGAAATCGCCGCCGGCCTCGATCTGCCCGCGCCGGAAGTGGCGCGCCACCTGAATGTGCTGGCGCAGCGGGGGATGGTCAAACTCGACGGCAGCCAGGTGCGCGTCGTGGCGGTTGCCTGAATCAACCAACAGAAGCGACGACATGAGCGAACAAATAATCGCAGGGAACGACGGAATCGAAGGGAACGACGGGATAGCCGGCATCATCGAGAAATACCGCGGCAAGCCGGGCGCGCTGATCCATGCGCTGACCGAGATTCAGCACGAGAACCGCTGGCTGCCGCGCGAGGTCATGCAAAAGGTCGCCGACGCTTTGCAGGTGCCGTTCAGCCAGGCGATGCAGATCGCCAGTTTCTACAAGACGTTCAGCCTGACGCCCAAGGGGCGCCACGAGGTGCATGTATGCACCGGCATGACCTGCCACCTGCGCGGTGCCGCGAAGCTGCAGGAAAAGGTGCAGGAGCTCACCGGCCTCAAGCCCGGAGAAACCGATGCCGCGTCCCGCTTCACTTTCGAAGCCGGGAGCTGTCTGGGCAGCTGCAGCATCGGCCCCGAACTGATCGTCGACGGCAAACACTACGGGCGCATGACGCCCGAAAAGGTGGATGACGTTCTCAAGCGCTACGAATAGGAAAGCTATGGCCCCCCACGCTCGCAAAATCGACTCGCTGCCCCCCACGGGGGGGCGTATGCCCCCTTGGGGCGGCCCGGCGGAGGCATAGCCATGCCCAAGCTACTATCAGCGGCTGCACTGGACGATTACAGGGCGAAGGTCCTGTCGGCCAGGGATCCGGCCAAGCCCAGCATCGCCGTGTGCGCCGGTGCGGCCTGCGGGGGGCTGGACTCCGCCGCGGTCGCCGCCGCCTTCTCTGCGGAAATAAGGAAACAGGCCGCCGACGCCAAGGTGGACTTCAGGGTCACCGGCTGCCACGGCTACTGCAGCAAGGGGCCGAACGTCATCGCCGGGCCCGGCGACATCTGCTACTTCGAGGTCAAGCCGGAAGACGTGGCGGAAATCGTCGCGTGCACGCTCAAAGGGGAGGTGGTCGAGCGCCTGGTCTACAGGCACCCGGTCACCGGCGAGAAGGCGGTGCACATGAGCGAGGTGCCCTTCTACAAGCACCAGATGCGCATCCTGATCGGCGACATCCCCAGAATCGATCCGACGCGCATCACCGACTACCTGGCGGTCGGCGGCTATACCGCCCTCGCCAAGGCGCTCTTACAGATGACTTCCGATCAGGTACTGCAGGAGGTCAAGAAGGCCAACCTGCGCGGCCGCGGCGGCGGCGGCTTCCCGGCCGGCCTGAAATGGGAAACGACAAAAAACGCGCCGGAGAAGACCAAGTACGTCATCGTCAACGGCCATGAGGGCGAGTCCGCCGCCTTCATGGACCGGGCCATGCTCACCGGCAATCCGCACAAGGTGCTCGAGGGCCTGATCATCGGCGCCTATGCCATAGGCGCGCAGCAGGGCTACATCTACACGCGGCACGACTCGCCGTCCATGGCGCGGCATATTGCGGCGGCGCTCGATCAGGCGAAGGAATTGGGCCTCCTGGGCAAGAACATTCTCGGCTCCGGTTTCGATTTCGAGGTCGAGATGCACTTCGACGTCGGCATTTTCGTTTCCGGCGAATCCTCCGCGCTGATGCGCTCGATCGAAGGCAATCCACCCGAGCCCAGGCCGAAGTACATCCGCACCTCGGTCAGCGGGATCTGGGACAAGCCCTCCAATCTCAACAACGTCGAGACCTGGGCCAACGTGCCCGAGATCATCAACCGCGGCGCGGACTGGTTCACCAGCATAGGGTCGGACAAGAGCAAGGGCACCAAACTCGTTTCCCTGTCGGGCCACGTGGTGAACAGCGGGGTCATCGAAGTGCCGATGGGAACGCCCTTGCGCACCATCGTGTTCGACATCGGCGGCGGGGTGCCCGACGGCAAAGCCCCGAAGGCGATACATTTTGGCGGCGCCATGGGCGGTTCCATTCCGATCAGCCTGGTGGACGCGCCGCTGGATTTCGACGGCATGGCCAAGCTCGGCGCGCCGATCGGCGCGGGCGGCCTGCTGGTGATGGACGAGGATACCGACATGGTCGAGGTCGCGCGCTACCTGCTCGACTTCCTGGTCAAGGAATCCTGCGGCAAATGCGTGCCCTGCCGCGAAGGCATGTACCAGATGCTGAAGATCCTGACCAACATCAAAGAGGGCAAGGGCAGGAAGTTCGACCTCGAACGGCTGGCCGATCTGACCGAGGTCACCAGCCTGGGCAGCTTGTGCGCCCTGGGAAAGACTTCGTCCGATCCGTTGAAGAGCATGCTGCGTTATTTCAAAGACGAATACGAGGCGAGAATCGCCGCGGGCAGCGCCGCCGGGGGACTAGCGCAATGACTGATATGGTGTTGCAGATCGACGGCAAGGAAGTCACGGCCCCCGCCGGAACGACCGTGCTGCAGGCGGCGCAACAGGCCGGCATCTCCATCCCGACGCTGTGCCACCACGAAGAACTGGAGGACTACGGCGGCTGCCGTCTGTGCATGGTGGAAGTCGAGTCGCGCGGCAGGACGAACCATGTGGTGTCCTGCCTCTACCCGGTGGAAAAGGGCCTGGTCGTGCGCACGCGCACGGAGAAGGTGGACAAGATACGCCGCGTAATCATCGAGGAGTTGATGGCCCATGCGCCGGACGCCCCGGAACTCGTGCGCCTGGCCGAGGTGTACGGCGCCGACCGGAACCGGTTCGACAAGGAGGCGTCCTTCTGCGTGCTTTGCGGCTTGTGCGTGCGCTACTGCGCCGAAGTCAAGCAGAAGCACGCCGTCGGCTTCATCGAAAACGGCCCCGCGCGCGAGATCAGTTTTATACCGGAACTCGCCGCCAGGGAGTGCTGGGACTGCCAGGAATGTTTTGCGATCTGTCCGACGTCCTACGCGCAGGCGGCTTACCTCCTGACCGAAGCGCTGGCGTTTCCAGGGCAGCGCAAGGCGCGGCCGCCGGCACCCGAACTTCGACCACAGGCGACTCTGGCCGGGATCCCGGTCGTGGTGGCGTGATCGTATACCTGCACTAGTCAGCCGCTGAAGCAGCGCTGCATCGGTTCGAACGAATCACACTGCCGGAGCGCGCCGCGTCCGTCGACGCGGCGTTGCGCCGCTTAACCTACCCGCTTGTCGAACGACAGGCGGGGCGACTGTTCGAAGCCGGCGTCATAGAAGAAGCCGAGCAGCCCGAAGTCCTCGCGCGCAACCACCGTTTCCACGCGCTCCACGCGCAGCGCCGCCAGGTTCACAAACAGCTGCGACAACAGCGCGTGACCAACGCCGCTGTGTGCGTAATCCGGGTCCACGCCGATGGTATCGAGCACCGCCACCGGCTCCGCGCGGCCGTAATCGCCGAAGTCGGTGCGCGCCATCACGAAACCCGCGGCGATGCCGTCCACGCGCGCCAGCAGGGATACGCGCACGGCGGAATCGTTCATCGCCTCATCGAACAATTCGCGGATGTAGTCCTCGCGTCTGCGCCCCGAAACCCTTTGATCGATGCGGATAATGTCGTCGAGGTCGCCTGCCTCGAGCGCGCGCACGTCGAACTGGTCCTGCGCGAGCGCTTCGAAGTCATTCGCAGCCGCCGCGCTGTAGTCGACTTCTGTCGCCGAAAAGCCGGTGACGTGCATGGGAGCCAGGATCTTGTCGCCTTCATGCGCGGTGACGCGATTTTGGCGCATCGGACAGTCGAGGACCAGCTGATGCGCGAACTCGAAGCCGGCGCCATCGAAGAACTGCATGATCGCGTGGTCGCGCCAGGATGCGGTCGTCCGGATTGCCGCCACGCCCATGCGCTTCGCCTCGCTCTCCAGCCTGGCCAGCAATGCCGAGCCGATGCCCTGACCCTGTTCGCTCGGCGCCACGGCCATCGCCTCCAGCCGCAACGCCGGCTCCGCGCGACCGAACTCGCCCAGCAGTTTTCGCGCCTTGATGAAGCCGACCAACCGGCCGTCCTGTTCCGCCGAAAACTGTACATGCAGTCCGGTCTGGTCCAGGGCCGCTTTGAGGCGGCGCTGGAAATAGAACTGCCGCGGCCGATCCACGATGGTTGCGTCCAGTGCGACCACGGCTTCCATGTCCTCGGCTTTGGTGCGGCGAAGCGAGACGCCGGCAGCTTGCTGCGGTGTGCGGGTTGCCAAGATGTTCTCCTTCTCGGAAAGGGACGTGACCTCGAAATTCTAGCTGGGAAGGGGGTTGTTGTCCTGCGCATTCGCCGTATCCACGAGCCGCACTACTTTGTCCGCTGCGTGCTTCTCCTCCAGCTGCACCGACTCGATCTGCTCGAAGCGCTGGGTGATCTTGCGGCTGGAGACGTGGATTTCCTCCACGTCCTTGCCGGCGAGGCGGATGTGGTCGGCGAGCTTTTTCATGCGATCGTCGAACAGGTTGAAGTCCTTCGACAGCTTGGACAGCGCATCCTTGATGACGTGAATCTGCTTGCGCGTCTCGACGTCCTTGAGCACGGCGCGCGCGGTATTGAGCACGGCCATCAGCGTGGTCGGCGAAACGATCCACACGCGCTTGGACATGGCGTAGTCCACCACCTCGGAATGATAGGCGTGAATTTCGGCGAACACTGCCTCCGCCGGGATGAACATCACCGCGCCCTCGGAGGTCTCGCCGGGAATGATGTATTTGCTGCCGATGTCGTCGACGTGTTTCCTTATGTCCAGCCGGAACTGCTTCTGCGCCTGCGCCCGCTCCAATTCGCTCAGGTCCGAATCGAGCATGATGCGGTAGTTGCTCAGGGGGAACTTCGAGTCCACCGCCACCATGCCGGTCGGCGCAGGCAGCTTCAATACGCAGTCGGCGCGCGCCTTGTTCGAAAGCGTAAACTGAAACTCGTAGGCGTCGGGCGGCAGCATATTGCGCACCAGCGCTTCCAGCTGCACTTCGCCGAAGGCGCCGCGCGATCGCTTGTCGCCGTCCAGCAGTTCCTGCAGGCTGACGACGTTCACCGCCAGGCTGTCGATCTTCTTTTGCGCTTCGTCGATCACGGCGAGCCGCGACATGACGTTGGTAAAGGTCTCGTTGGTCTTCTTGAAGCCCTCGTCCAGGCGCTCGTTGACCTTGCCCGAGATCTGGTCAAGCCGCTCGTCCACTTTCGCGGTGAGCGCCTGCGTGGTCTCGGCCAGCTTGGCGAGCATCGCCTCGCGGCTCTCGCCGAGGTTGTTCGCGAGCGAGAGCTGCAGCGCATGCAGCGTGTCGCGCGTCTGCTTGAGTTCCCCGGCCAGCGTGCCGCGCAGGCGCTCGGACGACTCGCTGAAGTTCGTGCCCAGGCGGTCGCCCTGCTGCGTCAAGCCGCCATGCAGGTCGGTGAGCATGGCGCGGTGTTTTTCTTCCAGGCCCTGCGCCATGCCGGCGGGCAACTCCTCCACCCTGCGGCTCACGCCGGCCATGCGCCAGGCGAGCCAGCCCACGAGCAGCAGCAGCAACACGGAAAGAACGATCAGAATCTCCAGCATGGGCCAAAGTATAGCCCAAGCGGCAAACGTCAAAGTGCACGGTAGAATGCCGCATGCTTTGCCACCGGACCGCCCATGCATTGGCCACCTGAGCGCTGGCCGCCTCTGCGCCGCGAAGCGCATTTCGGCCGCGTGTTCAACTGCTTCGCCGGGCGCCCGGCGCAGCTGAATGCGCTGTTCGCGCAGACCCTGTCGCGCCATGCCGCTGACGAGGCGCTGGTATGCGCGGATCGGCGCATCAGCTATGCCGAGCTGGACGCCAGCGCCACGCGCGTGGCCGCCGGACTCGCGCGCGACGGCGTGCGCGCGGGCGATCGCATTGCCATCCTGTGCGCCAACGAGCCCGAATTCGTCTATGCCCTGCTGGCCGCTTTCCGCCTCGGCGCAATTGCGGTGCCGGTCAACGTGCGCGAGCAGAAGCCCGAGCTCGCCTACGTCCTCAACCAGTGCAAGGCGCGGGCGCTGGTGTTCGACGCCGAACTCGCCGGGCGGATTCCGCCGCCCGACGCGCTGCCCCACCTGGCGCTGCGCTATGCGGTAGGCGGCGCAGCCGCGGGCAAGGCAGCGCCATTCCAGTCGTTCGCGCATCTGCTCGAGCCCGGCGCGGATCTGCCCGCCCCTGCGGCGCCGGGCGAGGAGGACACCGCGGTCATCCTCTACACCTCCGGCACCACCGGGCACCCGAAGGGGGCGATGCTGACCCACCTGAACCTGATCCATTCGGTGATGCACTTCGAGCATTGCCTGGAATTCGGCGCCGGCGAACGCGCCTTGCTCGCCGTGCCGGCCAGCCATGTCACCGGCCTGGTGGCGATAACCCTGAGCATGCTGCGGGTGGGCGGCTGCGTACTCATGCTGCGCGAGTTCAAGGCCAGGCCCTTTCTCGAACTCGCCAGCCGCGAGCGCATGACCTACACCCTGGTGGTGCCGGCAATCTACAATCTGTGCCTGCGCGAGCCCGACTTCGCGCGTTACGATCTGAGTCGCTGGCGCATCGGCGGCTTCGGCGGCGCACCCATGCCGGAGGGCACCATCAGGGCCCTGGCGCAAAAGCTGCCGCAACTCGTTCCGGTCAACGCCTACGGCGCGACCGAGACCACTTCCCCCACCACCTGCATGCCGCAGGGCCGGCAGGCCGCCCACCTGGATAGCGTCGGCGCGGTCCTGCCCTGCGCCGAGTTGCGCGTGATGGACGACGCCGGGCGCGAGGTCGCGCCGGGCGAGACGGGGGAAATATGGATCGCGGGCGCCATGGTGGTGCCGGGCTATTGGGACGACGCCGCAGCGACGCAGCGCGAATTCTGCGGCGGCTACTGGAAATCGGGCGACATCGGCGCTATCGACGCCGAGGGCTACGTGCGCATACTCGATCGCAAGAAGGACCTGATCAACCGCGGCGGCTACAAGGTGTACTGCGCCGAGGTCGAGAACGTGCTGTCGCTGCACCCGGCGGTGATGGAATCGGCGCTGATCGCCCGCCCCGATCCGGTGCTGGGAGAGAAAGCGCACGCATTCGTGCTGCGCTCCGATCCGGCGTGCAGCGCCGAGATGCTGCGCGCGCACTGCGCGCTGCATCTCGCCGACTACAAGCTGCCGGACTTCATCACCTTCGTCGATCACCCGCTGCCGCGCAACGCCAACGGCAAGCTGCTCAAACGCCAGTTGCGGGATACTTGCGGCTAGGCACTACCGAGGCGTAGTAGTCGAGACCCGGCCTGACCGGCGGGGTTGCGGTAAGAGACAAGCTCAGGCCACGCGGTCGCGCGGCTCTCTCCCGGCGAAGACGGCATCCAGATTGTCGAGCGCCCGGAATCCCATGGCAACTCTTGTTTCCTTCGTGGCGCTGCCGATGTGCGGCATCAGGAACACGTTGGGCAGCTTGCGGTATTCCGGATGGATGTCGGGTTCGTTATTGTAGACGTCCAATCCGGCGGCGGTGAGCTTGCCCGACTTGAGCGCCGCAATCAGGGCGTCGTCGTCGATGACCACACCGCGGCTGGCATTGACCACGATCGCTCCATCGGGCAGCAGCGCAATGAGGTCCGCGTTCAGCAGCTTGATGGTTTGCGGCGAGGCCACGCAGTGCAGCGCGAGAAAGTCGCAGTGCGGCATCAGTTCCGCGGGCGTCTTATGAAAGATGGCGCCATCCTCGAGTTCCGGCGACAGTCTTTGAATATCGTTGTAGTGGATCTGCATGTCGAAGCCGCGTGCGCGTTTCGCGACGACCCGGCCGACGCGCCCGAATCCGAGTATGCCCAGACGCTTGCCCGTCATCTGAGTGCCGACCATGAAACTGGGGCTCCAGTCCTTCCACTCCCGCGTGCGCACCAGGCGTTCGCCCTCGCTCGCCCGGCGCGCAGCGCCCAGCATCAGCATCATGGTCAGCTCCGCCGTGGCGTCGGACAGCACCTCGGGCGTGTTGGTGACAATCAGTCCGCGCGCCTTGGCGGCTTGCGTATCCACGTGGTCGTAGCCGACGGAAAAATTGGCGATCACGCGCACGCTTGCAGGCAGGCGGGCAATTACGTCGGCGCTGAACTTCTCGGTGTGGCAGGGCATGATGGCGTCGGCGCCCCTGGCGCGTTCGATGATCTCCTCACCTGAATAGAGCACATCATTGGGATTCAGGATGGGGGTGTAGTCCCGGCGCAGACGATCCTCGACGCTATCCGGCAGCTTGCGGGTAACAAGGACGACGGGCTTCATGATTCAAAATCTCCTTAAATATTCGAGCGATGGGAAAATCAATCCGCCAGGCGGAGTGGCCATGTGCGGGCTGCCGAACCGCGCATAAATGTACTCATGTTCATTCCGGGCGCCTCCTTTACAGCAAATGTCCGGGATCTGGCGGGACTGTTCATTAGCTGCTGGACAATCTACAACAGTCGTGGAGGCCGCGCAAAGCCTTTGCCCCGCCCAGGCAGCTCAAGCGCGTTTCGCAGTGCATCTAACGCAATGGCGGGCACAACAACTGGTGAGTATAAGGAGACCGCGCAGCTTGCCGTACTGCCCGCCCCTCCCTACTCATGGCGATCAGGCAGAGGGGGTCAATGACCGCAGCCCTTCCAATGCCAAGGGGATGACCGGATTGTCGAACTCCTTCGGGTAGACCATGTATGTAGGGTGCGGATAACGCGGCGTGTCGGCCACCGCGTACAGGCGGCCGGCGGCGATCAGCGGCTCGGCCATGCGTGCGGGCAAATAACAGGCGCCGCCATTGGTCAGCATGAGTTGCACCCCCAGCCAGCCGATGCTGACGACCTGCGGCGGCGGCTCCAGATCGGGATAGCTGCGGGTGTGCTGGATGTCGAACGCCGGCCCCCATTCCACATAGATATAGTCGTCGCCGGGATGGGTGTCGCCGGAACGGCTGCTCACCAGCATCAGGGTCTCGTCGAAGAGATGCTCGACGATCAGGCCCGGACTGTGGCTTGGGCTGTACATCAAGCCGATGTCGAGCGTGCCTTCGATCAGGCGGCGCATCAGATCCTCCTCGAAGCCGATTTCACCACGTACGGCCACGTTCGCCGCGTGCTGACGTATCCAGCGCACCCAGTCAGGCAGCAGGCCCTCCCAAAGTGCAATGCGTCCGCCGATGCGCAGGGTCGCGCGATAGCGGCTGGGCAGGCCCACATGATGACGTGCCTGCTCCGCAGTCAGGACCAGGCGTTTGGCGTATTCGGTATAGCGTCGCCCGCCCGTGGTGAGCGTGGCGCCGGCGCGATTGCGCACGAACAGACGCACGCCCAATTCTTCTTCCAGACGCCGGATGCGCGCACTGACCGTGGACTGCGTCAGATGCAAACGGCCTGCCGCTTCGAGAAAGCTGCCATAGGCAGTGATGGCCAAAAAAGTGCGCGCCTGGTCAATATCCATTCCCGCCCCCTGTTTTAATATCGACAATTTCGATATTATCTACAAAATAATATTGCTTGACTGCTATTTATCTATGTCGCTAGTCTTGCTGCGCAATATTCGAATCAAGAGGAGAACCGGCATGAGCAAGGAAATCCCGGTAGAACGGGACATGGAGGGTTATCTCGTCGACCCGGAGGCCTGGGACGACCAGATCGCACGCGAGCTGGCGGCGGAAGAAGAGCTCGAGCTCACCGACCCGTATTGGACGATCCTCCATTTTATGCGCGAATACTGGCACGAACACCAGGTGACACCGGATGTCCGGCACGTGGTCGGATTCCTCACCAGCAAGCAGGGCATGGACAAGAAGCTGGCCAAAGACCAGTTGTTCCAACTGTTTCCCTATGGATACGTGCAGCAGGCTTGCAAGATCGCCGGCATGATAAAGCCACGCGCCTGGAGCACCGGCTGAAGCACGTCCCGCTGCAGGCAACGCGAAGTACCGCTGTTCGGCAGCGCAGCCCGCGCGGCGGCTTCGGATGAACGATCGCCGCTGTGTTTCCAGGGAGGGGAAGCGGCTTCGCTGACGCCGCTATTTCCTTCCGGTGAGAATTTCCCGTTTGACGTCGGTAATGTCTCTGGCGCGAGTCGCCGGAGCCGCGTTGCATCGTCCCTGGCACGGACAGTTTGAACTGCGCGGGCAGATTATGCGGGCAGGCTGCTTTAGTGCCTCCTCGACCCAGGCAATACTGAGAATATTGCCAACTGCGCGAATGGCCTCCGCTGCAGCGCGATCTATCTTCGCCTGGCCTCCTTTGCGCAGGCAGTCTTCCCCGATGCCATCCACGATCTGGGCGCCGCTGGCGTCGTTCGAGGAAAGTGCAGGCACCAGGTCGATTCCCACCGACAGTACGTGGGGGGTCCCCGCCATATCGCGCGTGCGCAGCGTGTGACAACAGTAGAGTAGCCACCGATCGTTGTCTCTAAGTACAGAAATCTGCGAATGCGAAGCGCCCTGGGCATTGCCGAACATGCGGAAAACAGCCCAGTGCGGGCAGGGATCTGTAGCCTGCGTCATGTTGCCCCAAGGCAGCGGGATGCCGTTGCCCCGATACACGGCGCGCAGGCGCCCCGGCGCACTCGCGTCAAAAAAGTGCCAATACGGATAGGGAGATACCTTGGTCATGCGCCGCATGATGACTGCCGGCGTAAGTTCCACCGTTCGCCTCGCCTCGATCCGATAGCGTTCCCTGATCAGAAAGCGGCGGAACGGCACTTTCGGACAGAGCAGAGCGCCGGCAAAGAAACTGCATTCGAAGTCTCTCCACGCGAGCAGAACATCTCTGGCCTCGATGCCGGCGTGAAAGGCTGAGCCGCTGTCCGGGCTTTCGCCCATTTCACCTCCCGTGGCGTGAGGCGATTTCAGTCCGTCTCCTGCATGCAGCACCTTATGCCCGATGTGAGACGCCAGATCGAACTTCAGACGCGCCGCATCCGACTGCAGGGCCTTGTTCAGATAAACGGTGCCGGGAGGCTCGAAAAAGGACCGAACCAGGCTGCGCACCTCGTGGTCGTTGTCTCGTGCAAGCACCGGCTTGCGCTCGAACCAGCGAATTTCGAGGCCATGGCGCTTGCACAGCGCCATCAGATCATCGACCTTGAGCGGGAATGCCCGCTTGCCAACCACTTCGGCGGTGCGTTCCAGCTCGGGAAATTCGTTGCGCGACGTTTCCTGATGCGCCCGAATCAACAGATGCGCGAACTGGCGTCCCGTTGTTCCCGTCTGCGACAAAAGCTCCGGGATCGCAGCCTGCAGCAGGTTCCTGGAGAACAGAAACGAAGGCTCAAACGGAATCCCCGCCGCGCCACCAGCCGCCTTTTCGCGACTTGCCGGGCGGAACTCCGCATTCTGATCGAGAAACCACGTTGGTTTGCGCTGAAATACGCCCGCGATCAAGGCGAGCACCCCCTGAGACGGACTCCGGCGCCCGCTTTCAATCATGCTGAGGTAGGACACCGATGGTGCGGATTGCGGATCGATCTGGGCACAGCGCGCAGACAGATCGTCGAGCGTAATCCGGTGCTCCTTTCGCAGGGCTCGCAGCTTCCCCCCGAGGAAGTGGTTGTTCCTGGTCATTCGTTCCACCCTTTTCTTGGTCCCACCCTTTGTCGTTCCACCCTTTGTCGTTCCACCCTTTGTCGTTCCACCCTTTGTCGTTCCACCCTTTGTCGTTCCACCTTTTGTTGCTCCGGCCTTGGTCCGTTCAGTAAAAGCGACCCGGTGAAGTCGTACAAGCATAATTGTGTAAAGTTAACACTGTCAACTTTTATTATGTGGATTTCACACAATGTCCGCATTATTGTGCTCTCACGCTGTTCAACACCCAAGGAGATTGACATGATCAAGCATCCAAGCAGGCACGCTGCCGCGATCGAAGCGATCGAGGAAGACTGGAAAGAGAACCCGCGCTGGCGCGACGTCAAGCGCGGCTATGCGGCCGCGGACGTATTTCGCCTGCGCGGATCGTTGGTCATCGAACATACCCTGGCCCACCGCGGCGCCGACAAGCTGTGGCGCTTGCTTACCGGCACGCCTTACGTCAACACGCTGGGCGCACTCACCGGCAATCAGGCGATGCAGCAGGTGAAGGCGGGATTGAAGGCAATCTACCTGTCGGGCTGGCAGGTCGCCGCGGACGGAAACGACTCCTGCCAGATGTATCCGGACCAGTCGCTGTATTCGGTATCGAGCGTGCCCAGCGTGGTGCGCCGGATCAACAACGCTCTCATGCGCGCAGACCAGTTGCATCACGCCGAAGGCGACAATGCGGTGGACTGGTTTGCGCCGATCGTGGCCGACGCCGAGTCGGGTTTCGGCGGCATACTGAACGCACACGAGCTGATGAAGGCGATGATCGAGGCCGGCGCCGCCGGCGTGCACTTCGAGGACCAGTTGGCGTCGGTCAAGAAATGCGGCCACATGGGCGGAAAAGTGCTGGTGCCGACGCAGGAAGCGGTGCAAAAGCTTTGCGCGGCGCGCCTCGCGGCGGACGTCATGGGCGTGCCCACCGTGCTGCTTGCGCGCACGGACTCTGAAGCCGCGACGCTCGTTACCAGTGACGTCGATGAAAACGACAAACCGTTCATCACCGGCGAGCGCACGGCGGAAGGCTATTACCGCGTGCGCGCGGGGTTCGACCAGGCGGTGTCGCGCGGTCTTGCTTATGCGCCGTACGCGGACTTGATCTGGTGCGAGACCGGGACACCCGATCTTGTTTTCGCGAGGAAGTACGCCGAGGCGATCCGCAAGGTCTATCCCAACAAGATGCTCGCCTACAACTGTTCGCCGTCGTTCAACTGGCGCAAGAACCTCGACGCCGCGACGATTGCAAAATTCCAGCGCGAGCTGGGCGCAATGGGCTACAAGTTCCAGTTCGTTACACTCGCCGGGTTCCACGCGCTCAACTACGGTATGTTCGAGCTGGCATCCGGCTATGCGCACGAACAGATGAGCGCGTACGTGCGCCTGCAAGACGCCGAGTTTGCCGCCGAGAAGCTGGGCTACACGGCGACACGCCACCAGCGCGAGGTCGGCACCGGCTATTTTGACGCCGTGACGCAGGTCGTCCAGGGCCAACAGTCTTCGACCACGGCCTTGTCGGGATCCACCGAAGAAGCGCAGTTCCATGATGCGCCGCCAAAAATCGCCGCCGTGGGCTGAACTGCGGTCATTCGCCCGCATGGTCGAAAACGCGCGTCCTGGTCGGCAGGACGCGCGTTTCAGTCGCGCGCATCAGCCATGAAATGGACACCCCCAAATGAAGGACTGATTCAGCCCTCCGCCCGATTGCGCATGTGGTCGGCGGTCTTGTAGAACGCGTGCGCGAGGGCCACGCTCACACCCTCCTCCACTTCTGCATCGCGCATCGCCTGGCGCATGCAGGCCAGCCACAGATCGCGCTCGGTTGCGCCGATAGCAAACGGCAGGTGACGCGCGCGCAGGAAAGGCTGGCCGAACTTCTGCTGGTACAAGGGCGGACCGCCGAGCCAGCCGGAAAGGAACAGGTACAGCTTTTCGGCCGAGCCGTGCAGATCCTGCGGATGCAGCTTGCGGATGGCGTAATACTCCGGCTGCGTATCCATCAAATGGTAGAAACGATCGACCAGCCCACGCAGTCTTTCCGCCCCACCCAAAGCCTGATAGGGCGTCAGTTCATCGCTCATCCGGCTTCACGCAAAGCCAGCATCGGCGGGTGGTTCAGCGCGGCGCGCCCGCCGAGCCAGGCATTGAGCGCGACGCAGGCGAGGCCCGCGAGCGGCCCGGCGATCCAGATCGCGATATTGAACTGCCACGGGAACTGGAACACGCGCTCGGCGAGCACATAGCCGATCGCGCTGGCTCCGGCCGCTGCGAGCACGCCCGCGACCAGTCCCAAGGCGAAAAACTCGGCACGCTGCGCCCCCGCCACCTGGGCGCGGCTCGCCCCCAGCGCCCGCATCAGCGCCGCCTCCTGCAAGCGCTCGTCCCGGGTGGAGAGCAGCGCCGCATACAGCACCAGCACGCCGGCGACCAGCGCGAACAGGAACACGAACTGCACCGCGCGGATCACCTGGTCGAGCACGCCGTTGACCTGGCGCATGACCGCGCTGACGTCGATCACGGTGAGGTTCGGAAACGCCTGCGTCAGCCGCGTGGTGAACAGCGCATCCGCGGCTGGAAGGCGGAAGGTGGTCATGTAGCTGCGCGGAAAGCCCGCCAGCGCCCCGGGCGTAGTCACGAAAAAGAAATTCGGCCGCATCGAGTCCCAGTCGAGCTTGCGCACGCTCGTCACCGGCACGGTGACGTTCGCGCCGCCGCCCGAGAAACTGAGGCGGTCGCCGAGTTCGATTCCCAGGCGTTCGGCGATCCAGACCTCGACCGAGACCGAGCCTTGCGCAAAGTCCTCGCGCGTAAACCAGCGCCCGCCGGTAATCTGGTTTCCGGGAGGAATGGTCTGCATGAAGCTCAGGTTGAACTCGCGGTCGATCTGGCGCTTGGCGCGCTCGTCAGTGTAATCGGCCGCGCCTACCGCGCGGCCGTTGATCGCGGTCAGCCGCGCCCGCACCATGGGAAAGGTCGAGGGCGCCGCGACCCCCGTTTGCGCCAGAAACTGCTCCAGCGGCCGCACCTGCTCCGGCTGGATATTGACGACGAAGCGATTGGGTGCGTCCTGCGGCAGCTTGGTGCGCCAGGACTCGAGCAGGTCGCCGCGGATAAACGTCAGCAACAGCAGCACCGTCAGGCCCAGTGCGAGCGCAACGATCTGCACCGCGTTGGCACGGCTGCGCCGGCGCAGATTGGCCATGCCGTAGCGCCAGGACACGCTGCCCGCACTGCGGCCCAGCGCCGCGAACAGGCGCAGGGCGCCCAGGCTCACCAGCCAGAACAACATGAACGCCGTGGAAAAACCGCCAAACACGGTGGCGCCGAGCTTGACTTCGCCCGCCTGCCACAGCAGCAAAGCCGCCAGCGCGGCCAGCCCCAGCGCGTAGCCCGCGAGCGCGCTTTGCCTGGGCGCGCCGACCTCGCGCCGGATGACGCGTATCGCGGGCACGTTCTTCAGCTGCAGCAGCGGCGGCAATGCGAAACCGAGCAGCAGCAACAGCCCGGCGGCAAATCCCTGCAGCACCGGATAGAGCCCGGGCTGCGGCAGGGAAGAAGCGACCAGGTCGGTCAGCCAGAGCGCGATCACCGCCTGACCGGCGTAGCCGAGCACGCAGCCGATGGCGCAGGCCGCCAGGCCCAGCAGCACGAATTCCGAGCTGAACAAGGCGAACAGCCGCCCCTGCAAAGCGCCGAAGCAGCGCATCACGGCGTAGCCGTCCAGATGGCGCTGGGTGTAGCGGCGCGTGGACAAGGCGATGGCGACGGCGGCGAGGATGACCGCCAGCATGGCCGAGAGGCCGAGGAATTGCTGTGCGCGGTCCAGCCCCGCGCGCACCTCGGGTCGGGCGTTGCCCAGGCTTTCGATGCGCTGCCCCGGAACCAACTTCGGTTTGGCCCAGGTCTCGTAGGCTGCGGTGGCCGCGCGCGCGCCGGCGACGTAGAGCTGATACTGCGCGCGGCTGCCGGTCTGGATCAGCCCGGTGGCGGGCAGGTCGTCGACGCGCATCAGCAACCGCGGCGCGATATTGAAAAAGCTCAGGCCGCGGTCGGGCTCCAGGGTCAGCACCGCGCCGACGCTGAAGTGCGCGTTGCCGAGTTCGATCTGCTCGCCCGGCCGGACGCCCAGCGCCGCGCTCAGGCGTTCATCCAGCCAGACCGTCCCGGGCGGCGGAATGACATCGGTTTCGGCATCCGCCGCATTCAGGCGCGGCGCGATGCGCAATTTGCCGCGCAAAGGGTAACCCGCGCTCACCGCCTTGACCCCGGCCAGCTGGCTTGCGTCGCCCGCGCGCGCCATGCTGACGAAGCTCACGCCGTCGACGCGGCCGAGGCCGTGCCTGGCGGCTTCCTCGCGCAACTCGGGCGCGAACGGGTGGTCGGACAGCAGCAGCACATCGGCGCCCAGCATCTGGTTCGCCTCGCGCGTCAGCGCCTGCCACACGCGATCGGCGAAGAAGGCGACGCTGGTGACGCTGGCGACGGCGATCACCAGCGCCAGCGCGAGCACGCGCAGCTCACCCGCGCGCCAGTCGCGCAGCAGCATTTTCAGCGGCAGCGGCAGATTAAGCGGCTGTTGAAACACCGGCCTCATGCGACGACGCGCCCGCCGGCAAGCCGGATCTGGCGCTGACAGCGGCGCGCAATCGCGTCGTCATGCGTGACCAGCACCAGCGTGGTGCCGGCCGCGGCATTGAGCGCAAACATCAGATCGATAACGCCGGCGCCGGTGGCGGCGTCGAGATTGCCGGTGGGCTCGTCGGCGAGCAGCAGCTTCGGCTGCATCACGAAAGCGCGCGCCAGCGCGACGCGCTGCTGCTCCCCGCCGGAAAGATGCTTCGGGTAGTGACCGAGGCGCTCGCCCAGGCCGACACGCTCGAGCATCGCCGCTGCAAGTTGCGCCGCGCCGGCCGTGCCGGCCAGCTCCAGCGGCAGCATCACGTTCTCCAGCGCATTCAGCGCCGGCAGCAGCTGGAACGACTGGAACACGAAGCCGAGCAGCCGCGCGCGCAACGCCGCGCGGCCATCCTCGTCCAGCGCGAACAGGTCCGCCCCGTTCAGATGCACACTGCCCGCGCTGGGCGTATCCAGCCCGGCGAGCAGGCCCAGCAGCGTGGACTTGCCCGAACCCGAAGCGCCGACGATGGCCACCGCTTCGCCGGCCATGACCGCGAGCTCGATCTCATGCAGAATAACGAGCTGGCTCGCGCCGCTGGGCACCACTTTGGACAGGCCGGCCGCTTTTACCATGTGGACATTGATAGGTTGGGTCATGCTGCGAACTCGTTTCAATATGAGGGGATATCCCCCGAGGGGACTTTCCCCTCAAGGGGGATCGAGACCTTTAGGTCGCCTCCCCTCATGCTCCTCTAGAACAGGGACCATTTCGGTACTTCTGAAATGGCCCCTAAGAAAACTGCTGATTGCCTTGTTGACGTCGTTGATGTATCTGCCGCTCGCTGCCTGGGCCGGCGGCACCATACTGGTCTATGGCGACAGCCTTTCAGCCGCGTATGGTCTGAGACAGGATGCGGGCTGGCCCACCTTGCTGCAGGCGCGACTGAAGCAGGAACGAATGGATTATACCGTGATCAACGTCAGCATCAGCGGCGAAACCACCAGCGGCGGCGCGGCGCGCATAGCCGAGACGCTCAAGGCGCACAAACCCAGGGTGATCATCGTCGCGCTGGGCGCGAATGACGGCCTGCGCGGCTTGCCGCCCGAGCAGATGCGCGCCAATCTCGCCACAATCCTGACCGCGAGCCGGCGCGCCCAGGCCCGCGTGCTGCTGGTTGGCATGCGCATGCCGCCCAACTACGGCGAAACCTATACGCGGCAGTTCGCCCAGGTCTACGCCGATCTCGCGCGCAAATACAACACCGCGCTCGTGCCCTTCCTGCTCGAGGGCATGGCGGACCGGCGCGCGCTGTTTCAGGCGGACGACATGCATCCGACCGCCGCGGCGCAGCCGATAATCCTGGAGAACGTGTGGAAGGCGCTCGTGCCGCTGTTGAAATGATTGGAATGAGTCGGCGATATACGACGTCCTGAATATTGCCGCATGGCACCAAGGACCTTGCGCGCTGCGCGCGCCAACCGCGGTTTTGGTACGGATGAAAAGCACATTCGTACCAAAACCACGGTTATTAGTGAAACCACAACGCCTTGGGCTTGTTTTTATCCAAGATCGTCGATTGCGCACGGCTGGGTATTCGTCCGTGGGCAATCGACGATCCGCGCGGACGGTTTTTCGTCCGCGCAAAATTTCAACGCCGCGACAGTGGCGACTCGATTCAAGTCGCCACGCATAGGATGAGTCAACACAAATGGCACCAAGAAAATTTCCCGCCGTGTTCATGCGCGGCGGCACCAGCAAGGCGATCATGTTCCATGCGCGCGACCTGCCCGCGGCCAGGGACGAATGGGATGCGATTTTTCTCTCCGCCATGGGCAGCCCCGACCCCCACGGCAGGCAGCTCGACGGCATGGGCGGCGGCATCTCGTCGCTGTCCAAGGTGTGCGTGATCGCGCCCTCGCAGCGCGACGACGCGGACGTCGACTATACCTTCGCCCAGGTCCAGGTGAAGGAGGCCCGCGTCGACTACGGCGCCAACTGCGGCAACATGTCCTCCGCCGTCGGCCCGTTCGCGCTCGAGGAAGGACTGGTCCCCGCTGCAGACGGCGAGGCCAGGGTGCGCATATTCAACACCAACACGCGCAAGCTCATTCATTCCACTTTCGGCGCGCATGGCGGCCGCGCCGCAGTCGCAGGCGTGCTCGCGATCCCCGGCGTTGCCGGCACCGGCGCGCCGATCCGGCTCGACTTCATCGAACCCGGCGGCGCCACCACCGGCAAGCTTTTGCCAACCGGGAACGCCGCGGATGTTCTCGATGTGCCGGGCGTCGGCAAGATCGAAGTCTCCATGGTCGACGCAGCCAACGCCTGCGCGTTCGTCGCCGCCGCCGCGCTGGGATTGAAAGGCACGGAAATGCCCGAAGAACTCGAGCGCAACGCCGCGGCGATGGAAAAGCTCGCCGCAATCCGTCTGCAGGCCTCGGTCGCCATGGGCATAGCGCGCACGCTGGACGAGGCGCGCGCGCGCACCGCGGTGCCGTTCGTCGGTTTCGTCGCGCCGGCGCAGGATGCGCGCACGCTCTCGGGCGAAAACCTCGCCGCCGCCGCAGCCGACCTCAGCGTGCGCATGCTCTCCAACGGTCAGCCGCATCGCGCGCTGCCGCTCACCGCATCGCTGTGCGCCGCGGTCGCCGCGCGCATAGAAGGGAGTGTCGTGTGGAATGCCTCCCGGCACAACGCGGGCGAGATGCTGCGCCTGGCGATGCCCTCAGGCGTGCTCATGGTGGGCGCGGACGCAAGCCGGGAGAGCGGGACGTGGCAGGTGGCGCACGGCTCCTTCTATCGCACGGCGCGGCGTCTGTTCGAAGGCTACGTCTACGCCTGAAAGCAAGCGGCCAGGCAAGGGAATGTCCGCGCGATCATCCTTGACCATCGGACATTTATGTCCGAGACTGAGCAATGCGCGAGGACGAGTTCATCCGTCGGGTGCAGAAGTACGCCAAGCGTAAGGGCGTTTCGTTCACCTGGCGAGCGGATCGCGGCAAAGGCTCGCACGGTGTTCTGACGCTGGGCGATGCGCGAACGGTGGTCCGAAATCCCAAGGACGAGCTGAAGACCGGCACGTATCGCGCGATGCTCAAGCAACTCGGACTCACCGAACACGACCTCTTTTAGCGAGAACACCATGCTGCACTTCACCTACGCCATCAAGCTCACGCCAGACCGCAAGGACGGAGGGTATGTCGTCACCTGCCGCGATATTCCGGAAGCCATCACCCAAGGCGAGACCGCCGATGAGGCGCTCGCCGAAGTCGAGGGAGCGCTCCAGGCTGCGATTGAAGGCCGGATCGAGGATGGGCTGGACATTCCCGCGCCGTCGCAAGCAAAGCGCGGCGAGCGACTTGCCCCCACGCCGATCACCACCGCGCTGAAGGCCGCGGTCTACATCACACTGCACGACTCCGGAATCTCGAAATCGGAGTTCGCCCGTCGCATGAACGTAAACGAAAAAGAGGCGCGGCGCATGCTCGACCCGAAACACCCGACCAAAGTCCCGACTCTAGAACGCGCCCTTGCGGCGCTCGGGCGGCGAGCCGAGATTGAAGTGAACTGAGTTTCACCGTCGCCGGTGGCCACCAAGGAATTCATCTCCCCCATTACAGCGGAACAAATGAAACTGGCCGGCTTTCGTGGCTAAGAGGCTAGTGCCGGGAGCCGCATTGCTTCATGAAGCACCCCATTTGTGTCGCAATACCATAGCCTAGCCTCGACCGTCCCCAGAATTAGATGGATTAGGGGCTGACGTATCTGTTTGAAAAGCGCATGCCATCCAAGCCGGTCAACCAGAGAGGGTGTTGGCAAAGGCTCGGCATGCGTATGCCATTCGCCAAGATACCCATGCAGTTGCCCGCTTCTTTTCCATTGCCGTCTGGCGAGTTTCCGATGTACGCTGCCTGTGCGAACAAAGGAGGAACGCGCACGCAAGTCAGCCCTCTGAGGAGCAGTGGTTTCCACGATTTCAAAGTGGGGACCTCTACGCGCACCTAATAGGACTCCTCCCGCCTCGGGAGCGAAGGGCGCGGTTTGCCGATAACGGCGCATGTCCGCAAACGCTTGATCTCCTATTTCGACAAGGCAGAAAGGGGAGCGGACTTGGAATGCTATCTTGGGCGGCATGCGGGGCATGCATCAAGCGGCTCCGGAGAGCGGTCTTCCCGGGCTTGCGTGTTCTTCAAGTCGAGACGACGTGACCGCAGGCGTGGATGTGAATTTCCGCTCGCCCAGGCGCGAGCGACATCCAATGTCAATGCGGCAGCCGTTGCTGCCGCGGACACGGCAAAAGGCATATAACTTTCGCATCCGCCGGGATACTCTCGCCCCGACGCCACGTCCCTAGTAGACACCGGCATTCGGTCTCGCGGCGGCTGCCCGACCTGCCGAGTGAACAGGCACTCGTGGCACATGAACTTCAATGAATCGACCAACAGGCATCTCGCCGCGTCTCCGGGACCCTCTACCCACGAATACAGTAACGCTGAGGTGGTTTCGCCCTTCTTCAAGCGGGACACGTGTTGCCTGTTAATGGCACTCGAAACAGCTGAGGACCCGGTGGCCTCAATGATCAATTCGGCATCGAAAAGATCCGTGGCGTCAGTTCCGTCTACCTTTCGCGACCGGGCCTGAATGTAGGGTAATTCCTTTGCCAGCAGGTCAACTACGCCGTCTGCCTTGTTGCGAAATAGATCGTGCATTGAGAGAACATGCCGGCCTAGGTTTTCCGGCATGAGAGATTGTGTCTCATAGATTTTCAGTGTTCCGCCGCCGTAGCCAGCGCCTAATCTGGCCAAGAACGTAGCGAGATAGCCGCCTACCGTGCCACATCCGACAATCGAGATATTCCTGCCGGCCAGCGTCTCGCGGTTCGACTGATTCCGTCCGTGGAGGAACGCTGGAGACATATCGCTGACCACAAATCGGTTGATTTTCGGATTTAAGCTGATAATCTTCTGCCTTCGATCCCCGGCGCTTTTCGCCAAGCGGGCGTTTTCGGCCTGATTCCTGTACTCAATTGAGAAGCTGAATCCGAAGCGACCAGCAGGGGTGCAAAACAGGGCCACCAAGAAAGTCTTGCCTTTCGACCATAGGCTTTCCAGCCTTCCCAAGAAAGCACGGCGCAGGTCGGTATCCCACCCGTCAAGCCACTGGAGTACATCCCGCAGGCTCCTCGGCGGCCAATTGTCTGGATCAATCGTCGGGGCCTTCTTTGTTAAGAACTCCACAGCGGTGCTTTCGAAAACGTCGCCGATCTTCGCGCCGGTTTCGGAAAGGCACGAGGATGTGCGCTGAACCGAGTCCGTGATGACACACAGTCCCTCGCGGTGCGGAAAGTCGACGTTTACGACGAAATGCATTCGCTTGCCTTCCTCAGCCTTGGTCCACAGCATCAGCGGAAAATATGCAGAAGCGCTCCAATTGGCTAGAAACTCGCCGTGCAGATCGATGCGGGACTTGTTGCCTGCGATTTCCTCTAGCGTACTCTCTGCCTCCAGAAGGCAGCGGCCTATCACACCTACCGGATGGTACGGATCCATGTAAACAGACTCGCGATCGAGATAGCAGAGAGTTGCGCCATTTCCGAGATGCGGACGAAATCCTCCGAGTGCGTCGGGCCGATCGAGGAGCCGCACCTCCGGCCGGGATTTGAAATCCCAATCAATGATGTCCAGGCGAATCGGCACGGATTTCCCTCGGAAAGGGAGCGGGCCTTCGTAGCTGACCACTGCACCAGAGTGCGGCACGCAGAGCCTGAAGCCCTTTCCGCGGAGAAATCGATGTACATCCCGGTTTGTGGACTGCGTCACGCTGACCGATTATCCCCTCGGAACTGCGGAATCACCGCCGTCGCCGCAGAGTATGAGTGGATGACCTCGTGCGCCGACACCTCCTTAACTCGCGAGCTGTCCTTGGAAAAATGTTGACCGCAGCATTCGCGCAATCTCTTCAGGTACTGCGGCGCGTTTGTGAGCGTTCCTTGAATGCAATAGTCTATCTCTTCCTCAAGATTCTTGGCCATTGCGGCAACACTGGCGCGTTCTCCAGCACTGACGCGATTCAGGTCTTCGCGTTTGTCCCACGGCGCCTCGATTCTTCCTACGATCCGCTCACGGACGGACTTGGCGGCAGCCCGAAGCGCGAGGTCGTCGCGTCCCGCGATCTCTTCAAAATCGGCCTCTACCATCGTCATCAAGGAAATCGAGCTGGGTCCCCCGCTATTGGGAAACATTTGATCACGCCAGCCTTTGATCCCCCGCCACGTTCTCCGCAATTGTTCGCCGTGCTGATCCACGGCGGCCCTCGCCCACTTCGAGACATCCATGGGATTGGACGGGCACCATATGCCGGTTCGCTTCGCCAACAGCACGTCCTCATTCGTAACCATGCTCCAATCGAACGTGTACTCGTCTTCTTCCGAAACGGCAGCCACGGCCTCCGCGAACGTCCCCGCCCGATCCTGCGTGAGTGATTTCATCTCCGCAAACAGGTCGTCTCGCATTGCGTACAACGGCACGTCGAGGTGATTTTCCTTATTTATGACGATTCGGCAGCAAGTCTCTTTCGATGAATCGTAACGCTCCCATCCTTGGGCCTCGACCAGCGCTTTGAGCTCCTGGTCCGCTACGCCGTAGAACCAGTTTGCCGCTCGCTTCGGATTGGTGCCCCTCACGAATGTCATGGGCAAAATGCAACCGTCATCCATGTCCGTTTGCTGAGGCGGAATACGAGTAGGCCGATTGATCGTCTTGTATCCCCAACTGCCTTGGGTGAAGAAATTCGGGGAGATCGGTTTCTCATCACCGAAGAATACGGCTGTCTCCCTCTTGAACGCGGTGCGCAGAGCTTCGCGAACCAACAGCCTGGCATTTCTAAGCAGCTCCTTCTGACTGCTGCGGAGTTCCAGATTGTTCAGGTAGGTATCATCGGCGAAGTCGTCTGTAGGTGCGATGCTGCGGTGAAAACTAAGCATGGCTGGTACTCCCTTCTTCCTTTTGCGTATTGGCGCGCTTGCCATAGTAGAAAGTATGTGCGGGAGGCACGTGCGCCATAAACGCCCGCAAACGTTCGTCGTTGATAACCCATTGAAAAGAATTTGCCGCCTGCCCCTTCAATGCTTGCGTGGCAGCCGGTGTCACTACGTCCATTCCCACGTCATCGGCCTGGTCCTTCTCCAATCTAGTGTTAATTCGCAGGTGGCGTTTGTCAGTAAGGCGATGGCTGAGCATCTGGTTGAGCAAGCGCTCTTGGGCGGCGATCGTGAGTGTGAATAGATCCTTCCCCCATCCGAGGACTCCCTTGTTCAGCCGACGTTGCGTGCTTGCCGTTGCATTCGTCTCAATTGTGCCTACCGACAGAACGTAGACATCCGCCGCGTCCTTCGCGAAGAAGATTTCGGCCTCATGCAGAGCGAGCAATGCCGGGCCACTTGCAACCAGTCCGCCGTCGACGTAGATCTGGTCTTCTATGACGTGGTGTGGAAAAAAGACCGGCGCGGCACTGGTCGCCAGCGCTATATCGACCAGGGAGCGCCGGTGATCCTGGCGGAAATCGGGGTGGTGTGGGGTCTTGAATACTCGGGCGGTTCCGGTGGAGTAGTTGACCGTCGGAATAATCACCGGATGTAGGCTGTGGTCGAGCAGATACGTTGAGAACAGGTCGCCTTCCTCCAGCACCCCCCGTAGGCCGCTGGCTCGATATCTTGCTGATGTGAGCCCGAAGACATAGCGATCCACAAAACGCGAGTACCGCGACAGAGCGCCCAGTATCGAATTCCGGGGGAAGATCGCCGCACCCTGTTTTTCAAAAACCTCCACAAGGCGGGCGGCCGGGATTTCGCACGCAAGCCCCAAGGCCAGTATCCCGCCGACGGACGTCCCGGTGATCAAATCGAACCGGCGGGCCAAGGGCTCGCCGCCATTTTCTTGCTCCAACCGATTGAGTATTTCTGCGGTGTAAAGCCCCCTGTAGCCACCACCCGAGAGTGCCAAGATTTGAAATCGCGTCGAGGATTTTGAGGGATTCAATTTGAACGCCGGTTCACCAATTCATAATTAGACAAATACCCCAATTTCACGATACCACCTTAGCAGCAGAGTGTCAAGAGTGCTGATACAATATGATGGGTACAAGAGGTGATTCGACCCTATATATGGTGGTCGGTCTACTCATCGGAGCGCGAGTCGACGGACACGCGGGCGCGCTCGGCGGGATCGCCGATAGGTCGCATTCACGCCGACGTGTGGTAGCTACGTAAAGGTGCCCGGGGCTGCGAGGCAACGTTGGCCGAAAGCAGTTGCCTCGAATTGCCTGGAGGATCAGAGGTGGATCAGGCGGTCAGCGACGATTTCTTTTCCATGCTCTAGGAGCGTCCTGAAGTCAGGCCCTCACTCCACACTGACCCCCTGCCCCGCCACCATCAACCCGATACGGCACGCCGCATCGAAGCCCTGCTTTCTGAATTCCGCCAGCACTTCGGCCTCGGTATCCGCCGCACAGGCGACGAGCAGCCCGCCGCTGGTCTGCGGATCGGTGAGGAGCGCGCGCTGCCAGTCGGGCATGCCCCCCCCGGGCAGACGAATCTCCTTGCCGTAGCCGCTCCAGTTGCGCGCGCTCGCGCCGGTCGCCGTGCCCTGCCGCGCCCAGTGCAGCGCCTCTTCGATGATGGGCAGATCGGCGAAGCGCACATTCGCGCCGAGCTTGGAGCCGCGGCACATTTCCAGCAGGTGCCCGGCCAGGCCGAAGCCGGTGACGTCGGTCATCGCGTGCACCCCCGGCAGTTCCGCCAGGGCAGTGCCCGGCGTATTGAGCTTGGTGGTGGCGGCGATCATCTGTGCGTAGCCCGCGGGCGAGAGCGTCCCTTTTTTCAGCGCGGCCGAAAGGATGCCCACGCCCAGCGGCTTGCTTAGGATCAGCACGTCGCCCTCTTGCGCGCGGTCGTTGCGCTTGACCCGGTCCGGATGCACCAGGCCCAGTCCGACCAGGCCGTAAATCGGCTCGAGCACGTCGATGGAGTGTCCGCCGGCGATGGGTATGCCGGCCTCCGCGCACACTGACTCGCCGCCGGCGAGGATTTTCTGGATCACTTCCAGCGGCAGCTTGTCCAGCGGCATGCCGACGACCGCGAGCGCCATGAACGGGCGCCCGCCCATGGCGTAGATGTCCGAGAGCGCGTTGGTCGCGGCGATGCGCCCGAAGTCGTAGGGGTCGTCGACTATGGGCGTGAAAAAATCGGTGGTCGCGATCAGCGCCTGGGTATCGTTCAGGCGGTACACCGCGGCATCGTCGCTGGATTCCGTGCCCACCAGCAGATCCCTGGGCAGGCTGCGTATCGGCGTCGCGGCGAGCAATTCGGTGAGCACTCCGGGCGCGATCTTGCAGCCGCAGCCGCCGCCATGGGAGAACTGGGTGAGTCGAAAAGGCGCGGCGGCTGGTGCGTTCATGGTGGCAGGGTTCGGTTGAGATGGGGTGTTTGCGTGTAAACTCGCGGCTGATTCTAAAGCAGAGAAGCCGCATCCGGATTCGATGCGGCTTCTTCGGAAAATCCGTGAAATTTCCCAACGTCGTAACCGTAGCACAGCTGGCCGAATTTGACGAGGTCATCGACGTGCGCTCGCCCGCGGAATTCGCCGAGGACCATGTGCCCGGCGCGATCAACTGTCCGGTGCTCGACGATGCCGAGCGCGCCGCGATCGGCACCATGTACAAGCAGGTGTCGCCGTTCGATGCGAAAAAGCGCGGCGCGGCGCTGGTGGCGAAGAACATCGCGCGCCATATCGAGGATCAATTCGCCGCGCACGGCAGGACCTGGCGCCCGCTGGTGTACTGCTGGCGCGGCGGCAAGCGCAGCGGCGCCATGGCGCACATCCTCGCCGAAATCGGCTGGCACGCAGCGCAGCTCGAAGGCGGCTATCGCGCCTACCGGCGCGAGATCCTGGCGCAACTGGCCGAACTGCCGGATAGATACCGCTACCGCGTGGTCTGCGGCGCCACTGGCAGCGCCAAGAGCCGCCTGCTGCAGGCGCTGGCCGCGGCCGGCGCGCAGGTGCTCGACCTGGAGGACCTCGCCTGCCATCGCGGCTCGGTGCTCGGCAATCTGCCGAAGCAGGCGCAGCCGGCGCAGAAAATGTTCGACAGCCTGGTGTGGGACGCCTTGCGCAGGTTCGATCCGGATCGAGTCGTGTATGTGGAGGCGGAGAGCAAGAAGATCGGCCAGTTGCAGGTACCCGATGCGCTGCTCGAACGCATGCGCGCGAGCCCCTGCGCGCTGATCGAGGCGCCGCTGGCCGAACGCGTCGCGTTTCTCGTCGACGAATACGGCCATTTTCTCGGCGACCCGCAGGATCTCAAAGCGAAGCTAGCCTGCCTGGCCGGCCTGCACAGCAAGGACACGCTCGCGCGCTGGATGAACCAGGTGGAACGCGGGCAATGGGACGAACTCGTCGCCGATCTGCTACAGAATCACTACGATCCCGCCTACCGCCGCGCCACCCTGAGAAATTTCGAGCAGCTCGCGCATGCGCAGATGCTCAGGCCGGCGAAGCTGGATGCGGCAGCCCTCGCGCAAATGGCAGCGCAACTGATCGCACAGGAGCAGGCATGAACACCCCGGAGATGAAAACCAGGCTGCTGCAACTGTTCCCGGTGTTCCAGAAGCTGCCCGGCGCGGTGGTGGAGGAGATCGTGCGCAGCGCCGCGACCAGACAGGCGCCGGCGGGCACCATCCTGTTCGAGGCTGCGAGTCCCTGCACCGGATTCCCGATGCTGCTCGAGGGTAGCGTGCGCGTGGTCAAGTCCGCGCCCAATGGCCGCGAAGTCCAGCTCTACCGCATCACCCCGGGGGAAAGCTGCCTGCTCTCCAGCAGCTGCCTATTGGGCGGCAGTGACTATTCGGCCACCGGCGTCGCCGAAACCGCGGTTACCCTGCTCGCCCTGCCGCCGGCGCTGTTCCACCGCCTGCTGGCCGAGCACAAGCCGTTCCGCGACTATGTGTTCGGCCTGTTCTCCGAACGCCTGGCCGAGCTGATGAGCCTGGTCGAGGCCGTTACGTTCCAAAAGCTGGATCAGCGTCTGGCCGCGCTGCTGCTGGGCAAGGGCGAACTGGTGCGCACCACCCATCAGGGCCTGGCCGACGAGCTGGGCAGCGTGCGCGAGATGGTGAGCCGGTTGCTGGCCAATTTCCAGGACCGCGGCTGGGTCGCGCTCGGCCGCGAGCAGATCCGCATTACCGATGCGGCGGCGCTGCGAAAACTCGCTCAGCCTTAGTAAGTCACGGTGTCTGGAGCGCCGCCGCACGCCAACTGCGGACTTGCGCGCTGCGCGCGCCAACCGTAGTTTCCGTACGGATAAGAAGCGCATCCGTACGGAAACTGCGGTTATGGTTAACACCAGGGACGGTGTGAGGGGTCTCATACACGATCGGCGCTTGCGCACCGATGGCTTCTTATCCGTGCGCAAGCGCCGATCCGCGCGGACGGCCTTTCGTCCGCGCAAAATAGCAGCTCTGCAACAACGGACCAGTCGCAGGGTCGCGTTAGCAGCTACTTCGTCTCGATGCCGAGTGACTTGTAGAGCGAGCCGAACTGGTCGTAGGCTTGCTTGAACCAGACCTTGTACTCTTCCGCGCCCTGGTACATCACCGGCTGGCCGATGTCCTTCATGATTTTCTGGAATTCGGCGTCGTCGGCGATCTCCTTGAACTTCTTCTCCAGATAGCTGATGACCTCTTTCGGCGTGCCCTTGGGAGCCGCCACGCCCTTGACCGAGCCGGCGGTGACCACGTCGTAGCCCGCTTCGCGGAACGTCGGAACGTCGGGAATCGACGTGTCGCGTTTGTCGAGAGCGACCGCCAGGGCGCGCAGGCGCCCTGCCTTGATGTGCGGCAGGACCTCGCTCGGATGCCCGCCGCCGAAATCGACGTGGCCGCCTACGAGTTTGGTGATGGCATCCGCGCCCCCGGCTCCGGGGATCGTCGTCACCTTGATGCCGGCCGCCTTGCCGAACAGCAGGAAGGTGATATCCACGGAAGCGCCCTTGGTCGAAACGGAAGCGGTCGTGTACTCCTTGCTCTTGCCCGCCTTGACGAGGTCGGCCAGCGTCTTGTGCGGCGATGCACCCGGCACGGCGAGGACGATAGAGTGCACAGACATGCGGCACACCGTCTCGAAATCCTTGAACAAGTCATAGGGCAGCGGCCGCTGGTGCGGCACCACGAGGTCTTCGCCCGAGCCCCAGCCGAACAGCAGGGTGTAGCCGTCCGCTTTCGAACGGGCAACGTCGACGCGGCCGGGTATTGCCCCCCCGCCGGGTTTGTTGACCACGACCAGCGGCTGCGAGAAATACTTCGGCGCGACTTGCGCGATCGCCCGCGCCAGCACGTCGGTCGAGCCGCCCGCGCCATAGGGCACGATCAACTGGATCGGTTTCTCCGGATACGCGGCCGCGGCGTTCGTCGCCGCCGCAACAACGGCAAAGACGGCGACCAGCACCGCCCAGATTCTCTTATGCATGACAGACTCCTTTGTGACGTTGAAAAATGTGCACCCGCATACGCTGCGGGTGCGCCCGGACTCGCGATGAAACGGCATAACCGCGCAGCCTAGGCTGCCTTTGCCCGGGCTTTGCGCTTTTGCTTGCGCGCCGCCCAGAGGTTGTAAGTCACGAACACGATCGCAACGGCCATCAATGCGCCCGAAATCGGGCGCACGAAAAATATTGCAAAGTCGCCGTTGCTTATGAGCAGGGCCTGGCGCAGCGAGCGCTCCATGATGGGGCCGAGCACGAAGGCGAGCAGCAGCGGTCCGAGGTCGAACTTCAGTTTGCGCGCGAGGTAGCCGAAAATCCCCATGACCAGCATCACCCAGATGTCGAACACGCTGTTGTTGACGCTGTAGACTCCGACCAGGGTGAGCACCATGATCAGCGGCGCCATGAACGCGTAGGGGACGCGCAGCAGCTGCACCCAGATGCCGACGAGCGGGAGATTCAGCACCAGCAGCATCACGTTGCCGATGTACATCGACGCGACCACGCCCCAGAACACATCCGCGTGCTCCTTCAGCAGGAACGGTCCGGGGGTGATGCCGTGTATCAGCAGGGCGGCGAAAATCATCGCCGTGGAAGCGTTGCCGGGAATGCCCAGCGTGAGCAGCGGGATGAACGAGGACGAGGCCGCCGCGTTGTTGGCGGACTCGGGCCCGGCGACGCCTTCGATGGCGCCGTGGCCGAATTCCTCCGGATGTTTCGAAACCTTCTTCTCCACCGCATAGGAAATGAGCGACGACAGGACCGCGCCGCCGCCCGGGAGTATGCCGACGAGAAAACCGATCACGCTCCCCCGCACCATGGCCCAGCCGCTGCGCGCGAGATCGGCCAGGGTCGGAAATACGTTCTTGATCTTGGTGGTGAGAATGCTGGCGGCCTCGGATTTCTCCAGACTGAAGAGAATCTCGCCGACCCCGAACAGGCCCATCGCCAGGGTCACGAAATCGATATTGCTCTGCAGGTCGGCGACGCCGAAATCGAAGCGCACCGCGCCGGAGAGCGGATCGAGGCCGATGCACCCCAGCATCAGGCCCAGTATCGCCATGGTCAGCCCCTTGAGCGGCGAATCGCCGGTGAGGTAGGTGGCGAGGAGCAGGCCGAGCACGGTGAGCGAGAAATACTCGGCGGGACCGAATTTCAGTGCGGCCTCGGCCAGTGGCGGCGCCATCATGGTCAATCCGACCAGGCCGATGGTGCCGGCGACGAAGGAGCCGATCGCCGCAACCCCGAGGGCCGGACCGGCGCGGCCGTTCCTGGCCATCTCATAGCCGTCGATGCAGGTGACTACCGAAGCCGCTTCGCCGGGGATTTTCAGGAGGATGGAAGTGGTCGAGCCGCCGTACATGGCCCCGTAAAAAATGCCGGACATGAGGATGATGGCGGTGACGGGCGAGCCCATTTTCATGCTGATGGGCAGCAGCAGGGCGATGGTGGCCGCCGGGCCCAGCCCCGGCAGGACGCCCACCGCGGTGCCGAGGACACAGCCTATCAGGCCCCAGAGCAGATTGATCGGGCTGAAGGCGATTTGAAATCCCAGCCACAGTCCCGCGATGTCAAACATGGCCTTGGTCCGTTGTCGGGAAATTGTCTATGAGCACCTGTGCTTCCATCCGAAACTAGAAAAGCATTCCCCGCGGGAACGGGGTCTGCAGGAAACGCTCGAAAACCAGATAGACCACCAGACCGGTCAGCACACCCGTGAGCGCCGCTACGAGCGCGCTCTTGTGCTCGACGAAATACAGCCAGCACATGACCAGGACCACGACGCTGGTGATCGCACCGATGTCGTCGAACACGACGACGTACACCGCGGTGATGCCTATGGCGAGCAGCGGGCGCAGCCAGGCCCTGGGCTCCCAGAAGGGAACGTTCTGTTCCTCGGGCCCAAGATTGGTGGCGATGAGGCAGATGGCCAGTATGCCCAGGATCACCCCCAGGCCGAACGGCATGAAGCCGGAGCCGGGCTGGCCATGGTCGAACAGGCGCAGCACCCAGACCGACTGCTGGATCGCGAGCGCGGCGAGCGCAAGGAAGAACACGCCCGCGTACCGTTGCCAGGATTTCATCGCAATTGCCCTTGTTGCCGGCGCTGTCCGGCGCTCTGCTTCATGCCGGCGCGACCTCGTGCGCCGCCATTTGTTCCAGGGCCTTGACCAGCGCCGAATGGTCGAGCTGGTCCCAGCCGTTGGCGGCGCAGGCCTGCATCAGTTGCGCGGCGCCGGCCGTCTGCGGCAGCGCCAGGCCGAGCTCACGCGCGCCCTGCAACGCGAGGCCCAGGTCCTTCTGGTGCAGCCGGATGCGGAAACCCGGCGCGAACGTGCGCTTGATCATGCGTTCGCCGTGCACCTCGAGAATGCGGCTGGAGGCGAACCCGCCCATCAGCGCCTGGCGCACCTTGGCCGGATCGGCGCCGGCCTTGCTCGCAAACAGGAGCGCCTCGCCGACCGCGGCGATGGTGAGCGCGACGATGATCTGGTTCGCCACCTTCGTGGTCTGCCCGTCGCCATTGCCGCCGACCAGCGTGATGTTCTTGCCCATTTTCTCGAACAGCGGACGCACTTTCTCGAATACCGCTTGTTCGCCGCCGCACATGATGGTGAGCGATGCCGCCTTGGCGCCGACTTCGCCGCCGGAAACCGGCGCGTCGATGTAATCGGCGCCGAGGGCGTTGATCCTCTGCGCGAAGGTCTTGGTCGCGATGGGAGAGATCGAACTCATGTCGACCACGATCTTGCGTGCACCGCCGCCACCGGCTTGCAGGCCTGCCGCAACGCCGCCCTTGCCGAACAGCACCGACTCGACATCGGGCGTGTCCGGCACCATGATGAAAATGATGTCGCCGTTGCGCGTCACCTCTTCGGCGCTGGCGCAGGTCTTGGCCGAAGTCGCGGCAATAGCCTCCGGCACCGGGCCGATGGTGTTGACGAAGAGTTCGTGTCCCGCGTTGACGAGGTGCAGCGCCATCGGCGTGCCCATGATGCCCAGTCCGATGAATCCGATCTTCATGTTTCGTCCTCTCCTTGAATGTGTACTATCGATCGAGCGCGGGGCGCTTGGGGTTGAACTTCCAGCCGGGAATCAGGTACTGCATGGCCACGGCGTCGTCGCGCGCGCCCAGGCCGTGCCGCTGGTACAGCTGGTGCGCCTTCTCGACCTCTGCCATGTCGAGTTGGATGCCGAGGCCGGGCTTCTTCGGCACCTGGATCAGGCCGCCCTCGATGCGCAGCGGCTGTTGCGTGAGCCGCTGGCCGTCCTGCCAGATCCAGTGCGTGTCGATCGCGGTGACGCGCCCCGGCGCGGCCGCGCTGACGTGGGTGAACATCGCCAGCGACACGTCGAAGTGATTGTTCGAATGCGAGCCCCAGGTGAGGCCCCAGTCGCGGCAGGTCTGCGCCACGCGCACCGAACCGGCCATGGTCCAGAAGTGCGGGTCGGCGAGCGGAATGTCGACCGATTGCAGCGCCAGCGCGTGGGCGAGCTGGCGCCAGTCGGTGGCGATCATGTTGGTCGCGGTCGGCAGGCCGGTGGCGCGGCGGAACTCGGCCATCACCTCGCGGCCGGAAAAGCCCTCTTCGGCGCCGCACGGATCTTCGGCGTAGGCGACGATCCCGCGCAGGTCGCACATCAGGCGGATTGCGTCTTGCAGCAGCCAGCCGCCGTTCGGGTCTATGGTCACGCGCGCGTTTGGAAAGCGCGCATGCAGCGCCTTCACCGCTTCGATCTCCTCTTCGGCGCGCAGCACACCGCCCTTCAGCTTGAAATCGTTGAAACCATAATGCGCGTGCGCCGCTTCGGCCTGGCGCACAATCGAATCCGGGGTCAACGCCTGCTCGTGGCGCAGCCGGAACCAGGCGTTGTCGGCCTGCGGCTCGCTCGCGTAGGGCAAGCCGGTCCGGGTGCGGTCGCCGATGAAAAAGAGGTAGCCCAGCACTTCTATGGCCTCGCGCTGCTGGCCCTCTCCGAGCAGTGTGGCCAGCGGGACTTCGAGATGCTGGCCGAGCAGGTCGAGCAATGCCGACTCGATCGCCGTCACCGCGTGTATGGCCGTGCGCAGGTCGAAGGTCTGCAAGCCGCGCCCGCCGGCATCGCGGTCGGCGAACTGCCGCTGCACTTGCTGCAGCAGCTGCTTGTGGCCGCCGATCGACCGGCCGACGACCAGAGCGCGCGCGTCTTCGAGCGTCTGGCGTATTTTCTCGCCACCGGGCACCTCGCCCACGCCGGTGCGGCCGGCGCTGTCGCGCAGGAGCAGCAGGTTGCGCGTGAAGTAGGGGCCGTGGGCCCCGCTCAAATTCAGCAGCATGCTGTCGCGCCCCGCGACGGGAATCACGCGCAACTCGGTGATCAGCGGCGTGGCAGCATTCGGCATGGTGTCGACTTTAGTGGTCTGAACGCGATGGCAGTTGATTTTGCTCAATCGGCGGTGACCTTGCCGGGCGCCGCTGTCATGGTAGCGCTACCATTCATAATTGAGATGGTAGCGCCGGGTTTTACCCAAGTCAACCTGATTTCGACCCGGATAGCGGTGTTTCAGGCGCTTTCGCGCTCGACTACGGAGAAGCCGACATCGACCACCCGCTGGTTCACCCGGCGCCCTTCCGCACGATCCACGATGAACTGCGCCGCCTGCCGCCCGATCGCCGTGCAGTCTATGCGCACGGTGGTCAAGGCGGGGTTCAGGTCGGCGGCGAATTCCAGGTCGCCGAAGCCGACGACCGCGATCTGCCCGGGCACGGGGATGCCGCGTGACTGCGCCTCGGTGATTACGCCCAGAGCGAGCAGATCGGAACTGCAGAACAGCGCGTCAAGATCGGGCGAAGTCTGCAACAACTCGGCCAGCGCGCCGCGGCCGCTCTTCAAGGTGGTCGGCGCGGGGACGTGCACGACCGGGACTTCGCGCATGCCTGCTGCCCGCGCCGCCGCTTGAAACGCCTGTTGGCGCCGCTTCGCGCGCTCGTCGTCGCCGGCTACCAGCGCGAGCCGGCGGCGGCCCTTGGCGTAAAGAAAATCGACCACCGCGCGCCCAACGTCGACGTGCGAGAAACCTACCAGCATGTCGATCGGGGTGGGCGTGAGGTCCCAGGTCTCGACCACCGGTATCCCGGCGGCCAGCAGGCGCTTGCGCCCCTCGGGCGAATGCATGATGCCGGTGAGCACGATGCCGTCCGGCCGGCGACCGATGATGGCCTCCAGCAGCGCGTCCTCGCGCGAGTCGACGTAGCCGCTCTGGCCGAGCATCAGCTGGTAGCCCCGCTCGGCGAGCGCCTCGGTGAGCGCCTTCACGGTCTGGACGAACACCGGGCCGGAGATGGTCGGCACGACCGCCGCGACCAGGCGGCTACGCGACGAGGCCAGGCCTCCGGCGAGCCGGTTGCGGACGTAGCCGATGCGGGCGACCGCGTCGGTCACCTTCTTCAGCACTTCGGCAGACACCTGCGCTGGCGAGTTCACTGCGCGCGAAGCGGTAATAGGCGCCACGCCGGCGAGCCTGGCTACGTCGTGCAGAGTGACTGCGCCGCTGCCTTTGCGGGCGCGTCGCGCCGGCGCTTTCGGGGGGCTCATGGTCGAATTGTAGACCAACGATAGCGCTACCGGCTGCCGCCATCAGCCAGCCGGATCGAAACGGAACGTGGACCCGAAAGCGCCGCGCATGCGGCCAAATGCGGGACCTGCTACAAACCGCCCAGCACCTTGATGTGCGCCACTACCCCACGCGCCAGCGCCGACAGGTTATAGCCGCCTTCGAGCACCGATACGATGCGGCCTTCGGCATATTTGTCCGCCACCGCCTTGATCTCGGTGGTGACCCAGGCGTAATCCGCATCCACCAGGCGCAGCATTGCCATATCGTCCTCGACGTGCGCGTCGAATCCGGCGGAGAAAAAAATCATCTGCGGCCGGAACGCTTCCAGCGCGGGCAGCCAGTGCTGCGTCACCGCGTCGCGAAACGGCTGGCTGCCGGCGCCGGCCGGCAGCGGCACATTGACCATGTTCGGCGCCGGATCCTCGGTGCCGCTGTACGGATAGAAGGGATGCTGGAACGTGCTCACCATCAGCGCGCGCGCGTCGTCGCTGAAAATGTCCTCGGTGCCGTTGCCGTGATGCACGTCGAAATCGACGATGGCGACACGTTCCAGCCCGTGATGCTCCAGCGCATGCATGGCGGCGATGGCGACGTTGTTGAACAGGCAAAAGCCCATGGCGCGATTACGCGTCGCATGATGCCCGGGCGGGCGCACGCTGCAAAAGGCACTGTCCGCCTGCCGGTTCAGCACCAGGTCGGTGGCAAGCACCGCCGCGCCGGCCGCGTGCAGCGCGGCATCCCAGGTATGCGGATTCATCGCGGTATCCGGGTCCAGATGAACGGTGCCGCTTTGCGGCGCGCTAGAGCGGATGTGGCTGATATATTCCATCGGATGCACCCGCGCCAGGCTGCTCACGGTTGCCTGCGGCGCCTGGTGATGCGTGAGGTGCGGCCCGATGCCGGAAGCGATCAACTGGTCTTCGATCGCGCTCAGCCGCTCCGGGCACTCCGGGTGGTAGGCGCCCATGTCGTGCTTGTGGCAGTGCGGGTGAGAGATAAAAGCGGTGGCCATGTAGCATCTTACCGGGTTCGATTTGCTGAATGTTAGCCGAAATCCACGTAAGATGACGAATGCCTTGCGCAGGCCCGCTCCATCCCCGGACGGGTATGCGCCGCCGCGAACGGCGCGCGCGCCCCCGGCCCTGCCGGACACACTACGGAGAACCCGATTGCTGCTACACGCTGAAAACAAATTCGCCACGCGCGACACATCCATACACCGCGTCATCGCCAACGCGGGCAAGGTCATACTCGGCAAGGAGCGGCAGATACGGCTGGCCGTGGCCTGCATCCTGGCGCGCGGCCACCTGTTGATCGAGGATCTGCCCGGGGTGGGCAAGACCACGCTCGCCCACACCCTGGCAAAGCTCCTGGGCATGGCGTTTCAGCGCATCTCGTTTACCAGCGACCTCCTGCCCGCCGACATCATCGGCGTGTCCGTGTTCGACCGCGACAGCGGCGCGTTCAAGTTCCATCCCGGGCCGATTTTTTCGCAGCTGATCCTGGCCGACGAAGTCAACCGCGCCACACCCAAGACGCAGAGCGCGCTGCTGGAGGCAATGGAAGAGCATCAGGTCACCGCGGAAGGCGAGACGCGGCCGCTGCCCGAACCCTTTTTCGTGATCGCCACGCAGAACCCCTCGCACCAGGTCGGCACGTTCCCGCTGCCGGAATCGCAGCTCGACCGCTTCCTCATGCGCATCGAACTCGGCTATCCGGACCGCGACGCCGAGCGCGCCTTGTTGCAGGGCACCGACCGGCGCAGCCTGGTGGCGACGCTGGAACCCCGTCTCGCGCCGGGCGAACTGATCGAGCTGCAGGCGAGCGCATCCCAGGTGCACGCAGCGCCGGCCCTGCTCGACTACATCCAGGCCGTCGTCGAACACACGCGGCGCGCGCCCGAGTTCGCGAGCGGCCTGTCGCCGCGCGCCGCGCTCGGCGTGCTGCATGCAGCCAAGGCCTGGGCCATGCTCGAAGGCCGCGACAAAGTGCTGCCCGAAGACGTGCAGGCGATTCTGCCCGGCGTGGCCGGCCACCGTCTCGCGCCGGCGCACGAAGGTGCACGCAAACGCGCCGCCGAAGTCACCGCGGCGCTGATCGAGGCCGTACCGATTCCCTGACACGTATCAACCGCGAAAAACACGCTGGCGCGATGTTCGAAAAAATCCTGAGCCGCTCCCAGCTCTACAACGCATTCTTCGGTCCGCGGCGGCCCGAGCCGGGCACCATCTTCCTCGCGCAAAAGCGCGTCTACATACTGCCGACGCGCCCCGGCCTCGCCTTTGCCATGGCGCTCGCGGTGATGCTGATCGGCTCGATCAACTACAATCTTTCCCTCGGCTACCTCCTCACCTTCCTGCTCGCGAGCATGGCGCTGGTGGCGATCCTGCATACTTTCCGCAACCTGGTGCATTTGCACATCACTCCAGGCCGCGTGGACCCGGTGTTCGCGGGTGAGACCGCCTGGTTCGAACTGTTCGTCGAAAACCGCTCGGGCTACGAGCGCTGCGCCATCGCGCTGTGGCACCAGGGCAAGGCAACGCAGTGCGACATTGCGTCCGGACGCGGCGCCACGGTGAGCGTCCCGGTCGCGGCGCAAAAGCGAGGCTGGCTCGCGCCCGCACGCATTACCGTGGACACGCGCTTTCCCGTCGGCCTGTTGCGCGCCTGGAGCTATATTCAGCCGGACATGCGCTGCCTGGTCTATCCGCGGCCCGATGACGGGCTGCTGCCGCTGCCCGAGCCATCCGCAGGCGCCGGCGAGAAGCGCGTCGCCGGCGGCGGCAGCGACGACTTCGCCGGGTTGCGACCGTACCAGGCCAGCGATTCGCCGCGGCATATCCACTGGAAGGCCGCCGCGCGGGGACAGGGGCTGCAGACGAAAGTGTTCAGCGGCCGCGCCGCCGCCGAATTGTGGCTGGACTGGAACCGGCTCCCCGCCAATCTGGACCTCGAGTCCAGACTGTCGCGCCTGACGCGCTGGGTGCTCGCGGCCGACCAGGATGGATTGCGTTACGGCCTGCGCCTGCCCGGACTGGAACTGGCGCCAGACGCAGGCGAGCCGCACCGCCTCGCCTGCCTGCGGGAGCTTGCGCTGTATGGTCTCCAATAGGGTATCGAAAAAGGGGGCTTGGGTGGGAAGGGAAGGGTCCCACCCCTCCCCTTGCCCCCTTTTATATCCCCCACATCAGAGGCTGATAAGGGCGAAGCTATTTGTCGATCCCAAGTTAGATCGCTCATGAAGCGAATTGCTCAACCGTTCGCCAATCCGACGATCCAGTTACGCCACTTGTTCTGGCTGCTCGGCGGCCTCGCGCTGGTGGTTGCGCCGCACACGCAGCATCTGCCCTGGTGGCTGAACCTGATCGCGCTGATGCTGTTCGCCTGGCGCATCTACCTGGGCTGGGGCGAGCGCGCGCTGCCGCGGAAATGGCTGTTGTCCCTGCTGGTCGCTGGCGGCATGTTCGGCGTCTATCTCACCTACCGCACCGTTTTCGGCCGCGATTCCGGCGTCGCGCTGCTGGTGCTGTTCCTGTCGCTCAAGCTGCTCGAACTGCACCGTCAGCGCGACGCCATGGTGCTGGTGCTGCTCGGCTACTTTCTCGCGCTCACCAATTTCTTCTATTCGCAGACGCTGCCCACGGCGGGGCTGATGCTCGTCTCGACGCTGGTCAACACCGCCAGCCTGGTGAACTTCGCCGCGCCCGCGCGCGCGCTGCAGGCCAACCTCAAAACCGCGGGCGTGCTGCTGGCGCAGGCGGGACCGGTGATGCTGATATTGTTTTTCCTGTTTCCGCGGGTGCAGGGTCCGCTGTGGGGGCTGCCGCAGGATGCCTACAGCGGCATCACCGGCTTGTCCGACTCGATGTCGCCCGGCGCAATCAGCCGGCTGTCGCAGTCCGACGCGATCGCGTTTCGCGTCAGGTTCGAGCAGGACGCGCCGCCCAGGCCGCAGCTATACTGGCGCGGCCCGGTGTTCTGGGACTTCGATGGCCGCACCTGGCGCCCCGGCATTGTCCGCCATTACACGCAGATGCAGTACGAGGCCGGCGGCAAGGCCTACGACTACGAGGTCACGCTCGAGCCGCATAACCACAACTGGCTGTTCGCGCTGGAGCTGGCGGCGAAAATACCGCCCGATGCCAGGGTTACTGGCGACTACACGCTGCTTTCGCGCAGGCCGGTGCGCAACCGCGTGCGCTACGACATGCGCTCCTACACCAATTTCAACAAGGGCGCGGACGATGCGGACAGGCTCAGGCCGGCACTGCAATTGCCTGCGGGTTTCAACCCGCGCTCGCGCCAACTGGCGCAGGAATGGGCGGCGGATGGCGCGGCCGATGCGGCCATCGTCCAGAAAGCCCTGCGCTATTTCCGCGAGCAAGGCTTCGTCTACACGCTGGAGCCGCCGCTGCTCGGCCGCGATTCGGTGGACGAATTCCTGTTCGGCAGCAAGCGCGGCTTTTGCGAGCATTACGCGTCGAGCTTCGTCTTCCTGCTGCGCGCGGCCGGGGTGCCGGCGCGCGTGGTCGCCGGCTACCAGGGCGGCGACATCAATCCCGTGGACGGGTACATGATCGTGCGCCAGTCGGACGCGCACGCCTGGGCCGAAGCGTGGCTCAAGGGCCGCGGCTGGGTGCGCTTCGATCCTACCGCCGCCGCCTCGCCGGTGCGGGTCGAATCCGGCATTGCCGCCGCGGTGCCGGCCACCGACCCGCTGCCGCTGATGGCGCGCACCACCCTCTACTGGCTGCGCGAGCTGCGCTACAATTGGGATGCGCTCGCCAACAAATGGAACCAACTGGTGCTCGGCTACGATCCGGAACGCCAGCGCCAATTCCTCGCCAGCGTCGGCATGCGCGAGCCCAGCTGGGAAAACATGGCGCTGACGCTGTTCTGGGGCGTGGGTGCACTGCTGGCGCTGCTCGCCGCCTGGCTGTTGCGGCGCATGCGCAGCGCCGACCCGGTACAACGCCTGTGGCTCAGGTTCTGCGCCAAGCTCGGGAAGAAGGGCTGTGCACGCGCAACCCATGAAGGACCGGCCGATTTCGTCGAGCGCACGGCCGCGCGCTATCCCGGCAAGGCCGAACGCATACGCGCCATCGGCGAGCGCTACATCGCGCTGCGCTACGGCGGGCGCCCCGATGCGCGCGCGCTGGCCGAGTTGCGCCTGCTGGTGCGGGAGTTCAGCGCTTGAACCGGCCAGCGCGCGTCCTGACTGCGCTGCTCGCCCTTGCGCTGTCGTCCTCCCTCACCGCCGCCGCCTCCGCCGCGCAGTATGCCGAGCGCGAAGACGTGCGCCAGTTCATCGCCGAGATGGTCGACAAGCACGGTTTTGTCAGAAAAGAACTGCGCACGCTGTTTTCCAAAGCGCGCTTCCAGCCGGCAATCATCAAGGCCATCACCCCGCCGATCGAACCGCGAGCGAAGTCCTGGCAGGCCTATCGCGCGTTGTTCCTCACGCGGGAGCGCATTCAGGCGGGCGTCGAATTCCGCGAGCGGCAAAGTGAGGCGCTCGCGCGCGCGGCGGAACTCTATGGCGTGCCCGAAGAAATCATCGTCGCCATCATCGGCGTGGAGACGGTGTACGGGCGCAACACCGGAAGCTACCGCGTCATCGACGCCCTCACCACTCTCGCATTCGATTACCGGCCGCGCGCCGAGTTCTTCCGCGGCGAACTGGAGAACTACCTGCTGTACGCACGCGACGCCGGTATCGATACGCTCGGGCTGAAGGGTTCCTATGCCGGCGCCATCGGCATTCCCCAGTTCATGCCGGGGAGTTACCGCCGCTACGCCGTGGATCTGGACGGCGATGGCAAGCAGGATCTCTCCGGCAGCTTCGCCGACGCGATCGGCAGCGTCGCCAATTTTTTGAAATCGCATGGCTGGGAAACGAACCAGCCGGTGGCCTTCGCCGCGCAGGTGCAGGGAGGCAACTACCGCAAGCTGGTCGACGCCGGCATCAAGCCGACTTACCGCTACGGCGACCTTGCGCAATTCGGCGTGAACGCCGCCGGCGAAACCCGGGCCGATGCGCCTTGCGCCCTGATCGAGCTGGAAACGCCGGGTGAGGCGAACGAATACCTGGTGGGCCTCACCAACTTCTACGTGATCACACGCTACAATCGCTCCAGCATGTACGCCGCCGCAGTGCTGGAACTGGCGCAGGCGGTGAAGTCGGCTTATCAGGCGAAATGAGCACGCCAACGCTGACCATACGCCAGGCCACACGCGCGGACGTGCCGCTGGTGCTGTCTTTCGTCAACGAGCTGGCCGAATACGAGAAGCTCACCCATCTCGTCGTGGCCACCGAGGACGTGATCGCCGAAGAACTGTTCGGTCCGAAAAGCCACACGGAAGTGTTGCTCGGCTACAGCGGGGCGGAGCCTGTTGCCTTTGCCGTGTATTTCCACAACTTCTCCACCTTCCTCGGCAGGAAGGGCCTGTACCTGGAGGACCTGTACGTGCGTCCGGCGCACCGCCGCCGCGGTCTTGGCCGGGCCATGCTGCTGCAGGTGGCGCGCATCGCGGCCGAGCGCAAATGCGGGCGGCTCGAGTGGTCGGTACTCGACTGGAACGAGCCGGCGATATTCTTTTACGAAACGCTCGGCGCCACCATCATGCACGAGTGGAAACTGGTGCGGGTCACGGGCGACACGCTGGAGAAGCTGGCGAAAATAAAATAGCGGCCGCTACTGGAGCTGCGCCAGCGCCCGCCGGATGTCCTCGACCGCTTCGGGCTTGAGCGCTTCCTGCGGCGCGATCGCGTCGCCGACATCGAAGCCCTGTAGTTGCAGCGCGGTCTTGATGCAGGCCGCGAGCGCGTATTTTGTGAACACCTCGTTGATTGCCCATTGCCGGCGCTGCTCCGCCATCGCCTCCTCCCATTTGCCGGCGCAGGCCAGGTCGTACAGGCGCACGCATTCGCGCGGCATGACGCAGCCGGGCCCGGCCATCCACCCCACCCCGCCCAGCTTCAACACCAGCAGGGGAATATGCGCGGAAGCGCTGAATACCTTGATCCGCCCGCCCATGCGATTGAGCATGGTAAGTATGCGTCCGGTATTGCCCGAGGCGTCCTTGATGTACTCGATGTTGGCGCTATGGGACAAGGCCTCGAGCACGTCCATCGGGATGTCGCCGCCGAGCAGGCCAGGGTTGGTGTACAGCGTCATCGAAGTCTGCGGCAGCGCTTCGGCGACGGCGCGAAAGTAGCGCTCGATGCCGCGCGGCGGCACCGCAAACATCTGCTGCAGGATCAGGATCATGCCGTCCGCGCCCAGCCTGGCGTGCGCCTCGGCCTGTCTGATCGCATCGCTGGTGGCGAACGCCGCGACGCCGGCGAGCACGGGCACGCGCTTCGCCGCGGCATCGATCACGATGCGCACGATCTCCTGGCGCTGCTCGAACGAAAGATAGGCGAACTCGCCGGTGCTGCCCAGCGGCGACAGGCCGTGCACGCCGCAGCCGATCAGGTGTTCGACCAGGTCGCGCAGCACGCGCTCGCGCACGCGCCCGGTGGCTTCGTCGATCGGGGAAACGAGATAGGGAAAAATTCCGTGAAAATCGGTCATGCGGGAACCTTGATTTGGTTGGTGGGCTGTTGAAAAACGCTTCCCTGACGCGAAAGCGCACCTCATCATGTCGCCCTCTCAGAGGGGAGCGCTTTTGAATAGTCCTGACTTGGGGGATCTAAAAGGGGGCGTCGCCCCCTTTTTCAACACCCGGTTTGCGGGACAAGCATGATGATAACGCCGTTTATGTTGTGCAAGGCGCCGGCGCGACCACGCTTGCAAGTTGCCCCAGACAACGCAACAATGCGCACTTTGCACGAAAGAGCATCACACCATGACTGGCAGCAAAGCAAGACCGAAGGGGCCGCGCATCGCGGTGCGCCGCTCCGGCATACACGGGCGCGGCGTGTTCGCCCGCCGTGCCATCCGCGAGGACGAAACGGTATGCGAATACAAAGGGGAGATCATCAGCGAAGCCGAAGTTGCGCGCCGCTATCCCGAGGACATGAACGGCCTGAACCATACGTTCATTTTCGGCGTCGCACACGACCACAATATCGACGGCGGCGCCAAGGGCAACATCGCCCGCTGGATCAACCACTCCTGCGACCCGAACTGCGATACCTATGAGAAGGACAAGCGCATGTTCGTACGCGCGGCGCGCGACATCCGGCCGGGCGAGGAACTGTCCTACGACTACTGTATCGAGGCCGGTGAGCGCATTACCAAAGCGGTGAAAGCGCGCTGGCCCTGCTGGTGCGGGGCGAAGAAATGTCGCGGAACCGTGCTGGTGCCCACGCCGAAACCGAAGAAGAAGGCGAAGAAGAATTAGAAGCAGGCCAGGAGGCGGTCTGCTTGAGGCCGCCGGGGCTGGCGGTGCACCTGGTGCGGTTTCAATCCGCGCCCGACTAATTGATCGGGCGATACTTTCGTCCGTAAATGAAAATGCATCCACCATTGGGTTTCAATCCGCGCCCGACCAATTGATCGGGCGATACACTGCGATAGCGACGCCGAGCCGCCCCCCGTATTGTTTCAATCCGCGCCCGACCAATTGATCGGGCGATACGTTCCACCAGGCGCTGGCGCGAGTTGCCGAAATAGTTTCAATCCGCGCCCGACCAATTGATCGGGCGATACGATTCGCGAACAGAACAAGGGCAAGGTCGGCGACGTTTCAATCCGCGCCCGACCAATTGATCGGGCGATACGAGGGCCTCCGCATGCGCGGCATTGGTGCAGACCACGTTTCAATCCGCGCCCGACCAATTGATCGGGCGATACGCCCACTGCGCCGCCCGCAGCAGCTCGAATCGACCGTTTCAATCCGCGCCCGACCAATTGATCGGGCGATACATCATCAAGGCGCACGAACGCAGGATTGATGAATTGTTTCAATCCGCGCCCGACCAATTGATCGGGCGATACTCTACGATTTAAGCACTGCCGGATATGGAATACCGGTTTCAATCCGCGCCCGACCAATTGATCGGGCGATACGCTATGTGTACCTGATGACGCTGACTTTCCCGCATGTTTCAATCCGCGCCCGACCAATTGATCGGGCGATACGCTTCCCCCGTTAAGTTATAAGTTACCAGCTACCCGTTTCAATCCGCGCCCGACCAATTGATCGGGCGATACGCATCCAAAACGGCCTTACATGCGGGGGCATGTGTTTCAATCCGCGCCCGACCAATTGATCGGGCGATACCTTCCTCCAGCCCGCCTGCGTCCGGTCCCGTAGGGTTTCAATCCGCGCCCGACCAATTGATCGGGCGATACCGCGCCGCCGGCGCCGGACTCCACGCGGACGTGCTGGTTTCAATCCGCGCCCGACCAATTGATCGGGCGATACACGAACGGGTTGACGCGAAGCCAGTGCCACTCGCCGTTTCAATCCGCGCCCGACCAATTGATCGGGCGATACAGGATCTGCAGCGACTTGGCCTCGGCGATGTGATCGTTTCAATCCGCGCCCGACCAATTGATCGGGCGATACGCCTTTTTCTTCGTCGCCTTCTTGGCGCCCTTGGCGTTTCAATCCGCGCCCGACCAATTGATCGGGCGATACACGGGAGTGTCGTCGCGCGGCACCTGGCGGCAAAGTTTCAATCCGCGCCCGACCAATTGATCGGGCGATACCTGCATATCGGGCGCGACTGACCGCTTATCGCGGCGTTTCAATCCGCGCCCGACCAATTGATCGGGCGATACGTGCGCCGCGGCACGTCGGACACACTCTATTTTGCTGTTTCAATCCGCGCCCGACCAATTGATCGGGCGATACATTAAGGATCGCGACGCCAACGCTTACGTTTACCGGTTTCAATCCGCGCCCGACCAATTGATCGGGCGATACCACCGGCGGATACCCGGCGCAGCTTGTGCTGCAAGTTTCAATCCGCGCCCGACCAATTGATCGGGCGATACGCGTAGGTTCTCCCCGCAGCAACTGGCGTTTTTCGTTTCAATCCGCGCCCGACCAATTGATCGGGCGATACCTCGCCAGCGCCGCCCTCGCCAACGCATCCGAACTGTTTCAATCCGCGCCCGACCAATTGATCGGGCGATACGGAAGAGCAGTCCATCGAGATCGCGCAGGGCGAAGTTTCAATCCGCGCCCGACCAATTGATCGGGCGATACGTCGAAATGTTCGGCGGCGATGCTGATTACCTCGAAGTTTCAATCCGCGCCCGACCAATTGATCGGGCGATACGTGGTCGCTTTCTGATCCACGCCAGCAAGGTCATGTTTCAATCCGCGCCCGACCAATTGATCGGGCGATACCGGAAAATGGTCTGCGTTCAGGATCAGCAATCGCCGGTTTCAATCCGCGCCCGACCAATTGATCGGGCGATACGCTTTGGCCTGGGCGTCGAGTGATACCTGAGGGCGGGTTTCAATCCGCGCCCGACCAATTGATCGGGCGATACCCAGGTATAGCGCCGCGACTTGTTCCAGCGTCTTGTTTCAATCCGCGCCCGACCAATTGATCGGGCGATACACGCTGCGCGCTTGGCATCGATCACCCCCACAGCGTTTCAATCCGCGCCCGACCAATTGATCGGGCGATACGCGCAAGCCTGCGCCGTGGTTTCGCACCATGCTTGTTTCAATCCGCGCCCGACCAATTGATCGGGCGATACTCGAGCGCAATCTCGGTCGCCTGCACGACGAGCTGTTTCAATCCGCGCCCGACCAATTGATCGGGCGATACATAATGCCGGGCGAGCCGCGCGCGCTCTTCACCGGTTTCAATCCGCGCCCGACCAATTGATCGGGCGATACTCTGCTCGCCTTCGCGCTGCAGCGCGATCAGGTTGTTTCAATCCGCGCCCGACCAATTGATCGGGCGATACGTCGGAGGGCGCTTCTGTTAACGCGGGCGTGGTGTGTTTCAATCCGCGCCCGACCAATTGATCGGGCGATACCTCGCTACCGAAGAAAACCGCCGCCGAATTGCTAGTTTCAATCCGCGCCCGACCAATTGATCGGGCGATACTTTCTTCCCCCTTGCCGTCCACGCATACAGCGCGGTTTCAATCCGCGCCCGACCAATTGATCGGGCGATACCGGGGGAACGCGGTTATTGTTCAGGTACGTTCCAAGTTTCAATCCGCGCCCGACCAATTGATCGGGCGATACTCGCGAGCCCGGAATGGTTCAAGTCAACAATGTCCGTTTCAATCCGCGCCCGACCAATTGATCGGGCGATACGCCGCGCTCCCGTCCTTTAGCGGCATCAGGGACAGTTTCAATCCGCGCCCGACCAATTGATCGGGCGATACTTTCTGTCCTATCGCAAGTGGCGGATGGCACCGTTGTTTCAATCCGCGCCCGACCAATTGATCGGGCGATACCGCGATCACCTGTTTGAGACGCTGGAAGCGCTGAGGTTTCAATCCGCGCCCGACCAATTGATCGGGCGATACGCTCCGGCGCCGGCGATCCACGTGAAACATGGTGGTTTCAATCCGCGCCCGACCAATTGATCGGGCGATACTTTGGCGCGAGCGTGGCCAGCGCCAGCACGCTTACGTTTCAATCCGCGCCCGACCAATTGATCGGGCGATACCGTTGTCTGCGTGTCGAATAAACTCGTTCTTATCGTTTCAATCCGCGCCCGACCAATTGATCGGGCGATACTCCGTCGCCTTGCGAATATGGGTGCAATTGGTCGGAGTTTCAATCCGCGCCCGACCAATTGATCGGGCGATACCGTGGAAATAGCGCAACCCGGGCAAACACACGCAGTTTCAATCCGCGCCCGACCAATTGATCGGGCGATACTCGCGTCGGCAAGCGCGCCGCCGGCCGCCTGCTCGTTTCAATCCGCGCCCGACCAATTGATCGGGCGATACCGCCAAACCAGCGTCGACGCGATCGCGCAATTGCGTGTTTCAATCCGCGCCCGACCAATTGATCGGGCGATACGCCTCGACCAGCAGGGGGTGGGGGGTCGGCAGACGTTTCAATCCGCGCCCGACCAATTGATCGGGCGATACCTGCACGCCGCAGGCACGCTCGCGCGCGCCGGCGGCCGTTTCAATCCGCGCCCGACCAATTGATCGGGCGATACGATACCTGCGTCGAAGCGTAGACAATCTGATCAACGTTTCAATCCGCGCCCGACCAATTGATCGGGCGATACCCAAGAAGCGCGGGATCAAGAGCCCTGATAGGTATGTTTCAATCCGCGCCCGACCAATTGATCGGGCGATACCATGTTTGGTTGCTCCACTGGCTTGCGCCTGTGCAGTTTCAATCCGCGCCCGACCAATTGATCGGGCGATACGTTATGGGACTACGCCGAGGACGGCGACATTGACGTTTCAATCCGCGCCCGACCAATTGATCGGGCGATACTGCCGTGGGGTGTGGGGATTGCCAGGGCCGGCAGGTTTCAATCCGCGCCCGACCAATTGATCGGGCGATACAAGGATGCAATGTTGAAAGCGCGAATCTCTTAGTGTTTCAATCCGCGCCCGACCAATTGATCGGGCGATACACAAGCGCCTTGGCCTGATAGGCGCTCCAGACGAGGTTTCAATCCGCGCCCGACCAATTGATCGGGCGATACCTCAGTCTCTATCTTGTCGCGCCAGCGCTTAGGCGTTTCAATCCGCGCCCGACCAATTGATCGGGCGATACTCTGCATCCTTAGCCCCCAGCAGGCACAACTTGTAGTTTCAATCCGCGCCCGACCAATTGATCGGGCGATACGCTGCAGAACGGTCCACGGGGGCGATGCGGTGCAGGTTTCAATCCGCGCCCGACCAATTGATCGGGCGATACCTTCCTCCAGCCCGCCTGCGTCCGGTCCCGCAGGGTTTCAATCCGCGCCCGACCAATTGATCGGGCGATACGGCGGAGGTGATGGTGCCCCGGCCTGCCAACTTTCGGTTTCAATCCGCGCCCGACCAATTGATCGGGCGATACAGGCTGATCTGGAGCCGCTGGAGCATCTCCGAATTGTTTCAATCCGCGCCCGACCAATTGATCGGGCGATACGCCCGGTTGCCGCCGGGATGGACCGTTGATCCATGTTTCAATCCGCGCCCGACCAATTGATCGGGCGATACCCGTCTGAATCAATCGAGGCCTGCACGCCGAAGTTGTTTCAATCCGCGCCCGACCAATTGATCGGGCGATACCGAAGTCATCAGCGACGAACAGTTCCTGAAAGAAGTTTCAATCCGCGCCCGACCAATTGATCGGGCGATACCTGTACGTCGGCAGCGCGACGGCATGGGTATTCACTGTTTCAATCCGCGCCCGACCAATTGATCGGGCGATACATCGATGCCGCCGTGAATCAGTGCGAGGCGACCATGTTTCAATCCGCGCCCGACCAATTGATCGGGCGATACATCGATGCCGCCGTGAATCAGTGCGAGGCGACCATGTTTCAATCCGCGCCCGACCAATTGATCGGGCGATACTCAATACTGTCGCTGCTGGCCGGCGCAGTGGAAAGTTTCAATCCGCGCCCGACCAATTGATCGGGCGATACGCGTCGCTCCGCGTTTCCACGCCTCGTTCATCGCGGTTTCAATCCGCGCCCGACCAATTGATCGGGCGATACCCGTGCTCGATCACATGAAGGCGCGCGGGTTCAAGTTTCAATCCGCGCCCGACCAATTGATCGGGCGATACCTCACGAGCCGCGAGGTGTTCCGCTGGTTGCAGATGTTTCAATCCGCGCCCGACCAATTGATCGGGCGATACCGACGGTGAGCGGGCCGGCGATGCTGCTGATCGACGTTTCAATCCGCGCCCGACCAATTGATCGGGCGATACGCCGGCCGCGTCGGGTCGGTGCGCTCGCTGGAGATGTTTCAATCCGCGCCCGACCAATTGATCGGGCGATACACTAAAAGTATTGCGATCGCGCTGAACTCGGCAGGTTTCAATCCGCGCCCGACCAATTGATCGGGCGATACACTACGGCACCGTCGCGGTGCTGTGGCATTGGCCGTTTCAATCCGCGCCCGACCAATTGATCGGGCGATACGTCTGTGCGCCGCGCTGGGGCTGTCCCCGAAAAAAGTTTCAATCCGCGCCCGACCAATTGATCGGGCGATACGCGGGGGGGTGGTGGCATGAGCAAGAATCAGGGGGTTTCAATCCGCGCCCGACCAATTGATCGGGCGATACCTGCGGTGCCAGCGCACACCAAGTACACCGTGTTCGTTTCAATCCGCGCCCGACCAATTGATCGGGCGATACGACCTGGGGCCGGTTGATGACGCTGTTGATGCGGTGTTTCAATCCGCGCCCGACCAATTGATCGGGCGATACGAGGGCGGATCGGTGATGGCCTGCCGCGTCGAAAAGTTTCAATCCGCGCCCGACCAATTGATCGGGCGATACACGGGCCCGCCCGGCGCTGCAGGACCTGCTGGGAGTTTCAATCCGCGCCCGACCAATTGATCGGGCGATACATGATGTCGGCGGCAATCACCGGAATTTCATTGCGTTTCAATCCGCGCCCGACCAATTGATCGGGCGATACTGCCCGTCCGGGTAGACGTTGCCGACGGTGTAATTGTTTCAATCCGCGCCCGACCAATTGATCGGGCGATACCGTTCTCGACGATCACGCGCCAGCCCGGTTCAATGTTTCAATCCGCGCCCGACCAATTGATCGGGCGATACCTTATGGAAATCCGGGTCAAGTGCGCGCCTCAGCGTTTCAATCCGCGCCCGACCAATTGATCGGGCGATACCCGCCGGTATTCGTCGCTCGCGCCGTAGCTTGCGGTTTCAATCCGCGCCCGACCAATTGATCGGGCGATACCATCGGGCTGAAGTTCATGCCCAGCAGCAGCGGCGTTTCAATCCGCGCCCGACCAATTGATCGGGCGATACGGTTCCAGAAGGGCAAGGGCGCGCTCTCCTGGGAAGTTTCAATCCGCGCCCGACCAATTGATCGGGCGATACTTTGGCGTTCGCGCGCGATGCGTTCGAGGGCGTGGTTTCAATCCGCGCCCGACCAATTGATCGGGCGATACGCGTGCGTGGTGTCAGAAATGCCACCTGACTTATGTTTCAATCCGCGCCCGACCAATTGATCGGGCGATACTGTCTGGTTCAAGCGTGTCCGCTTCCGAATTACGGTTTCAATCCGCGCCCGACCAATTGATCGGGCGATACCCGCGGGGGCGTATCAGTTCCTTGCCGGCACATGGGTTTCAATCCGCGCCCGACCAATTGATCGGGCGATACCATGTACGGCGGCGCGACGTTCGAGAGCTACGCTGTTTCAATCCGCGCCCGACCAATTGATCGGGCGATACTACCTGCCGCCTGCCTACTATGCCGGCTACGGCGAGTTTCAATCCGCGCCCGACCAATTGATCGGGCGATACTCGACGCCGATGTCATCGCACTTGTGGCTCTTGTCGTTTCAATCCGCGCCCGACCAATTGATCGGGCGATACGCCGCTCACGCAACGTATCGCTGCGCAAGAAGATTCTTGTATTTTCCCGCGAAACCACTCGAAGAAGGCCAATGGCTATGGGTCATGGAGGAGGTCTTGCGTGAAAATAGCTTATCGGTCATAAAGTTAGCGCCTGCGCGAAAGCCCCGTATATTGATTGTCGATAGACGTTCGCGCTGGTCGATTATGCGATGAGCGGGCCTTCAAAATCCACGGAGCGGAAACAGCCATGTTGTTTGACCCGCACTTCCACGGGTTCAGTGATGCGATAAAAGCGCAGATTATCCTGCGTCTCGTCGATTTCGGCGAGCAGACTGCGCTCCAGTTGTTCAAACTGCATTTCGTCAACGGTGCATTCGAACACGGATTTTTGCACGCGCTGTCCCATGCTTTCGCAGACCTTCGCAACCCGTCTCAGCCGCTTGCGGCCAGCAGCGGTTTCGGTGGAAACATCATAGGTGACGATGATGAGCATGGGATGTCCTATTTCGCCAGATAAGGCAGATAACCTTCCATCTCGCCCCGGATGGTACGCGCGATGAAACGCGCCTGGACGAACGGCAAGAGACCGATAGGGATTTTGCTTTCGGTGAGCGGATGAGTGATTTCTTCCTGTTTGCGTTCCTGCCAGGCGGTGACAACAGCGCGACGACCTTCGTCGCCCAGCATGACGGCGCCGCCTTCGCGTTCGTCAAAGTCGGCGACGGTGATCTGGCCGCGGTTGATGAGGGTGAGCGCCAGCCGGTCGGCAAGTATCGAGCGAAATTCTTCCTGCAAATCCAATGCAAGCGCTGCACGAGCAGGGCGCACGGCGTGCAGGAAACCGAGCTGCGCATCCAGCCCGGCAGCTTCGCAGGCGGAACGGCAGTCATTCATGAGCATGGCGTAGAGGAAGGAGATCAAAGCGTTGAAACGATCCAGCGGCGGGCGGCGAGTGCGGCCATCGAGCGCGAACCCCGCGCGTGCCTGGGGTTTGACAATGAGATTCAGGGCGGCGAAATAGCCGCGCGCGGCCTCGCCTTCCACGCCGCGCAGCTCGTCCAGCGTGGTGGCGACGGCCGCAGCCCGCAGCGAAGCGGCGAGGTTGTCGGCGGTGCGGGTAAGCGTTGCAGCTTCATCCGGCTCGGCGGCTTCACGCGCGCCTCGTTGCAGGTTAGTGCGACTGTTCTTGAGTTTGCCCGCGACCAGGGCACGCGCAAACTCCAGCGTGAAACCGGGCTCCGCGGCCATGCGGTGATGCGCCTGACGCAACAGGATATTGCCGGAGACCGGGCCTTCGAGCCTTGCCTTGAAGCGGCCGGATTCGTCCAACAGCACCAACGACTTGCCTTCGTCCGCCAGCCGGTGCACGAGCGCGGGGGAGACCATGACATTGCCGAAACAGACCAGGCCGCCCAGATGGTGCAGCGGTACCTGGAGCTTCTTCTCATGCTCTACGTCGATGCGCAGAGTAGCGTTTTCCAGATGCGCGTAGGCGTGCGGCGTCATGACGTAGAGCGTGTTCTGAACGGTGTGCACCGCTACTCCTCTGGATTGAGCAGGCTTTGTCGTAGCTGCTGTTGTTTGGCGCGTCCGGCCAGCGCTTCGGGCTGGCAGATGTCTTTCAACGAGCATTCGCGACAGCGCGCGTCGTTCACCGGCAGCGGGAGTTTTCCCGAAGACAACATGGCTCGGATAGCCGCCGCGGTTTCTTCCACCAGCCGCCGCAGTTCCGGCGTGATCGCCACCTCCCGTCGCCGGTGACTGCTCGCATGAAAAATCGCGCCTTTGGGTACGGGGCGGTCGATCATTTCCTCCAGACAAATCGCCTGCGCGGCGAGCTGGATGTCGTCGTTTAGCCACTTGCGCTTCGGACCGTGTTTGTATTCGATGGGGTAAGGTGTACCGTCAGACAAAAACTCCACCACGTCGCATTTGCCGATCAGCCCAACACGGTCACACCACACCGGTAGAGCGGTTTCGACGCGCCGGTCACCGCAGGTTTCGTGGTGGATGCCATCGACTTTGTCGTGCTCTGCATTGCCGCGTGCAGTGTGTATGTTGTCCGTGAATTCCCTTTCCAAGTGGATCAGCCCGCAACGACGCGGGCAGTAGGTCCAGTGGTTGAGGGCGGAGAGCGGTATGGGATCAACCTCCGTCATGGTCACTAATGCCTGTGATTTCCGGATTGTGAACATCAATGAGATACCGCGCTGACGAAATGTGTCGCGCATACGCCAGCGCGGCGAGAACGTCCTCTCGTGTGATGTGTGGATAGGCTTCAAGAATGCCGTCTATGGACCATCCGCTGGAGATCCAGCCGAGGATCAACTCGACAGCAATCCGTGTCCCCTTGATCCTCGGTTTTCCGAGCAGGATGTTAGGGTCTGAGACGATACGATTGCGCCAGTCCATATTCTTATCCATGCGTCATGTTAGGAAGCTCAAACGATTTGCACCGCTCCTGATCTCACCTTCCGGGCGTTTATCGCGCGGTATGGATGTTGTCCGTGAGATCGCCACCTCTCTTGGCTGCGTCCCATTGGCTTCAACTCGGCTCGATCAATTCCACACCTGTTGGTAGGCGGTCACGATGAGTGGTCACAACATAATCAGAGAATGTGCGCGGCGAGCCGACCAGGCCTTCGCGGTGGCTAATTTCAATGATTGAATTTAGCAGTGATCGGGCTGGCGTTGAAAAGTCGAGCAAGCGGTGGGCGGGGGCGCAACCGAGTTTGGCTTGACGCACTCGCTGGTTTGCATCGCTGTCGGTACCAACGTGCTTGAACACGTACAACCCCCGGCAGGACATCACTCCCTTGCTGGCCGACCGGTCGTGATCCCACATGCTTTTCAGCGCATCGCACAGATGAGTAAGGTCGTCGTCGGAAAATCCGGTGCCTTGAGCGAGATTGGCGGAAACGAATCCTTTGGCAACATAGAGGCCATAGGGAATGAGTGATTTACGACCCATTGTCCTGAGTTTGTCTTCTTCCTGCTTACCTTCCCATTCTTCGTAATCGCCTTTGGTCTTGGCACCAGCCACTTTTTCAGCCACAGCCATGCGTGTAATCGCCGCATCCATAGGCAGAATAGGGTCAATGGAACGCGAGAAAGCAATCTGTACAGGGCCGCGCACCTGTCCGGCGTTTGGGCCAGTGGACATAACTGCGCCAAAAGTACGCACATCGAAAAACTGCTGGCACATCCAGTTGCGAGCATTCCCAACCTGCGCCCTGTTTCCCCCACCTGCGGGAGCACCGCCTGTAGCTTCGTGCGCAGCTGTAATCTGTTTGTTCAGATTGGTCGAATGCTCGATAAAAATAGCATTGGGTGCTTCATTGCCGAAGGCTGCCTGAATATAGTTGCGCACCCGCCGTTTGATGGCCACGTCGGAAACCAGTCCGTGCATGTCTTCCGGGTCGATGCGCGGGCTGTTGCCAGCGTCCGGGTCGCCGTTCGGATTGCCGTTTTCGCAATCAAAAAGATAGAGGAATTCGTAACGGTTCTGGATTGCAGTCATTTTGTTTCTCCTTGGGCGGTGTCGTTGGCTTTCTTGCCTTCACGCAGTGCGGCGAGTTGCTGGTAATAGCCGAGGGCAAACAGCCCTTGGCCGTTAAGGTCGAGTATGCGCGGCGCACCATCACCCATGCGCCCCATCACATCGGCAATCTGGTTTTCGTACCAGTAGGCCAATCCGCCTTCGAGTTTGCCCAAGTGGTTGCGTGCGTTGCTGACCAAGCGCCCGATAATCAGCCCTGGCATCTGGCTGGTGGCAGTGTAGTAGCGTTGCACTACGCCCGCGCCCACATCGCCGAGTGCAGCGCGTTGCAGGTTGGCAAGTATGGCGAGCAGTCGCCCGCAGTGGTAAGCGGGTGCGGGGTGGTCGGGGTTGAGATAGGCAGTCATGGTTGTGTCACCTCCTGAATTGAGTCGAACGAAATAGGCTTTGATGAGGCCCATGCGGGCATGGTTAAACGGGGGCTGGTCTTTATCAATCAAATCGGTTCGGAAGCGTGCCAGTGCTTGCGCCATAATGGGTTGCGGGATGGGCAGACGCTGCACCGCCACCTTCCATAAGGTTGCGGCAATGGGGGCCGGCAAGTCCTTGAGGTCTCGAACTAGAGCACCACAAACAGCCATAAATTTAGGATCGTGAGCGAGACCGTTACCGTCGCGAGCAGTAATAGCCAAGTGATCGAACCAATCTGCCACATTGCTAACCAGTTTCTCGAAGCTGCCTTCCATCCAGTCACGCACCATAACGCGACCGGACATGCCAGAGATAGTCAGTGCATAGAATTCGTTGTTGACTAGATCGGGGCGCCGACCACTGCGGATAGCATTAAGTAGTTTGCGCGCAGCGATGGCAGCAGATGCTGCAGCAACTTCCGGCGGGTCTTGTAGCCACGGAAGCACATCGTCTTTATGTTCCACCTTGGTTTTAAACCAGTGCAAGACGAGGCTTTCGCCAAGTCGCTTACCACGATGGCGTTTCAGATGATTGAGGGCATCCACATAGCTTCGAGCTGCTTGCTCGGAGACTGCGGCATTAGCAGATTTCTTTAACCCAAACGATGTGAAGGCGGCTTTATCGAAACCGATCAGCGCGTCACCAGAACCTTGCCCACTGGGAAGTCCCATTATTTTGGGATGAGTCTTGGCTGGCATTGTTGTTTCGCCACTGGCGAAACATATCATTGGATATTCATCTGGCTCGGCATCGCGGTCACTCATACGCCAATGTCGCCACCATTCAAGTATGGCCGGATCGTCAAGCGGGTCGCGCCCGTCGATGCGCCATTCCAGATTGTCGGTTGGCTTGGCTCGATGAGGCGCTGCCAGAAGAGTCTGGCGTAACGAGTCCAAGCTTGATGTGTCGCTGAGAAAAATCGCCAAAGCTTCAAGCATTGGTGACTCGGCGGCAGCCTCGCGGATGCGCTGAACGTAGTACTCGTGGCGCGGCTTGTCGCTCACCGCAGCCCTCAGCAATATGGCTGATTTAAGATTGTCGATCAAAAAATGAGCCTTCCCACCAGACTGCATATCGTGCATTTCTGGGCAACGCCAACGCTCTGCACCGTTCTTTTCATCGCCCAAGGGCAGTATGCCCACCAGCTTCGCATCCTTTGTGAGTTCAATCCGCCAGCGAATGTCGCGGACGGTAAAACCCAGTTCGGAAAACGGGACATTAGTGCGTGCGTAGTCGATGAGCCGGTTCAGCATGATTTCTTCACCTCTGCGCTATCAAACCGCGGCACGACCAGCACACCGTTGCGCACATGCGCATCAAACAACGTAATGAATGGCTTGTCGCCATCACACACCGCATCTTTGCGCAAATCAAACACGTCGTAGAGCATGAATCCAAGATGCTGGTCTAGGGCGGCAGGCGGCATAGCATCGGCATCCAGTGATTCGACATACTCAAAAAAGGCGGGGAACTCACGGCAACCAAAATAAGGCTGCTGGAAGCATTTGCCTTGTTTGGCACGGCGCTCGAACTGGCTGTTGAACTTGCCGTAATCATTTGCGAAACCGGACTTAGGAACGATTTGAGCGGTAATCCGATAGTGCACGTTCTTGAGTGCCATTGTTTGGCGTTGGGTGCGCCCCGCGCTTTCGTCGTTACCATCAGCCCAAAGTGGTTCAACTTGCGCCCTACCTGACATCCACGTCTTGAGCGTTGTTGTGCCGGGGACACAACCTTTCACTTCGTTGCGTCGTAGAGCAATGTAACGAGGCATCTCCAGTATTTCGATGCGCTTTACCTGCCAATAAAAATAAGGGCGAATGACGCTTTCTCTGCCTTGCCTTTCCCGAATGCCGTCCCAGTAGATCGCATCAAAAATACCGCGCGCCGCCGAGGGTGTAATGACCGGGTAGGAAAACCGCTCGACCTTCATTTCGGGGCGAGTAAAACAAGCGAAGTCGCCCCAGACTTCCAGAATATGTGTGCCGTTGGCCATGCGCCCTCCTTAGGCAATAAAGACCTGTTCACCCTTGGGCGGATTCAGCCCCAGGGTGTCGTCGTAAAAATCTCCTTCAAGGATGAACCACTCGTCCGAAACACCGCCGCGCCGCAGCTTTGCGGGAACTGCCCATGCTGGAGGGCCGTCGTTGGTTCGATAGACGCTGACAGCAAGCCCTTGTGCACGCCGCATCCATTTGGCGGATATGCCTTGACGATCAGCTTCGGTACGCAGCGCATCGAATTCCTCCCAGCAATCCCCCCACGGTACTAAAACCTGAATGGCGCTCTGGTCAATGAGGCGATAGCATCGGGCGACTTCGGCAAAATCCAGAGCCGTGATTGCTTCGTTCAACACTTGGTTCTGACTGGCAGGGTCGCTCAAATCATAAAGCCGCCGGTAGTATTCTCGGAACAGCGCAGGATCGTTTATATCGAGTTCGCCGTGTTGGATCAGCAGTGTGCGGGTTACTTCCGCTGCCTGATAGTAGGAATGGGTCGGGTAGCGCCGCCGCCAATTGGCTTCTTCATTCGGCTCGAACACGATCACGTTGCCCTTTTCTTTCAATCGGCCCTCGCGGTTGCAGCGACCCGCCGCTTGCGCAATAGCCTCCAGTGGAGCGAGTGCGCGATAGACGAATGGGAAATCGAGATCAACGCCTGCTTCGACGCACTGGGTGGAGATTAAGCGGCAGGGTTTTCCATATTTGAGTTGTTTTCGTACTCGATTCAAGACAACGCGCCGGTGTTCGGCGCACAGATTGGTGGAAAGGTGAAACAAGCCTTCTGTCTCACTCAGTTCATCGAGCAGCGCGAGGGCATGGCGTTTTAGGTTCACAACTACCAGCGCCTGCTTCACGTCTCGCAATTCCGCGGCAAGCTGGGTCCAGGAGCGTTTCTCGCCCGCTTCCGGCCAGCGCACAGTAACACGCTCCAATGCCACAAATAATGCGGGATGTTCCGGCACTGCTTCAAGCGGCTGCCAACCTTGAATAGCATGTTTCTTCACCTCTTCGTGCAGAGTGTCGAATGCAGGTTGGGTGGCGGTGGCAAACACCACACTGGCACGATAGGCGACGGAAAGATGTGACAACGCCGCCAGCGTCGGAACCGCGAGATTCGAGGGCAGGCTCTGCGCCTCGTCGAACAAAATTACTGACTCCATCAGATTGTGCAGCTTACGACAGGCGGATGGCCGATTGGAAAAGAGCGACTCCAGCAACTGTACGTTGGTGGTCAACACGATAGGTGCGTCCCAGTTATCGGACAGCAAACGCCGCTGACGTTCGTTCGCTCCTTCTGCATCCCGCTGTTCCGCTTCGACTCCCAGTCCAGCCAGACTGTGATGTTCCAACACGAAATTCCCTTGGAATCCCTTTAATACCGTTCGGTAAGTACGGGCTGTCTGTTCGATGACCGTCAAAAAAGGGACGACCACCACGATTCGTTTCAGTCCGTTGTTCTTCGCGTGCTCCAGTGCGAACTTGAGCATCGCCAGCGTCTTGCCTGAACCGGTCGGCGCGGTCAACGTGAACAGGCGATGATTCTCCTGACTGGCTCGCGTTACAGCACCCCACAGAGTTTCGCGTGCCTGCCGCACCGCCACCTGAGCACCCGTGGAAGCGCGCAATGTCGCCATGTGTTCATCAAGCGCGGCAAGTGCTGCACGGACATCCAATTTTGGCCCTGCTGCGCGAGGCTGCTTGCCCTTTGCGTCACCATTGAAATGCGCCTCGGTATCGAGAAAATCGGCATCCACCAAGCACGAAAAGAGCAGCCGCACATCGAGCATGGCAGAAACTGCCTGCGCCATTCCGCTTTGGTGTGACAACGCTGTTTGTGCGGGTGTATGGAAGAGCAACCCATCTGCCTCTGCACGCTGCTTGAGTCGTGTGTGGTCGGGATCGCTCAGAGCAAGCCCGAATGGATGGTTTTGTGTGAGGCTCTGGGGATTCATCCGACGTAAAGCATCGGTGTTGGCGCGTTGCAGGCCGACATGATGCCCCTGAATCGCCAGCGCAGCGGCGATGGCTCGATGTTCGGCCAGCGCAACCCACGCCCCCTGTGACCAGTGATCCAGCCCCTGATCTTTGCCTTGCAGCCGCGCCTGGAAGCGATCTCCGTATTTACCGAGGTCGTGTAACAACCCGGCGAGTTTCACTTCGCTAGCCCAGTTTGCCAAGCCTGCAAAACCGTGTGCAATATTTCCAACCGACTTCAGATGCTCGGCGAGAGGATGACCTTGGTCGTGGCTATTGCCGCTGTGGGCGAAATACACAATTTTCTCTGTTGTTTGCTTACTTTACTTCCCGTCCCAACGTCTACCATATCACCCCCCAGGCTCAAAACCTGAGCCCGCCGCAAACCCTTACCAATACTGGTTCTTGGCCCGATCGAGTTGTTCTTCTACGGCTTCTTTCAGTCCCTCAAGTGCGGTTCCCCCGCACCGCTCACGCCGCCAGTACCCTGACGTGCCCGGTGGCACCGTAGGCGAGAATTTTCCTGTCATGGGTGACGAGCACCGCGTTCTCGCGACGGGCGGTCGCCACGAGCAGGCGGTCCGCCGGGTCGGGGTGGAAATCGCTGGGTAAGCGGCAACTGTCGATGACCGTTCTTGGGTGCTCCAGGCCGATCAGGCGAATGTCCGGGCGATCCAGTGCGCGTTCCACCCACTCGTTCACGGACATGGGCAGGCGCAGTCGTTTCTTGGATTCCAGCAGGGCGATTTCCCAAACGGAGATGATCGAGACCAGCAAAGGGTTGGAAACGCTGGCTTGTTCAAGGGCCTTGCGTGTATCAGGTTTTAGTTTTTCGGGCGTGCCAGATGCGAGCCATAACCAAACGTGGGTATCGAGTAGCAGGCGCCTGGTATTCATTTGCGCGCTTTCTTCTTTGCTGGTGTCGCCCTGTAGAGCTCGTCTTCTTCACCCGTTTCGGCGGCCCAGGCGTCATGGGGCACATTCACGATATCTCCGAGAATCTGTACCGTGCCTTTCATATAACCGAACAGGCCGGCCGGCGCTTCGTCCTGAATCGGCACCAGTTTGGCGAGCGGTTTGCCGCGCTTGGTGATGATGAGGGGTTTGCGGGTGGCAGCGACTTCGTCGATGAGTTTCAGGCATTTGGCTTTGAACTGGGCGGCGTTGATGTTCATGGCGATTCCTTGGTGACTATATAATATGGTCATATTAGTCCTGTTCGGCAGCGGAAACAACTCGGGCGCTGGCCCAGGCTTAAGACCCGAGCCTGCTGCAAACCCTTATCCGTATTGGCTTCTGGCCTGGTCGAGCTGTTTTATTACGGCTACTTTCAGCGCCTCGGGTGCGATTACCTCCACTTCCGAGCCGTGCTTGAGGATATCCATGACGAGTTCGGTATCGCGTGAGTACGGGATACTGAGTTCATAGCGGCCGTCGTCGAGCCAGCGCGATTGCTGCGCGGGGTGCCAGATTTCGTCGGCCACCCAGCGGGCACGATACGCCGTAAAGCGCAGGACGGCGGTGGCGACAGGCTCGCCTGCGAAGATGCCATAGGCACTGGCGAGTTCGCGGTTGAGGGTGGCGTCCGCCACGTTTTTGGCGGTTTTCGTCAACACGGTCGCGTGGCGGATGCATTCGACGGCGAAACTGCGCAGGGCTTTCTTCTGGTGGCACCAGGCGTCGAGGTACCAGTTGTCGCGGTAGTGGGTGAGCCGTTGGGGTGAGATTTCCCGTGTGCCGGTCTGGTCGCGCTCGCGGTTGTAATACTGGATGGAAAGCCGCTTGCGTTGCAGCACGGCGCCGGCCGCGGTCTGGAAGTGGCGCAGGTTTGCCGCGCGTCCCGCCATGGCCAGAATGCGGATGCGCCTTTGCGCTTCGCCGCCGCCAAGGTGTTCGGTCTGGAGGATGTGGTCCAGCCGGGCGCGAATGGGCGCAAGCAAATGATCCAGCAGACCGGGGTGGAGCGATTGCAGCAGCTGATTGAGGCTGACCAGGGCATGCAACTCCTCGCCCGTGAACCACAGGCCGGGCAGGTAGTGGCGACCATCTGCCGTGTCGAATCGGTAGCCGCCATGTTCCTGGTCGAAGACGAGGGGAGCGCCGACTCTGTCGCGCAGATCGGCGATGAGGCGGGTGAGCTTGGAGCGGGAAATCGCCAGCTCGTCCAGCAGCGTCTGGCGGCTGATCGCGCTGCGCCGGCCATCCAGCAGGCGGTGCAATCGGTAGAGGTCGTCAAGTCTGCTCAAGTTGCCCCGCCCGTTTCAAACCCTGGAGCCGCGATTGCCATGCGCCGCCGGCGACGGAGACAGTGTCCTGCAATACCGGCTGGCCGGCAAGGTTGCCAACAGCCCGCTGCGACAGTGCCTGCCGGGATAAGGCTCAGCGTTTTGCGAACCTGCGGAACGATTGACCGCCGCCGCCCGCGCAGGGTTTAATAGTGCGACGCTAGGCCAGGCTGCCCATGAAACCATCCCCTCACCAGACGCGACAGTTCCGCTATTACGATCTGGTCATGGCCGCCTTCGTCATCGTGCTGATCTGCTCGAACCTGATCGGCCCGGCAAAGATCGCGCAGATTACCTTGCCCTATTTCGGCGCGGTCACGTTCGGCGCCGGCGTGCTGTTCTTCCCGATATCCTATGTGTTCGGCGATATTCTCACCGAAGTCTACGGCTACGCCCGCGCACGCAAGGTGATCTGGGCGGGCTTCACCGGCCTCGGTTTCGCCTCGTTCATGGCGGCGGTGGTGGTGGCGCTGCCGCCGGCGCCGTTCTGGAACAACCAGACGGCCTACGAGATCGCTTTCGGCTCGGCCTGGCGCATCGTCCTCGCCTCGATGTGCGCCTACTTCTGCGGCGAGTTCGTCAACTCCTACGTGCTGGCGAAGATGAAAATCATCACGGCGGGCAAATGGCTGTGGACCCGCACCATCGGCTCGACCATCTTCGGCGAGGCGGTGGACTCGGCCCTGTTCTATCCGCTCGCTTTCTATGGCACCGGCATCATCCCTGACGACAAGCTGCCGCTGGTGATGCTGTCGCAGTTCGTGTTCAAGGTCGGCGTCGAAATAGTATTCACGCCGGTCACCTACAAGGTGGTCAACGCGCTCAAACGGGCCGAACACGAGGACTACTACGACCGCCATACCAACTTCAACCCGTTCACGCTGCGGACCTGAGCAGGTCCTCGCGCTACCCGATTGATTTTACGGTTCATTCCTGACGGATGCGGCAAATGTCAAACATTGTGACCTCTTGCAGAAAGCCTTACGGGATTTGCATAATGCGGGATAATAATCACTTGCAATAGGAAGCAGGGGCCGAACTGTTCCACGATCCGGCAGCCATAATCGTCGATGGAACATGGAGACAAGCATGGATTTTCGCGGCAACGATTACGACGTCAGCGCGCAATTCAATACCACCGATCCGCAGGTGGTGAATGACGAGGTGGACCGCATCTACCTCGAGCTCTACCCGGCCGCGCCGACGAAGCTGCTCGACCATGCGTTCCGCGACCTGACCCGGCTCTACCGCGGCGAATACCCCGGCTATCATCCCTGCGACACGGCCTATCACGACGTGCAGCACGTGCTCGACGTGACGCTCGCCATGGCGCGCCTGATCGACGGCTACGAGCGCTCGCGCATCGGCACCCAGCCATTCGGCGATTCCCTGTTCCGTCTGGGCGTGATCACCGCCCTGTTTCACGATATGGGCTACGTGCGCGAGCTCAAGGACCAGGAGCGCAAGAACGGGGCCGAGTACACCCTCACCCACGTCTCGCGCGGCTCGGTATTTCTCAAGGACTATTTGCCGAAAATCGGCATGCCGGAGGTGGCCGATATAGCGGCCGAACTGATCCACTTCACCGGATACGAGATCCCCGTGGGCAAGATCAGGGTGCCCTCGCCCATCTACAGGCTGCTGGGCAGCATGCTCGGTTCGGCCGACATCATCGCGCAGATGGCGGACCGCTGTTACCTGGAGAAATGCCGCGATCGCCTGTATCCGGAGTTCGTCGCCGGCGGCCTCGCGACCAAGCGCAATGCCGAAGGCATGGAGCAGGTGGTGTTTGCCTCGGGCGAAGACCTGGTGATAAAGACGCCCGTGTTTTTCCAGGGAGCGAGCAAAAGGCTCGATCTCGAATTGGGCGGTTGCCACTCCTACGCGCAGCAGCATTTCGGCGGGCAGAACCTGTACATCGAGGAACTGCAAAAGAATATCCGCTTCGCGCAAGAGATCGGCGAAGAAAACGATCCGTCGATTTTGAAGCGCATACCGCCCGAGACGCTGAAACAGGACGGCTAACTCGGACGAAACGAACGCAAACACCGCATCTCCGGCCGAGGAAAAGCCCTCATTCCACGAACAAGGGGACTTCCTTCGGGGCGCAAATCCCCCCCCGCCGATGCACGCTCACTATTTATTTAAGTTTGTTTAAGTCTTCGCTTTTTTTGTCAATCCTACACTTTGTAGCAGCCTAAGCCGGACAAGCCGGAACCAAACAAAGTATCTCCGGCTGGGGAAAAGCCCTTATCCTACGAACAAGGGGGGGCGCGCCCCCCCTTGTAAATCCCCCCGCGGATGCGCTGTCGCCATTTATCGAAATCTTCGCCATTTCTGTCAACTCTCAACTTATAAGAGACTAATACCGTCGCGGGGCTTACTCCGCTACAGCAGCACGTCCTTGGACAGCCCGCGCCGGCGCAGAATGCGGCGCAACTGCCCCAGCGCCTCGAGTTGAATCTGCCTGACGCGCTCGCGCGTCAGGCGCAGGTGCCCGGCCAGTTCTTCGAGCGTGCAAACCTCCTGGCTGTTCAGGCCGAAGCGGCGCTCGATCACGATGCGCTGTTTGTCGTTCAGTTGTTCCAGCCATTGCTGCACCAGCGACTCGACCTCCTGGGTCTGCAATCCGGCCTCCGGATTGACGCTATGCTCGTCCGAAATGGATTCGCCGATCGACAGCATCGGGTCGATGTCCAGCGGCGCATCCAGCGAGGCCATATGCTCGTTGTGGGCAAGCACGCCGCGCACCTCCTCCGCCGGCTTGCCCAGCAGGTGCGCGATGTCGTCTATGCCCGCCTCGCGCTCGCCGTGCGTTTCCAGATGGCGCTTGGCCCGGAGCACCAGATTGAGTTCCTTGATCACATGCACCGGCAGCCGTATGGTGCGCGACTGGTTCATGATCGCGCGCTCGATATTCTGGCGTATCCACCAGGTGGCGTAGGTGGAGAAGCGAAAGCCGCGCTCGGGATCGAATTTGTCCAGCGCGTGCATCAGTCCGAGATTGCCCTCCTCGACCAGGTCGAGCAGCGGCACGCCGCGGTTGAGGTAGTGCTTGGCGATGTTCACCACCAGGCGCAGGTTGCGCTCGATCATTTTCTGCCGTGCGGCGAACTCACCCTGGGCGGCGCGGCGCGCGTAATGCAACTCCTCCTCGGGCGAGAACAGCGGATTGAGCCCGATTTCGTGCAGGTAAATCTGGGTGACGTCGCTGAGGAATTCGGTTTCCGGCTCGGCCGCCTCGGGCTGTGCCGCGGCCTGAGAATCGGCCGCTGCGTCGCCCTCGATCTCCTCGTCCGGGGAAGCGGGATGCGAAATCACGTTGGCGGCAGGTACTTGGCCGGATCTAACGGTTTGCCCAGCTTGCGGATCTCGAAGTGCAGCTTCGGCGTATCGCTGTCGGTGTTGCCCAACTCCGCGATTTTCTGCCCCTTGACCACGCTCTGCCCCTCTTTCACCAGGATGCTCCGGTTATGCGCATAGACCGACGAATAGGTCTTGTTGTGCTTGATGACAGTGAGCTTGCCGTAGCCTCGCATTTCGCCGCTATATATGACGCGCCCCGGCGCTGCGGCAATCACCGGATCACCCGGTTTGCCGGCGATGTCCAGTCCTTTGTTGCTCGGCTCGGAAAACACCGCGACGATCCTGCCCTTCGCCGGCCAGCCCCACTCTACCTTGTCCTCGTCGTCCGCGGCGGCATCCTGTTTGCCCCCAGGCTCCTGCCCGGGCACGGCGGCGGGCGTAGCGACCGGTGCAGGCACCGACCTCGGCTGCGCTTCAGCGCGTTGCAGCAGCGCCACGTTCTCGGGCGAATACGGCAGCTTGCGCCCCAGGGGTTCTGATTTGACCGCTCCCTCCGCCGTGACCGGACCCGCCGCGGGTACGGATGGTGACGCGCCCGGCGCAGCGGACGGACGCGCGGCGCCCGCATTCACCGGTGCCTGCGCGCCTAGCGGGTGCGTCTCGACCCGCCCCGAGGTGGTTACCGGACTCACCGTTACCGGCGCTTCCTGCCTGTCTGACGGCGGTCTGACCCGCAGCTGCTGGCCCGGACGTATCCGGCCCGGCTCGTCCAGATTGTTCCAGGCGGCGAGTTCCTTGTAGTCCAAGCCGTGATCGAGCGCGATGCTGAACATCGTGTCGCCGCGTCGAATGGTATAGAACTCGGGACGCGTATCCGCCGAGGGCGGCGCCGCGGGCGTGGCCGCGGGCGGCGGCGCGCGATCGACTACCGGCGCCTGCACCGGCCGGCTGGCGCAACCCGCAAGCGTGGCCGCCGCCAACGCGGCGCAACCGAGCAATGCCGCTACGCGCATCACTCCACCCCCATCTGCATGGGCACGAAACGCACGGCATCCAGCGTGGTCTCGCTGTAGCCGGAACGGGTGCGCTCCACCAGCCGCAACACCTGTTCGGAGGAACCAAATGGCAATATCATTCTGCCGCCCGGCGCCAGTTGCTGCAGCAAGGCCTGCGGCAACTGGCGCGCGGCGGCGGCGAGGATGATGGAATCGAACGGCGCGGCCTCGGCCAGCCCGAGGTTGCCATCGGCATGTTTCAGGCGCAGATTGGACAGGCGCAGTCCGCGCAGATTGGCGCGCGCCTTGGTCAGCAGCGGCGCGATGCGTTCGATCGAGTACACTTCGATCGCCAGTTGCGCCAGCACCGCCGCCTGGTAGCCGCAACCGGTGCCGATCTCCAGCACCTTGCCCAGTTCGCGCCCGGCGCGCAGCGTCTGGATCATCAGGGCGACCACATAGGGCTGGGAAATAGTCTGAGAAAAGCCTATCGGCAACGCATCGTCGTCGTAAGCGCGGCTTGCCAGCGCCTCCTCCACGAACAAGTGGCGCGGCACGACACCCAGTGCCGCGAGCACGCCTTCGTCGGTAATCCCTTCCTTGCGCAGCCGCTCGACCATGCGCGCGCGGGTGCGCTGCGAGGTCATGCCTATGCCTTGCGTCGGCGCTTGGAAGCGGCGGTTCATAGCTTCATCCAATCGCGCAGGAGCGGGATCTGGTTCGGGTGCGTGAGATCGACCTGCAACGGCGTCACCGACACACGGTTCGCCGCAACGGCGTGGAAATCGGTGCCTTCGCCCGCGTCCTGCGCGCTGCCGGCAGGACCGATCCAATAGACGGTTTCCTGGCGCGGACTGATTTCCTTGATCACCGGTTCGGCCTTGTGGCGCTTGCCCAGGCGCGTGATCTCGACTCCGCGCAGTTCGTCGTAGGCCAGATCGGGAATATTGAGATTGAGCAGCACCGGCCCGGACATGGGCACGCGCCGCAGGCGCTCGACCAACTCCAGCGTCACGCGCGCGGCGGTGTCCATATGCCTGCCGACCTTGCTCGTCAGCGAGACCGCGAGCGACGGAATGCCGAGCAGAAAACCCTCGGTGGCCGCGGCGACCGTGCCCGAATAGATGGTGTCGTCGCCCATATTGGCGCCGAGGTTGATGCCCGACACCACCATGTCGGGCAGGTGATCGAGCAGGCCGGTGACGGCCAGGTGCACGCAGTCGGTCGGCGTGCCGTTGACGAACAGGAAACCGTTGGCCGCACGCTTGACCGAGAGCGGCCGGTCCAGCGTGAGCGAGTTGGAGGCGCCGCTGCGGTCGCGCTCGGGCGCCACCACCGTGATTTCGGCCACGCTGGCGAGGACTTCGGCGAGACGCGCGATTCCTGGGGAAAAATAGCCGTCGTCGTTGCTGAGTAGGATGCGCATGTGCCCCGGATTATAAAGGACCGCGCCCGATCTTGTACGACGCGTGCAAGGTGCCGCGTGGCCGCGGCGAAGCCGGCGTCCTCGGCGGCGCCGGCGTCCTCAATAGGTTCCAGGTACGAGGATCGACCTGTCCACCTGCTTCACGTCGCGCAGGCCGCAGAAAGCCATGGTGATGTCGAGTTCGTTCCGGATGAGCTCCAGGCACTTGGTCACGCCCGCCTCGCCCATCGCGCCCAGACCGTAGACGAAGGCGCGGCCGATGAACACGCCCTTGGCGCCCAGGGCGAGGGCTTTGATCACGTCCTGGCCGGAGCGGATGCCGCCGTCCATCAGGACCTCGATCTTGTCGCCCACGGCCTGCGCGATCGACGGCAGGGCGGTGATCGATGAAGGCGCGCCGTCGAGCTGACGCCCGCCGTGATTGGAAACGATGAGCGCGTCCGCGCCGGAGCGCGCGGCGATTTCTGCATCTTCGGCATCCATGATGCCCTTGAGAATCAGCTTGCCGCCCCAGCGCTCCTTGATCCACTGCACGTCGTCCCAGTTCAGGGTGGGGTCGAGCTGGCCCGCGCTCCATGCCGAGAGCGAGCTCAGGTTGTCCACGCCTGATGTATGCCCCACCACGTTGCGGAAGGTGTGGCGTTTGGTGCCGAGCATGCCCAGGCCCCAGCGCGGCTTGGTGCTCATGTTCAGCATGTTGCGCAACGTGATCTTGGGCGGCGCGGACAGGCCGTTCCTGATGTCCTTGTGCCGCTGCCCCATGATCTGCAGGTCGAGGGTGAGTACCAGCGCCGAGCAACCGGCCGCCTTGGCGCGGTCGATCAGTCGCTTGATGAATTCGCGGTCGCGCATCACATAGAGCTGAAACCAGAAGGGCTTGCTCACGTTCTCCGCCACGTCTTCGATCGAGCAGATACTCATGGTGGAGAGCGTGAACGGAACGCCGAATTTCTCGGCCGCGCGCGCGGCCAGAATCTCGCCATCGGCATGCTGCATCCCTACCAGCCCGACGGGCGCCAAGGCCACGGGCATGGAAATATCCTGCCCCGCCATCGTGCTCTTCAGGCTGCGGTTTTCCATATTCACCGCCACACGCTGGCGCAGCTTGATCCGGGCAAAGTCGCTTTCGTTGGCGCGGTAGGTGCCTTCAGTCCACGAGCCCGAATCAGCGTAGTCGTAGAACATGCGCGGCACGCGCTTTTCCGCCAGAAGGCGCAGGTCTTCGACGCAGGTGATGACTGGGGGCATGGTGTCTCCGGACGAGGATGAAAAATTGCGCCCATCCTAAGGCAAAGCGCCGGGGATTGCCAGAAACGCGGGAGAAACCTCCCTGCGCAGGACCTTGTCGCGCAGAACCTTTGCTCACTGCGGCATTTTGGCGCAAACCGATACGGTGACCGCCGGCAGAACCTGATGCAGGACAGAACAGGATCGGGCGGGCGCGATCGCAACGCCGCACGCCCTGCCAGCGCTTGGAGACCGTTGCAGGAATGAGGGGACACGTCCCCTCATACTCCCCTGTGTCACCCGCTGCAAAACATATTTTGCAACGGATTCTTGCCTATCGCCGTCAGCGGCTCCAGGCCGCGCGCAGCAGATTGTCGTCCTTGTTGTAATGGAATTCGAGTTCGCCCTTGTAGGCCTTGTGCAGCGCCTGCGCCAGATCGCGCGCAAGATGGGCGTCGGTGGTCGTGACCATGACGCCATCGGCGTCGTCCACGATGGCCATGATCCGCTGCAGCGGGTGTTCCGCCTTTTCCTTCGCCTCGTGGTGCCTGATCAGATGCAGTATCTCGTCGCGATGCGCCTGGAGGAACTCGCCTTTGAGCGTGACGAAGCCCATCGGGAATTTGTCGTGGATGCGATGGCATGCCGGGCACCGCTCCTCGTGCGCCGCCGCGGGCGCGGTGCCCCAGATCCAGCGGCCCTTCTGAAACACCGCGCCGCAATCGGGGCAGCGCGTCGGTTCGCCGAGCTTGCGCCCCGCCTTGTAGCTGTCGTGCACCAGTTCCTGCAGCAACCGGTCCCCGCTGACCGGCTGGAAACCTCCACGTTGGCTTTTCATGACTGGCCCCTCGTCGCTATGGATTCGCGCGTGCCCTGCGGTCCGGGCTCATGGCGCCCCGCATTTCCATCACTTCTGCGCCGGTACACGAGTCAAACATACCGCGTCCTTATCGCGCCGGTATGATTTCCGTCAAACACAGCCCCGTTCAGAGCGTCGGATTGCCCTCATGGGCATAGGTCTTTTCGTGCTGTCGCTGGCAGACGAAGCAGCGTTTCGCCGTAGGATAGGCGAGCAAGCGTTCAAACCCGATGTCGCCGCGGCAGTCGATACAGATGCCGAAGCTGCCCGCCACGATGCGCACCCTGGTGGCGTCGATGTCGCGGATTTCGCGGACGTGCCGGTCGATGATCGCAAGATTGAGATCGGCCAGCGCGTCTCCGGTAGCCTGGTCCCCGCTGTCGGCAGGCGCACGGTCGATAAGCTCCACATACTGCTGGTTTTCGCTCTTCTCCAGCGCGTCCCGCACCTCTTCCAGCAGCGCTTTGTATTGCTGGTCGAGCATGTGCTCGAGCTTGGAGCGTTGGGTCTGTGTCAGTGCCATGATCTATTACTCCTGGCTGTAATGCGTTCGAGAGGCTTTGATCTCACTGGAAAATGAGGAGGCACATCCCCTCATGCTTCCCTAGATCGGGCCGTTTCGGTATTTCCGCAACGGTCTCTTTGGATATTGTCCGGACGCCGGGGTTCCGGCTGCTTGACATTGCGCAAGGTCCAGGCGGATTGCCCGCTGGACGAATTGGCGCCGTTCCCGCGGCGGGCCCCGCTCAGGCCGCCGGGGTCAGCGCTTGGAGAGGCTCGTGTGGTGTGTTTGCGGACCGGTTCACGAGCGCGCCCCAGCCGACCATCCCCAGGGTTCCAAAATACCCGCTGTGCGAAGCGCTCTCCTCCATGAACCATTGCGCCAGTTCTTCCGCGCTCGGGGCCGGCAGTTCTCGCGCCGCATGGGCTTCGCCGTCAACGACGCTTACCGGCATTCCCGCGCGACTGGCCATCCGGCGCATAGGGGTATTATCCGAGAGGAACATCACGAACACTTTCCCTATCCCGCAAATCCGCGCACGCTGCAGCAGCCTTTGCATGAGCTTGGTGCCTATCTTTTGGCCGCGCCGGTCAGGCCGCACCGAAAACGCCATTTCGCTGGCTGCGGAGCCGCGAACAAGTTCGGCCAATCCGATAATCTGCGCCTGTTCGTCAAACGCGCCCAGAACCGTGTCCCGGGCGAAATTCACCCGGTCGACGTAGCCGGAGATGATCTCATCGGAAAGCGTGCAACAGAAACGCTTGCGGCGGTCGTCTGGAGAAAGAGAGAGATAAAATTTTCTGACAGCTTCACGCTCAAAAACTGTCAGTGGTCTGATGATCATGGATTTGGGTTTCCGCACTACCTCCGCCGCCGCATGTATATCATATTGATGCGTTGCACAAAAACTCTTTTTTGTGATCGCTGTCATCCAAATTTGCGATGGGAAACCAGTAAGAAAAGCACTGGCGTTGGAGAAATTCTATTGCATTGCAGCAATGGCTGCGCTATTATTCGTCTGCGGGGTTTCTCCTCCTCCTCCTTTGGAATCCCGTCTTAGGCCGGTGGCGTTTCAAGCAAGCGCCACCGGTTTTTTTTTGCACCGGCGGCAAGATTCGCCGGCGCAAGTTCCTTCCTCATGCGCGCAAACCCGCAGCGAGCCAAACACGCCTCGCCATGTGAACGGCAGTTTCCCGATAGAATAAGACCATGTCTGCCTGCACTATCCCCTGCCGCCGGAGCCGCGCTGAAAGGCGCTTATGAAAACTCCAAAAAGGCTCAAACCGCTGGTCGACGAAGGCCTCATCGACGAGGTCATGCGCCAGCTCATGAGCGGCAAGGAAGCCGAGGTATACGTGGTCCGCTGCGGCGAAGATACGCGCTGCGCCAAGGTGTACAAGGAGGCGAGCAAGCGCAGCTTTCGCCAGAACGTGCAGTACACGGAAGGCCGCAAGGTAAAGAACAGCCGCCGCGCCCGTGCCATGGAGAAGGGTTCCCGCTACGGCCGCCAGGAGCAGGAGCAGGCCTGGCAAAGCGCCGAAGTGGACGCCCTGCACCGTCTTGCCGCCGCCGGGGTGCGTGTTCCGCGGCCCTATAACTTCCTCGAGGGCGTCCTGCTGATGGAGCTGGTGACCGACGCAATGGGCAGCGCCGCCCCCAGGCTCAACGACCTGGCGCTAAGCGAAGCGCAGGCGCGCGAATACCATCAAACGCTGATCATGCAGGTCGTGCGCATGCTTTGCGCCGGCATCGTCCACGGCGACCTGTCCGAGTACAACGTGCTGGTCGGCAGCGACGGGCCGGTCATCATCGACCTTCCCCAGGCGATCGACGCCGCCGGCAACAACAGCGCCGGCGCCATGCTCCAGCGCGACGTCGACAACCTGACCGCCTACTTCAGCCGTTTCGCCCCTGCACTGCGCACCACCGATTACGGCCGCGAGATCTGGTCGATCTACCAGAGCGGCAAGCTGCACCCCGAGATCGCGTTAACCGGCTGCTTCGAACGCAACCTGAAACTCGCCGACGTGGGCGGCGTCATGCGTGAAATCGACGACGTGATCAAGGAAGAGACCGCACGCCAGCGCCACAAGCAGGCGCTGGAGCGATAGTCCGGCCTGGTTCGCGTCGGCGCGAAATCCGTGCAGGCGAGCCCGACCGCCTGTCTTTTGCGCAGCCGATGACACCGTGAAGCAAGCGCGGCCGCCACGTTTGACGAAAATCAAACGCCGCGCCGCCGGAAGGTGCATGGTTTAACCGGGCGCGCCGGCCGGGGCCCCCGGCGCAGCGGCGTCCGACCACGTCGTTTTCAGGAATCCGCCGCCATGCAACTCCCTCTGCAGATCACATTCCGCAATTTCCCGCCGTCCGCGGCAGTCGAGGCGCGCATTCGCGCCAAAGCGGCGAAGCTCGAGGAATTCCATCCGCGCATCACGAGCTGCCACGTCGTAATCGAAGAGCTGGACCGTCACCGCCACCAGGGCCGGCAGTTCACCGTGCGCCTGGACATTCGCGTGCCTGGACACGAACTGGTCGTCGACCGCGACCATCACGAGGACATCTATGTGGCGCTGCGCGACGCTTTCAATGCCGCGGGGCGCAAGCTCGAGGAAGTCGCGCGCGCGCAACGCCGCGAGGTCAAGGCGCACGAAGTGCCGCAGCACGGCAAGGTGGCGCGCCTGTTTCCCGACGAGGGCCATGGCTTCATCGAAACCGCCGACGGGCGCGAGTTCTATTTCAGCAGCGACAACGTCGTCGGGCACGCCTTCGACCGGCTCGAGACCGGCGCTGCGGTGCAATTCGTCGAGGATGTCGCGGGCGAGGGCCGGCAGCACGCCACGCGCGTGAGCGCAGGCAAGCACCACCCGCTCGCCGATTGACCCGGCCGGCGTCGGCGGCGACGATCGCCGCATCGACGCTTTCGCCGATGCCCGGCTGGTATGCCGCTGCGCACCCAAAAACAAACGGGCTACAAACCCTGATCTGTAACCCGTTGTTTGTCCTGGTCGGGGCGAGAGGATTTGAACCTCCGACCACCTGCACCCCATGCAGGTACGCTACCAGGCTGCGCTACGCCCCGAAGTTGACAATTTTATCACGCCGGCCCGAACGAAAACGAAGTTTCAGTGTAGGCATAATGCGCGAGGCGCGTTATGCCGGAACTAAAAGCGGCAATGCATGCACCCGCGCCGCTCAGGCGCGGCCGACTAGCGTTTGGATGATGCTCTTGATCTCGCTCCTGACCGCGGCCAGATCGATCTTCCCCGATTCTGCGCGCGTGCCGCGGCCGCTGCCGGACGCGCCTTCGTCCAGACGGTTGCGCGCGCCGCTGATGGTGAAACCCTGCTCGTACAGCAGATCGCGGATGCGGCGGATCAGCAGCACTTCGTGATGCTGGTAATAGCGCCGGTTGCCGCGGCGCTTGACCGGCTTTAGCTGGGTGAACTCCTGCTCCCAGTAGCGCAGCACGTGCGGCTTGACGCCGCACAGCTCGCTCACTTCGCCGATGGTGAAATAACGCTTCGCCGGAATCGGCGGCAGATCACTGTTGCTGTTGCTGTGGCTTTCCACGATTGGCCTTTTCCACCAGTGCCTTCAGCTTCTGGCTGGCATGGAAGGTGACAACGCGCCGCGCGGTGATCGGTATCTCTTCTCCGGTCTTGGGGTTGCGGCCGGGACGCTGCGGTTTGTTGCGCAGTTGAAAGTTGCCGAATCCGGACAGCTTTACGCTGTCGCCGTTTTCCAGCGCGGCGCGGATTTCTTCGAAGAATGTTTCGACCATATCCTTGGCTTCGCGCTTGTTGAGCCCGACTTTCTCAAACAAAAAGTCGGCCAGCTCGGCTTTGGTTAACGTCATTTTTTCTCCCTAGGTACGCAATTGGGCGCCGAAGCGTTGGGCGAGAAGCTGCAGCAGTTGCGCCATCGCCGCCTCCGCCTCCGCGTCGGTCAGCGTTTTCGAAGTATCTTGCATAACTACCCGAAATGCAAGGCTTTTTTTGCCTGCATCGACCCCTTTTCCGCGGTATAAGTCGAACAGCCACAGGTCGTGTACGACGGCCGCACGAGAGCCCAGCATCGCCTCCAGCAACGCCTGCGCCGGCACGCCTTCGTCCACCACCAGCGCCAGGTCACGGATCACAGGCGGAAACCTCGATACCTCCCGGTACGCCGGCATCGGCGCGGCTAGCAGCGCGTCCAGGTCGAGTTCGAACAGGACCGGTGCCTGCGGCAATTCGTATTTTTGCTGCCAGCGCGGATGCAGTTCGCCGAGCCAGCCGATCGGCATGTCATCGAGGATCACCCGGGCTGCGCGGCCGGGGTGCAGCGCGGGATGCGTCGTGCGTTCGAACCGGATTTTCGCGGGCGCGAGCAGGCTTTCGACATCACCCTTCATGTCGTAGAAATCGACTTTGCGTTCGGCCAGCCCCCATTGCTCGGGATAAGCCGGACCATAAGCAATGGCAGCGAGCTTGAGCGGCTGGGCGATGCCGGCCACCGTGAGCGGCCCGTCGTCCACGCTGGCGTCGGAGCGGAACACCCGTCCGAGCTCGAACGCGCGCACCCTGCCCTGTTTGCGGTTGAGGTTGTAGCGCACGTTGGCGACGAGACTGCCGGCAAGGCCGGAGCGCATCACCGAGTGCTGGCTCGAAATCGGATTGATCAGCCTGACCGGCGCGTCGTTGCCGCAGAAATCGCGCTCCCAGTCGGCCTCGACGAAACTGAAATTGACCACCTCCTGGTAGTCGCGCGCTGCGACCGCTTCCTTCACCCGCATCAGCGGGCGCGCGCCTTCGCGCTGCGGCGACATGACGGCGCGCGCACGCGGCTGGTTGGCCGGGATGCGCTCGTAGCCATGGATGCGCGCAATTTCCTCGATCAGATCTTCCTCGATCGCGATGTCGAAGCGGTACGAGGGCGGCGTCACGTCGAAGCCGTCCGCGGTGCTCGCGCTGTCGAGGCCGAGACGCGCGAAGATCGCGGCGATTTCGGCGTCGCTGACATCGATGCCGAGGACGCGGGCGGCGCGCGCGCTGCGCAAGTGCACCGGCTTGCGCTCGGGCAACCGCGCCACCTCGTCGACAGTGGGCCCCGGCTCACCGCCGCAAATCGCGAGTATCAGTTCGGTCGCGCGCTCTATGCCGGCGACGTTGTTGTCGAAGTCGACGCCGCGCTCGAAGCGGTGCGCGGCGTCGCTGGTGAAATTGTAGCGGCGCGTGCGGCCCGCGATTGCGTCGGGAAAGAAGAACGCGGATTCGAGGTAGATGTTCCTGCTGTCCATCTCGGCCTTGGTGGAATCACCGCCCATGATGCCGGCCAAGCCGATCGGGCCCGAGGCGTCGGTAATGCACAGCACGCCCTCGTCCACCTCGACGGTCTGCTCGTTCAGCAGTTTCAGCCGCTCGCCCTTGCGCCCGAAGCGCACGTCGATGCCGCCGGCGAGCTTGTCCAGATCGTAGACGTGCAACGGGCGCCCGAGTTCGAGCATGACGTAGTTGGTCACGTCCACCAGCGCCGAAATCGAGCGCTGGCCGGCGCGCGCCAGGCGCCGCTTCATCCACTCGGGCACAGGCGCGGCGGCGTCGACATTGCGGATCACCCGGCCGGTGAAGCGCCCGCAGCCGTCCGCAGCCGAAATCTTCACCGGAAAACGCGCCTCGCTTTTCGCCGCGACCGGCGCGACCGCGGGCGCATTGAACGCGGCGCCGGTGATTGCAGCCACTTCACGCGCGACCCCGAGCAGGCTGAGGCAGTCGGCGCGATTCGGCGTGAGCTTAAGCGTGAACAGGGTATCGTCGAGCTGGAGCACTTCGCGCACGTCGCGGCCGATGGGCGCATCGGCTGCGAGCGGCAGGATGCCGCTATGGTCGTCATCGATACCCAGTTCCTTCGCCGAGCACAGCATGCCCTGGCTGTCGACGCCGCGCAGGCTCGAGCGCTTGATCTCGAACGCCTGCCCGTCGGCGCCGCTCAGGCGCGCGCCGACCAGCGCACAGGGCACGCGCATGCCGGCAACCACGTTGGGGGCCCCGCATACGACCGAGAGCGGCGCGGGCTCGCCCACATTGACTTTGCACAACGACAGGCGGTCGGCGTTGGGGTGGCGCGCCACTTCGAGTATTTCGCCCACCACCACGCCCGAACACGGCGGCGCGGCCGTCTCCAGCGACTCCACTTCCAGTCCCGCCATGGTGAGGGCATGCGCCAGCTCCGCCGTGGACAGGGACGGATCGATGAAACTGCGCAGCCAGCGTTCGGAGAATTTCATGCGAACTGCTGCAGGAAACGCAAATCGCCGTCGTAGAACAGGCGCAGATCGTGAATGCCGTAGCGCAGCATCGCCAGGCGTTCGATGCCGGAACCGAAGGCGAAGCCGATGTACTTTTCCGGGTCGAGCCCGAAATTGCGAATCACCGCGGGATGCACCTGGCCGGCGCCGGAAATCTCCAGCCATTGGCCCTTGCTCGGCCCGGCGCCGAAGGCCATGTCGATTTCGGCCGAAGGCTCGGTGAACGGGAAGAACGAAGGCCGGAAGCGCACCTCCAGTTCTTCGGTTTCGAAAAAACAGCGCAGGAAATCGGTGTACACGCCCTTCAGGTCGGCAAAGCTGACGTCCTCGTCGATCCACAGGCCTTCGACCTGGTGGAACATGGGCGAATGGGTGGCGTCGCTGTCTACGCGATAGGTGCGCCCCGGGGCGATCACCTTGATCGGCGGCACTTTCGCCGTATGGCGAAATCGTTCGACCCACATGCGCGCATAACGCACCTGCATCGGGCTGGTGTGGGTGCGCAGGAGCAGCGGCCTGCCGGCGGCGTCCTTGTTCTCGACGTAGAATGTGTCCTGCATCGAGCGCGCCGGATGGTTCTCCGGATTGTTGAGCGCGGTGAAGTTGTTCCAGTCGGTCTCGATTTCCGGGCCATCGGCGATATCGAAGCCGATCGAACGGAATATGGCCTCGATGCGGTCCTGCGTCCGGGTGAGCGGATGCAGGTGTCCGCGACCCGTGCCGCGTCCCGGAAGCGTGACGTCCAACGCCTCTTCGGCAAGGCGCGCATCGAGCTGCAACTGCGCCAGCGCGTCGCGCCGACCGATGAGCGCGGCCTCGATCCGGTCTTTGGCCGCGTTGATGCGGCTGCCGGCCTCGCGCCGCTCTTCGGCGGGAAGCTTGCCCAGGCCTTTGAGCAGATCGGTGAGCGCGCCGGCCTTGCCCAGATAGCGCGCCTTCGCCTGCTCCAGCTGCGTCGCATCGTCGATGCGGCTGAACTGCTGCAGAGCATCGCCGACTATTTTTTCCAGATTATCCATTGTAACGATCACAGAAACGAAAAGAGGCTAAGTGAATTAGCCTCTTTTCGCATTGTTGCAGGCGGCCTTTATCGCGTCCCGCCCTACTTCGACGCCGCGCCCGCAACCGCGGCAGGCAGGCTTGCCGTGTTGGAAGGCATGCATGCCTTGGCCTGCTCGGCGAACTTGGCGAAGGCGGCCATATCGGTCACGGCCAGGTCGGCCAGCACCTTGCGGTCGACCTCGATCTCCGCCCGCTTCAAACCATTCATGAATACGCTGTAGGTCAGGCCGCACTCGCGCGCTGCCGCGTTGATGCGCGCGATCCACAGGGCGCGGAACACGCGCTTCTTCGTCCTGCGGTCGCGATAGGCATACTGGCCCGCCTTCATCACCGCCTCCTTGGCGATGCGGAAGACGCTGCCGCGGCGGCCGCGGTAACCCTTGGCCAGGTCCATTACTTTCTTGTGACGGGCGCGCGCTTCTACTCCACGTTTTACTCTTGGCATGGCTCGTTCTCCTTAACCGTTGGGAAGCATCGCGCGCACGGAGCGCAGGTTGCTCGCGTCCACCTGGGAAGTGCCGCGCATGTTGCGCTTGCGCTTGGTGGTTTTCTTGGTCAGGATGTGGCGCAAAAACGCTTTGGTGCGTTTTATCCCGCCGCTGCCTTGGATGCGGAAACGCTTGGCCGCGCCCCGCTTGGTCTTCATCTTGGGCATGACTACTCCTAGTTTTGACATGGCGGCAGGTGCCTCCCGATGGGAGAACTTGTTGACCTCGACACCACTTGTTTTACGTTCCCGGCGGACCTGGAACGATGCTGCATGGAACGATCGGATTCGGATCGCCCCAAAGAACCTGTTACAAAAACGTTGAGGGGATACTTCCCCTCATACTCCCCTGGATCTGACCTCTGCAAATTTCATTTTGCAGCGGGTTCAGTCTTCTTCTTCACCGCCACCTTCTTCGGCCCCAGAACCATCACCAGCTGGCGCCCTTCCATCTTCGGGTACTGCTCCACCACACCGTGATCGATCAGGTCGTTTTTCACCCGCTCGATCAGCCGGTGGCCGAATTCCTGGTGCGCCATCTCGCGCCCGCGGAAGCGCAACGTGACCTTGGTCTTGTCGCCTTCGTCCAGAAACTTGATCAAGTTGCGCATCTTGATCTGGTAATCGCCTTCGTCGGTGCCGGGCCGGAATTTCACTTCCTTGACCTGGATTTGCTTTTGCTTGAGCTTCGCCTCGTGCGCTTTCTTGGCTTCACGGTACTTGAACTTGCCGAAGTCCATCAGCTTGCACACCGGGGGAACGGCCGTCGGCGCGATTTCCACCAGATCCACTTCCAGTTCCTCCGCCCGCCGCATCGCATCTGCGATCGGCACCACGCCTAGCTGCTCGCCTTCGGTCCCAACCAGGCGTATTTCGGTTGCGGTTATCTCACTGTTGAGGCGCTGCGCTTTTTCCTGAGCGATGTTGTTTCTCCAAAAAATTAATAACTAGGCCGCGCTGCCCACGCGCGCCTCCAGTTGGAGGCGCTGGATGAATTCAGCGAGCGTCATCTGCCCGAGGTCTTCACCGCTGCGGGTTCGCACGGCCACTTTGGAAGCTGCCTTCTCCTGCTCGCCAACGATCAGCTGGTAGGGCAGCTTCTGCATGCTATGTTCCCGTATTTTATAGGTAATTTTCTCATTACGCAAATCTGCTTCGGCGCGGAAACCGGCACGGCGCAGTTCGGCCGCCACTTCGGCCGTGTATTCGGCCTGCCCGCCGGAGATGTTGAGCACCGCGATCTGCAGCGGTGACAGCCACAGCGGCATCGCCCCGGCGTAGTGTTCGATCAGAATGCCGATGAAGCGCTCCATCGAGCCGACGATGGCTCGGTGCAGCATAACCGGCACTTTGCGCGTATTGTCCTCGGCGACATATTCGGCGCCCAGCCGCCCGGGCATGGAGAAGTCCACCTGTATGGTGCCACATTGCCAGGAGCGCCCGATGTTGTCCTTCAGGTGGTATTCTATTTTCGGACCGTAAAACGCGCCCTCTCCCGGCAGCAGCTCGTAGGGTACGCCGCTCGCGCGCAGCGATTCGGCCAGCGCGCGCTCCGCCTTGTCCCACAGATCGTCCGCGCCCACGCGTTTCTCCGGCCGCGTGGCGAGTTTGTAGACTATCTGGGTGAATCCGAAATCCGCATACACCTTCTGCAGCAGCGCGGTATAGGCGACGCACTCGGGCAGGATCTGGTCCTCGGTGCAGAAGATATGGCCGTCGTCCTGGGTGAAGGCACGAACGCGCATGATGCCGTGCATCGCCCCCGATGCCTCGTTCCTGTGGCAGGCGCCGAATTCGCCATAGCGCAGCGGCAGTTCGCGATAGCTGCGCAGGCCCGCATTGTAGATCTGCACGTGGCCGGGGCAGTTCATCGGCTTCACCGCGTAGGTGCGCTTCTCCGATTCGGTGGTGAACATGTTCTCGCGGTAGTTCTCCCAGTGGCCGGATTTTTCCCACAGGCTGCGATCCAGAATCTGCGGGCAGCGGACTTCCTGATAGCCGTTGTCCTGGTAGACGCGCCGCATGTACTGCTCCACCTGCTGCCACAGGGTCCAGCCCTTGGGATGCCAGAACACCATGCCCGGCGCCTCGTCCTGCATGTGAAACAGATCGAGCTGCGTGCCAAGTTTGCGGTGATCGCGTTTCTCCGCCTCCTCGAGCATGTGCAGATAGGCGTCCTGCTCTTCCTTTTTCGCCCAGGCGGTGCCGTAAATCCGCTGCAGCATCTCGTTCTTCGAGTCGCCGCGCCAATAGGCGCCGGCCACCTTCATCAGCTTGAACACCTTCAGCTTGCCGGTGGAAGGCACGTGCGGCCCGCGGCACAGGTCGACGAAATCGCCCTCGCGATACAAGCCGATGGCCTGGTCTTCCGGAATCGAGGCGATGATCTCGGCCTTGTAATGCTCGCCCATGCCCTTGAACAGCGCCACCGCCTGATCGCGCGGCAGCACCTCGCGCGTCACCGGATAGTTTCTTTTTGCAAGCTCGGACATTTTCTTTTCGATCGCGGCGAGATCTTCCGGCGTAAACGGCCGCTTGTAGGCAAAATCGTAGTAGAAGCCGTTCTCGATCACCGGGCCGATGGTCACCTGCGCATCGGGGAACAATGTCTTTACCGCATACGCTAGCAAGTGCGCGGTGGAATGGCGAATGAGGTCGAGCCCGTCCTTGTCGCGCTCAGTGACGATGGCGAGTTCCGCATCGGCTTCGATGCGATGCGAGGTATCGACCAGTTTGCCGTTGACACGGCCGGCCAGCGCCGCCTTGGCCAGGCCGGGGCCGATGCTGGCGGCCACCTCGGCCACCGTGACCGGCTGGGGAAACTGGCGCACCGAGCCGTCAGGCAGTTTTATGTTGGGCATAAGCTCGCAATTCTAGAATAAAAAAGGTGCGGACGCGCCGCACCTTTTCCACAAATACGCTTATGCAATCGCGCTGGCGCAGTCTCAAGCCTTGATCATCAGCAGCGTATAGGCAGCGATTACAGTTCCCGCAAAAGCGCCACCATAGCAGAGAACCCTGACCGCCGTGACCGCATGGATGCCAAAGTCATGCAACAGAATGTGTATGCGGTGCGCCGCGTGCCACAAGAACAGCGCAATGACTGCCAGCACGAAGATCTTGCCCGCCCAGTGCTGCGAAAACGCGAGCATGTGCGCATAGCTCATGGTGTCCGGCTTGAAAAACAAACCAAACGGGACGGCGATGCCGGTGATGAAAACCAGCGCCGGGCCGATCAGCGCCGCCAGCATGCCGCCGGCGCCGAACAGGGACCAGAAAATCGGTTCGTTGGAACGTTTCATTAGCTCATCCCCCGCACGATGAATAACACCGCCAGGCACGCGATTACCGAAGCAGCGAGTCCGGTACCTGTGATGGTTCCCGGCTGCAAGCGCTTGCCGCCCAAGAATATGATCGGCATGGTCTTGGGCATGATGTTGAACCAGCTCCAGGTGTGGTAGCAGAACACCGCCAGCACGATCAGGTGGAACACCAGCATCCACGGGGCTTTCAGGTACTGCAGCCAGCCGTTGAACGCGGCCTCGCCCTGGCCCAGGCGCACCAGTCCGATCAGCAGCACCACCGCGTAGGCGGCGACGACTACCGCCGTGGCTTCGCGCGCCATATAGCTCTTGAAATACGCATCCCGTTTCCACCAACCATCCATGGAGCGGACGTAGGGTCGACGATTGCTCATTTGTCTGCTCCCCCCGGCGTGACGAATCGGGTGAAATAATTGATCGCACTGTTCATCTTGTTCTGGTTGATGGCATTGGCCGGGTCCACGCCTTTCGGACAAACCTCGGAACAGTAGCCGACTGCAGTGCACCCCCAGAAGCCCTCGTCCGCGTAGCCCAGCTTCAGGCGTTCAGCCTGCCCGCCGTCGCGCGAATCCGCGTTATAGCGGTGCAGCAGCGCGAGCACTCCCGGGCCGGTGAACTTCGGATTGAGTCCGTATTGCGGGCAGGCGGCGTAGCACAGCATGCAGTTGATGCAGGAGCTGTACTGCTCGTACATGTCGCGCTGCTGCGGCGTCTGCAGGTACTCGCCCTGCGCCAGCGTGCGTTCCTCCGTGGGAATGATGTAGGGCTTGATGCTCTCGAGCTTGGTGACGAAGTCCGTGGCATCGACGATCAAGTCGCGCTCGATCGGCAGATGCGCCAGCGCCTCGACGCGCAACTTCCCCGGATAGTATTCGCGCAGGAAGGTCTTGCAGGAGAGCTTGGGCTTGCCGTCGACCATCATGCCGCAACTGCCGCAGATCGCCATGCGGCAGGACCAGCGAAAGCTTACCGTGCCGTCGAGGTAATCCTTGATGTACTGCAGGCCCTGCAGCACGGACATGTCGTCGGTAAAGGGAACCTTGTAGCTCTGCAGCACCGGTTCCTTGTCCTGCTCAGGGCGGTAGCGCAGGACTTCAATCTCGATTATTTTTTCGGCATCAGCCATTGCCTGCTCCCTCGCGCTCGCGTTCCTCTGCTTCCGCCTTCTCGCCGGCGGCGCCGTAGGCGCGTGTGCCCGGCCTGGATTTGGTGATTTTCACGTCGCCGTACTCGATCCGCGGCGCGCCGTCTCCGCTGTAGTAGGCGAGCGAGTGTTTGAGGAAATTGACATCGTCGCGCTGCTCATAGCCGTCGAGGCGCTGGTGCGAGCCACGCGACTCCTTGCGGTTGAACGCCGAATGCACGACCGTCTCGGCGACTTCGAGCAGATAGCCCAGCTCGATGCCGAGCAGCCATTCGGTGTTGTACACCTTCGAGTGATCGTCGATTTTCAGGTTCTTGTAGCGTTCCCTGAGTTCCCGCAGTTTGTCGCAAGTGGCCTGCATGTCGGCTTGGAGACGGTAGATGCCACAGCCCTCCTCCATGCTCTTCGCCATCTCGGTGCGCAGCACCGCCAGGCGTTCTTTGCCGCCGGACCGGGTGACGATGCCGAGCGCGCGCGCCTGTGCCGCCGCGGCCTGTTTCTCCAGCGCGGCCGGATTGCTGATCGCCACCGATTTCGCGAATTTCGCCGCTTCGACACCGGCCACCTTGCCAAACACGATCAGTTCAGTCAGTGAGTTTGAACCCAGCCGGTTGGCCCCATGGATGCCCACGCTGGAACATTCGCCGACCGAATACAGGCCCGGCAGCGACGAGGCCGTCTTGCCGTCCGCCAGGATTCCACCCATGGTGTAATGCACCGCCGGCAGGACCGGAATCGGCGTGTGCGCCGGATCGACACCGAGGAATTCCTCCGCCAGCTCGCAGATCAGCGGCAGGCGCTCGTGCAGTTTCGCCGCGCCTAAATGGCGCAGATCCAGATTTACAACCGCGCCATGCGGACCCTCGATCGTCCGGCCCTTTTTCTTCTCGTGCCAGAAAGCCTGGCTCAAACGGTCGCGCGGCCCGAGTTCCATCGCCTTGTTGCGCGGCGTAGGTTCGGCTGGGCCAAGTCCGTAGTCCTGCAGATAACGATAACCGTCCTTGTTAAGCATGAATCCGCCCTCGCCACGGCACGCCTCGGTAAACAGGAGGCCGGTGCCCGGCATGCAGGTCGGGTGATATTGCATGAATTCCATGTCGCGCAGCGGCACGCCGTGGCGGTAGGCGAGCGCCATGCCGTCGCCGGTGACGATGCCGCCGTTGGTGTTCTCACGGAACACGCGACCGGCGCCACCGGTGGCGATGATCACGGCTTTCGCCTGGATCAGCGTGAACTCGCCGGTGGCAATCTGGATCGCGAGCACGCCCTGGCAGCGGCCGTCCTCGACCATCAGGTCGGAGCAGAAATATTCGTCGAAGCGCTTGATCGATGGATACTTGATCGAAGTCTGGAACAGCGTGTGCAGCATATGGAAGCCGGACTTGTCCGCGGCAAACCAGGTGCGCTCGATCTTCATCCCGCCGAAGGCGCGCACGTTCACATGACCGTCCTCCTTGCGGCTCCACGGGCAGCCCCAGTGCTCCATCTGCACCAGCTCTTCGTGGGCGTGGGCAACGAAGTACTCGACGACATCCTGCTCGCACAGCCAGTCACCACCGTGCACCGTGTCATCAAAATGATAATCCAGGCTGTCGTCTGTCCGCGTCACCCCGGCGGCCCCGCCTTCCGCCGCCACGGTGTGGCTGCGCATCGGGTAGACCTTGGAAATCAGCGCAATCTTTAGTTTCGGATCCGTCTCGGCAACCGCAATTGCCGCCCGCAAACCTGCGCCACCTGCGCCCACTATCGCCACGTCCGCCTTGAAAACTTCCACTGCTTACCTCCGTATGCGTATGCGCAAAACCAGCGGGATTCTAACGCTAATCGGTGAACGCCGTCGCATGCATCGGCTTGCCATCCGCGCCGCCGCCGAGCAGCCATCACCGGCCCCCGCTAAACTAACGCCCGCGACTCTTTGCTTTGTTGATCCAAATCAAACGCAAAGCTGAAAGTTCGAACAACATGGCCGACCGGGGTCCCCCGTCGCGCGCCACCGCATCGATTGACAACGGGGCGGGGCTGAACAAGACCGCGAAGCAATCCATAGCGATAAGTCAAGACAGAGGAGCTTCATATATGTACGAAAAATCCAATGCCAACGGCAAACAACCGATGCCTTCCGGTCTTGCGCTGCTGCGCGACCCGGCCCTCAACCGGGGCACCGGCTTTACCGAAGCGGAGCGCGACAAGTTCAATCTGCGCGGCTTTCTCCCGCCCCACGTGCACACCCAGGATGAGCAGGTCGTGCGCGTGCTGGAACGCCTGCGCCTGCTAACCGACCCGCTGGAAAAATTCGTCGCGCTCAACGCCCTGCACGATCGCAACGAAACGCTGTTCTTCCGCGTGCTGTGCGACAACATCGACGAAATGCAGCCTCTGGTCTACACCCCGACCGTGGGACTGGCATGTCAGAGATTTGGCCACATCTTGCAGCGGCCGCGCGGCCTGTTCATCGGCGCGAACGACCGCGGACGCATCGCACAATTATTGCGCAACTGGCCTTACCAGGCCGGCATCATCGTCGTCACCGATGGCGAGCGTATTCTCGGCCTGGGCGATCTGGGCGCCAACGGCATGGGCATTCCCGTGGGCAAACTGTCGCTCTACACCGCCTGTGCCGGCGTGCATCCGCAGCTGTGCCTGCCGGTTACCCTCGATGTCGGCTGCAATAACACGGCAATGCTCGAGGATCCGTTTTACGTCGGGCTGCGCCAGCGCCGGCTTACCGGAGCGGCCTACGACGAAATGCTGGACGAATTCATTACCGCGGCAGCGGAGGTATTTCCGGGCGTGGTGATCCAGTTCGAGGATTTCGCCAACCACAACGCGTTCCGTTTGCTGAAGAAATACCGCGACCGCATCTGCACCTTCAACGACGACATCCAGGGCACGGCGGCGGTCGCGCTCGCCGGCATCTTCTCGGCACTGCGCGTCACCGGCGGCAAGTTTACCGAACAGAAACTGTTGTTTCTCGGCGCGGGCGAAGCCGCCACGGGCATCTGCGACCTCGTGGCGTCGGCGATGATGGCTCAGGGCCTAACCGAATCCGCCGCGCGGCAACGCTGCTGGGCCGTGGATTCGCGCGGCCTGGTGGTGAAAAGCCGCACCGATCTGGCCGCGCACAAACTGCCTTACGCGCACGAGCACGCGCCGGTCGGCGATTTCCTCGCAGCCATCAAGACGCTCAAGCCGACCGCCATCGTCGGCGTCGCCGCGGTCGGAGGCGCCTTCACCCAGGACGTACTGGAGGAAATGGCGCGCATCAACGAGCGGCCGATCGTGTTCGCGCTGTCCAATCCGACCTCCAAAGCCGAGTGCAACGCCGAGGAAGCGTACCGCTGGACCAAGGGGCGGGCACTGTTCGCATGCGGCAGCCCGTTCGACCCGGTGAAATTGGACGGCAAGACCTACGTGCCGCGGCAGGGCAACAATTCCTACATCTTCCCCGGCGTGGGCCTTGGCGCGATTGTCAGCCGCACACGACGCATCACGGACGAGATGTTCATGGTCGCAGCGCACACGCTCGCGCAACTCGTCACCAAATCCGATCTCGAGCAGGGCAGTCTTTACCCTGCGCTGCCGCGAATCCGCGAGGTCTCGGCGCACATCGCTGCAGCTGTCGCAGAAACCGCGTACAAGAACGGACTCGCCGGCAAGCCCAAACCTGCCGACGTGATGGCCGACGTGCGCGCGGGAATGTTCGATCCGCACTACTAGATGACAGCCAGCGCGGCGTTCCCGTGGAGCAAGAGCGCCGCGCGCTGTCGTTTGACCTACGGTTTGATCTGCGGTTTGATCTACGTCAATGCGCCGACGACTGCTGGTACTATGCTTCGACTATCGTTGCAGGAGGACGCAGCGCTATCCGTGTTGACTCACGACAAAGGCGCGCCAGGCTGGTGCGAGTGCGGCCTGAGTGTGCAGGATTGCTGCGCTCGACCAGCGCCATCGCGCTGATCATCGGCAAAGCGACTCTCCTTCGCCCGACTAACCCTTGAGAACAGGGCCGCAAGGTTATTCTATGTACACGATCGTCCGCCGCGAAGTATTTTCCGACACGACCTTCCTGTGGGAGGTGCTGGTTCCAGACGTGGCCCAATCCGCGGAGCCCGGCCATTTCGTCATGGTGCGGCTGCACGAAGGCAGCGAGCGCATTCCGCTGACCGTGGCCGATTTCGATCGCGACAAAGGCACCATCACCATGGTGATCCAGTCGCTCGGCAAGACCACGCTCGAGATGCGGGATCATTACAAGGAGGGCGACAGTTTCGCCGATTTCGTCGGACCGCTAGGGCTTCCGCAGCACGTGAGCAAAGTCGGGCACGTGGTGCTGGTCGGCGGCGGGCTCGGCGTGGCGCCGGTGTATCCGCAGTTGCGCGCGTTCAAGAACGCCGGCAATCGCACCACCGGCATCATCGGCTTTCGCAACAAGGATCTCGTGTTCTGGGAAGAGCGCTTCAACGCGTTCTGCGACGAACTGATCGTCTGCACCGACGACGGCAGTTACGGCACGCCGGGCTTCGTTACCGCCGCGCTGAAGGAAGTGCTCGAGCGCGACAAGCCGGATCTGGTCATCGCCATCGGGCCGCTGCCGATGATGAACGCCTGCGTCGAGACGACGCGGCCCTTTGGCGTGAAGACCATGGTATCGCTCAACGCGATCATGGTCGACGGCACCGGCATGTGCGGCTCCTGCCGCGTCAGCGTCGGCGGCGAGGTCAAGTTCGCCTGCGTGGACGGACCGGACTTCGACGGCCATCAGGTCGACTTCAAGGAACTGGTCCTGCGGCAGCGGCGCTTCAAGGGGGAGGAATCGAAGGCGAGCGCGGATTACGCCCATATTTGTCACGTGGAGGAGGTGCTGTTCGAGCAGAATAAGCGCAATTACAAGAAGTTCAAGGACCTCGCCCCGCACGCGGTGAAAATGCCCGAGCGCGACGCGCTCGAGCGCTCGCGCAATTTCAAGGAAGTGAATCTGGGCTACAGCATGCATGACGCGCTGGAGGAGGCCGAGCGCTGCATCCAATGCACCAAACCCGACTGCATCGCCGGCTGCCCGGTATCGATCGACATCCCGCGCTTCATCCGCCACCTGCTGGTGCGCGATCTTGACGGGGCGCTCGGCGTGATCAACGAGTCCAATCTGTTCCCGTCGGTATGCGGCCGCGTCTGCCCGCAGGAATCCCAGTGTGAAGCGCAGTGCGTCGTCAGCAAGAACAAGAAGATCAAGATGGAGCCGGTGGCGATCGGCCGGCTCGAACGCTTCATCGGCGATAACGCACGTGCGCCGAAAACCGCAGCAGCGCGCTTCGAGCACTCGCTCGGCCGCGTCGCCATCGTCGGCTCGGGTCCGTCGGGGCTCGCGGTCGCCGCCGATCTGGCGCGCTACGGCTGCGACGTCACGGTATTCGAGGCGCTGCACGTGATCGGCGGCGTGCTCCAGTACGGAATTCCGCCGTTCCGCCTGCCGCGCGACATCATCAGCCGCGAGGTCGAAACCCTGAAGAACATGGGCGTGAAGTTCGAGGTAAACAAGGTGATCGGAAAGACCTTTTCGATCACCAAGCTCATGGGCGACATGGGTTACGACGCAGTCTTCGTCGGCGCCGGCGCCGGCGCGCCGAGTTTTCTCGGCATCCCGGGCGAGTTCGCCGGCCAGGTCTATTCCGCCAACGAATTCCTCACCCGCGTCAACCTGATGGGCGGGGACAAGTTCCCCTACCTCGACACGCCGATCACCCTGGGCCAGAGCGTGGTCGTGATCGGCGCCGGCAACACGGCCATGGACTGCCTGCGCGTGGCCAAGCGCCTGGGCGCGCCGACGGTGCGCTGCGTCTATCGGCGTTCCGAGGCGGAGGCGCCCGCGCGCATCGAGGAGATCCGCCATGCGAAGGAGGAAGGCATAGAGTTCTTTTTCCTGCATACGCCGGTCGAAATCATCACCGACGCCGATGGCAGCGTGCGCGGGATGAAGGTGCAGAAGATGATGCTGGGCGAACCCGACGAGAAAGGCCGGCGCAAGCCCATGCCGCTCGACGAATTCGTCGAGCTCGAATGCGATACCGCGATCTACGCGCTCGGCACCAAGGCCAACCCGATCGTGACCCAGTCGACGCCGGGGCTGGGCCTCAACAAATGGGGCTACATCGTCGCCGATCCGCAGACCCAGGCCACCACGCTTCCGGGGGTGTTTGCCGGCGGCGACATCGTCACCGGCGCAGCAACCGTCATCCTCGCCATGGGCGCCGGCCGCCGCGCGGCCAGAGCCATCGGCGCCTATCTGCAAAACGGCAAGCAGAAATGGCCCGTAACCCAGGAAGACGCGGACGCGTTCGTGCCGCCGGTTGCGCTCGGCGGCGCCGCGCCGGCGGCCGCAACACCGACCATCCCCCAGAGCGAGGGCCAAGCATGATCACCTGTCCAAAGTGCCACCGTCCGATCGAAGGCGACGAAGCCTACATATGCTGCGCCAACCTCGAACTCAGGTGGCGCTGCAGCGCCTGCGGCAAGGTGAGCGAGGGCTTCGCCTTTCCCTATGGCATGTGTCCGCATTGCAAGGGCAAGCTCGAGCTCCTCGAGCGCGGGCCAATCGACGACAGCAAAGGCCTGGACGCCATCCGCGCCGCGTTCGAGATCGAACTCGGCGGCCATGCCTTCTACCAGCGCGCCGCGCGCGACGCGAAAGACCCGGTACTGAGCGAGCTGTTCGGCCGATTCGCCGGGATGGAGCGAGAGCACATGGAGACCTTGTCCAAGCGCTACCACGCGGACCTGCCGCAGCCGGCCGAGGATTTCCAGATCGACCGCGCGGCCATTTTTGCCGGCGTCGAGCGCAAGCCCGAGGATCCGGCCAACCTGTTTCGCATCGCCATCGCGTTCGAGGAGCGGGCGGTGAAATTTTTCAGCGAGCAAGGCGCGCACTCGCCCGAAGGTTCGGTCGAGCGCGATCTGTACAAGGAACTCGCCGCCGAGGAGCGCGAGCATGTCGCGCTCCTTACCACCGAATACGAGCGCTGGAAGACCGGCAAAGCCGGCCTGCTGTAGCAACACGGCCGCGGCCAGGGCCGATGAGAACGATCGAAAGGAAACCATGAGCAAACGCTTAGCCGTCCTCGAAGGCAACGAGGCCGCTGCACGCATCGCCCACCTCACCAACGAGGTGATCGCGATCTATCCGATAACGCCGTCTTCGGGCATGGGCGAGTTCGCCGACGCATGGTCGGCAGCCGGACAGAAAAACATCTGGGGCGCCATCCCCGAGGTCATCGAGATGCAGAGCGAAGCAGGCGCTGCGGGCGCGGTGCACGGCTCGCTGCAGGCGGGGGCGCTCACGACGACCTTCACCGCGTCGCAAGGCCTGCTGCTGATGCTCCCGAACATGTTCAAGATCGCGGGCGAGCTCACACCGGCGGTATTCCACATCGCGGCGCGCACCCTGGCCACGCACGCGCTGTCCATTTTCGGCGACCACAGCGACGTGATGGCCGCGCGCATGACCGGCTGGGCCATGCTCGCCTCCGCCAGCGTGCAGGAAGCGCAGGACATGGCGATGATCGCGCAGATGGCAACGCTGCGCTCGCGCGTGCCGTTCATGCATTTTTTCGACGGGTTTCGCACCAGCCACGAGGTAAACAGACTGGAACTGCTGCTCGAGGAAGAGGTGCGCGCGCTGATCGATGAAGAACTGGTCGCGGCGCATCGCGCGCGCGCGCTCAATCCGGACAAGCCCGTGCTGCGCGGTTCGGCGCAGAATCCGGACGTGTTCTTCCAGGCGCGCGAAGCCTGCAACCCGTTCTATCTGGCGGTGCCGGGCATCGTGCAGGAGAGCATGGACCGGTTTGCCAAGCTCTCCAAGCGGCACTACAAGCTGTTCGACTACCAAGGGGCCCCGGATGCCGAGCGCGTGCTGGTGCAGATGGGTTCGGGCGTCGGCGCCTCCGCCGAAGCGGTCCGGGCTCTGGTCGCGCGCGGCGAGAAGGTGGGCCTGCTGACGGTGCGTTTGTACCGGCCGTTCGATACACAGGCCTTCATCGCTGCGCTGCCGAAGAGCGTGCGCGCCATCGCCGTACTCGACCGCACCAAGGAACCGGGCGCGATCGGCGAGCCCATGTATCAGGACATCGTCACCGCACTGGTGGAGGCGTGGCCACAGGATCTGGCGACGCCGCGGGTGATCGGCGGCCGCTACGGCCTGTCGTCCAAGGAGTACACGCCGGCGATGGCCAAGGCCGCCCTGGACGAATTGACGCAAGCGCAACCCAAGCGCCATTTCACCGTCGGCATAGTCGACGACGTCACGCGTCTGTCGCTGGCCGTGGACGAGAGCTTCCACACCGAGCCCGAGGACGTCACCTGCGCGGTGTTCTACGGTCTGGGCGCCGATGGCACGGTCGGCGCCACGAAAAATTCGGTGAAAATCATCGGCGAAAACACGCCGCTGCATGCGCAAGGCTATTTCGTCTATGACAGCAAGAAGTCGGGCGCGATCACCATCTCGCACCTGCGCTTCGGGCCGAAGCCGATTGAATCCACCTATCTGATCCGCCAGGCCGATTTCGTCGCCTGCCACCAGTTCGAGTTCATGGAGAAGCTCGACGTGCTCGCGCTGGCGCGCACTGGCGGCACCTTTCTGCTGAACAGCCCGTACGGGCCGGACGAGGTTTGGGACAAGCTCCCGCGCGAGACGCAGGAACAGATACTCGCCAAAAAACTCAAGATGTACGTGGTCGACGCGCTCGCCGTGGCCAAGGAGGCCGGCCTCGCCGGGCGCATCAATACCGTTACCCAAGCCTGTTTCTTCGCCATTTCCGGCATCCTCCCGCGCGACGAGGCGATCGAGAAGATCAAGAGCTCGATCCGCAAGACCTACGGTAAGCGCGGCGAGTCCGTGTTGAGCCGCAATTTTGCCGCCGTGGACCAGTCGCTCGCCGCGCTGCACGAAGTGCAGGTGCCTGGCCGGGCCGACTCGGCGCTGCGCCGCCGGCCGGTGGTCCCGCGCACGGCCCCGGATTTCGTCCAGCGCGTCACCGCGATGATGCTCGACGGCAAGGGCGACCTGCTGCCGGTGTCGGCGCTGCCCATAGACGGCACCTTCCCCACCGGGACCTCGCAGTGGGAGAAGCACAGCATCGCCCACGAAATTCCGATCTGGGACGCCGCCCTTTGCACGCAATGCGCCTTGTGCCCGCTGGTGTGTCCGCACGCAGCCATACGCATGAACGCCTACTCGCCCGAACAATTGAAAGGGGCGCCGGCGGGCTTCAAGAGCGTGCCCTGGCGAAGCAAGGAAGGAGACGGGCTGGCCGGCTGGGCCTACACCGTTCAAGTTGCACCGGAGGACTGTACCGGCTGCGGCATCTGCGTGGACATCTGCCCGACGCGCAGCAAGCAGGAAGCCAAGCACAAAGCCATCAACATGGCGCCCAAGCTCGATCACCTCGAGGCAGAACGGCGCAACTACGAATTCTTCCTCGCCTTGCCCGAGACGCGCCCGCCGTGGGACACGATCGATCCGCTCAAGGGCTCGCAGTTGCGCATGCCCTTGTTCGAATATTCCGGCGCCTGCGCCGGCTGCGGCGAGACGCCGTATCTGAAACTCCTGTCGCAGCTCTATGGCGACCACCTGCTGGTGGCCAACGCCACCGGCTGCTCTTCCATCTATGGCGGCAACCTGCCCTCGACGCCGTGGTCGCAAAACCGCGAAGGCCAGGGCCCCGCGTGGGCGAACAGCCTGTTCGAGGACAACGCCGAGTTCGGGCTGGGCATGCGCCTGGCGCTCGACTCGCAACGCGGCCTGGCGCAAGCGCTGGTGCGCGAACTGAGCGCGGAAATCGGCGAGGACCTGGCCAGGGCGCTGCTCGAAACGCCACAGGAGTCGGACCAGCAGATTCGCGAGCAGCGCGAGCGCGTGAGGGAGCTCAAGACCGTTCTGCCGCGGCTCGGCTCCCTGCGGGCGCAGCAACTGCTGGCGGTGGCCGACAACCTGATAACGCGCAGCGTGTGGATCGTCGGCGGCGACGGCTGGGCCTACGACATCGGCTACGGCGGCCTCGACCACGTGCTCGCCTCGGGGCGCAACGTCAACATCCTGGTGCTCGACACCGAGGTGTACAGCAACACCGGCGGACAGGCGTCGAAATCGACGCAGCGCGGCGCGGTGGCGAAGTTCGCCGCCGCCGGCAAGGCCTCAGGCAAGAAGGATTTGGGCATGATCGCCATGGCCTACGGCAACGTCTACGTCGCCCAGGTGGCGATGGGCGCCAACCCGATGCACACGGCGCGCACGTTCCAGGAAGCAGCCTCCTGGCCGGGACCGTCGATTATCATCGCCTACAGCCACTGCATCGCGCACGGCATCGACATGGCTACCGCCATGAGCCATCAGCGCGATGCGGTCAAGAGCGGCTATCTGACTCTGTACCACTACGACCCGCGCCTGGGCATGGGCGGCGCAAGTCAGCCACTCAAACTCGATTCGCGCAAGCCGACCATGCCGGTCGAGCGCTTCACCATGAAACAGGGCCGCTATGCCATGCTCGCCCAGGCCGACCCGGAGCGCGCAAAGCAGCTGCTAGAGTCTGCACAATCTGACGCTGACGCGCGCTGGCGGCTGTACGAACAGGTAGCAGGCGTGCAGCGTACCGTGACCGAGGACGGCAAACCCGGCTCAGAAAGCGATAGCACGGCCAGCGCAGCGGCCGCGCCGAATCCGAAGGAGGAGCAAGCATGAGCGCCGACCTGCGCAGCCGTTATCTGGGCCTCGAGCTCAACAATCCCATCGTGGCCGCGGCCTCGCCCATGACCAGTTCGATCGAAAGCCTCAAGCGGCTGGAGGACGCCGGCGTCGCGGCTGTCGTACTGCCGTCGCTGTTCGAGGAACAAATCGAGTACGAGGAGATGGCCAGCCACAACCTGATGCTGTCCGGAGCCGAGCTGTCGCCCGAGGCGCGCGGTTTCTTTCCCGAGATGCAGAACTACAACACCGGTCCCGACAACTATCTGAAGCTGATCGGGGAGGCAAAAAAGGCGCTCGCCGTGCCGGTGATACCCAGCCTGAACGGCCACACGCCGGGCGGCTGGACGCACATCGCCAAGCAGTTCGAACAAGCCGGCGCCGACGCGATCGAACTGAACATCTACTTTCTCGCTACCGACCCGGAACACACAAGCACCGAAATAGAGAAGCGCTACATCGACCTGGTGGCATCCGTGAGCAGCATGGTTTCAATACCGGTGGCGGTGAAGGTCTCTCCGTATTTCAGCGCCATGGCCAATATGGCGGCGCGGCTCGCGCGCGCCGGCGCGTCCGGCCTGGTGCTGTTCAACCGTTTCATGCAGCCTGACATCCTCCTCGACGAACTCGAGGTGGCGCCGCGTCTCGCGCTGTCCAGTTCCGACGAACTGCAGCTCGCGCTGCGCTGGATCGCCATCCTGCGCGGCCGCGTAAAGGCGAGCCTGGCCGCCACCGGCGGAGCGCATACCGCGGAGGACGTACTGAAGCTGCTGCTGGCCGGCGCCGACTGTGTCATGGTCGCGAGCAGCCTGTTGCGCAATGGGCCCAACCATATCGCTACTCTGGTGAGCGGTGTCGAAAAATGGATGACCGAGCGCGAATATGACTCGGTCGAGCAGTTGAAGGGCTCGCTCAGCCAGCAATCCTGCCCCGACCCGGCCGCCTTCGAGCGCAGCAATTACATGAAGGCGCTGACATCGTTTACGGGCGAACTCATCTAGGCGACGCAGCGCGCACTATTGAACCCCGCGGAGATCGCCATGGCACTGGTAATCAACAACGACGACTGTACTTCATGCGACGCGTGTCCGGAGGTCTGTCCGAACAAGGCGATTAGCGTCGAGAATTCCAACTACGTCATCGCCCCGACGAAGTGCACCGAGTGCGTAGGCGCGCACGACGAGCCGCAATGCGTTACCGTGTGCCCGGCGGACTGCATCATTCCCGATCCGAATTTCAAGGAAACCCCGGAACAGTTGCTGGAGAAATACCACAGCCTGCACGGCTGAGACCGGTCCTCCAGTTGTTGCGGAGTTGCGATGTTGCGCGGACGAGAAACCATCCGCGCGGATCGCCGATTGGGCGCGGATGAAAAGCACATCCGCGCCCAATCGGCGGTCTTGTATCCCCCGCACTGTCCTTGTTCTTATCCATAACCGTGTTTTCTGCACGGATGCGCTTGTTATCCGTACAGAAAACGCGGTGCGCGCGCGCAGCGCGCAATGCCACCCTGCGCCGACACTAGGTCAAGAAAAACCGAACACAGCGGAACTCTTGCCGCGCTTACTCGATTATTTCCGCTATGACCCCGCGCTTCTTCTTCACCCACGGAAGCATGGGCAGTATCAGCAATGCGAGCACCAGCAGCGCCACGCCGAGAGAGATCGGCCGGGTGAAGAAGATAGCCGCGCTGCCGTTGGCCATGATCAGGGACTGGCGCAGCGCGTTTTCCATCATCGGTCCCAGGACCATCGCCAGGACCAAAGGCGCCGCCTCGTAATCGAATTTCTTCATCAGGTAGCCGACTGCGCCGAACACCAGCATCAGGCCGATCTCGCCCACGCTATTGTTCAGGCTGAACGCCCCGATCAGGCAGAACAGAAGAATCAGCGGAAACAGGAGTTCATAGGGGATTTTCAGAATTTTCACCCACACACCGATCAGCGGCAGATTCAGTACCAAAAGCATGATGTTGCCGATATACATGCTGGTGATCACGCCCCAGAAGAGATCGGGATGCTGCTTGATCAGCATCGGACCGGGCTGCATGCCGTAGATGGTCAACGCGCCCAAGAGCATAGCCATGACCGCGTTGGCGGGAATGCCCAAGGTCAAAAGGGGGATGAAAGCACCTCCCGCAGCCGCGTTGTTGGCCGCTTCCGGACCGGCCACGCCCTCAATCACGCCGCTCCCGAATTGCTGCGGACGATCCGACAATTTCTTTTCCACGCCATAGGAGACGAAGGACGAAATCACCGCTCCCCCCCCGGGAAGGATGCCGAGGAAGAAGCCGATCACCGAACCGCGGGCGATGGGCCAGGCGCTGTCGCCCCAGTCTTTGCGATTGGGCAGCAGCCCCTTGATCTTGGTTTCGAAAACCTCCCGATCGAGCTTGCTCTCCAGGTTGAGCAGCACTTCGGAGATGCCGAACAGCCCCATGACCACGGGTACGAGGCCGACACCGTCCATGAGGAAATAAATGTCGAAGGTAAACCGCGGCGTGGCAGTCATGATGTCCATGCCGACCAGGCCCAGGAACAGGCCGAAGGCTGCCATCATCAGCGCCTTGGGCATGGAACTGCCGGCGAGAAAGGTGACGATAACCAAACCGAGGAGCATCAGGCTGAAATATTCCGGGGGGCCGAACTTGAGCGCCACTTCGGCCAGCATGGGCGCAAGCAGCATCAGTCCCAGAATCGAAAGCGTGCCGGCGATGAACGATGCGAAAGCCGCGATTCCCAGAGCCGCCCCGGCACGGCCCCTGCGCGCCATCTGATAGCCATCCAGGCAGGTCACCACCGAAGCCGCCTCGCCCGGAATGTTCACCAGGATCGACGTCGTGGAGCCGCCGTACATGGCGCCGTAATAAATTCCCGAAAGCATGATAACCGCCGATACCGGCGAAAGATGGAACGTCGTGGGCAGGAGCAGGGACATCGCGGCAACCGGGCCCAGGCCGGGCAGCACGCCTACCAGCGTGCCTATCAGGACGCCCATGAAGCAGAAGAAAAGGTTCGCCGGTTGCAGCGCAACCTGAAAACCCAGCATGACGTTGGCGAGGATATCCATCTTCAGAACCCGAGAAACCCGGCGGGCAGCTGCGCCTCCAGCCAGAGATGGAACACGGCGTAGGAGCCGGCGGTCGCCCCGGTTGCGCCCGCCAAGACCGTCTTCCAATTCAAGGGCTCCATGACCCGAAGCAGAAACGCAGTGAGCAAGAAGGTGTCGAGGACGAAACCCAGGAAGCCAAGCGCGACGGCATACACGATCAGCGACGCCATCACGATAGGCACCGCCGGCCATTTCTTGTGCGCCCACAGACTTTTCAGCGTGTCGTTCTTCCGCGGAATTTGCTGAAAAAACACCACCAGGGCAAGCAATGCCATGGCCACGCCCGACAGGAAGGGCAGGAATCCCGGGCCGGGCGAAGGTAGCGTGCCCAGGCCGTACTTGCGCGAATAGAACGCGATCGCCAGCCCGACGATCAGCCAGAACAAGCTGGACCGCTGGTCATTGTTCTTCACTGCTTACCCCGATCGGCAAGAGGGCTGCCGGTGTTGCAGCTAGAGCCGGAACCACCGGGTCCGCGCACGCTCTTCGGCCTATTTTTTGTAGAGCCCTATGCCCAAGGATTTGATGAGCTCACCCGTTTCGGCATAATCCTTGTGGACCAGCTTGGTCAGCCCGTCGCTCCCCAGATATGCCGGCGGCATGTCGAATTTATCCATCACATCGAGAAACGCCTTGGACTCCATCGCTTGCGCGAACGCGTTCTGCAGTTTCTCGACCACCGGCTTGGGCATGCCTGCCGGCCCCATCAAACTCAGTGCCGAGTGCACGGCGAAGGGATACCCCTTTTCCCTCAGGGTCGGGACATCGGGAAACGCCTTCAGCCTCTGCTCAGTCCAGACAACCAGCAGGCGCAATGTTCCCGCCTTGACGTGCTCTTTCCACTCCGTGGTCTGCGATACCGCCTGCACATGCCCGCCCAGCAGGGCGGTGACCGCCTGCAGCCCCCCCGGGAAGGGTACGTGGTTCCATTCTATTTTCTCCTTCTGCGCCATATACTCCATCGCCAGGTGCTGTCCGGTGCCCAAGCCCGAAGTCGCATAGGTGACCTTGCGCGGATTCTTCTTCGCGTAATCGATGAACTCCTCGAAGGTTTTCCAGGGAGAATCGGCGCGCACCACCAGACCGTACTGGTACAGGCCGTACTGCATGATGAAGCTGAAATCCTTCAACGCATCGTAAGGAACCGCCTGCAGGTGCGGTATGCGGCAGAAGTTGGCTGTGGGCGCGTTGAAAATCGTGTAGCCATCGGGCTTCTCGCCTTTTACCCGGCCGAGCACCAGGGTTCCGGCGGCGCCCACGACATTGCTGACGACAACAGGCTGTTTGAGGGTCTTGGCGGCCTCGGCGGCCAGGGCGCGCATCGACAGGTCGGTGGAGCCGCCTGCCGGGTAGCCCACGAGCAGATTGATCGGCTTGGCGGGATAGTCCTGACCGAACGCAAGTCCTGACAACAACAGGCTGCCCAGCAACGCCCCAAAGAAAATCTTTCTCATTATCCTCGCTCCTCTCGATCGATGGCCTGCGGCCCGCAGAAAACAAACAAAAATTGGCAGGCCACATCGTCTACCTTCGAGCGGATTGCCGGATTGACCCAGATCAAATTGCAGTGCTTGGCGGGAGAAATCCCGTGCGGATAGCCGGCGACAGGTCAGTGCCTGTGCCCCAAATTTGCCCCAGGCGGGTCTCTGCGGACCCTCGATGCATCGTTCTGTTCGGGAGAAATTTGGTAGGCGCGATTGGACTCGAACCAACGACCCCCACCATGTCAAGGTGATGCTCTAACCAGCTGAGCTACGCGCCTAAATGTCCGCGCATTCTAGCCCAAAGCGGCGCCTGGCACAAACCGCGCCGCGCATCTAAGCGGTCGGCGCGGAGCGCGATTTGGAATCGTAAGCGTCGGGCCTGGCGTCGCCGCGCCCTTCCACCATGCTCGCGTTCTGCCGTCCACCGGTATAGAAATCCAATGCAACATAGGCGCAGACGAGTATCACGCCCGGTACCACCGTCGATATGACCTGCGCCGAACCGCGCGCGGATCTGAACCACTTGAACCCTTGCCGCATTGCCCGCCTGCAAGCCGGAAACAATCTGTTTTCACCAGCCTAGCCCAGACTCAGCAATTCCGCAGCATGTTTGCGCGTGATGGCAGTAATCTCGGCCCCCCCCAGCATGCGCGCCACCTCCTCGATTCGTCCGTTCCGGTCAAGCGCCGAAACCATGGTCTTCACCCTGCCCTCGATGCCGAATTTACTCACCGACCATTGCTGGTCGGCCTGGGCAGCCACCTGGGGCAGATGCGTGACGCACAGCACCTGGCGTTCGCGTCCCAGGGTCTTGAGCTGGCGGCCGACGATCTCGGCCACGCCGCCGCCTATGCCGGCGTCCACCTCGTCGAAAATCAAGGTCGGCACCAGCGCCGCTTTGCTGGTGATCACCTGGATGGCAAGACTGATGCGCGAGAGTTCGCCGCCTGAGGCCACTTTGGCGAGCGCCCGCGCCTCCACCCCCGGATTGGCGGCGACCAGAAACTCGACCAGTTCGACACCATGTATGCCGCCCTCTGGCGGATACGGGTTGAGCGCGACCTCGAACTTGCCGCCTGCCATGGCGAGTTGTTGCATCGCCTGCGTGACCTCTTTGCCGAGCTTGGCGGCGGCCTTTTTTCTGCCCGCGCTCAGCCTGGCCGCCAGGTCGACGTAGCTCGTGCGCGCCTGCTGCTCCTGTTTCACCAGAGTCTCCAGGTTGGAGGCGATCTCAAGCTCGGCCAGGCGCGCCTGCAGTTGCCGCAGGTGTTCGGGCAGTTCCTGCGGGGTAAGGCGGAATTTGCGTGCGCTACTGTGAATCGCTTCCATGCGCGCTTCCACCGCAGCGAACCGCTGCGGGTCCAGTTCAAGCCGGTCCGCGTAATGGCGCAGTGCGTACACCGCCTCCTGCACCTGCGCCTCGCCCGAGCGGATGAGCTCGAGCGCCTCGCGCAGGTGTGCGTCGTAGTCGAGCAAGGCTTCCAGCCGCGCGCCCGCACGCGAGAGCAGCGGCAGGCAGGCGGCATCGGCCTCCGACAGGGTATCGAGCGCCGCCTGCACACCCTCTATCAGGCCGGTCGCATGCGCCAGACGGGTGTGTTCGGCCTGCACCGCGTCCCATTCGCCGGGCTGCAGCGCCAGCTGCTCGAGTTCGCGCGCCTGCCATTGAACCTGCTCGCGTTCGGCATCGCGCTGTGCCGCGTGGGTCTCGTACTCGGCGCGCGCCTGCGCCAGCTTCTGCCAATGCCGATAGACGAGCGCCACTTGGGCCGCCAGCGGCGCGAGGCCGGCATGTGCGTCCAGGAGCGTGCGCTGGGCATCGGCTTTGAGCAGGGATTGGTGCGCATGCTGGCCATGGACGTCGACCAGCCATTCGCCCGCCTCGCGCAACTGGGTGAGCGTGGCCGGCCGGCCGTTGACGAAAGCGCGCGAGCGCCCGCTCTTGTCGATTACCCGGCGCAGCAGGATCAGGCCGGGATCGCCCTCGAGTTCGGCCGCGCGCAACCATAGTGCGAGCTCGGACAGCGGCTCGATGTCGAATTCGGCACTGACGTCGGCGCGTTCGCAACCGGCGCGCACCACGCCCGCATCGCCGCGCTCGCCCAAGGCCAGCGCCAAAGCATCGATAAGGATGGACTTGCCGGCGCCGGTTTCGCCGGTGAGCACGGTAAACCCGGCGCGGAATTCGAGCTCGAGTGAATCGACGATGACGAAATCGCGGATGCTGAGCGTCCGCAGCATGTTTACATTTCGCTCCAGTGCAGCTTCTCGCGCAGCATGGCGTAGTAGCTGTAGCCAGGCGGATGCACAAAGCGGATGGAATGCGCCGCGCGGCGCACGATCACCTTGTCGTTGGCGGCCAGCTCGGAATGCGGCTGACCGTCGAAATGCAGGCGCGCGCCGAACGCGCGCTGCTTGATCGTAATCTCTATCACGCTGCGATCGCTCACCGTAATCGGCCGGTTCGACAGCGTATGCGGGCATACCGGGACCAGGGCGATACCGGGCACATTGGGCTGCAGGATCGGTCCATTGGATGAAAGCGCGTATGCGGTGGAGCCGGTAGGGGTGGCCACGATGATACCGTCTGAGCGCAGATCGTAGACGAACTGGCCGTCGATATGCACCAGGAACTCGATCATGCGGCCGGTGGCGCCCTTGTTCACCACGATGTCGTTGAGCGCCTGGGTGCTGAAAATCTTCTGCTCCCCGCGCAGCACCTTGGCCTCGAGCATGATGCGCTCTTCCATGGTGTAATCGCCGGAGATCAGCAGCTCAATGGTTTCGCGCATCTTCGAGAACGCGATGTCGGTCATGAACCCCAGCCGCCCCTGATTGACGCCGACCAGAGGCACCCCATGAGCGGCCAGGTGACGCGCGGCCGAGAGCATACTGCCGTCGCCGCCCAACACCACGGCGAGGTCGGCCCGCTCGCCAATGGCGGCATAATCCGCGGCGGTAAAACCGTTCCTGCCAATATTGACCGCAGTCTCTTTTTCGATCAGCACGGCGCAGCCGCGCTGCTGCAGCAGCTCCGCCAATCCGAGCAGCGACTCGGCGATTTCGGCAGTGTTATAGCGGCCGATCAGTGCGACGGTTTTGAACGCGGGGGGCATCACGTTGAAATTAAACCACATCGCCCCCATCTCGTGTTGATACAGGCGTGGAAATTTTAGCCTCGCGTAGGCGAAGAGCTGGCCGAAATGATGGGAATTTTGATGGATGGCGAGGGCGCTTGCGCGGGGGATTTACGCCCCGAAGGTCTCGACCCCCCTCGAGGGGAAAGTCCCCTTGGGAGACAAGGGGGGGTGCACCCCCCTTGTTCGTAAGATAGGTCTTTTCCCCAGCCGGAGGCACTTTGCTTGCTTCCAGTTTGCCTGACTTAGGTAGAATGCAAGCATGCTTGACCGCCGCGCCCAGATTCTGCTCAAAACCCTGGTAGAACGCTATATTGCCGAAGGCCAGCCGGTTGGCTCGCGCGCACTGTCGCGCTATTCCGGACTGGACCTGTCGCCAGCGACGATCCGCAACATCATGTCGGATCTGGAGGAGCTGGGATTCATCTCCAGCCCCCACACTTCGGCCGGGCGCATTCCGACACCGCGCGGCTACCGCATTTTTGTCGACACCCTGCTCACGATCAAGCCGCTGGAGCAGGTCGAATTGAGGGAGATCGAAGGCAATCTGAATCCGGATAACCCGCAGCGTCTGATCAGTTCGGCCTCGCAGCTCTTGTCGCAGCTGTCCCATTTTGCCGGCGTGGTGGCCTCGCCAAGACGCAAGAGCGCTGCCTTTCGCCACATTGAGTTTCTCGCGCTTTCGGAAAAACGCGTTTTGCTCATCATCGTCACTCCGGACGGAGACGTGCAGAACCGGATCCTGTTTACTGACAAGACCTATACGCCGGCACAGCTCACCATGGCTGCAAACTTTCTCAATCAAAATTATGCCGGGTTCACCTTCGACGAAATCCGCCGGCGGGTGCAGGCGGAGTTGAAGCAGCTGCATCAGGATATGACCTCGCTCATGACAGCGGCGCTCGAGGCGGGCAACCAGGCCTTGAACGAAAACACGGAAAATTACGTCATATCGGGGGAAAAGAACCTGCTCGACTCCACCGATCTCGCCTCCAACATGGCGCGGCTGCGGGAACTGTTCGATCTGTTCGACAAGAAGACCCTGTTTGTGCAAATCCTCGACATGAGCACGCGCGCGCAAGGCGTGCAGATTTTCATTGGCGGGGAATCCGGCGCTTCGGTGCTGGACGAATGCAGCGTGGTCACCGCCCCTTATACGGTGGACGGCCAGGTGGTCGGCACGGTTGGCGTGATCGGGCCGACGCGCATGGCCTACGAACGCGTGATTCCGATCGTCGACATTACGGCTAAGCTGCTCTCCAGCGCGCTTTCCGGCAACTGAGCCCGGCGCGGCCACAGTCCATGCCCTTCCTGGCTGAACCATCCTATGCGCATGGCACGCCGGCGCGCACCGCGATCCTGCTCATCAACCTGGGCACGCCCGAGGCGCCGACGCGCGCGGCGGTGCGCCGCTATCTGAAGGAGTTCCTTTCCGATCCGCGCGTGGTCGAAATTCCGCGGCCGCTGTGGTGGCTGATCCTGAACGGCGTCATCCTCAACCTGCGGCCGGTCAAATCGGCGGCGAAGTATGCGCAGATATGGGAGCCCGAAGGATCGCCACTCATGGTGCATACCGAGCGCCAGACGAAGCTCCTGCGCGGTTATCTGGGCGCACAGGGTCGCTCCGGGCTGGTCGTTGATTTCGCCATGCGCTACGGCGCCCCCTCGATAGCCGCGGCGTTCGCCCGCCTGAAACAGCAGCGCTGCGAACGCATTCTGGTCCTGCCGCTGTATCCCCAATACGCCGCCAGCACCACGGCGACCGCGCTCGATGCCGTGTCCGATTGCTTGCGGCGCACGCGCAACATTCCCGAATTGCGCATGGTCAAGCACTTTCACGACCACCCTGCCTACATCACGGCGCTGGCCGAGGGCGTGCGCAAGCACTGGGCGCAACATGGCAAGCCGGATAAGCTGCTGATGAGTTTTCACGGGCTGCCGCGCTACACCCTGGAACGCGGCGATCCTTACCACTGCGAATGCCAGAAGACCGCGCGCCTGCTGGCCGAGACGCTGGAGCTGGCGCCGGAACAATACCAGCTCAGCTTCCAGTCGCGCTTCGGCCGCGCCGAATGGCTCCAGCCCTATACCGCGGCGACGCTGGCGCAATGGGGCAAACAGGGCCTGCGCCGTGTCGATGTGATCTGTCCGGGATTCGTCGCCGACTGCCTGGAGACGCTGGAAGAGATCGGCATGGAGGGCAGGGCCGAATTCCTCAACTCAGGCGGCAAGGAATTCCACACCATCCCCTGCCTCAACGAAAGCGACACCTGGATCCAGGCGCTGGCGCAAATCGCTCTTGGGCATATTCAGGGCTGGGGCGAGCCCACACCGGGTGCGGACGAGCTCGAGCGCTCGCGCGTACGCGCCAGGGCGCTGGGCGCGCCTTCCTGAGATCGGCAGCGCCGGCGCCCGCGCTTGCCGCCCCACGCCCCGCGCACCTCTGACGGGCGCAGGTGTGCACGCTTTGCATGCACCAAATTGCGCTCCCCCACTTGAAATGCACTGACTTGTCCCCATCTGTCGAAAGGTTATTGGAACACTAGAGGCAAGTGATGGCTGATCAGGAACCTGACTATTCCGAAGCTGCGGCGGCCCAGAACGCTGCCGCGCCCGCAAGCGCTCCGGACCCCGGGGTGAAGCAAGAAACGGCACCCAGTCTGGAGGAGCAGTTGCGCCTGACCGAGCAAAAGGCGCAGGAACACCTGGAGTCCTGGCTGCGCGCCAAGGCCGAGACCGAAAACCTGCGCAAACGCGCCCAGGCCGACATCGCCAGCGCGCACAAGTATGGCGTGGGAAACCTGGCCGAAGCGCTGTTACCGGTGCGCGACAGCCTGGAGGCTGCGCTGGCGATTGAAAATGTCACGCTCGAGAGCCTGAAAAGCGGCGTGGAACTGACCTTGAAACAGCTCAACGCCGTGTTCGAAAAGGCCGGCCTCAGGGAAATCAATCCGGTCAACGAGAAATTCGACCCGCACAAGCACCAGGCCATGACCATGGTGGCGCATCCGGGCGAGGCCAACCAGGTGGTGGACGTGATGCAGAAGGGCTACCTGTTGCACGAGCGTGTCATCCGCCCGGCCCTGGTGACGGTGTCGAAGGCAAAGGACGCTTGAAGCGCGGCGATTCAACCCCACATTCCTGACAAGCAATTCATTAATCGAGGAAGACACTATGGCTAAGATCATCGGCATCGACCTGGGAACGACCAATTCCTGCGTCGCCATCATGGAAGGCGGGCAAACCAAGATCATCGAGAATTCCGAAGGTGCGCGCACCACGCCGTCGATCGTCGCCTATCAGGAGGACGGCGAAATCCTGAGCGGCGCCTCGGCCAAGCGCCAGGCCGTCACCAACGCCAAGAACACGCTATATGCGGTCAAGCGCCTGATCGGCCGCCGCTTCGAGGAAAAAGAGGTGCAGAAGGACCTCGACCTCATGCCGTACAAGATAGTCAAGCACGACAACGGCGACGCCTGGGTCGAAGTGCGCGGCAAGCGCATCGCCCCGCAGGAGGTTTCCGCCCAGGTGCTGCTGAAGATGAAAAAAACCGCCGAGGACTACCTCGGCGAACCGGTGACCGAGGCGGTGATCACCGTCCCGGCCTATTTCAACGACAGCCAGCGGCAGGCGACCAAGGACGCCGGCCGCATCGCCGGGCTGGAAGTGAAGCGCATCATCAACGAGCCGACCGCGGCCGCGCTCGCCTTCGGCGTGGACAAGCAGGGCGGCGACCGCAAGATTGCGGTGTATGACCTCGGCGGCGGGACCTTCGACATCTCCATCATCGAGATTGCCGATGTCGAGGGCGAGAAGCAGTTCGAGGTGCTTTCCACCAACGGCGATACTTTCCTCGGCGGTGAGGACTTCGATCAGCGCATCATGGATTACCTGTGCGACGAGTTCAAGCGCGACCAAGGCATAGACCTGAGGAAGGACGTGCTCGCGCTGCAGCGCCTGAAGGAGGGCGCGGAGAAAGCGAAAATCGAACTCTCGTCCTCGCAGCAGACCGAGATCAACCTCGCCTATATCACCGCCGACGCGAGCGGTCCCAAGCACCTGTCGATCAAACTCACGCGCGCCAAGCTGGAGAGCCTGGTCGATGAACTGATCGAAAAGACCGTGGCGCCGTGTCTGACTGCAATCAAGGATTCCGGCGTCAAGGTTAGCGACATCAGCGACGTGATCCTGGTGGGCGGCATGACGCGCATGCCCAAGGTGCAGGACAAGGTAAAGGAGATTTTCGGCAAGGAACCGCGCAAGGACGTGAACCCGGACGAAGCGGTGGCGGCGGGCGCGGCGATCCAGGCTTCGGTGCTCTCGGGCGAAAGGAAGGACGTGCTGTTGCTCGACGTCACACCGCTGTCGCTGGGCATCGAGACGCTCGGCGGCGTGATGACCAAGCTGATCCAGAAAAACACCACCATCCCGACCAAGGCACAGCAGGTGTTCTCCACCGCGGACGACAACCAGACGGCGGTGACCATACACGTGCTGCAGGGCGAACGCGACATCGCTTCCGGCAACAAGAGCCTCGGCCAGTTCAACCTCGCCGACATTCCGCCGGCGCCGCGCGGCCTGCCGCAGATCGAGGTCACGTTCGACATCGACGCCAATGGCATCCTGCATGTGTCGGCCAAGGACAAGGCCACAGGCAAGGAGAACAAGATCAAGATTCAGGCCTCCAGTGGATTGAACGAGGAGGAAATCCAGAAAATGGTCAAGGACGCCGAGGCCCACGCCGAAGAGGACAGAAAAGCGCTGGAACTGGTGAATGCGCGCAACCAGTGCGAGGCGCTGGTGCACTCGGTCAAGAAATCGCTCACCGAGTACGGCGACAAGCTGGATGCGGGCGAGAAGGAAAAGATCGAGGCGGCGATCAAAGAGACCGAGGCGGTGCTCAAGTCCGAGGACAAGGCGGCCATCGACGCCAAGTCGCAGGCGCTGGCGCAGGCGGCGCAGAAGCTGGGCGAGAAGATGTATGCCGATGCCCAAGCGGCGGGCGAGCAGGCGGCGCCGGGGGCAAAAAGCGAGGCCAAGGCCGACGAGAGCGAAGTGGTCGATGCCGAATACACCGAGGTCAAGGACAGCAAGAAATAAAGCATGAGCAGCAAGGCGGTGAGGGGCGAGGAATGATAACCTCGCCCCTTTTGCCGTTGCCTCCCCGCTCCTAACCCGTCACTCCCCACAGAATTCATGGCAAAGCGCGACTACTACGAAATACTGGGCGTCAATCGCGACGCGGACGAAGACGCGATCAAGAAAGCCTATCGCAAGCTCGCGATGAAACACCACCCGGACCGCAATCCGGATGACAAAGGCAAAGGCGCGGAGGAGAAGTTCAAGGAGGCGAAGGAAGCCTACGAGGTGCTCTCCGACGCCGACAAGCGCGCCGCCTACGACCGGTACGGCCATGCGGGCGTCGACCCGTCCGCTGCGGCCGGCGCGCACGGCGCGGGATTCTCCAATTTCGCCGACGCCTTCGGCGACATCTTCGGCGACATCTTCGGCCAGGCGCGCGGCGGACGGTCGAATGTCTACCGCGGCGCCGATCTGCGCTACAACCTCGAGATCGCGCTGGAGGCAGCGGCGCACGGCACTGAGACCAAGATACGCATTCCCACCATGGACGAATGTGCGACCTGCCACGGCTCGGGAGCGAAACCCGGGACACAACCCAAGATCTGCCCGACCTGCAACGGCCAGGGCCAAGTGCGCATGCAGCAGGGATTCTTCTCCATTCAGCAGGCCTGCCCAAAATGTCACGGCACCGGCAAGGTGATTTCCGACCCCTGCGCCAGCTGTCAGGGCGCCGGACGCGTGAAGCAGCACAAGACCCTGTCGGTCAAAATCCCGGCGGGCGTGGACGAGGGCGACCGCATCCGCTTGAGCGGCGAGGGGGAGCACGGCGTCAACGGCGGCCCGCCGGGCGACCTGTACGTGCAGCTGCACCTGAAACCGCATGCGGTATTCCAGCGCGATCACGACGACCTGCATTGCGAGATGCCCATCAGTTTCACCGTTGCCGCGCTGGGCGGTGAGATCGAAATCCCGACCCTCTCCGGCTCCGCCAGAATCAAGATTCCGGCCGAAACCCAGAGCGGCAAGATCTTTCGCCTGCGCGGCAAGGGCATCAAGGGTGTGCGCAGCCACGCCCACGGCGACCTACTCTGCCATGTGGTGGTCGAAACCCCGGTGCACCTCACCGAGCGGCAAAAAGAGCTCCTGCGCGAGCTGGAGACGATCAACGTGAATGATTCAGACCGGCACAACCCGCGGGCGAAGTCCTGGATGGACAAGGTGAAGGAATTCTTTGCGGAATAGCGAGGAATTCCTTCGGTCGTCGGGAAAGAATTGCCGAATCCGGACTAGTATTGCAGGCGGCCACAGCTGACTGTACCGCTGACCCTAGTCAAAGTATCCCGAATTGATGTTGTCGGCAAACTCCGCAGGCCAAGTGGATCCCATCCCAGCAGAATATTTTTTTTGCTTTCCGTTTCGGCTATTCTTTATCACGATCTCGCCGTGAATCGCATAGATTCCTTGAGTGGGGTTTTTTGCAGGAAATTCTTTGATCTCAAAGTCCGCAACTGACCAACCTTTTCGAATTATTTCGAAACGGAAATCTTCAAGTTCATCCATCTCGATCAATCTGAATCCACTAGCCCTCTTCCAAAGAGTTTCAGACCCAGAATCTTCTAGTGATACGCCGTAAAGCTTTAACAACTCGCGGATTTCGTCCGCTCCTGCATAGTCCTTTGCTTTCTTAGCTTCACGACGTTGCTCAACTAGACTATCAATTTGGGGGTTTTCCAAATCGACATTGTCCTTCGTGGATTTACGAATTTTGAAAAACTCATTCGAATCTCGTTGTAACAATCCGAGTACCTCGCCCAGCCCACGCAGCAGACCGGCCTTGCCCGCGTCGCCGGTCCGGTTCACCTCGTTCGCCAGTTCGAACAATACCGCCACCGCCTCCGGGGTATTGAAGTCGTCGTTCATCGCCGCCCTGAAGCGGCCGGCATAGGCGTCATTCCAATCGATGGCGGTCGCCTGCGGCGGGACGTTCTTTAGCGCCGTGTACAGGCGCGTCAACGCGCTCTTGGCGTCGTCCAGATGCCGGTCGGAATAGTTGAGCGCGCTGCGGTAATGCGCACGCAGGATGAAAAAACGCACCACCTCGGCATCGTATTGCTTCAACACCTCGCGGATGGTGAAAAAGTTGCCGAGCGACTTGGACATCTTCTCGTCGTCGACGCGCACAAACCCGTTGTGCATCCAGTAGTTCACGAAAATGTCGCCGTGCGCGCCCTCCGACTGCGCGATCTCGTTCTCATGATGGGGGAATTGCAGGTCCTGGCCTCCGCCATGTATGTCGAAATGCACGCCGAGCAACTTGGAGGACATGACCGAGCACTCCAGGTGCCAGCCGGGGCGACCCCCGCCCCAAGGCGACGCCCAGAACGGCTCGCCCTCCTTGGCCCGCTTCCACAGGACGAAGTCGAGCGGGTCGTGCTTGCTTGGATCGGCTTCAACGCGTTCGCCCGCGCGCAACTCATCCAGCGTCTTGCCCGAGAGCTTGCCGTAGCCGGGGAACTTGCGCACGGCATAGTTGATGTCGCCGCTCTGCGCCTGATAGGCCAGACCATTGGCCAGCAGCGCCTTGATCATATCCAGCATGCCGCCTATATGCTGGGTGGCGCGCGGCTCGTGATCGGGCTTTTGCACCCCCAGGGCCGCGGCATCCTCGTCCATGTAGGCGATGAAGCGTGCGGTGAGCTCGCCTATGGTCTCGCCATTGTCGACGGCGCGGTGGATGATCTTGTCGTCAATGTCGGTAATGTTGCGTACGTAAGTAAGCTCAAACCCGGAGGCGCGCAGCCAGCGCTGCACCATGTCGAACACCACCATCACGCGCGCATGGCCCAAGTGGCAGTAATCGTAGACAGTCATGCCGCATACGTACATGCGTACCCTGCCCGGCTCGATCGGAACAAATTCCTGCTTGGTGCGGGCAAGGGTGTTGTATATCTTCAGCATGCGCAAAAAACGGCCAGGATGCGGTCGGATGCGCCGCGCTTTCCGCGTAAAGGCGGCGCCACCGCCGAAACTTTGGCAGAGGTCTCTATTGTGGAGGTTCGGGTGTTCTTGTTAGAATGCAAAGCTAACATTACTGGCGTCAGAAAGTATAACACAATGCACCTCCTCCTTCGCCGCATCGCCGTCACCCTAAGCCTTGCATTGGCCGCCGCCGCCGTCCACGCCGACGAGCTGCAGGACATCAATCGCATGATGAGGCAGGGCCAGTTGCCGCAGTCCCTGGAACGCGTCGACAAATACCTCGCCGGCAAGCCGCGCGATGCGCAGGGGCGTTTTCTGAAAGGTCTGATTCTGACGGAGATGAACCGCCCAAGCGAGGCAATCCAGGTGTTCTTGAAGCTGTCCGAAGACTACCCCGAGTTGCCCGAGCCGTACAACAATCTGGCGGTCCTGTACGCTTCGCAAGGTCAGTACGATAAAGCCAGGGCCGCGCTGGAACGCTCGATCCGCACGCATCCTAGCTACGCCACCGCGCACGAGAATCTGGGCGATATTTACGCCAAACTCGCGAGCCAGGCCTACGACAAGGCGCTGCAACTTGACTCCTCGAACACCGGCGCCAAAACAAAGCTGGCCATGATAGGCGAGTTGATCGGCGGCGGAACGCGCACTGCCCGCGCCGTTGCGAGCGCGGAACCGGTCAAGGCGGCGGAGGCGGCCCCGGCCAAAGCTGCCGATACCGGCAAGGCAAGCGCGGTTGCGAGCGCCAAATCGGGCGCAGAATCCAAGGCGACCGAGCCTAAGTCCACCAAACCCCAGTCCACCGAGCCTAAGGCCGACGAGCCCAAGGCGGCCGGAGGCCAGGGCGGCGTAACCGACGAACTGACCAAGACCGTGCAGGCTTGGGCCAGCGCCTGGTCCAGGAAAGACGTGTCCGGCTACCTCGCGCATTACGCCAATGACTTCAAGACGCCCAAGGGCGAGTCGCGCGGCGACTGGGAAAAAGCGCGCCGGCAGCGCATCAGCGCGCCGAAGAAAATCGAAGTCGAAATAAAGTCGCCCAAGGTCAGCATCAGCAGCGACAATGCCGCGAGCGTAAGCTTCCACCAGGTTTACCGATCCGATTTCGTCAAAGCTTCGGGAACTAAGACGCTGATCATGGTCAAAAGCAATGGTAAATGGCTAATACATGAAGAGCGAGTCAACTAATTGATGCAGTTGCGGCGCGGATTCTCGAACACGTTACTCGCCGGGGCGCTGGGCCTCGCCAGTGCTTTCTTCCTTTCACCGGCTCCCGCCCAGGCGGACCAGAGCGCTGATGACCAGTTGGGCAAGGTCTTCGCGGAGATCGAGAACAACCGCCTCGATCTGGCGCTCAGTCACGTTGAAGCATTGCTGCGGACCAAACCCAACTTTCGCCTTGCGTACCTGATAAAAGGCGATCTGCTACTGGCTCGGGGCCGCGCACTCAAGGCCTTCGGCAATGCCCCTCAAGGTTCGAGCGAGCGCCTCGACGACCTGCGCGCCGAGGCGCTGGTCCGACTGCATGCCTACCGCGACCGCCCGTCGCAGGACCGGGTGCCGCGCTACCTGATGCAACTGCGCGAGGATCAGCGCCATGCCATCGTCGTCGACAACAAGCGCTCGCGCCTGTACCTTTATCAGAACGAGAACGGCCAGCCGCGTTTCGTCGCAGATTATTACATCAGCACTGGCAAGCGCAGCGGGGAGAAAACGCGCGAAGGAGATGAAAAGACGCCCGTAGGCGTGTATCACGTCACGGCCAGCCTGCCCAGAAACAAGCTCTCTGATTTCTACGGCAGCGGCGCCTTCCCCATCAGCTATCCAAACGAATGGGACAAGCGCCACGGAAGAAACGGCCATGGCATTTGGCTGCACGGCACACCCAGCGATACCTACAGCCGCGCGCCGCGCGCCAGCAACGGCTGCGTGGTGCTGGCCAACGCAGACCTGGACGCATTGTCCAACAAGCTGCAAGTTGGACTCACGCCGGTGATCATCAGCGAACAGGTCGAATGGCTTTCGCTGGATGACTGGAACGCCGAGCGCAACGCGCTCAATGCCGAAATCGAGCGCTGGCGCAGCGACTGGGAAAGCCTGGACACCGAACGCTATCTGACCCACTACTCGAATAAATTCTCCGCCGACCGCCAGAGCTTGTCGGATTGGGGACGACACAAGCGCCAGGTCAACAGCGGCAAGAGCTGGATCAAGCTGGCTCTCTCCAATTTCAGCATGTTCCGCAATCCCGGCAAGGAGGAACTGGTAGTAGTGACCTTCGACCAGGACTACCGCTCGAACAACCTCACCAACACGATGAAGAAGCGCCAGTACTGGACCAAGGAAGGCGGCAAATGGCGCATCATTTACGAAGGTGCGGGATAGTCACCCGGGCTTGCGCGGACAGCCAGCGAAGGCTGGCGCAAGATCGATCAAACCTATTGCGTTGCCGCTTGAGCGCAATTGCCCGCAACAGTCGACCCGTGAAAACATTTCGGACTGAAATTATGCGCTTGTTCAAATTCTTGATATGCGGAATCCTGCTCTGGTCGACCCAGGCATTCGCTGCCAACCCGGTAGTTGAAATGAAGACCAGCGCCGGCGCCATACGCATCGAGCTCTACGCCGAAAAGGCGCCGAAGACGGTCGCCAACTTCCTCCAATATGTGAAGGATGGCGCCTACGCCGGAACGCAGTTCCACCGCGTGATTCCGGGTTTTATGATTCAGGGCGGGGCCTTCGACCGCGAGTTCCGCCAAAAGCCGACACGAGCGCCGATCGAAAACGAGGCCGGCAACAGACTTAAGAACGAAACCGGAACCGTAGCCATGGCGCGTACGCCGAATCCGAACTCGGCCACCGTCCAGTTTTTCATCAACGTCGCCGACAACGCCGCGCTCGATTTTCGCGAACCCACCCCTGCCGGCTTTGGCTACGCCGTGTTCGGCAAGGTGACCGCGGGCATGGACGTGGTGATGCGCATCGCGCGCGCCGCCACCGGCCCCGGCGGACCTTTCGACAAGGACGTGCCGAAGTCGACGGTCATCATCGAATCCATCACCCTCATTACCGACAAATAGCGAGCACATCATGGTCAAACTGCACACCAACCACGGCATCATCACCCTGGAACTCGATGCCGCCAAGGCTCCCAAAACAGTGGAGAACTTTCTCTCCTACGTCAAGTGCGGGCACTACGACAATACCGTGTTCCATCGCGTCATCGACGGTTTCATGATTCAAGGCGGAGGCTTCGAACCGGGCATGCGGCAAAAACCGACGCAGGCGCAGATAGAGAACGAGGCGACCAACGGCCTCAAGAACGAGCGCTACACCGTCGCCATGGCACGCACTTCCGACCCTCACTCGGCCAGCGCCCAGTTTTTCATCAACGTCAAGGACAACAGCTTCCTCAACCATAGCGCGCCGACGCCGCAAGGTTGGGGCTATTGCGTGTTCGGCAAAGTGGTCGAGGGGATGGACGTGGTGGACAAGATCAAGGCCGTCAAAACCGGCAGCCGCGGCGGTCACCAGGATGTCCCCGCCGAAGATGTGGTGCTGGAACGCGCTGAAGCGGTATGATCACCGGCGCAGCGCGCACAATGCGCGGCGCACAATCCGACAGGCTGGCGGTCTGATCTCTTCTATCTGCATTCTGCGCGGTATCCGCTCGCCCGCTTGAGTACCCTTTTCATTTCCGACCTGCACCTGTGCTCCGGCCGGCCGCAGAGCAACCGCAGCTTCTTCGGTTTTCTAGAGCGCGAGGCGCGCAGCGCGCGCTCTCTCTACATTTTGGGCGACCTGTTCGAGTACTGGGTCGGCGACGATGATCTGGATGATTCGTTCAACGCCACGGTAGTCGCCGCCCTCGCCCGGCTCGTCGCCAGCGGAGTCCCGACTTATCTGATGCATGGCAACCGTGATTTCGTCATCGGCGAAGCCTTCGCGCGCGCCAGCGGGGTAGCACTGCTGCCGGATCCCACTTTGCTCAAGCTGCACGGGCAGGCGGTGCTGCTGATGCACGGCGACACGTTGTGCACACTCGATCTGGAATACCAGGCATTCCGGCGCGAAGCGCGCAGCCACACCTGGATCGGCAACCTTCTGCGCCAGCCCCTGGCCGAGCGCAAGGCTGCGGTCGAAGCGCTGCGCCGCAAAAGCGAGCAGGAGAAGCGCGGCAAGCCAGCCGAAATCATGGATGTCGCGCCGGCCGAGGTCGAGGCTATCCTGCGCCGCTACGGCTACCCGCGACTGATCCACGGCCATACCCACCGCCCCGCCCGCCACGTACATACGGTAGACGGCCATGCCTGCGAGCGCTGGGTACTGGGGGATTGGTATCAGGGCGGCAGCTATCTCGTCTGCGACGAATCAGGCTGCCGCGCGGTGCAATTGGAGAGTTGACACCAGGGCCCGGCGGCAGAGTCTAGGCAGGACTGAGGTGGCGCCATATACGGCGTAATGCACCGTCGCATGCCGCCAGCGGACTTGCGCGCTGCGCGCGCCAACCGCGTTCTTGGTCCGGATAGAAACCATCCGTACCAAAAACACGGTTACGGTTAAAAACCAAGCCGGCTTGGGGTTGCTTTTTTACAAGACCGCCGACTGCGCACGGATTGGTTTTCATCCGCGCGCAATCGACGATCCGCGCGGACGGTTTTTCGTCCGCGCAAAACAGAAACCCGGCAACGACGGGGGCGCGATTCAAGTCGACGCGCATGAAAGCCGCCGCGACGTCGCAGTTTCCGCTGTTACCGATCTAGCTTAGCCCGCGTTCGAGGTCAGTCTGAATGTCGCTCAGCGCCTCCAGACCGACCGCGACGCGCAGCAGTCCCTCGCCTATGCCCGCCGCCTTGCGCGCTTCGGCGCTGATGCGGCCGTGGGTGGTGGTGGCAGGATGGGTGATCGTGGTCTTGGTGTCGCCCAGATTCGCGGTGATCGAAATCATCCGCGTCGCATCCACCACGCGCCAAGCCGCCTCGCGCCCGCCTTTGACCTCGAACGATACTACCGCACCGCCCAGGCGCTGCTGCTTCTTCGCCAGATCATATTGCGGATGGGAAGGCAGGCCGGGATAGTACACGCGCTCGATGCCGGGGCGCCGTTCCAGCCACTGCGCCAGTTGCAGCGCGGCCTGCGACTGCGCATCCATGCGTATGCGCAATGTTTCGAGCCCCTTCAGCAACACCCAGGCATTGAACGGGGACAGACTCGGCCCGGCAGTACGCAAAAAGCCATAAACGCCGTCCATTACCGGGCCGCGCGGTCCTGCCACCGCCCCGCCCAGCACCCTGCCTTGGCCGTCCAGGTACTTGGTCGCCGAATGAATCACCAGGTCCGCTCCGAGTTGCAGCGGCCGTTGCAGTGCCGGCGTGCAAAAGCAATTGTCCACCGCCAGCAGCGCGCCCGCGTGCCTGGCCACTGCCGCCAGCGCCGCGATATCCGCGATCTCGGTAAGCGGGTTGGACGGGGTCTCGACAAACAGCAGCTTGGTATTCGGGCGCAACGCACCCTCCCAGGCGGCGACGCTGGCGCCGGCGACAAAGCTGGTCTCCACGCCAAACTTGCCCAGGATGTTGGAAAACAGCTGCACCGTCGAGCCGAATACGCTGGCCGAACAAATCACGTGATCCCCCGCCTTGAGCATGGCCATGGCCATGGCGAGGATGGCCGACATGCCCGAAGCGGTGGCGACGCAGGCCTCGGCGCCTTCGAGCGCCGCGAGGCGCTCCTGGAATGCGCTCACCGTGGGATTGGTAAAGCGCGAATAGATATTGCCTTCCGCGCCGCCGGTGAACCGCGCCGCCGCCTGTGCGGCGTTCTCGAACACGAAGCTCGAGGTGAGGTACATCGCTTCGGAATGCTCCCCGAACTGGCTGCGGTGGATGCCGGCGCGCAGCGCCAGGGTGTCGAATTCGATTTGATCTGCCATGATTGCGTCCATGTCAATAACCCGTAACAAAAGTCATTTTGTTACGGTCCGATCTAGGGGAGCACGAGGGGATGTATCCCCTCGTGTTGTTACAAACCATAAAAGCAAAAAACCCGCTCAGCTTTAGCTAAGACGGGTTTCCCACGCTTTAGCTGTATTTGTTTGCCGGTCTGTGTAGACCCTTGACCGGCGGCGCCCGCAAGCTATGCTTCAAATCGGCGCAGCACTACGTTACTACCGCAGCGCGCTGGTGTCAAATTTCAATTCCATTGGGCCATTTCAGAATTACCGAAATGGCCCCTGACTTAGGGGAGCATGAGGGGCCGAGGAAGGGGAGGGACCCTTCCTTTTCCGCTCCTCGTCTTGTAATAAGCTCTAGTCCGTCTCTACCAATCCCAGATCGAGCTGGGTGCTGTGCTCGTCCTCGGACGATTCCTCGCGGGCACAGTTACGGTGGTTTTCCACGCTATCGAGATATTCTCGCGTAACGTCGCCGGTGATGTAGCTGCCGTCGAAGCAGGAGGTTTCGAATGCCGTGAGACGCGGGTTGGCCTCGCGTACCGCCGCCTTGAGCGCATCCAGGTCTTGGTAGATCAGAGCGTCGGCGCCAATTTCGCGCGCGATCTCCTCGTTGCTGCGGCCATTGGCGATCAGCTCCTGGCGCGTAGGCATGTCGATGCCATAGACGTTGGGATAGCGCACCGGCGGCGCGGCCGAGGCGAAGAACACCCGGTTGGCACCGGACTCGCGCGCCATCATCACGATTTCGTGGCTGGTGGTGCCGCGCACGATGGAGTCGTCGACCAGCAGCACGTTCTTGCCCTTGAATTCCATTGCCACGGCGTTAAGTTTCTGCCGCACCGATTTCTTGCGCTCCCTCTGGCCGGGCATGATGAAGGTGCGGCCGATGTAGCGGTTCTTGACGAATCCTTCGCGGTAAGACAAACCCAGATTCAGGGCCAACTGCATCGCGCTGGGACGGCTGGAATCCGGAATCGGGATCACCACGTCGATGTCCAGATGGGAGTACTGCGTCCTGATTTTCGCCGCCAGCTGCTCGCCCATGTGCAGCCGCGTCTCGTACACCGACACCCCGTCCATGAGCGAGTCCGGTCGCGCAAGATAGACATACTCGAAAATGCAGGGGTTGAGCGAAGTCTTCCCCGCGCATTGGCGGCTGTAGAAATTGCCGTCTTCGTCGATGAATACGGCCTCGCCCGGTGCGACGTCGCGCACGATCTGGAAACCCAGCGTGTCCAGGGCCACCGATTCGGAAGCCACCAGGTATTCGTAGCCCTTGCCGGTGTCAACGCGCCCGATCACCAGCGGCCGGATGCCGTAGGGGTCGCGGAAAGCGACCAGACCGTAACCGGCAATCATCGCCACCACGGCGTAGGCGCCGCGGCAGCGCCGGTGTACGGCGGCCACTGCGGTAAAAATGATCTGCGGATCGAGCTTGTAGTTGGTCGAAGCTTCCTGCAACTCGTGCGCCAGCACGTTCAGCAGCACTTCGGAGTCCGAATTGGTGTTGATATGGCGCAGATCCTGGCGGAACATCTCCTGCTTCAGACTCTCCGAATTGGTGAGGTTGCCGTTGTGGCCGAGCACAATGCCGAACGGCGAGTTGACATAGAACGGCTGCGATTCGGCGGCACTGGAAGGCGAACCGGCGGTGGGATAGCGGCAATGTGCGATGCCCATGTTGCCGGGCAAAGCGCGCATGTTGCGGGTATGAAATACATCGCGCACCAAGCCCCCGCCCTTGTGCATGTGGAAGGTTTGTCCCTCGGAGGTGGCGATGCCGGCCGCGTCCTGGCCGCGATGCTGCAGCACCAGCAGCCCGTCGTAGAGCAACTGGTTCACCGGAGTCCTTGCCACTACACCGAGAATCCCGCACATGGTTTCACCTGTAACGGATGCGTTGCGCCAAATCCTTCGGTAGCGCCGGCCTGGCAGCCAGCACCGCAGTTTCAACCGGGCCGGACAGCGCGGCCTCGCGCCAGAAAGGCTCCTTCGGCAGGCTGGTCAATCCGGCGAACATTACGCCGACGAACACGATCACCGCTCCACGCACGACCCCAAACAAGGCGCCTACGGCGCGGTCAGTGAAACCCAGGCCTGCCGCGTGAAACAGTTTCGCCAGCAGCATGCCGATCGTTCCAGACAGCAACAGCACGCCAAGGAAGATCGCCAGGTAAGCGATGACCACCCTTAGCATATGCGACAAACTCGCGGGCAACCACTGCGCCAGTTCCTGCGCAAACAGCCCCGACAGGATCAGGGCCGCCGCCCACCCCGCCAGCGCGGCGATTTCCCTCACCGCCCCCCGAAATACCGCCAACAACACCGACAGGATGACGACGACGACAACGGCATAGTCAAACCACGTCATCGGCTTACGACCGCGCCAGGTTTGAGTCCCATCGCCTCCAGCCTGGCACGCGCCTTCTCCGCGGCCTCCTTGCTGGCAAAAGGCCCGGCGCGCACGCGCGTCAACTCGCCTTTGCTGGTCTTCACCGGCTCAGTATATGACTTAACCCCCGCTGCAGAAAGCTTGGTGCGCAGCTGCTTTACGTTTTTATTGTCGGAGAATGCATCGAGGGTCACGACCCAGGTCTGGTTATCAAGCGGCGCCTGCGCACGCAATTCCTCGGCTTTGCCTTCCGCCTTGACCGCCTCCTTCGCTACCGCCGGCTCTGCCGTGGCCGTTGAGGTCGCCGCCTTGACCGCAGGCGGCTCGGCATTGACTGGCGCAAGCTCGGCTTTCTTTTCGGGCGCAGTTGCGGCAGGCACCGCGGGCGCAGGCGGCACGACGCGGGAATTGAAGCCGCCTGATTCCTGATTGGGGATCTGCACACTGAGCAGCGGACCGGTCGGGCCAGGCTCCTTGTCCAGAATGAGCGGCAGAATGATGACGACGAAAGTCACCAAAGCGATGGCGCCGACCAGACGGCGCCGGGCTCGCCGTTTCAGCTGCAGGGCTTCTTCGCTTTCCGCCATCTACGCCTTTGAGTTCATTGCCAAATGAGGGGATCAAGGTGGGAAAGGGCGAGTCCCGCGCCTTCTTTGGCCCTCATGCTCCCTTGATTGAGTGGCCGTTTCAGCACTCCTGAAACGGCCACTAACGCTCTCCCCGGGCTGCGATCACATCCGCCACAGTAAGAAAGGATCCGAACACTAGGATTCTATCATTTTCAGCGGCGCCGCTGCACGCAGCCGCATAGGCTTCCGCCGGATTCCCGAACTCGCGCACCGCGTCCACCCCAGCCTGCCGCAGCACCTGCGCCAGTTCGGTCGCCGGCGCGCCGCGCGGTGGCGGCAGGTTGCAGACGAACCACCGGTCTACGTGCTTTACGAGCACGCTCACCACGCCGGCGATGTCCTTGTCGCGCAGCATGCCAAATACTGCCGAGGTGCCGGAGCAAGGCCCCAGATTCGACAGATTTTGCGCAAGCACTGCCGCCGCCTGCGGGTTGTGCCCCACATCGAGCACCAGCGCGGGTCGTCCCGGCAGCAGTTGAAAACGCCCGCGCAAATCCACCTCGGCCAATCCCTGCCGCAGGTCGCGCATGGAAACGGGCAAACGTTCGCGCAGCGTTTCCAATGCCGCCAGCGCCGCGCTCGCATTTTGCAGCTGGATACTGCCGTGTAGCGCGGGGTAGGCCAGGCCGGATTTCCTGCCCGCCGGCCCCCAGAACGACCATAGCTCGCCCTCATCCTGATAGCCGAATTCCTGCCCGATGCGCAGCAACCGCGCGCCGATTGCCTGCGCGTGGGCCCGCACCGACGCCGGAGCCGCCGGGTCGGCGAGCACAGCCGGTTTTCCGGCACGGAAGATGCCTGCCTTTTCATGGCCGATAGCCTCGCGCGTGGCGCCGAGGTAATCCATGTGATCGAGGCCGATGCTGGTGACGATGGCGCAATCGGCGTCAAAGGCATTCACCGCATCCAGGCGCCCACCCATACCGACTTCGAGCACCAGCACGTCGACGGCGCTGCGCAGGAACAGGTCCACTGCGGCAAGGGTTCCGAATTCGAAATAGGTCAGCCGGGTATTGCCGCCTTGTTCGGCCCTGGCCGCCTCCACCCGCGCGAATGCTGAAGCGAGCACCGCATCATCGACCTCCCGCCGCGCGATGCGCACGCGCTCGTTGTAGCGCAACAGGTGCGGTGAAGTGTAGAGGCCCACCCGGTAGCCCGCCGCCGCGAGGATGGCTTCCAGCATGGCGCAGGTCGAGCCTTTGCCGTTGGTTCCGGCAACCGTGATGACCGGCACCGCAGGCGCGAGGCCCATCGCAGCGCGCACGCGACCGACCCGCTCCAGTCCGAGCGCGATGGTCTGCGGATGCTGCTGCTCTATATAGGCGAGCCAGCCGGCCAGATCTTTGGGCGCAGTCACTTACGAATCAAGTATTGACATGATTGGAATTGCGATATTGCGCGGACGAGAAACTGTCCGCGCGGATCGCCGATTGCGCACGGACGAAAAAGCCGTCCGTGCGCAATCGGCGATCTTGCATAAAAACAACCCCAAGCCGTTGTTGTTTCTTCCCATAACCGTGATTTTGGTACCGATGCGCTTTTCATCCGTACCAAGATCACGCTTGGCGCGCGTAGCGCGCAATGCCTGCTACTCGCATGCGACAGCACTTGGGATGTCGAATATGGGGTGCTCAGACGTTCTCTGGCGCGATGCGCATCAACAGCGTAATCAACTGCGCCAGCCGATCACGCATCTGGCGCCGGTCGACGATCATGTCGATAGCGCCCTTTTCCAGCAGGAACTCGGCGCGCTGGAAACCTTCAGGCAGTTTCTCGCGCACAGTCTGCTCGATTACGCGCGGGCCGGCGAAACCGATCAGCGCCCTGGGCTCGGCGATGATCACGTCGCCGAGCATGGCGAAACTCGCCGACACGCCGCCCATGGTGGGATCGGCAAGCACCGAAATGAAAGGCAGCTTGCGCGCCGCGAGCTGGGTCAGCACCGCCGTGGTCTTGGCCATCTGCATCAGCGAAAACAGCCCCTCCTGCATACGTGCGCCGCCAGTGGCGGTGAAGCATACGAACGGCAGGTTCTGCTCTACGCACACCTTCACCCCGCGCACGAAGCGCTCGCCCACCACCGAGCCCATCGATCCGCCCATGAATTCGAATTCGAACACGGCCGCGACCAGCGGGACGTTCTTGATCGCGCCCTGCATCACCACCAATGCGTCGGTTTCGCCGGTCTGCCGCTGCGCGTCGGCGAGGCGGTCGGCATAGCGCTTGCTGTCCTTGAACTTGAGGCTGTCCACCGGCAACACCTCGGCACCGATCTCGAACCGGCCCTCGGGGTCGAGCAGCATGTCGATGCGCGCGCGCGCCGACAGCCGATTGTGATAGCCGCACTTCGGACAGACATTAAGGTTCTTTTCCAGATCGGTCGCGTACAGCACCGCGTCGCAGGACCCGCATTTGATCCACAGCCCCTCGGGCACGGCGCGCTTGCTCGGGCCGAGCGAGCGCTTGATCTTGGGCGGCAGCAGTTTCTGCAACCAATTCATTTTGCATCCAGCGCTGCGCGTATGTCTTTCATGAACCTGCCCGCGTACAGCAGTTGCTCCCCCGCCGGGGCGGCTTCCATCTGCTGAATGATGGCGCTGCCGATGACCACCGCATCGGCAAACTTCGCCACGGCCTTGGCCGTGGCGGCGTCGCGGATGCCGAACCCCACGCCCACCGGCAGCTTGGTCTCGCGCCGAATCCGGGGAATCATCTCGGCCACCTCGCTCAGATCGAGGTGCCCGGCCCCGGTGACGCCTTTGAGCGAAACGTAATACAGGTAGCCGCTGGCGAGCTTGGCCACCTGCGCGATGCGCGCATCGCCGGAGGTAGGCGCAAGCAAAAAGATCAGGTCCATGCCGTGGCTGCGCACAAGAGCGGCGAAGGACTCGCACTCCTCCGGCGGGTAGTCGACCACCAGAACGCCGTCCACGCCGGCTTGCTGCGCCTCCTCGACAAAGCGCGCGGCACCCATCGCCTCGATCGGATTGGCGTAGCCCATCAGCACCACCGGCGTGGTCTGATTCGTCGTGCGAAACTCGCGCACGAACGCGAGCACCCGGCCCAAACCGACGCCGTGCCGCAGCGCACGATCGCTGGCGCGCTGAATCACCGGGCCGTCGGCCATGGGGTCGGAGAACGGCACGCCGAGTTCGATCACGTCCGCACTCGCCTCGACCAGCGCATGCATCAGCGGCACCGTCATGCCGGGTTCGGGATCGCCCGCGGTGACGAAGGGAATCAGCGCCGTGCGACGGCTCTTGGCAAGTTGCTCGAATGTGGTCTGAATGCGGGACATTAGGATTTCATCGTACGGAAAAAAGATTTACCGCAAAGGAGGATGCTGATTGTGCGCCAAGATTCAAATTGGCGCGCGCATTCTAGACTGCCCCTGCCTTATCGAACAGATCTGGTGTAAAAGGCTTTCCCTCGTGTTCCCCGCGTCCTTTGCGGCTCCCGCTTTCTTCGCCGCTGCGCGCCTCTGCCACACGCTTCTCGACGATTCCAAAATAGTCCGGATTGAGCTCGAAGCCGACGAAATGCCGTCCGTGCCGGATCGCAGCCGCCGCCGAAGTTCCGCTGCCCATGAAGGGGTCGAGCACGGTGCCGCCAGCAGGGCAACTCGCCAGCACCATGCGCTCGACAATTTCCAGCGGCTTTTGCGTCGGATGCTCCTCGCGCTCGGCGTGCTGGCGATGCAGACGCGACACGCTCCACACGTCCTTGGGATTGTAGCCTTGTTCCAGCCATTTCTTGCCGACAAAAATGGAGCGCGAGCGCGCCTTCTTGGTTTCGGCGTCATAAGGAATTCGCACCGCATCGACGTCGAAGTGGTAGTCGCGCGATTTGACAAAAAAACCGATGTTGTCGTGCACCGAGGAGAATTTGCGCGTGCTGCCGCCCATGCTCGGGACCCTGCGGTCCCAGATGATCTCGTTCACCATGGCAAGCCGGGTCTTGAGATAGCTGAATACTTCCGGGCTGTGCTGCCAGGTGAGAAATACGTACAGGCTGCCGTTCGCCTTCAGCTTGGGCACGACCGCGTTAATCCAGCGCCGGCTCCAGGCGACGTATTCGTGCGCGTCGAGACGATCGGAATCGTTGCCGTAATCCTTGCCCAGGCCATAGGGCGGATCGGCGATCACCAGATCCACGGACGCGTCGGCGAGGCGGTCAATACCCGTCAGGGCGTCCTCGTTGTAGAGCAGCGCGCTCATGCTCATCTGAATTTTGGTCAGAACTGGATGCCGGATTTCTCGGCAACCGTGTGCATGTCCTTGTCGCCGCGGCCGGACAAGTTCACGAGGAGAATCTTGTCTTTACGCATGCCCGGCGCGATTTTCGCCGCATGCGCCAGCGCGTGGCTGGATTCAAGCGCCGGAATGATGCCCTCGTAGTGGCACAAGTCGTGAAAGGCCTTGAGCGCTTCGTCGTCGGTGATAGTGGTGTATTCGGCGCGGCCCGAGTCCTTCAGCCAGGCATGCTCCGGCCCCACGCCCGGGTAGTCCAGGCCGGCAGAAATCGAATGGGTCTCGATAATCTGACCGTGCTCGTCCTGCAATAAATAGGTCCGGTTGCCATGCAGGACCCCGGGCCGGCCGGCGGTCAGGGAGGCGGCGTGTTTGCCGCTTGCGAGGCCGAGGCCCGCCGCCTCCACACCGATCAAACGCACGCCATCGACCGGGATATAGGGATAGAAGATGCCCATCGCATTGGAGCCGCCGCCGACGCAGGCGATGACCGCATCGGGTTGGCGCCCCGCGAGCTCCGGCATTTGCTGCAGGCATTCCTCGCCGATCACCGACTGAAAATCGCGCACCATCATCGGGTAAGGGTGCGGTCCGGCGACGGTGCCGATGATGTAATAGGTGTTGTGGATATTGGTGACCCAGTCGCGCATGGCTTCGTTCAGCGCGTCTTTCAGCGTCTTCGAACCCGATTCCACTGGAACCACGCTGGCGCCGAGGATCTTCATGCGATGTACGTTCGCCGCCTGGCGCCTGATGTCCTCCGATCCCATATACACCACGCATTCCAGGCCGTAACGGGCTGCGACCGTAGCCGAAGCCACGCCATGCATGCCGGCGCCCGTTTCGGCGATGATGCGCGCCTTGCCCATGCGCCGCGCGAGCATGGCCTGCCCGAGCGTATTGTTGATTTTGTGGGCGCCGGTGTGGTTGAGGTCTTCGCGCTTGAGGTAGATCTGCGCCCCGCCAAGCACCCCCGACCAGCGCTTGCAATGATAGACCGGGCTCGGACGACCGACGTAGTGCTTGAGGTCATAGCGGAACTCGGCGACGAATTCCGGATCGCTGCGGTATTTTTCGTAGGCGAGTCGGAGTTCGTCCAGCGCCTGAATCAGGGTCTCGGCGACGAATATGCCGCCGTAGGGACCGAAATGCCCGTGGCTGTCCGGCAGATCATGCATTTTCATTCTTGACTCCCGTTACGAAGGCCGCAATTTTCGCGGCGTCCTTGACGCCTTTGGCCGCTTCCACGCCGCTGGACACGTCCACCGCCCAAGGCCTGACCTGGCGCACTGCCGCGCCCACGTTGTCCGGCGTAAGTCCGCCCGAGAGTATGACGGGCCTGGCGAGGTCGCGCGGGATCAGTTTCCAGTCGAAAGACTCGCCGCTGCCGCCGTAGAGCTGGTCATGGTAGGCGTCCAACAGCCATCCCTGCGCCGCGTGATGGGGCGACAGATATTGTACCAAATCGGTATCCGCCCTGACCCGCGCGGCCTTGATGTAAGGCAAGTCGAAACTGGCGCAGAAATCGGGCGCTTCATCGCCGTGAAATTGGAGCAGGTTGATCGGGCAGCCACGCAGCACCGACTCGACCTGATCCGGCGTCGGATCGACAAACAAGCCTACTACGGTTACGAAGGGGGGAATCGCGGCGACAATCGCGCGTGCCTGCTCCAGGCCGACGTTGCGCGGGCTGGGCGCATAGAACACCACGCCGATGGCGTCGGCGCCCAAATCCACCGCGGTACGCGCATCGTCTACCCGCGTAATGCCGCAAATCTTGATTCGCGTCCTCAATCCAACACCTGCTCCGGAAAAGCAATTCGACTGGATTCAAACGCGGGCAGTTTCCACCCCGGCGCGTATTCCACCCCCGCAAAATACAACCCATCAGGGGAGAATGTCGGTGCTGCCCGGCAACGATCGCGGCCCGCCAGCACCTCAATCAACCAGTCCGGAGGATACCTTCCCTTGCCCACGTATACAAGGCAGCCGACGATATTGCGCACCATGTGATGGAGGAAGCCGTTGGCGGTAAACTCGAAACTGAGAAGAGCACCACGCCGCTCTATGGCCCAACCCCGCAACGTGCGCACCGGGCTTTTCGCCTGGCACTCGCTCGAGCGAAACGCGCTGAAGTCGTGTTCGCCTGCAAGATGGGTCAGCGCCGCACGCATCGCATCCGCATCCAGCGGCTGATGGAACCAGCCCACCCGGCCGTGGTGCAGCGCCGGCCGCACCGGATGATTGTAGAGGACGTAGCGATAGGTACGCGATACGGCCGAATAGCGTGCATGAAAATCGTCGGCCACCGGCACGGCCCATTGCACCGCGACGGCTTGCGCCAGCAGCGCGTTGACGCCGCGCATCCATGCCGATTCCGGGCGCACAGCGGCGGTCTCGAAATGCGCCACTTGTGCCAGGGCATGCACGCCGGCATCGGTGCGGCCGGCCGCAGCAAGGCGCACCCGCTCGCCGGCAATCGACGCAAGCGCGCGTTCCAGGTGATCCTGGACGGTTTCGCCGGAAGGCTGCGACTGCCAGCCGTGGAAATGGCTGCCGTCGTACTCTATGCCGATTGCGATTTTCATTTTTTCAAAAAACAAAACCCCGGGGCTAGCCCGGGGTCGATTCAATCTTCCGCAGTATCAGCCCAGGGCCGCTAGCATGGCCTGCGCTTGCTGCTGCTGGGCCGTGTCACCTTCCTTCAACACTTCGTCGAGCAGTTCGCGCGCCCCCTCCATGTCGCCCATTTCCTGGTAGGCTTTGGCCAGGTCGAGCTTGGTCGCCACCTCCTGCCAGTGCGCGTCCGGCGATAGTGCTGCCTCGCCCGGCGCGCCCAGATCCAGGCTGATCGAGGACAGGTCCAGTGGCGCCGATGGCGTTTCGTCCTTCTGCTCCGGCAGATCCAGATTAAAATCGAAATCGATGCCGCCGGCAACCGGGGCCTCGGCGACCTTCGGGGTGGGGACCTCCGGGGCCTCGGGGACGGGAACCTCCGGGGCTTCGGGTAGGGGAATCTCCGGGAACTCAGGGGTGGGAGCCTCCGGGGCTTTGGGGGCGGGAACCTCCAAGGACTCGGGTGAGGGAACCCCCGGCGCGGCGACCTCAGGCTCGGTGGAAGCCGGCAACGGTACAGACTCCGCCGCAGCGCCAGGCAGTTCAAAATCGAAATCTATGGACGAAACCGCGTCAGCGGGAGTCTCGGCTGCGCTCCCCTCCAGGCTGAGCGCGCTGCCAGCGGCGACGCCGGACTGCTGTTCCGCTTGAACCGGCCCGGTCTTTTCCCCCTCGCCGCCGCCCAAGTCCAGATCAAAACCGAGATCGGCAACTACATCGCTTGCCGGCACGGTGCGAAGTTCCGTTGCAACCTCGGGCTGGGGTGCATCAACCCGCTCAGGCTCGCTCAGGCCAAGATCAAAATCCAAACCCGGCGAAGCTTCCGGCTCGATGCCGCGTTCCGCTGCAACCTCGGGCTGGGACGCATCGGCCTGTGCAGGCTCACTCAGGCCAAGATCGAAATCCAACCCCGGCGAAGCTTCCCGCTCTCCGCCCATGTCCAACATAATATCCGCAGTGGGTTCCGCACCGGAAACAAGCTGTGTGTCGGTGACAACTTGGGCCTCGCCCTCGGCAGCTTTGCCGACATAGAGCGGATTTCCCGGGTCAAGCTGAGCGCCGAGCGCGACAGCTTTTTCCCACTCGACCCCCGCGCCGCCCGTGGCCGCCTGGATCTCAGCCGCCACCACCTCGAATGCCTTGGCATCCTTGCGGTTAGCGTAGATTTCCAGCAATTTGGCGCGAATCGGCTGACGCGACGGATCCTTGGCCAACGCCTCCTTAAGGATCTCCTCCGCCTGCGTATCGCGGCCGTAAGCCATGTAGACATCGGCTTCGGCGATGGGATCGACCTCCCCGGTGTCTATCGCCGCTGCAGTACCGCCCTGGCTGAAATCGCCCTGAATCTCGCTCGGACCGGTATCGACCTTGGCGCCGCTGAAGGCGCCAAACACGGAGTCGGTCGCCAAGTCCGGCGCACTCATTACGCTGCTTTCCAGTTTCTGCAGGGATTTCTTGCGCCGCCACGCGTAATAGCCATAACCTGCGAACAGGAGCAGCAGGAAACCGCCGCCGCCGTAGAGAGCCAGCTCGTTATCGAGAATTTCGTCGACCAAACTCAGTTCCGGCGCAGGCGGCGCAGGCGCCACAATCTTGGGCGGGATTTTTGGCGCAGCGGCTTTGGGCGCTGCCTTTGCAGCGTCTTCGGCTTTCGCCGGCTCTGCTGCTTTGGCCGGTTCCGGCGCCTTCACCTCATCCGCCGCTTTGGCCGGCTCGGGTGCCTTGGCGGGCTCGACTGCTTTGGCCGCGCCAGCTTTAGCTGCTTGCTGCTGCAACTGCGCCCCTGGCTGGCTCTTAAGCTCGAGCAGCTTCTGCATGTCCTGCACGTTCTTCTCGAGCATCGCGATGCGCTCGTTCGCTTCCTTGATCTCTTTCTCTTTCGCGAACAAGTCTTCCTGCAGACCTTGGGCGCTGCGCCTGGCACCAGGCTTGCCTGCTTCCTCCGACTGGGAAAGCTTGAGCTGGTCCTTGGCATCCCTGGCCGCCACCGGCTTGTCTTCTACCCTAGCCGTAATCTTTCCGCTCGCACTTTGGCGGCGTTGGTCCGCCCGCTCAGGTGCGGCAGCCACTGCAGCGCTCAACTTGCGCCGGTATTCGTTGAAGTCGGCAGCGTGCGCCAATACCGTGCGCGTAGCCTCATCCTGATCGACTGAAGCCGCCGCGTCCATGTCGGGAATATTGAGGATTTTTCCGGCACGTAAGCGGTTGATGTTGTTACCATCGAATTCATCCGCATTGCTGCGATACAACGCTATCAGCATTTGCTGCAAGCTGATACTGTCCGGCCTGTTGGCGTTCGCAATCTTGGTCAGGGTGTCGCCCTGCTTGACCTGATAACTTGTGACCGCCTTGGGTGCTGCCGCTTTTGGCGCTGCCGCCCTGGGTGCTACCGGCCTGGGTGCTGCCGGCCTGGGTGCTGCCGCCCTGGGTGCTGCCGCCCTGGGCGCTACCGCCTTCGGTGCCACCGCCCTCGGTGCCACCGCTTCGGGTACGGGGACAGCGAGCGGCTGACCTCTGTCCGGTGCGCGAGCGTCCGGCAGGGGTTGCTTGGGCATCTCCACGGACTTGATCACGGGGGCTCCCGTCACCGGCGCAGCCATCGCCGGCTGCGGCACCTTGTATTCGGGAGGATCGAGCAGGAAGGTATACTCGCGCACCAAGCGACCCGTGGTCCAATCGAGCTCGACCATCAGGTCAAGGAACGGCTCGTTAATTGGCTGCCCCGAACTGAGGACTACGACATAACGATCCTCGCCGCGCTGTTCGATGCTGAATTTGACCGACAGCAGCGCACCGCTGTACTCGACGTTGGCTTTCCGAAACACCTCTGCAGGTGGCAGGCGTACGCTAAGGCTATCTGCCTCGCCTTTTTGCAGAGCGAGCAGTTCGATCTCGGCCTTCAAGGGTTGTCCCAAGGCGGAAAAAACAGTCAGCTTACCGAGCCCCGCGGCTGTTGCCAGTGAAGGCAGCAACAGTAACGCCAAAGCCAACGTGCTTGTTCTTATGACGGATTTACCCACCTTCCACCCCTGCAGACGTTTGTGGATTAACTAAATTAACATCATAGCCTTAGCCTTGCAAGCTAATCTTTCTTGTCATGAAAGTGCCTCAAGCAGGATATTTTTCAACCAAAAAACCCGCACCCAGCTAGGCTTTTACCCCAGTGTCGGCGTTCGCGGTTGACGTTTTCGGTTTCGCGGCAACCGCGCCCCCGGCAAGCAGAACGCGCAGCATGCGCCGCAAAGGCTCGGCCGCGCCCCACAGCAACTGGTCGCCGACCGTAAACGCGGACAGGTACTGTCCGCCCATGTTGAGCTTGCGTAGGCGCCCTACCGGCACGCTCAGACTGCCGGTCACAGCAGCGGGCGTAAGCTCGCGCATACTCGCCGCGCGCGTGTTCGGGATCACTTTCACCCAATCGTTGGCCGAGGCAAGAATGGCTTCGATCTCTGCGAGCGGCAGGTCACGCGTAAGCTTGATCGTGAGCGCCTGACTGTGGCAGCGCATGGCGCCGATGCGCACGCAAAGACCGTCGATCGGAATCGGCCGGTTCTCGCGGCCGAGTATTTTGTTGCCTTCGGCCTGGCCCTTCCATTCCTCGCGGCTCTGACCGTTGTCCATTTCCTTGTCGATCCAGGGAATAAGGCTGCCGGCGAGCGCAACGCCGAAATGCTCCTTGGGCAACGCATCGCCGCGCAGCATATCGGCCACCCTGCGGTCGATCTCCAGAATGGCGGACGCAGGATCCGCAAGCAGCCCTCCGGCCGCAGCGTGCGCCGCGCCCATCTGCGCGAGCAGCTCGCGCATGTTCTGCGCCCCCGCGCCAGAGGCGGCCTGGTAGGTCATCGCCGTCATCCACTCGATCAGCCCTTCCTTGAACAGGCCGTGCAAGGCCATCAGCATCAGGCTGACGGTGCAGTTGCCGCCGATGTAGTTCTTCACGCCGCGCGCCAGCGCATCCTCGATCACCTGCATGTTCACCGGATCGAGAATGATGACTGCGTCGTTTTTCATGCGCAGCGCGGAGGCCGCATCGATCCAGTAGCCGTCCCAGCCGGCGGCGCGCAATTTCGGATAGATCTCGTTGGTGTAATCGCCGCCCTGGCAAGTGACGATCGCATCCATGCGCTTCAGATCGGCGAGGGATTTGGCATCCGTCAGCGGCTCCTTGCTCTCCTCGGGCCCCTTGCCGCCGACATTGGAGGTGGTGAAAAACACCGGGTCGATAAGGGTGAAATCGTTTTCCGCGCGCATGCGATCCATCAATACCGAACCCACCATACCGCGCCAGCCGACAAAGCCAATTTTTCTCATGACAATATTCCTGATATGAACGTTTGAATTGTAGCCCCTGGGGAAGAAAGAGGTAAGATCAAGCGGGCAGAGGACCGGAGCATGAACTGTCGCTTGCCGGACTCCGTCTTCCCGAATTACAGCGCTGCCACCAGCGCATCGCCCATTTGCGCGGTGCCGACCTTTTCCATACCCGGCTGATGAATATCCGCCGTTCGCAGCCCGCGCGTCAATACCTTGGTCACGGCTGCCTCGATGCGGTCCGCTGCCTTATCCTGGTTGAAACTATGGCGCAGCATCATCGCCGCCGATAGTATGGTCGCCAAGGGATTTGCCATATCCTTGCCGGCGATATCGGGCGCCGAGCCGTGGATGGGCTCGTACAGGCCCTTGTTGTTCGCATCGAGCGAGGCCGAGGGCAGCATGCCGATCGAGCCGGTGAGCATGGACGCCTCGTCCGAGAGAATATCGCCGAACAGGTTGCCGGTGACGATGACGTCGAATTGCTTGGGATCGCGCAAGAGCTGCATCGCCGCGTTATCGACGTACATGTGCGATAGCTCCACATCCGGATATTCCCGCCCCACCTCGATCACGACCTCGCGCCACAACTGCGAGGTCTCGAGTACATTGCACTTGTCCACCGAACACAGTCTTTTCGCACGCTTCATCGCCGCGCGAAAGCCCGCATGGGCGATGCGCCGGATTTCGGATTCGCTGTAGCGCATCGTGTCGAAACCCTCGCGCTCGCCGTTCGCAAGAACGCGCATGCCGCGCGGCTGCCCGAAATAGATGTCGCCCGTCAGCTCGCGCAGGATCAGGATATCCATCCCCGACACCACCTCGGGACGCAGAGTCGATGCATTCACCAACTGCGGAAACACCTTGGCCGGACGCAGATTGGCGAACAGGCCCAGTTCCTTGCGCAAGCCCAGAATGGCCTGCTCCGGACGCTTCGCGCGCGGCAGTTGGTCATACTGCCAACCGCCCACGGCGCCGAACAAGATGGCGTCCGCTTCACGCGCCAGCTTCAGCGTGGCCGCGGGCAGAGGCTCACCTGCCGTGTCGTAGGCGGCGCCGCCCACCGGCGCGTGTTCGATTTCGACCTTGAGGCCGTCTTTGGCCAGCGCGCCCAGGACTTTTACCGCCTGCGCGACGATTTCAGGGCCGATGCCGTCACCCGGGAGTACCGCTATTCTCATTTTTCTACTCGGAAAGACATCTAAAGTCAGCCGAACAGCCAGGGCTGTTCGATGCGGCGGCGCGCCTCGAACGCGCGGATCTTGTCGGCATGGCGCAGCGACAGCCCTATATCGTCAAGCCCGTTCAACAGGCAGTGCTTCCTGTGCGCATCGACGTCGAACGCGATCTGCGTGGCGCCGTCCGGCGTGATCACCATCTGCCGTTCCAGGTCGATGGTCAGCTTGTAGCCGGGGAAGGCGTTCACCTCGTTGAACAGATGGTCGACACGCATTTCGGTAAGCACGATCGGCAGCAAACCGTTCTTGAAGCAGTTGTTGTAAAAAATATCGGCGAACGAAGGCGCAACGACCGCGCGGAAGCCGTAATCGACCAGAGCCCAGGGCGCGTGCTCGCGACTGGAGCCGCAGCCGAAATTCTTGCGCGCGAGCAGTATGCTTGCGCCCTTGTAGCGCGGCTGGTTCAGCACGAAATCCGGATTGAGCGCCCGCTTCGCGTTATCCATGCCCGGCTCGCCCGCGTCCTGGTAGCGCCATGCGTCGAACAGATTGGGGCCGAAGCCCGAGCGTTTGATCGACTTCAGGAACTGCTTGGGGATGATCGCGTCGGTGTCTACATTGGCACGGTCCAGCGGTGCCACGATTCCGTTCAGTACGGTGAATTTTTCCATGCGCTATTTCTTCGACGCGCGCTCGATCGCTTCGCCACCCTGCTTCAGATCTTTGCCCACGCCCTGCATGGTGTTGCAGCCGCTCAATACGAGCGCTGCAACCAGCGACAGCAGAACAATATTGGCCCTATGCATAAGCCTCTCCCCTATTTCCAATTACGCACGTCGACAAAATGCCCGGCAATCGCGGCGCCCGCCGCCATTGCCGGACTGACCAGATGAGTGCGCCCGCCGGCGCCCTGCCGGCCCTCGAAATTGCGATTCGAGGTCGAGGCGCAGCGCTCGCCCGGTTCGAGTCGATCGGCGTTCATCGCGAGACACATGGAGCAGCCCGGCTCGCGCCACTGGAAACCCGACTCCCTGAACACGCGGTCCAGTCCCTCCTGTTCGGCCTGGGCTTTCACCAGGCCCGATCCCGGCACCACCAGCGCAAGGCAGATATTGGAGGCGACACGCTTGCCGCGCACCAGCGCCGCAGCAGCGCGCAGGTCCTCGATGCGTGAGTTGGTGCAGGAACCGATGAACACCTTGTCCAGGCGTATGTCCTCGATGCGCGTGTTCGGTTTCAGTCCCATGTAAATCAGCGCGCGTTCCATGCCCTCGCGCCGGGTCGGATCTTTTTCCTTGTCCGGATCGGGTACCCGCCCATCCACCGACACCACCATTTCCGGCGAAGTGCCCCAGGTGACCTGCGGCGTGATGTCGCGCGCGTCCAGGCGCACCACGAGATCGAACTGCGCGCCTTCGTCGGATGCGAGCGTGCGCCAGTACGCCACGGCGCGATTCCAGTTCTCGCCGGTCGGTGCGAACGGCCGCCCCTTGAGATAAGCGATGGTGACATCGTCCACCGCCACCATGCCGGCGCGGGCGCCGGCCTCGATGGCCATGTTGCACAGAGTCATGCGGCCTTCCATGCTCAGGGCGCGAATGCAGCTGCCGGCGAACTCGACGGCGCAGCCTGTCCCGCCCGCAGTGCCGATGCTGCCGATGATGGCAAGCGCGACATCCTTGGCGGTGACGCCGCGCGCGAGCGGGCCTTCCACCGTGACCAGCATGTTCTGCATCTTACTTTGCACCAGACACTGGGTCGCCAGCACATGCTCCACTTCCGAAGTGCCGATGCCATGGGCAAGGCAGGCAAAGGCGCCGTGGGTGCTGGTATGCGAATCGCCGCACACCACCGTCATGCCGGGCAGCGTCGCGCCCTGTTCCGGCCCGATCACGTGCACTATCCCCTGACGCCGGTCGAGGAAAGGGAAATACGCCTTGGCGCCGTATTCGCGCATATTCGCGTCCAGGGTTTCGACCTGCAACCGCGATATCGGGTCCTTGATGCCCTCGTTCCAGTCGGTGGTGGGCGTGTTGTGATCGGCGGTGGCCACGATGGAATCGATGCGCCAGGGCTTGCGACTGGCAAGCCGCAGGCCTTCGAATGCCTGCGGGCTGGTGACTTCGTGCACCAGATGGCGATCGATGTAGAGCAGCGCGGTGCCGTCGTCCTCGGCGTGGACTACGTGGCTCGCCCAAAGCTTGTCGTACAGGGTCTGCGGCATGGCCTGAAATCGTGTTGAATCAGTCGAAATTATGCCACAGAAAACAGGGATTTGGAGCGAGCAATCAAGCCGAAAAGCAGCGCGTAGCGGCGCATGACGGCAGACGCGAATTTCAGCTCAGATATGCGCAGAGCGCACTTTCCAGTGCAGCAGCACGTAACCAGCCAGGGCGGCAAACGCCGCTGCGCTGAACGTCCATGCCGGGCCTATGCTGTCCCAGCCAAGGCCAGAGAGCGCACTGCCCAACACGCCGCCTGCGCCGAAAGACACCGACAGATAAATTGCCTGCCCACGCACTTGATGCGCGCCCCGAAACCAGCGGTGTATCGCCGTGACCGCAGCAGCGTGGTAAGCGCCGAAGCTCAGTCCATGCAACACCTGCGCCGCGAACAGGACCGGCGCGCAATCCACGCCCCAGCCGATCATCAGGAAGCGCGCCACCGCGGCGGCGAAACATACGAGCAGGATGGCCGAGAGCGAATAGCGCCGCATCAGCGCCGGCATCAGCAGAAACACGATAATTTCAGCGATCACGCCTATGCTCCACATCCAGCCCACCGCCGCCTTGCTGTAGCCGTGGTCCACGAGGTAGAGCGAGAAGAATGCATACAACGGTCCATGCGCCAGGCTCATCAGGAAGCACGCGCCGAGCAGCGCCGCCACCTCCGGGCGCCGCAAGATGTTCCATACCGGCCCGTGCTCTGCCTGGCCGCTGGCGGCAGGCGCGTCCGGGACGGCGAGCGCACAGGCCCAGCCGAGCGCATAGGTCGCGAGCACCATCCACAACAGGCTCGCCACCGGCAGCACATCGAGCGCATAACCGACCGCCGTCACGGTGAGGATGAAGCCCACCGAGCCCCACAGGCGGATGGATCCATAGCTGCTTACCGCGCGGCGCAGGTGCGACAGCGTCAGCGACTCGGTGAGCGGCATCGAGGCGCTGGTGAAAAAACCGGTGGCAAGCAGCAGGGCGAACAGCCCCCAGAACGAGCGCACGAAGAAAAATCCGGCGAAGCATGCGCCCCCTAGCGCCAGTGTGATGCCGATGATGCGCGCGCGCTGCTGCGTGCGGTCGGCGACCCAGCCCCAAAAATTCGGCCCGATCACCCGCGTCAAGGAGCCGAGCGAGAGCAGCACGCCGATCTGCGCCGCAGTCAACCCTAGCGAAGCCAGATAAAGGCTGAAATACGGTGCGACGGCGCCGACGTAGGCGAAGTAAGCGAAATAGAAGGCGGAAAGGCGCCAGTACGGAACGGGCATAGTCGACGGCTATGGATAAGGGGAAGCGGGTGAAGCGGCGCGCAGCCGCAGGATATCGCACTTCCCCGGACCATACACAGATCGCCTGCCCGCTTGCCATCAGAAGGCTGGCACTAGACCGTTTGACCTGGGCGGATGCGCGCCCTCATCCATTTGGACGATGCTTTTCCTCGCCCCAGGCGGCTACTATTGCCGCACCGGTCCCGCACAGGCGGCCGACCACACAATATTGGACAGGAGAGCAAAGATGAGGGAAACCTTGGCAATTTTGTTGGCGACCGCATTTTTCGCGGGCGGCGCACTCGCCCAGGCGCCTGCGGCCGGCGAACCGGGCTCCGGCGGTGCCGGCGGTGCAGGCGGTGCCGCCGGCGCTTCCGCTGCGGCCACCGGCGGGGTTACGGCCGGCATGGTTGCCGCTGCCGTGGCGGTTGCCGCAGTTGCGGCGGCTGCAGCCGCGTCCGGCGATGACAACCAGACGACCACCACCGTCACCACGCAGTAAAAACATCGGTGCCGAACGATCTCTGGCCAGGTCGTACAGGTTCGTGATCGTGCAGCGCTGGAGTTGTATTGAATCCGTAGCAACCGGCCCAGGAGCGAGCGCCGGGATTTCTCCGCCGTAGCGGGTCGGCGCGGGTCCGAAACGGCCGGGTACTCCTCCCCTGGCCTGATTAGAACCCGCACTTCGGATCGGGCGGCACATCCCCGGATGCGCCGCGATTGGCTCGCTTCTGCTCTTCGGGCCCCTGCTCTGCAGGGGCCTCTTTTTTTGCCCGCGCGCCGCGCAGTCGCGGTTAGTGTCCTGTTCCGCAAATTCGCTTGATAGTTCGCGGCGTGTTTGGCTGCCATGCCGCGTTGCTCGGCCTCGCCGTAGTCCGAGCTACTGCCTCGGCCTCGCGCCTTGCCTGGCAACCAAACACGCGCGCTCCTTTATCGTCGGAATTTACGGAACAGGACACTAGGCTTCTTCCGCATCGGGATCGTCTACAGACTTCGCCGCGTACTTCGCCGCGATCCTGGAATCCGATACGCGCGCCGCGATTTTCGGCGTCGACGTGCTAACGTCGGCGTTTTGCGCGCGCTGCCTGAGCGCGTGGTCGGCGAGCACCAGCGCCAGCATCGCTTCCGCAATGGGCGTGGCGCGAATGCCGACGCAGGGATCGTGGCGGCCGTGGGTCTCCACGGTTACCGCCTCCCCGTTCTTGTTGATCGATCGGCGCGCGAGCCGAATGCTGGACGTCGGTTTGATCGCCAGGTTCACCAGCAGGTCCTGCCCAGTGGATATGCCGCCGAGGACGCCACCGGCGTTGTTGGACAGGAACCCGTCGGGCGTAAGTTCGTCCGAATGCTCGCTGCCTTTTTGTTCGACCGAGGCGAAGCCCGCGCCGATTTCCACCCCCTTCACCGCGTTGATGCCCATCATGGCGTAGGCGATGTCGGCGTCGAGCCGGTCGTACACCGGCTCGCCCCAGCCCACCGGCACGCCTGCGGCGATGACGGTGATTTTCGCGCCGCAGGAATCGCCCGATTTGCGCAGCGCGTCCATGTAGTCTTCCAGCGCCGGCACCGCGCCCATGTCCGGCACGAAAAACGGATTCTTATCGACCGCGCTCCAGTCCTCGAGCGCGATCTTGTTCGGCCCGAGCTGCGACAGATAGCCGCGCACAGTGATGCCGTACTTCTGTCTGAGCCACTTCTTCGCAATCGCGCCCGCCGCGACCCGCACCAGCGTCTCGCGCGCCGAGGCCCGTCCGCCGCCGCGATAATCGCGTATGCCGTATTTCTGCCAATAGGTGTAGTCGGCATGCCCCGGGCGGAAACTCTCCGCGATATTGCCGTAATCCTTGCTCTTCTGATCTTCGTTGCGCACCAGCAAACCGATGGCAGTGCCGGTGGTCCGGCCCTCGAATACGCCGGAGAGAATTTCCACGCGGTCTGCCTCGCGCCGCTGCGTCACATGGCGCGAAGTGCCGGGTTTCCTGCGATCGAGTTCCTGCTGGATATCGGCTTCGGCGAGATCCAGTCCGGGCGGACAACCGTCCACCACGCAGCCGTAGGCAGGGCCGTGCGACTCGCCAAACGATGTGACGCAGAACAGTTTTCCCAGAGTGTTGCCGGACATCGTTTTAGCTCGCTACGCGCGCGGAATTGCTGCGCCGAGTTTAGCACAATGCTTATCCCGGCCAGTCGGCGAGCCCGCCCGCGCCTGGGCAAACGCCGGCACCGGTCGCAAGAAATCTTCTACGCGAAATTCTCAGAACGGCACGACTATGCGGGCGAGTCCTTGATATAACCCTTGAGCATGCGGTTCTCGAACGCCTGCTCTTCCAGCACCGCCCTGGCCACATCGTGAAACGAGAGCACGCCGATCAGCTTGTCGCCTTCCATCACCGGCATGTAGCGGATGTGGTGCTCCAGCATCACGCTGCGCAACTCATCCACTTCGACGCCCGGAGCGATGATCCTCGGATTTTTCACCATGACGGCGTCCACGCGCAAGCCCTGGATCGAGCCTTTGCTCTTGTGCAGGGCCTGCAACACTTCGCGGAAGGTGAGCATGCCCACCAGCCTCCCCTGACTGACTACCACCAGCGAGCCGATGTCTTTCTCCGACATGATACTGACCGCATCGCTCACCATCCCGTCCGGGGTGATGGTGATCAGCAGGTTACCTTTTATTCTGAGTATTTCCCGCAGTTGCATTGTTCTCTCCTCCTCTAAGAGCGAGCTATAGTGTAGACCATGCCGCAGGCGCCTGCCAACCGGACAGAAACAGAGCTGGCCCGCGCTGCGCACACTCGCGTTTGCACGCGCCTGGCCCGGTCCCGCTAATTCGTCGGCCGGTTCACCAGCGCGATACCCGCACCGACCAGCAGCGCCGCAGCGAGAAAAGCAGCGCTGAGCGGCTCGGACAGCAGAACCACACCGAAGGCGACGCCGAACAGGGGCGTGAGAAACGAAAATACTGCCAGCCTCCCGGCAAGATAGCGCGTCAGCAGCCAGAACCAGGCGAGATAGCTGGCGAAGGCGACGATTACGCTTTGATAGGCGAGGCTCGCCACCACCCTGGGCGTGAGCGCGATGATTCCGGGTTCGCCGGCGAGCAGCGATGCGAGCGGCAGGACCAGCGCCGAAATGCCGAGCTGGTAGAACAGCGTCTTGGTCGCGCTGGCCGAGGTGAGTCTGGTCGAGCGGATCACCACCGTGGTCGCCGCCCAAAGCGCCGCGGCGATCACGCCGAACGCGTCGCCGATCAAGGTAGAGCCCTTGGCCGTGCTGAAACCGTCGGCGAAAGCAAGCGCCACGCCGAGGAACGCCAGCACCACGCCGGCCCACTGCCCCGCGTTCAGGCGCTCGCCCGGGACGAACCACTGCAGTCCGAGCGCGGTGAGGCAGGGCGCGAGGTAAATGAACACCACCATGCGCGAAGCCGCGGTGTAGGCAAGGCCGGCGTAAATGAATACGAACTCAGCGGCGAACAGCGCCCCGGCCGCCATGCCGCCTTTGAGCGTGCCATCGCGCCGGAACAGCGGGATGCGGCGCAGCTGCGCCCAGACGAGCAGCAGCGCGGTGGCGATGATCGAGCGCAGCCCAGCCTGCATGATCGGCGAAATGCCAGCGGCGGCGACTTTGATCGTGATCTGGTTGAAGCCCCAGCACATGCACAGCACGATCATCATCGACACCGCCAGCGCGTCTGCGGGTTTGCGCTCGGACGACACTATTGGCAATCCCCAATAATCGTCATTCCGAGGGTAAAGCCCGAGGAATCTGCTTCTCGACCGTCGCAACAGCAGATTCCGCGCGCTGCTCGGAATGACAAGAAATCCAATTTCGCAGAGAAGCTCCGCGCTATTTCATCAGGCCGAGCTGCTCTGCGATCGGCTGCGCGGGGTAGTGGAACGGGATCGGCCCGTCGGGCTCGGCGTGCACGAATTGGCGCACCACCGGATTGTCGGATGCGAGCATCTCCTCCGGCGTACCTTCGCCGACGACCACGCCGTCGGCGATCACGTACAGGTAGTCGACCAGCTTGAGCGATTCGCTCACGTCGTAGGTGACGATGATCGAAGTGGTGCCGAGCGCGTCGTTCAGGCGACGGATCAGGTCAGCGATGACGTTGAGCGAAATCGGGTCCAGGCCGGCGAACGGCTCGTCGTACATCGCCAGCATCGGGTCATGCACGATGGCGCGGGCAAGCGCCACGCGGCGCGCCATGCCGCCGGAGAGCTCGCTCGGCATGAGCTTCCTCGCGCCGCGCAGCCCTACCACGTGCAGCTTCATCAGGATCAGGGAGCGAATCAACTCCTCCGGCAGGTCGGAGTTTTCGCGCAGGGGAAACGCGATGTTCTCGTATACCGACAGGTCGGTGAACAGCCCGCCCGCCTGGAACATCATGCCCATCTTGCGCCGCAGCTGATACAGGCTGTCGATATCGAGCTCGTGCACCACCTCGCCGTTGACCTTGACCGAGCCTCGCCCCGGCTTCTCCTGCCCCCCGATCAGCCGCAGCAGGGTCGATTTGCCGCAGCCGCTCGCCCCGAGGATGGCGACCACCTTGCCGCGGGGAATCTTGAGGCTGAGCCCCTTGAGGATTTCGCGTTCGCCGTAATTGAACTTGACGTCGGTGATTTCGACCAAGTTATCTGGGGAGGGAGTCATCAATTGGGTACTTGGATGAAAAGCTTTCCGCGATTTTACACGGCTTCCCGCAGGGACGAGGCGCGAAGCGGGCCGCCGGCCGGCAGGCTGCGTCCCGAAGCCGCTACATCGCGTATAGTCTGACCTGGAAACAGGAGATACATATGGACAGGCGCAACTGGCTGAGAGTATTGGCGTTGACGCCCCTGGCGGGGCTCACCGGGTCGTGGTTGATGCGACCCGCCTGCGCAAAAGGAGGGACCGCGGTGGAACAACTGCAGAAGAACTGGAAATCACTGCTTGCCGTGGACGCAGACGTTGCGAGCGGCACCGAGCCGCTCAAATTATCTGACGCAGAATGGAAAAAACGCCTCTCGCCCGCGGCCTACGACGTGCTGCGGCACGAAGGCACCGAGCCCGCCGGATCGAGCCCGCTAGACCGGGAGAAGCGCCCCGGCGTGTTCGTGTGCGCGGGCTGCCGTCTGCCGCTGTTCACCTCGGCGATGAAATTCGACAGCGGCACCGGCTGGCCCAGCTTTTTCACCACCATCCCCGGCGCCTTCGGCACCCGCCGCGATTTCAAGCTGATCTTCCCGCGCACCGAGTACCATTGCGCGCGCTGCGGCGGGCACCATGGCCATATATTCGACGATGGCCCGGAGCCGACCGGGCTGCGCTACTGCAACAACGGCGTCGCGCTCGCTTTCATTCCCAAGGCCGGCAAGGGTTCGCCGTAGGGCGCAATAGCGCAGCGTATTGCGCCCTACTTGCTGGTCCGACAGCAGCCCCGGGCAGCACCCCGTACAATGGCCGCATGGATACGAACAAGAGCGGAACGCCCTACGCCGGGCTCACGCCCGATTGCGTGCTCGATGCGCTGGACAGCGTAGGCCTGCGCGGCGACGGGCGCCTGCTCGGCCTGAACAGTTACGAAAACCGCGTCTATCAGATCTGGCTGGAGGAAGGGCCTGGTTTGACACCAGGTCCGGGCCCGGCAGCCGTGGTGGTGGCGAAGTTCTACCGCCCGGGGCGCTGGACCGATGAGCAGATCGCCGAAGAGCACGAGTTCGTGCAGGAGCTGGCCGCGCGCGAGCTTCCGGTCGTCGCCCCGCTCGCGCCCGGCGGCAGGACGCTGCACCACTTCGGCGGCTATCGCTTCGCGGTGTATCCCAAGCGCGGCGGCCGCGCGCCCGAGCTCGAACACCGCGACACCTTGGAATGGATGGGCCGCTTCATCGGCCGCATCCATGCGGTCGGCGCGCTGCGGCCATTCCTTGCGCGGCCGGCGCTGGACCTGGCGAACTTCGGCAGGGAGCCGCGCGACTATCTCCTCGCCCACGGCTTCATTCCGCCCGATCTGGCGGCGGCCTGGACCAGCGTGGTGGCGCAGGCGCTGGCGGGCGTGCACCACTGCTATGAGCGCGCAGGCGCGCTGCAAACCCTGAGACTGCATGGCGACTGCCACGCCGGCAACGTGCTCTGGGTCGACAGCGCGGAGGCGCACGGCCCGCATTTCGTCGACTTCGACGACGCACGCATGGGGCCGGCGGTGCAGGATCTGTGGATGCTGCTCTCGGGCGAGCGCGCCGCCATGGTGTGTCAGCTGGCCGACCTGCTCGCCGGCTACGAGGATTTCCACGAATTCGACGCGCGCGAACTGCATCTGGTGGAGGCGCTGCGCACGCTGCGCCTGATCCATTATTCGGCCTGGATCGCGCGGCGCTGGGACGACCCCGCCTTCCCCGCCGCCTTCCCCTGGTTCAACACGCAGCGTTACTGGCAGGATAGGATTCTGGAACTGCGCGAGCAGATCGCGCTTATGGACGAGCCGCCGCTGTGGCCGACCTAAGCCGTACTGACTTGGGGGATATACAAGGGGGCGTGCCCCCTTGTTCCAAACCGGTGCAGGATAGGATTCTGGAACTGCGCGAGCAGATCGCGCTCATGGACGAGCCGCCGCTGTGGCTGGCCTGAGCGCGCAAACGGCTTTTACCATGTGGAAACATGCCCGGACGAGGGGCGCTGATAAAACTTGCGCGGACGGCGGCCCGTCCGCGCGGATCGTCGATTGAGCACGGATGAAAAGCACATCCGTGCTCAATCGACGATTATGGATAAGATCCCAAAGCTTTTTTCCTTTCATCCAGAACCCTGTTTTTCGGACGGATATACTTTTTATCCGTCCGAAAAACAGGGTTGGCGCGCAGAGCGCGCAACAGCTGCGCGCCGACACCGGCGGAAATAGCGCGATGCCCAAACGGGCGGCAATGATCTTCTAGAACTTGTACCTGAGCGACAGTCTGACGACGTTCACGTGATACTGCGGCACCTGCAGGCCCAGGGTCAGAACGTTCGGGATGGTGTCGGGCGCGACGCCGTCGAGCATCCAGTCCCTGCTGTCGTAGCGCTCGTACCAATAGCCCGCCTGCAGCGACATGTTCTCCTTCAGCCGATAGGTGGCGTAGAGCTTCAGGCTGTCGAGCTTGGCGGTAACGTGAGGAAACGCGGGATTCGATGCGCCGGTGTTGACGTTGATTTCGCTGCGCGAGCGCGTGATGCCGTAATCGGCGCCGATATCGAGCTTGTCCTTGATCGCCGCGTGCTTCACGCCCAGGCCGTAGGTATCGATCGTATCTTTGTTGTCGGCCGACCAATCCGGGGCCGAGAAGGTCTGGCTGCCGGCTTGTTTCGACTTGATCTCCTGGCGGTTCGCAAAAAAGTGCAGCCTGGTCCGCTCCGTCAGCATCATGGAGACATCGCCGCTCAAGTTGAAGTCTTTGCCGCTGGTCAAGCCGATGGTCGAGTCCGTATATTTGTCCTCGGACGAATCGAGGCCGAGCCCGAGGTTGACGCTTTCCGCAAGGGCAATGTCGGCACGCAATCCAGCGGTATCGCGCGTGCGGTTGGCCATATTGAATCTTCTCAGCAGCGGATTCTCCGCAGGGGTGATCCCGGGGACGACCTGGAAGGAACCCTCATTCCTGCGCTCGCCGTGCGCGAGCTTGAACGTCAGGTCGACCTTGTCCGTAATGCGGGAGCTGACCTTGCCCCAGGCCGTGTCCTCGCGCGTCGTGTCGATTTCCTGATAAGTCCGCTTGTTCGTATCGAAATTCGCGCCCACCGATCCGCGCAGGCGCGCCGAAACCCGGTAATCGGCGCTTAGTTTGAATTTCTCCTGCTTGAAACTGTAGGGCAGGTTCGTTCTGGGCAATCCGACGAACATGTCGGTCGCCACCGACGGGTAGACCGCCTGCGGCGTCTGATTGTCGCGATCGTTATGCACATACGCGGCGTTGAGCTGCAGCCGGTCGGTGACCGCGGAGCTGAGTTTCAGATTCGCGTCCAGGGTAGCGGCGCTGGCGTTCAGGGAGGCTCCCGGCAGGCCTGCAACGACCAGCGTGGCGTTCTGCGTAGAGGCGAGGAAACTGTCGTTCTGCGTCATGCGGCCAAAAGCGATATCGGCGCTGGCACGCGTCTTGTCGCTGAACTGGTATCCCGCCGAGGCCGAGACCTGGTGAAACTGGTTATCCGGCGGCAGCGCAAGCTGGCCGAGCGTCTCGCCGTTGATCGCCGTATACGGATCCTGCCAGGTCAGCGAGTGATTGGCGTTGCTGAACTTCGAGCCGTAATAGGCGAGCTTGATCTGAAATTTCTTGCCCGTGTACGAGGCCGAGGCGTCCACCTGGTCGGTAACGTAATCCACCGGTTCGACCAGCTGCGCCGTATTGACGAAGAACGCACCGCCGGTACGCAGTATGTTTCCCTCGCGGATGTCATGGCGAAAGTTGACTGCGTATTCCCATTCCCTGCTGCGATTCCAGGACGCGCCCACGCCAAGCTGCTTCCTTTGCGTGTACAGGTCGACCGGTTGCAGCGTGCCTGCCAGGGGCATTGCGCCCGTCGTGGCCGCCGGGAAGCCGGCCGGCAAACTCAGCGAGGCGCCGCCGCTGCCGGCGAAGGGGGTCAACGCGCCGTCCCAAATACGGTGCGGCGTCTCGTCGTACTTGAAACGCAGCTTGTAGCTGCCCTGCTTTCCGCCTTCGGCATTCAGGGCGCGCGAGTCCAGCCCCAGATTGGACCCATCGAGATTCCAGTAAGTCCCATCTTCGCCGCGCGAGCGCACCGCGGCGTCACCGATGAAAAAGCCGCCTTTTTCGTGGAGGCCGTTGTATTGGCCGAATTCGGCCGATTTTTCCGAGACCGAACCGGCACCCACTTCCACCGTCCCGCTGAGCCCCGGCTCGAACTTGCAGGACTCGCATTTCCACTTCGATGTATCTACGGCGGCCGGGCTGGCGCCGTCCGCTGCCGCCGCGGCCGAGGACAGCGCCGACAGCATGCCGAGCAGAAGCAGTTGGTTTGAGGTCTTGGTTCCGGCATCACGCGCTGCGCGCATTAGCCTGCTCCGAAACTTCGTTTTAGTTCCGGCATCACGCGCTGCGCGCGTTAGCCTGCTCTGAAACTTCGTTTTCATGTTCGCGTCCTGTATTCCATTTTTGTCTCGTTGCCGGTACTCGCATCCTCCGGCTAGCGCATCAGCTTGACGCCCGAGGGGTGGTTCGAGCCGTGAATCTGCGAATGACAATTGAGGCAGCTGCCGGCGAGCAGAAAAGCCGATCCGCCGCCACCGCCGCCGGGCAAGCCAGCCGGGGTGCGCGCCACTGAAGGATGGCCTGCCACCGAGTGGCATTGCTGGCACAGCAACGGCGCATTCTTCTTCAGCCTTGCCGGATTGACCGAGCCGTGCGGGTGATGGCACAGGGTGCAATCCTCCGCCACCGGCGCATGCTCCCACAGGAACGGCCCGCGTTTCTCCGCGTGGCAGGTGTAGCAGGTCTGATTCACCGTCGGTGTGATCAGCATCCCGGTGCTGGTCGATCCATGCGGGCTGTGGCAGTCGCTGCATGCCATCTTGCCGAAGCGCACCGGATGCGTGGACGGCTTGGAAAAGTCCGCGCGCTCCTTGCGGTGGCATTTGTAGCAGACCTCCGGCTGTGTTGCCATCGCGAGCACGGGGTCGCGCTCCGCGTGTATCTTGTGGCAATCGTTGCAGGCAATGTTGTTGCTGTCGTGCGTGCTCGCATGCCAGCCGGTGCGGGCGTTGCCCTGATGGCACTCCAGGCAGAACTTGTTGCGCTGTTTCGGCGTCAGGAACGACGAGGGCTCGAAACTGTTGATGCCGTCCGGGCCGCCGCCGGCCTCGGCGTGCTTCTTGCCCGGGCCGTGGCAGGCCTCGCATTGCAGACCCGCGAAGGGCGTGCGCTTGTCGGCGCGGTTGGCATGCTTGGTCTTGAAAATCGCGAACACCGGAAAGTCACCGCCGTCGACGTGGCACATCAGGCAGGTGTCGGCACCTGTTTCGGTGTATTCCGTGCCCATGCTAGGCGGTGGCGCGGGCGGCTCGGCCGCCTTGTCAGGGGCCTTGTCGGCTGTGGCAGCGTTGAACGCAAGACCCGACAACAGGAGCAGCGTGGCAAGTAATGGTTTCTTGATATTCATCGTTGTCTGTCCGTTAGCCATGGTTCTTGTCGATCTCCCGTACCAGCGCGCGCCAAATTTCGCCTTCACTTCACACCGTGGACCACCTGGACGTCATAGACCCTACCCGGCCCGTGACAGAAAGAGCAATTCTCGGGGCCCGCAGCGTTGATCGCCGCCTGCGTGGCCGAGAAGTTTGCCGCATTGAAGGTATCCTGCATGTGCAGTTTGGCCAACGCGCTGTCGTGGCAGGACGAGCATACCGCCGCGATCGGCGTGATTCTCAGGTTGTCAGCAGGATCGGTCGTCGAGGCGCCTGTGCTAATGCTGCTCCCCAGGATACCGTTAGCCGTCGGGGCGCCCCAAGTCCCCGTCAACTGGTACGAGGTGCCGGCGTGACAGGTCGAGCAGTCGTTCAGTTTCCCGGGGAACACCACTTTGCTGTAGTCGTTCACGCTGCCGCCGAAGCCATAGACGGTGATCCCCTTGGTGCGGAACCCGCCCTTGTCTGTTTGTCCCGCATGGATAGCGTGGATCATCGTCTTGAAGTCGATCGACTCTTCCAGCTTGCCGTCCGCGCCGCCGGTGAGCACGCCTGCGGTGGCCGGACGCCGGCTCGCATCGGTCGCATTCGGGTTGTGGCAGACCGCGCACACCCCGGGCTCGTCAGTGCGGTTATTGCCGTGCAGGCTCAGCACGTCGTGGCACACCTTGCATTTGGCGATGTCGACCACCAGCCGCCGCGCCGCGACGCTGCCCGTTATCGCGAAATCCTTGAATACGCTGGTCACCGGCAGCCGGTCGGTGAACGTCCCGGCGGTGGTCACGTCGCCGGCGGGATGCCCGTCCATCATCACGCGCAGCGTGCCCGTCTGCGTCGCGGGCACGGCGACGGTCGAGGTCACGGTGTAGGTGCCAGGCGCGGTGCCTGCGACTACCGCCGCATTGCCCAGGAGATTGATGCTGACCGGCTGACCAAAGGCTTGCCCGCTGCTGTCGTTGCCGAAGTCGGAAGTGCTCCAGCCGAGCTTGACGGTCAGCGAGCTGGCGCCGCCGGCCGCCGTGAATGCCGCCGCGGTCTTGATGTCGTAGGGCGCATCCGCATTGGTCGGGTCGGTGACGGAGAAGGTGATGACCGGTTTGCTGCCCGCCGTCGTCGGCGTGGCGCTGAGGATGTTGTACTTGAACTTGGCCGTCGCCGCCTTGAACCGCGCCGGGAAATTGTGCGCCACCACAATGTCCTTGCTGTCGGTGAATTTCCCTGCCGCGTGGCATAGGGCGCAGGCGCTGTTGTCGCTCATGACACCGCCCGAATGCGCCTTGGTCTGATACGGTTTGGCCGGATCCGCCTTTGCCCCGAAATAGACATTATCGTGGCAGGAACCGCAGGCCTCCATGCTCGGCTGGTTTTTCCAGTTGTCGCCCTGCGCGCTCGTGTTCGTTGCGCCGGGCGTGGCATCGTGGCACTTGGTGCAATTGCGCACGTCCTGCGGGAAAACCACGCTGGAGAAGTCGACGCTGCCGATTTTGTACGGAGTGCCGGCGACAACGCTGGGCAGCGCGGTGCCGCCGTTGTTGTAATGGATTCTGTGGACCATCACCTTGAAATCCACCGGCGTGTTGGGAGTGCCCGCAACCCAGGAGCCCGGGTTGTGGCAGGTGACGCACAAACGGGTGTCGACGCGGGTGCCATGCGCGGTGAGCTGGTTATGGCAGGTGTTGCACTTGGCATCGGACACGATGTCGCGCCTGGTGCCGGTCCCGCTGCCTGAGGGCACGAAATCATACACGCCGGCGGATCTGGGATACGCGCTATTGCCTTGCTGAATCGTGACGCGGTGGGTCAAGCCGGGCTGATAGCTGATATCGAGCGCCTTGCCCTCCGCATCGGTGCACGGCGCCGGGCAGGCCGCGCTCTTGATGTCGGTGGCAAAGGTATAGGTGTAACTGCCGTTTCCATTGTTGACCAAAGTGCCGAAAGCAAAACCAGCGGCCGAACGCTCCTGGGCGCCTTGCACTGCACCGCCCACGGCCCGGTTGATATAGTTCTGCCAGCTGCTCGGACCGCCGTTCGATCCCGGCACCAGCTTGGCGATATTGAAGCGCAGGTCGGCGGCGGCGAGGCCGTTCATGCCGGCGCCGGCTTGGTTGGTAACGGTGAAGTCCACCACCGGCGGGCTGTTGACGCTCACCCCGGTTATATTCGTAGTCAGCGCGGTCGAGGCGGCCAACTCCGCCACGCCGCGGGCAACCTCTGTCGGCGCTGCAGGCGCCCCCGCGGCGGCAGAGCCACCGCCCGACCCGCCACCGCATCCGGCCAGGGCCAAGGACACCAGCAAGCACGCTGCCAGCCCCCGAAGGTCTCGATCCCCCTGAAGGGGAAAGTCCCTGCCCCGGGGCAGAAAGCCGATCCATGGAAACGACGATCGATGCTTGTTCATGACTACCCTCTTGTTTGAGGACACCCGCTCAAAAAACGCCAGCGCGGCCCTGCAACGTACCGCGCGCTTGATCCGGCGCGCCCGCCAAAGCCGGGACTTGTTCTGCTGGTACCTCTAACCGGCTATGGATTCCGCAGGCGCCTCGAAATCCGCCGACGCTTCATTGCAATGAAAACCGTTCCGAATCCTAAATCAGATTACCTCGCCTTGCAAATGCAATCCGCCGCCATGCCATTGCGTTCAACGCCCCTTTTGCTTCTCGCTCAGCTTGTCCGCGGCAGCTTGATTCTGCCTGGCGATCACCAGCGCTTTGAGTCCATCGTAGGTCTCGCGCGGCAGGATGTCCTGCGTAACGAGCTTGGCTTTGCTCAGGTAAGGCCGGCCGGCGATGATCTTGTCGGCTTGCGCGTCGCCGACGCCCGGAAGCTTCTTCAACTCCGCCTTGCCGGCGCTGTTGATGTCCACGAGCTTGACCTTGGCGGCCGCTTTGGCCTTTTTTGCCTTGGCGTCCTTGTCAGCCGCCTTGGCTTTGCTGACGGCCTTGGTTTCTCCTGCCGCCGGCGCCTTGTCTGCCGCAGCGAGGGACGGGCTCGCCGAAAACAGCAGTGCTGCAGCGAGCATTGCCGATCGAATGATGTTGTACTTCATGAAATGGCTCCTCGGTTTGCTTGGGTAATGAGCGTGAGTCGGGACATAGCCGGAATGGTAAATATCGCAGTCTCATACGGCCTGGACAAAAAAACAACCCGAAAGCGTTGCCGCCTCCGGGTCATATTTTGGCACTTTGCCAGGCACGGCGAACCGTGCCCGGCTTTGCTACTGCGACCAAATGCAGGTCACACTATTTCGCATGCACGGCCGCGATACCCAGCCCATAGCTGCTGGTCGAGGCATGGCAGTCCATGCACAGCTCTTTCTTGGTAAAGACCAAGGTGTTGGAGCTGTGAGTCGGCGGGGTAGCCGTAGCGTACGCGGGGCGCGCACCGGTAGAGACGCTCGAGGCACGCGAAACGAGGGTGCCGCCGTTGCCCTGCATATGCGTGACGGCTTTCGTGCTGTCGTGGCAACCGAAGCAGGCAGAGGCGATCGGCGAGGACACCAGATTGTCTGCTCGATAGTCAACCTGCCCTGCGCCCAACGTCGTCACCCAGGGTGAAAGTCCGATGGAAGTAGCATTGGTCGGATTGCTCATGTCTCCTCTAGAATCCGTGGTCCAGAGCAAGTTCGGCAGAGCAGCCTTGTTTGCCGTGCCACTGAAGTCATAGCTGCCGGCAACGTGACACTGCGTGCAATTCTTCAGCACGCCCGGATAGGTGACCTTCTTGAAACCGTTCGGGTTTGCCGCGGTCGCTTCATACGTGAACGCCTGTGCCCGTTTGGCTGATCCGTGAATGGAGTGGACCAGATTCTTGGCGCTGACCGACCAGCCGCCACCGAAACTATAGCTCGCTCCGACGTGGCCGGTAGCATTGTTGGGGGTATGACAGAAGGCGCAGCCTTCGCCATTATTGCGTGCGCCGCTGTGGAAAGACGGGCCGACGCCCAATTGGCCGTGGCAGTTGTTGCAGCTTTCGGCACTGACGATGGAGCGGCGGGCGGTCTGACCGTCTGCGACCTTTATCGCAAACTTCGGCTCACGCAAGCGGATCCCCTTGGGATATGACGCGTGATTCAACTGGACGAAGCCCTGGTAGTCGATGCCAGCGCCGGCGGTTACCATCGTTGCCGCGTCCGGGATGACGGCGGACAACGTTGCCGTGTAATAGCCGCTGGCGTCGGGGCCAGTCTGGAGCTTACCGTCACGAAGCGCTTTGACACTGGAGTTAATGCTGACGTTCCAATCGGCCGGAGCAGTGATGCCGTCCTGGGCCAGTGCGTAATTGATATAGATGCCGGGTGAGCCGTCAACATTATCAATCAAGTAGCCCGTAGCGTTCAAGGTTACCGGGGTTCCGTCTTTCAGGATGCGATAGACGACTGTGGCTTTCTTGGCTCCAGCAGCACCGGCTAAGGTAACCTGCTTGATTTCAAAATCAATCTTGTACACACCGGCCGGCAGATTCAGCTGGGAAGCCAGCGGGATGGAAGGACCCTGCCCGGAGGGGAACCCAGCAGTAGGAACGTTAGTTGCCGTATTCGCCGGGTAACCGCCACGGCCATTCGAGCCTGTGCGATCAACCGTCACATGATACAGCGGGATGTCCGCCGTGCCATGGCACAGGACGCACTGAGTGTCATCTTGCTTTGAGCCGCCGATGTGGCCGGTGGCCGTCGTACCCACGGCTTTCCCCGCTTCCAGGTCAGCTTCGGCGTTAGCGATAGTCGCGCCTTTGCCAGTGGCAAAGTTGATGCCGCCATGACAGGCACCGCAGACGGTACGGGTGGGCGCGCTCTTCCAGTTATCGCCCTGGGTGGCCAACTGATTGCCCGCGGAATTCTTCTTGCTGCCGTCGTGGCACTTGGTGCAGTTGGTAAGGGGCTGCGGGTAGGTGACTTCGGAAAAATCCACCGAGGCGACTTTGTAGGTCGTCCCAAACAATTCTTTCAAGGGCTCGGCGGCGTGGATCTTATGGACCATCACCCTGAAGTCGACAGTGGTGTTGTTGTAGTAGTCGCCGCTGCCCGGGTTATGGCAAATCACGCAATAGTTCGGATCGACACGCGTGCCATGCGCTTTCAGCGTCGAATGGCACTCGTTGCAGGACGCGGCATCCACGACTTTTCTGTAGGGAGCGATAGTCTTCCCGTCGCTGGCCTTGACCGGCACCGCAACGCCGTCGGCGCCGACGGTGAAGTCCATGGTGGGATTGACCAAGACGGCCGCTTTCGATGCCGGGTCCGTGTAGCACAGCTGCACACCGACGCGATAAATGGACTTGCCATCCTTGGCCACCACATTGCCGTTGTTGGCTATCCTGTTCTGATAGGCGGGAGCGGTGCTCGTGGCGGCGCTGGCCGCAAAACTCCTCCCCGCGACCGCATCCTTCACCAGCAGGGGCGTTACCACATCCGTCGCGAAACGGTAGGTGTAGTAGCCGCCCGTGGCATTTTCTTCAAGTATCCCCACGACGCGCGTGCTGGGATCGCTAACTGCGGTGTCGGGATTGGTGAGGGTTGCAGTGGGCTTCGGATCCGTCGTGCCCTCCACTACCGAGTACCTGGTAATTGGCGTCGTAACACTCGCGTCCAGTCTCTGGCGGGAAATGAGACTCTGCCAGTAGCCGGTGGTGCTATCCAGTTTGGCCATGGCGAAGGTCACATGGCCGGTGGTGGACGTGGAGCTGGTACTGCACGCCGGGTCTGCCGCGCCTGCAGCAACGACCAGTTTCAGGCCGGGCACGAATTTGCCGGCGGAGTCGATCACGGTGAAGTTGACGACGGGAGGACTCTGTATGGTAACCGGCGCTGCACCAACCTCTGCGATCAAACCAAAGGCCTGCCCAGGGTTGGCCGCCGTATTGGTCGTCGTGGGGCTGGCCGCGGCTGCGGTGACTACCGCAGTGCCGGCCGGCGCGCCCGCGGCGGGAGCCGTAGCGCCACCGCCAGCAGGCGGCGCAGCAGCCGTGGTGTCGCCATCGCCACCACCGCAACCTGCCAAGGCGACCGCCAGCAAGCCCGCCGCTATACAGTTGGTCCAACGGTACCAAGTTCGATGCTTGCCCGACAGCTCATTAATCTTCACTGTAGCCCCCTTCTCACGCGTTAATGTTAAATGCACTAATACCATTCTCCCGTCATGGATTTTCCCTGAGCCAAAGGGCGTGGCTTTGACCTAGATCAATCCGAGCGCAATAAGCTGGGCACTCCGGACCGTGTCCCAGATCCCGGCTGAACCGGAATTCAGTCGTGCGAAAAATTTGTTAACCAATTGCTCCGGCCAGAGGTAGCCGGAGCGTTCCTGCACCAAGAGGATTCATTCGTCGCTTTGGCGCGTCTGTAGAGATCGGCGCAAACTTGCGGCGCGCATTGCCGGCGTCAACAATATCGCGAACACCGAACGAGACAACCAAGGTCGATCCTTTGGCACGACGATCAATGTTCCGCCATGCCTACTTCATTGTTTGAGGACGAGCTATCGGCCTGCTCAGAATTCTCCGGCGCGCTTGACATGGGAAACGGGTACTTGCCCCGACAGTCCACGCACAGTCGGCGCATTTTCACAGCCCGTCGAACTTGCGGCGAGCCCCGATGAAGCTCCGACACCGGCACCCAGGTCGCAGGCTATAAGAATCACCCGGAATGCGATGTCACATTGCATCGTCCTGCAAACTCAAACGATTGCCTCATCCTGCAAAACTGAACGGCGCGCAGTAGCGAATAGCGTTGGGCTGGCATACCGACAACTTCCCGTGCCTCCGGCTGCCAGCTTTCGCGATGAGAATTCACTTCTGCCTGGCAACGACCAGTGCCTTGATATTCTCGTAGATGCCGCGAGGAAGGATGTTGTGGGTTACAAGATGGGCTTTGATGAGGTAAGGACGGCCGGCGATGATCTTGTCAGCCTCCGCACCGCCTATCCCCTGCAACGTCTTCAACTCCTTCTTGCTGGCGCTGTTGATATCCACAAGTTTGACCTTGGCGGCTGCTTTGGCAGGCTTGGCGCCTTTTTCCGTCTTTTTTTCGCTGCTGCTTGCTCTTGCTTCTCCCGCCGCACCCGCTTTGTTTTCAACGGCAATGGACAGGCCCGACGACAGCAGCAACGCGGTCGCGATCAGGGTGGTTCCAATGATGCTGTGTTTCATGAAATTCCTCTTGGCTTTTGGTTGCACAGGACGCTTATGGGAAACATAAGCGGAGTTGTCAATACTGCAAAGCGCATGCGGATGCGGATGCATAAAAAAAACGACCCGGAAGCGCTGCCGCTCCCGGGTCGAGTATTTCAACTTCTGTTACAGGAGCCCGGCGTACCGGGCTCCGGCTTTGTCACAGTGACCAAGCCTCATTCACGCTGTTACTTCGCGTGCATGGTCTTGATGTCCGCAACCTTGCCGGCGAGGTGGCACAGCGTGCACTGCTCGGTCTTGGCAAGGGCGGTGGTGCGCGCCTCGTAGAACGAGCCCCCGTTGGACTTCATGTGCGCGATCGACAAGCTGGCGTCATGGCATGCAACGCAGGCCGATGCAATCGGCGAAATCACCAGGGTTGCGCCCGCGCCGGCCGTGATAGTGCCCGCGGCAGTGCTATAGCTCGGGCCTGAGCCATAATCCACATCTCGCGGGACATAGGCCGCCGGTGCAAACGAGACGCTCGTGGCAGCCGCAGCCGTAGTGAACCCGGCACCAGTAGCCGACGTCCTGTACAGGCGGTTGGGCAAAGCACTAGCAGAGGCGCTGGCACTGAAGTCATACGTGCCGGCCAGATGGCAGGTCTCGCATTTGTTCAGGATGCCCGGATACTCGACCTTGGAGAAATTGTTCGTGGCCGACACCGCGTGCCAATTGTAAGCCACGCTGCGTTTGCTGGCCGCATGTATCGCGTGGATGAAGTTGGTGGAATCCGCAGTCCAGCCCGCGCTGGTCCGGTTCGGAGTGTGACACCACGCGCAGGTGGAGCCGTCGTTGCGCTGGCCGCCATGGAACGTGGCTTCGGCGAATATGCCGAGCTCCAGGTGGCACGCATTGCACAGCGCATCGCTCACGATGGCGCGGCGGCCCGTATAGGCACCACCGGTACCGCCGGCGGCAACACCCGCACTGGCGACCACCTGCACATCCGGTGTGACGACGATCAGTCCGCCGGCCGGTTTCGTAATGCCGGCAGGGCCGCTCGATGTCGTCAGCGAAGCCGAAATCGGATAGTCCGCCAGATTCGTCTGCGTGAGCGGCATGCTGGAGGTCAGGGTGTACTCGTAACCCATCCCGCAGGTCAGCATCGACGCGCCATCCGGAACAGTGTAGCCGGTTAGCGTCACTTTGTAGTAGCCGCTGGAATCTATCGCCGAAATGGTGCCCGCGCTGTTACCCGTACCGGTACCGTTCCAGATGCTTCTCAGGTAGGCGCTGACGCTGGCGTTGAAATCGGCCGGGGCGGTGATGCCATCCTGAGCCACTGACCACACACAGTTCAGGCTCGGTGCACCCTGGAAGTTGTCCCACATCTCGGTCTTGGCCGCCTTGTCATTGAAAGGCACCGCGACGCCGTTCTGCAGCATCCTTAAGGTCATCTCCACGTTCCTGTTCGAGTTCCTGACGACGCTCTTGAGGTCGTAGTCAACTTTGATCGCACCCGCCGGCAGATTGCTCCTGTTCGACGCAATCCAGGCCGCGTTGGTGCGGATGTTGGTGCCGCCCGCGGCGAAAGCGTTGTCCGCGCTTGGCCGGGTTACCGGTATGTGGTAGACGGGGATGGTCGTTGCGTCATGGCACAGCACGCATTGACTGTCGTTCAGCTTGGCGCCACCGATGTGGCCGCCCTTCGTTCCGGCGTTGGTCGTGCCCTTGCCGGTTGCCCAGTCGATACCATCGTGGCAGGCGCCGCAGGCGAGCCGGCTCGGCACCATCTTCCAGTTGTCAGCCTGGGGGGCGACCTTGGGCGCGGTGTTGTCGTGGCACTTGGTGCAATTCCTGTAATCCTGCGGGTATCTGGTTTCGTTCAGCAGGACACCGGCGTAGTTATAGCCGGTCTTTTTCAGCCCTTCGCCCTTATGCACCCGGTGAATCAGGACCGGGAAGTCTCCGACGGTAACGCCATCGGCGACATAAGTCGAGCCGGTGAATGCACCGGCAGTCGTGCCGTCTGTTGTACCGGCACCGCTGGACGCCGAATTCGTCCGTCCAAACTTGCGCTGATCGGTGTGGCAGACGACGCAGTATTTCGGATCGAAGCGGCTGCCGCCGTGGAACGTGGCGCTCTCTGTGCCGGGATTGCCGCCGAGCTTGGCGTGGCATTCGTTGCAACTGGCTTTGTCGACGACCAGGCGTTGGGTGATCGTCGCATCCGTCGCGGCGACCGCTTTGCCGGTGGCGGGGATGAAATCATAGACGACGTTTGTCGGGTTCCTCATCGGGACCGCCGTGACGCCTGAATCCGCGCCGGTGGGCGTGTTGGAGCCGGTGCCCGGTGCGTTGCCCGAAATCTGGATCGTCAGGCGGTGCACGGCGTTGGCGTCATAGGTCAGATCGCCCAGATCCGCGGCGACGTTGGCGCCGGTCAGCGTCATGGCCGCAACCTCATCTTTCACCTTGGTGATGTCCCGGTAGAACGTATACGTATAGGTGCCGTTCTTGTTGTCCACCAGCGTGCCGGTATTGTCGGTGCTGGGCCGGGTGGCCGTGGCCGCAGTCGTGGTCGAGGGTACGGTGGTCACGATGTAGCTGACCCACTTGGCCGGAGCGCCGTTTGTTCCAGGTACCAGCTTGGCCAGGGAGAAGGCCAGGTTGGGATAGCTGGCGACCGTGGCGGTCGCGCTTTTCGACGTACTGCCAAATCCGATGATGCCGTTGCCGTTGCCGTCGGTGAGCGCGAAAGTGACCTTCGGTGGGCTGGCGACGCTGACGCTGACGCCCGTAGCGGCGTCAATAGTGGGCGTGAGCGCCGCGAACGTGGCGGCCGTGGTGGCTGCGGTCAAGGTGATCGGCGCCGCGCCGGTCGGCGCGGTGACAGTCGGGGCAGCAGCAGCACCAGTACCAGGAGCAGGCGTGGAATCGCCGCCACCGCCACCGCAGCCAGCGAGGGCGGCTACCAGCAAGCTCGTCGCGGCAAAGTTCATCCACTGGTACGAAAATCGGTTCTTGCCCGACAGCTTATGGATTTTCATTGTAGCCCTCCTTCACGCGTTGATGGCATGAGCATGCTACCCTGATCTAATCGGGAAGGTCAAACTTCTTTTGGGCAAACTTGGTATACAAAGTACTCCGACGCGGCGCGATCACTTTGATCTAGATCAATAGCAGTCTTGGCCATTCACTTCTGCTGCGCAATCACCCGGGTCTGGCTCTTCGCGTATGCATGTCTCTCGGTGCGATCTCGTCAGCAACGAAATCGGCCGTTGCCGAGTCAGACGCGGCCATTGCGCCGGATGCAGCGAGCCATCTGTCGGCGGCAAAAATGCAGCCCCACCGGCTGCGGCAATGCCGCTGCGACTGGCGCGCTCTTGAATGATGTTGCGATGCAAGATGTCTCGGGCGCGGTCCTGCGGTTGCCGGCATGAACCCAGTTGAACCCTGCCTTGATTGAGCCAAAAAAAAGACCCGGATGCGTTTCCGCATCCGGGTCGGTTTTCAGCTTCTGTCAGGGCACGGCGTACCGCGCCCCGTCAGACATCTACTACTTGTGTTTGACTGCGATGTCCTCGGCCTTGCCGGTGCCATGGCAGGTTGCGCAGGCTTCGCCAGCGCCCGGTGTGGCCTTCGCCTGGAACGCGGTACGGGTTCCTTGGATCAAGCCACCTTGTGTGGCCGCGTGGCTCTGCGCCGCCACCGAATCATGACAGCTGACGCAGGCCGCAGCGAACGGTGAGGTCACTTTGTCGTCGGCATTGGCTTGGTTCAGAGCCGCCTTGGCCAAGGCCGTTGTCGCAGGGCCAGCCTTATAAGCAGCATCGATGGACTCGTAGGTCGAGGCCAAAGCGCTGGTCGAAACATTGCTATAAGTACCGGCAATGTGGCAGGTCTCGCAGTTGTTGATCTTGCCCGGGAAGTCCATTCTCCTGAAGTCGAGCAGGGTGATCGCGGACGGCGTGCGGTCGCGCGCATCCATGAATGGCGTGACCCGCTCCCGGCCCTTGTGGATGCCGTGGATCATGTCTTTCATGTTGTTGGTCGTCACCGGGAACTGCAGTGCCCTGTTCGTCTTGGTCTTATCGAAGCCCCAATCCGTGAGAATCTTATCGTCGGCGGCGGATAGACGCCCGGCGGCAACATAGGTATCCCAAGTCGCATCCGAAATTCCACGGCCGCTGGTAGCCATACCCGGCACGTGACACAGCACGCACACCAGCGAGGGCGACTCTGGCGCAAATACACGGCTGCCGCCATGCCCTTCGAACCACTCGTGGCAGTTGGAGCACTTGGCCGGATCGACGACTTTGCGGCGCTCGGTGTCACCCGTGACCGCCTTGACCGCCGAAATCGTATGGCGGCCGGTGGCCGCTGCAATTCCACCGGTTCCGGCGGCCTGCGTGTAGTAGCTCTGCAGGGCGACCGCGCGCATTTTTGCGCCCGCGGGGAATGCCGAGGCACTGGGAACGACCCTGGTGAAATAGCCGCTTGAATCCGGGCCGGTGGCGCCCGTGAGCGTAGCAGTCTTCGCCTGGGCTTGCTTACCGACCTGTGCGACTTGGTTGTTATAGTCGACCGGCGTGGTAATCCCATCCTGGGATTCCGCCCAGGCGAGCAGGAAGCCCGGCGAACCGGTGAAACCCGTCGGCGCGAGAGAGGTAAGCGCGGTGCCGTCTTTGCTGATCTTGAATACCACGGTCAGATCATTGGTCGTAGCGTTCACGGCTGCGGACTTAATTTCATAGGTGAAGTTCGCCAGCCCGGTCGCAACGGTCGGGTTGTGCTTGGTGATGTTCTCGGTCTGGTGATAGGTCTTGATATCGGCCGCGCCATGGCAAAGCGCGCAGGTGCCATCGTTGGACTGCGCTTTGCCCACGTGGCCGGTAGTCGCACCGCCCAGGGTCGTCCCGGCGCCGGTCGCAAAATTGATGCCGTCGTGGCAGGCGCCGCAGGCAAGCCGGCTCGGCACGGTGTTCCAGTTGTCGGCCTGTGCCGCCTTGGTGTTGTCGTGGCACTTGGAGCACATCTTCTGGCCGCCGCCGAGCATCGAGAAACCTTTGTTGTTGAATGCGACGTTGGCGTAGTTGTAGTTTTGCTTGACCAGCTCTTTACCCTGATGGATCTTGTGAACCAGGTTCGGGAAGTCGCCCGAAACCGCGCCATCGGCAACATAGGTGGACGGAGTGTAGCTGTAGCTGGTAATGCCGGTCGTCGCATTGACCGTGGCGGTTTCCGTGAGCGCCGGGAACGCGTTCGCGGTGGAGGCTACGTTCGAACGCCCGTATTTCCTCTGGTCGGTATGGCAAACGACGCAGTATTGCGTATCGATGCGACCACCGCCGTGAAAGGCGAGTTTCTCGTGGCACTCGTTGCAATTGGCTATTGCGACGACTTGGCGTTGCGTGTCGGTCGTGGCAACCGCCTTCCCCGTCGCGGGGATGAAGTCATAAATGGCGTTCACCGGGTTCGTCATCGGAACGCCGGTCGTAACCTGAACGCCGTTGGCGGTGTTGGTGCCGGTACCAGGGGCGTTGCCGGAAATCTGGATCGTCAGGCGATGAGTCAGGTTCGGCTCATAAGTCAGATCGCCCAGGTCTGCGGCGGCGTTGGGCGCGGTCAGCGTCATCGCCGCGATCTCGTCCTTCACCTTGGTGATGTCGCGGTAGAAGGTGTAAGTGTAGGTACCGTTCTTGTTGTCCACCAGCGTACCCGTGTTGTCCGTGCCAGGCCGTTGCCCGGTGGCCGCGGTCGTCGTCGTCGGCACGCTGGTCACGATGTAGCTGACCCACTTGCTCGGGGAGCCGTTTGTGCCTGGTACCAGCTTGGCCAGGGAAAAAGCCAGGTTGGGATAGCTCGCGACCGTGGCGGTCGCGCTCTTCGATGTGCTGCCGAAGCCGATGATCGCGTTGCCGCTGCCGTCGGTCAGCGAGAACGTGACCTTCGGGGGGCTGGCGATACTAACGCTGACGGCCGGAACGGCCGGCGTGAGCGCCGCAAAAGTGGCGGCCGGCGTCGTCGCCGTCAATGTTACCGGCGCTGTGCCGGTCGGCGCGGCGACACTCGGAGCAGCGCCGCCACCTGCGGCCGGAGCGGCAGCTGGAGCCTCATCTCCTCCACCACCGCAAGCTGCTAATGTACCAACCATCAGCGCGGCAGCACCCCATCGAACAAGTGCGGACATTTTCATTTTTTCCCCCAGGATTAAAAAAATCACTCGACTCATAAATAAACTATCTGCCTGACATGTTGCCGCATCACCACTTTGGCCTTGTCATTCAATCTGCCTCGCCGTCGCATCGACACCCATCTCTAGATGGCAATACTGAACCTGGACGGACGCCCCCTTTGCCGTAGACTACCCTGCCAACGATGTTCTAGTTTGATATATATCAAAAGCGCTGCATTTCTCGATTTCCCCACGGAACTAATTGCCACCTGCCTAAAACACTTGATGCAAATCGGACTCATGTGCGTCCCTCATTCGTTCATGCGTCTGGGGCAAATCATTCGCCTTCACGTTGGCGAAACGCTGATTCAGCTCGCCACTCAACCGCAGCCAATCCTGATTTGGAGAATTCGCGCAAAGGGGGGGGGCCCCCTTGCTCACGCCACTTTTGGGGATAGAAGCCTCGCAGACGCCTCGCTTCGAGGATACGGCGGCAAGTCAGGGTGAACGCCGCGGTGCGCAGCGTGACGCGCGCCTGGCCCGCCGCGTCCGACAGCGCGTTGAAGGGTTTCGCTCATGATCTGGTCCAGCCTGCCGCTGAGCTCTTCCCCGGTCCAGAAACAGCCGGAGATATCCTGCGCCCGCTAGCAGTGGGCACCGTGACGCCGCCGGTGTAATGCCCGCCCTGTCAGGGCTCCTTCGATTCAAGCGCGATCTGCCGGCGCAACTCGCGATAGCGCACATCGGAGTCTTCGCCGAACAGCGGATCGGCGCCGGGGGGAATTGCCGCCACGACCTCCTCCCAGTCCTGCGCGGTCAGCAGCTGTTCCGCGCGCGGCACGATATCCCGGTCTTCCAGCGCAAGGTGGCGGCGGTAGTACACCAGGTAGGTCGCAGCGGCGGCTTCCACCTTGGCGCGCTCAACCACGACATCGTCGACAACCTGTTCGAGGTATTTGAGCAGTTCGGTGCCGGCAGCGGCGATCACCCGATGCTCCTGCAGCAACTGCTCGACCATGGGCTTCAACTGCGGCTCGCGTTCGGCCATGCGGGCAAACGCCACGTCCTCGCGCGCATGGTGGTAGCGATCGGGGAAATAACGCAGATAGCTGACGAGATCGAGCATCAGCTCGAAGTTCGGCTGGTCGTCGGCATGGAACGCGGCCACCTGCCGCTCCAGCAGATCGAGCAGCCGGGCAAAATGCCGGTGCTCGGCGTGCCACAAGGCGATCGACTCAGACATGCGGCCTCCCACGGGATATCAGCGCGAGCATGCGGCTTGCCTAGCGGACGCCGGGACCCGCTCCACCGCCACCACTACCACCACCACCACCGCTGCGACCGCCACCGCGACCGCCGCTGCGGCCGATGTTCCTGCGACCGCGGCTGCGCGGGGGATTGTGCGACTTCTCCGGCCGCGGCACCTGCTGCGCCCGCGGCGGTCGCGCGGTCCGCGGCATCGCGCCTTGGCTCCTGACGCCGGCCATGGACTGCACCCGTTTGATTTCGTTCGCCACCGCTTCGACGTTGAGCGCATGCACCGTGTCCGGGCCGTGCAGCTGCAGGGCTTCTTTCTCCTGCTCGAGCAGAGCCTGCAATTTGTGCAGCGCCTCGCTGCACGCCGCCGCCAGGCCCGATTCCTGTTCGGTTCCCTGTCGATGCATCTCGATAGCGGCGATGTCGTCAGTCACTTCGTCGCTTGCCATTCGTGTGCTCATGCCAATAGCTCTCCGTATTTTCCCTAGGAAACGCGCTCAAACGCTGCGGTGGCACCCGGTGCCTGCTTGCGGCGCGCGGCTTGCGCCGCGCCCTGTGCGGGGTCGTGCCGCTTCAGAACTCCGCCCAAGGCGCTCGCCTCGGCGCGCCGACCTCAGCCCCGGTGGGGGTGGGTCCAGGGCCTGCAAAAACATTCGCCGCAGAAAATGCACTCTGGCGGCGAAACTCCCTGCATCGAATCATACTATAAACCTCTCCTGCCTCGCGCCGCGGGGTTTGATCAGGGTCAAGCTTTGTGCGATCAGTCCACAGGCCAGCCCGCGGGCGCGCCACGGGCGACCAGCCACGAACCACAATATTCACCGCCCTCGCCGCAACATTGATGCTCGCCAGAGCCTACACCGATATGACCAGCTTCTGGTAGAGGCCGCCATAGTAGGTCGCCTTGCGTATCTGCTCCGGGGCGACGCCCTCAGGCAGCCATTGCGTGATTTCATGCTGCCACAGGTCGAGGGCGTAGGGCTCGAGCGCTCGCAGCACCGGGCGAAACAGGTAGCGCAAGGGGTGCAGGCGGCGCGGCAAATGATAGTCGACCAGCACCAGCTTGCCGCCGGGTTTGACCACGCGCAAGGCTTCGCGCAGGGTCTGCCGACGCGCCGTCGCCGGCTGCTCGTGCAGCAGGAAAAAAAGAATCGCCTGGTCATAGCTCGCGTCGTCGAAACCGAGCGCGGTCGAGTCGTGCTGATGCAGCGTCACCGGCGCCGCTGCCGGGAGTTTTTCGCGCAGATTGCGCAACTGGATCGGCAGCACGTCGACCACGTCGAGCGAGCCGCCCGGCGCGACGCGGGCGGCAAGATGCTCGGAGAAGTTTCCGTAGACGCAGGCGACCTGCAGCGTGCGCCCCGGAACTACACTTCCGAGTTCCGCCAGCGCGGCGTCGCGCAGCCGGGCGAAGTTGCCCCAAAGAATCAGATTGACCAGCCACTGCCGCTCGAAAAAACTGACGGCATTCGGATGCACGTACGCCCACCAGTAAGTCTCTTGCAGGTAGCTCGGAACGGCCTGCGGCCGCGATAGATCCAATGTCTCTTGCTCGCCTTTGTGGCTCATGCGTCTGTTCTCTTTGTTGGCGTTGCCACCCGCGGGCGGAGGATAAAGACCGTTGTGCCTGACTATGCGCGCCGCGTCTGCCGCAAGCACCGCATCCGCCTGCGGCCAGCCTCAGGCCGCAATATGCCATATTCGGCTCCGGTTTAGGCAATTCCGAAACGGCTTCTTGATACGGCCCTTTGATATTGCTCAATCGGAATTCGCCTCTTCGGAGTAACTTGGTCGTCGGGAACTATTCCTGGTCTCTTATCAGTCGAGAGTTGGCAGAAATGACGACAATTTCGAAAAATGGCGAGCATGCATTCGCGGGGGGATCAACAAGGGGGGATGCATCCCCCCTTGTTCGTGAGATAAGGGCTTTTCCCCCGCCGGAGACACTTTGCTTGGTTCCGGCTTGTCCGGCTTAGGGGAATCGCCTTGGACCCAGCCCGCGACCAGGATTCGACGCACGCAGCCGGCACCGGCACCGCGCGACTGGACCGGCTGATCGCGGCGCTGCGCGAACCGGCGCGCTATGCGCACGCGGTCGGGCGCGTGGAACTGCTGCAGACCCACATCTCCTGCATCCTCCTCGCCGGAGACTATGCCTACAAGATCAAGAAGCCCGTGAACCTCGGCTTTCTGGATTTCAGCACGCTCGCCGCGCGCAGGCACTATTGCGAGGAAGAACTGCGCCTCAACCGCCGCACCGCGCCCGCACTGTATCTGGACGTGCTCGCCATCGGCGGCAGCGAGTCGGCGCCGGTGATCGGCGGCGGCGGAGCGGCGATCGAGTACGCGCTGCGCATGCGGCGCTTCGATCAGGACGATCTGCTCGACCGGATGGCGCGGCGCGGCGCCCTCACGCCGCAGCACATCGACGCCCTCGCGCGCGGCCTGGCCGCGTTTCATGCAGAGATCGAGCGCGCCGGCGCCGGCGCGGCGTTCGGAAGCCCGGAGCGCATACTGGCGCCGGCGCTGCAGAACTTCGAGCAGATGCTGGCGCTGGTCAGCGCGAAAGCGGATATCGCGCTGCTCGCGCGTCTGCGCGACTGGAGCGCGCGCGAGCACGCCGCGCTCGCCGCGGTGTTCGCCGCGCGCAAGCGCGACGGCTGGGTGCGCGAGTGCCACGGCGACCTGCACCTCGGCAACATCGCGCTGCTCGCCGGCGTGCCCACGCCTTTCGACGGCATCGAGTTCAATCCGGACTTTCGCTGGACCGACGTGATGAACGAAATCGCGTTTCTGGTGATGGACCTGCTCGATCACGGCCTGCCGCGGCTCGCGTTTCGCTTCCTCAATGCCTATCTGGAATTCACTGGCGACTACGCCGGCCTGCGCGTGCTGCGCTTCTACCTCGTCTATCGCGCCCTGGTGCGCGCCAAGGTGTCGTGCCTGCGCGCGCACCAGGCGGGCGTGGCGGCGCGCGAGAAGGGCGACGTGGAGCGGGAATACCGGCGGCATCTGCATCTGGCCGAGCGGCTGGCCGCCCCCGCGCACGCGGCGATGCTGATCATGCACGGGCTGTCAGGATCCGGAAAAACCACCATCGCCCAGAATTTGCTCGAAGCGCTGGGCGCGGTGCGGCTGCGCTCGGACGTGGAGCGCAAGCGCCTGTTCGGCATCGCCGCCGGGGCGCGCTCGGGCTCGGGGCTGGACCAGGGACTGTACGCGCCGGAAGCGAGCGTGCGCACCTACGCGCGCCTCGCGGAACTCGCGCGCGAGGTGCTGGCGGCGCGCTTCCCGGTCATCGTCGACGCGGCTTTTCTCCAACGCGACGAGCGCGAACGCTTTGCCAGGCTTGCGCGCGACGCGGGCGCGCGCTTCCTCATCGCCGCGTGCACCGCCGCGCCGGCCGTGCTGCGCGCGCGCGTGGCCGCGCGCGAACGCGAAGCGCGCGACGCCTCCGAGGCCGGGCTCGCGGTGCTCGAACGCCAATGCGCGAGCGCGGAGCCGCTGGCGCGGGACGAGGCCGCGCACGCGATGACGCTGGCCGCCGAGCACAGCGCCGGCGCGCCCGAAACGGCGGCGCTGGCGCTGCGCCTGGGGCTGGACGCGGCATGAACACGCGCACGCGTCTGTTTACCGCCGAATCGGTGTCCGAGGGGCATCCAGACAAAATCGCCGATCAGATATCGGATGCGATCCTCGACGCGTTCCTGCGGGAAGATCCGCTTGCGCACGTCTCCTGCCAGAGCTTCGTCACCCACCGCCTGATCGTCGTGGCGGGTGAATTCAGGACGGCGGATGCCCTTTTCAGGACGATCGAAAGCAGCGCAGCCGGCATCGTGCGCCAGACGCTGCGCCGCATCGGCTACCGCAGCGCCGCCGAGGACGAGGACACCGGCTGCGATCCGGATGCGGTCGAAATCAGGCTCGCCTTCAACCGCCAGTCGCCCGACATCGACCAGGGCGTGAGCCGCGGCGGCGGCGTCATCGGCGCGGGCGACCAGGGCATGATGTTCGGCTACGCCTGCGACGAAACGCCGCAGCTGATGCCGCTCGCATCGGTGCTGGCGCACGCGCTGGTGCGGCGCCAGGCCGAAGCGAGGAAATCGGGCGCGCTCCCGTGGCTGCGCCCGGACGCAAAGGCGCAAGTTACCCTGCGCTGCGAAAATGGCGGCCCCATGGCGGTGGAAAAAGTCGTGCTCTCCACCCAGCATGCGCGCGACCTGGCGCTGGACAAGCTGCGTCTGGGCGTGCGCAGCGAAATCATCGACGCGGCGATTCCCGCCGACTTGCGCGCACCCGGTTTCGAATGCCTGATCAATCCCACCGGCCGCTTCGTCGTCGGCGGCCCGAAAGGTGATACCGGCCTTACTGGAAGAAAGATCATCGTCGACAGCTACGGCGGCAGCTGCCCGCATGGGGGCGGCAGCTTTTCCGGCAAAGACCCGACCAAGGTCGATCGCTCCGCGGCGTACATGGCGCGCTACGCGGCGAAGCAGGTGGTCGCGGCAAAACTCGCCCGCCGCTGCACCCTGCAGCTCGCCTACGCCATCGGCGTGCCCGAGCCGCTGTCGGTGAGCGTCGATACCCACGGCACTGGCCGCGTGGACGAGGTGAAGCTGGAGGATGCCATGCGCGGATTTTTCGATTTCACGCCCGCGGGCATCATCGCCGCGCTGGACCTGCGGCGGCCGATCTACGCGCAGACCTCGGTGTACGGTCACTTCGGGCGCGAGCTGCCGGATTTCACCTGGGAGAGGACCGATCGCGCAGCCGCACTCAGCCGCGCGCTGCGCGGATGAATGCGCCAGCGGCTGAGTGGCGCCCGCCTATTTCGTATCGTCGCCTGCGTCAATGAACATGCTTTTCCGCGGGTTCGATTGACAACGGAAGCTTCGCTGAGTTTCAATGTGTGCATATTCGAAACTCTCGCAATGCTGCCATTGTGCGCATGCGGCCGGCGATCAGCCGGCGCGCGGCCTGAGTAACCATGAATCCGGACCGCTCATCGCAGGACGACGGGATACCTCCCCTCATGCTCCCCCATATTCGGCGCTGCAAAGCGGGCTGGTGCGCATGCTCGAAATCCTGGAACAGGAAATCCGCATCTGCCTCGGCTTGCTCGGGGTCAACACCTGGGCCGAGCTCGACCAGTCGTATCTGCACCTTGCGCCCCCCGTCGGCACAAGCGAGGCGCTGGGTGCATTCCCGCTGCTCACGCTCGAGGAGATTTCTTTCTATTGAGCCGCTTCAGAGTTCTTAACCAGGAAAAGGCAGCATAGAACATGCGATGGAATGAACGACGCGAGCGCTTGCGCGCGATACTGGAGGGCAAGGTATGCATTCATCCGGCTTCGGTATTCGATCCGGTTTCTGCCCGCATCGCCGAGGAGCTCGGTTTCGAGCTCGGCATGTTCGCCGGCGCGGTCGCTTCCCTGGTGGTGGAGGGCACGCCGCCGGCCAAGCTCGCGAATATTGCGTCGGCGCAACTGATGCAGCAAGTCAGCCGCGACGCCGACTACGCGCGCTGGAGCGAGAATTTTCTCAGCTAGCATAGATTGCCTGACAAAACGAGGGGACAGATCCCCTCGTGCTCCCCCACAATCAGGCGCCTAACGACCATTCTGTTGGGCGCTCCCGCAAGACGAATTATCCAGACAAAGGAGTAGCGACACCATGGACCTGCCCAACTATGCAACCCTCAAGACCGAAATTGCCGCGCCGCATGTGCTGCTGGTGACCCTCAACCGGCCCGAGGTCGCGAACGCGCTCAATACCCAGATGGGGCGCGACTTTCTCGACTTGTGGACGCGCCTGATCGAAGACTCACGCGACATCCGCTGCGTAGTCCTCACCGGCGCCGGCGAGAAGGTGTTTTGCGCGGGCGCCGACCTGAAGGAACGCAATGGCATGACGCGCGAGCAATGGCGGCGCCAGCACGAGCTGTTCGAGCGCCACTATTGGGCGCTGACCGACCTGCCGGTGCCGGTGATCGCGGCGGTCAATGGCCACGCCTATGCCGGCGGCTTCGAAGCCGTGCTCTCCTGCGATTTCGCCTACGCCGTAAAAAACGCGCGCTTCGCGCTGACCGAAGTGACCCTGGGCATCATGCCCGGGGCCGGCGGCACGCAGAACCTGCCGCGCGCGGTGGGCGAGCGCCGCGCCAAGGAAATCATCATGACCGCGCGCCCGTTCAGCGCGCAGCAAGCGTACGACTGGGGCGTCGTCAACGAAATATGCGAACCGGGCGAACTCATGCCGCGCGCGCTGGAGACCGCGCGCACCATCGCCGGCAACGCGCCGCTGTCAATCCGGCAGGTGAAAAAATCGGTGCGCTACGGCATGCAAATGGAGCTGAAGACCGCCTACCGCTTCGAAGTCGAGGCATACAACCACCTGGTCGAAACCGAAGATCGCTACGAAGGCATCAAGGCTTTCAACGAAAAGCGCAAGCCCGTGTTCAAGGGAAAATGACATCAACGACATCGACGTCATCGTGCGCGAAGCGGGCCTGCGCGACGGCCTGCAGATCCACGCCACCTTCATGCCGACCGACAGCAAGATCGCCTGGATCGAGACCGAGGCCGCCGCCGGCGTGGGCGAAATCGAGGTGACAACCTACGTGCCGCCGACGCAACAGCCGTTTCCATTGTCACGGCGCCCTGGTCAGCAGATCAGCCTTTTGCAGCCCTGACGAACGCGATGGAGGCCTGGAATATCTCGAGATCCTTTTCGTATTCGGCCGAGTTTTCGTGGTTGATCTGTATCCACTCCCTGCTGCTCTTCCTGCCCTTAGGCTCGAACGGGACGACGTTGTCCCTGGAGAACTGAAGATTTGCGGCTTTCCCGGCCGAGAGCCGCACACCCACGCCGCCGTTACAGATGCAGGCGAACATCTTCTTGCCGACGAAGTAGGCGAGAAGCCCGGTCATCTCTCCGGCTTCCACGCCTGAGAGCTTCAGCAGCATGGCGTCCAGAACGCGCTTGTGGCTCAGATCGACGGCGTTGGGGGTCGCCATACACAATCAGACCGCGGCAGTGCTGACCGCGAGCTTGCGCAGACTGCCCTGCTCTCCCAGTCTGGCCAGGTCACGATACAAGGCACCGGCATCGAGATAGTCCGCGCCGGCGGCACAGTCGAAAAATTTGGCCTTCAGTTCCTCGTCCTTGAGCGGCAGCTTGGCGTTGCCGCGCGCAAAGCGGATCTCGCCCGAATCGAGTTTGCGTCCGTCGCGCAGATCGAGCACGACCCGGTCGGTCAGCGCGAAAATCGGCTCGATCGGACAGCTCGTGTCCACGGTCGCGATCTTCACCCTGCCCATCGCCTCGCGCACCGGCGCTTCCGCCACGAATTTGTCGGTGAGCTGCGCCAGGCCGACCTTGCGCGCAACCAGCGCCGAAGCGACCGCAAACTCGAGGCTGAACTTGGCTTCGAGCCCGGTCGCAGGCTGATGATTGCGCAGCATCGAGGCCTGTGCCACGCCGATGGTGGCGTCGACCTGCCTGACGTCCTGCGCTTTCACGTCGTTTGCCGCCGCCAGGTCGAGCACGGCGTCGATCACGCGATGGGTGGCGTAGCACATCGGGTACTTCTTGATCGACAGGCCGGAATCGAGTATGCGCAACTGCTTGCCCAGTCCGGCCGCCGGGCGCTCGCGCTCGGCGCGGCCTTTGGGCGAGAGCGCGGCGAGAAAACCGGCGTGATGCTCGAACGCGTCGGGCGCAGCGGTCAGGCCCATGGCAGCGAGCCGCACCGCCTCGATCGCGCAGGCGGCGGCGCGGCCGGCGTGCAGCGGCTTGGTCATGGTGCCGAAATTGGCGACCAGCCCGCTTGCCATGCTCGCCGCCACCCCAAGCGCGTTGCGGCAGGCTTCGGGGGAAAGCTTGTGCAAATGCGCCACGGCGGCAGCCGCGCCCACCGTGCCCATCACCGCGGTCGGATGCCAGCCTTTCAGGTGATAGGCGTCGGGTTCGCGCGCCAGCAGCTCGGCCCAGACTTCGTAACCGACCAGATAGGCGCGCAGCGCGTCGGCGCCGGATGCGCCCAGGTGCTCACCCTCGGCCAGCACCGCCGGCACCAGCACCGTGCTCGGGTGGCCGCCGAGCGCGACGTCGTCGTAGTCGAGCGCGTGGGCGGCGGTGGCGTTGATCAGCGCGGCATCGGCCGCGGCGGCGCTGTCCGCGCCGAACAGCACGCGCGCCTCGCGCGCCGCGGAACGCCGCGCCGCGACGAACCGGCGCACGATGCCCACCACCGCCTCGTTCCTGCCGGCGATCATGGTTGAAATCGTGTCGATGAAGCCGGTGCGCACGATGCGCGCCGCCTCCTCGGGAACCGCGCTGCCGCCGCTGACGAACTGCGCGATCGAATCGGTCAAGCCGGTCATATTGATTCTCCAGTAACAGATATTCCAAAAGCAGACAACGCGGTCGTGATACGCCCCTGACGCCGCAAATAAGGAAGCGCGCAGGCCGGCATCATTGTGCACGCTTGCCTGAGAACGCGGCGAACTCCTGCGCCGGAACCGGATTGCCGGCGAGATAGCCTTGAAATTCATCGCAGCCGTGCGCGCGCAGGAAATCAAGCTGTTCCTGCCGTTCCACGCCTTCGGCGAGCGCCGTCAGCCTGAGGGTTTTCGCCAGATTGATAATGGCGATGGCGATGGCGCGCTCGTCGGCATCGGTGCCCAGGTCGTCGATGAAGGAACGGTCGATCTTGAGTTTGTCGATCGGATAGCGTTTCAGATAGCCGAGCGACGAATAGCCTGTGCCGAAATCGTCGATCGTAATCCTGACGCCGAGCGCGCGCAGTCCGGCCAGCGCGCTGCCGACGATGTCCTTGTCCATCAGCAGGCTCTCGGTGAGCTCGAGTTCCAGGTAGCGGCCTTCGAGCCCGGTGTCTTCCAGCACCCGTTTCACGCCGGCCACCAAGTCGCCGCGGCGGAACTGGACTGCCGACACGTTTACGGAAATCGGCAGCGCGGCATAGCCCGCAGCCTGCCACGCCTTGTTCTGGCGGCAGGCTTCGCGCAACACATATTGGCCGATCTCGTCTATGAGACCGCGCGTCTCGGCGAATTCGATGAATTCCGACGGGTCGGTCAGGCCGCGCTCGGGATGGCGCCAGCGCACCAGCGCTTCGATGCCGGCCAGGCGCAAGTCGGCTACGCGCAGTTGCGGCTGATAGAACACGACGAATTCCCCGCGCTGCACCGCCTGGCGCAATCTGGACTCCCGCGCCAGCGTCGCGGCCCCTTCGTCCGAGAGCCCCGGGGTGTAGAAGCGGCTGTGGCCGCGGCCGTGATCTTTTGCGCTGTACATCGCGGCGTCCGCATTGCGGATCAGATCATCCGCATTGTCGCCGTCGCGCGGAAACACGCTGATGCCGATGCTGGCGTTGGCGCAAACTTGCTTGCCTTCGAGCGCGATCGGGGCGGAAATGACCTGCAGCAACTTTTCCGCGACCTTGGCCGCATCCTCGGGCGCCGCAAAATCGGCAAGGATCACCAGGAACTCGTCGCCGCCCAGCCGCGACACCATGTCGGCTTCGCGCAGCACTTCCTTGATGCGCACGGCCACTTCCTTCAGCAAGACGTCGCCTACGTGATGGCCGAGCGAATCGTTGACGGTCTTGAAATTGTCCAGGTCGATGAACATGATCGCCACCAGCGTGCCGTGGCGCCGCGCCAGCGCCAGAATCGTGGTCAGCCGCTCGGTCAGGTAGGCGCGGTTAGGCAGCCCGGTGAGCATGTCGTGGTGGGCCAGGTACTGGATGCGCGCCTCGGCGTGCCTGCGCGCGGTGATGTCGCGCAGCGCCCCCAGCCGGTGCGCCTCGCCCCTGAGGAACACGGTCTTGCCCACCAGTTCCACCGCGATCCTGTGACCGTTCTTGTGCACCACCTCGGCCTCGTATGTATCCTCGCGCCCCTCGCGCATGTAATCGCTCATCGTCTGGTGCCACTCGCCCGGGATGAACTCCCACAACTCGTGCCCTATCATCTCCCCGCGCTTGTAGCCGGTGATCGCGAGTAGCGCCTCGTTGACATCGGTGAGGATGCCGTTCTTGTGGAAGAAGATCCCTTCGTTGGTCGCGGCGGCGAATTTGCGCATGCGCTCCTCGCTGTCGCGGATTTCCCGCTCGGCGAGATGGTGCCGGGTGATGTCGGTGATCAGCACGAACACGCCGAGCATCTGCGCCTGCTCGTCGAAATGCGGGATCAGGTGGACCTCGACGATGCGTTGCTCGCCATTGGGCAGGATCAGGGGACGGACGTACTCGACCTTTTCGCCCTTGAGCACGCGCTCGACCTGCGGCTCGATCACGCGCCACGCCTCTTCGCCGATGGCTTCGCGTACGGTCTTGCCGATGATGGAGTCCGCGCTCCAGCCGTTCGCCTCGGCATACCCCTTGTTGGCGAACACGCAGCGCAGGCCCGTCGGCTCGTAATACGCGATCAGCGCCGGCACGTTGTCGGCGACCAGGCGCAGCAGGGCATCCTTGCCGTGCCTGCCGGCGTCGCCCGAGGCAAGCGCGTTCATGGCGGCATGCGCAGAGGCCATTTCGGAATTACCGAAACGGCCCCCGATTTGAGGACGCACGAGGGGATGCGCCCCGAAGGAAGTCCTCTCGGGGGACATCCCCTCATTTTGAAATAAGCTCTCATAGCCAGGGCCTCAGCCAGCCCAGCCCGGCGCTGGTGCCGGCTTTGGGCCGGTATTCGCAGCCGACCCAGCCGCCATAACCCAGTTCATCCATCAGCCGGAACAGGTAGGGATAGTTGATCTCGCCCAGGTCAGGCTCATTGCGCTCGGGCACGCCGGCGATCTGGATATGGCCGACGCCGGCGATGTACTTGCGCAGCTTCACCGCGAGGTCGCCCTCGACGATCTGGCAGTGATAGAAATCCATCTGCACCTTGAGGTTCCCCGCGCCGACTTCGGCGCAAACGGCGTGCGCCTCGTCCTGGCGGTTGAGGAAGAAACCCGGAATATCGCGCGTGTTGATCGGCTCGATCACGATGGTGACGCCGGCCGAGGCCGCCTCTCTCGCCGCATGGTCCAGATTGCGCACATATGTCGCGCGATGCAGAGCGCGGTCCTCGCCCGGCCGGATCAGGCCGGCCATCAGGTGCACGCGCTCGTTGCCGAGCACGCGCGCATACTCCAGGGCGCGTTCTACGCTCTTCTTGAATTCGCCTTCGCGGCCGGGCAACGAGGCGAGGCCGCGCTCGCCCGCGTCCCAGTCGCCCGGCGGGCCGTTGAACAGCGCCTGCGTGAGGCCGTTCCCGGCCAGACGCGCGCGGATGTCCGCCGCCGGGTGAGCGTAGGGAAACAGGAATTCGACCCCCTTGAAGCCGTCTTTCGCGGCGGCGCCGAAGCGCTCGAGAAAAGCGTGCTCCTGGTACATCATCGACAGGTTGGCGGCGAATCTGGGCATGATATTCTTCCTGTAATCCGAATTGGCAATAATTTCAGAACCGTAAAACCGTAGGGCGCAATAGCGTAGCGTATTGCGCCAGGATTATCGGCGCAATACGGCTTCGCCTATTGCGCCCTACTCGCTACTCACTGTTTGCATATGCGGTCATCCGGCAGGATAACGGCGGCGGATGTCGGCGACCTGTTCCGGCGTAAGCGCGCGCAGGCGCTGCCCCTGCAGCAACAGGTACAGGCGGGCCGTGGCCTCGAGCTCCTCCACCGCATCGGCGGCGGCCGCGAGGCTCGCGCCCGCGACCACCGGGCCGTGGTTGGCGAGCAGCAGCGCGTGGTACCTGCCGGCGAAACCGCGCACCGCCTGCGCCAGCTGCATGTCCCCCGGCGCGAAATACGGCACCAGCGGGAGGCTGCCGATGCGCATCAGGTAATAGGCCGTGAGTGGCGGCAGCACGTCCGCAGGATCGACCTCCGCCAGCACCGACACCGCGACCGAGTGGGTGGAGTGCAGGTGGACAACGGCCTGGTTGCGCTCGCGCTCCTGGTACATTGCGAGGTGCAGGAAGTTTTCTTTCGACGGCTGGTCGCCCGAAACGAGTTTCCCCTGCCAGTCGAGCTTCGACAGGCGCGCCGGATCGAGCTTGCCCAGGCTGGAACCGGTGGGCGTGAGCAGCCAGCCGCCGTCGCAGCGGGCGCTGATATTGCCGGTGCTGCCGTGCGTAAGGCCGCGTTCGAAAATAGAGCGGCCCAGTTCGCAGATCTCGTCGCGCAGTGCGCTTTCGTTCATCGCATCTCTAAAGCACAGGGGTTCTACACAAGATCGCCGATTGCGCGCGGACGGCTTCTCGTCCGCGCAAGATCCCAACTCGGCAATATTCAGTGGCGCAAATTAAGGCGCAACATTTAGTCATGCGTCAAGCATCTCGAGTGACTTCGCAAAAAAATCGCGGCTGCCGAAGTTGCCCGACTTGAGCGCGAGCAGGATAGGATGCGTCCCTTGCGTCGCCGTCCAGGGCACGCCGGGATCGATCTGCGGCCCGATTTTCAGCGCCGCGACGCCCAGCGCCTGCACCACCGCGCCGGCAGTCTCGCCGCCCGCCACCACCAGGCGCGTCACGCCGCGTTCGATCAGGCCCTGCGCGATGCCCGCCAGCGCTCGCTCGACCATGGCGCCGGCCGCGGCCACGCCGAGCTCGGCCTGCACCGATTTGACCACTTCGGGCGCGGCCGTGGCGTAGAACAGGACCGGGCCGGCGGCGAGCAGGGGCGCCGCCTGCCGCAGCGCCTCCCCGGCGACGTCGCCGCCGCGCGCGATTTCGAACGGGTCGATGCGGATCGCCGCGCGGCCGGACCCGATCCAGTGCGCAACCTGGCCGTTGGTGGCCTGGGAGCACGAGCCCGAGATCACCGCGGCCGCTCCGGGCGCGCGCGGCAATTCGGCCGCGTCCGCGCGCGGCGGCAGCAGGCCCGCGCGGAGGAAATTCTCAGACAGGCCGATGGCGATGCCCGACCCGGCCGTGATCAAAGGATGGCCGGCGCAGGCGGCGGCGATCGCATGCAGGTCGGCATCGCTGATCGCATCGACCACGGCGAGGCGCACACCCTCGGACTGCAGCGCGGCGAAGCGCGCGCGTATCGCGGGCTCGCCCGCGGCCACGGCAGTCCAGGGGACCAGCCCGACCTTGGCGCGCGACTGCGCCTGCAGCACACGCACCAGGTTGGAGTCGGTCATCGGCGTGAGCGGGTGATGGCGCATGCCCGACTCCGACAGCGGCAGCTCGCCCACGAACAGGTTGCCCATGTAGATGGTGCGCCCATTGGTCGGGAATGCGGGGCAGGCGATGGCGATGTTCGCGCCGAGCGCATCCATCAGGGCCTCGGCCACCGGCCCGATATTGCCCTGCGGCGTCGAATCGAAAGTCGAGCAGTACTTGAAATAGAACTGGCGGCAGCCGGCGCGCTTGAGCCATTCGAGCGCGGCCAGCGATTGCGCCACCGCATCGGCCGCGGCGATGGTGCGCGACTTGAGCGCCACCACCACCGCATCGACTTCCGCGGTCAGGGGCGCGGCGGGCACGCCTATGGTCTGCAGCGTACGCATGCCGCTGCGCACCAGGTTGTTGGCGAGGTCGGTGGCGCCGGTGAAATCGTCGGCGATTGCCCCGAGCAGCATGGCTCAGCCCTTTATCAAAATGAGGGGATATCCCCTGCGGGGACTTTCCCCTCGAGGGGGATCGAGACCTTCGGGGCGCCTCCCCTCATGCCCCCACTGAATCAGCCCGCTGCAAAATCGATTTCGCAACGGGTTCCTAGTCTTTCTTCTGCGGCAATTCGATGCCGGGGAAATTCTTCACCACTGCCGCATCGTCCTCGCCGCCGCGCCCGGCCGCCGCGGCCATCAGAAACATCTGGTGCGCGGTCGCGGTGAGCGGCAGCGGAAATGCCGACTTCTTCGCCGTGTCGAGAACGATACCCAGGTCTTTGACGAATATATTGACTGCCGACAGCGGCGTGTAGTCGCCGGCGAGGATGTGCGGAACCCGGTTCTGGAACATCCACGACGAGCCGGCGCTGTTCGATATGACTTCGTACAATACCGCCGGGTCGGCGCCTGAGCGTATGCCCATGGCCATCGCTTCGGCCGCCGCGGCGATATGCACGCCGGCAAGAAGCTGGTTGATCATTTTGACCTTGGAGCCGGCGCCGGGCGCCGCGCCCAGGCGATACACTTTCTGCGCGATCGCGTTGAATACATCTTCGACCTTGGCGAAATTCTCGGGCGCTCCCGCGGCCATCACGGTCATCTGCCCGCTGGCGGCCTTGGCCGCGCCCCCGGACACGGGCGCATCGATCATGCCGATGCCCATCGGCGCGAGCCGGGCCGCGAGGGATTCGGCGAATTCGGGGGCGACGGTGGCGCTCGCGATCACCACCGATCCGGCGCGCATCGCGCCGGCCGCGCCGTGCTCGCCCAGCAGCACGCTTTCGGTCTGCTGCGCATTCACCACCAGGGTCAGCACCACTTCGCACGCCGCCCCGAGTTCCGCCGGCGTGGCGCAGGCGATGCCGCCTTCCGCCGCGAACGCGGCCAGCACCTCGCGCCGCACGTCGCAGGCGTGGGTGCGAAAGCCCGCGCGCAGCAGCGATCTGGCGACGCCCAGGCCCATCGCACCCAGGCCGATGACTCCGACATTCCTGGTCATGCTCTACCCTTCCCTTGTCATGCGTGGCGACTCAAATCGCGGCCTCTGCCATTCCAGCGTTACGATGTTGCGCGGACGAGAAACCGTCCGCGCGGATCGTCGATTGCGTGCGGATGAAAAGCACATCCGCACGCAATCGACGATCTTGTATAAACCCTCCACGCTGTGTTTGGTGTTAACCGTAACCGTGTTTGCTGTACGGATGTGCCTTTCATCCGTACAGCAAACACGGTTGGCGCGCGCAGCGCGCAATTCCGCTCCCGGCCATGTGATGATGTTTGACACGCCGCACCTGGTTGCCCGGCTTCACTTGGCGAGGCGCGCATTGGCCAGATCCAGGCGGTCGACGAGGTTGCGCACCAAGGCGCGGGTGAGCTGAAGCTGCGCGCCCAGGCTCATCAGGGCCAGGGCCTCGGGCTCGAATTCGGCAAGCAGGGCCCCCGTCATGGTCTCCACTGTCGCGTGCCGCGGCATCTCGCCGCCGCGGATGTAAGCCATCTCGCCGAAGCACTCCCCTTCGCTGATCGTGTTCAGCAAGTGCCGGTCCAGCGTGACCTTGACCTGCCCCTGCGCGAGGAAGAAAAAGCTCTTTCCAGGCTCGTTCTCGCGCACGATGGCCTGTTTCGCCGCGACGCGCGTCCAGCGCCCCGCCTGCGTCAGCTCCCACAACTCCGCGTCGGAGAGATCCGCCAGCATGTCCACGCGCTTGAGCGCAACGTATTTCTCGCTGTCCATGATGGCCTCGGGCGGCAGCACGAGCTTGCCCACGTCGGAGAGCGCGAGCGCGAAATCGGCCCAGGTCGCGTAGCGAAACTCCGGCTTCTTGCCCAGCGCGCGCAACACGACGCGGTCGATCTCCTGCGGCAGCGAGGGGCGCAGGCTGCTCGGCGGCGCGGGCGGCTGATGCAGGATCTTCTGCACCAGCATTTCCAGACTATCGGCCGTAAACGGCCTGTGCCCCGTCAGCAGCTCGTACAGCACCACGCCGAGGCAATACATGTCGCTGTGGTGCGTGAGCGGCGCCTCCTCCAGCTGCTCCGGCGACATGTAGTAAGGCGAACCGATGCTGGCCGTCTGCACCGAATGGGCCTTGCGCAGCAGCGCGGCGCCGAAATCGGAGATCTTCACGTCGGAGCCTTGCGCGATCATGATGTTCGCCGGCTTGATGTCGCGGTGGACGATGCCCTCGTTGAAGGCGTACGCGAGCGCGCCGCAGCACTTGAAGCCGATCTGCAGCACGTCGGCGACGGGAAGGAGCGTGTCGGTGCTGACATGCTGCGACAGGTCGCCGCCGCCTACCACCTCCATCGCGATGTGGCCGGAGTCCTCCAGCACCACCGCGTCCAGGATCCCCACTATATGCGGGTGCTTCAGCTTGCCCGCGAGCGAGGCTTCGTTCAGAAACTGCGAGCGGTACACGATCCCGAACTCCGGATCCCTGAACACCTCGGGCTCGATCACCTTCAGCGCGACTTCCTTGCCCGAGAACGTGTCCACGGCGAGATAGACGGTTCCCGTCGCACCCTTGCCGAGTTGCTTGCGGATGTCGTACTTGCCGATCTGTAAGCTCAGATCCATTTCGAAGGGTTGGTCCATCAGGGTTGGTCCGTTACGCTTGGTTCATCCGCATGGCGCCATTCTAACCTTAGCCATCGCCCTTTGGGTTAAGCCCCGTGTCACGCGAGCGGCGCGCCCGCCGGCGCTATCAGCTCCGGCCCCTGGTTGCGGGCGTTGTTGATCTGGCGGCCGATGGGTATGGCCTCCATCTCCTTGCCCCGGGTAGCTGGCGCTCATCGGCAGAATCTGCGCCGGGTCCTGCAGCGCCGGATCGAGCCAGCGCGCATACTGCGCGCGCCGGACTGCCGGAGTTGTCGTACGTCAGCGCGAACACTGTGTCCGTCAGCCCCTTCTTCCTGAAGCCTTCGTTGTCGCTGAACTGCTTGAACAACTTGGTGCCATCCCTGAGCACTGCCGTCGTCACGCGCGCCAGTGCCTTGCCGTGCTCCTGCTCCAACGCCAGCATGCCGGCGCGGATTTCTTCCAGCGAACGCAGCCGCTGCGGCGTGCAGGCGTGGAGAGCCCGCATCATCGTTTCGCTCCAGCCAACAATTGGGCGAGCGCCGGCAGGGAAACGACCTGCGTATCACCGCCCGCGGAGTATGTGTCCTCCCCCGGGTACACCACGAACCGGCGCGCCGGACCGATGTCGGTGCAGGCGGCATGAAAACCCCTCTCGGTGCGCGGCGAAAGACTGCGCTTGATTTCCACGGCCCACAGGCGACCGTCGGGAAAGTTCAACACAAGATCTATCTCGGCCCCGCCGCTGGTGCGGTAGAAATGCCCCTGTACTCCCTCGGGGGCAACGTTAAGGAGGTTTTCGATAACGAAGCCTTCCCAGCTTGCACCCACCACCGGATGGGACAGCAGGGTCTCCTTGTCGCCGATGGCCAGCAGCGCATGGACGAGGCCGCTGTCGCGCACGTAGACCTTCGGTGACTTCACCAGCCGCTTCCCCACGTTGGCATGCCAGGAGGGGAGCCTGCGCACGAGGAGCAGGTCGGTCAGAAGGTCGATATAGGCGGAGGCGGTCTTGGCGTCCACTCCCAGGTTGCGGGCCAGTTGGGCGACGTTGAGCATCCCGCCCTGGTGGTGAGCCAGCATGGCCCAGAAGCGGCGCAGCGTCTCGGCTGCGATGCGCGGGCCGAACTGGGGGATGTCGCGTTCCAGATAGGCGCGAATGAAGTCCTGGCGCCAGCGCAGACTGCGGGCATTGCTGGGCGCAAGAAAGCTTTCCGGGAAACCGCCGCGCAACCAGAGACGGTCGAGTTCGGCCGCCGTCCCGCCGGCCTCCAGGACGTCGAAGGGATCGAGCTCCAGATAGCTCACCCGTCCGGCAAGGGTCTCCCCCGCCTGTTTGAGCAGGTCGAGCGAGGCCGAACCGAGGAGCAGGTAGAGCCCGTGCTTCTTTCTGCCGCGCCGGGCCCGGTCGATGAGGCCGCGCAGCACGGGGAAGAGCCCGGGCGCTCGATGGATCTCGTCGAGGATGACCAGCTTGCCCAGATGGTCCGAGAGGTAGAGCTCCGGCTCGGCGAGCTTGGCGCGGTCCTGCTCCGATTCAAGATCCAGATAGAGCGCGCCGCGCGGCTTTCCCAAACTCAGGGACAGCGTAGTCTTGCCCGCCTGGCGCGGCCCGAGCAGCACCAACGCGGGCACTTCATCCAGACGCTGCCGCAGAATGGGAAAGAGTCGCCGCTCGATCATGTGTGCAATTATGGAATTCTATTCCATGAATAGCAATGATATTTTGCCAGGCTGCTAATGCTGGAGAATGTCGGCGACGTGGAGATTCCGTGATCTGTCCAGCGAGATTGGCATGAAGCAGATTCCTCGACCTTCTGTCTCGAAATGACATCTGCGGCGGGTTCCTCGACCCGCACCGCTCACAGCTTCACAGCTTCACGCAGACATTGCGCAGCTCGGTATAGAACTCGAGCGAATGCACGCCGCCCTCGCGCCCTATGCCGGACTGCCTGGAGCCGCCGAACGGCGTGCGCAGATCGCGCAGGAACCAGCAGTTGACCCAGCAAATGCCGACTTCTATTTTTGCGGCGACGCGGTGCGCACGCGCAAGGTTGGTGGTCCAGATGGTGGTGGCGAGACCGTACTGCGTGTCGTTGGCGAGGCGCACCGCCTCCTCCTCGGTATCGAACGGCCGCACGTGGCAGCAGGGCCCGAAAATCTCCTCGCGCACCACCGCGGAATCCTCCGGCAACCCGGTCCAGATGGTGGGCTCGACCCAGCAACCCTGGGCAAGCTCGCCTTGCATTTTCGGCACGCCGCCGCCGGTAACAATTGTGGCGCCCGCTGTGCGCGCCTTTTCGTAGTAGGACAGCACCTTGTCACGATGTTCCGGGCTGATCAGCGGACCGAGGCCGGTATGCGCATCCTCCGGGCGGCCCGGCTTCAAGCTCTCCGCCTTCGCTTTCAGCGCGGCGACAAATCTGTCGAATATCGGCCGCTCGACATAGACGCGCTCGGTGCCCAGGCACACCTGCCCGCAGTTGGCGAACACCGCGCGGCCCATGCCCTCCACCGCCGCATCGAAATCGCAGTCCGCGAACACCACGCCCGCGTTCTTGCCGCCAAGCTCGAACGACACCGGGCGCACGCGGTCGGCGACCGCTTTCATGATCGCGGCGCCGGTGCGCGTCTCACCGGTGAAGGTGACTGCGTCTATGCCCGGATGGCGCGTGAGCAGCTCGCCCGCCGAGCCCGGGCCGAAGCCGTGGATCACGTTGTATACGCCCCTGGGCACACCGACCGCGTTCATCACCTCGCCCAGCAGCGTCGCCGTGCTCGGCGTCTCTTCCGAGGGCTTCACCACCACGGTATTGCCGCAGGCGAGCGCGGGGCCCACTTTCCAGGTCATCAACAGCAGCGGCAGGTTCCACGGTGCGATCACCGCGATCACGCCTTTGGGCACGCGCATGGCGTAGTTGATCGCACCCTTCTTGTCGGGGGTGGCCATCTGGAAGAATTCGCCGGGCACGTTCTTCACCACGTCGGCGAAAATCTTGAAGTTGGCCGCGCCGCGCGGAATGTCGATGTGCTTCGCCAGGCTTACCGGCTTGCCGGTGTCGGCGACCTCGGCCTCGAGAAACTGGTCGAAGCGCCGGTTGATCTCGTTTGCCACTGCATAGAGCAGCTCGGCGCGCTCGGCCATCTCGAGCGCGCCCCAGGGCCCGGTAAGCGCGACCCGGGCGGCTTGCACCGCCGCATCCACCTCGGCCTTGCCGGCCTCGGACACGAGCCCGAGCAGACGGGCGTCCGTGGGCGAGCGGTTCTCGAAGGTCTTGCCCGATGCTGCCGCGACGAACTCGCCGCCAATGAAATTAAGTATGCGCGCCGCCTGCTGCGCCGGCGGGTTGGAAATCCGGTTCATGCGTTTCTCCCCAATTGCGCCAGCCGCTTCGTGCCCGCGTCCCGGGGCCGGATTCTACCTTCAAATCAAGTCCGGCGATGGCGCTCTCCCCGCCCTGCATGCTGCCGGCTCTGCTTGCGCTCCGTAGCGAGCTAAGCGGATTCGGCACCTTGGTGCTAGCATCTCGTCGCCAAACCACCCCAAAAACAAGGAGCCCCTCGTCATGTTCACCAAAAGAATGCTGCTCAAGGCCACGCTCTGCACCGCGGCGGCCGCGTTGGCGCCCGCGCTGATAGGCAACACATACGCCCAGACTTATCCGACAAAATCGATCCGCATGATCGTGCCCTTTCCGCCCGGCGGCACCACGGACATCGTCGCCCGCCTGGTGGCCCAGCGCATGACCGAAACCATGGGACAAACGGTGGTGGTGGAGAACCGCGCCGGGGCGGGCGGCTCGATCGGTGCCGATGTGGTGGCCAAGGCGGCGCCCGACGGCTACACCATTCTGATGCACAACATCACCTTTCCCCTGGCCTCGGCCGCGCTCGCCTATGCCAAGCGCGCACCCTACAACATAGACACCGATTTCGCGGGCATCTCCATTGCCGCCAACGTTCCCCTGATCATCACCGCGCACCCGAGCGTGCCGGCGAACAATTTGCGCGAATTCGCCGCGCTGCTGCAAAAAGACCGCGGCCTGAAGTACAACTACGGCTCGACCGGCCCGGGCTCGTACATGCATATCGTCGGCGAGGTGATCAAGCGCGACGAAAAAATCGAGATGACCCATATTCCGCTCAAGGGGGCCGCGCCGCTGAAGCAGGAGCTGCTCGCCGGGCGACTGCAGCTCGGCGGCGACCAGCTTTCCTCCTCCCTCGGTGACGTGCGCAAGGGGACCCTGAAAGCGCTGGCCACGAACTCCTCGCAGCGCATCGCCGCCCTCCCCGGGGTGCCCACAGTGCGTGAACTGGGCTTTCCACGGCTCGAGGCCGAGGGCTGGAACGGCCTGTTCGCGCCGGCGAAGACGCCAAAGGAGATCATCGACCGGCTCGCCCGCGAAACCGCCGCGGCCGTGCGCCACCCCGACGTGCTCAAGCGCTTTGCCGATATCGCGGCCGAACCGGTCGGCTCTTCGCCGGCAGAGCAGGACGCGATGCTGAAGAAACAGGTCGCGCAATTCCGGCCGATCATTCAGGAACTGGGCGTCACGCTCGACTAGCGGAAGGATTAGGCCCATGACTGGCGTTGCCATCGTTACCGGATCGGGCCGCGGCATAGGCGCGGCGACGGCGAAGCTCGCGGCCAGGCGCGGCTACGCCGTCTGCGTGAATTACCTGAAGAACGAGGAGCGCGCCGACGCGGTCGTGGCGGAAATTCGCGCGGGCGGCGGCAGGGCGATCATGGTGCGGGCGGACACGGCGAACGAGGACGAAGTGATCAGGCTGTTCGAACGCGTCGATCTCGAACTCGGGCCGGTCACCGCGCTGGTCAACAATGCCGGCATCACCGGGCGCGCCGGGCGCCTGGACAGCTTCGACGCCGCTGCGATCCGGCGCGTGCTCGAAGTGAATGTGGCCGGCACTCTGTTCTGCTCGCAGCAGGCGGTAAAGCGCATGTCGACCAGGAACGGCGGCGCGGGCGGCGCCATCGTCAACGTGTCGTCGCTGGCGGCGACGCTGGGCGGCGCCAATCAGTGGATACCCTATGCCGCGGCCAAGGGCGCGATCAACAGTCTCACCATCGGCCTCGCGAAAGAAGTGGCGGCCGAGGGCATACGCGTCAACGGCATCAGCCCCGGATTGATAGACACCGAAATCCACGCCGAGGCGGGGATAGGCGACCGGCTGCAGAAAGTGATTCCGATGGTGCCCATGGGGCGCCTGGGCACGGCGGGGGAATGCGCCGAGGCGATCCTGTGGCTGATGTCCGGCGAGGCCGCCTACATGATAGGCAGCATCCTCACACTCTCCGGCGGGCGCTGATTATGTGAGGGGTCTTCAGTATTCTTGCATGCCACCGGCGGACCTGCACGCTGCGCGCGCCAACCGTCAAAGCTTTCCCCGGCGCGCCCGCCGCAGCACGAAGCGCCCGGGATCCAGCGCGTCGGCCAGATCACCCTCCAGCGGCAAGGGCTCGCCTTCGATCAGACTTGCCAGCAGTTCCCCCGCCAGGGCCGCCCAGACCAGGCCGCGCGAGGCGTAAGCCGAGGCGCAATACAGCCCGGCACGCCGGGGCAGATCGATCAGCGGTGCGCCGGAGAAATTGGTTTTCTGCAGGCGCGCGGCATCCACGTCCGGCATCGCGCCGACCAGCGGCAGGCGGTCCGGCGCTGCGCAACGAAAGCCCACTGCACCGTCGAGCTTCGCGGCATCGGCCGCCACCCGCGCATGCGGCAGCAAGTGCGCCAGGCGCAGCAGATTCGCCTCATGACCCTGCGCCTGCGGTTCAGGATCATTGTTTCCGCGATCGTAGGTGCTGCCCGTCACCACGACCCCGTCGGTGGGCGGCAGCACATAGCCTGAGCCGGTTAGCACGATGCGCGGTGCCTTCAGGTTTGCGCCGGGCAGGTAGCTGACCTGCCCGCGGATTCTCTGCAGCGGCTGCGCGACCGGGGCAAGACGCGTCGTATCGTTCGAGTTCGCGAGCACCAGCACCGGCGCGGCGGCGATAAGCTTGCCGCCGGCGGCCAGCGCCTGCCAGCGCTCGCCGCTGCGCAGGATGGTCTCTACCCTGGCACCGAAATGCGCGCTCAGTCCCGGGCCGGCTGCCGCGAGCTGCGCGGCGATCAGGCTCAAGGGACGCATCCATCCGGCACCCGAAAACCACCAGCCGCCGCTGCCCAATGCGCATCCCGCATACGATTCGGCTTGGCTGCGTTCCAGGTATTGGGCAAAGTCGGGCGGAAAACCCAGCGCCGCGATCGCCGCGATCATGCGTTCCTCCCGCTCGGAATCGCCGGCAAGTTGCAGCACGCCGCAACGCGCCCAAGTCAGGGCCTGACCCGAGCGCTCCAGCGCGAGCCAGCGCCTGACGGCATAAATAAAACCGTTGCGCGCGGCCCGCGACAGGATGCAGTCGTCGAGAGAGAGATGCGGGTGAAACACGCCCGCGTACCTCGCCGGCGCCTGCGCGGCCGGCATGGCGCGGCTCTCGATCAGGTCGATGCGCCATCCCCGCTGCGCCAGCCGCTCGCTGATTGCCGCGCCCGCAATACCGGCGCCGATTACGATCGCATGCCGCTCGCCACTCTCGGATCCCGCCGCCTGCGGCCGGCGCGGCGCGTAGCTGCCGCGCAGCATGTCGCGCTTGCGCCCGAAGCCGGCGCATTTTTCGAGCGCGAATCCGGCCGCCTCCAGTCCCTGGCGCACCAGGGCTGCGCTGGAGTAGGTCGCAACCGTGGTCCCGGGGCGGGCGAGCTGCGCGAGGCGCTGCAGCAGTTGCGGCGACCACATTTCCTGGTTGAGCCGGGGCGCGAAGCCGTCCAGGTAGATGGCATCGGCGCATAGGCGCAGCCGCGGTGCAAGCTCGGCCGCGTCCGCGAATGCAAGTGTCAGCGTGAGCCGTTCGTCCTCGAAATGCAGGCGGTGCATTCCGGCGACCAGCGGCGGCCACGCGTCCTGCAGCTGCCGCGCCAGCGGCGCGAATTCGCCGTAACGCCGATGCAGCGCCACCAGCGCGCCGCGCTCGAACGGATGCTTCTCGATCGAAACAAAATGCAGGCGTTCGCAACGCGCCGGATCGTCGCGCCATTGCCGCCAGGTGGCGAGGAAATTCAGCCCCAGCCCGAATCCGGTTTCGAGTATGGTGAAAACGCGCGCGTGCGCCCATCTGCGCGGCAGATCGTTGCCGGCGACGAACACATGCTGTGCCTGGCCCGGACCCGATTCCGCGCTGTGGTACACGTCGCCGTACGTGGGCGAGAACGGCGTTCCTTCATTGTCGAACCTGAGTTCGGCGGGGATCATGCGCATGCGGGCGATGGCGGTTCAGCCCAGAGAGAAATAGAAGGTGGCGCCCCCGCCCACGCGCGCATCCGCCCAAGCCTCGCCGCCGTGGCGGTGAAGTATGCGCGCAACCGTGGCGAGGCCGATGCCCGAGCCGGGGAACTCCGCCTCCGAATGCAGCCGCTGGAACGCGCCGAACAGTTTTTTCGCATGGGCCATATCGAAGCCGACGCCATTGTCGCGCACGAAATAGACGGGCCGGTCGCCCCTTTTGCCAATACCGAACTCGATGCGCGCGGCATCGCGCCTGGAACTGTATTTCCAGGCATTGCCGATCAGATTCTGCAGCACCACCCTGATCAAACCCGGATCACCCTTGGCCGACACCTGCGGCGCAATGATCCACTCGACCCGGCGTTCCGGTTCCCCTGCCTGCAATTCCTCGATCACCTCGCGCGCCAGCGCCGACAGGTCGACCGGTCCGGCCTGCATCGCCTGCCGCGATATGCGCGACAGCCTCAGCAGGTCGTCGATGAGTTGCCCCATTTTGTCGGCGCCTGCGCTGACGCGCCTGAGCATGTCCCGGCCCTGTTCAACGATCTGGCCGGCGTATCGGTCGAGCACCAGCCGGCTGAAGCCATGGATCGCCCGCAGCGGCGCGCGCAGGTCGTGCGACACCGAATAGGAGAATGCCTCCAGTTCATTATTGGCGATTTCGAGCGCCTGCGTGCGCTCGGCCACGCGTTGCTCGAGTTCCTCGTTCAATCGTTGCAGTTCTTCCTCGTGGCGCCTGCGCTCGGTAATGCTGGTGCCGACGCCACGATAGCCCTGGAACGCGCCGGATGCATCGAATACCGGATCGCCGCTGATCGAGTAAATATGTGGCGCACCATCAGTCCCAAGGCGCCAAAGCTCGAAATTGCGAAACGGCAGATGCGCTTCGAGCATCGCCCGGTGTGCCTGCCAACCGGCTTCGTCGGGGGAAAGATACGGCAGTTCCCAGCGGCGCTTGCCGATCGGCGAGTCGTGCGCCAGCACCGACAGCGCGCTATCGCCGCGGCCTTCGCTGCGCTGGATCAGCCGATGCCCAATATCCGTCTCCCAGTAGAAGTCGGAAGACATCTCGGTCAGGCTGCGAAAGCGCGCTTCGCTCTCGCGCAGTTCCTGCTCTGCCCGCCGGCGACGGGATTCGCGCTCGAAATTGTCCAACGCAAAGCTGATGTCTGCGGCCATCTCCAGCAACAGCTCACGCCTGGGTTCGTCGAATGCGCCGGCTTCGCCGTCAAACACAATGAATGCGCCGACGACAACCCCATTCTTGTGCAAAGGCAGGGCGGCCACCGAACCCCAGCCCAGGCGCGCGCCGCGTTCATGCCACGGCGCCGCGGCCGCGTCGTTCATGAAATCCTGGCACCAGTACGGCCGGTCCTCGCGGATGGCGGAACCGGTCGGCCCGCGCCCGAATGGGCTGTCGGCATCCATGAAAACTTCAAGATTCTGCAGATCCTCGGCGCCGTAACCAAAACTGGCAGCCACGCGGACCATCCGCGTGCCGGGATCGACGAGGCTGATCCGCGCCGTCTTCATGCCGCCGAACTGAACCGCATCGCGGCAAATTTGCGGGAACAATTCCGCCTCACTGGTGCAGCGTACGATAGCTTGGTTGCATTGGCTCAACGCGGCGTAAAGCTGGGTCAGCCGCCGGATTTTCGCTTCCGCTGCCCGGCGCCCGGTGATATCCTCGGAATAGACAACGATCCCCTCCGGCACGGCCTGAACGATCACCCTGTACCATCCCTTGCTGCCGTCTGGAAAAGCAAACTCGATGTCGAGCCGATGGGTCGTCCGCTGCTCCATGCAGGCCTTTTCCGCGGCAAATATCTCCGTCGCGGCAAAGCCGGGCCAGCATTCCATCACCGTCCTGCCCAAAAGCTCCTCCTTGGGCCGCCGGTTATGCCTCTGCGCGGCATCATTGATGTAGCGATAGCGCCAGTCAAAACCGATGATCTGGCACCCTTCCAGCATGGAATCGCGCATCTGGCGGAGAACGCTTTCCCGGGTTCGCAGTTCCTCCTCCCTCTGCTTGCGCTCGGTGATGTCGCGCAGGATTCCGGTGAAGAATTGCGCGTCCGCCGCTCCCCATGCGGACAGCGAGAGTTCCAGCGGGAACTCGGCGCCCGATTTTCGCAGCCCATGCAGTTCGACCGTCTTGCCGAGCACACGGCGATCGCGCCCCGCCTGCGCACTACGCAGGCCATGGAGATGAGCGTCGCGATAGCGTTGCGGCATCAGCAGAGTAAGGGATTGCCCGAGCACATCGGCCGCGCTATGGCCGAATATTCGCTCGGCGCCGGCGTTCCATCCAACGATGTCGCCTTCCGCATCGGCGGTGACAATCGCGTCGGTGGCGGATTCGGTCACGGCGCGATAGCGCGATTCGCTGGCGCGCAGAATCGCGTTCGCGGTCTCCAGTTCCGCCGTGCGCTCGGCGACGCGGCGCTCCAGGGCCAGTTTGTGCGCCCTCAACTCGACCAGCAGTTTCGCCAGGTAGGCGAGCAGCAGACTGAACAGCAGGCCCAGCGCGGCCCTGACCGCGAGCCTGGAAGGGTTGAACCAGCCCGCCACCGGAGCGACGCTCAGAGTCCAGGTCGTGTTGGGCACATTCAATGCGTATGTAACAGGATCAGTCAGTGCGGCGGACGAAAACCCAGCGATGATCTGTTTTTGTCCGCTATCCGGGTGGATGCGCCGGAGTTCCCAGGCGAAACCCTGTTCCGACAACCCGGATAGGCCGGCGGCCTCGATCACCTCGGGAAAGCGAATCAGGACATTCGTGAATCCCCAGAAGGAGCGCTGGCTCCCGCTGTCACTACTAACATATACCGGCAAACGTCCGACCGCACCCACTCCCCCTTGAACGAGATTGAACGGCCCGTCGAGAGTAAGCCTGCCGGTGTCTCGCGCGAGAAAAGCTGCCTTGGTGCGCGTCGGATCCTTCAACAAATCGTGGCCGATGGCTTGTTCGTTGCCGGCCAGCGGCACCACGCTTCGAACTACGCCGCCAGGCGCCAGCTGCAGGGACGATACGCCGGGATAGAACGAAAGCATATTGTTGGCGACGACGTCGAAATCACGGACCCTGCCGCCGCCCTGTTGAACCAACGCAGCCAGCGCATAGGTAGCGGACAATGCCCGCTCAATGCTGCGCTGTAAACTGTTCGCGTGGCTGACCGCCTCTTTCGAAGCGTGCTGGCGCAAGCTGTGAAGATTGCCTTGCTCCAAACGCCAGATCAGGCCCGCCGCTACAACGCCGACGAGCAGAAAAGCGACCAACGCCACAAGCAGTGGCAGGCGCGAATTGAACATTGTTTATTATACCTGCCCTCCGCCGCCGCCCCGTTTGGGCGCGACTGGGCGAAAGTGCAAGCCGGGATTGCCTCAGCCACTCCTGCTCAGATCACTCTAACTGGCGCGCGATGCCGCCGCTGCGGGGGCGCAAACGCCAAGGAACAACAGGGCGATGCCGCTCCTGTGGATCCGCGATTTCATTGCCATCACCCCTTGCGCCCGATTCAGCCCAATGAAAAATAGAAGGTGGCGCCCTCGCCCACGCGCGCATCCGCCCAAGCCTCGCCGCCGTGGCGGTGAAGTATGCGCGCAACCGTGGCGAGGCCGATGCCCGAGCCGGGGAACTCCGCCTCCGAATGCAGCCGCTGGAACGCGCCGAACAGTTTTTTCGCATGGGCCATATCGAAGCCGACGCCATTGTCGCGCACGAAATAAACGGGCCCGCCATCCTTTTCCGCGACGCCGAACTCGATACGCGCGGCATCCTGCCTGGAACTATACTTCCAGGCGTTGCCGATCAGGTTCTGCAGCGCCACCCTGAGCAAACCCGCATCGCCCGTGGCCGCCACCTGCGGCGCAACGACCCACTCCACCCGGCGTTCCGGTTCCCCTGCCTGCAATTCCTCGATCACCTCGCGCGCCAGCGCCGACAGGTCGACCGGTCCGACCTGCATCGCCTGCCGCGATATGCGCGACAGCCTCAGCAGGTCGTCGATGAGTTGCCCCATTTTGACGGCGCCTGTGCTGACGCGCCTGAGCATGTCCCGCCCCTGTTCATCGATTCGGCCGGCGTGCTGCTTTTCCAGCAGGCGGCTGAAGCCGTGGATCGCGCGCAGCGGCGCGCGCAAGTCGTGGGACACCGAATAGGAGAATGCCTCCAGTTCATCGTTGGCCACTTTCAGCGCATGCGTGCGCTCGGCCACGCGCTGCTCCAGTTCGTCGTTCAGGCGGCGCAACTCGAGCTCGTTCTGCCTGCGCTCGGTGATATCCTGCGACACGCCGATGATGCGCTCGCCGTGCTCGCTTCCCTCGCGATCGAGAAACACGCCTTGCGCCTCGATCCAGCGCACTGCGCCGTCAGTGCGCTTTATACGAAACACGGTGTGATATGGCGTCCTCCGGGCGACCGCCTGCCGGCCGGCGTCGAGAAACCCGGCGCGGTCGTCTGCGTGCACGAGTTCGCGAAAATCCGCATACCCTCCGACCGGCTCGGGACCGACCAGCCAGCCGGGATGCTCGCCCCAGGTCAACGCGTCGGGTCCGATCTCCCACTCCCAGGCGGCCATCCTGGCCGAATTCAACGCCAGGCGCAAACGCTGCTCGCTCTCCTTCAGCGCCCGCTCGGCCCGCTTGCGCTCGGTAATGTCGGTGCCGACACCGCGGTAGCCTTGGAATGCACCCGAAGCATCGAACACCGGGTCGCCGCTGATTGAAATAAAGCGCTCGCTGCCATCGGTCCCGCTCCGCGAAAGCTCGAAATTGCGGAACGGGCGATGCGCATCGAGCACCGCGCGGTGCGCCTGCCAGCCGGCTTCGTCGGGCGTAAGATACGGTATCTCCCAGCGGCGCTCGCCAATCTGCGTGCCACGCTGGAACGCCGAAACGGTGCTCAGCTTTCTGTTCGCCGAACCGCGCGCCCTGAGCCGGTGCTCGGCGTCGCTCTCCCAATAAAAATCGGAGGACATCTCGGTCAGGCTGCGAAAACGCGCCTCGCTCTCCGCCAAGGCGCGTTCGGCCCGCTTGCGCTCGGAGATGTCCGTGCCGACACCGCGGTAACCCTGGAACGCGCCGGAGGCGTCGAACACCGGATCCCCGTGTATCAGGATCTGGCGCACGCTGCCGCCGGCTCCTTCGCGCGCGAACTCGAAATCGCGGAATGGCAGGTGCGCGTCCAGCACTGCGCGGTGGGCCTGCCATCCGGGCTCGTCAGGCGCGAGATAGGGTATCTCCCAGCGGCGCCGACCGCGCCAGTCGTCGTGCCGCAATCCCAGCAACGCATTGCGCCTGCTGCCGGAACTGCGCTGCGTAAGCCGGTGCTCGGCATCGCTCTCCCAGTAGTAGTCCGAGGACATCTCGGTCAAACTGCGGAAGCGCGCTTCGCTCGCGCGCAGTTCCTCCTCTGCCAGCCTGCGCCGGGATTCGCGCTCGAAATTGTCCAGCGCAAAGCTGATATCCCTGGCCATCTCCTGCAATAGCTCACGCCTGGCTTCGTCGAATGCGTTGGCTTCGCCGTCAAACAGGACAAAAGCGCCGACCACGACACCGTTCCTGTGCAGCGGCAGCGCGGCGACGGCACCCCAGCCCATGCGCGCGCCGTGCTCGTGCCACGGCGCCGTAGCCGGGTCGTTCATGAAATCCTGACACCAGACGGGCCGATTCTCGCGGATGGCGGTGCCGGTCGGGCCGCGCCCTAACGGGCTGTCGGCATCCGCCAGAACTATGACGTGCTGCTGGACTTCCACGCCGTAACCAAAACTGGCAGCCACGCGGATCATCCGCGTGTCGGGGTCGACAAGGCTGATCCGCGCGGTTTTCATGCCGCCGAACTGCACTGTATCGCGGCAGATTTGCGGGAACAATTCATCCTCGCTCAAGCAGCGCACGATCGCCTGATTGCACTGGACCAATGCGGCATAGAGCTGGGTCAGCCGCGCGATTTTCGCTTCGGCGGTCTTGCGCTCGGTGATATCCGTGCCGACACCGCGGTATCCCTGGAACGCGCCGGAAGCGTCGAACACCGGATCACCGCTGAGCACCACATGCCTTTCGGCGCCATCGGCGCCAAGTCTCGAGAGCTCGAAATTGCGGAATGGGCGATGCGCGTCGAGTACCGCCCGGTGCGCCTGCCAGCCGGCCTCGTCCGGAGACAGATACGGCATTTCCCAGCGACGTTGGCCGATCTGCCCGCCCTGCCGAAACACCGGTACGCCACTCGCCTTACCGCCCGGGCTGAGTTGTGTCAGCCGGTGTTCGGCATCGCTCTCCCAGTAGAAATCCGAGGACATCTCGGTCAGACTGCGAAAGCGCTCCTCGCTCTCGCGCAGCGCGCGCTCGCCCCGTAGCCGGTCGGTGACGTCGTTCGCGAGCACCATCTGCGCGCGCCGTCCGTCGAATACGAGCATGTGGGAAACAATCTCGACATCGATCAGCATGCCGTCCTTTCTGCGGTGCCGCCAGACACCGGCGTCGCGGTCGCTGTGTTTCTGCACCTGGGCAATCCGCTGCAGCAGGCGCGGCACGTCCTCGGGCGGGCGGATGTCGGTAATCATCATCGCCAGAAACTCATCGCGGCTATAGCCGTAGTGCGCCACCGCGGCGTCGTTCACCGCGAGGAACATCAAGGTTTGCAGGTCCCATACCCACATCGGATGCGGATTCGCCTCGAACATCTCCCGGTAGCGCGACTCGCTCGCGCGCAGCGCCTCTTCGGACCGTTTGCGCTCGGTGATGTCCTGTATGGTCCCCAAAGCAGTCGACAGGTTTCCGTCCGCATCGAACCTCAGTTCGGCGCTGCTGTGCACCCAGCGGGTCGCCGCGCCGGCCAGAATGCGGTACTCGATGTCATACCGCTCGCCTTTGAGCGACGCGCGCGAGGCCAGGTCCACGGCTTCCCGGTCATCCGGATGAACCCGTTCCAGGAAAGCGCGGTAATTGATGGGGACGTTCTCACCGACGCCAAAGATACGCATGGCTTCCGCCGATCCGCGCATTTGTTTCGTGGCAAGATCCAGCGACCAACTGCCGACCCGGGCGATGGACTGGGCATGGTTCAAATCCGCCTCGCGCGCGCGGACTTCGGCAGTGCGCTCTGCGACCAGCGCTTCGAGCTCCTCTCGGTGGGCCCGCAACTCGAGCAGCAATTTCGCCAGATAGGCGAGCAGCAGGCTGACGAGCAAGCCCAGCGCAACCTTGAACGCAAGCTTCACCGGATCGCCCCATCCCCCAAGGGGCGCGACGCTCAGGGTCCAGGTCGCGTTGGACACGTGCAGCGCGCCTCCGACCGGTTCGATCAGGGCGGCAGGCGCGGAGGCGGCAATGATCTGTTTTTGTCCGGTATCCGGGTGTATGCGCCACAGTTCGTAGGCAAAACCCAGCCCCGTCAACTGAGGCAAATTGACCGCCTCAAGCGCTTCGGGAAAACGCATCATGACCAAGGTGAAACCCCAAAAACGCGGCTTCCCCTGGTCGTCGTCAAGGAATACCGGCAAGCGCCCGATGACGCCCAGTCCACCCTGAACCAGGTTAAGCGGGCCGGCGAGGGTGAGCTTTCCCGTATCCCTCGCGAGAAAGGCTTCCTTGCTCTGTTCCGGATCCTGCAACAGGTTGTGCCCGACCGCTCTTTCGTTGCTCGCCAGCGGCACCACGTTGCGGATGATGCCCGCGGGCGCCAATGCCAGCTCGGAAACGCCCGGATAAAACGGCAACATCTGGCTGGCGACTTCGTCAAAGTTGGGGACCGTTCCCTTGCCCTGACGCACCAGCGCGGCCAGGGCATAGCTTGCCGACAAGTCGTGCTCGATGCCGCGCTGAAGACTGCCCGCACGCGCACCCGCCAGATTGGACACGCGCGCACGCTGTTCCTGGCGCTCACGCTGGTCCGAGCGCCAGATCAGTGTTGCCGCAGCAACGGCGGCAAGCAGAAAAACGACAAACGCCACGAGCAGCGGCCGCCGCGGATGCGAATTGAGCATCCCCTATTGTACCTAGCAGGGTATGGAAAAAGGGGGCGACGCCCCCTTTTAGATCCCCCAAGTCAGAGCTATTGAAAAACGCCCCCCTCAAAGGGCGTCACGATGAGGTGCACTATCGAGGGAGGGAGGCGTTTTTCAACAGCCTGCCCTCTGCCCGGGCAGGATCAGGAAAAAGGGCGAGGAAAATACCCTATTCCGGCCTCAGCAACGCATGCCCGTGTCACAACGCCTGGCGCGCGATGCGCATGCGCACCGCGCGCATGTCGTCGCCGCGAATTTCGCGCAGCGCATAGCCGACGAAACTGGGCACGACTTCCTTGCGCCAGTAGACATCGAGGTCGGTGTTATCCATGGGCTTGGCCCTGGATGCGGCCAACGCTCCGGCCTCGGCGATGACCTCGTCTGTCAGCTTTTTGCCGACGAGGAAATCGCTCGCCTTGCTGGCGATGATAGGTTGCGACGAAACCGCGCCCAGCACCAGGCGCGCCTCCGCTATCGTGCCGTCCGGCGCGGCGCGCGCAGCCACGGCCACGCCGAGCAGCGGGAAATCGAACGAGCCGCGGCGGCGCAGCTTCCAGTAGGTGCTCCTCCAGCCGGCGGCTTCGGGCAACACCACCTCGGCGAGGATCTCGTCCGGTCTGCGCGTGAGGTAATCGATGCCGTCGTTGTTATAGAGGCTCTCGAGCGCAAGCTCGCGTTCGCCCGCGGCCGACGCAAGCCGCACCTTGGCGCCCAGCGCAATCAGCGCCGGCGCCGTATCGGTCGACGACACCGCGAGGCAGCGCTTGCTGGCGGTCGCAACCCAGCAGGTCTTGCCCTCCTTCTTCATGCAATAGCCGATCGCCTCGCGCCAATCCTCGTTCTGGTTATAGTAATTACAGCGCGTGTCCAGGCACAGATTGCCGCCCAGGGTTCCCATGTTGCGCAAATGCGGCGAGGCGACCTGCGCCGCCGCCTGCCACAGGCCGCGGAATTTTTCGCGCACGGCGAGCGTTGCCACCACTTCGGTCAGCGTGAGCCCGGCGCCCAGCGTGAGGCCGGATCCATTCGCTATTTTCTTGAGGCCCTCGACCCGGGAGAGGGAAATGAGCGTTGCCGGCGTCTGCTGGCGGCGCTTCATGTTGGGCAGGAGATCGGTGCCACCGGCGATCAACATGCCGCGCGGCCCTTCGCCCGCGAGTATGCGCGCGGCTTCCGCCACGCTCTTCGGCGCATGAAACTGAAACCACGGAAGGCGCATCATGATGCAATCGCTCCTACCAGCGTGTTCGCCGGTTGCTTGTTCGGTCGCTTGCTTTCAGTGCCGTCGCCGCCTTCACCCGGCGGGATGACGAACGTCGGCTCGACGTAGGGCACATCGGGAAAGTGATCCGGCCCGACACGCGGATTCTTGCCTTCGCGCTTCAGGTGCAGCGCGCGCAGGATCTTCTCCGGCGTGATCGGCACTTCGTCGATGCGCACGCCGACGGCGTCGAACACGGCATTCGCGACCGCCGGCATCACCGGCAGCAGCGGCCCCTGGCCGACCTCCTTGCCGCCGAACGGGCAATTCGGGTCCGGATCCTCGATCAGGAATACTTCGACTTCGGGCATGTCTAGCGAAGTGATGCTCTTGTATTCGAGCAGCGAAGGAATCTTGTGCACCAGCGCGTTGGAGAGCTTGGGCGGCAGGCGCCGGAACACCTGCTCTTCCATCAAGGCCTCGCCCAGCCCCATGTAGATTCCGCCTATGACCTGGCCGCGGGCCAGAACCGGATTGAGCGCGCGGCCGATGTCGTGCGCTATCCAGATCTTGGGCACGGTGATCCAGCCGGTATGTTCGTCGACTTCCACTTCGACCACGCAGGCGGAGAAGGAATACGCGGGCGACGGGCCCACGCCCGCCGCCTTGAACTTGCCCGGCGGCTTGGGCGGGGTGTAGGAGCCCACCGTGCCGAGCGTGCCGAATTTCGTTTCCGCATAGACGACAGCTTCGGCAAAGCTCATGCTCTTAGTGGCATCGCCCGCAGCGAACACGCGTCCGCCGGCAAGCACGATGCTCTCGGGCAGGACTTCGAGTTGCTCCGCTGCCGCAGTGACGAGCATGTCGCGCGCGCGACCGGCGGCCTGCAGCGCTGCATTGCCCATCATGATCGTGACCCGGCTCGAGTACGAACCCAGGTCGATGGGCGTGATGCCGGTATCGCCGGTGATGCAGCGCACTTCCCTGGTGCTGATGCCCAGTGTTTCCGCGACGATCGCGGCGAGCACGTCGTTCGACCCCTGCCCGACTTCGGTCGCGCCGCAGAACACCGTCACCTGGCCGCTGCGGTCCAGGGCGAGCTGCACGCCCGAATGCGGCATCTTGTTCCAGTAGATCGACACGCCGGCGCCGGTCATGTACGAACTGCAGGCGATGCCGACGCCGCGGCCGTTGGGGAGCTTGCCGTGTTTTTGCTTCCAGCCGGAGCCCGCGACCACCTGGCGTATGCATTCGGCCAGGCCGTTGCTGCCGATCTTGAGCCAGCTCGCGGTGAGCGAATCGGCCTTGGTCACCATGTTGAGGCGCAGTTCCGCCGGATCGAGCTTGAGTTTTTCGGCGATCTTGTCGAGCTGCACCTCCTGGCCGAAGCGCGGCTGCGGCGTGCCGTGGCCGCGCTTGGGGCCGCAGGCGGGTTTGTTGGTAAACACCCTGCAGGCATCGAACTTGAAGCGCGGCAGCTCGTAGGTGAGCGGCGTCAGCACGCCCGTGTAGAAGGTGCTCGCCGGGCCGTGCGAGCCATAGGCGCCGCCGTCGAGCAGCGTCTGCAGGTGCATGCCGGTAAGCTTGCCCTCCTTGGTGACGCCGGTGCGGAATTTCATCAGCACCGGGTGCCTGCCGCGGTGCAGGTAGAACACTTCTTCGCGCGTGAGGCAGATCTTGACCGGCCGGCCCAGCATCAGTGCCGCCTTGGACACCACGAATTCATGACCTGCAGGATCGCACTTGCCGCCGAAGCCGCCGCCGTTGTCGCAGGCGATCACGCGGATGTGCGCGGCCGACATCTGCAGCACGCGCGCCAGCTGGCGATGCAGGTAGTGCGGGTCCTGCGTGCTCGTCCACAGCGTCAGCTTGCCGTCGCCCTCGGCGCGGGCGAGCGCGGCGTGCTGTTCCATCGCCATGTGGTTGTCGCCCTCGTAGAAGAACAGGTCTTCGAAGATGTGGTCCGCTTTGGCCAGCGCCTCCTCGACATCGCCGAACTCGAACGCCTGGTTGCGATGGATGTTGCCCACGTCGGTATAGTCGTGGATGCGCGCCTCCGGCTGCGCCAGCGCTTCCTCGGGCGTCGCGATGGTCGGCAGGGACTTGTATTTCACCTCGATCAGGGCCAGCGCCTCTGAGGCGGTCTGTTCGTCCTGCGCCACCACCGCCGCCACCGGGTCGCCGACATAGCGCACATGCTCCGGCGCGAGCGGATACTCGTCCTGCGCCACCGGCATGATGCCGAAAGGCACCGGAAAATCGCCGCCGGTCAGCACCAGGTGCACGCCCGGATAGGCTTTGGCGCGCGCTACGTCCATGGATTCGATCAGCGCATGCGGATGGGAGGAGCGCAGCAGTTTCATGTGCAGCATGCGCGGCAGCTTCATGTCGTCGGCGTAGCGCAGCTGCCCGGTGACTTTTTCGCGGCCGTCCACGCGCCTGCGCGCATGGCCGATGACGTCGAGCTTCTTCGTCGTGCTCATGCTTTGGCCCCTTGTTTGTTCGGCCCCTTGTTCGTTCTTTGTTCGTTGACCGTCGTCTCGTTGACCGTCGTTTCGTTGATCAGTCGCGCGGCCGCTTCGATCGAGTCGACTATTTGCTGATAGCCGGTGCAGCGGCACAGGTTGCCCGACAGCGCCTCCTTGATCCGCTCGCGGCTCGGATTGGGTTCCGCATCGAGCAGCCCCTTGGCCGTCATCAGCACGCCCGGCGTGCAGTAACCGCATTGCGAGCCCCCGTGGTCGGAGAACGCCGCCTGCAGCGGATGCAGTTCCGGCCCCTCGGCCAGTCCTTCGATGGTCTCGATCACGCTGCCATCGCACTCGAGCGCAAGTTTGAGACAGGACAGGAGCGGCTGGCCGTCGACGAGAACCGCGCACGCGCCGCATTCGCCCAGCTCGCAGCCGTGCTTGGTGCCGGTCAGGTCGAGGTCCTCGCGCAGCACTTCGAGCAGCGTCTTGTAGGGCGCGAACGAAACCTCGACCCGTTCTCCGTTCACGCGCAGCGTGATGTGCGCCTTGCGCCTGTCGATCGGTTTCAGCACGGTGTTCATTTTCCACCTCCGGATTTGGCCCTGGCGGGCGCGGTTGATTCTTGCGGTGCGGCGGCGATCCCCCGCACCAGGTAGTCGGCCAGCCCCTCGGCAATCGCGGCGACGCTCTGCGCGCCGTCGGGCCGGTACCAGCGCGAAGTCCAGTTGAGCGCCCCGAGAATGGCGCGCGCGACCAGCGCGGCATCGCAGGGCGCGAATTCCCCGCGCTTGACACCCTCGACGATGAGCGCGCGCACTGCCTGCTCGTATTTGTCGCGCTTGTCTATGATGCCGCGGCGCAGCTCTTCGGCCAGCATGTCGACCTCGAGGTGCGCGGTCGCGCCCTCGAGTTCTTCCAGCGTGTAGTGCAGGTGGGCGCGGATGACGGCGCGTAGTTGGTCAGCGACCGGGACGGTCGATGCGCGCGCCGCCGCCGCTGCCTCCAGCATGCGGTCGACCGTGCGATCCTGGCAGAAGAACAGCAGTTCGTCCTTGCCGGCGAAATAGTAGTAGAGATTCCCCGGCGACAGATCCGCCTCCTCGGCGATATCGCGCATGCCGGCGGCGGCGACGCCGCTGCGGCGGAACACCCGCGCCGCCGCGCGCAGGATGTCGAGCCGCCGCGCCTCGCTCTTGCGCCGCACGCGTTCCGAAGCGACCTTGTTGGAAGCTGAGTTAGAACTTGGATTCAAATTTTGAACCATGGTTCTAATCTTATACCCGCCACGGATCGAACGCAACCGGATTCGGGCGCAATTCGTCGCCGGGCAGCGGCGGCGCGGGAAGCCAAGCCGGCGCGCTTGCACATTCCTGCAGGTCCCGGATAGACTGCGGACGCAGGTCAGCGAAGTTCGCGCCCCCCGGGCGCAAAAATACAAGAATTCCACCCTAAAAGGAGGTGTCATGCACACACGCAAGGTATTGTTCTCCGCTTTGCTCGCCGCGGGCTTCTGCGCTCCGGCGCTCGCACAGCAGGCCCCGGCGGCCGCTCCGGCCGCGCCGCCGGCCTGGCAGCAAGGCAGAGGGGCTGCGATGGCCGATTCGCCGCTCGCCCCGCATGCAGGGAAGAATACGGAGACGCCGGCAAGCGAAATTCCCATCGACAAGCTCAAACTGCCCAAGGGTTTCAAGGCCGAGATTTGGGCCACGGGCATCCCCGGCGGCCGCGAGATGGCACTCGGCGCGAAAGGCAAAATCTACGTCGGCACACGCGGTATCGGCCGCGTCTATGAAGTCACCGACCAGGGTGACAAGCGCACCAGCCGCGTCGTGGTGGACAAGCTGAATCAGCCGGCGGGCGTCGCCTTCCAGGACGGCTCGCTCTATGTGATGTCGATAGACAAAGTGCTGCGCTACGACGGCATCGAGGACAAGGCGGACGCGCCGGCGGTGGACATGACGGCGGCATTCAACATCCCGCTCACGACGCATCACAACTGGAAATACATTTCCTTCGGCCCGGACAAGAAACTCTACGTGCCTATCGGCGCACCCTGCAACATCTGCGAGCCGCCTGAGCACGGCGCCCAGATCCGGCGCTACAACGCCGATGGTTCGGGCATGGAGATACTCGCTCGCGGGGTGCGCAATTCGCTCGGCATGGACTGGCATCCGAAAACGGGCGAGCTCTGGTTCGTCGATCAGGGGCGCGACTGGGCGGGCGACGCCGGCCCGGAGGAGGAACTGAATCGCATGGCGAAGACGGGCCAGTTCTACGGCTATCCTTATTGCCATGCCATGGGCATTCCCGACCCGGACATCAAGAAAGACAAACCCTGCGAAGGCGTAACCAAGCCGGTCACGACGCTCGGACCGCACGCTTCGGTCCTCGGCACCAAGTTCTACACCGGCAACATGTTCCCGGCGGAATACAAGGACACGCTGTTCATCGCACGCAAGGGTTCGTGGAACCGCACCAAGAAGTTCGGTTATGACGTGGCCAACGTCAAGGTGAGCGCGGATGGCAAGAAAGCCAAGGTGAAACCCTTCCTGACCGGCTTCATGAATGCCAAGGAAGACAAGTTCTGGGGCCGCCCCGCCTACCTGCTGCAGATGCCCGATGGCGCCATGCTGGTGAGCGACGAGCAACTGGGCGCGATCTATCGCATCTCCTACAGCGGCGGCAAGAAGAAATAGTGCTGTCCAGACTGATCGAGGGGCGGCGGGCATGGCTGCTCGCCGCCCTCTTGTTTTCCGCGCCCGCCGCGGCCCAACTCACCGAGCGTTGCGCGTCCTGCCACGGGCCCGACGGGACCTCGGTCACGCCGGGTATTCCCTCGATCGCGGCGCAACCCAAGGTTTTCCTCGAGAACCTGCTCGTACTCATGCGCGAAGGCGTGCGTGGCGGCGCGATCATGCAGCAGCAGATGAAGGGCTTGAGCGACCGCGAAATCGTGGCTCTCGCCGCGCACTTCGCCAAGCAGCCGCTGCGCCCGGCGCCGGGGGCAGCGGCTGCCGAACTGATGCGGCAGGGGCGGATGGCCTCGGACAAATACCGTTGCGGAATATGCCATCTGCGCGACTACCGCGGACGCGACGGGAGTCCTCGTCTCGCCGGCCAGCGCGAGGACTATCTGTTCGAGGTCATGCGCAAATTTCGCGACGCGCCGCCGCCCGGCACCGAGTCCAACATGAGCGCGGCGATGTACGGCGTGTCGGATGCCGATATGCGCGCCATGGCGCACTTGCTCGCGCATAGTCCTTAGTTCCGACATGAAACACCCTTCGCGCGCGGTCCTGTATTTGGCGCTCGGCGCAATCATTCCGGCAGCGTCCGCCGCCGCGCAGGACGCCGACGAGGGCGTGGTGGTGTCCGCCACCCGGACCGAGCGCCGCAATCTGGACATCCCGGGCTCGATCGATGTAGTCGGCGCCGAAACGCTGCGCGAGGGCCAGCCCAAGGTCAATCTGTCGGAGTCGCTCGGCAGCGTGCCCGGCCTCACGCTGCAGAACCGCCAGAACTACGCGCAGGACCTGCAGCTCTCGATTCGCGGCTTCGGCGCGCGCGCGGCCTTCGGCATCCGCGGCGTCAAGCTCTATGCCGACGGCATCCCTGCGACCATGCCCGACGGCCAGGGACAGGCGGCGAATTTCAACCTGTCCACGGCACAGCGCATCGAAGTGATGCGCGGCCCGCTCGCCGCCCTCTACGGCAATTCGTCCGGCGGCGTGATCAATCTGTTCACGGCGGACGGACCCAAGCGCCCGACCCTCTCCGGGGACCTGCTCCTCGGTGACTACGGCACTTGGCGCACCGGCGCTCAGGCCGGCGGTGAGTCGGGCGCGCTCAATTACATCGCCGACTGGTCGCAGTTCCACACCGACGGCTATCGTGACCACTCGGCCGCCGACCGCCGGCAGTTCAATGGCAAACTGAAATGGCTCGCCGGCGAGGACACCCGCGTTACATTCGTGATCAACACGCTGTATCAGCCGAAGACGCAGGATCCGCTCGGACTCACGGCGGCGCAAGCGGCGGACAATCCGCGCCAGGCCGCCGCGCCCGCGACCTTGTTCGACACGCGCAAGAGCGTGCGTCAGGAGCAGGCCGGCGCGACCATCGAGCAGCGCCTCGGCGCCGGCGACCGGTTGCGCGCGAGCCTGTATCTGGGCGAGCGGCAGGTGCGCCAGTACCAGTCGATACCACTGGCGGCGCAGAGTGCCGCCACAGCCTCCGGCGGCGTAGTCGACCTTGAGCGCGACTTCGGCGGAATATCTCTGAATTGGATCCGCGACGGCATGTTGGCCGGCCGCCCGCTGTCGTTCACGGGCGGCTTCGAGCAGGAAATGATGCAGGAGCGGCGCCGCGGTTTCATCAATAATTTCGGCGACCTGGGCGCGCTCAAGCGCGACGAGGACGACCGGGTCGAGAGCACCAATCTGTTCGCACAGGCGGACTGGCGCTTCACCGAGCGTGCGAGCGCCACCCTGGGCCTGCGCAGAACGCTGGTCAAGTTCGACTCGCGCGACCATTACATTGCGGGCACGAACCCCGACGACAGCGGAGGCGCCACGTTTTCCAATACCAGCCCGGTCGCAGGGCTCGCCTTCCGCGTTGCGCCGGAGGTGAGCCTGTATGCAAGCGCCGGCCGCGGCTTCGAGACGCCGACCTTCACCGAACTCGCGTACCGCAGGCTCGGCACCGGCCTCAATTTCGAGCTCAAACCGGCCCTCAGCACCAATGCCGAAATCGGCCTGAAAGGACGCATCGGCGACTACCAGAAAATCACGCTGGCGCGCTTCGACACGGCTACCCGCGACGAAATCGTGGTCGACACCGCTGCCGGCGGCCGCACCATTTACAAGAACGCCGGACGCACGCGCCGCACCGGCTGGGAAGCTTCCTGGCAGGCGCCGTTGCCGGCGGGCTTCGATGCGCGCCTCGCCTACACCGTGATCGACGCGCGCTACGCGGAGGCGTTTACCAGCGGCGCGGCAGGGGCCACCGTGCCCGCGGGGAACAAGCTCCCGGGCGTGCCGCGCACATCGCTGTATGCCGAACTGCAGTGGCATCATTTCGAAAGCGGGTTCTCGGCTGCGCTCGATGCGCGCCACAACAGCAGAGTCTACGTGGACGACCAGAACAGCGATGCCGCCGCAACCTACACCATCGCCAATCTGCGCATCGGCCTGGTACAGAAGGCGGGCGGCTGGCGCATCTCCGAAACGCTGCGCATAGACAACCTCACCGACCGCGCGTACATCGGCTCGGTAATCGTCGCGGACGGCAATGGCCGTTTTTTCGAGCCGGCGCCGCCGCGCGCCCTCTCCATTGTCCTCAGCGCCCGGTACGCATTCTGAACACCGGCGGCTTGAGCCGGGGTGATCGCGACCTAGCCCTGCGACGAATACCCGCCGTCGACCGGGATCGCCGTGCCGGTGACGAAATCCGCCGCGCTGCTGGCGAGAAACACCGCGATGCCGGCGAAATCCGCGGGGTCGCCCCAGCGTCCGGCGGGCGTGCGCGCGAGCACGCGCTCGTGCAGGCCGGCGACCTCCTTGCGCGCAGCCCGCGTGAGCTCGGTGTCGATCCAGCCCGGCAGCACCGCGTTCACCTGGATGTTGTCCTTGGCCCAGGCGCTCGCGAGCGATTTGGTGAGTTGCACCACGCCGCCCTTGCTCGCGCCATAGGGTCCTGCAAACGCCGCCCCGAAAATAGACAGCATGGAACCGATATTGATGATCTTGCCGCCGCCCGATTTCTGCATCGCCGGGTACGCCGCCTGGCTGCAAAGAAAGGCGCTGGTGAGGTTGGTGTTTAGCACCGACTGCCATTCTTCCAGCGTGTAGTCCTGCGGCTGCTTGCGGATGTTGGTGCCGGCGTTGTTGACGAGTATGTCCAGCCGTCCGAACCGGCCGCTTGCAGCCTCGATCAATGCACGGCACTCGGCCTGCACCGTAACGTCGGCCTCGACCGCCACGGCCTTTGCGCCCAGTGCCTCCAGCGCTTTCACCGCGGCGGCATTCTTGGCCGCATTGCGTCCTGCGACCACCAGCGCCGCCCCCGCCTGTGCCAGCCCGGTCGCCATGCCCAGGCCGATGCCGCCATTGCCGCCGGTGACGATCGCGACCCGGCCGGCGAGATCAAATGCTTTGCTCATGCTATTTCCCCTTCTATACGTGGCGACCTAAATCGCGCTCGCCGTTGTTGCAGAATAGCCATCTTTTTTGCGCGGACGAAAAACCGTCCGTGCGGATCGCCGATTGTGCACGGACGAAAAACCGTCCGCACGCAATCCGCGATCTTGTATAAAACCCCGCGCTGTCCTTGTTCTTATCCATAACCGTGTCTTCTGTACGGACGCGCTTTTCATCCGTGCAGAAAACACGGTTGGCGCGCGCAGCGCGCAAATCCCCTCGTGACATGCAACGATATTTGAGACGCCATACATATTTTCCAGAGTCTGCGTTTCCACCGCCTACAACACAGCCGAAGTGCCGCCGTCCAGGTTGATGCTGCTGCCGGTAATATAGCTTGCCGCGCCCGAGGCGAGAAACGCGATCGCGTTGGCGACCTCCTCCGCCCGCCCCACGCGACCGAGCGGGATGTCCTTCGCCATGTCGGTGTAAAGCTGCTCCAGCGCAACGCCCGCTTTGGCCGCTTTTTTTTCATGTTGCGCGGCGCGCACCATTCCGATGCAGATAGTGTTGACAAGGATCTGCTGCGGCGCGAACTCCTTCGACAGCGCCTTGGTGAACGCGAGGCCGGCTGCGCGTGTGACCGTGGTCGGCATCGACTTGGCGCGCGGCTGCTTGGCGCCGATATTGGTGATGTTGATGATGCGCCCCCCGCCCTGCTGTTTCATGTGCGGGATCGCCAGGCGCGCGAGCCGGATCGCGGCAAACAGCTTCAGCTCGAAGTCCGCCTGCCAGATGTCGTCGGTGACGGATTCGAATTCGCCGGTGGCCGAAGTGCCGGCATTATTTACCAGGATGTCGAGCCGGCCGAACGCCTTGACCGCCTCCGCCACCAGCCTGGCGCAATCTTCGGCGCGGCTGACGTCGGCCGGCACCGCGGCAACGCTGCCCCCGGCGGCGCGGATCTCCGCTGCGACCTGATCGAGCATTTCCCGGCCGCGCGCCGCGATCACCACGCTCGCACCCTCCGCCGCCAGCCGTAACGCGGTCGCCTTGCCTATGCCCTGCGAGCCGCCGGTGACGATGGCGACCTTGCCCTTCAGTTCCAGATCCATCGCTTTTCTCCATTCGATTGCCTGCGCATGCTCATTTTTCGTCCTCGCCGCGGTAGGCCGCGCCGCAGGTGCAGGTCTCGTGCACCACCACCTGCGCAAGCAAGGGCAGCGCCGGTTTGAGCCTGGACCAGATCCACTGCGCCAGATGCTCGCTGGTCGGATTCTCCAGCCCCGGAACGTCGTTCAGGTAGCGGTGGTCGAGTTGCTCGTGCAGCGGCTGGAACGCGGCCGAAAGTTCGGCGAAGTCCTGCACCCAGCCTGTGTGCGCATCGACCTCCCCGCTCACATGGATCTCGACGCGGAAGGAGTGGCCGTGGATGCGCGCGCACTTGTGACCCGGCGGGACGTTGGGCAGCCGGTGCGCGGACTCCAGGGTGAACGCCTTCCAGATTTCCATCAACGGATTCCTATCAGTTTGTGGGTCTGCAGCGACAAACGCCAAGCCGGATGCGCGAGGCAGTACGCGGTCGCCAGCCGCGTGTTGCGCGCCCGCTCCGGACCGTCCATCGGCTGCAGAAAAAAATGCGCGAATTCGAGCTGCGCGTAGCGTTCCGGCTCGGCACCCGCTTGCGGATAGACCAGCTTCAGTTCGTCGCCGCGCGTCAGCTTCAGCGGCGCGCCGGCCTTCGGGCTCACCGTCAGCCACAACCCGCCCTCGGGCGGCGCAAGGGTGCCGTTGGTTTCCACCGCGACCATGAAGCCGCGCCCGCGCAGGGCAGCGACCAGAGCGGAGTCGAGTTGCAGCAGAGGCTCACCCCCGGTGCAGACGACAAAGCGGTGCGCTGCGCCCCGCGCCGGCCACGCAGCGACTTGCGCCGGCCGCGCTGCGTCTTGCGCCGGCCACAGCGCCTCGACCGCGGCTGCAAGCGCATCGGCGGTTTCGAACTTTCCGCCGCCGGCGCCGTCGGTGCCGACAAACTCGGTATCGCAGAAGCGGCACACCGCGCCCGCGCGGTCAAGCTCGCGGCCGGACCACAGGTTGCAGCCGGCGAAGCGCAGGAACACCGCCGGCCGGCCGCTATTGGCCCCCTCGCCCTGCAGCGTGTAGAAGATTTCCTTTACCGAGTAGCTCATCGCGGCAAGTGTTGCGAAAAATGGGGAGCATACTACCCTTGTTGGGCCCGCCCTAGGAAAGCGTTTGCGCGATACTCGCATCTGCGGCCAGCCGGCCGCCGTGCGGCCGGACCTGCCGCTCAGGGACCTGGGCTAAGAATCCGTTGCAAAATGAATTTTGCAACGGCTGATATAGGGGAGTATGACGGGACGTGTCCCCTCATTTTGAAATGAATTCTAAGGCCGGCGCAAGAGCGCAGCCGTCACCTCGGCGAGCGCAGGCGGTCTGGCGGCATCCTTGAAACCTTCCAGCCTGCGGTAGATGTCCGCGGCGGCAAGATGAAAGCCCGCGGGCAGCCCTGCCGCCTCGAAACTCGCCGCGATTTCCTCCATCTCGGCAATCCAGCGCCAGGCCTTGCGCGCGCTCACGGTGACCATTTCGGAGCGCCTGGGTATGTCGGGGAGCGAGATTTTCCATTCGGCGAGCAGCGCCGCGTCGACGCCTTCCTGCGCGGCCAGCGCGCGGATGCCGGCGAGCAAAGCCGTCGCGCCCTTGTTCCAGGCGGCGTAGCAGACCTTGAGCGCGGAGGCCGCGCCCACCGGCCCGTCGAGCGCGATCGCCTGCATGATGCAGCCTTCGAACAGCGGCGCGATCTCCGCCGCGCGGCTGCCGCAGAGATAGAGCCTTACGCTTGCGCCCGGAATCGGCGGCGGGCCGATGATGCCGGCATCGACGTAGCTCGCACCTGCCGCCTCGACCACCTGCCCCACGGCGCGCGTGGTTTCGGCCGAGACCGCGTTGGCGTCGATGTAGATGCCGTCGAAACCGCAGGCGCCGACTGCGCGCGCGAGGTCCATCGCCGCGTGCGGAGGGCAAACTGAGAATACGATATCGGCGGCTTGCACTGCGCGCGCAAGCGTTTCCATATCCTCGAGGCCGGCCGCCTGGGCGCGTTTGCGCGTCGAGGCAGCGCGCCCGGCTGAGGTCCATACGATACGATGCCCGCGCGCGATGAGGCCGGCGCCGATGGCGGCGCCCATCTCGCCCGGATGCAGTAGGGCTATGGTCTTGCTCGCTGTCGTCTCGTTCATCTTCCCGGTTCCTTGAATAGCTCAGCGCAGCGCGCGCCTGCGGTGTTCGCGCCGGCCAGTCAAAGCAGGCCGACCCAGCTCCCGGCGCTCCCCGCCAACATCAGTGCCAGCGACAGCAACAGCAATGAAATCGCCACGAATTCCGCGGCGCGATCCGCGGCGATGCCCAGCACCTTGGCCACGCCGATGTAATACTGGTAGCAGCTGTAGAGGAAGGCGAACAGGACGGCGATGATCATCGGCATCAGGAACAACAGCGCGCTCGCCAGCCACAGGGGCACGCTGCCGAACACCGCCACCTTGAGGGCGGGCATGAAACCCGGTTTCGGGCCGAAAGCGGGCGCGATCCAGCTGAAGATCGCGGCCAGCATGAAAACCGCGGCGACGGACGACAGGAAGGTGGTCAGCACCACTGGATAAATGCCGCGCGGGAGCACTCTATAACCCAGCGCGGAGTTCCATGCCTGGTCGAAAACCGTGACGCCGATCGCCAGCATCACCGGCGCAATCAGCGAAAACGGCAAAATCCACATGCGCAGCAGGCCATCGAGCGTAACGCGTTCTCCCGCAATGCCGCTCCAGGCGGCGTCGGGGCGAAACAGCAGCATCAGGATGCGGCTGAAAACGGGCGTGGCCATATCCCCGCGAAGCGCTCAGCGCGGCGCGCTTCCGGCCTCGCCCAGATCCCAGAAAATACCGGCCATGATCTGCAGCGCCTCGCGCGCCACCGGCGCGAGCAGGTGTTCGTTCGGCGCGTGCTGCGAACATGCGGCATAGGAATGCGGAATCCATACCGTCGGCAGGCCGAGCACATGGGCGAATACGTCATTCGGCAATGAGCCGCCCAGGTTGGGCAGGATCGCCGGCTTCGCGCCCACCGTGCGCTCGATCGAGGCGGCAGTCCATTTCACCCAGGGATGATCCGGAGCCAGGCGCGTCGCAGCGAAGAAGCCGTCGCGCGCCGGCGCAAGACCCACCATGGCGAAACCGTTGCGATCCAGATGCCGGCGCAGCGCCGGCAGGATGTCGGCCGGGTCCACGCCGACCACGTAGCGCAGCTGGCAGTGCGCACTCGCGCGCGGCGGGATCGCGTTGACCGGTTTGTCCGGATTGCCGGTGACGAAAGCGAGCACTTCGAAGCTGCACCAGCCGAACACGCGCTCCGCCGGCGTGAGTCCGGGCTCGCCCCAGTCCGCGTCTATGTCCGGCCCGTCCGCGCCGCCCTCGACGACCAGGCCGGCGAGCGCCGCGCGCACCGCGGGCGTGAGCGTATCCGGCCGCCACTCGGGCACGCGGATTGCACCGTTGACGCCGGTGATCGAGGCAATCGCGTGCGCGAGCACTATGCCCGGATTCCTGAGCAGCCCGCCCCAGTTGCCCGAATGGTGCCCGCCCGCGCGCAGGTCCACGCTCAAGTCGAAGTTCAGCGCGCCGCGCGTGCCGAGGTAAATCGTCGGCCGTGCCGGCTGCAGCCGCGGTCCGTCCGAGGCGATCAGCAGGTCGGCGGCGAGGCGCTGCTTGTTCTGCTCGCACAGTTGCCCGAGGCCGGGCGAGCCGGTTTCCTCGCCGGTCTCGATCAGCAGCTTGACGTTGAAGCCGAGGCGACCGCGCGTGTTCAACACCGCTGCCAGCGCGCCCAGGTTGATCGTGTGCTGGCCCTTGTTGTCGGCGCTGCCGCGCCCGTACATCCGGTCGCCCTCGCGCTTGAGCACCCAGGGATCCAGCCCCGCGCGCCACTGCTCCTCCTGGCCGCGGATCACGTCGCCGTGGCCGTAGCTGAGCACCGTGGTCAGCGCCGCGCCCTCGATGCGCTCGGCGATCAGGAACGGCCCGCCGCGGTCCGCCGGATTCGCATGCACGCTGCAGCGGAATCCCAGACGCTCGAGGTACGGCCGCATTTCCGCCTCGAGGTAGGCCGCCAGTTCGGCGCTGCGCGCCGGGTTCTGGCTCTCGGTCTTGATCGCCACCCGTCGCGCGAGGTCGGCGAAAAAGCCGCCCTCGTCGAAATAGCGCTCGCTCTCCAGGATCGCTTCGGCGCGGCTCATCTCCTATTCTCCTAGTAGTGAATGGCTCAAGCGCGGCCCTCGGGCGCGGTCACGTCGCGCACACCGTCGCCGAGCAGATTGATGGCGAGCACCAGTGAGAACAGCGCCAGGCCCGGGATGGTGATCAGCCAGGGGCTGAAGAACATATAGCCCTTCGCCTCCGAAATCATCAGGCCCCAGGAGGGCGCGGGCGGCTGCACGCCCAGGCCGAGGAAGGACAGCGCCGCTTCGAGCAGGATCGCGCTGCCCATCTCCAGCGTCGCCACCACGATCAGATGACTGGAAACGTTCGGCAGCACCTCGCCGGCGATGATGCGCCAGGTAGGGCAGCCGATGGCGCGCGCCGCCGTGACGTAGTCGAGATTGCGCACTTGCTGCGTGGCGCTGCGCAGCACCACCGCGTAGCGGTCCCACTTCAGCAGCCCCAGCACCAGGATCACCATCCACAACGAACTGCCGACCAGTGCCACCGTGGTCAGCGCGACCAGGATCACCGGCAGCGACAGGCGCACCGTGATCAGATAGGTCACGACGAGATCGGTGCGCCCGCCGAAGTAACCCGCTGCGATGCCGAGCGCGGCGCCGATCACGCCCGAGATCAGCATTACCGAGAAACCGATCAATAGCGAAATGCGCGAACCGTGGATCACGCGCGACAGGTAGTCGCGCCCGAGCATGTCGGTGCCGAGCGGATTGGTCCAGGTTCCGGTTTCGTGCCAAACCGGCGGAATCAGCCGGTGCGCCAGGTCCTGCGCGAACGGATCCTGCGGCGCCAGCCAGGGGGCCGCAAATGCCATCAGCACGATGAGCGCGAGCACACCCGCCCCGATCAGGAGACCCGCATGGCCGCGTACGCGCCGGCGCAGCAACTCCCCCGGCGAGGGTCCGGCGAAGGATTCCGCCAGCGGTGTCTCAAGTGTCGCAGCGTGATTGCTCATGTGCGTCTCCAGACGCCCGATATCGTCATTCCGAGTCCCCCTCCGGGGATAAACAACGCGAGGAATCTGCTTTTCATTTTCATCGAGGGAAAAAAGCAGATTCCTCGGCCAGGAGCCCCGGAATGACAGTGATTGGAGCGAGCCACGGTTCTCAACTTATGCGGATGCGCGGATCGAGCCAGGCGTTGGCCACGTCCGCGAGCAGGGTCAGCACGATGTACACCAGCGAGATCAGCAGCACCACTGCCTGCACCACCGGGAAATCGTTGTGGCTGATCGCCTCCCAGGCGAGATAGCCCAGGCCGTTCAGGGCGAACACGGTTTCTATCACCACCGACCCGCCGAGCATGAACCCGAGCTGCACCGCGGCCAGCGCGACCACCGGCGCCACCGCGTTGCGCAGTGCATGCTTGAACAGGACGCTGGTGTTTCTCAGTCCTTTGGCGCGCGCGGTGCGGATGTAATCGGATTCGAGCACTTCGAGCATGCCCGAGCGCGTCAGGCGCATGATCGCGGGCGTCGCATAGTAGCCGAGCGCGACCGATGGCAGGATGAAATGCTGCCAGGTGTCGCCGCCGGAAATCGGCAGTATTTTCAAAGTGACGCCGAACAGGAACATCAGCAGCAGCGCGAACCAGAAGCTCGGCATCGCCTGGCCGACCACGGCGATCGTCAGCGTGAGCCGGTCGACCCAGCTGTTGGGCCTCAACGCGGCGACCACGCCGAGCGGAATCGACAGCAGCAGGGCGAAGCCGATCGCGGCCGCGCCAAGGATCATGGTGGTGGGCATGCGCTCGGCCACCAGCGCCGCCACCGGCGTGCGAAAGTAGAGCGAATCGCCGAAATCGCCGAACGTCGCGCGGCCCAGCCACTCGAGGTACTGGACCGGGAGCGGCCGGTCGAAGCCGTACTGCTTGCGGATCGCATCGATCGTTTCCGCGGTGGCGCCCTCGCCCGCCATCGCCGTGGCCACGTCGGTCGAGAGGTTCACCAGCAGGAAACACACGAGCGACACCGTCAGCGCCACCAGCAGCGCCAATACCGCCCGCTTGAGCGCGTATTGCAGCATAGTCCGCTAGACCTTTGGCGGAAGGTATGCCGGGACTGCGGCCAGGCTCATTTCCAGCGATACTCCCAGAAGCGCGGAAGCTCGTCCGGATACGGCTGGAACTGGAGGTCCTTGGAGTAAGCGTAATACACCGGCAGCGAATACATCGGCACGATGTAGGCCTCCTCGGCGATCTTCTTCAGCGCATTCTTGTACGCGACCTGGCGTACCGCGGCCTTGACCGAAGTGTCGCCGGCATCGAGCAGATCGCGCACCTCCGGGTCGCGCGTGACGTCGTCCGCTAGGTACTTGAAGTACACCGGCGTGCTGGCGGAGACGTCGTTCACCGAGAACGAGCCCCAGGTCTGGTGCGCGAAGCCGGCCTTGTGCTCGCGGATCGCGTCGCGCATCGCCGCGTACTGCATGAAGCGCAGATTCGCCTTGATGCCGACCGCGCGCAGATAGCCGATCACCGCCTCGGTCTGCGGCCGTTCGCGGTAGGCGTACAGGTCGATCTCGAAACCGTTCGGATGACCGGCCTCGGCCAGCAGCGCCTTGGCTTTCGCCGGATCGTAGGCGTAGCGCGGCGCGCCCTCGTCGGTGCAGCCGAACTGGGCGGGGAAGCACAGCGTATGGATCACCCGCGCCGATTCGCCGACCACGGTCTTCAGCATCGCCTGGCGGTTGATCGCATGGATAATCGCCTTGCGCACGCGCACATCCTTGAGGATGGGGGTCGGCGTCTTCTCGTCCGAGGCCATGGTGAAGAACACCACGCGCATGGTCTCGCCGGCCACCACCGCGAGCGAAGGCACGCCTTTCAACTGCTGCGCCTGGTCGGGTGGCACGTTGAAGATCCAGTCGAGGCCCCCCGCCATCAACTCGGCGGTCTGGGTATTCTGATCCGGGATCAGGCGCAGTTCCAGCGTCTCGATTTTCGGCTGGGGCTTGGGGCTCGCCTTGAAGTAGTCGGGGTTGCGCTTCATGCGCACCAGCCGCCCCGGCTGGTGCTCGCTCACCATGTAAGGTCCGGAGCCGACCGGCTTCTCGCTCATGCCCTTGGGGCCGACCTTGGCGTAATACTCGTTCGGGTACATCACCACCGGTCCGGCGAGGTACTCGAGCGCCGCGGGAAAGGGCTTTTTCAGCTTGATGCGGACCTTGAACTGATCGACTTTCTCGGCCGATCCGATCCAGTTGACATTCTGCTGCGTGGTCGACTTGTTCTCCGGCTTGGAGACGAAATTGAGAGTGTGCACCACGTCGTCGGCATCGAAAGCCTCGCCGTTATGGAATTTCACCCCGCGGCGCAGATCGAATTCGAGCGTGGTGTCGTTGACCCAGCGCCATGCGGTCGCGAGCGAAGGCTTGTATTCGTTGGTCTTCGGGTCGCGGTAGACGAGCGTGTCCCAGATGTGGTGCGCCAGGATCACGCCGACGCGCACGTTGTTGAAATAGGCGTCCAGACTCTCCGGCACCTGGTTGGAGGCAAGCTTGACCGAGTTGTCGCGCTTGCCGGCTTGCGCCGGCAGGGCGAAGGCGACGGCGGCGGCGAGCAGGGTGGCATGAAGCAGGGTGCGGTACCGATGCGTAGGCATGATGAAGTTCCTCCTTGATCGACTATACACGTGGCGACTTGAGTTGCGCCTTCTATTGTTGCAGAGTTGCGATTTTGCGCGGACGAAAAGCCGTCCGCGCGGATCGCCGATTGCGCACGGATGAAAAGCACATCCATGCGCAATCGGCGATCTTGTATAAAACCCCCGCCTTTGGTTTGGTGTTTACCGTAACCGTTTTTTTTGTACGGATGCGCTTTTCATCCGTACAAAAAAAACGGTTGGCGCGCGCAGCGCGCAAATCCGCCGGTGACAAGTACTCAAAACGTCGTATCCCAGGCGACATGTAGCCTAGCTTACCCCACTATCGTAGAGATGGCATTCGACGCGGCCGCGCGCATCCCGCAGCTCGGCCGGCGCGCGCTCGCGGCAGGCGGGCATCGCTTCGGCGCAGCGCGGGTGAAAAGTGCAGCCCGGCGGCGGATCGATGGGATTCGGATAGCTCGCGCCGAGATGGGTGTCCGGGACCCCGAGTCCCGGTTCCGGCGTGAGCACGGACGCGAGCAGCGCGCGGGTATACGGATGGCGCGGCGCGCGGAACAAGGCCGCCGTGTCGGCCTCCTCGACGATGCGCCCCAGGTACATGACCGCGACGCGCGTCGCGATGTGCTCCACCACCGCGAGGTTGTGGCTGATCAGGAGGTAGGTGAGGTCGAATTCGCGCCGCATGTCCTCGAGCAGGTTCAGGATCTGCGATTGCACCGAGACGTCCAGCGCCGACGTGGGTTCGTCGCAGATCAGGATTTCCGGCCGCATCACCAGCGCGCGCGCGATCGCGACGCGCTGGCGTTGGCCGCCGGAGAGCTGGTTCGGGTAGCTGTGATAAAAGCGCGCCGGCAGCCCCACGCGCTCCATCGTGTCCTGCACCCGTTTGCGCCTTGCATCCGCATCGGCTTCGATTCCATGCACCGCCAGCGGCAGCCCGACGATCGCGCCCACGGTCTTGCGCGGGTTGAGCGACGAGTAAGGGTCCTGGAAAATCGGCTGCACCCGCCGCGCCAGTGCGCGCGCATCGGTGTCGGCGAGGGAACGGCCCTCGAGCCGGATCTCCCCCGAGCTCGGCGGCATCAGCCCGAGCAGCATCCGCCCCAGCGTGGATTTGCCGCAGCCGGATTCGCCCACCAGCCCCAGCACCTCGCCGCGGCGCAGCTGGAGCGACACCCCATTCACCGCATGCAGCGTGCGCTGGCCGCGAAACAGGCCGGCGCTCACCGCGAACTGCCGGCGCACGTCGATCAGTTCAAGCAAGGTGGAACTCACCCTGCTTGCTCCAGTCTGCAGCGCAGGCGCTGGCCGCCGCCGAGCTCGCGTAATTCGAACGCGCGCGTGGCGCAGGCGTCCTCGGCGCAGGCGCAGCGGTTGCGAAACCGGCAGCCTTGGAGCGCGCCTATCGGCGGGCTCACCACGCCGGGGATGGTGCCCAGGCGCTCGCCCGGCGCGAGGCGCCCCGGCACCGGGATGCAATCGAGCAGGCCGCGGGTGTACGGATGCGAGGGCCGGCCGAACAGGCGCGCCACCGGGCCCTCCTCCACGATCTCGCCGGCGTACATCACCGCGACCCGGTCGGCCACGCGCGCGACGATGCCGAGGTCGTGGGTGATCAGGATCAGGCCCATGCCGAACTCGCGCTGCAATTCCTTCAGCAAGTGCAGAATCTGCGCCTGCACCGTGACGTCGAGCGCCGTGGTCGGCTCGTCGGCGATCATCAGCGCCGGCTCGCACATCAGCGCCATCGCGATCATCACGCGCTGGCGCAGGCCGCCCGAGAGCTGGTGCGGGTACTGCCGCAGCCGGCTCGCCGCGGCGGTGATGCCCACGCGCTCGAGCAGGTGCAGCGCGCGCTCGCGCGCCGCTGCCGCAGGCCCGCCGCGATGGCGCAGCCACCCTTCCTCGAGCTGGTTGCCGATCGACCAGGACGGATTGAGCGAAGTCATCGGCTCCTGGAAGATCATCGCCATGCGGTTGCCGCGCAAATCGGCCATGCGCCGCTCGCTCGCGCGGGGCAGATCCTCGCCGGCGAAACTGAAGCGAGACACGCTGCGCCGCGCCGCGCGCGGCAGCAAGCCCATCAGCGCGAGCGCGGAAAGCGATTTGCCGCAGCCCGATTCGCCGACCAGGCACAGGGTTTCGCCGGCCTCGAGCGAGAGATCCACCCCGCGCACGGCGTGCAGCATGCCCATCGGCGTCGGGATGTCCACGCTTAGGCCTTCTACCTGCAACAGCGCACTCACCAGGGGATGCCTTTGGGATTCCGCATGCAAATGAACGACACTATAGCGTCAGCTGCGCCGCGACGCACCCGTGCCGCGCGCTTGGCGCGCGCGCAATGCCCGCACGCGCGACGCGACCCCGGTATTGCCGTCAATCCGGCACTAATTGCCGGGCGCCCGGCAATTGGACGGCAGATAACGCGCGGGGATATTCGTCTTGTTTTCGCCCCTGATCGTCATCTTGCCCGGGCCTGCGGCATTGCCGCACACCCACGCGACCGGGACGACGGGCGCATCGTCCACCACCGCCGGGCGAATGCTCAGGATCTTGCCCTTGAGGGCGGAGTTCGCGCTGTTGCCGAAAACGATATGAATTGCGCCATCGTTGATGGACACCGCACTGATGAAGTTGTTGACGATCTTGTCGGCGGCGGGCAATCCGGCGCCGGCGTTGTCGCGGGGAATGGACTGCGCAACTGCCCACGCAGCCGCGATCGGAGCCTTTGCGATTTCGGCCAATGGCACGGCGTCGACGATTTGCTTTCTGATCATTTGGTCGAGATAGCTGGGCGCCGCGATCAGAGCCAAAATGCCGATTATCGCGATGACCACCATCATTTCCATCAGGGTGAACCCGTCACGGCGTGTTGCCATGTCTCAGCCTTGCAGCGCAATCGATGATGGAATCATAGCCGATGGCGGCTCGCCAAGGAAACGCGCGCCGCCGCTCTCATCAAGCTTGCTAGAATCATTGAAAATTGAATCACACAAGGAGAGCGGGATGTTGCAGACCAGATTCACGCAGATGTTCGGGGTGCAGCACCCTATCGTGCAGGGCGGCATGCAGTGGGTGGGACGGGCGTCGCTGGTGTCGGCGGTGGCCAACGCGGGCGCGCTCGGCTTCATCACCGCGCTGACCCAGCCGACACCCGAGGATCTGGAAAAAGAGATCAAGCGCTGCCGCGACCTGACCGACCAGCCTTTCGGCGTCAACCTGACCATACTCCCCGCACTCAAACCCCCGCCGTATGCGGAATACCGGCAGGCGGTGATCGAGTCGGGGGTGAAAATCGTCGAGACCGCGGGCTACAACCCGCAGGAGCACATCGCCGAGCTGAAAAAACACGGCATCAAGGTGATCCACAAGTGCACCGCGGTGCGCCATGCGGTCAAGGCCGAGAAAATCGGCGCCGATGCGATTTCGATCGACGGCTTCGAGTGCGCCGGCCATCCGGGCGAAGACGACGTGCCGGGCTTGATCCTGATCCCGGCTGCGGCCGACAAGGTGAGCATCCCGATGATCGCCTCGGGCGGTTTCGGCGACGGCCGCGGCCTCGCCGCGGCGCTCGCGCTCGGCGCCGATGGCATCAACATGGGCACGCGTTTCATGTGCACCGTGGAGTCGCCTATCCACCAGAAAATCAAGGAACAGATCGTCGCCAACGACGAGCGCTCGACCGATTTGATTTTCCGCACACTGCACAACACCGCGCGCGTCGCGAGAAACGCGGTGAGCCAGGAAGTGCTCGCGGTGGAGAAGAAGGGCGGCGCCACCATAGACGACATCCGCCATCTGGTCGCCGGCCAGCGCGGCCGGGCGGTGTACGAGGCAGGCGATCCCGATTTCGGCATCTGGTCGGCGGGCATGGTGCAGGGCCTGATCCACGACATTCCGACCTGCGCCGAACTGGTGGCGCGCATCGTCGCCGAAGCCGAATTGATCATCGCGACGCGGCTGGCGCGCATGATGGTGGCGCGAGCCGCTTGAAAACGCATAACTAAGTGAGAGAGTTTATCCGCCCATTGTCCCAGGGTTGAGATATTGCGCGGACGAGGAACTGTCCGCGCGGATCGTCAATTGCGCGCGGATGAAAAACACATCCGCACGCAATTGACGATCTTGCATAAAACCCCCACGCTGTGTTTGGTGTTAACCGAAACCGTGTTTCCTGTACGGATGTGCCTTTCATCCGTACAGGAAACACGGTTGGCGCGCGCAGCGCGCAAGTCCGCTCGTGCCATGCGACGGTACTTAGGGCGTTGTAGATAACTTCGACGATCGCACCAGCCGGCGCGGCACCTCCACCGGCAGGCTGAGCAGACGGAACGAGTTGGTCTTGCCATGACCATCGAGGTTGAGGCTGCCGTTCACCCCGCCCTCGAGCACGTCGTCGATGACGAAATTGAACGCGTGCAAGAGCGGTAAATCGTAGCGCGTCACCTTGGCCGCGCGCCGGTGCGCGAACAGCGCCAGCACGCGCTCGGGCGTCAGCTGCGCGGCGAGCAGCGCGTAGGCCTCGGCTTCGTAGGGAATCACGCTGACGTTGAGCCGGTTGCCCTTGTCGCCCGCGCGGCCGTGCGCGACCGCGTGCAGCGGCACGACGACGAGTTCGTCCGGGTTCGCCATCAGCGCCACTCCCCGGCTGGTTTCACGCTGACCCGCGGCGTTACGCTCGCGCGCGGCACCAGATAGGACTGGGTGCGGATGCGCTGCGTCGTGCGCCAGCGCGCGCCGCCCGAACCGGCCGGTCCGCAGCATAGCAATGCGAGGACCTCGCGCGCCGCCTGGTCGACTTCGTCCTGCGCTGCGCCCGCCGCCGCCAGGCGCACGCGGATGTCGGCGGGCTCAGGGCCGGTATAGGCGCGCCACAGTGTGCCGCTGTCGTCGTCGTGCACGCTGGCGATGCCGATGAGATCGACGCGTGCATGCAGCCTCGAGCCGCGCCGGCGCAGCCGCGCTAGCAGCACCTCGGCGATGCTCTTCGCGCGCGCGAGGCAGTTCGGCCCGGCGACCGAGATCTCGCCCTCGCCCAGCCAGCCGCCCTCGAAACAGACGGTTACCTTTAAGCGCTCTGGCGCCGGCTTGCCGCGCACGCCCAGCACTTCGACCCGGTCCGCGCCGGCCTGGCGCAGGCTGACGCCGGAAAAATCGAGCGTGACATCCGGCGTGATGTAGTTCGCCGGATCGTGCACTTCGTAGAGCAGTTGCTCCTTCACCACCTGCAGGTTGACTATTCCGCCGGTGGCGTCGGCCTTGGTGATCACGATGCGCCCGTCCGCGCTCACCTCGGCGATCGGAAAACCGATGTTCGCCGGGTCGGGGATGTCCTTGAAGCCGGGGTCGTAATAGACGCCGCCAGTGACCTGCGCGCCGCATTCGAGCAGGTGACCCACGGCCGAGCCAAGCGCGAGCCTGGCCCAGTCGTCCGCGGCCCAGCCGTAGTGGTGGATCAGCGGCGCGAGGGCGAGCGAGGGATCGCCGCAGCGCCCGGTGACCACGATCTGCGCGCCCAAGCGCAGCGCCTCGACCATCGGCTGCGCCGACAGATAGGCGTTGGCCGACACGATGGCGCTGCCGCCCTGGTCCAGCATCGCGTCGGCCTCATGCACTTCGAGTTGCGCCAGGTCGATGCGCTCGCTCATATCGTCGCCTTCGACCACACCGATGCGCAGGGTTTCCAGTCCGAGGCGCTCGGCCAGGCGCGCGATCGCGCGCGCGGCGCCCACCGGATTGGCCGCGCCGAAATTGCCGACGATGGCAATGCCGTGGCGCGTGCATTTTTCGAGTACCGGTTCGAGCAGGCGCTCGAGCATGGGTTCGAAACCGCGCGCGGGGTCGCGCCGTTTCTCCAATTGGGCCAGCGCGACGGTGCGCTCGCCCAGCACCTCGAAGAAAATCGCGGCCGGCCCGCCGCGCGCGATCAGCGTATCGACCACCGGACCGGGCGCATCGATGCGATCGCCGGAGAAGCCGGCTCCATTGCCTATGCGGAACATGCGCGTGAGGGTGCGTGAGAGCGGCTGGTCTGTCAAGCCGCGTCAACGTCCTTGTCGACAAGCAACGCACCGAACAGCGCCGCGAGCGAGCCCACCCCATGCCGCTTCAGCGTGGCACGGGTTTGGCCTGCCAGATCTGCTCCGCGTATTGCAGAATGGTGCGGTCGCTGGAAAATTTTCCCATGTTGGCTACATTGAGGATGACCTTGCGCAGCCATTGCTGTTGATCGCGGTAGGCGGCTTCGACCTCGGTCTGACAGGTGAGGTATGACCCATAGTCCGCCAGCAGCAGATAGTGGTCACCATGCGTGAGCAGATTGTCCACGATGGGTTTGAACCGGTCGGGTTCCTCCGGCGAAAAATAGCCGGCGGCGATCATGTCGATCACCTGGCGCAATTCGCGGTTCGCATGATAATAATCGGCCGGCCTGTAGCCGCTGGCGCGCAGCTTGACGACCTGGTCGGTGGTGAGGCCAAAAATGAAAATATTGTCCGCGCCGACCTCGGCCCGGATTTCGACATTCGCGCCGTCCATGGTCCCTATGGTCAGCGCCCCGTTCAATGCCAGCTTCATGTTGCCGGTGCCCGAAGCCTCGGTGCCGGCGGTGGATATCTGCTCCGACAAATCAGCTGCGGGAATCATGCTTTCGGCCACGGATACGCCGTAATTGGGCACGAATACCACCTTCAGCCGTCCGTGTATGCGCATGTCGTTATTGACGATATCGGCCACGTCGTTGATCAGCTTGATAATCAGCTTGGCCATGGCATAGCCCGGCGCCGCCTTGCCGCCGAAAATTACGGTGCGCGGCACCAGGTCGCTGTGCGGGGCATCGCAGAGGCGCTTGTACAAGGTCACGACGTGCAGCACATTGAGCAGCTGGCGCTTGTATTCGTGGATGCGCTTGATCTGCACGTCGAACAGCGAATCGACGTCGATCTGCATGCCCAGGGTGCGCCGGATTTCCGCCGCGAAGCTCTGCTTGTTGGCGCGCTTTACCGCCGCGAATTCCTGGCGGAACTGCGCGTCCTCGGCGAGCGGAATCAGGCGCCGCAGCTGGCCCAGATCCGTGATCCAGCCAGCGCCGATGCGCGAAGTGATCAAGGCCGCGAGCAGCGGGTTGGCCTGGTTCAACCAGCGGCGGGGCGTGATGCCGTTGGTCATGTTGATGATCTTGCTCGGGAAATAGCGGTCGAAGTCGGCAAATATGGTCTGCTTCATGAGCTCGGTGTGGAGTTGCGCCACGCCGTTGACCTTGTGGCTGCCGACAATGGCAAGGTGCGCCATGCGCACGCGCTTGCCCCCTTCTTCGCCGATGATCGACATGCGCTGGCGCAATTCGTTGTCGCCGGGAAAACTGTGCATCACCCCGGTCAGGAAGCGCTGGTTGATTTCGTAGATGATCTGCAGGTGGCGCGGCAGGATTTGTTCGAACATCGCCACCGGCCAGGTTTCGAGCGCCTCCGACATGAGCGTATGGTTGGTGTAGGAGAAGGTGCGGGTGGTGATGTCCCAGGCCCTGTCCCATTCCAGATGGTTCAGATCGACGAGGATGCGCATCAGTTCGGCGATGGCGATCGAGGGGTGGGTATCGTTCAGCTGGATTGCAACCTTGTCCGGAAGTTCGTCGAAGCCTTCGTGGAATTTGCTGTAGCGATACAGGATGTCCTGCAGCGATGCGCAGACGAAGAAATACTGCTGTTTAAGGCGCAGTTCGCGGCCCATGGCGGTGGAGTCGTCCGGGTAGAGCACCTTGGACAGGTTTTCCGACTCGTTCTTGTCCTCGACTGCCTTGATGTAATTGCCCTCGTTGAAATATTTCAGCTCGAAGTCGCGCGACGCCTTGGCCGCCCACAAGCGCATGTTGTTCACCGTGGGGGTGGCAAAACCGGGAATGGGGCTGTCATAGGCCATCGCCATCACGTCTTCGGTGTCCACCCAATGGTGGCGCGGCACGCCACGCTCATCGGAGAACTGCACCACGCGGCCGCCGAACTTGACCTGGTAGAGCACTTCCGGGCGTGCAAACTCCCACGGATTGCCGTAGCGCAGCCAGTTGTCGGGGTGTTCCACCTGCCGCCCGTCCTCGATGCGCTGCGCGAACATGCCGTATTCATAGCGAATGCCATAGCCATAGCCGGGCAGATTCAACGTCGCCATCGAATCCAGGAAACAGGCCGCAAGCCGCCCCAGGCCGCCGTTGCCCAAGGCTGCATCGGACTCCATTTCGCGCACTTGGCGCAAATCGACACCTTGCTGCTGCAACGCCTCGCTGCACTCCTTGTCGAACGCGAGGTTGAGCAGGCTGTTCATCAGCGTGCGCCCCATCAGGAATTCCATCGACAGGTAATACACCCGCTTCGCGTCCGCGACGTAATAGCTGCGCATGGTATCCATCCAGCGCTCGATCAGGCGGTCGCGCGTCATGAACGCCGTGGCATAGAACCAGTCGCGCGTGGTCGCCATGACTTCGTCCTTGCCCACCGAAAACACCAGGCGGTTGGCAATGGACTTTTTCACCGAAGCGAGGTCAACTCCGGCAAGCTGATGATTGATGAGGGAGTGTAGCTGTTGCTTGGTCACGATTGCCTCCGGTTCGCTGGTGGACAGCCCATTCTACTTGCGCGCGGGACGGATGGACACGCTTGTGCGTATTCTGATGTAATGCGGCCATCCAGCTTCGCGAGCATAGTTGATGGCAAACCCGCCCGGCGGCAGCAGCACTTCCTTCGACTACGACTACGTCATCATCGGCTCGGGCTTCGGCGGTTCGGTCTCCGCCTTGCGCCTGTCGGAGAAGGGCTACAAGGTGCTGGTGCTGGAAAAGGGGATGCGCCTATCCGCCGCGGACTTCCCCAAGTCCAACTGGAACGTGAAGCGCTGGCTGTGGCTGCCCTCGATGCGCTGCTTCGGCCTGTTCAAGCTGACTTTTTTCCGCCACGTGGGCGTGCTCTCCGGCGTGGGCGTGGGCGGAGGATCGCTGGTCTACGCCAACACCCTGCCGATACCGAAAAAGACTTTCTTCAGCTCGCCGTCGTGGGCCCATCTGGCCGACTGGGAAACGGAACTGCGCGTCCACTACCAGACGGCCTTGCGCATGCTCGGGGCGGCGACCAATCCGCGCCTGGAGACCGGCGACATCGCCCTGCGCGAGCTGGGAAGGCAGATCGGCATGGAGCAGCATTTCGAAGCGACCCAGGTGTCGGTGTATTTCGGCGAGCCGGAGAAGACGGTGCCCGATCCATATTTCGGCGGCAAGGGGCCGGAGCGCGCCGGCTGCATCTTCTGCGGCGGCTGCATGACCGGCTGCCGCCACAACGCCAAGAATTCGCTGGACAAGAACTACCTCCACCTGGCGCAGCAACTCGGCGCGGTAATCCAGCCCGAGTCCCTGGTCAGCGATGTGCGCCCGCTGGGCGCGGAAGACGGCGCCGACGGCTATGCCGTGGACTGGCGGCCCAGCGCCACGCGCAAGGGCGCGGGCGGCACGGTGCGCTGCCGCGGCGCGGTGTTCGCCGGCGGCGTGCTCGGCACGGTGGAGCTCATGCTCAAGCTGAAGCAGACCTCGCTGCCGCGCCTGTCCGAGCGCCTGGGCTACGGCGTGCGCACCAACTCGGAGGCGCTGATCCCGGTGACCGTGCCCGACGGCAAGTCGGTGTTCTCCGACGGGGTCGCCATCGGCTCCATCCTGCATACCGACGAGCATTCGCACCTGGAGCCGGTGCGCTACGCCGCCGGCTCGGGTTTCTGGCGCCTGGGGATGGGGCCGCGCGTGTTCCATCGCAACGGCTTCGTGCGCCTGGTGAAGCTCGTCGGCGACTGGCTGGCGCACCCGCTGATGAACCTGAAGGTGCTGTGCGTGGACGACTGGGCCAAGCGCACCCAGGTGCTGCTGTTCATGCAGACCATAGACAGCACCCTGCGCCTGGTGCGCGGGCGCTTCCGCCTGGCAACGCGCCTGGACGTAGGCCCTGCGCCTACCGCGTTCATGCCCGAGGCGCGTGACCTGTCCGAACGTTACGCCGCCATCGTGGGAGGGAAACCGGTGGCCCTGGTCAGCGAAACCCTGCTCGGCATTCCGTCGACGGCGCATATCCTCGGCGGCGCCTGCATGGGGCGCGATGCCGCCGAGGGGGTCATAGACAGGGACAACCGCGTATTCGGCTACCGCAACCTGTACGTCTGCGACGGCTCGATGATCTCCGCCAATCCGGGCGTCAACCCGTCCCTGTCCATCACCGCCATCAGCGAGCGCGCCATGAGCAAGGTGCCGCCGCGCGGCCCACGCACCGACTGAGCCAGGACGGAACGAATCGTCAGCCGAAGTTGACGATCTCCACCCAGTTGGCGCCTCTACCGCCGGGATATTGCTCTGGCCGCGCCAGCGCGCCGCTCGCCGCGTCGATCGCATACACCGAAATCGTTTCCGACTTCTCCCCGCAGGCGACGAGGAAGCTGCCGCTCGGATCGATTGCGAAGCCGCGCGGCTGCGTCTCGGTAGGCGTGCTGCCGAGATAAGTCAGTGCGCCGGTCTGCGCATTCACGCTGAGCGCGCCCAAGGTGCTGCTGGTGCGCTCCGAGATGTAGAGGTACTTGCCATCCGGCGTGAGATGGATGTCCGCGGCCCAGATGTCGCGCTCCCGGTCGCGCGGCGGCGCGCTGTCCGCTACGCCCGCGGCCAGGCGCGGCGCGCCGGGCACGAGCTGCGTGCCGGGCGGCAGACCCGATACCGAGCCGATTTCGGTCAGCAGGCCGGTCCTGGCATCGAGCGCGAAGGTCGTCACCGCGGCCAGCAATTCGCTCAGCACATAGACAAACCTGTTGTCGGCCGAGGTGACGAAGTGGCGCGGCCCGGTGCCTGGTTGCAATTGCACGACCGCAGGTGTGTTCGCGGACAAGCGGCCGGACTCCGCGTCGAAGGCGAACTGGAAGATCTGGTCCGTGCCCAGCGTGGGCACATAGACGTAACGGTTGCTCTCGTCGCTGCGGATCGAGTGGGCATTGCGGCCCACCTGGATCACCTGCCGCGACGCGGCGGCGACGCGCCCGTCGGCGGCGACTGAGTTCAGGCTGATCAGGTGCGAGTGGTACGAGGCGCCGAAAAGGAAGCGCCCGGTCTGGTCCAGCGAGATGTACGGGCAGCTCGCCGCCAGCGGCGATACCGACAGCGGTACCAGCGCGCCAGTGCCGGGGTCGATCGAATAAGCGTGCAGCGAAAACGGCTGGGAGCGCACCGCGGCGTAGAGAAAGCGCCGGTCCGGGCTCACGGCCAGGGGGCCGACGGCGTCGGCGGCCTTGAAGCGCGCGCCCGGCTGCAGACTGCCGTCGGCCTGCATGCGGTAGCTGCCGATGTCGCCATCGGCGGCGTTGGAAACGTAGACGTAGGTTCGTGACGGCGCGGGCATGCCGATTCTCCTTGTTGAAGCTGCAAAACCACTCTTGGTTTACTGCGCACGCGGGCGCTGCCTCGAACTGCTACAACAAACAAATCCGGATTCGGATCTTCCAGCGCGACGCTGAGGTATTCCGCGATTACAGAACCTGACTGTTGGCCTTCGCCGGCGCCGACATGACCCCTTCGGCTTCCGGCCAAAGCCCGGGGAAAAGATACTTGAGACTGAAAAACGGCAAGCCCGGCTCGAGCGCTCCCAGCCGGGAAGCAGAGGACACCAGGCGTTGCGCCGTCAGGTTGGCGATGACGCGGGTTGCGGTGCGATCCGAAGTGTCCAGCATGACCTTGAATTCGCCGCGATCCAGGCGCCCTTCGACAAACAGCCGGTACAGCGCCTTGCCCAGCAAATCCGGACGCAGCTTGCTGCGGTGATGCAGCAGCGGCCCGCGCCCGTAGTCGTACAGCACCTGCAAAGCCAGCCCCACGAAACGCTCCTGCAAGCCGTCCAGCGCCAGCATTTGCCCCATGAAGCCCACCTGGTCCAGGCAGATTTGCAGCCAGAATTCGATAAAATCCGCCAGCCCCCTGGACGTCAGATTGCCGCGGCCATCGACATCGTTGCGGCGCGGCAGGTCGGCTGCCGCCAAGGCGTCGTAATACTCCGCTTGCTCGCGCGCAAGCCCGCGCAGCGGCGACCACAGCCCGTCCGTCAGCCCCAGGTGCGCAAGCAGCAAGTGATTCTGCAAGCGGCTCACGCGGCCGTTGCCGTCCGGAAACGGGTGTATCCACGACAAGCGGTGCAGCGAAGCGCCTGCCACCAGCAGCTTGCGCGTTTCCCCCGGCTCATCGCGGTAGCGGAATTCAAAGTGCGCCATCAGGTCCGCCAGCATCTCCGGCGGCGGCGCCTCGTGGCGACCCACCTTCACATGCGTGGCGCGGAACTCGCCCGGCACCATCACGCCGCGCGGCTTGCCTTCCTTATCCAGAATGACCCGGCTTTCCTGGTCCAGCCGCTGGTACAGCTCGTGGTGTATGCGCTTCACCCAGTCAGCGCTGAAATGCCCGGCCCAGGCCATCGCCTCCGGTTCCAGCAACGCCTCCACCCGCATGTGGGCAATGGCCAGCTCCTGGCGGCGGCGCACATCCTGGTCGGCGGAAAACTGTTGCTGCAGCGCCTGTTCCAGATCGGCGGGGTAGGTGTGCTGCCCCTCGATCTTGTTGGAATAGTAGGAATTCATCGCCCGCAGCAACTGCGCCAGCGCGGCGCGGGAGGTGGCACCTATGGCGGGCAGCAGGCGCGCAGCCGCCGTGCGCAAATCGGCGGCAGCCTCCATCAGAGGCAATTGCTCGGCCTCGTTCGGCAGCATCGGCTCGATCATGTTTTGCGCTTGCATTTGGCGGATTGCTTTGGCGAAAGATGTCTTGTTAATACGATGAATAATAGACTAATTTTTAATATATTGGAGTTTTATTGGCGGAATCCGGGGCGGCTGGCGCCGGCCGGTTCAGGCGGCGGGGACGGCGGGGTGACATGGAGCCAGTGACCCGGAAACCCGCGCCGCGCACCTCGAATCGGTTGGTCAAATCCGCTAACCACCCCACTCCCGCCACCCGGCCAGCAGCGGAAAATAAAGCCCCAGCATCGCCGGCCCGCCCTGCGCGAGCGCCTGCGCGTAGCGCGCGAGTTGCGCCCGGTAGCGCTCCTGCTCCTGGTCGAGAAACCCTTCCAGGTCAGTGCCCTCGTGGCCGCTGGTCTTGTAGTCCACGATCCAGCGCTTGCCGTTCTCATCGGTAAAATTGCGATCCATGACGAGCTTGCGCCGCTCGCCGTCGATCATCGCGGTGAGACGATATTCGTTCTTCGCGTCCTGCTGCGGCCCGAGCAGCCAGCGCCCGCGCGGGTCGGCGAGCGCGTTGGCGATCGCCGTCGCCACGCGTGCACTGGCGGCGGCAAGCTGCGCTTCCTCGACGCCACGCGCCGCGAGTTCGTTGTGAAAGATGTCGCTCATGGTCCCGATGCGCGCCGCGTTCCAGCCTTTCAATTCATCCTCGGCAATCCGCTGCAGCCACCTATGCACCACGCTGCCGGCGTGGCGCGCGGTCTCGCCCACCCAGGAATATTCGATGTCCTCCTGGGCCTGTGCGGTTTCGCTGGCGGCGGTCCACGCGACCGAGAGCGGTGCCTCGGGCATGGACCAGGCCGAGGCGAGGCGACGCAGCGACTGGTCGGGGACGGCGTCGCCGGCCGCGCCCGCGGTCGGCAGTGCGACTTCCGCCGTCGCGGCAGCGCGTTGAAACGCTTCCGACACCACCGGCCAGAGTTTTGCCAGCAGGCAGCGGGAGTCGGGTTTGCGCGCTGTTTGCGTATCCTCCTTGGTCTCGATCCGCGTCTCGCCCAGCAGATGCAGGCGCTGTTTCGCGCGCGTGGCCGCAACATAGAGCAGGCGGCCGTCCTCAAACGCCGCTTTTTCAGCGGCAAGTTTTTTGATCCAGGCGTAAATGGGATCGTGCTCCGCCCCGGTCTCTTCGATCGGGGCGAGGAGCAGATTGGTGCTGGATGCCTGTCGCCGCAGATTTGATGAATCCGGGCTCGCCGGACGTTCCATCCACAGGAAAAGTTTTTTTCCTTCGGCCGGCGGCGTCTTGGCCAGACCGGGCACGATGACGTGATCGAACTCCAGGCCCTTGGCCTTGTGGATGGTCATGATCTGTACGGCGGCATCGCCCGCGGCCATGTCCGGCATCGCGTAGAGCTTATCGAGGCTCTGCTCGAACGCCTTGAAACCGGCGATGGCGCCTGCTTCCTCCTCCGGTTCGAGATGATCGAGGTAGGTTTCGGCGTCTTCCAGCTCAGTCGCGGAGCCGGCGCAAGCGGGGCCGCCGAGCGCGAGCCAGGCGCCTTCGACCGCATCCCTCAGGGATGAGCGCTGGCGCCCGGCGAGCGCGGCAGCGAGCACGGGCCGGATGCGATCCAGGCGCAAGCGGGCGTCGGCGCTGAGCGCCGCGAGGCGCACCGGGTCATGCATCAGTTCCCACAGCGTCAATTGGTCTGCGCCGGAGTCGGTGCCGGCAAGCGCGTGCAGATCGGCGAGCCTGAGGCCGCACCAGGGCGCGCGCAAAATTGCCAGCCAGGCGAGGCGGTCGCCGCGATGGGCGAGCGCGCGCGTGAGCGCGAGCAGGTCCTGCACCACCGGCCGGTCGTCGAGGCGATCGATTTCGATCGCGCGGAATGGGAGGCCCGCCAGTTTCAATTGCGGCACGATCTCGCGCAGGTGGTTGCGCCCGCGCACGAGGATGGCAACGCTCTGAGGTTGTTCAAGTCCCGCGCCAGCGGCTGCGATGCCGGCAACGATATCCGCCACCAGCGCAGCTTCGCTCGCCTCACCGCCGGCAATGAGCGGATGGATCCCGACTGCGCCGCCCGGGAGCCGCGGATGCACCGCCTGAGATTCGGTGTAGGCGACCGCGCCCGAGCCTATGTCCTCGAACTCGGGCATCACCTGCGCGAAGGCATCATTCACCCAATCGACGATACCGGCCTGCGAACGGAAATTGGCCGACAGCTCCAGCGGTTCGAGCACGACGTTGCCTATGCCCTCGGCGCGCGCCTTCAGGAACAACCCGACCTCGGCTTCGCGAAAGCGGTAGATCGACTGCATCGGATCGCCGACGGCGAACAGCGTGCGGCCGTCATCCGGCGTCCAGCCCGCGGTCAGTTGCGCGATCAATTCGAACTGGCTGATCGAGGTATCCTGGAATTCATCGATCAGCAGGTGCCGGATCTGGTAATCGAGCCTGAGCGCGAGATCGGTCGGCCCCCCGGCGTCTTCGAGGGCGAGCAGGGCGCGCTGCGACACTTCGGTGAAATCGACCTGCCCGCGCGATTGGAACACGAGCTTCAATTGCCCCACGGCGCGCTTCAGCAACTCCGTGATCGCCTCGAGCACCTGCCATTGCGCGTCGGTGTAGGCCGGGGGCGGAAGCCTGCGCGCGTCGGCGAGTGCATTGCCGAGCCGGTCGTCGGCGAGCGTCGCGATCAGCGCTGCGAGGCGCTCTTTCCACGCCTTGCCCGCGGCGCCGGCCGGGAAACCATGGCGCTTGTCCACCTTGGCACGCCACGCGCCGTTACTGGTCAGCAGCACGTTGGCGAGCGTTGCCCAAGCTTCCGCGTCGTCGCCGCCGGGAATTGCCTCGAGCAGCGCCAGGCCGCGATTGCCCAGGGAAAAATTGGCAATCGCGAGCAACTCGGCGTGCGCGGCCGCGGGCATGAGCGAGCGCGCCTGCTCGAGCACCGCACGCCGCTCCGCCACCAGCGCGCGCTCGAGCTCGGCGCGCTCATTGACCATCACATGGCGCAACCAGTGGTCGCGCCGGCGCAGCATTTCAACGAGCAGGTCCTCCACCCGCGCCACGTCGTTGTCCAGGTGCAGCAGCAGCCGCTCGATATAGTTTGCGGCTGAGTCCTTCGATTCGATCAGCTCGACCGTCGCGCGCGCGGCCTCGGCATAGAGTGCGCCGGCGTCCTCGATGTTCTCCGGCTGCGAGCCGAACTTCGACAGCATGGGCATCTGCCGCGTCAGCGCCGCGCACAGCGAATCGATGGTCTGGATGCGCAGCCGCGCCGGGCTGTCCGCGATGCGCCAGCCGCGTGCGCCGTCGCGCTCGATTGCCGCGCGCGCGAGCGCGTGCGTGCGCCGCTCGTGCTCGGAGTCGGGCTCAGACCCGGGCGCCTTGCCCGCACCCGCTTGCGCGAACGCCGTCAGCACGCGCTCGCGCATTTCGGCTGCGGCTTTCCTGGTGAAAGTGATGGCGACGATTTCCTCCGGCTCGTTTACGGTCGCGAGCAGGCCGAGGTAGCGCTGAATCAGCAGCTCGGTCTTGCCCGAGCCGGCCGGTGCCTGCACGATAAATGAGCGCGTCGGCGCCAGCGCCGCTTCGCGCGCGCCGAGGTCGGGGATGGGCGTGTTATCAGCCACGCGTCGCTCCAAGCCTGCCGCATTTGCCATTTAGACTCGGCTTGGGGTTGCTTTTATCCAATATCTGGCGTTGCAGCTCGAAGTATCCTGGTTCGCCCGGCAATGTCGCCGAACGGTCATTGCGCGCTGCGCGCGCCAACCGTGTTTTTGGTACGGATGAAAAGCGCATCCGCACCAAAAACACGGTTATGAATAAACCCAGGGACCCTCTGGGGGTTTTAATCAAGATCGCCACTTGCGCGCGGATGTGCCTTTCATCCGCGCGCAAGCGGCGATCCGCGCGGACGGGCCGCCGTCCGCGCAAAGATGAGAATTCACCCTTCATCATTGCCATCCTGATCAAGAACGACCGCACCCAGCCGTTCGTGAATTCGGCAAAGCGGCTGCAGCTCGCAGTTGCGGCAGGTCGTCTGCGGATTTTTCGGCTGCACCGCGGCCTCACCCGCGGCGAACTGCGTCGCGAGCCGCGCCAGGACGCGGCGCCATTCGGCGACCTGCGTATCCCAGCCGATGTCGGGCAGGGATTTATACACCGGCAGCAGCGTCTCGTCCGCGGCGAGCGCGGCAAATTTCATCGCGCCTGCCTTTACCTGCGCGAACGCGATGGCGACGGCGTCCGGTTCGGTCGCGACCAGATACAGCGGTAGCTGCGGCGCATCAGGCCGCTCGCCCAACCACGCGCTGGCCGGCTCGGCGCTGGACTTGTAGTCGATGACAATGCGCCGGCCGTCTTCGAGTTCGTCCACTCGATCGAGTTTGCCGCGCAGCGTGAGCGGGCCGATGACCATGCTGCGCTTGTCCTCGACCGCGGCGACGGTGAAGTCGTCGCCGCGCGCCTCGCGTTCCATTTCCAGCCAGGCGCATGCCAGGCGCACCAGGCGCCCCTTCTCGATTTCGGCAAAGCGACCGGAGAGCGTCGCCGGGCGGTCGCGCTGCACGCGCCTCACCGCCTCGTCCGCTGCCTGCGCGAGCAACGCTTGCAGTTCATCGGCGCCGATCGCATCGAGATTGGCCTTGGTCTTGAGTTGTCCCCAAGCCCCGGCGAGCACGCGATGCACGAGTATGCCGCGCTCCATGGCGTCCAGGCCGGCGTGCGGTGATTCCGGCGATTTCGCGGCCAGACGGTGCAGCGCGAACGCGCGAAACGGGCAGGCGGACTGGTCGGTGATTACCGCCGTGCCGCCGGCCAGCGCCACTGCGGCCGCAAGCGGCGGCGCGACGGCGTCCTCGATCGCCTCGATCTTCGCGGCGGCATGGATCAGGTCGCGATGGCGCGGATATGCGGGTAAGGCGAGAGCGCCTTGCGCCAGGTCGCGCAGCAGCGGGCTGGGCAAGAGCTTCCTTTCGCCCTCGGCCTGAGGATGCGACAGCACCACCTCGCGCGCGGCGCCAAGCCAGCCGCGCGTGATCGCGGCATCGAGCACGAGCGTGGCCTCGATCGACGCTTCGGGCACCCTCGCCTTGCGCTGCGCCGCGAGCGGCAGGAACGGATTGGGCCGCGGATGGATCGGCCAGGCATCGTCGCTGAGGCCCATGACCCACAGATGGTCGAACGCTATGCCGGCCGATTCCAGCACGCCCAGGATCTGCACCGGCGCATCCGGCGCCTCCGGCTGGAACAGCGTCTGCGCGGCAAGCCGCCGCAGGCGTGCTAGCGCCTCGCCATAACCCAGCTTCGCGTGCACCCGGTCGAGCGTGGCGAAAGCGGCGACGACTTCGTGCCATTTTTTCAAGGTCTGGTACTCGGTCGAGTCGAGGCTGCGGCCTTTGTCCGGAAAGCCCATGAGTTTCAGCGCATCGGTGATGGCTTTCGCCCATTGCGATGGCGCGCGCGCACCGAACAGATCGGATTTGCGGAATTCGGCCAGTTTGCGCAAGCGTTGCGCCAGCTCCGGCGCGCGCGCGGCCGCGCCGGCGGCATCGAGCGTGTCGAGCAGCCGTTCCAGGGTGATCGCAGGCTCGGCGCGGCGGCGCAATTCGAGATCGAGCCGGGCGCGGCCCGCAGCCTCGGCCTCGCCCGCCGCGATGAAGGGCGAGCGCAGCAACAAGCTGGCGCGCCCGAACTCGATTTCGCGCCCCGCAAGTTCGAGGATGAGGCAGGCCGCCTGTACCAGCGGATAGCCGGTGAGCGCTGCGCCCAGCGACACATTGAACGGCAGCGGATCGCTGCTCGTGCCTTGCGCGCCGGATGCGCCGGGCAACATCGAGGCCGGCGCCATCACCGTGCGCAACGTGCGCAACAGCGCGTTACGATGTTTGCCGAGGTCGGGGACGACAATGCCGATTCGTGCATGCGGCTCGGCTTCGAGCCGCGCGCGCGCCCAGGCCGCGGCCCGGCCGATTTCGTCGCGGGCATCGACACAGGCCACGCGCAACACGCTTGCCTCGCGCCACTCCGGGGCACAGGCAAATACCTCGGTACCCGCCGTCTGCAACGCGCCGAACAAATCCCGCTGTTGCGGCGTCATGATGTCGAAGCCATAGACTGCCAGCACCTTCGGCTTGCGCATATCCTTGCAGTCGAGTTGCGCCGCGACCAGGTCGGACAACAACGCGGTGTCCGTATGCCCGTCGCGTTCGCAGCGCAATGAGTATTGCGCGCACCAGTCGCGAAAGGCGGCCGCGTCCTCGTTCAACTGGCCCGAACGCAGGGTGTCGAGCAGCCTCCAGGCGTGCGCGGTCCTCCAGGCATCGGCCGCGAGCGCCGCGGTCTCCTGAACCGCGAGCAACGCATCCCCCGCATCCGAGCGCCGGATGATGTCCTCCCACAGTGCGTGCTCCTGCGCCGGCGTGAGCAGAATCGGCAAATCGGATGCGAGCTCGGAATACAGCGCGTCCTCAAAGCAGCGCTCGACGAAGGCGGAATACGGCAGGATGTCTGCCGACTCCCAGGCAGTGCGGCCCTGCGCGGCCTGCTCCGCATCGAATTCGCGCGCGAGCGCCTGCGCCAGGCGCCGGTTGGGCGTGACTACCGTGACGCCGCCGGCGAGACCCTGATCGAAACCCCGGGCCAGGCGTGCGAAGAGCTGCGCTTTGGAAAGTGCTGCGTTGGCGTCGCTGGACATGGTGGCGTATGATAATCCACGAGCGCCCCAGCGTGACGCGTTCACGCGCTTCGTTTACCACCGCCATGGACAATCCCGATCTCCTCCTGCTCGCCCGCGCCCAGTTCGGACTGAACATCGGTTTCCACATTCTGTTCCCCAGCCTCACCATCGCGCTGGCGTGGTTCCTGGTCTATTTCCGCATCCGCTTTGCATGGAGCGGCGACTCGGCCTGGCTCGCGACCTATAAGCTCTGGACCAAGGTGTTCGCGCTCTCGTTCGCGATGGGCGTGGTCACGGGCATCACCATGTCGTTCCAGTTCGGCACCAACTGGCCCGGTTTCATGAACCATGTCGGCAACATCGCCGGGCCGCTGCTCGCGTTCGAAGTGCTGACCGCATTTTTTCTCGAAGCCACTTTCCTCGGCGTAATGCTGTTCGGCATGAACCGCGTGCCCGCCTGGGTCCACATCGGAGCGACGCTGCTGGTGGCAATCGGCACCCTGTTCTCGGCCTTCTGGATCCTCGCGCTCATTTCCTGGATGCATACGCCTGCCGGACACGTGACCGCGGACGGCGTGCTGATCGCAGGGGACTGGCTGCAGGTGATTTTCAATCCCTCCTTCCCCTATCGCTTCACCCACATGCTGCTCGCCTCCGGGCTCACCGCGGCCTTCGTTGTCGCCGGGCTGTCGGCCTGGCGCCTGCTGCGCGCGCCCGCGGATGCCTCGGCGCTGCGCACGCTGCGCACCGGCGTCATTGTCGCCGCGGTGATTGCGCCGCTGCAGATTTTCGCCGGCGATCTGCACGGGCTGAACACGCTCGAGCATCAGCCGGCCAAGATCGCCGCGATGGAGGCGCTGTGGAACACCGAGCGCGGTGCGCCACTGGTCCTGTTCGCCATACCGAATGCGGAAACGCGCGACAACGATTTCGCCATCGAGGTGCCCAAGCTCGCGAGTCTGATACTGAAGCACGATCTGGAAGGCGAGGTGAAGGGCATAGATGCGTTTGCACCCGACACGCCGCCGGTGGCGCCACTGTTCTTCGCGTTTCGCATCATGCTGACCTTGGGGGTGCTGATGGTTGGGCTCGCCTGGACCGGCGCCTGGTTCCTGCGCAAAGACCGCGCCCCGGCGCAATGGCTGCTGTGGACCTTCGCCGGGTTCACCTTCTCCGGCTGGCTGGCGACGCTCGCCGGCTGGGTGGTCACCGAAGTCGGGCGCCAGCCCTGGCTGGTCACCGGTATTCTGAGGACTTCGCAGGCCGTTGGGCGAATCCCCGAGGCGCAACTCGGCGCAAGCCTCACCGGCTACGTCCTCGTCTACACCCTGATGCTCGGCGCCTACATGGTGGTGATCACGCATTTGGCCGGTAAGGGTGCCGCAGCAATGCCGGGGAAAGCCATATGAGCCTGGACCTGCCGCTCATATTTGCCGCGCTGATGGGCGTGGCGGTGCTCGCCTACGTCGTGCTCGACGGCTACGACCTCGGCGTCGGCATGCTGATGCCCGCCGCCGACGCGCGCGAGCAGGACCTGATGGTGTCCTCGATCGGGCCGTTCTGGGACGCGAACGAAACCTGGCTGGTGCTGGGCGTGGGCATCCTGCTGGTCGCGTTCCCGGTCGCGCACGGCGTGGTGCTGGGCGCGCTCTATCTGCCGGTAGCGGCCATGCTGATCGGGCTGATGCTGCGCGGCGTCGCGTTCGAATTCCGTGTCAAGGCCGAGGGCTGGCACCGGGAGTTGTGGAACTGGCTGTTCTATTTTGGCTCGTTCATCGCCTCGTTCGCGCAGGGGCTGATGCTCGGGCGCTACATCACCGGCTTCGATTCCGGCTTCGGCTATCTGCTGTTCGCGCTGGTAGTGGGAGCCGGACTCTGCGGAGGCTACGTGCTGCTCGGCGCGACCTGGCTGATCTATAAGACCGAGGGCACACTGCAGAAGAAGGCCGTGGCCTGGGCGCGCTGGGGCCTGCTTTGGGTCGCGCTCGGCGTGGCCGCGGTGAGCGTCGCCGCGCCGCTGGTGAGCCAGACGGTGCAAACGAAATGGTTCGATTTTCCGAAAACGCTCGCGTTGATGCTGCTGCCGCTGGCGACGCTCCTTGCGTGGATCTGGGTGTGGCGCTCGACCGGGCGCCTGTCGCGGGGTGCAGCGGGCGCCGCGCACTGGACGCCGTTCGCCGGCGCGGTGGCGATATTCGTGCTCGCCTTCATCGGGCTCGCCTATAGCCTGTTTCCCTACGTGGTCATGGACCGGCTGACGTTCTGGGATGCCGCGGCCCACCCGTCCTCGCTCAAAGTGGTGCTCATAGGCGCGCTGATCGTGCTGCCTTTCATCGTCGCCTACACCGCGTTTTCCTATTACGTATTTCGCGGCAAGGCGCGGGCGGGGTTGTACGACTGAGGGATTTGCACGCGGCCCGTGCGATATAGCGACTTAGGTCGCATGCCACCAGAGGACCTGCGCGCTGCGCGCGCCAACCGTGTTTTCCGTACGGATGAAAAGCGCATCCGTACAGAAAACACGGTTACGGTTGACACCAAACCAAGGGCGGGGGTGTTATACGAGATCGCCGATTGAGAACGGATGGCGCCTTTTCATCCGTTCTCAATCGGCGATCCGCGCGGACGGGCCGCCGTCCGCGCAAGTGCGACGGGGACGCGTGCTATTTCTCCAACAGTTTTTTCTTGTCCTTCACTTTGGCCCATTCGTCCGCATCCGAAAGCGCGTCCTTGCGCTCGATGATGGGCTTCCATACCTTGGACAGTTCGGCGTTGAGTGCCGTGTATTCCTTCTGGTCGTCGGGCACGTCGTCCTCGGCGAAAATCGCTTCCACCGGGCACTCGGCGACGCACAGGGTGCAGTCGATGCATTCATCGGGATCGATAACCAGGAAATTCGGCCCTTCGCGGAAGCAGTCCACGGGGCAGACGTCGACGCAGTCGGTGTATTTGCACTTGATGCACGATTCGGTTACGACATAGGTCATGGGTAATGTCCTAAAAAAAGGCGGCCGCTGAATTTTCGAGGCCCGATTTTAGCATAGCCTTTTCGCGATTCGGAACCCGGACTCTGGCGGCTATGCTCTAGGGCGCAGGCGACTTGTCCAGCAGGCCCTGGATGATTCCGCACAGGTCATCGATCGTGTTCGGCTTGTACACGACGTCGCGCACGCCGACTGCGCGGGCGCCGACGGTCAGCTCGTCGGTGATAAAGCCCGAGGTGATCACCACCGGCAGATCGGGGCGGATGCGCCGCAACTCCTGCGCGACCTCCAGCCCCGAGCACCCGGGCATGTTGAAGTCGGTCACGACCAGATCGAAATCCTGCGGATTCGCGCGCACCGCTGCCAGCGCCGCGTCGGGACGCTCGTGGCCGCTCACCCGATAGCCCAGACCCTGCAGCATCCGGGTTACCAGAAACACCATCGCCTCGTCGTCATCCAGATAGAGCACGTGCCTGCCGTCGCCTCGCAGCGCAGGCGCCGCTGCGGGCGCCGGCCGCGCCGCCGGCGCCGCCGCGACGAGCGGAAGCAACACATCGAACCTGGCCCCTTTGCCCGGCGCGCTCTCGACGCTGATCGCGCCCTGGTGCGTCGTCACGATGCCGTGCACCACCGCCAAACCGAGACCAGTGCCCTGGTCCACTGGCTTGGTGGTGAAGAACGGCTCGAAAATGCGCGCCTGGGTGGCTGCATCCATGCCATGGCCGTTGTCACTCACCGACACGCGCGCGTAACGACCCGGCGCCAAGCCGCCGAGGCGCTGCGCCGCATCGGCATCGAGCAGAACTTCGTCCAGCCCGACCGCGATGCGCCCGGTGCCGCCGTCCAGCGCGTGCCAGGCGTTGGTGCACAGATTCATCAGCACTTGCGCAACCTGGGTCGCATCGGCGCGCACCTGCAGCGGCGCATCCGCGAGGCTGGCGGCAAGCTCCACCCCGGCGGGCAGCGTGGCGCGCATCAGCTTCAGCGCATCCTCCAGCAGCGGGCGCAGCGGCTGCACCAGGAACTTCTGCGGCTGCCTGCGGCTGAAGGCGAGGATTTGCTGCACCAGGTTCTTCGCCCGCCCTCCGGCCTTGTTGATCTCCTCCAGGCTCACCAGCGCGCGGTGACCCGGACCCACGTCGTTGTGCGCCAGTGCCACGTTGCCGAGGATCGCGGCGAGAATGTTGTTGAAGTCGTGCGCGATGCCCCCGGCCAGGGTCCCGATCGCTTCCAGTTTCTGCGCTTCGCGCAGTTGCGCTTCGAGCGCGTTGCGGGCGGCTTCGGCCTGCTTGCGCTCGGTGATGTTGCGCGCAATGACCGAATAGCCGACGGCGTTTCCGCCGCGGTCCCTGATCGACGAAACCGTGAGCGATACATCGACGCGCCGGCCATCCCGGGCGAGGTGCACAGTCTCAAGATTCGAAGTCCCTTCGCCGCCCCTGCAGCGTTCGAGCAGCGCCTCTCGTTCCGCGTGCTTGTCCGCGGGAACCAGGATCTTCGTCGATTTGCCTAGCGCTTCCTCGGCGCTGTAGCCGTAGAGCTTCTGCGCCCCCGCATTCCAGCTGGCGATCACGCCATCGAGATCGGCGGCGACGATCGAGACGTCCGAGGATTCCACGATCGAGGCGAGCGTATGCAGCATATGCTCGGCGCGCTCCTTGCGGCGCAGCATGAAGGTGATGAACATGCCGGCGACGATGATCAGCGTCGCGCCCAGCGCCACGCGATCGCGTTCAAGGCGCCAGCCGGACAAGGCCTCTTCCAGCGACAACCCGACCGCCGCGTAGATCGGATAATGCGCCAGCCGGCGAAACGCGAAGACGCGCTCGATGTTGTCTATGGCCGACGCGACCACGACCAAGCCCTCCGCTTCTCCGGCGAGTATCCGCTGCCTAACCTCACCGCCGGCCGCGATTGGCTTGCCCAGCTTCTCGTCGACGAGGGGATACCGAACCAACAGCTTGTTCTCGGCATCGCGCAGCGACACCGCGCTGTTCCTGCCCAGCGCGAGGCTCGCGTAGAAATCGGAAAAATTCTCGGCCAATCCCAAATTGGCGCCGACCGTGCCGCCGAAACCGCCATCCGGCAGATCGATGCGGCGGACGATCTGCACGCCCGGTTTGCCCGACACGCGGCCGGAGGCCACTGCAGATACGGATATGGCACCGCGCGGCTGCCGCTTCAGCGCCTGAAAGTATCCCCGGTCGCGCAAACTCATTCCGGCAGGCGCATTCAGCGAATGGGCAATGACGTCGCCGTTGGCATTCGCAAGAGGCATCGCAATCACGCCCGGGGTGCGCCGTTGCTGGCTGCGCAGCAGCTCATCGATTTCCGCCCGGCGCGCCGCGGCCAGCGGCTTGGCCCCGACCAGATCGCCCGGGCGCAGGCGGTCCACGACCCCCATGAGCCCGATATTGGCCCGGTCGAAGGATGCCGACGCATGCTGCTCGACCAGCCGAACGTAGGACAGCGCCTGATCACGGACGCGCCGCTCCGCCGCCTGCCGCGAATCGATCAGTCCGGCAATCAGGTAAGCGACGAAGCTGGCGATCACCAGCCAGACCGCGATCAGGATTTGGTTTGACTTGTTCATCTTCCAGTCAAAGACCCGGCGTCGAGACCCAAATTGACAAAGGTCAGGCCATAGCCTGGGGGGCGGCCGGACCTGTGGCGACGCCACCCCTGCGGCAAGTTGTAAATAGCGCTAGAATCCACATTCACCCCTCCCCGGCCCTCACGGCCGCGGATCGCGAACAAACCCAAAACACGAAACTGATACAAGAGGACTGCATGAGCGAGCATATACATCACGTTACCGATGATACATTCGAAGCCGAGGTGCTGCAGGCGCAAAGCCCGGTGCTGGTCGATTACTGGGCCGAGTGGTGCGGACCGTGCAAGGCGATCGCGCCGACCCTGGAGGAAGTTGCCAAAGAGTACTCGGGCAAGCTCAAGGTCGCCAAGGTCAATGTGGACGAGAACCAGGAAATTCCGCGCAAGTACGGTATCCGCGGCATCCCCACCCTGATGCTGTTCAAGAACGGCAACATCGAGGCTACCAAGGTGGGCGCGCTGTCAAAATCGCAGCTCACGGCCTTCCTTGACAGCAACATCTAGACCCTCTATCCTTGCACCAGAAGCGTCACCGGCGGATTTTCTCAGAGGCCGTTTCAGAATTGCCGAAACGACCCTTGACGTAGGGGAGCATGAGGGGAGACATCCCCCTCATATCGTAACCACCCCAGCCGGACCCGGACGCCAGATCCTCCCTGTCGCAAATCCCAAGGCATCTTTAGCCTTTTCGTTCCATACGAGCGTTTCTGCATGCAATTATCCGAGCTTAAAACCCTGCACGTCACCGAGCTGGTCCAGATGGCGGTGGAACATGAAATCGAAGGCGCCAATCGCCTGCGCAAACAGGAACTTATTTTTGCGCTGCTGAAGAACCGGGCGAAAAAGGGCGAATCGATTTTCGGCGACGGCACGCTGGAAGTGCTGCCAGACGGCTTCGGCTTCCTGCGCTCGCCCGACACCTCCTACCTCGCCTCGACCGACGACATCTACGTCTCCCCCTCCCAGATCCGCCGCTTCAACCTGCATACCGGCGATACCATCGAGGGCGAGATCCGCACGCCCAAGGACGGCGAGCGCTATTTCGCGCTGGTCAAGGTGGACAAGGTCAACGGTGATCTGCCGGAGAACTCCAAGAACAAGATCCTGTTCGAAAACCTGACGCCGCTGCACCCGGACGAGGTGTTCAAGCTCGAACGCGACATCAAGGCCGAAGAGAACATGACCGGCCGCATCATCGACATCATCGCGCCGATCGGCAAGGGCCAGCGCGGACTGATCGTGTCCCCGCCCAAGGCGGGCAAGACGGTGCTGATGCAGCACATGGCGCATGCGATCATCGCCAATCATCCCGACGTGGTGCTGATCGTGCTCCTGATCGACGAGCGCCCGGAGGAAGTGACCGAGATGACGCGCACGGTGCGCGGCGAAGTGGTCGCCTCCACCTTCGACGAACCGGCCACGCGCCACGTGCAGGTCGCCGAAATGGTGATCGAAAAGGCGAAGCGCCTGGTCGAGCACAAGAAGGACGTGGTGATCCTGCTCGATTCGATCACCCGCCTCGCGCGCGCCTACAACACCGTGGTGCCGGCCTCGGGCAAGGTGCTCACCGGCGGCGTCGACGCCAACGCGCTGCAGCGTCCGAAGCGCTTTTTCGGCGCCGCGCGCAACGTCGAGGAAGGCGGCTCGCTCACCATCCTCGCCACCGCGCTGATCGACACCGGTAGCCGCATGGACGACGTGATCTACGAGGAATTCAAGGGCACCGGCAACATGGAAATCCACCTCGACCGGCGCATGTACGAAAAGCGCATATTCCCGGCGATCAACGTCAACCGCTCGGGCACGCGCCGCGAGGAACTGCTGATCGCGAAGGAAGTGCTGTCCAAGGTGTGGGTGCTGCGAAAGCTGCTTTACCCGATGGACGACCTGGAAGCGGCGGAGTTCCTGGTCGACAAGATCCGGGCGACCAAGAACAACGCGGATTTCTTTGACTCAATGCGTCGCGGGTAGATACAGAGTCGCGACATAGCCCTGCGCTTCTTTGAAATCGAATGTGCCGCACGGCCATTGCGCGCGGCGGATACCTTGTGTGTGTCGCTCCACGGGGTGGGAGGCGTCCATTTCATTCTCTGCGCGCCAACCGTGTTTTCTATACGGATGAAAAGCGCATCCGTATAGAAAACACGGTTATGGATAAAAGCGAGGGCGGTTCGGGGTTGATTTTCTACAAGATCGCCGATTGCGTACGGATGCACTTTTCATCCGTACGCAATCGACGATCCGCGCGGACGGGACGCCGTCCGCGCAAGCGCAAGCGCAATCGCTGGACTTCGAGTCGCCTGGGCAGCGCTTGCTTAGCACATTGATTTCTGGGATAATTGCCGCCTTTTGCGGCTCCTATTCCCGGACCGCACCTTAGGAAGAATCAGGAAAAACCATGAAACCAGACATTCACCCCGCATATCACGAAATTCAGGTCACCTGCAGCTGCGGCAACACCTGGAAAACCCACTCGACCATGAGCAAGGCGCTGCATGTCGAGGTATGCTCAAACTGCCATCCCTTCTACACCGGCAAGCAGAAAATCGTCGACACCGCCGGCCGCGTGGAGAAGTTCCGCCAAAAATACGCGAAGAAGCCCGAGGCTTCGACCAAGCCGGCCTGAAGTCCAGGCCGTCCCGGGGAAAAGGCAGCTGCGGCTGCCTTTTTTGTTTCCTCGCAGCTGCGGCTGCCTTTATTGTTTGCTTGCAGCTACAGCTGCCATTTTTGCTTTCCGGCCGGCGCAACCGGATAAAATAGCGCGAGTCCTGAGTTCAGGGGGCGACACCCCCTTTGGAAATCCCCTGGGTCAGCGCAAGCGTTGATCGGGGAGTGCATCGATCAGAGGTTTCGAAGAACATGAAATCTGAAATCGCACACCAACGCCATCTGCCCCATGGCCGAGCCCACGCCCGGGGGAAACGCTCAGGATGATCGAATAGTGGCCGGCTTACGCATCGCGCTGCCGCTGACGCGCATTCCCCTGCTGATTCTGGTCGCGATCTGGCTGCTGCCCGGCCTGATCGGCCACGATCCCTGGAAAAACGACGACGCCATCGGCATCGGCATCGCGCACCAGTTCGCCAGCCACGGGGATTGGCTGCTGCCGCGCGTCGCGGGCGAGCACTACGCCGAGGACGGCCCGCTGTTCTACTGGGTTGCGGCGGCGGTCGCCAAGCTGCTGGGCGGGGTCATCGCGCAGCACGACGCGATGCGCCTCGCGGGCGGCGCGTTCATTGCATTGACGCTCGCATTCCTGCGCCTGGCTGGACGTGCCTTCCACGAAAAAGACAGATACGACCACGACAGCCGCGGCGACGACCCTGACCGCCGCGGCGACGGCGTCATGCTCTTGTTCATGGGTTGCACCGGCCTGCTGGTGCATGCGCACGCGGCCATCAGCGAAACCGCGCTGCTCGCCGGCCTCGCCTGCGCCTACTATGGCGCCGCGCTGGTGCAGAAGCGACCGTATGCCGCCGGCGTCGTCCTCGGCTGCGGCCTGGGCGCCGCATTTCTCGCCAGCGGATTGGTGAACATCCTGCCGTTCCTTGCCGCCCTGCTCGTTATGCCTTTGTTCGTGCCCGATTGGCGCAGCCGCAACGCCGCGCTCGCCTTGGTTTGCGCCGCGCTGATCCTTGCGCCCTGGCTCGTGATCTGGCCGGCGTTGCTCTATGCACGCTCGCCCGAACTGTTCGCGGCCTGGCTGCACCAGGGCGGCCTGGCGGCCCTGGCCCAGGCGCCCGGCCTGACTGCGGCCGGGCAGACGCTGGGCACGCTCGCCTGGTTCGCCTGGCCGGCATGGCCGATCGCGCTGTGGGCGCTGTGGCTGTATCGCCGAAAACCCGGCTCTGCCGCCGTGGCGCTGCCGCTGGTCGCCCTGATCGCCGGACTGGGACTCATAGTGCTTACGCGTGCAGCGGGGGAATTGCCGCTGCTGCCGCTGCTGTTGCCGCTTGCGCTGCTGGGTGCCCAGGTATTGAGCGATCTGCGCCGGGGCGCGGCCAACGCGCTCGCCTGGTTCGGCGCCATGACGTTCAGCCTGCTCGGCGGCCTCATCTGGCTCGGCTACCTGGCGCTGCAGACGGGCTTTCCGCCGCGCATCGCCGCCAATGCCGCGCGCATAGAGCCCGGCTTTGTGTCTCACTTTGCCTGGCTGCCGTTGATCGCCGCCGTCGCAATCACGCTCGCCTGGATCGCGCTGCTGTTGCGCAGCAAGAACGCGGCCCAGCGCTGCGTCACCTTCTGGGCCGCCGGCCTGGCGCTGTTCTGGGCGCTGGCGATGCTGCTGTGGCTGCCCTGGATCGATTACGGCAAGAGCTACCGTCCGGTGGCGCGTTCGCTGCAGGCGAGCCTGCCCAAAAACGCGGGCTGCATCGCCAGCCGCGGGCTGGGCAATGCGCAGCGCGCCGCCTTCGACTACCATGCCGGTATCGTCACCGAACGCGCCGAAATCCGCGCGCGCCGTAACTGCGCACTGCTGCTGCTACAGGACAATTCCCGGCTGCCAGAAGCAAGTCCGGGTGCGTCCTGGAAAAAGATCTGGGAAGGCAACCGCGCGGGCGACCGCACCGAGAAGTTTCGGCTTTATGCGAAAGGCAATTCGAAGCCATGAGCGAACCGTTCCAAAGCAAGTCCGCCCAAAGCAAGCTGACGCAGAGCCCGGCGTGGAGAGCGCTGCAGGCGCACCAGGCCGAAATCGCGGACGTGCATATGCGCGACCTGTTCGCGCGCGAGCCCGGACGCGCACAGAACTTCTCGCTGCAGGCGGGTGCACTGCTGCTCGATTACTCCAAGCACCGCGTGACCGGCACCACGCTCGCGCTGCTCGCCGATCTGGCGCGCGCGGCCGGGGTCGAACACTGGCGCACGCGCATGTTCGCCGGCGAGCACATCAACGCCAGCGAGGACCGCGCCGTGCTGCATGTGGCGCTGCGTTCCGCACTGGAGGTGTTCCCCGCCGGGAATGACGTGATGCCGCTGGTGCGCGAAGCGCGGGCGCGCATGCGCGCCTTCAGCGACGCCGTGCGCGGCGAGCGCCTGCTGGGCCACACCGGCAAGCCGATGCGCAGCGTGATCAACATCGGCATCGGCGGCTCCGATCTGGGCCCGCGCATGCTCACCCAGGCGCTCTGGCGCCACGCGGATGCGCCGCAGTCAGTCCATTTTGTCGCCAACGCCGACCCGGACGACCTTGCGCGCGCGCTCGCGCAGGTGCAGCCGGAGACGACGCTCATCATCGTCGCCTCCAAGACCTTCACCACGGTCGAGACCCTGGGCAACGCCAATCTGGCCAGGGCCTGGCTGGTCAAAGCACTGGGGAGCGAAGCGGCGGTGAAGCAGCATTTCGCCGCGGTAACGACAAATATCAAGGCCGCAGGCGCCTTCGGCATCGCGTCCGAGCGCTGCTTTCCGTTATGGGACTGGGTTGGCGGGCGCTACTCGGTCTGGTCCCCGGTGGGGCTGCCGCTGGCGATCGCGATCGGCATGGACCGGTTCGAACAGCTGCTCGCCGGCGCGCGCGCGATGGACGCGCATTTCCTCGCAGCGCCGCTGGCAGCCAACATGCCGGTGCTGCTGGCGCTGCTCGGCATCTGGTACACGAATTTCTTCGGCGCGGAAACGCATGCCGTGCTGCCCTACGCGGAAGCCCTGCGCGAACTGCCCGCCTACCTGCAGCAACTCGAAATGGAATCGAACGGCAAGAGCGTGGATCGCGACGGGCAGACGCTGGATTACGCCACCGTACCGGTGGTCTGGGGCGCCCCGGGCACCAACAGCCAGCACGCCTTTCATCAGATGCTGCACCAGGGCACGCACCTCGTGCCCTGCGATTTCCTGGTGCCGGTCGCGACCACCGGCGCCGCGGCCGAGAACGCGCTGGCGCAAGCGGCCGCGCTGATGGCGGGGAAGGATGCAGATCTGCCGCAGCGGCGCTTCGACGGCAACCGGCCGTCGTCGACCATCCTATTCAAGGCGATCGAGCCGCACACCATGGGGCAGTTGCTGGCGCTGTACGAGCACAAGGTATTCGTGCAGGGCATCATTTGGAACGTCAACAGCTTCGATCAGTGGGGCGTGGAACTGGGCAAGGAAATCGCGCGCACGCTCGCGGCGCAGCCGGCCGGCGGCGGGGCCATTGCCGGACTGGACGGCTCCACCAATGCGCTGCTTGCGCGCCTGCACGACTGGCGCAGCTGAGCCGAATCGAATGGACGCGCAAATCAAACCGATTTTTTCCTACCGCAAGCACTGGGCCGAGCGCTTCGGCGTCGCGCCGTTCCTGCCGATGTCGCTGGAGGAAATGCGCGCGCTCGGCTGGGATTCCTGCGACATCATCATCGTCACCGGCGATGCGTATATCGATCATCCGAGTTTCGGCATGGCGCTGGTGGGACGGCTGCTGGAAGCGCAGGGGTTCCGCGTCGGCATCATCAGCCAGCCCGACTGGCACTCGGCCGCGGACTTCAGGCGCATGGGCAAACCAAACCTGTTCTACGGCGTTACCGCCGGCAACATGGATTCCATGGTCAACCGCTATACCGCCGACAAGAGGATCCGCTCCACCGACGCCTACACGCCCAACGCGGCGCCGGACAAGCGCCCCGACCACGCGGTGATCGTCTATTCGCAGCGCTGCCGCGAGGCCTATCCGGACGCGGCGCTGGTGATCGGCAGCATCGAGGCGAGCCTGCGCCGCATCGCGCATTACGACTACTGGTCGGACACCATGCGCCGCGCTATCCTGCCCGACGCCAAGGCCGACCTGCTGCTGTTTGGGAATGCCGAGCGCGCGCTGGTGGAACTCGCGCACCGATTGGCCCGCGGCGAGAACATCAAGACCATCCGCGACCTGCGCGGCAGTTCGTTCATGGTTGCGCACGGCTGGCGGCCCGAGGGCTGGAGCGAAGCCGATTCCACCACGGTCGATACGCCGGGCGCGATCCACGCGCGTCCGGACCCGTACGCCATGGTGCAGACGCCACCTGCCGCGGCGGCAACAGCGACGAGCAGCCAACCCATCCGCTTCCACGGCCGCGAAGAACGCCTCGCGGCGCGCCGGCAGGAGCGCGCGCGCACGGTCATCCGCCTGCCTTCGTACGAACAGGTAAAAGCAGACCCCGTCCTCGATGCCCACGCCTCGCGCACCTTCCACCTCGAATCTAATCCGGGCAATGCGCGCGCCCTGGTCCAGCAGCACGGCGAGCGCGACGTCTGGTTGAATCCGCCGCCGATCCCGCTTTCCACCGCCGAAATGGACCATGTGTACGGCATGCCCTACGCGCGCGCGCCGCATCCGGCCTACGGCGACGCGAAAATCCCGGCCTGGGAAATGATCCGCTTCTCGGTGAACATCATGCGCGGCTGCTTCGGCGGCTGCACCTTCTGTTCCATCACCGAGCACGAGGGACGCATCATCCAGAGCCGCTCGGAAGCGTCGATCCTGCACGAGATCGAGGAAATCCGCGACAAGACGCCGGGTTTCACCGGCATCATTTCCGACATCGGCGGGCCGACCGCCAACATGTATCGCATGGCGTGCAAGAACCCGAAGATCGAGTCCTCCTGCCGGCGCCTGTCCTGCGTCTATCCGGGCATCTGCGAAAACCTCAACACCGACCACGCGCCGCTGATCGGGCTTTATCGCAAGGCGCGCGCCCTGCCCGGCATCAAGAAAGTCGTGGTCGCCTCGGGTTTGAGATACGACCTCGCCGTGCGCTCACCCGAATACGTGAAGGAACTCGCCACCCACCACGTCGGCGGCTACCTGAAGATCGCGCCCGAACATACCGAGGAAGGGCCGCTCTCCAAAATGATGAAGCCCGGCATGGGCAACTACGACAAATTCAAGGCGCTGTTCGACAGGTTCTCGCGCGAAGCGGGCAAGGAGCAATACCTGATCCCCTACTTCATCGCCGCGCATCCGGGCACCACTGACGCCGACATGCTCGCGCTGGCGCTCTGGCTCAAGCACAACGGCTTTCGCCTCGACCAGGTGCAGACTTTCCTGCCGACGCCGCTGGCGCTGGCGACGACCATGTACCACACCGGCAAGAATCCGCTGCACAAGGTGTCGGCCACATCGGAAGAAGTCAGCGTGGTGCGCGGCGGCCGCCAGCGCCGGCTGCACAAGGCGTTCCTGCGCTATCACGACCCGGAGAACTGGCCGCTGCTGCGCGAGGCGCTGCAGCGCATGGGCCGCGCCGATCTCATCGGCAACGGCAAGAAACACCTGATTCCGTCGTTCCAGCCGGCAGGCACCGGCAAAGGTCTGGCGCACACGGGAGTCCGGCCGGCCAGGAGCCGCGTTGCACCCGTGCGCCGCGCGGCTGCGCCGGCAAAACCCGGCGGCAAGCTGAAACACGCGCGCCGGCCGTAGAACTTTGCATGTTCTCAAGAACAGCTTGAACCCGGCATGCGCCGCGGATAAACTCTTCACGCTAATGCGTCATTCTCAGTTGGCAAGGAGCAACCATGTCGGACGAAGATCTGAAAGCCGAGCTGGAGCGGCTGCGTAGTGAAAACGCTGCGCTCAAGAAAGGGGCTGCCACTGGCATCACCATGAAAGTCAGCGAGAAGGGTGCAGTCTCAATCTACGGGATGGGGCGTTTCCCGGTGACCTTGTACAAGGAGCAGTGGCTCAAGCTCCTGGGGATGTCCGATGACATCCGGACGTTCATTGCGGCGAACGAGGGGAAGTTGAAGACGAAGGGGTGAGCGCTTTACCTGGACCGGAACTCAGAAAGGAAACCCATGGCGAAAGACCTGAGAGAAATTCAGGAACACATCTACAAGGTCTTTGCGCGGTGCGGCGCCATCCCGGAAGACGCAGATATTGTGCTGCGTGACATCGACGGGTGGCAGACGGTAGTCCACTGTACGTGGAAGCCGCCGGCGCAGACCGAGCTCGGCGGCAGCAAGCTCACCAGGGAGATAACCCTGCAACTTACAGGCGTCGCGACAAAGCGATTCCTCGAGGCGGACGAGAAGCTGCTGATGCACCTCGACGCGAGGCTCTCGGATATCGTCCAGAATCGGCTCCGCCAAGGGTACAAGGAGACCGAGTCCGATTCAGGACCCTTCATTATTAGCCTCGACGACCATGACTTCGACGAATGAGTTCGGCACATTAACCCTACGGCGCCGGAATGGCGTCCGCTGAGGCGCAAAGGCCGGTGCGGAGCGGCATCGCAACGAGCGTATCGAGCGAGAAACGCCCCAACTTAGGCCCAGCGCAACTTCGTGCCAGGACTTACGCTCCCGGGCGGAACGTAGGAACTACGTAAGGCCCCTCCGGAATCACCGCGATATGCCTGTCGCCGCTGCGGCGCACGCTCTCGCGTATGGCCTCCAGCACCGAGTCGATCTGGCGCACTCCGGTGAGACCCCGGGCCTCGGCAGCCAGCCCTTCGCTATACAGATGCACCGTGCCCGCGCGCATCGGCTTCAATTGCATCTGCGTCTGCCATTCGTCGATGTCGGCAAAACGCTTGGCGCTGATGTCGGCGAGGAAACCATCGGGCCCGAGGCCCAGCAGGCGCTGCTGCGCCTCCACGTACTCGGGCGAGCCCATGCCTTCGGCGCACTCCGACACGATCAAGAGGTCGCCGCCGGGCGCGAGGATGTCGATGGGCGCGACCATGCCCTTGACGGTCTGGTAATAGGTCTTGTCGAGCGGGTAGCCGGCGGCGCTGGTGACCACCGTGGAGAACCTGCGCGCGACCGGCACCACCGCGTAGCGGCGGATGAAATCCACCGCCAGCAGATGGCTGTGCACCACTTCGCCGAAGTTCACGAACGACAGATTGCGGTGCTCGTCGATGACCGTGTTCAGGGCCAGCGCATGACCGAGCTTGCGCATGATTTCGAGCTGTTCCTCGTGCAGGGGGTTGCCCTCCAGCACGCAGTTGGCGGCGCGCGGATCGGACATGAAGCGCTCGCTGTGGAAGGTGGTGATGGTGTCCTTGTGCGCGACGCCCGGCGCGATCACCTTGCGCCCGCCCGAATAGCCCGCCATGAAGTGCGGCTCCACCAAACCGGTGGCGATGCGCACGTCGGCCTCGACGAAGCGCCGGTCGAGCTTCACCGGCGTGCCGCGCGAGGTGGCGCCCAGGTCGACGTGGTCGGCGTCGTTGCGCGCGTAATGGTTCAGCACGCGCACGGTCTGCATCACCCAGGGATCGCCGACCAGTTCGGCCAGCTCGTCGCCCTCGTTGGGGCGGTGCAGGCCGGTGGCGACCAGGATGGTGATGCCCGCGGCGGGCACGCCCGCGTCCAGCAGCGTGCGCACCAAGAGCGGCAGGAACAGTCCGTTGGGCACCGGGCGGGTGATGTCGCACACCAGGATGCAGGCGCTGTTCGCACCGCGCGCCGCCTCGGCCAGCGGCCGCGCGCCGACCGGCTGCGCCAGCGCCGCGCGCACCGCGCCTGCCGGATCGGCGAGCAGCGGCATTTCGGGCTTCCTGATCACGGTGACATTCCAGCCCGGATCCAGCTCCAGGCGGTATGTCCCTTTGCCGTATCTTAGATCGATGTGCATTGCGAACTCTCCTCCGGGTTCTTCTATTCTGACTCAGGCTCCCGGCGCAAATGCCCGCAGCATGCGCAGCGCGATACAGGCGGCGCCGTAGCCGTTGTCGATGTTGACTACCGCGAGGCCCGGCGCGCAGCTCGCGAGCATCGCGTCGAGCGCGACGCGACCGCCGCTGGCGACGCCGTAGCCGACCGAGGTGGGCAAACCGATCACGCAGCCGCGCACCAGCCCGCCGACCACGCTCGCGAGCGCGGCGTCCATGCCGGCCGCCACGATCAGCACCGGGTGGCGGCGGATCTCATCCAGGCGCTCGGTGAGCCGCCACAAGCCGGCGACGCCGATGTCGTGAAACTCCGCGGCCGGCTCGCCGTACCAGGCGAGCGTGCGCACCGCTTCGCGCGCCGCGGGCAGATCGGAGGTGCCGGCCGAGAGCACGCCGACCAGCGGCGCGGAATTGCGCGCGCGCGCATGCGCCGCGCCGAAAAAAGCGGTGCCGGACAGCGCATCGTAATCGAGCGCCGCACGCGCAGCGGGCGATAGCTCCTGCAACTGCGTGGCGGCCAAGCGCGTGAGCAGCAGCCCGGCTTTGCGCGCGCGCGCCTCCTCCAGGATGGCCTCGATCTGGCTCAGACTTTTTCCGGCGCAGTATATGGCCTCGTCCAGGCCGATGCGCTCGGCGCGCCCGGCATCGGGCCGCACTTCAGGGACGTTCATGGGGCACGTTCATCGCTGCGCACCAGGAACGCGCTGCCGTTGCGATAGGGCGCGAAGCTCACGGGTCGCGCGAGCCCCGCGCCCGCGAATATGCCGCCGACCTCATGCGCGAGCTCGGCGCGCCGCTGCGGTTCCATGCCCTCCAGCGTGGCGGCATCGAGCTCCAGCACCACGCCCGCGGCGCGCACGCGGCAGCGCACCGTGCGCGCGGCCACGGCGGCGCCGACCAGGCGCTCGCTCGCGTGCACCAGCGAGAGCATGCCCGCGTCGATGCCTATGCCGGTTTCGATGCGGCTCGCAAGGCAAGGCGCCGCCGGCAATTCGGCCACGGCGCCCAGTCCCAGCACGCGCGCCATGGCCCGCACCATCTCCTTGTTGGCGCCGATCTCCACATACGGGTGGCGCACAGCATGTTCGCTCGCCGCGCGCAAACCGGGGCGGTATTCGCCCAGGTCGTCGAGGTTGGTGCCCGACATCAACTGAGCGGCAGTGCGCGCGCGTATGGCGCCGTAGAGGCTGGTCTTGCAGTAGAAACAACGGTCGACCGGATTGGCGAGATACTCCGCGCGCCCGAACTCGCCCGCATCGAACACCTCCAGGCGCCAGCCGCGCGCGGCCGCCATCGCCTCCACGCGCGCCGTCGCATCGAACGGCACCGCCGGCGACTGCGCGTGATACATGGTCGCCCTGCGCCCCAGCACTGCATGTGCAATCACCGCCAGAGTGAGACTGTCGACGCCGCCGGAGAGCGCCACGCCGATCTCGCCTATCTCGTGGGCGCCGCCGATAGAACCCAGCAGCGCTTCAAGTTCGACCAGCTTGGTTATTGCCGGATCATTTTCCACGTTTGGTTTCCTGGTCGAGCGCCGTTGCTTCGCTCGCGCGGCGCAAGTTCTCCCTGCCGCTGCGCTCGCCGCCTGAGCGCACGTCGTCGCTTTCCGCCTTGGCGCTCAGTTCGCCATCCGGCCGCCGCGCGAGCTTGACGCGTACTGCCGTGCCATCCGCACCGGCGATCGCGGTTTCCTTGCGCTCGAGCACGCTGCGCGCGAGCAGCTGATGGCGCACGCCCAGCGTTGTGGTCTCGGTGAAGCAGGCATCGATGATCGCGGCGAGCTGTTGCGGCTGCGCCAGCACCTGCACCTGCGCCGCCATGCGGCCCTTCTTGCCGAACACCGGGCTCTGCACCACGTCGAACACACCGCCGCGGCCGCGCAGGCGATCCAATCCCAGCGCCAGATCCTCGGCGGTCTGATCGTCGACTTCGAAAGCCAGCAGCGCGACTTCGTCCGCGGCCGGTGCATGCGTCAGGTCGAACGCGAGCACGCGCAGTACATTGGCGAGGCCGGGCAGCTTGCGTGAGCCGAAGCCCAGGCCCGAAGCGGTGAGCCGTCCCGGGCGCGGCACTATGCCGGAGGTGCAGCCGAGGTGGCGCAGGATCGCGGCCCCGGTTGGCGTGACACGCTCTCCGGCAATCCCATCGTCAAAAAACGCAAAACCCGTCAGCAGTTCAACCACCGCGGGCGCCGGCACCGGCAGCGCGCCATGCGCGCTGTGCACGCGCCCGGAACCCAGCGGCAGTGCGCCGACCGACCAGGTCGCCGGCCCCAGCGCCTCGACGATCCAGGCCGCGCCGACGATATCGACGATGGAATCCAGGGCGCCGACCTCATGGAACTCGACTTCATCCACGCTCACGCCGTGCACCTCGGCTTCGGCCTGCGCCAGCACGGCGAAGATGGCACTGGCGCGAGCGGCGACCGCTGCATCCAGGTCCATGGCCGCAATGGCGGCGCGGATTGCGGCCAAGCCAACATGGGCGTGTCGATGGCGCGCAGTTGAAGCTGCGGATTCGGCGGGCAGCCTCAGTTCGAAGCGCCGACCGCACAAAGTGCCGTCATGGTGCGCAAGCAACGCGCAGCGCGCGCCGCTCGGCAGGCCGACCTTGGCCAGGGCGGCGTCAAACCCCGCGCCGAGCGCGGGAAACGCATCCAGCAGCGCGGCGATGAACATGTCGCCGGCGATGCCGCCGACCGGATCGAGGTGTAGGTGCATGGGGAGAGGGCTCGAATTAGCTGAAGCGAACACCGCCGCAGCGGCCGCATCGCTCTCGCGCGTCGCCGCGCACAGTACAGAGCTTCATGCAGCAGTTTTATTTTATCACTCCTCCCTTTGGCTCGTATCGGCATTCCTGCCGCATGCGCTGCCCCCCGCCCGCTTGGCCGATGCACCGGTAAACACCGACGGCGGGACGAAACGCTTTGAATTTGCACGCAGATGCCCTGAGGAAAAACACATGTTTTTCTTATCGCCGCAGCACTGCGAGCATCGTTTGCTTGAGCTTGTCCGCGGGCACGGGTTTGTGCAGAAACCGCAGGCCGCTCGCCTGCGCCTCGCGCAGCCGCTCCGGCGCCGTGTCGCCACTCACCATCAGCGCCGGCACATTGCCCAGGCGCGCGCGCAGCTGGCGCACGGTTTCTATCCCGTTCTCGTGCTGCGGCAGCCTGAAATCCGCGACGATTACATCGACTTCCAACGCGTAATCGTCGAGCAGGCGCTGCGCCTCGCCGAAACCGCAGCAGACCGCAACCCGGCAGCCCCAGGACTCGAGCAGGATACGCGTGCCTACGCGTACGCTCAGCTCGTCGTCGATCACCAGCACCCTGGCGCCGACCAACCTGTCCGCATCATCCATCGCCGGGGCTTTCGGCGGACGCGGCTTGGCCCTTTCCTCGCGCATGCGCGCCAGCGTCACGGCGAAGGTCGAGCCGCGCCCAGGGATGCTATCGAGCTGCACCTCCAGCCCGAGCAGCCGCGCCAGCCGCCGCACGATCGCCAGTCCCAGCCCCAACCCCTTGCCGCGGTCGCGTTCCGGGTTGCCGATCTGGTAGAACTCCTCGAATATGCGCTCGCGCTCGGATTCGGCGATGCCGGGCCCGGTGTCGCTCACCGAGATGCGCACGCTGCGCTCGTCCACCTCGGCATCCAGGCTGACGCTGCCCACCGCGGTGTACTTGAACGCATTGTCCACCAGATTGCGCACCATGCGTTCGAGCAGCACCGGGTCGGTTTCGACCTGGGCTTCGACCGGCGCGACGCGGAACATCAACCCCTTGTCACGCGCGAGCGGGCGGTAATCGGCCTCGATGCGCTCGAGCAACTCTTTTACGTTCACGCGCCGCAATTCAGGCTGCACCGCCCCCGCGTCGAGTTTGGAAATGTCGAGCAGCGAGTCCACCAGCGTCGTCAGCGAGGCGAGCGCTGCATTGATATGGCCGGCGATCTCGGCCGCCGTGTTGTCCACCGCACGCAGTGTCAGGGTCGCGCTGAACAGCGACAGCGCGTGCAGCGGCTGGCGCAGGTCGTGGCTGGCCGCCGCGAGGAACTGCGACTTGGCGCGGTTCGCTGCTTCCGCGCGGTCGCGCGCGAACGACGCTTCCTGCCGCTCGCGCTCCAGCGCTTCCAACAGGCGCTCATTTTCGTAACGAATCGCGAACGATTCGCGCACCACGCGCTCGTTATCGCGCACGAAGAACACCTGAATCAAACCGAACAACAGGATCAGCAGCGCTACTGCGATGCCCGGCGCATCGCCCGCCATCGCCCACAACAGGGCCAGCGACAACAGCGCCGGCGCGGCAAACGCGTAGAAGGCGCGCGCGTAGGCGGCCACGGTGAATACGCCGCCTGCGGTCCAGCACACGAGGATCATGGTAAGCAGTGCCCTGCCGTCGGGGGGCAGTGCGGGAAAGAACAAAGGCGCCGCTGAACCGGTGATCAGGCCGGCCGTGAAGGCATACCACACCATGCGGCGCAGCGCGCCCTGCACGTCTGCCGGCGGGTGGTGCAGCTGGCGCAGCGCGTAGGCGCGGCGCGCGAACGGCACCAGAATCTGCACCAGTCCCCACAGGCCCACCAGGTACAGGGAAGTGTGGCCGGACACGACGTAAGCGACCACAACGACTACGATCGCGATCATGAAGGGCGAGCGTGTCGCCTGTCGCTGGATCAGTTCGAACTGCTGGCGCCGCAGGTGATCGAGCCGGATTGGATCCTCGTCCACCTGCCTGGCGGCGGTCTCGCCTGCGCTGGCGGCGCCCAAGGCGCGTGCGTCAGGCAAGCAGCAGCCCCAGCTTCGCGGCGGCATAGACCACCTCGGTGCGATTGTGCGCACCGAGGGCCTGAAACACCGCGGAAAGATGAGCCTTGACGGTGCCTTCCGACACCTCGAGTTCACGCGCGATGGCCTTGTTCGACTTGCCTTTGATGACGTAGCGCAGCACCGCCATCTGCCGCTGCGTAAGGCCTGACAGCACGCCATCGCCAGAACTGGTTTGGGCCGATGACGGCGCCGGTGCGGGGACCAAGTGCGTTGCTTCGAGCGCGGCCGATGGCAGATACACCCCGTGCGCGAGCACCAGCCGCAGGGCCTCGATCAGCACTTCCGGCGTTGATGATTTCGGGATAAAGCCCATCGCGCCGCCTTCGATCGCGGCGCGTACCACGCCCGGATCGTCCTCCGCGGAGAGGACCACCAGCGGCGTGCCGGGAACCGCGGCGCGCAGCGCGGCGAGCGCATCCATGCCGTTGAGGCCGGGCATTTTGAGGTCGAGCAGCAGCAGATCATAGCTGCGCGCGGCCACCAGCTCGAGCGCCTGGGTGCCGTTGCTTGCCTCGTCCATCTCCAGATCGGCGTCGAGGCTGCGCAGCAGGAACCTCATGCCCCCCCTGAGCAATGGGTGGTCGTCTATCAGCAGTATGTTCATGGCACGCGGTCGTTTCGATGAGACGGCACGAGCATACCTCAGCTGGAAGCGTGCCGCATCCTAGCCAATCGGCTAGTACAACTCTTGTCTAGCCTCCCCGGCAACCGGGGATCCGTTTCCACTATGACGCGATTCCTCCCGGTTTCTTGTGAGAAAATGGGCCCGAACGCAACATCACCGGAACCCCAATGCAATCACCACTGGAAGGTATCAGGGTGCTCGACCTGAGCCACGCGCTCGCCGGGCCGTTCTGCTCGACCATGCTTGCCGATTACGGCGCACAGGTGATCAAAATCGAGCCGCCCGGACTGGGCGACATCGCGCGCGCCTGGGGCACGCCCCTGCCGGGCGGGGAAACCGATTACTTCGTGAGCCTGCATCGCAACAAGCAGGGCATGGTGCTGGATCTGAAGAACCCCGAGGGCAAGGAGACCTTTCTGCGTCTGGTCGAGCAGTGCGACGTGGTGCTGGAGAACTACCGCGCCGGCGCGCTCGCGCGGCTGGGGCTGGACTACGATACGGCGCGGCTGCGCAATCCCGGCATCATCTATTGCTCGATCTCCGGGTTCGGCCAGGACGGCCCCTACCGCGACCGCCCCGCGCTCGACCTGATACTCCAGGCCGAGAGCGGCATGATCAGCGTCACCGGCGAAGCCGGCGGACATGGCGCCCGCGCCGGCGTTTCCATTGCCGACCTGACCGCCGGCATGAACGCCGCGTTCGGCATCATGCTCGCGTTGCGCGCCAAGGAAAAAAGCGGGATCGGACAGGCGATAGACGTATCCATGATGGAAGGCCAGCTCGCGCTGCTCGGGACCATGATCGGGAACTATTGCGCGACCGGCGAAATTCCAAAACCCATGGGCACGGCGTACAAGGCGCTCCTGCCCTACCAGACGTTCCGCACCAGGACACGCGACCTGGCGCTGGCCGTGGGCAGCGAGAAACTTTGGAAAATCTTCTGTCCGGTGATCGGCTGCCCCGAGCTTGCCGACGATCCACGTTTTTGCAGCAATGGCGAGCGCAATCGCAACCGCGCAATCCTGATCGAAAAGCTGCAGCAGGCATTCCTCACCCGCACCTACGAGGAGTGGGAAGCGCTGCTGACCAAGAACGGCATTCCGGTCGGCGCCATCAACAACCTGGCCCAGGTGGTCGAGCATGCGCAGGTCAAGGCGCGCGGCTCGCTGGTGGAGATCGACCATCCGCGCGCAGGCAAGCTGCGCGTCGTGGGCGTGCCGGTGCGCCTGTCCGCGACGCCGGGCTCGATACGCTCTCCGTCCCCTGCGCTGGGCGAGCACACGGATGAAGTGCTGCGCGACCTGCTCGGGCTGGGCGACGCGGAAATCGAGGCGCTGCGCGCCGCGGGCGCGTTGGGTTGACCACCGCCCGGATCAGTTGTTCTTCGCGCCTTCGTTCACCCACACCTTGAGCGTTTCGATGTCCTTGTCCGGGAGCTTCTCCCGTCCATGCGGCATCCGGATCGAAGCATGCGCGCGTCCTTCCACCAGCATGTTGAGCGAGCTCGAGAGGGCGTCGCCGGGCTTGACCAGGGGCCCGAACTTGCCGCCCTTCATCAAGGCCTGATAGCTCGTGACATCCAGTCCGCTCGCCTCGAACCCCTTCTGGCCCGGCGCATGGCATTCGGAACAATTCTTCGCAAGGATAGGCTGCACCTCCTTGTTGTAGCTCACGCCCGAAGGCGCGCAAGCGGCCACGGCAAGCACCGCCACTGCCGCGAGCGAGCTTTGCGATACCACTATGAACCCGGCACTCATCACTGATCTCCTTGTAGCTGAATGCCCGAATCTACCCCAGTGAAAGACACATGGCAATCAGTCAGCGCAGGATGGCGCCGACATGGTGGTCACCCAGGGGATCGAGGCCGGCGCACATTCTGCGGCAAGATCGGGCGCATCATGGCCTTGCTGCCGGCTGGGAGCGAGATGGCGGCAAGTCGCTCGGCTCGCACGATCGCGGCGGCCAACTCGGCATATGCCCGCGATCCGGGTTGCTGCGCGGCAAGCAGCGCGCGCCAGTAGCGCAATGCCGCGGTGTAGTCGCCCTGCTCGTACTCGCTGCTGCCGGCCATCTCCAGCGCCTTGGGATGATTCGGATCGAGCGCCAGCGCACGCAGGATAAGTTCGCGCGGCCTGCCGGCGAGGCTTCCGCGCTGGGCCATGCCGAACGCATCGGCGTATTCGCACCACACCGCCGGATCGGCGGCAACCCTGGACGAGACCGCGAGCGCTCTGGCGTAGGCTTGCGCGGCCGCTTCGAAGCGATCCCCGTCGGCGTGCAGGCGCGCCAGGATCACCCAGCCCCGCGCGTCGCGCGGCTGCCGTTCGAGGTGCGCGCGCAGCCGGCGCACCGCGTCGTCGGCCGCGGCGCCCGCATTGACGGCGGCGCCGGCCGCCAACGGTGCCCGGGCTTCCGCAGCCGGGGCATCCGGACTTTCCGCCCTTAGATAAAGCCCCAGCAGCGGCAGCAGCAGCGGCAGCAGCAGCGCCAGCGCCACTGCCGGAGCGAGCGTCCGGGTTTTCCGGGTGCCCACGGCGCGCTCAGCCGCGGCTCATTTCTTCTCGGCCGCCACCGGCGCGGCCATTGCGGTCTTGGCAGCGCCGCGTTTCACGGCGGCCGCGTCCTGCAGTAGCTTGATCGCGTCCTGGGAGATGCTCATCGACTTGTTGAGCGAGTCGGCCGCGGCTTCCGGATAGTGGAAACCCGCGCCATTCGAGGCCGTCCACCATTCCCAATGAATCTGGGCTTCGTAGTGTTTCTCGCGCACGGCGTTGAGCACCGACTCGTCGACGCCCGCGCCCCTGGCTTCCTCGAATTTCTCCACCATGCGCGTGAGCCAGAATTCGGCCTTGCGCAGCTTACCCTGGAAGCGCGCGTTGAGCGAATCCATCACGTACAAGGCCTGCTTCTCGCTCCAGTTCCCATGGCATGTCAGGCAGGTCTGCCTGATGTAGTTCCTCGGGCTGGTTTGCCAGTGGGAGGTATAGGTCTTGCCGGTCTTCGCGTCCTTCATCTTCGGCATATGGCACTGGTGGCATTCGACGCCGGCCTTCTGGTGCTTGGAGTTGTAGTAGTTCTCCGTGTCCGGATGCTGACCTTTCCACAGCAGCGCACCGGTGATGCCGTGCTTGAAGTCGCGGAACTTGAGGTCGCTGTAGTGCTGGGCGATCTGGTTTACGTCCTTGAACGGGAAATGGTTGGTGCGCTGGTCGGCCATCCCGATCGGCTGTCCGGTGGTCGGGTCGGTGCCCGGGTTGCAGTTGTACTCGACGTGGCACTGGCCGCACTGCAGCTTGGTGTCGTAGCGGTCGAGCATGGCGATCTTGCGCGTGTGGCCGCGCACGCCGAGTTCCTTCACGTCGATCCTGGCGGCGCCCGCATCCTTGTGCCACAGGGTGTCCTTCTCGGAACGCGTGAGCGCGTGGATCAGACCGTCGCGCACGATGCGCGGCTTGGCCGAGTGCGGATCGTGGCAAAAGAAGCAATTGAGGGCATGGTTGACGCCGCGCGCCATTTCAACCACCTTCGAGGTCCGGCTCCACTTCGCGGTCGGCACCGGATCTCCCATGTAGGCCCAGTCGAGAATATGGTCTTGCGTCTTGCAATTCAGGCACACGGGATTGGCCGCGGCGGCGGTTCCCGGCTTGAACGGCTTGTGATCGGCATTGTCAGGATAGAGGTCGGTGAGCGCGTCCGCGACTTTGAAGTTACCGCCGGGACGGGTCAGGTATTGCCATCCATCCTTGGGCACGAAGCGGCCGCCGAAGGCGCGGTCCACGACGAATTGATCCAGCAGCATGAAGGCGTGCGAGCGCGGCACATTGTGCTCCTTGGTGAAGCCGTGCCCCATCATCAGCTTGTCCCAGGCCGGGTTCGGCGATGGCCCTGTCGCCTGCGACTTCTCCGAGCGGGCATTCTTGGCCCAGTTCATGGTGTAGAGCGTCTCAAATTGCTTCTTGTGGCAGGCGCCGCAGGCGGCAGGATCCGTCCTGGTGACCGGGCGCGCCTTGACATCGGCGCGGTGCTTGTCGATGCCGTCGTGGCAACTGTTGCAGCCGACCGCCTTGTGCTTGCCGCCGGCGTGGAATTCCTTGACCGGCGCATGGCAGCCATAACACGCCGAGGCGTCGAATGCGGGTTGTCTATCCGGACGCTTCTTCGCCTGCTGCGCCGGCGCCGGCGCGGCGAGAAACACGGCCAGCGCCAGCATCGGCGCGAGCCGCAGCAGTATATTGGTGGTACGACAGGCTTGCATGATTCGTCTCCCCGGTTTGCGCACGGCCGCCGAGCGGTGACCGCGCGAATTACATTGGAAACGAAATCACAACAGAAATCGGCGCCGGTCCGTTTGACCAAAATCATGAAAGGCGCAGCGGCCGCGCCGGAAACGGGCCGCGCCCCTGCAGCGGCCGCTTACTTGCTCTGCATCACCCACACGCCGTTCCAGTCATCGCCGGGCGGATGTTCGGCGAGGTGGCGGCTACGTTCGACATAGAGCTGGGCGGCCTTGTCCGCCGGGTTCATCGTCACCACTTCGGAAAACTGCTTCACCGCATCGTTCCACTTGCCCTGGCGGTATTTGGCGAGCCCGTCGCGGAAGTAGCCGAGCGCGTCGATCAGGCGCGGGTAGGTCTCGTCGGTGTGGTAATCGAGGATCTCGTGGATCGCGACCGGCTTGGTCTTGCCCTTCACGACCACCAGATCCACCTCGCGCGTGCGGTAGGTGCCGCGCAGCTTGGCATAGGTGAACTCGCTCACGAGGATATGGGTGCCGTACTGCTTGCACGCCGACTCCAGGCGCGAAGCCAGGTTCACGCCGTCGCCGATGATGGTGTAATCCATGCGCTTTTTCGAGCCGATGTTGCCCGATACCACCATGTCGGTATTGAGGCCGACGCCCATGTCGAGCGGCATCTTGCCATCGGCGATGCGCTGGGTGTTCCACGCCCTCAACTCGCGCAGCATCGCGATCGCCGCGCGCACCGCCCGGTCCGCATCGTCCTCGTGCGCAACCGGAATGCCGAACGCGGCCATGATGGCGTCGCCGATGAACTTGTCGAGCATCCCGGATTCGCGCTGAATGCACTCGACCATGAGGGTGAAATATTCGTTCAGCAGCGCCACCGTGCCCTGCGCACCCAGCTGTTCCGTGATGGTGGTGAAGCCGCGGATGTCGGAGAACAACACGGTCGCGAGCACGCTCTGGCCGCCGAGCAGCTCGGCACCGCTTGCCACCAGCCGGTCGGCGATGCCCGGATCCATGTAGCGCGACATGGTCGATTTCATGCGCTTTTCGCTGCTGATGTCCTCGATCAGCAGCATCGAGCCGAGGCGCTTCTTCTCCATGCTGAACAGCGGCAGTATGGTCACGTTGGCCGAGACCTTCTCCTCGCCAACGGCGAGTTCCGCGTCCATGAGCATGTCGAGGGCGCCGGATTCGTCCACCTGTTTCAATCTTTCCAGTATCCAGGCATTCTCACCGCCGAAAAACTCCGCCACCGGCCGCTGCAGGACCTGCGCCGGACTCACTTTGAGGATTTTCAGCCCCGCGGCATTGCAGGTCGCGATCCTGCCGCTGTCGTCCAGGGTGAGGACCGCGTTCGACATCGACTCCAGCATCGCCTCGTTGTAGTTCTTCATGTTGTGCACGTCGGCGAACAGCTTGGCGTTCTCCAATGCAATAGAAATCTGCGCGGTGAAGGCGCGCAGCCGCGACTCGTCCTCGTTGGTGAATGGCCCGCCGTGCTTGTTCAGGACCTGGGTGACGCCGATGGTCTTGCCGTGCTTGTTGACGATGGGCACGCACAGGATCGAGCGCGTGAAAAATCCGGTCTTCCTGTCGAACGCCGGATTGAAGCGCAGGTCCGCATAGGCATAGGGAATGTTGATCGCCTTGCTGCTGGTGAACACCGCGCCCGCGATGCCGAGGTGATTGGGCAGGCGGATCTGCACCGACTCCAGCCCCTGCCCGACCTCCGACCACAGCTCGTGGGTCTTGTCGTCGTTGAGGAACAGGGTCGAACGCTCGGCGTTGAGCATGCGCGTCGCCTCGCCCATGACTTTGCGCAGCAGCGAGCCGAGCTTGATGTCCGCGGTCACCTCCGACACCACGTCGACGAATTCCATCTCCTGCTTGCGCACGGCTTTCATGCGCTCGATGAATACCGCGCCCTGCAGCGCCAGCGTACCCTGGGTGGTCATCGCCTCGAGCACGGCGAGATCGCGCCTGGTGAAATCCCCCTTCTTCTTGTTCAGCGTCTGCGCCACGCCGATGATTTCGCCTTTCACCGTGCGGATCGGCGTGCACAGGATATTGCGCGTGACGAAACCGGTCTGCTCGTCGACTGAGCGGTTGAAGCGCGGATCCGAATAGGCGTCATGGATCAGCACGGATTCCCCGGAAGTGAACACGTACCCGGCGATGCCGCTGGTGTTGAGCAGGCGGATCTCGTGCTTGATGTTGCCCTGGGCCACACGCGAATACAGCTCGTTGGTCGCCGGATCGTTGAGGAACAGCGTTCCGCGCTCGGCGCCCAGCTCCGCCGTGGTCATCTCGACCAGTGTGCGCAGCACGTCGTCCAGCGTGTCGTACGCCGCCATCCTGCGCGACACTTCGAGCAGCAGTTCGACCAGCTTCAGCCGCCCGCGGACCGCCGGGCCGGCGTCCTTCCTGGCCGGCTTGCGCCGCCGGCGCAGCGGCGTGATTGCGGCGGTCGGTTTGGGTTGTTCCATGGCTCCTACTTTGCCCGTTTGGCGGGCGCGGCCTCCAGTTGGTCGCGCAGCGCGCGCACGGTCGCCTGCAGTTGTACGAGTTCAGCGTGATCCTGCGCACGCGCCGCTGCAATGGCGCCCTGCTTCGATGAATTTGCCTGTTCCAGCGCCTCGCGCAAGGACGCGACGGTCGCGCGCAACTGCGCGATCTCGTCCTGCGCCGCGATGATCGCCTGGCGCACCGCGGTCGTCTCTGCCAGCCGCGCCGCCTCCAGCGTATCGCGCAGGGCGGTGACATTCGCCATGAGCTGCTTGATTTCGTCCAGGTTCGCCGCTTGCGCCAGCCTCGCCGCCTCGTCGCGCCTGATCGGCCATTGCTGCAGTTCGTCGCGCAGCGCGATGATGGTGGCCTGCAACTGCGCGATTTCGGCGTTCGCACCGGACACTGCCTGCCGCACCGCCTCCTCGGTATCGCGGCGCGAGCGCTCCAGCTCCCCGCGCAGCGCGAATACGGTCTTTTTCAAATCGCGAATCTCGGCCGCGCCGGGTGCGGCGGTTTCCGTTTCGGCAGCCATGCGATTATTGTAATACCGCGGCCCGAAACGCGGAACCTTGTGTTTGTGCATGGCCTGACCCCGGACCGCCGCGCCGCGCTTCAACCCTCCAGCACGCCGCCGCCGTACCTGAGACGCGGCATCTCGAAGCGGTCGGTAATGCGGGTGTAGCCGCCCCTGCCTGCAAGCCGGCCTATGGGGTTGATTTTGCCGACGTCGACGTGAAACTTCTCATCGACGATGCCCTCGTGGAAATGGAAGTAGGCGATCTCGCCGATCACCACGTGATATGGCACGCGGCCGAGTTCCAGTCTGTGCAACAAGCGGCATTCAAACGCAACCGGCGCTTCGGCGATGCGCGGCGGGCGCACCTTCTTCGACGGCAGCGCGGTGAACCCGGCCTCTGCGATTTCGTTGACGCCGCGCGGATAGTCGATCGCGCAGATGTTCATCCTCTCTTTGATCGTGTCGCTCACGATGTGCACCACGAACTCCGGAATCTCGAGGATGTTCGCTATGGTGTCCTTGGCGCCGCCGTCCTTGTTGCCGACCGAAAACATGAGCATCGCCGGGTCGGAGCCGATCGCATTGAAAAAGCTGAACGGGGCGGCATTCGGCCCCTGGCCGCCGAGCGTGGTCACCAGCGCAATCGGCCGCGGCGTCACGCTGCCGATCAGCAGTTTGTACTGCGTTTGCGCGTCGAGCGCGGCGGCGTCGAATTCGGTCATGTTGATCCCTTCCTCGTTGGCGTGTCGTTGAAAACAATCGGGTAGAGCATTCGTTCGATAAGGTGCCGGCGTACTAGCGATACAGCAGCCCCGGCAGCCAGAGCGCGAACGCCGGAACGTAAGTGGTCAGCATCAGCACCGCCAGCATCAGCAACACCATCGGCCAGATGGCGCGCGCCATCGCAGTCAGCGACAGGCCGGAGATCGCCATGCCGACGAACAGACAATAGCCTATGGGCGGCGCCGCCATGCCGATCGCGACGTTGGTGACGATGATCGCGCCAAAGTGTATCGGGTCCACGCCGAACTTGGTCGCGAGCACGATCAGCAGCGGTCCGAGAATCACCATCACCGCGATTTCGTCCATCACCGAGCAGATCAGGAACAGGAACACGTTGACCGCAAGCAGCATCACCCAGCGCTCGGCAATGCTTTCGGACACCCAGGTCGCGAGTTTGAGCGCGAGCTGCTCCTGCGCCACCAGCCAGCCGAAGCCGGCGGAGGCGGCGATGATGAACATGACCATGGCGGTGATGCGCATGGCGCGCAGGATAATGCCCGGCATGTCGGCGAACCGCAGCCTCTTTTCGATGAATATGCCCACCAGCAGGCTGTAGACGCAGGACACGATCGCGGCCTCGGTCGGGGTGAAAGCGCCGCCGTAGATGCCGCCGAGCACCACCAGCGGCGCGGCGAGCGCCCAGACGCCGTCGCGCAGCGCCGTGCCGATTTCGACTAGCGTCGCGCGCGGCTCGCGCCGGATGGCATGCCGCTTGGCGTGCAGCCAGGTGATGCCGAGCAGGCCGGCGGCGAGCAGCAGCCCCGGTCCGACGCCCGCCATGAACAGGCGCGCGATCGACTGCTCGGCGATCACGCCCCAGATCACCGCGGCGATCGAGGGCGGAATCAGCGGACCGAGCACGCCCGCGCTCACCGCGAGCGCCGCCGCGAAACCCTTGTCGTAGCCTCGGGCGACCATTGCCGGAATCATGATCGAGCCGATCGCGGCCGTGGTCGCCGGCGCGGAGCCGGAAATCGCGGCAAAAATGCAGGCCGAGATGACGGTGACATGACCCATGCCGCCGGGGAGGTGGCGCACCAACACGTCCGCCACCTTGATCAGCCGCTGCGACAGGCCGCCGGCGGACATGATCTCGCCGGCAAGCATGAAGAACGGGATCGCCAGCAGGCTGAACGACTGGGTGCCGGCGATCAGCGTCTGCGCGAGCAGCACCGGCTCGATGTCGGCGGCGAGCAGGACCGCCGCCGCGGTGAGCAACAGCGCGATGGCGAAGGGAACGCCCGCGGCGAGCAGCAGCGCAAAACCAGCCGACAGGATCCAGGCGGTTTCAGACACGCTCGTCACCGTGTTTCTCGTCCGCGGGTATGCGCCCCTCGAGCAGGGCCTCGAGCGCGAACAGCGCGATCAGCACGCCGCAGACCAGCGCTGATGCATGCAGCAGTTCGATCGGGTAGCCGATCGCGGCGGAGGTGGTGCCGCGCGTATCGGCGAAATAGCGCCAACCCGACCAGGCGAGGAAGCCGCCTACCGCGGTGGTGGCCAGATGGATGGCCTGCTCGGCGCGCAGGCGCGCCACGGGCGACAGCCGCTGGATCAGCAGCGACATGCGCACGTGGAAGCCCTCCCTCACGCCGAGCGCCGCCATCAGCAGCACCGTCCAGGTGAACAGGCCGAGCGACAGTTCCTCGCTCCAGCTTAAGGTGAAGTTGAACGCGTAGCGCAGCAGGACCTGCGCCGACAAGGCGCCAAGCATGACGAGGACCATCACCACCACCAGCGCCTTGACTGCCGCTGCGGCGATATTGTTGATGCGGACCAGTGCTCTCATGCGATTGGCAGCTTTGAAACAAAAAGGGACGGGCTGCCCCGTCCCCCGATGCGGGCCGAAAAAACTATTTTACGGCCGCAAGCACGTCGTTCATCAGGTCCGCGCCGATCGAGCCCTTGAACTTCTCGTACACGGGTTTCACCGCGTTGCGAAACGGCACGATGTCGCCCACCGCGTTCACCTTCATGCCTTTCTTCTCCAGGGTGCTGACCAGCTCCTTGGCGTTGGCACCGGCTGCCGTGCGCTGCGCGCCGAGAGCGGTTTTGCCCGCCTCGCGCACCACGTTCTTCAGGTCCGCCGGCAGTTTGTCGAAGGACTTTTTCGACATGAGCAGCGCGATCATCGAATACGTGTGGTTGGTCAGCGACAGGTATTTGGTCACCTCGTTGTACTTGCTCGAATCGATCACCGCGATCGGAATTTCCAGGCCGTCGATGGTGCCTTGCTGCACCGCGGTGAAGGTTTCGCCCCAGGCCATCGGCACCGCACTGCCGCCGAGGGAGGAGAACATGTCGATGTACACCGGGTTCTGCATCACGCGGTATTTGACACCCTTTACGTCCTCAGGCCGGTTCACTGGTCGCACATTGTTGATCATGTGGCGGAACCCGCCCTCCATGAAGCCCAAAGCCACGATTCCCTTCCCCTCGAGTTTCTTCGTCAGTGTCTGGCCGACCTTGCCGTCGAGCACGCGGTGCGCCTGCGCCTCGTTCGAAAACAGAAACGGCAGGTCGTTCACCTGGAACGCAGGCTCGATCTGCGCCACCACCGCGTTGGTGATCACCGCCGCGTCGAGCGTGCCAAAGCGCAGGCCTTCCAGCATCGGCTTCTCGTCGCCGAGCTGCCGGTTGGGGAACAGCTGGACCTCGATGCGACCGTTGGACTGCCGCTCGACCGCCTGCTTGAAGGTGCGCGCGCCGGTGGCGTAGGGGTCCCGCGGGCTGTCGGGGGTGACCCAGCCGATCTTGATGGTGATCTTCTGCTGGGCCGAGGCCCCGCCGGACAAGCCGAGTCCGAGCGCCGCAAGCAGTCCGGCGACCAGGACGATACGCTGAATTCTCATTTCATCTCCTCGTTTTCAATCGGTTGAATTTAGAGTTCATTTCAAAATGAGGGGACACGTCCCCTCGTGCCCGCCTAAATCGGCCGCCCAACGCTAATTCTGTTTGGCGCTCTTAGCTAATCGAAGCCATAGAGCCGCGCCGGATTGCGCACCAGCACCTGTTCGCGCAGTTCCTCGCTCGGCAGCCAGACCGGCACCAGGCCGACCAGGTCGCCGTCGTTCGGCATCGCCTGCACCGCCGGATGCGGCCAGTCGGTGCCCCAGAGGAGCTGCCCCGGGTTCGTCTGCAGCAGCGCCTGCACGAATGGTAGCGTGTCGGCGTAGGGATGTCCAAGCGCGCTGTTGCGGTAGGCCCCGGACAGTTTCACCCAGCAGCGCCCCTCGGCCAAGAGGCGCAGCATGCCCTGGAAACCGGGTGCGCCTACGCCGTGGCTCACGGCCATGTGCCCCATGTGGTCGACCACCACCGGAACCGGAAAATCCTTCCAGTCGTCGTAGAACGACGGGTGCCCGGCGAGGTCGATCAGCAACTGCACATGCCAGCCGTAGCGCGCCACGCGCGCGCCGATGACGCGCGCTTTGGCGAGTGGTGTGCCGCCCTTGAACAGGACATTGAAGCGCACGCCGCGCACGCCGGCGCGGTCGAGCCGCGCCAGGCCGTCATCCCCGATGGACTCGTCGATCACCGCCACACCACGCATCCAGTCGCGGCAAGCTTCGAGCGTGTCGACGAGGGAGGTGAGATCCGTGCCGTAGATGCTGGGGTGCACCAGCACGCTGCGTTCGATACCCAGCGCCTTGCACATGCGGCGGTAATCCACGAGCGTCGCCTCGGGCGGCGTATAGCTGCGCTCCGGCTGCATTGGATACCTGGCGTAGGGCCCGAAGATATGATGATGCGTGTCGCAGGCGAGCGGCGGCAGCTTGGTCTGCGGCAGGCGCGGATGCGGATCGAAACCGGGGCAGGCGGGGGCGCCGCCGGCAGCGGCCTGAGGGGGGGAATGTTCTTTGGACACAGCGCAATCTACCTCGATCGGGAAAAAGAGGCAACGTCGTCCCGTGTGCCAGTGCCCAATTGCTTTGCTCGCCCCGCCGACTGCTCCTATAATTGCCCCCTGCCCCCGATAACGGTGTTCCCATGAACCAGCCCCGCGATCTCAGCGCCACACTCGTCAACGAACTCTCGGCCCTGCTGGGCGAACGCGCCACTACCGCGCGCGGCATCTGCGATCAGCACGGCAAGGACGAATCTTACTTTCCCTATGCGGCGCCCGACGCCGTGGTATTTCCGCACACTACCGAGGAAGTGCGCGATATCGTCAATATCTGCCGCCGCCATCAGGTGCCGATGATTCCCTATGGCGTCGGCACTTCGCTCGAGGGCCATATCCTGGCGGTGAAGGGCGGCGTATGCGTCGACGTGAGCCAGATGAACAAAGTGCTCGCGGTCCACGAAGCCGACCTCGACGCGGTGGTGCAGGCGGGCGTCACGCGCAAGCAGCTGAACGAGTACATCCGCCACACCGGGCTGTTCTTCCCGATCGACCCCGGCGCCGATGCGACCATCGGCGGCATGACCGCGACGCGCGCCTCGGGCACCAACGCGGTGCGCTACGGCACCATGCGCGAGAACGTGATTTCGCTCACCGTGGTACTCGCCGACGGCCGCATCATCAAGACCGCGCGGCGGGCGAAAAAATCCGCGGCGGGCTACGACCTGACGCGGCTGTTCGTCGGTTCCGAGGGCACCCTCGGCATCATCACCGAGGTCACGGTGAGGCTGTACGCGGTGCAGGAAGCCATGTCGGCGGCGGTGTGCGCATTCGACAGCGTCGAAGGCTGCACCAAGACGGTCATCCAGACCATACAGGCGGGCGTGCCGGTGGCGCGCTGCGAAATTGTGGACGCGACCGCGATCGAGGGCATCAACAAGTACAGCAAGACCGACTTTCGCGTCGCCCCGACCCTGTTCTTCGAATTCCACGGCACCCAGGCGAGCGTGATCGAGCAGGCCGAGATGGTGCAGGAAATCGCCAGGGAAAACGGCGGCAAGGATTTCCAGTGGGCGACCAAGGCCGAGGACCGCACGAAAATGTGGGAAGCGCGCCACAACGCCTACTTTGCCGGGCTGCAGATGCGCCCGGGATGCAGGGCGATTTCGACCGATGTGTGCGTGCCGATTTCACGGCTGGCGGAGTGCGTGTCCGAGACGATGAAAGACGTGGCCGGCTATGTATGCCCGGTGCCGCTGCTCGGGCACGTCGGCGACGGCAACTTCCATCTTATGTTCCTGGTCGATCCGGACAAGCCGGAAGAGCAGGAGCTGGCGAAATCGTTCAACAAGCGGCTGGTCCAGCGCGCGCTGGCGATGGAAGGCACCTGCACCGGGGAGCACGGCATCGGCCTGGGCAAACAGGCTTGGCTGCGCGAGGAACTGGGCGAAGCGGTCGACGTGATGCGCGATATCAAGCGCCTGTTCGACCCGGACAATCTGATGAATCCGGGCAAGGTGGTGCCGCTGTAGGTGCCTTCAGTATTCGGCGGCGGAAACGGCGCTGCATGCCGATGGAAAGAAGACCTGCGCGCTGCGCGCGCCAACCGTCATTTTGGTACGGATGAAAAGCGTATCCGTACCAAAATGACGGTTATGGTTAACCCCAATCAGGTCGTCTGGGTTTCAACCAAGATCGTCAATAGCATGCGGATGTGCTTTTCATCCGCATGCTATTGACGATCCGCGCGGACGGGACGCCGTCCGCGCAAGAAAGGCCATAGCACTCCGAACTGAGTTGTCTTTAGATTTTCAGGAAATGCTCGCGGTAGTACTTCATTTCCTCGATCGACTCGTAGATGTCGGCCAGCGCCTCGTGTTTGCCGTGCTTGGTCAATCCCTTGGCCAGCTCCGGCTTCCAGCGCTTCACCAGTTCCTTCAGCGTGCTGACATCGAGGTTGCGGTAGTGGAAATAGGCCTCCAGCCGCGGCATATGGCGCACGAGGAACCTGCGATCCTGGCAGATGGAATTGCCGCAGATGGGCGAGGTTCGGGACGGCAGGTGCTGGGCGAGAAAATCCAGGTACTGTTGCTCGACCTCCGCCTCCGCCAGCGCCGACGCCTTGACCTTGGCGATCAGGCCGGAACGCGCATGCGTGGATTTGTTCCAGTCGTCCATCGCCTCGAGCACGCTGTCGGCCTGATGCACGACCAGCACCGGCGATTCTGCGACGGTGTTCAATTGCGAATCGGTGACCACGATGGCGATCTCGATAATTCTGTCGCGGTCGGGATCTAACCCGGTCATTTCCATGTCCAACCAGGCGAGGTTGTTCTGATCTTGAGGCATGATCCCGGCGTTTTCCGCGTTGATTGATTGAAGGGCTTTATTGTGTCATATTTCAGCCAGATGCAGACTTTTACCGCCGTCTTTCTTGCAGCACTCGCGCTCACCGTGGGTCTGCGTCTGTGGCTGGCCCGGCGCCACATCCGACACATCGCGCGCTGCCGCGATCAGGTTCCCCCGGATTTTTCCGAGCACATCAACCTGGCTGCGCACCAGAAAGCGGCCGACTACAGCACCGACAAGACGCGCCTGGGCATGATCGACCTCGTCATCGGCGCGCTGTTCCTGCTGGCACTCACCCTGGGAGGCGCGCTGCAGGCGCTGCACGACGCCTGGCTGCGCGCCTTCGATGCCGGCAGCCACGCGCACGGCATCGCCCTCATCGTCAGCGTCGCACTGATTTCCGGGCTGATCGACCTGCCGCTGTCCTTGTATCGCACCTTCGTGATCGAAGCGCGCTTCGGCTTCAACAAAATGACCCTGCGGCTGTTCTTCGCCGATCTCGCCAAGCAGATCCTGCTCGGCGCGGCGCTGGGGCTGCCGCTGCTTCTGTGCGTGCTGTGGCTGATGCAACGCATGGGCGAGCAATGGTGGCTGTATGTCTGGGTCACCTGGATCGTGTTCAACCTGTTGGTGCTCACGGTCTACCCCACCCTGATCGCGCCGCTGTTCAACAAGTTCACACCATTGGAGGATGCCGGCCTGAAAAACCGCATCGAGGCGCTGCTGGCCAAGTGCGGCTTCAAGGCACGGGGCCTGTACGTAATGGACAGTTCCCGCCGCTCCAGCCACGGCAATGCCTATTTCACCGGTTTTGGCGCGTCCAAGCGCATCGTGCTGTTCGACACGCTGATCGCGCGCCTGGCCCCGGCGGAGATCGAGGCGGTACTGGCGCACGAACTGGGACATTTCAAGCACCATCATGTGTGGAAGCGCATGGCCGCTCTGTTCGCCATGAGCCTCGGCTTTCTCTGGCTGCTCGGTTACGCGATGAAACAGGATTGGTTCTACGCCGGCCTCAACGTGCAGGCGCATTCGACCGCGCTCGCGCTGCTGCTGTTTTTCCTGGTGGTGCCGGTGTTCACCTTCCTGCTGCACCCGCTTACCAGCCTGTATTCGCGCAAGCACGAATACGAAGCCGACGCCTATGCCGCGCGCCACGCAATCCCGGCCGACCTGATCCATGCGCTGGTGAAGCTGTATCAGGACAACGCCGCCACGCTCACGCCCGATCCGCTGTACTCGGCTTTCTACGATTCGCATCCGCCGGCGCTGCTGCGCATTGCCCGGTTGCAGGGCGCCGTTGCAGCAGGACAGCCGCAACCCGCATGAAAGGCGCTGCATGAGCAAGCTCTCGGAAAGAATGTCCAAACCGCAGCCCGCCGGAACCCCGCCGCTGGCGCAGGCCAAGATCGACGAATACCTGAGGCAGGTGCCGGGTTGGGAGCATCGGGACGGCGCGATCTCCAGGACCTACTCGTTCAAGGATTTTTACGAAACCATGGCGTTCGTAAACATGGTGGCCTGGGTCGCGCACCGCGAGGACCATCATCCCGACATGCTGGTGGGCTACAACAAGTGCAAAGTCGCCTGGAACACCCACTCTGTGGGCGGCATCTCGATGAATGATTTCATCTGCGCGGCGAAGATCGAGTCCCTTTGCCGGACTTGAACGTGGACGGGATGCTCGCCGGCCAGGTGATCGCGGCTTACGGCCGGCACTACCTGATCGAAACCGACGACGGCCGCCAATTCGCCTGCTTTCCGCGCGGCAAGAAAAGCACCGTCGCCTGCGGCGATCGCGTGATGTTCGCCCGCACCGGCGACGAGCAGGGCGTGATCGAGGCGGTGGACCCGCGCTCCACGCTGTTCTCCCGCTCCGCGGCGCACCGGCAAAAACTGATCGCCGCCAACGTCTCCCAGCTCGCCATCGTCGTCGCCGCCGAACCCAGCTTCAGCGAGGAGTTGATCAACCGCTGCCTGGTCGCGGCCGAGTATCAGGACATGCACGCCCTGATTTTGCTGAACAAGTGCGACCTGGAGGAAGCCGCGAAGGCGGCACTGGCGCGGCTCGAACCCTATGTCCAGGCGGGCTATCGCGTGATCCAGTTGTCGGCGTTGGAGGGCGCCGACGCGCTGCGCCCGCTGCTCGCGCGCCAGGCTACGGTGCTGGTGGGACAATCCGGCATGGGCAAGTCGACCATCATCAACGCGCTGCTGCCCGATGCGCGCGTCGCCACCAGGGAAATCTCGGCCTTTCTCGCGTCCGGCCGGCACACCACGACACAGGCGCGGCTGTACCGTCTGGACAGCGACAGCACCCTCATCGATTGCCCCGGCCTGCAGGAATTCGGCCTGCATCACCTATCGCAACAGGATATCGAATCGGGTTTCATCGAGTTCCGCGGTTTTCTGGGGCAATGCCGCTTTCAGAACTGCCGCCACCAGAGCGAGCCGGGTTGCGCCCTGGCGCGGGCCGTGGAGGAAGGTGTGATACACCCGCGCCGGCTGGACATGTTCCGCCGCATCTGCCGCGCAGAGATCGGCCTCAAATAGCCATGCAACTGCTGTACAGCTCGCTTAAGCTGCTCGAGGTCCACCACCTGAAGAATTTGCTCGAGGCCGAAGGCATCCGCTGCCAGATCAGAAACGAGCTGCTCAGCCGGCTCGCCGGAGAAATCCCGTTCACCGAATGTGCACCCGAACTGTGGCTGCTGGACGAGCGCGACCTGGAGCAGGCCAGGCGCATCGTCACCGATTTCGGCCGCGCCGCCGTCGCCAAACCGCCGTGGCAATGCCCGGACTGTGGCGAGGCGCTCGAAGGCCAGTTCAGCGCCTGCTGGCATTGTGGCGCGCTGCGGCCGCAGACCTGAGCAGCCGTTTCAGGTTTGCCCGGACGGCGCGTCGGCGCCCCACCTTGCCTTTTCGTTTTCGGCGTAGTCAATCTTTTCATTTCTTCGCCGGGCGGCTAATATTCAAGCGGTCGGGCCTCGATGGATCGAGCAGAGGAGCTCCTTATGCTGCAACTTAACGTGAACGGTCGCGTTCACCGCGTCGACGTCGAAGCGGAAATGCCCCTGCTCTGGGTACTGCGCGACCACCTGAATCTCCCCGGGACCAAATACGGCTGCGGAATTTCCCTCTGCGGCGCCTGCACGGTGCACGTGGACGGCGAAGCGGTGCGCGCCTGCTCACTGCCGGTGGCCAGCGTGGTCGGCAAAATGATCGTCACCATCGAAGGCCTGTCGCCGCACGGCCTGCATCGCATCCAGGAAGCGTGGATCGAACACCAGGTCCCGCAGTGCGGCTACTGCCAGACCGGCATGATCATGTCGGCCGCCGCGTTGCTCGCGAAAAAGCCGCAGCCCACGGATGCGGACATAGACGAGACGATGACGAACCTGTGCCGTTGCGGTACCTATGCACGGGTGAAACAGGCCATCCATGCCGCGGCCGGCGCCCCCGCGGCGCGTGCACACACCGGCAAAGCCTGAGGAGAGCCGCCATGACCGTGAATCTGAGCCGCCGGCAATTCCTCAAGGCCTCCGCCGCGGTTGGCGGAGGCCTCGCCCTCGAATTCAGCTTCCCGCTGGGCGGCGCGGCTGCCGACGCAGCCGCCACCACGGAAGTGAATGCCTGGATCGTGATCCACGCCGACGACCGCGTCGTCGTGCGCATCGCCCGCTCCGAGATGGGGCAAGGCACCTATACCGCGCTGGCGCAGCTCGTCGCCGAGGAACTCGAATGCGACTGGTCGAAAGTGAGCGCCGAGTTCGCCTCGCCCAACGAACACATCCGCAGAAACCGCATCTGGGGCTCCATGTCCACCGGCGGCAGCACCGGCGTGCGCATGTCGCAGGACTATGTGCGCAAGGCCGGCGCCGCCGCACGCGCGCTGCTGCTGCAGGCCGCCGCCGTCCGTTGGAAGGTGCCCGTCGCCGAGTGCAGCGTGGACAAGGGCGTCATCTCGCACCGGCCCACGCAGCGCAGGCTGCGCTACGGGCAGGTCGCGGCAGCGGCGGCGAAGCTCGAAGTGCCGGCCGAGGTAAAGCTGCGCGATTCCAAGGACTGGAACATCGCCGGCAAGCCGATGCACCGTCTCGACATCCCGGACAAGGTGCGCGGCAAGCCCGTGTTCGGCGTCGACGTCGCGTTGCCCGGAATGCTGCATGCGTCCATCGCGCAATGCCCGGTGTTCGGCGGCAGGGTGAAGGCGATGGACGCGAGCGCCGCGCAGCATATCCGCGGCGTGAAGAAAGTCGTGCGCGAGGAGAATTTCGTCGCCGTGGTCGCCGACAGCTGGTGGCGCGCGAACGAGGCGCTGAAAAAGGTGAAGATCGAGTGGGACGAGGGCGCGAACGGCAATGCTTCCAACGAGACGATTGCCGCGATGCTGCGCGACGGCCTGGCACAGCCGAACCTGCCGCAGGCGCACAAGCTCGGGGACGTCGGCGCGGCGCTCGCCGCCGCCGCCACGGTGGTTGAGTCCGAATACCAATCGCCCTACCTCAACCATGCGACGCTGGAGCCGCAGACCTGCACCGCCTGGTTCAAGCCCGACGGCTTCCTCGAGATCTGGACGTCCACGCAGAACGCGGAGGCGTCGATGGAGGCCGCGGCCCGGAGCGCCGGCGTGCCGCTGGAACAGGTCGAAGTGCACAAGATGATGCTCGGCGGCGGCTTCGGCCGGCGCGGCGGACCGCAGGATTTCGTCACCCAGGGCGTCGCCATCGCCAAGGCGATGCGCGGAACGCCGGTGAAAATGATGTGGTCGCGCGAGGAGGACATGCAGCACGGCTTTTATCGCCCCGCGAGCGTGGTGCGCATGAAAGCGGGTCTCGACGCGCAGGGCAAGCTCGTCGCCATGCACGCGCGCATCGCCTGCCCGTCGATCCTCGCACTTCTGAGCCCCGGCAGGAACAGCGCAAGCATCGACTTCACGGCGGTGCGCACGTTGAGCGACATGCCCTATGCGGTGCCGCACCAGCAGGTCGACTATGCCATGCGAAACGGTCATGTCCCGGTCGGTTTCTGGCGCGCACCGGGACAGCAGAACGGCTTCTACCGCGAGTGTTTCATCGACGAGCTGGCCGTGGCCACCGGCAGGGACTCGGTCGAATTCCGCCTGGGAATGCTTAAGCAAGGCGACAAGAACCGGCTCGTGCTCGAAGCCGTGGCGAAAGCCGCGCGTTGGGGCACGCCGTTGCCGCCGGGCGTGCACCGCGGCGTCGCCGTGGTCAACGGCTTCGGCAGCTACGCCGCGATGGTGGCGGAGGTGTCGGTGAACGCAACGGGCGCGCTCAAGGTGGAGCGCATCGTCCTCGCCATCGACTCCGGCTACATCGTCAATCCGGATACCTGCCGCGCGCAGGCCGAGAGCAATGTGGTCTACGGTTTGGGCAGCATCCTCTACCAGGAGAACAACGTGAAGAACGGGCGCATCGTGGAATCCAATTTCCACGATTTCCGCCTGCCGCAGATCGCCGAGATGCCGAAAGTCGAAACGGTGCTCGTGCCCACGGGCGGTTTCTGGGGCGGACACGGCGAACCGGGCATCCTCCCCTTGACCCCGGCCGTGTGCAACGCGATCTTCGCCGCCACCGGCAAGCGCATCCGCTCACTGCCCCTCAAGCACCACGATCTGCGCCGGGCATAAGCGGCACCCGGCGGCACGGCGCGGATGAACAACGCGCGCCCTCGCCCGCGCTGCTAGCTGAGCGCCCTCGCAATGGCCAGCAGCAGCAATATGAACAGGATTACAACCAGCGCGCGCCAAACCAGTCCGATGGTGCTGTCGAGAAAACCGACGTCGGCGTCATCGCCGAGGCCCAGTTCCGGCCGGTCGACCGAACTCGATTCTGATAGAAAAGGCATGCCCAGTCGCACGCCCATGGCGCCGGCACCGCTGGCAAGGACGACGCCGAGCGAGGGATCGGGCCATTTCGCCGCCTGCGAGCGCCAGCAGTAGGCCGCGTCCTCGAAATCACCGACGACGGCAAAGGCAATCCCGGTCAGCCGCGCCGGCACCCAGTCGAGCAGCCGGAACACTAGTCCGGCGAAGTCGCCGAACGCCGCCAGTTCGGTGTCGCCGCGATCGGCCCAGCGCTGATGCAGGAACGACGACATGCGGTAGAGTATCGCCCCGATCGGCCCGGGCAACAGCACGAACCAGAACACCACCGCGAACACGTGCTGGTAGGAAGCCACCAGCGCCTCTTCGATGGTGAGGCGGGCCACCTCCTCCGCATTCAGCCGCTCGCAGCTCGCACCGCGCCATTGGCCCAGGATCGCACGTGCCTCGTCCAGGTCGCCGTTTTTGAGCGCCCAATGAATGTCGGTAAAATAGTGGCCCACATGGCGAAACCCCATGGTCACGTACAGTATGAGCACGTTGAAGGCCACTGCCAGCAGCGGCGACAGGCTATAGAGCAGGTAATAAACCACGAGCGCCAGCAGCATTGCCGGCACCACGCCCAACACCCAGGCGATCGTTCCGTGCGTACGCTCGCCGGCATTGAAGTGCTGCTGCAAAAAGTCGGCGAATCGCGCGGCCCAGGACACCAGCTCCCTGCGGTCAGCGAGCGGGCGCCACTGCTCGAGCAACAGGGCGATGATCAGCGAGATAAGGCTCATCAGGGAGGCGGCACTCTCAGGCGACGGCGCGGGACAGCCACCAGGATATTATACGCACTCCGCCCGAGGCGCTTTGCTTGGTTCCGGCTGGTCCGCTTCAGGCGGCAGGACGGGAGCGATCCTCTCATTTTCAAACAAGCGCCTACGCGGTCAGAAGCGCGTAGAGATTCATCAGCATTCCCGCCGTCGCGCCCCAGATATAGCGCTGTTCATAGGGCATGGCATAGTAATACCGCGTTCGGCCCTGATACTGCAGCGTGTTGCGCTGATGGTTGCCGGGATCGAGAAAAAACTTCAACGGCACCTCGAACGCCTCCGCCACCTCGAATGCGTCCAGGCTCAATGTCGGCGGAGAACTCACCAATCCGACCACCGGGGTGACGCGGTAGCCGGTGACCGTGGTGTATTCGGGCAGCAAACCCAGCACTTCGACATGGGAGTGCGGCAGGCCGATTTCCTCGAATGTTTCGCGCAGCGCTGTGGCCGCAGGCGAGTCATCGTGCGCCTCGGTCCGGCCTCCGGGAAAGCTGATCTGGCCGGCGTGGTCGTACAGGTGGTCGGTACGCTGGGTAAGCAGGATCGTCAGCCCGGCCTCGCGCCTCACCACTGGCACCAGCACCGCCGCGGGCCGCAGTTCCTCGCTCGGGCGCCACAGATGGCCATCCCCTGTAGCAATCGGCGTCACCGCCCGGACGTCGGCAAAGCGCTGGCGCAACCAGGCTTCGGCAGCGAAGCCGCTCATTTCCCTCAGCTCGGTTGGATCGGACAGCACAATTCAATTTTAACGCGAAACCAGAAGAACCAGACCGCACATTGGACAGGTTTTGGCGGCGCCAAAACCAAATGCCGCGGCACGCCGCGGCATTTGGCATTCCCGATCCCGGTTTCCGCCGGGATCACCCAGGCTACCTGCGCATCATTTGATCGCCTGCAGTTTGTCATAGACGTCTTTCGGCCAGGGCAGCGCACCGCCGTCCGGCAGCTTGCCCTGCTGGTAGAACTTCTGCACCGCGGCAATGAACGGCTTGCGGTCGACTTTGACCACGGTCTTGCCGCGCTTGGCGAAATCGGTGGTCAGCTTCTTCTCCGACTCGACGATCTCGCCCGTCGCACGCGCCGCCGCCTCGCGGTACACCGCGGTGAAGGTCTTCTTGTCGGCGTCGGAGAGCTTCGCCCACAGGGGCCCGCCGATGATGGTCAGCAGCGCATCGGTGATATGCCCGGTGAGGTTGATGTGCGACTGGACTTCGTAGAATTTCTTGGCTTCGATGGTCGGCAGCGGATTTTCCTGCGCATCCACCGTCTTGTTCTGCAGCGCAAGATACACTTCGGCAAAGGCGATCGGCGTCGGATTGGCGCCGACCGCGCGCGGGAACAGGGTGTACAGCGGCGCGTCCGGCACGCGGATCTTCAGGTTCTTCATGTCTTCGGGCTTGTTCAGCGCCTTATTGGCCGTCGTATGACGCTCGCCGTAATAAGTGATCGCGACCACCTTGCTGCCGCTGCTCGCCTTCTGGTAGCCGTCCGCCAACTCGTCGAACAACTTGGAGGAGGAGAACTTCTTCCAGTGATCGAAGTCGCGGAATACGAATGGCGCGCCGCCGATGGAGATCGGGCCGTAGTTGCGGCCGGCGAACAGTTGGCCGGTGTAGATCATGTCGACCGTGCCCAGGGTGAGGCCCTGATTGATGTCGCTCTCCTTCCCCAATTGCGAAGCCGGGAACACCTCGACGGTATAGCGGTTGCTGGTGCGCTTGGCGATCTCCCCCGCCGCCCACAGCGCAGCCGTGTGGTAGGGCTCCGACGTCTCGTAGACATGCGCGAACTTGAGTTTGGTCTGCGCAAGTGCGCCGCCGCTGGCGGCAACGGCCAGCGCAAAAGCGGCGGCCACGTATTTGAGCTTCATATATCTTCTCCCCTTTGGTTTAACACACCACGAATAGTCCGGCGGCAGGGATGCCTGCTGCCGGACGCCACGGACTGGTTAGCAGGGTGTTGAAAAAGGGGGCGACGCCCCCTTTTAGATCCCCCAAGTCAGGCCTGTTGAAAAACGCTTCCCTCTGAGAGGCTTTCATCACGCGGCGCACTTTCGTGTCGGGGAAGCGTTTTTCAACAGCCTGTTAGGCGAGCTGCACGGCGCCATGACGCGATCCCGCACCGGCCCGTCGCTACTGCATCACCGATCTCGGCGTCGCCAGCAGGCGCGTCACCTGGATCTTCTCGCGGATGATCATGCCGTCGTTGACCGGCTTTATTTCGTTCAGCCAGGTCGGGCTCTCGTACATTTCGGCATACAGGCGCTGGCGCTCCTGTTCGCTGTCAAAACGACGGATCCAGACATAAAGGTCCGGGTCTTCCTCCGCGATGAAACTGCCGAGCACGGTCACTCCCAGGGACACCTGGTAGGGAATGATCCTCTGTTCCATCCATTTGACCCAGCGCTCGCGCTGGCCGGGTTTCAGCCGGTACTGGCGCAGTTCGAAAATCATGCCGTCACTCCTGATATTTTTACTTGTTTGTTGCAGCGCCCGCCCCGGGCGCGGGTTTGCTGCATGCTGCCCGTGCTCAGGGAAGGAGCAGCGTCGATCCGGTGGTCTTGCGCGCTTCCAGATCTCGGTGCGCCTGGACTGCGTCCTTGAGCGCGTAGCGCTGGCGGACCTCGATTTTCACCTTGCCCGACAGGACGATGTCGAACAGGTCCCTGGCCGAGGCCACCAGATCTTCGCGCTTCGCCGTGTAATGCACCAGGCTCGGCCGTGTGAAAAACAGCGAGCCGCGCGAGGCGAGCATGCTCGAGTCAAACGGCGGGGTCGGACCCGAGGCGTTGCCGAAACTCACCATCATGCCCATCGGGCGCAGGCAGTCCAGCGATCCGACGAAGGTGTCCTTGCCGATCGAATCGTACACCACCGGCAACAGAGCGCCGCCGGTGATCTCCTTCACCCGCTGTGAAAAATTCTCGCGCGTGTAGACGATGGCATGATCGCAGCCGTGCGCCTTCGCCAGCGCCGCTTTCTCGTCCGAGCCGACGGTGCCGATCACCGTCGCGCCCAGCGCCTTCGCCCACTGGCAGGCAATCAGGCCAACGCCGCCTGCCGCCGCATGGATGAGGATCGTATCACCCGGCTGGACCTTATAGGTGCGCTTGAGCAGGTATTGCGTGGTCATGCCCTGGAGCATCATCGCCGCGCCCTGCTCGAACGAAATTCCGTCCGGCAGGTTCACCAGCCGGTCGGCGGCCATGACGCGCACTTCCGCATAGGCGCCAACCGGCGCGGAAGCATAAGCCACGCGGTCGCCTTTCTTGACATTGGTCACGCCCTGACCCACCGCCTCGACCACGCCGGCCGCCTCCATGCCGATGCCGCTTGGCATCTGCAGCGGGTACAGGCCGGAACGGTGATAAACGTCGATGTAATTCAGACCGCAGGCACTATGGCGCACGCGCGCCTGACCCGGCCCGGGCTCGCCTACCTCGATCTCCTCCCACACCATGACTTCGGGGCCGCCTTGTTTGTGCAATCGGATCGCTTTTGACATGTTCTGTTCCCAACAAAAAATTGAACCACGGAAATTCACGGACTGGCCGCGCGAAGACCGCTCTGGCCTGGCCCCAACGGACCGTCATGTTACAACAAAAAATCCACCGCGATCGATACAGTCCCCCGCGCCGGGCTTGTTCCCGCTATTTTCGCTTCGCCTTGGTCGAGGCAGCCTCTGCGGGTTTCGCCTCGGCCGGCTTGGCCGCAGCGTTCGCGGCCGCCGCCTGCATCATGGTCCACCAGGCGGCCGGATCAGGGAAGGGATTCTTGTCTGCCGCCGCGGCGGCATCGGCCGGCGCGGGCTGCATCGCCTGCATCGCTGCCAGCGTGTTCCTCTGCATCTCCAGCCCCTGGATCGACAGGCGCAGCATGTTGAGATTGAGATTGAGCCAGTTCTCCACCGATTTGAGGTCGGAGATCTTCTTTTCGACGGCATCCAGGTCGAGCGTGGGCGCCACCATCCCCGGCATGGGCAATCCCATGGGGTTCCACAGCTTCTTCATGAACTCGAACGGATCCGGCAGCGGGTCGGACATGGCGGCACCTCGATTCCTGATGGGGGAATTGTCAGTTTAATCCTATGCTGTGCAAGCGGTAAGCGAATCTGCGCGCTGCGCGCGCCAACCGCGTTTTCTGGACGGATAGAAACCATCCGCCCGGAAAACGCGGTCATTGATAAAAGCAAGGACGGTGCGGGGTTTCATACAAGATCGGCGATCCGCGCGGACGGTTTTTCGTCCGCGCAAGATTGAAACTCTGCGCATCGTTCATTGCCCCACGCCGAGGAACTCCAGCACCGCGTCGCGCTGGGCGAAGGTGTCCCGATAGCCCAGATCGATAAGGGCCCGGCAATAGGTCTCCTCGAACAGCAGATAGCTCGCGAGGTTGGAGCCGCGGCGGTTCATCGCGCCGATGCCGCCCAGGACGAATTTCAGCGTCCACGGCAGCTCCTGCACGTGCAGACCGGCGATGCGCTCGATCGACTCGCTCGGTGAGATCATCAGCACCTGGACCGGGCGCAGGTGCACTCCGGCCTCGAACCGCTTGTCCTCCGGAATCAGGCTGACCGTGCGGTTGATGCGCCGCAACTGCTCCAGGTCCACCGCCAGTCCGTCGAGGAAAATACTGTTCAGCGCGTGGCCGGCGATCTGCGCAATCGAAGGATAGAGACTCGAGTGCACCCGCGCCGCCTCGACCTGCTGACGTCCGGTGCCGATCACCAGCACGCGGTCGGCGCCCAGATGCAGCGCCGGGCTGATCGGCGCGATCTGCCGGATCGAGCCGTCGCCGAAGTATTCGCGATTGATCTTCACTGCGGGAAAAAGAAAGGGCAGGGCCGAAGATGCCATGAGGTGATCGACATTGAGCGTGGTCGCCGCGCCCACCCGCTGGGTGCGTTCCCAGGCCTCGAGCCCGGGTCCGCCCTGATAGAAAGAAACATTCTCCCCGGAGGAATAGCCGGAGGCGGTGACCGATGCCGCATAGAGCACGCCGCTGTCGATGTTTTCCTGGATGCGCCCGAAATCCAGGTTCTTCTCCAGCCTCTCGCGGATCGGCGAGTTGTCGAACAGCGACACGGGGCTGTTGCGTTTGATCCACAGCATCGATGCGAACCAGCGCGCGCTGGTCTTGAGCATGGACCAGGGGTCGGCGCGGTAGACGCGCTCCACGTGGAAATTCTCCCACACCTCCAGCAGGTAGCCGACACCGCTGCGGAAATCGTTGGCGTGGATCGCCAGCACTGCCGCGTTGATGGCGCCGGCCGAAGTGCCGCACAGGATCGGAAAAGGATTCTTCGCCTGGTCGGGCAGCAGATCGCGGATCGCCTTGAGCACGCCCACCTGGTAGGCCGCCCGCGCACCACCGCCGGTGAGGATCAGGCCTGCTCGTGGTCTGGCCCGCTCCATCCGGATGCTAGAGCGAAAGCTGCAGCTGGCTGCGCGCCGCGTTTGCGTCCACCACGGTCAATGCCGCCATGTTGACGATGCGCCGCACCGTGGCCGAAGGCGTGAGGATGTGCACCGGCTTGGCCGAACCGAGCAGTATCGGGCCCAGCGCAATTCCGTCGCCGGCCGCCGTCTTGAGCAGATTGAAGGCGATGTTGGCCGCGTCCACCGTAGGCATGAGCAGCAGATTGGCCTCGCCCTTCAGACGCGAATGCGGAAACGCGCCGCGGCGCACGTCCTCGGACAGCGCCGCATCGCCGTGCATCTCACCGTCGATCTCGAGCTCGGGCGCGCGCGCCTGGATCAGTGCCAGCGCCGCGCGCATCTTCAACGCCGTGGGCTGGTCGCTGGTGCCGAAGCTCGAATGCGACAGCAGCGCCGCCTTGGGCGTGATGCCGAAGCGGCGTATCTCCTCCGCCGCCAGCACCGCCATTTCGGCCACCTGCTCCGCGTTCGGGTCGAAATTGACATAAGTGTCGCAAATGAACACCGTGCGCTTGGGCAGCAACAGCACGTTCATGGCGTAGTAGTTCTTGACGCCCGGGCGCAGACCGATCACCTGATCGACGTAGTGCAGGTGCAGCGCATGCGTGCCGAAGGTGCCGCAGAGCATGCCGTCGGCCGCGCCGCGGTGCATCATCATGACGCCGATGAGGGTGAGGCGCCGGCGCATCTCGATTTGCGCGTAATGCTGCGACACGCCGCGGCGCTCGGTGAGCCGGTGGTATTCCTCCCAGTAGTCGCGGTAACGGGGGTCGTTCTCCGGATTGACCAGGTCGAAATCCGCGCCGGGTTTGATGCGCAGGCCGAAGCGTTCCAGGCGCCGCTCGATCACCGCCGGCCGGCCGACCAGAATGGGCCGCGCCAGCCGCTCGTCCACGATCACTTGGGTGGCGCGCAGGACGCGTTCGTCCTCCCCCTCGGCCAGCACGATGCGGTTCTTCGGCGCCACCTTGGCGGCGGAGAACACCGGTTTCATCAGCAAACCGGAGTGATAGACGAATTCGTTCAGCTGCTGCGCATACAGATCGAGGTCGGCGATCGGGCGCGTCGCCACGCCCGAGTCCATCGCCGCCTTGGCCACTGCCGGCGCAATCTTGATGATCAGGCGCGGGTCGAAGGGTTTGGGAATAAGGTACTCCGGTCCGAAAGCCACGTTCTGCTCGCCATAGGCGGCGGCGACGATGTCGGATTGTTCGGCCATGGCGAGGTCGGCGATGGCATGCACGCAGGCGAGCTTCATCGCCTCGTTGATGGCGGTCGCGCCCACGTCGAGCGCACCGCGGAAAATGAACGGGAAGCACAGGACGTTGTTCACCTGGTTGGGAAAATCCGAGCGCCCGGTGGCGATGACCGCGTCGGGCCGTGCGGCCTTGGCCAAGTCGGGCTGGATTTCCGGCTCCGGATTGGCGAGCGCGAGAATGAGCGGCTTCGACGCCATCTTCTTCACCATCTCCGGCTTGAGTACGCCGCCCGCCGAAAGACCCAGGAACACGTCGGCGCCAGCGATGATTTCGCCCAGGGTGCGCGCGTCCGTCTTTTTCGCGTAACGCGCCTTGTTCGGGTCCATTTCCTCCTTGCGCCCCGCGTACACCACGCCCTTGATATCCGAAACCCAGATGTTTTCCATCGCCAGGCCGAGGCTCACCAACAGGTCGAGGCAAGCCAGCGCCGCGGCGCCCGCACCGGAAACCACGAATTTCACCTTGGCAATGTCCTTGCCGACCACGCGCAGGCCGTTCAAAATCGCGGCGCCGACGATAATGGAAGTGCCATGCTGGTCGTCGTGGAACACCGGTATCTTCATGCGCTCGCGCAGCATTTTCTCGACATAAAAGCACTCCGGCGCCTTGATGTCTTCGAGATTGATGCCGCCGAACGTGGGCTCCAGCGCTGCGATCACTTCGACCAGTTTGACCGGGTCAAGCTCGTTCACTTCGATGTCGAAGCAGTCGATGCCGGCGAACTTCTTGAACAGTACCGCCTTGCCTTCCATCACCGGCTTGGAGGCGAGTGGACCGATCGCCCCCAGCCCCAACACCGCGGTACCGTTGGTGACGACGCCGACCAGGTTGCCGCGCGCGGTCAGGTTGCGCGCCTCCGCCGGGTCGCGCACGATCTCCTCGCACGCTATCGCCACACCAGGGGTATAAGCCAGGGCGAGGTCGCGTTGATTGATCAGCCCCTTGGTTGCAGTAACAGAAATCTTGCCCGGCTTGGGCAGGCGATGATAATCGAGGGCGGCCTTGCGCAGTGGGTCTTCCATGATTTTTCCTGGGTGTGATACCTGCTATAGGAGCGCCAGATTATAGTCCCGCGATAGATGGAACGCTAACGCCGGCGCTTCGACGATCGCGTGAAATTGCCAAACCCAGTCGAACCACACCCCTGACTGGTGTCATAATGCGAACCATGTCGCTCGCTCGCAGAATGGCCGAAATCCAGCCCTTCCAGGTGATGGAAATATGGAACCGCGCCAAGGAACTGGAGGCGCAGGGCAGGCATATCGTTCAGATGCAGATCGGCGAGCCCGACTTCACCGCGCCCGATCCGGTGATTGCCGCATGCATCGATGCGTTGAGGCAGAATCCCGTCCACTACACCTCGGCGCTCGGCATGCCGCTGCTGCGCCACGCGATCTCGCACCACTATCGCGAGCGCTATCGCCTGGAAGTCCCGGCGTCGCGCATCGCGGTCACGGCCGGCGCGTCGGGCGCGCTCCTGATCGCGACCGGCCTGCTGGTCGATCCCGGCGACGAGATCCTGATGCCCGACCCGGCCTATCCGTGCAACCGCCACTTCGTGCGCTTTTTCGAGGGCAGTGTGAAAAGCATCCCGGTCGGGCCGCAGACGCAGTACCAGCTGACGCGCGAGCTGATCGAGGCCAACTGGTCGGAAAAAACCCGCGGCGTGCTCATCGCCTCGCCGTCCAACCCCACCGGAACCATGATCGCGCCCGCGCAGATGCAGGCCATTATCGAGGCGGTGCACGCGCGCGGCGGGGTGGCGATCGTGGATGAGATCTATCAGGGGCTGACCTATGCGAGCGAGTTCGCCAGCGCGCTCGCCTACTCCGACCGCATTTTCGTGGTGAACAGCTTTTCCAAGTATTTCAGCATGACCGGCTGGCGCCTGGGCTGGCTGGTAGTGCCGGAGGAGCACGTGCGCGAGGTCGAGACTTTCGCCCAGAACGCCTTCATCTGCCCTTCGGCGCCGTCCCAGTACGCCGGCATCGCCGCGTTTTCCGCGGATACGACCGCCATCCTGGAGGAGCGACGCGCCGAGTTCAGGCGGCGGCGCGATTACCTGGTACCTGCGCTGCGCGAACTGGGATTCTCGATTCCGGTGACTCCGGAGGGGGCGTTCTACATTTACGCCGGAATCGAGCGCTTTGCTCCTGACAGCGGAAAGTTCGCCCTGGATCTGCTGGACCAGGCCGGCGTAGCGATCACGCCGGGCAAGGATTTCGGCGCGAATCAGGCCGGGCGCTATGTGCGCTTCGCCTATACCCGTTCAATGAGCGACTTGGAGGAAGGCGTTCGCCGGCTGCGCAAGTATCTAGCGGCGTGCTGAAAAAGGGGGCGTGCCCCCTCCTATATCCCCCAAATCCGAGGCTGCCGAAAGACGCTTCCCGAACGCGAAGTGACGGCGCGGATGGCGAAGCCCGGGAAGGAAGCTTTTTTTCGGCAGCCTTCGAATTGGGGAAATACAAGATCAGGTGCGCGCGAGGGGAGGGATCCCCTCATATTGCATTGAACCTCAGGCAGCCGTCCGGGGCCGGGGACGCTTGAGCATCTGTTGCAAGCGGTCCTTTACGGCCATCACTTTCTGCGCATACTGTTGGCTGTCGTCGCTGAACGCCCCGTTGTAGAGCTGCAGCCCAGGCATCAGACCACCGCCGCGGCGCACCGCGTCCTTGAGAATGCGCGCGCCAACCATTATGTTTGTCATGGGATCAAACACCGCGTCTTCGCCGCCGTGCGCGTTCAGCTTGTCCTGGTGGTACCTGGGCATCACCTGCATCAAGCCCTTGGCGCCCATGACACTCTCGGCGATGGGGTTGAAGCTCGATTCGACTGCCATTACCGCAAGAATCAGCAACGGATCCACGCCCGTGCGGCTGCCGGCCTCATGCGCCGCTCCAACCAGCTGTTCTGTCGCCTCCTGCGCCACTTTGTACCTGCGCGCGAGGTACACAGCGAGGGCACGGTACTCCGCGTTCTCGGTACTTGCGGCCGGGACGAGCAGCGAAATACCCTCGTGGCGAATGGTGCCGAATGCCGCGGACGCGGCTCCGGACTGGACACCCTGATCCACAACCGGACGGGCGCCCATCAGTAATGCGATCGCCGCCACAGCCCCGAACACGGCCAAGCCGTTGTGCAGGAATGCGGTCGTTAAAGTGTAGGTCCGCACGGCAAACTGTTTCAGGTTGTCCATGTGCCACCTCCTTGCAAAAAAATGTACCACGTAGGCTGAATCACGTTACCGCGTGACGCAGTCGTAACAGCGCTTGCCCCGGATTATAAATGAAGCGTGCGCCCGCGCTTGGCAAGCCGGCTCGCGTTCGCGGCTCGCAGTCAAGTGAGCGCGCTCGAAACGAGCACATCGGCTTAAACAAATACTTCCAAAATCCAGTTACTTGAAACGGCTTGTTAAAGTGCCGTTCGGACTCTAAGAAATTTCGACTGAAACCTGGCTCAACTGCCTGCCGGTCTTGTGGTGGATACAGATGGTGTGATGTGGTGCAACAAACGTTATTCTATTGAATCTTCTAGCTTATGTAAAGGACGATCAGAAAAAATTGTTGCCACGCAACAAAATAGTTTAAAACCGAAATTGACGTTGCCCCAGACTTCAGGCAATCTATTCGTGGGCTTAGGCCAGCCCAAGAAACGATCCCAGCCACGCTACCTGCGGTCCCCAAAAAAGAAAGCGGATTGCGCAGCCGGGAACAAGTTAGGTCAGGGCGAATGTCCGCGGTACAGCCTTCGCTTGCGCTAAGGCTGACCGCGCGACATCCTTACCTACGCTAAGGCCTTGAGCCTGTTGGAAAAGGCCAAGCAGCTGCCGGATTCAGGGCGGTCTTCGCCCCTGGCGTCGCCGCAGTCGATGAAGCTACTGGAGCCATCATCGAACGTGCTGCCGGCATTGCCGGTTTCACAGCAGGTTTAGCCTTTTTTTTTGCCGCTTTCTTTTTGGCGGCTGGCTTTTTGGCCTTTTTAGCTGGCTTTTTTTTAGCTGCTTTTTTTTTCGCAGGTTTTTTCTTGGCGGCCTTTTTCTTGGCCGCTTTCTTTTTTGCCGGCTTTTTAGCTACTGCCCTCTTCTTTTTGGCTTTTTTAGCCGGTTTTTTCGCTGCTTTCTTTGCTTTTTTCTTCGTTGCCATGGTAAAGCTCCTTCTTCAGGTTAAAGAAAAACAACTACTGCAAACCCGGCCACGATAGCCCGGATTATCCGCCCGACCGAAGCGAACCCCGGCCAGCCGAATCCCTTGCCTGCACGCGCGCCGGCCTCATGCGGCCTTGCGCTCCTGCAGGTCACGATACAAAACAGCGGGATCAAGCTCGATCCCGCCATCCCAAACCAAGGTCATTGCCGCAGGATCGATTGCCACCCGGCGAAACTGATCCTGGTCGCGCCAAATCTTGAACGCACCGATCTCCAGCAAATTGCCGAGAAACACGCTTCCCTCCAGCCCGTCGTCGAAACGCAGCCACAAACTGTAGTCACTATGTGCCCGAAACTCGGTCAACTTACCCATGATTGCCTCCGCTGCATCCCGACGCGATGAAGGTTGCTAATCCCAACTGAGCGCGCCTCCGGTCTGGTACTCGATCACCCGGGTTTCGAAGAAGTTGCGCTCTTTCTTCAGGTCGGTCATTTCACTCATCCAGGGGAAAGGATTGCTCGCCCCGGGATAGAGCAGTTCCACGCCGATCTGCTGACAACGGCGATTGGCGATATAGCGCAGGTACTCCTTGAACATCGGCGCATTCAGCCCGAGCACCCCACGGGGCATCGTGTCTTCCGCATAGCGGTACTCGAGCTCGACTGCCGTTTTCATGTACCCCTGGATCTCCTCGCGAAAAGTGGAGGTCCAAAGATGAGGGTTTTCCATTTTGATCTGGTTGATCAGATCGATGCCGAAGTTGCAGTGCATTGACTCGTCGCGCAGGATGTACTGGTACTGCTCGGCTGCGCCGGTCATTTTGTTTTGACGCCCCATGGCGAGTATCTGGGCAAAGCCGACGTAGAAGAACAGCCCCTCCATGATGCAGGCAAACACGATCAGGCTCTTGAGCAGTTGCTGGTCGGCCTCGGGCGTGCCGGTTTTGAACGCCGGATCAGTGAGCGTGTCGATGAACGGGATCAGGAATTCGTCCTTGTCGCGGATGCTGCGAATCTCGTGGTAGGCGTTGAACACCTCGCCTTCGTCCAGTCCCAGGCTCTCGACGATGTACTGGTAGGCGTGGGTATGAATCGCCTCTTCGAAAGCCTGGCGCAGCAGGTACTGGCGGCACTCCGGCGCGCTGATGTGGCGATAGGTGCCGAGCACGATATTGTTTGCCGCGAGCGAATCGGCGGTCACGAAAAAGCCGAGATTGCGCGTGACGATACGGCGCTCGTCCTCGGTCAGACCATTCGGGTCCTTCCAGGTGGCGATGTCGCGGCTCATGTTGATTTCCTGCGGCATCCAGTGGTTGGCGCAGGCCGACAGATACTTCTCCCACGCCCATTTGTACTTGAACGGGACCAGCTGGTTGACATCGGTGCGCCCGTTGATGATGCGCTTGTCCTCCACGCGGATACGGCGCAACTCTTCGGCGCTCGCCACCGCCGCGGCTTCCTGCGGCGCGTGCTCCTGTCGAGTGCCGGCACCCGCCGACGATGCCGGCATGAAACCCCGCACCGCCTGCAGACCGAGGCCGGAGATCGGGGAAACTGCCACTTCGTCGTCAAAATTGAGCATGTTCATGTCTCCAGTCTATTCACCTGCCTACTGGCATGCCTCGCATTCCGGGTCGTCGATCGAGCAGAACTTCGGTTCGGCCGGCTCGGCGCTCCTCGGCGCGGAGGGCATCCCGCCCTCGGGCACGGCGTTCAACTGTCCGGTCTTCACCGTGGATTTCTCGGCGTGGGTTGCTCCCATCGAACGCAGGTAATAAGTGGTTTTCAGGCCGCGCTTCCACGCAAGCTTGTAGGTATCATCCAGCCGTTTGCCCGAGGCGCCCGCCATATAGATATTGAGCGACTGCGCCTGGTCGATCCATTTTTGCCGCCGCGCCGCTGCCTCGACCAGCCATAGCGGCTCGACTTCGAACGCTGTCGCGTAGAGGTTGCGCAGTTCGGCCGGCACCCGGTCGATCTTGGCCAGGTTGCCGTCGAAATACTTGAGATCGGCGATCATCACTTCGTCCCACAAGCCCAGCCGCTTGAGATCGTTCACCAGATATTCGTTGACCACGGTGAATTCGCCCGACAGGTTCGATTTCACGTACAAGTTCTGGTAGGTGGGCTCGATCGAAGCCGATACGCCGATGATGTTGGCGATGGTGGCCGTCGGCGCGATCGCGAGGCAGTTGGAGTTGCGCATGCCGCGCTGCTTGATGCGCTCGCGCAACCCGTCCCAATCCATGCTGACTCCCATGTCGACTTCAACATGGCCACCGCGCTCCTCGCGCAGCAGCGCCAGCGTGTCCTGCGGCAGGATGCCGCGGTCCCACAGCGATCCGCGGTAGGACGAATAGCGGCCACGTTCCTCGGCCAGCCCGGTCGAGGCCAGGTATCCGTAGTAGGCCACCGCCTCCATGGAACGGTCGGCAAACTCCACCGCCTCCTTGGAGCCATAGGGGATGCGCAGCACGTGCAGGCAATCCTGGAAACCCATGATGCCCATGCCCACCGGGCGGTGCTTCAGATTGGAATTGCGCGCCTTGCCCACCGCGTAGTAATTGATGTCGATGACGTTGTCGAGCATGCGCATCGCGGTTGCGATCGTGCGCTGCAGCTTGGCTTGATCGAGCTTGCCGTCCTTCAGGTGGGCGACCAGGTTGACCGAGCCCAGATTGCACACCGCGATCTCGTGCTCGTTGGTATTGAGCGTGATCTCGGTGCACAGGTTGGAGCTGTGCACGACGCCGGCGTGGGACTGCGGCGAGCGGATGTTGCACGGGTCCTTGAACGTGATCCAGGGATGCCCGGTCTCGAACAGCATCGACAGCATCTTGCGCCACAGCTGCAGCGCCGGAATCCTGCGGAACAGCTTGTGCTCGCCCCTGGCCGCCTTTTCCTCGTAGGCCACATAGGCTTTCTCGAAATCCTTGCCGAACTTGTCGTGCAGGTCGGGACAGTCCGAGGGCGAGAACAGCGTCCATTCGCCGTTTTCCATCACCCGCTTCATGAACAGGTCCGGAATCCAGTTGGCCGTGTTCATGTCGTGGGTGCGGCGGCGGTCGTCGCCGGTGTTCTTCCTCAATTCGAGAAACTCTTCGATGTCCAGGTGCCAGCTTTCCAGGTACGCGCACACCGCACCCTTGCGCTTGCCGCCCTGGTTCACCGCCACCGCGGTGTCGTTGACCACCTTCAGGAACGGAACCACGCCCTGCGACTTGCCGTTGGTGCCCTTGATGTGCGAGCCCAGGGCGCGCACCGGCGTCCAGTCGTTGCCCAGACCGCCCGCGTACTTGGCCAGCAGGGCGTTGTCCTTGATCGATTCGTAAATGCCGTCGAGATCGTCCGCGACCGTGGTCAGGTAGCAGCTCGAAAGCTGCGAGCGCAAGGTGCCCGAATTGAACAGGGTCGGCGTCGAGCTCATGAAGTCGAAGGAAGACAGCACCTGGTAGAACTCGATGGCGCGCGCCTCGCGGTCGATCTCGTTGAGCGCCAGCCCCATGGCGACCCGCATGAAGAACGCCTGTGGCAGTTCGATGCGCTGCCCCTGGTCGTGCAGAAAGTAGCGGTCATAAAGGGTCTGCAGGCCGAGATAGCCGAATTTCAGATCGCGCGCGGCGTCCAGCGACTTGCCCAGGCGCGCCAGGTCGAATTTGGCCAGCCGCTCGTCCAACAGCTCGGCAGAGATGCCGCGCTTGATGAACTCCGGAAAATACCCGGCGTAACGCTTGGTCATTTGCGCCTGCGGCACTTCCTCGCCCAGGATCTCGATGCGGATGGTATTGAGCAGCAGCCGCGCGGTGACGTAGCTGTAGGCGGGATCTTTTTCGATCAGCGCACGCGCCGACAGGATCGCCGACTTGCGGATTTCCTCGACCGGCACGCCGTCGTAGAGGTTCTTCAGCGTCTCGTTGAAAATAATGCCTGGATCGACCGCATCACCGAGGCCGTCGCAGCAAGCCTTGAGCAGGTTTTTCAACCCGGCCAGGTCTATCGGCCGTCTCACGCCGTTCTCGATTGCGTGCAGCTCGGGGGCGGCGGCCTTGTCTTTCTGCTTGGCCAGCTCAAGGGTGCGCGCCTTGGAACGCTGCTCGCGGTAAAGCACGTAAGCGCGGGCTACCTCGTGCTCGCCCGAGCGCATCAGCGCCAGCTCGACCTGGTCCTGGATGTCTTCAATATGGAAGGTGCCGCCGCCGGGCTGGCGCCGCGCCAAAGCGGCGACCACTCCTTCGGTCAGCCCGGCAACCAATTCGCGAATGCGCGCCGAGGCCGCACCCTGACCGCCTTCAATCGCCAGAAACGCCTTGGTCATGGCAACCGAGATCTTGCCCGGGTCGAAACCGACCACCGCGCCGTTGCGGCGAATGATGCGGTATTCGGGATAGGCTGATTGGCTCACTGCAGACACTTCGGCAACATTGGCACCGGCCACGGAGGGCGATTTTTCTGAATCGGTGACAAGCTGCATATGCATTTTTCCCCTGCTGTTCCAGTGCGCCAATCGCCGCGTTTGCGTCGCTCAACTTATATTCTGGTTCGGAGCACAACCACAATATATAGTATCTCGTTACCAGTTCGCAACTAATTTTAGTGATGCGCTTTTGATTTTGCAAGAAGTTTTTGAAAAAAAGTGTACGCGCCCGACATTGGCGCAAGTACGCGAGCCGGCAACGCACGCTGACGCCGGCCGGCGCGCGCTGGACCAACTGCGATGTGTGGTTTTGCGCCGATTGCATCGCGGCAGCGCAAAAAAAATATTCTCGCGGCGTACGCCGCGGTGTCGCGGGTTTTTATTCGATCGAGTTGCGCAAGCGAGCCCAGTCGAAGCTGGGCCCGGGATCGGTCTTGCGCGCCGGAGCAAGGTCGCAGTGGCCGGCGATGTCGGTGACGGGATAGGCGGACTGCAGTGCGCGCGCGAGCTCTGCCAGCACGCGGTATTGCGCGTCGGTGTATGGCACATCGTCCGCGCCCTCCAGCTCTATGCCGATGGAGAAATCGTTGCAGCGGTCGCGTCCGCGCCAAGCGGAAATACCGGCGTGCCAGGCGCGCTTCGTGCAAGGCACGAACTGCAGCAATTCGCCCGTGCGGCGGATAAGGAAGTGCGCTGACACGCGGGTACCCGCCAGGGTCGCATAGTAGGGATGCGCGGCGCAGTCGAGATCGTTGGTAAACAGGCGCACGATACCGTCGCCGCCAAATTCCCCCGGCGGCAGGCTGATGTTGTGGACTACCAGCAGCGTGATCGCCTCACCCTGCGGCCGTTCGTCGCAGTTGCCGGAGGCGACGTAACGTGCTCGATCCACGTACCCGTCGGCATCGACGATCATGGGCGCGGTTCGTTGATCCCCAGCCGCTCCATGCGGTAGCGCAAGGCGCGAAAGGTGATGCCGAGGAGCCGGGCCGCCGCAGTGCGATTGAAACGCGTCATGCCCAGCGCCTCGAGTATCGCTTCGCGCTCAACGCGGTCGAGATAGTCCTGCAACGGCAATTTTCCGCCGGACGGCGCTTCGCCCGTCTGGCGCGCCGGCGTGAGCCGCAGATCGCTCGCCTGGATCTCCTCGCCGCCACACAGGGCCACGGCGCGTTCCAGAATATTCTCCAGCTCGCGCACGTTGCCGGGAAAACTGTAGCCGGCAAGAGCCGCCTGCGCCCCACTGGACAGGCGCGGTACCGGGCTACTCGCTGCGGTCAGGCGCTCGAGCATGGCGTGCGCCAGCGCGGGGATGTCCTCGCAACACTCCTTCAGCGACGGCATCTTCAGCTCGATCACGTTGAGACGGAAATACAGATCCTGGCGGAACCTTCCTGCCTCGACCAGCGCGGTGAGGTTCTGGTGAGTGGCGCAAATCATGCGCACATCCACCGCATCTTCGCCTGTGGCTCCCACCTTGCGCACCTGCTTCTCCTGGATCGCGCGCAACAGCTTCACCTGCATGGCGAGGGGCAGGTCGGCAACCTCGTCAAGGAACAGCGTGCCGCGGTGCGCCACCTGGAAGAAGCCGTCGCGATCGGCCTCCGCTCCGGTGAATGCCCCCTTCTTGTAGCCGAAGAACTCGCTCTCCATCAGGTTTTCCGGAATGGCGCCGCAGTTCACCGGAACAAACGGCTGGTCATGGCGCGCCCCCTGTTCGTGGATCAAGCGCGCCGCCAACTCCTTGCCGCTGCCGGATTCGCCGCTGATATAGACCGGCGCCTGGCTGCGCGCAAGCTTGTAGATCATCTCACGCGCCTGCTGCATCGCCGGCGATTCGCCCAGCAGCCGCTGACGTGCAGGTTTGGCCGCGGACAGCTGCTGCGGCAGTTTGAGCGCCGATTTGACCAGGGTGCGCAAATCCTCCAGGGACACCGGCTTGGACAGGTAATCGAACGCGCCGGCCTTGAGCGCCGCGACCGCATTCTCGGCGCTGCCGTAAGCGGTAATGACCGCCACCGGGAGGTCACCGCAATGCTCACCGATGTGACGCACCAGATCCAGTCCCGCGCCGTCGGGCAGACGCATGTCGGTCAGGCACAGATCGAAGCGCTTCGCCTTGAGCAGCGCGTTCGCCTCGGCCAGGCTGCCCGCCGATTCCACTGCCAGTCCCATGCGCAACAAAGTGAGCTCGAGCAATTCACGGATATCGGCCTCGTCATCGACTACCAGCACCGTAGCCGCGCCCGACTCGCCTCTGCGTTCGGCGCGCTTCATGCCGCCCTGCCCCCGCACAGGATGCGAAAATCCGCCCCGCCGGCATCCGCCGGCGACCCGACATACTCGAGAATGGCCGCATTCGCGTCGCACATCTCGCGCGCGATGTACAGGCCGAGCCCGGTGCCGCTGCTATAGGTAGTGAAGAAGGGTTCGAACAATTGTTGCCGCAGGTGCGCAGGCACGCCCTCGCCGTCGTCGATCACGTGCAATTCTACCCGATTCGCCTGGCGCCTAACCACCACATGCACGCTCGCCTCGCGCTGGCGCGAGTGGCGCCAGGCGTTGCGCAGCAGGTTCCACAGCACCTGCTGCAGGTGCACCCGGTCAAACACAATCTCGCTCGCGTCGCGCACTTGCAGCGCGAGGCTTGATGCGGGAATTCGCTCGTTCTGCGCGAACTCGTCGATGAAGAACGGCAGAAAATCCGCCAGCCGGATAGTCTCCGCATGCACCCGGTCGCGCCGCGTCAGCTCGAGCACGTCGCGCACCATTCGGTCCAGGCGCTTGGAATTGTCCTGGATGATGCGCAGCAAGCGCTCCTGCGCGAGACCGCGCTGCTCCTCCAGCAACAGTTCGCTTGCATGGCTGATCGCGGAGAGCGGATTGCGGATCTCGTGCGCGATATTGGCGGTGAGCCGCCCGAGCGCGGCCAGCTTCAGCTGCCGCGCCTGTTCCTGCAGCCGCGACAGGTCCTCGAGGAACACCAGGGAAATGCTGCCGCCTTCGGCGCCGGCCTCGACAAAGCGCGCGCGCACCAGTTTGCCGCTTCCAGGCAGCATCAGGGTCTCGGCCGCACTGCCCCCGGCATCGCGCCAGCGCGCCAGGGCGCGCGCGATCTCGGGCGAATAATTCTCGATTTGGTCGAGCTCCGGCGCCTGCCGCCCCAGGAGCACCGACACCTGCGGATTGTATTGGCGCACCAGACCGTTGCCGTCGATCACCAGCACCGCGTCCTGCATGTCCTGGAGCACCAGCTGGTTGATGCGCAGCTGATTGCTCAGGTCGACCGAGCGCTGGCGCATCACCCGCTCCTGGCGGATGACGCGCCGCGCCAGCTGGTTGGTGATCAGCGCCGTGGCGAAATAGCCGATTGACAGCAGCCCCGGTTGCACGTAATCGGCCACGCTGCGATCGAAGCCGAGGACCCAGTAGGTCTGCTCCAGCAGAATCGCGATCGATGCAAGCGCGGCGTAGAACAGCATCAGCGTGCCGCGGCTCACCAGCGCCGCCGCCGCGAGCGAAATCAGCAGCATCACGCCGAGGCCGCTCCTGAAGCCGTCGCTCGCATACATCAGCAGCACCGTTGCGACGATGTCTGCGATCACGTGCACGCTCAGCTGGAAATTGAAATAGCTGCGGATTTTTTCCAGCGACACCTGGAACACCAGCGCCAGCATCAGATAGGCGCCGCTGACGTACTTGAACAGCTGGAGGTTGTGACTGCCGAAATTGAGGTGGTCGCCGAACATCATGACCGAGGCGAGGAACACCGCGGCGAGCAACAGCCGGTAGATGTTGAAGAAGCGCAGCGAAATCCAGAACGAGTCCGGCTGCGTGTCGGCCGCCGATCGCCAGGTGGGCATCGCCAGCCGACGCTAACCCGCCAGGCGGCGGTGCTCCGTGCAGCAGAAGAACCTGTCGCCTTCGCCGATGGCCTCGCTGCGCGGAAGATGCAGGCCGCAATGGCCGCAGGTGACCATCTGCTCGGGTGCGGCCGCGGACGCGTCCCCCGCCGCGTCCTTGCGCCGAAAACCCTTCGCCAGCCACCATACGGCCACGAACACGAGGATCAGCAACAGGAGTTTGTTCAAGATACGTCCTGGCTAGCCGGCGCGGCGCGTCTTCATCGGTCGCTAGCGCACATCCGCCGCGACCCGCTCGAGCCGGTAGCCGTGCTGATAGACCGCGGACAGGCGCCATCCGTTTTCGGGCGTCAGCTGAAGCTTGCCGCGGATGCGACTGACATGCGTGTCGACCGTGCGCGTGTTGATTTCGGCCGACTGCCCCCAAACCGCTTCCAGGATATGGCCGCGCGATAACAGACGGCCGATGTTGCGCAACAGGAACAAGGTCAGCTCATAGTCCTTTGGCGTCATCGCCACCTCCTCGCCGTCCAGCTTGACCTGGCGGTTGCGACAATCGACGCTCAGCCGCCCGTATTCGAGCGCGCCTTCGTCCGCCGGCGGGCTCGGGCGCGCGCGCCGCCCCAGCGCATCTATGCGCGCGAGGAGCTCGAGTTTGCCCAGGGGTTTGGTCATGAAGTCATCGGCGCCGCTGGACAGGGCGTGCACGATGTCCTCCTCGCGCTGGCGTGCGGTGACGAACAGCACCGGCACCGGCTCGGCGATGTTGGCCCTGATCCAAACCAGCACTTCCGCGCCCGACATCCCCGGCACCCCCCAGTCGAGCAGGAACAGATCGAAGGTTTCGCGCTGCGCGTCGCGCACCAGGTCTTTGCCCAGCGGGTAGGCATGGCAGCTGTGTCCGGCGGCCTTCAGCCAGGCGCACACCAGATCCGCCTGATCCTGCTCGTCCTCCAGCAATGCGATACGCATAATGACCAACTCACGGGTGATGGTGATGCTCGATGCGCAAGTCCACCCCAAACCTGCCCATTACCCGGCGCTCACTGCCCAGCGCCAGGCTCGAATTCGACGCGCGCCAGATACGCCTCCAGGCTCGCCACAAGTGCGCTTATCGCCGCCGCGTCGCGCTGCCGTGCGCCCTCCTCCATCGCGGCGCCCAGCCGGGATATCTCGGGAAAACCGTAGCCGCCGCCGGCCCCCTTCATCCCGTGCGCCGCGACCAGCACGGTTTCGAAATCGGCGCTCGCCAGCGCTGCGCGGATCCTGCCGGCGTCGGCGGCCCGATTGGCAAGAAAACGCGGCACCAGCGCGGCGATCTGCGCGTCCACGGCGATAATGGGCTTGTCGTACATACGCCTCCACGGCTCATTCTAGCAGACACCCTCGGCGTCCACCTTCGTCGCCTCGATACTTGACGCTGCCGGCTTACTCGCGCGGGAGGGTGCGGATCAGCCGGTCGAGCACCTCGCCCAGCTCATCCATGGTGACCGGCTTCAGGATCACTTCACTAATGCCCGCTGCGCGCGCCGTGCCCTCGTCCTCTGGCCCGATATAGCCGGTGGTCATCAACACCGGTATCCCCGGCCGCACGGCCAGTACTTCGCGTGCAAGTTCGAAGCCCGACATGTGCGGCATCGACAGGTCCGTCACCACGACGTCAAAGTCCTGCGGATGCGCGCGGAACGCCTCCAGCGCCTGTACGGGATCGGTGAAACCGCTGATTCGGTGCCCCAGGTGCGAGAGCACCCGGTTGGCAAGAAATACCAGCGCCTCCTCGTCGTCCACATACAACACCCGCTGCCCGGCGTAGAACAGATCCCGCGCGGGTGCGATTGGCTCCTTCTTTTGCGCCTTCTTCCGTACCACGGGGAAATACAGCGCGAAGCTCGAACCCTTGTCAGGGGCGCTCTCCACCGCCACCGCGCCGCCGTGGCTTCTCATGGTCCCGTGCACCATCGACAGCCCCAGCCCCGTGCCCTCGCCCACCGGCTTGGTGGTGTAGAACGCATCGAAGATGCGCGCCTGCGTTTCGGCATGCATGCCGCAGCCGCTGTCGGTCACCGTCAGGCGCGCGTAACGCCCTTCCTTGATGCCGGGAATGCTGCGCGCGAGCTTTTTCCCCACCCTGACCGGCTCCAGCCGGTATTCGATGGAACCCCCGCGCGCTCCGATCGCGTGGGCCGCGTTGGTGGTGAGATTGACGATCGCCTCGTGCACCTGTCCCGCATCGGCAAGCACCTGGGGCGTATCCTGGGCGAACTCCTTTCTCAATGAAATGCCCGCCGGCAGCGTCGAGCGCAGGAGTTTGAGCACCTCACCCACCACCGCGCCCAGATCCACCTCCTCCTGCCGGGCTTCCGCGGGACGGCCAAAGGCCAGAATCCGGCGCACCAGCTCGCCCGCCCGTCCGCCCGCCTTGCGGATCTCCTCCAGGCTCTCCGCCGCAACGTGTTCCGGCCCGACATCCTTGATTGCCAGATCTACGTTCCCGCGGATCGCCGCCAGAATGTTGTTGAAGTCGTGCGCTATTCCCCCGGCCAGCGTACCCAGCGACTCCAGCTTCTGCGCCTGCAGATGTACGTCCTCCAGCCGCTTGCGCTCGGTCACGTCCAGCATCATCGATATCAGGCATTGTTCGCCCTGCAGCTCGATCACCCGCCCGGTCAGCTCCAGCTTGCCGAGCGCGCCGCTGCTGTTGCGAAAATCCATCTCGAACCCCTCCACCTGCCCCTGCTCGCGCAGCCGCGCGAGCAGCGCGTCGCGCTGCGCCGGATTGGCATAGACGCCCAACTCGGCCACCGTGCGCCCGATCGCCTCGGCGCGCGTATAGCCGTACATGCGCAGCGCCGCATCATTGGCATCCAGCACCTTGCCGTCCCCGACCCTGGTGACACTGACGCCTATCGGGCTGGCCTGGAATATCGCCGACAGGCGGTTCTCGCTTTCCTTCAATGATTGTTCGGTCAGCCGGCGTTCGGTTTCGCGCGTGAAGTTGTCCAGCGCAAAACTGATATTGGCCGCCATTTCGCTCACCAGGGCGCGCGTTGCCGCGTCGAACGCGTCCAGCTCAGAGGTATAGATCGAAAGGGCGCCGATGGGAATGCCGTTTCGGCAAAGCGGCAAAGCGGCCGCGCCCCGCCAGCCCGCGCGCCGGGCACGCGCGTGCCAATGCTCGGTTGCCGGGTCATGCAGAAAATCCTGGCACCAGCTCGGCCGGTTTTCGCGAATCGCGGTACCGGCGGGCCCGCGCCCGGCAGGCGTGCCTGCGTCCACCGAAACGTCGATGGTCTTCAGATAGCCAGTGGCGTCGCCGTAAGAGGCGACCGGCACAACCAGCTTGCTCGCCTTGTCCACCATGCCGATCCAGGCCAGCTTCATGCCACCGAAATTCACCACGGCACGGCAGATTTGCTCGAATAGCTCCTGCTCGCTGGCGCAGTGCATGACCGCCTGGTTGCACTGGCTCAATGCGGCGTATAAATTGCCGAGGCGCTGAATTCTCGCATCGGCCGCCTTGCGCTCGGTGATGTTTTCCTTCACTCCGATGTAGTGCTCGATCTCGCCGCTTTCGCCGGTGACGCCTGAGATGTCGACGAACTCCCAAAACAGCTCGCCGTTCTTGTGACGGTTGCACAGCTCGCCGCGCCATACGCCGCCGCCCGAAATCGTCGACCACAGTTGCTCGTACACTTCCGCTGCGTTCTCCCCGGACTTGAGAATGCGGGGGTTGCCGCCGAGCGCCTCCGCCCTGGTGTAGCCCGTTACCTGCTCAAAGCGGGGATTCACATACTCGATCGTGCCTGCCCGGTCGGTAATGACGATCGCGGCCGGGCTCTGCTCCATCGCGCGCGACAGCATGCGCACATGGTCCTCGGCGCGCTTGCGCTCGGTGATGTCAGTGTGGGTGCCGATCACCCGCAATGGCCTGCCGTCGTCATCGCGTTCAATCACCTTGCCGCGATCCAGGATCCATTTGTAACTTCCATCCTTGGACTGAAGTCGATGCTCGCTGGCATAGACCGGCGTCGCCCCGCCCAGATGTCGGTCGAGTTCGGCGTAGACGCGTTCGCGATCGGCCGGATGTATGCGCTTGTCCCACTCCTCCAGGGTGGATCCGACTTCCGTTTCCGCAAAGCCCAATATCGCTTTCCACCGCGGGGAAAAATAGACTTCGTTGGTTTTCGCGTTCCAGTCCCAGACGCCGTCGCCGGCGCCTTCCAGGGCAAATTGCCAGCGCGCTTCGCTCGCATGCAGTTGCGCTTCGGCGCGCCTGCGCGCGGTGATATCCCGCGATATGCCGAACAGCCCGATGACCTGCCCGGCGCTATCGCGCAACGGCCCCTTGGTGGTCAGGTAGGTGCGTTCTCCATCCACCGTGGAAAGGGTTTCCTCGTAGGTGCTCGTCTGCTTCTCGGCGATCACGCGGCGGTCGTCGGCGCGGATGGTCTCGGCCTGTTCCGGCGGAAACAGAACCGTGTCATCACAACCCAGGGCCAGTTCCGCGCCCTTGCCGGACACCCGCACAATTTCCCGATTGAACAGCAGGTAACGACCTTGCCTGTCCTTGGCGAAAATTGCGTCGGAGGAACTATCGACGATGGCGGCGAGCAGCTCCTGACTACGCAAGTACTCCGTCTGTGCTTCACGCTCGCGCCGGGAAGAGGCCAGGTCCTGGATACGCAGACGTTGCACCAGGCCAAAGAGCAGCGCTGACGTAACGGCGACAAACAGCCAGCCCTTCAAGGTACTGGCGAGAACGATGTTGGCCGGATCGTCGAATAGCCACGCCAGCGCATAGTCGGAGAGCAGTATCCACAGGCCGGCGAAGAGGGCATAGCCAAAAACCAGCTTCAGCGTGCCTGCCGTCATCTGCTTTCGGCCGCCCGCAGATTGAGGCTTGGTCCTGCCTGGATTCAATGCTTCTCTCTTGTCGGGTTCGCCGCCGCCGGCGACTAGATGGCGTTGCATTGGTGTTCGGCAATGAAGAAAATTCCCGCATCAGGCAGGCAAGACATCGATCACGCCGGGATCAATGTGCCTCGCATGCAGCGGCGCCGGCGCGGCGGACTTCGGCGTACACCGCGGACTTCGGCGTAGTATATCGCGGAGTTGCCCGCTCGCGGCGACTGTTTGCGCAGGAATTCCTCCTCCCTGCGGCTGGTCCCCGGTGCGGCTAGCGCTCGGCGGGCACTGTTTCCAGCGCGTCTGCCATTTTCAGGTTCAGAGGTAGACCGGCTTCCGCCGTCGGCGCTTCCATGGTCGGCGCTTCCATGGTCGTCGCTTCCATGGTCGTCGCGACTGGCGCCGGCGCGACGCTGGACGCGGCGACCTCCGGCGTTGCCACGGGATACTCCGTGTACCAGGACACGCCCAGCCAGGCCGTCGCGCCGAGCACCACGCCGGCGAGCGCAACGCGCTTCAGCCGCAGCGCGCGCCGTGCGCGCAGGGTGATCGCCTGCGCCGCGCGCATAAGGGCATCGGTGTCCTTGCGCGCCTGCAGCACGGCGTCGGATTCGGCGCGGGACCGGGCCTGTGCCGCCTGCAGTGCTTCTGTCTCTGCCTCGATGCGCGCCTCTGCCTCGCGCAGCGCCTCCACCTCGGCGCGTTGCCGCGCCTGCGCGGCGGCGGTCAGCCGCAGCTCGCCGGCGGTTCGCTCGCGCGCGGCAACTGCTGCGCTTTCCTCGTCTTGCATTCTTTCTTTCTGCGCCGCGCACAGCCGCGCTTCGCTCGCGGCGCGCTCCTCGCTCGCCGCACTTGCCCATGTCTGCGCCGCAACGTGCTCCTCGATCTGCCGCGCCGCCGCCTGCTCCGCCGCCTGTCTGCGCCGCGTTTCCTGGAGCAAGGCGATATCCGCCGCCGACTTGAGCTGCGCCGCCGCGGCGCAGTCCTCAGCGGCATGCGCAAGCGCGATCGCCGCAGCCTTGGCGCGGTTCTCCTGCTTGCGTCGCTTTTGCTCGGTTTCGAGCAGCAACTGCTCGGCTTCGGCTCGGGCGCGCGCTTCCGCGACGGCCTCCTGCTCGGCGCGCAGGCGCTCGTCGGCGGCGGCCGCGGCCTCCTGCGTCAGTTGCAGGCGCTCCTGCTCGGATTTCAGCCGTTCCAGCGCCTTCGTATTGGCTTCGGCCTGAAGTTCGGCGCGGGTGCGCGCGATCTCCGTGGCGCGCTGCTCCGACTGGGCGTGTGCCTCCGCCGCGGCCGCAGCCTCACGCTCCGCATTCGCCTTGGCCTGCGCGGCCGCGGTCGCTTCGCGGTCGGCCTGGGCGCGCTTGGCGCTGGCGGCAACCGCGCCCTCGGCGGCCGCAATGCGCGCCTGCAGTCCTGCAATCGCTTCCGCTTCGCTCGCGGCCTTGAGCTGCGACAGGCGTTCGAGCTCGGCTTCCGCGCGCGCGCGTTCATCGGCATTGGTGCTGGCGGCGAGTTCGGCTTCCAGCCGGCCCTGTACTGCCGCAAGCTCGCGCGCCTGCGCGCGCGCGCGCGCCGCCGCGGCGGCTTCGGCCTGTGCTTCGGCACGCGCCTTGGATTGGGCCAAGGCGCCCAGTTCGCGCTCCATTAGCAGACGCGCCTTGCGCGTCTCCTGCATCTGTGCGGCGACCTCCTGCCTGACCTTCGCCTGCGCCAGCAGTCGCTCCTCTTCCCTGATCTTCGCTTCGGCCTGTTCGGCAAAGCTGCCTTCAACTTCGATGCGCGCGACTGCGACGGTGGTGCGCTCCTCCTCGGCACGCGCTTTGCGCTGCGCCGTTTCTTGCGCCTCCTCCTGCGACTCGGCGCGTGCCTGGGTCAGTTGCTCGGCCTCGATTTCGGCCTGCGCGCGCCGCCGGCTGGCCTGCAGCGTCTCGGCTTCTGCCGTCGCGCGGGCGCGGCTGAGTTCCTTTTCCCGCTGTTCCTGGCGCGCGCGCGCCTGGGCCGCGATCTCCATTTCCCGGAGCAGCTGCTGCAATTCGAGCGCCTCGGCCTGCATGCGCTCGGCCTGGCTCAGTTCGATCGCGGTCTTCGCCTGGGTTCGTGCCTGCAGTTCGCGCTCGGCCGACAGCCGCGCCAGCGCGGCCTCGGTCGCCTTCTTATCGCTGTGCGCACGCGCTTCGGCCTCCGTCGCAGCCTGGGTTTCGGCCTGCCTGCGTTCTGCCGCCGCGGCCTGCGCGCGGTTTTCCGCCTCGACGCGGATGCGCGCGCAGGCGGTGGCCTCTTCCTCGGCTCTGATGCGTGCCTCGGCCGCGCTCATCGCCTGGGTCTCGGCGATCGACTTGGCCTCGGCCGTTTCGCGCGCGCGCGCCTCGGCGCGGGCGCGCACATGCGCCGCAGCCGTCGCCCTGGCTTCGGCCTCGATGCGGGCGACCGCCTGCTTGATCGCGCCGAGCTCGGCGTGTTCGCGCTCTTTCGGGTCGTGATCGGATGGCTCGCTGCTGCCGGCATCGAATGCCAAAACGAGTCGGGATGCGTCTGCGCTGGATTTCATGTGCACCGTCCGTTGGTGAGTGCGCGGCAGGCACACGCCTGCACACAAAGCGGCCTTGCCGCCTTGTGCATATTATTCACGCTGCAATCCAAGTCGAATCGCGGAATAAGCGGCGTTTTCCGCGCTTTTTCCGCTTCCGGCCCCCGGGGGATGTCCCCGCGCGGGCCGGCCCGGGTTCAGAGATCCGGGTTCAGAGGTGATTGATCGACGTGCGGACGCGCCCCGCTATCGCATCGAACTTCTCCTGCGACAGACCGAGTTCGACCAGCGCCCAATCGCCGGCGAGCGCCCATTCATGGCACAGCGCGCTGGTCGCGGCACAATAGAGCTGCTCGGCGGCGAGGCCGGTGGCGACCAGCTTGCGCGCGCCTGCGTCGGCCTGCGCCAGATTTTCATCCGGGGACAGCACATCGTGATGGTGCAGGATGGCGTAGCACAAGGACTCGGACAACTGCCAGCTGCGCGCCATCTGGGCGCCGACGTGGGCGTGATTGGTGGCGTAGCGCTCGTTTTCGATTTCCAGCGCCGGCTCGCCCGGGGTGAGCGCCGAGCCATCGAAAATATCCGCGTAGATGGTGAATTTCTGCATCATCACCGGCATGCCGCAATCACGGAACAGGCCGTAGGTGCAGGCGACGCCGCTGTCGCCACGCCCCGTTTCGCGGCACAGCAGGGCGGATATCAGCGAGGTCGCCATCGACGTCTTCCAATAGCGCTCCATGCCGGGGCCGGCCGCAGCGGAGAACGCCTGCCGCAGCAACAGCCCGGTCACGAGTTGCGTCACCGTGTTCAGGCCGAGCAGCGCCAATGCCTGCTGCACCGAATCCGCCTTGCTGCGCAGACCATAGAACGGCGAATTCGCGACCTTCAATACAGCCGAGGCGAGCGCGACGTCGCCGGCCACGAGTTGACCGACGCGGCGAAAGTCAGGTTCATCGGAGCGCGCCTCGCGCAGCAATTTGGTCAGAATCGCGGGGCAAGGGGGAATCCCGATCTCCTTGACGATCTGGTCGGCATTGCGATCCAGGGTGTCGTTGTCCGTGTTCATGCGCTGCTCCTTGTATTGCGGCCGCCCGGGCCAGCGGCCGCGGCACCAGGATGCCGAAGCCCTGGCCAAAGTCGGCCCCCAGCCTTCACAGGGCGGAACAGCGCAGCGTCCCACGGGGACTTTCCGGTCAAGCGGGATCGACACCTTCCGTCGTAATCCGCCGAATGTGTTCCCGCCATGCGGCGCAATGCGACCGAAGGAAGTCCCTGTGGGACGCTGCGCTTATTGCGCCCTGCAGGAGGTGGATTTTGGCAACAAACCGGATTCGCAAGGTTCATTCGTTCTCAGCTCCTGCGTATTCCGCTGGTCTGGTCGGGACGCCTTATGCTCCATGGCCATCGCTCATACGCGTATCGCGCGCGCGCCGAACAAGTGCAGAAAGCGCATCACGCCCGGCGCTATCTCGCGCAGCGGCAGCACCTCGTCGGTCGCACCCGCGGCGATCGCCTCCTTGGGCATGCCGAAGACCACGCAACTCGCTTCGTCCTGTGCGAAGTTGTAAGCCCCGGCCTGCTTCATCGCCAGCATGCCCTGGGCGCCGTCCCTGCCCATGCCGGTGAGGATCACCCCCACCGCGTTCCTGCCGGCATGCTCGGCGGCGGAGCGAAACAGCACATCGACCGAAGGGCGGTGCCGGTTGACGTGCGGTGCGTCGCTCAGCTGCGTCATGTAATTGGCACCGCTGCGCCGCAGCAGCAAATGCGAGTGCCCCGGCGCAACATAGGCATGGCCGGGCAACACCCGCTCGGAGTGCTCGGCTTCCTTCACGCTGATGCGGCACAGGCTGTCGAGCCGCGCCGCGAACGATTTGGTAAACGCCTCCGGCATGTGCTGGGTGATGAGGATGCCGGGGCAGTCCGGCGGCATGTCCAGCAGGAACTCCTTGATCGCTTCGGTGCCCCCGGTGGACGCGCCGACGATGATCAGCTTTTCAGTCGAGATGCTGCGGTTGGCAAGCGCCGGCAGCACACGCTCGACCCGGGGTATTCCGGGCAACGGCCGCGGCCGCAGGCGCGCGGCGGCGGCGGTGCGGATCTTTTCCGCGATTTCGTCGGCGTACTCCTGGATGCCGTGGGCGATGTCGATCTTCGGCTTGGAGACGTAATCGATTGCTCCCAGCTCGAGCGCCCGCAGCGTCGCGTCCGAACCCCTTTCGGTAAGCGAGGAAACCATGACCACCGGCATCGGCCGCAGCCGCATCAGCCGTTCGAGAAAATCGAGGCCGTCCATTTTCGGCATTTCCACGTCCAGCGTCAGCACGTCCGGATTGAGCGAGCGGATCATTTCGCGCGCCACCAGCGGATCCGGCGCCGCCCCGACCGCCTGCATGTCCGGCTGGCTGTTGATAATCTCGCTGAGCAGCTTGCGGATCAGCGCGGAATCATCGATTACAACGACAGTGATCTTTTTCATGGCATTTCCTGTTGTGGCCGCCTGCGCCGCTCACGCGGCGATCGCGGCCTTGTTTTCCTGCGCCTGCACCAGCTCCAAAAACGCATCTTCGGCAAGCGGCCGGCTGAAGTAATAGCCCTGCATTTCATCGCAGCCGTGCGCGTGCAGAAAGTCCCGCTGTGCCTCGGTCTCGACGCCTTCGGCAATCACCTTGAGGCGCAGGTTGTGCGTCATGTCGATAATGGTGCGGGTGATGGTCGCATCGTCGTTGCTGAGCGGAATATCCTTGATGAACGAGCGGTCGATCTTGATATTGTCTATGGGAAAGCGCTTGAGATATCCAAGCGACGAATAGCCGGTGCCGAAATCGTCGATCGCCAGCGCAATGCCCATGGACTTCAACTGGCGCAACGTCCTTATTGCGCGCTCCGGATCGTCCATGACCATGCTCTCGGTGATCTCCAGTTCGAGCCATTGCGGCGCAAGGCCGCTCGCGTCGAGCACGCGCGCGACGTCGCTCACCAGATTCGCCTGTACGAACTGCCGCGCCGACAGGTTGACCGCGACCCGCAGCGGCGGCATGCCCTGGCGCTGCCAGGTGCGATTGCGCTCGCACGCGGTTTTCAGCACCCATGCGCCGATGGGCACGATCAAGCCGGTTTCTTCCGCCAGGGGAATGAACTCCGCCGGCGACACCAGGTCGGCTTTGCACTCCCTGCGGTCGGCTTTGCACTCCCTGCGGTCGGATTCCAGCCGCATCCAGCGCAGCAGCGCCTCCATGCCGATGATGCGGCCGCTGGCGATGTCCACCTTGGGCTGGTAATGCAGCAGGAACTCGCCCCGCTCCAGCGCATGCCGCAGCCCGGTCTCGAGCGACAGGCGCGCCATCGAATGCACATTCATGGCCGCGGCGTAGAACTGCACGTTGTTCCTGCCCCGATCCTTCGCCCGGTACATGGCGATATCCGCGTTCTTGAGCAGCGTCGTCGCGTCGCTGCCATCGGCCGGATAGGCGCTGATGCCGATGCTGGCGGTGATGTGGTACTCCTGGCCGTCCAACATGAGCACCTCGGCGATCGCCTGCAGCAGCTTGCGTGCGACGCTGCCGACCAGGCGCGTGTCGGTGACCTGCTCGATCAGCAAGCCGAACTCGTCCCCGCCCAGCCGCGCCAGCGTATCGGCCTCGCGCAGGCAGCCCTTCAGCCGCCCGGCCACCAGCTGCAACAGCCGGTCGCCCGCGTCGTGGCCGAGGGTGTCGTTGACATTCTTGAACCGGTCCAGGTCCAGAAAAAGCACCGCCAGTCCCTCGTTGAAGCGCTGCGCGTGCACCAGCGAGCGCTGCAGCCGCTGATGGAACATGGCGCGGTTGGGCAGCGCGGTGAGCGGATCGTAATTTGCGAGCGCGTTGAGGCGCGCCTCGTCGCGCCGGCGCGCGCTGAGGTCGTTCAGAACCGCCGAGTACAGCGGCTTGCCGCTGTGGGTGATTCTGGACAGCGATATCTCCAGCGGAAACTCCTCGCCGTCGGCGCGCAGCCCGAAGATTTCCGCGTGATCGCCCATGCGGATCGCGTTCGCGCCGCCGGTGACGAAGCCGGCCATGTATTGACGCCAGACTTCGCGCAGGCGCGGCGGGATGAAGCGCTCGACGCCGGCGCCGATGGCATCGGCCGCGGTGCAGCCGAAGATCGCTTCGGCCGTGGGGTTGAACAGGACGACATTGAACTGCTCGTCCACGACGACGATGGCCTCGGCCGCCATATGCACGATGCCGTGCAATCGCTCCTCGCTCGCTCGCAGCGCCTCCTCTGCGTCCGCGCGCACGTCAAGCATGCGGTTGAACTGGCGCGCGACGGACCTGAGCTCGGCCGGGCCGGCAATGCGCGCGCGCGCGGCGAGGTCGCCATTGGCGATTTTGAGCGCGGTTCTGGCGAGCCCGCGAACCGGCTTGATGATGGCCGCGGCGATCCGATAGGCCAGCACCAGCGCCAGCAACAGGACGGCAAGTCCGATGAAGACGACATCGCGCACGTCCCGCGACTCGGCCACGATGAGCCAGACAACCAGCCCGGTCGCGGGCAGCACGACCGCAAGCACCAGCAGGATCAGCCCGGCGCGGATGGACAGGCGGGGCAGTTTCATCATGGATACGGCGCGCACCGGCGGCGTTCAACCGAACAATTCGACATCGCCCGCGACCTCCTCTTTGACCAGGCGCGCGCCGTACTCGATTTCGCGCGCGTAAATCGTTTCGTTATGGATATTGCGCAGCTTTTTCACCAGGACCTTGCCGCTCTTGGGAAAAAAATAGACTTTGCGCGGATAAACATCGATCAGATCGCGCGCGACGACGCGAATTTTTTCCTCGGCGAGAAAGTGCAGCGCGAAATCGGCGTTGCGCTGTCCGATGTTCATCGTGGTCATGCCCGGCAGCACATTGCCGCCGCCGAACACCTTGGCCTCCAGCAGCGTACGCTGCGCGCCCAGGGAAATCAGGCTGTTGATCAGCACTTCCATGGCGAAGGCGCCATAGCGCGCCGACAGACTCACCGGGTTGTCCTGGTCCGGGCGGGCCTCCGGCAGCATGAAATGATTCATTCCGCCGATCCCGGAAACCCGGTCGCGGATGCACGTGGTGACGCAGGAGCCGAGCACGGTGACCAGCACCATGTCGCGCGGGGTAACGTAATACTCCCCCGGCAGTATCTTCGCCGCTTCGAGGTCGAAATGATTGTCGAAATAGACATTCGAGGCAAGCACGCCGGAATTCCTTTCAGCCGCCGCTGGCGGCGCCGTGGCCGTGGCCGTGGCTGTGGCCACGGTCGCGGTCGTGGCCGACAGGTTCATACACGGTCTTGCCGCGCGGCCGAAACAGGTCAACGGCATGATGAAAGCTCTCCGAATGTCCGGCGAACAGCAGGCCATCCGGGCGCAGCAACGGCAGGAATTTTTGCAGAATCCCGTACTGCGTCGGCTTGTCGAAATAGATCATCACATTGCGGCAGAAGATGGCGTGGAACGGTCCGCGGATCGGCCAGCCCGAATGGAGCAGATTGAGCGGGCGGTAACTGATCAGCGCGCGCAGCTCGTCGCGCACGCGCGCCTTGCCCGCATGCTCTCCCTTGCCGCACAGGAAAAAACGCCGGACGCGCTCCTGCGACATTTTCTCCAACCGCTCCATCGCGTAGACCCCCTGCTGCGCTTTCGCCAGCACGTTGGTGTCGATGTCGGTGGCGAGAATCCGCACCGGCGGGCTGAGCGTGCCAAACGCCTCGACCGCCGTCATCGCCATCGAATACGGCTCCTCGCCGGTGGATGCGGCCGCACACCAGAGTGCGATCTGCCCGTTCCCTCTGTGGCGCTGCAACAGTTCGGCCAGCAGCGGAAAGTGGTGCTCCTCGCGAAAGAATGCGGTGAGGTTGGTGGTGAGCGAGTTGGTGAACGCCTCCCACTCGGAGGCGTCGCCATTCTCCAGCACATGCAGGTAGTCGCTGAAACCGGACAAGCCGAGCGCGCGCAGGCGCCGGCCGAGCCGGCTGTATACCATCTCGCGCTTGCTTGGGCTGAGCGAAATTCCGGCCCGGCCGTAGATCAGCTTGCGCACGCGCTCGAAATCGGCCGTGGTGAATGCGAACTCACGCCCGTTTTCCGCGCCTCTTTCCATCGTTTCCTGTGTCGGCATTTCCGATTTCTCCAGCCCAGCGGCATGCCGGTTGATACTTGAATACGTGGGCACGCTCGTTCATGCAAGAACGTGCCCGCAGGTCATGCGCAAATCAAAACTCTTCCCACTGATCGTCGCCGCCGGCCGCGGCCTTGGACGCGGCCGGCGCAGGCTGGGCCTTCGCCGGCCTATCCGGCAGGCGCGCCACGTTGGGCGCGCGATTCGGCCCGCGCCGCTCCGTTGCCGGCCGCGCCGGCCCCTCCTTTTTCGGCGCCGCCGCCGCGCTGCGGCCGGCGGCAGCACCCGCCGCAGTCTTGCCTACATTGAATGCGGCCACCGCCTGCGTCAGTTCCTGGGTCTGCTCCTGCATCGATTCCGCGGCTGCCGCCGCCTCCTCCACCAGCGCCGCGTTCTGCTGCGTCACCTCGTCCATCTGCGTGATCGCCTGGTTCACCTGCTCGATCCCCGAGCTCTGCTCCTGGCTCGCTGCCGTGATCTCGCTCATGATGTCGGTCACCCGCTTCACCGAGGTCACGATCTCCTGCATCGTCTTGCCGGCTTCGTCCACCAGCTTGGTGCCCGCGCCCACCTTGTCCACCGAGTCCCCGATCAGCGCCTTGATTTCCTTCGCCGCCGCCGCGCTCCTTTGCGCCAGGCTGCGCACTTCGCTCGCCACCACCGCGAAGCCGCGCCCCTGCTCGCCCGCGCGCGCCGCTTCCACCGCGGCATTCAAGGCCAGGATGTTGGTCTGGAACGCAATCCCGTCGATCACGCTGATGATGTCCACGATTTTCTTCGACGATTCGTTGATCGAGGACATCGTGCCCACCACCTCGCTCACCACCTGGCCGCCCTTGACCGCGACCGCGCTCGCGCCGATGGCAAGCTGATTGGCCTGCTTGGCGTTCTCCGCGTTCTGCTTCACCGTCGAACTCAGCTGTTCCATGCTCGAGGCGGTTTCCTCCAGGCTGGAGGCCTGTTCTTCGGTCCTTTGCGACAAGTCCGCGTTGCCCGAAGCGATCTCGGCCGACGCAATCGTGATCGAGCCTGCGGTGTCGTTGATCTGTCCGATGATGCCGGCCAGGTTTTGCTGCATCTTGGCCATCGCCGCCATCAGGCTGCTGCTGTCGCCTGCCTGCACGGCTACCTCGTGCGCAAGGTCGCCGCCGGCGATCCGATTGGCCACCGCCATCGCCGCGGCCGGCTCCCCGCCCAGCGGCCGGCTCACGAAGCGGCGGATGAAATAATAAATTGCGCCCAGCAGCGGCAGCGTCAGACCGAACGCGAGCAGCGATATGCGCCAGGCGAAGCCGCTCAGCTCGGCTTGCGCCTTTTGCAGGCTGACCTGCATGCTGATCGCGCCGAGAACGTCGTTTTCCGCGCCCTGATGGCAGCTCATGCAATCCTTGCCGAGATAGCTGCGCCAGTTCAGGATCGGGAAGATCGCGCTCAGGTAGCCGTCCTTCTCGTTTACGCTGAAGCTGGTCTTGCCGCTTTTCATCACAGCCGTTTCTTCGGCGCCGGGGTTGCTATCCGCGCCCGCGTCGACCCCGTACTGGGCAATGGTGCTGCCGTAGCGGAACACTTTGAGGTTCTTGATATTGTTCGTTTCCCGCACCTGGTCCAGGAACACGGCACGCTCTTTCGACACGCCGGTAATCATCATGCCGGTGAGAGTCGCATTGACCATCTGGTTCGTGCTCTCGGCAGAGTCGCGCGCCTGCTCGATGGTGGATTCGCGCCGCTCCGCATAGGTCAGGACTATCGTTAGCGTCCAGGTCACGGCCAGCAGCGCGCCGATCGCGGCCACCAGGCGGGCCCACACCGGCAGATCGCCGAAACGCGCGCGGCCCGCGCCCGCCGGAGTCATCGCCGGCGGCGGCGCGCCGGCGCCGATTTCCGTTATCTGGCTCATGATTACTGCTCCTTTTTAGTGAAATTCAATTGCACTACCCTTGCCAGGCATCGCCGCCCGCCGTGTTGTACCCGGCGGCGCGGCGGGGCCTTGCCTAGAACTCTTCCCACTGATCCTCGCCGCCGCCGGCCACGGCCTTCTTGGCCGCGGTCTGCGCCTGCGCCGGTTTCGCCGGCAGGCGCGCCACGTTGGGCGCGCGGTTCGGCCCGCGCCGCTCCGTTGCCGGCTGCTGCTGCGGCTCGTCGTTCTCCGCTGCTTGCGCGCGGCGGCCGGCCGCGGCACCCGCTGCGGTACCGTCCAGCTCGAACACCGCCACCGCCTGCGCCAGATTGCCCGCCTGCTCCTGCATCGACTCCGCGGCAGCGGCAGCTTCTTCCACCAGCGCCGAGTTCTGCTGCGTCACCTGGTCCATCTGCGTGATCGCCTGGTTCACCTGCTCGATGCCGGAACTCTGCTCCTGGCTCGCCGCCATGATCTCGCTCATGATGTCGGTCACCCGCTTCACCGAAGCGACGATCTCCTGCATCGTCTTGCCCGCCTCATCGACCAGCTTGGTGCCCGCGCCCACCTTGTCCACCGAGTCCCCGATCAGCGCCTTGATCTCCTTGGCCGCCGCCGCGCTCCGCTGCGCCAGGCTGCGCACTTCGCTCGCCACCACCGCAAAGCCACGGCCCTGCTCGCCCGCCCGCGCCGCTTCCACCGCGGCGTTCAGGGCCAGGATGTTGGTCTGGAACGCAATCCCGTCGATCACGCTGATGATGTCCACTATCTTCTTCGACGAATCGTTGATCGAGGACATGGTGCCCACCACCTGGCTCACCACTGCGCCGCCCTTGAGCGCCACTTCCGAGGCGCTCGCCGCCAGCTGATTCGCCTGTTTCGCGTTCTCCGCGTTCTGCTTCACCGTCGATGTCAGCTCTTCCATGCTCGAGGCGGTCTCCTCCAGGCTGGAGGCCTGCTCTTCGGTGCGCGAAGACAGGTCGGCGTTGCCCGAGGCGATTTGTTTCGACGCGGTCGCGATCGAGTCGGTGCCGCTGCGCACCTCGCCGACGATTTTCACCAGGCTTGCGTTCATGTCGCTGAGCGCCCGCAGCAGTTCGGCCGTCTCGTCGCGGCCGACGACCTTGATCTCGGAAGTCAGGTCGCCCCTGGCGATGCGCCCGGCCAGTGCGATCGCAGCCTTCAGCGGCCGCACGATCATCCGGCTCATGAACGCCGATATGCCCACCGAAATTCCCAGCGCAAGCACCAGGATCGCCATCAGCGCGACCACCACCTTGGCAAAAGCGCTGTCCGCTTCCTCGTAGCTCGCCTGCGCCAGCCGCGTCTCGATCTGCACCAGTTGATTGATGTCCTTGAGCAGCGACTGGAAACCGCTGTCTGCGGTCTGCATCGCGACCATGCCGGTGCTGATTTCCACCGTGCTCATGTCGATCGCCGTGTCGACATCCTTCTTGTATTTGCCGAGCTTCTTGACTATCGTTTCGGCGAGCTTGCGTTCTTCCCCGCCCTGGTCGGAGTCGGCCGCGAACTGGGTGATCTTCTTGGTTACTTCGTCGATCCGGCCCTTTTGCTCGTCTGTGATCTGCTTGATCTTGTCTTCCTTGAGATTCGCGATCCAGGTGAACAACCTGTATACGTTGGAGTGCACCTCGCTGATCGCCTGCGCGGAGTTGGCGGCGAGCTGGTAATTGCCGAACCGGTGCTTGTACATCTCGCCCAAGGTGTCGTGCTGGCGCGCCAGCATGGCGTAGGACACCGCCCCCAGCAGGACCAGGAATACGACCGCAACCCCTGGCGCCGCCAATATCTTGTGCCAAATCTTCACTTGTTTTCCTCTTCTTGCATGATCACATTCGGGCCGGGGACGGCCTCTCCGTAGTCGTTCGGCCGTGTCCCCGTTTATCCCGCCCAGCCACTACTGTTTGTAGATACCGCCGCAGACCACCGAGTCCTCCAAACGCTCGCAGTACGCGGACTTCGGCTCGACCTTTTTGGTCACCGGATTGGCGAACTTGTAGTCCTGCCAGAACGAGCCCTTGGTCTTGGCCAACTCCAGGCGCTCGCGATAGAACTCCTTGCCGTCGGTGTCCTTGAGGTCGATCAAGGTTTTTCCGACCATTTTTTCGTTTACGGCGTGAGCCCGGGTTACCCCCTCGAAGCCGAACACCGTCAGATACAAATCGCGATCCCTGAACTGGCCGCTCTTGCTGTTGATTTCCGCATAGCCCTTTTCCTTGCCGTTCGCCTTGATGTAGGCGACGCCTTTCTTCACCATCGCCTCGGCCTCCTTCGCCGTCGCGTTTTCTGCAGCCCAGGCCACGCCGCCCGCCAACGCTGCTGCTGCCATCGCCATCATCACCACCCCAAGTTTCATGCAGTTACTCTTCATTGCTGCTTCTCCTGTGCGTAGAACAAAAAAATCGCTTGGCCAATCAATTGGACGTCACCGTCCCGTTCAAAACTCTTCCCGCTGATCCTCGCCGCGGCCGGCCGCAGCTCTCTCCGGCGCTGTCGCGCCAGATCGTCCAGGCCGGTCAGTGCCGGGCAGCACTACACCCCGCTGCCATCGGTACCTGTCTTTACCATTACGGCAAGATTTGGTCCGGCTTTAGACTTGCCTTTCAACCGCAATTGCGCGACTTTGGGTGCGCGATTCGCCGCCGTCTGCCGCATGACGGCGGGCGGTTCATCCGTCGCCTTTTCGAAGCCGAAATCCGCGCCCGGTGTCGCCATGCCGCTCTCCAGCCGGAACACTGCAAGCGCCTGCGCCAAATGCTGCGTCTGCTCCTGCATCGACTCGGCGGCCGCGGTCGCCTCCTCCACCAGCGCCGCGTTCTGCTGCGTCACCTCGTCCATCTGCGTGATCGCCTGGTTCACCTGCTCGATGCCGGAGCTTTGCTCCTGCGAGGCGGCCGTGATCTCGCTCATGATGTCGGTCACCCGCTTCACCGAGGTCACGATCTCCTGCATCGTCTTGCCGGCTTCGTCCACCAACTTGGTGCCCGCGCCCACCTTGTCCACCGAGTCCCCGATCAGCGCCTTGATTTCCTTGGCCGCCGCCGCGCTCCTTTGCGCCAGGTTGCGCACCTCGCTCGCCACCACCGCGAAGCCGCGCCCCTGCTCGCCCGCCCGCGCCGCTTCCACCGCGGCGTTCAAGGCCAGGATGTTGGTCTGGAACGCGATCCCGTCGATCACGCCGATGATGTCCACGATTTTCTTCGACGATTCGTTGATCGAGGACATCGTGCCCACCACCTCGCTCACCACCTGGCCGCCCTTGACCGCCACCGCGCTCGCGCCCAACGCCAGTTGATTCGCCTGTTTGGCGTTCTCCGCGTTCTGCTTCACCGTGCTGGTGAGCTCTTCCATCGAGGAGGCGGTCTCCTCCAATGAGGAAGCCTGCTCCTCGGTGCGCTGCGACAAATCGTCATTGCCCGCCCGGATCTCGCCGGAGGCCGTGGCGATGGCCTGGGCCGATTCCTTGACGCTGCCGATGAGGCCCCGCAGTTGCGCCGCCGTATTGGACAGCGCCGCCAGCAGCTGTTCCGCCTCATCCCGCGGCTTTGCCTCGAATTTGTGCGTCAGGTCGCCCTGCGCCAGCGCTTCCGCCACCGCCACCGCCTTGCGGATCGGCCCGGTAATGGAACGGCCTATCCTCAGCGTAACCAGCACCAGAATCACTGCCACCGCCGCAGTAAGCGCAAGAATTTTCAGATTGGCCGACCGGGTCTGTGCGTCCACGTCGTCGACATAGACGCCGGAGCCCACAATCCATCCCCAACCCGGCACCCCGCGCACATAGGACACCTTGGCGACGGGCTGCTCCTGCCCCGGCTTCGGCCAGAGGTAATCGACAAAACCGGCGCCATCGCGCTTCACGCGATCAACGAACGCCACGAACAAGGCCTTGCCGGTGGCGTCCTTCACGTTGCTGACATCCTTGCCGTCGAGCTCGGGTTTCATCGGGTGCATGATCACCGCCGGCTGCATGTCGTTGATCCAGAAGTAATCGTCCTCGCCGTAGCGCATCCCTTTCAGGACGCCGATCGCGGCCTTCTGCGCCTGCGCCCGGTCCATGCCGCCCTTGCGCTCCAGCGCCTCGTAGTGGGCGAGCACGCCGTACGCGCTGTCGACCACGGCGCGCGTGGCCGCGCGCTTTTCGTCCATCAGGCCCGTGCGGTACAGCGATGACGCGAACACACCCACGATCACGCACGCCCCCACCCCGAGCACGGCAATCCACTGCAGCCTTGCCTGCAGCGACCCGCTTCTCCAAAAGCCTGATTTCATGATTTCGCCTTTCTTCTTGTTCGCCTAAAGAGACTGGATTTCGCTTCAGTCCGTTTTCACATTGACCGCCTTCCGATACAGCGGACGGCTCATGACTGCAGTTGCTAGAATTCTTCCCACTGATCCTCGCCGCCGCCGGCCACGGCCTTCTTGGCCGCGGTCCGCGCCGTCGCCGGTTTCGCCGGCAGGCGCGCCACATTGGGCGCGCGGTTCGGCCCGCGCCGCTCGGTTGCCGGCTGCTGCGGCGGCTCGTCGTTCTCCGCTACTTGCGCGCCGCGGCCGGCCGCGGCACCCGCCGCGGCACCGTCGAGCTTGAACACCGCCACCGCCTGCGCCAGATTGCCCGCCTGCTCCTGCATCGACTCGGCCGCCGCCGCCGCTTCCTCCACCAGCGCCGAATTCTGCTGCGTCACCTGGTCCATCTGCGTGATCGCCTGGTTCACCTGCTCGATCCCCGAGCTCTGCTCCTGCGAGGCCGCCGTGATCTCGCTCATGATGTCGGTCACCCGCTTCACCGAGGCCACGATCTCCTGCATCGTCTTGCCGGCTTCGTCCACCAGCTTGGTGCCCGCGCCCACCTTGTCCACCGAGTCCCCGATCAGCGCCTTGATTTCCTTCGCCGCCGCCGCGCTCCTTTGCGCCAGGTTCCTCACCTCGCTCGCCACCACCGCGAAGCCCCGCCCCTGCTCGCCCGCGCGCGCCGCTTCCACCGCGGCGTTCAACGCCAGGATGTTGGTCTGGAACGCGATGCCGTCGATCACGCTGATGATGTCCACGATTTTCTTCGACGAATCGTTGATCGAGGACATCGTACCGACCACCTGGCTCACCACCGCGCCGCCCTTGAGCGCCACTTCCGAGGCGCTCGCCGCCAGCTGATTCGCCTGTTTCGCGTTCTCGGCGTTCTGCTTCACCGTGCTGGTAAGCTCTTCCATCGAGGAGGCGGTCTCCTCCAGGCTGGAGGCCTGCTCTTCGGTGCGCGAAGACAGGTCGGCGTTGCCCGAGGCGATTTGTTTCGACGCGGTTGCGATCGAGTCGGTGCTGCCGCGCACTTCCGACACAATCTTCTGCAGGCTTGCGTTCATGTCGCTGAGCGCTTGCAGCAGTTCCGCCGTCTCGTCGCGGCCGACGACCTTGATCTCGGAAGTCAGGTCACCCCTGGCGATGCGCCCGGCCAGTGCGATCGCAGCCTTCAGCGGCCGCACGATCATCCGGCTCATGAACGCCGATATGCCCACCGAAATTCCCAGCGCCAGCACCAGGATCGCGGCCAGTAGCACCAGCAATTTGCTGAAAGCCGCGCCGGCGTCGGCGTAGCTCTCCTGCGCCAGCCGCTTTTCTATGGAAACCAGCGCCTTGAAATCCTTGAGCATCTCCTCGAAGATGCTGTCGGCATTCTGCATCGCGGCCATGCCGATATTGATATCGACCGTGCTCATCTCGATGGCATCGTCGGCTTGCGCCCTGTACGCGACGAGCCGCTTGACCGCGCTCTCGGCGACCTTGCGCTCGCCTGCGTCCAGTGCCGGGCGGGCGCCGAACGCGGTGATGTTCTTGATCAAACCATCGATCTTCGCTTTTTGCTCGCCGTTGACCTGCTTGATCTTGTCTTCCTTGAGGTTGGCGATCCAGGTGAACAGCCGATACACGCTGGCATGCACCTCGGTGATATCCTGCGCGGAATCGGCCACAAGCTGGTAATTGCCCAGGCGGTTGTTGAACAGTTCGCTCAAGGTCGAATGCTGGCGCGTGAGTCCGAAATAGGACATCGCGCCCAGCACCAGCAGGAAAATGATCGCCACTCCGGGCGCCACCAGAATCTTGTGCCAGACTTTCATGATTTCCCTCTCCTGTTGCTTAATCCTAGGTCAGCGCGGCATCTCGACTCTGCTTCGCCGCGCCTGCCGCCCGCGCGCGCAGGCGCGACGGCGCGGACCGCGTCCGCGCCGTTCCTTCCATTACGACGCCTTGTATATGCCACCGCACACCACGGTTTCCTCGACCCGTTCGCAATACATCGACTTCGGCTCGACCTTCTTGGTCACCGGGTTGGTGAACTTGTAGTCCTGCCAGAAGCTGGCCTTGGCCTTGCCCAGCTCGACGCGCTCCTTCACGAACTCCTTGCCGTCCACGTCCTTGAGGGCAATCAGCACGCGCCCGATCATTTTTTCATTGGCGCCATGGGCCCACACCTTGCCATCGAGCCCGTAGACCACCAGATACAGGTCGCGGTCCTTGAACTGGCCCTGCTTGTTGCTGATCTCGGCATAGCCTTTGTCATTGCCGTTGGCCTTGATGAAGGCAACACCCTTTTTCACCATCGCCTCGGCTTCCTTGGCGGTCGCGTTGTCCGCCGCCCAGGCCCCGCCGTACACGATCGCCGCAGTCGCCGCCACCGTCGTCACCGCCAGTTTTTTCATGAAATTCGGTTTCATCGCTGTTCTCCTCAGATTTAAGTTAAAAAACACACTGCCACTCTCCTGCCGCCGCCGGTTCTTGTGACACCGCGGCGTCGTAACGCCGCCGCGACCGGCTGCCACCAAAGATGCTTGAAGACTCTTCCCGTTCATCGCCGCGTTTGGGCGTTCAATGCGACGCATCCATCAGCGCCATGTCGCTGCCGGTCATCAGTTTCTCGATGTCGACCAGGATCAACATGCGTTCATCCACCGTGCCCAGGCCGGTGATGTACTTGACGTCGAAAGACGACGAAAAATCCGGCGCCGGCCGGATCTGCTCAGGCCCGAGCGCGATCACATCGGACACGCCGTCCACCACCATGCCCACCACCCGCCCGGCCACGTTGAGAACGATCACCACCGTCAACTCGTTGTATTCCGCCTTACCGAGATTGAACTTGATCCTCATGTCCACGATCGGCACGATGATGCCGCGCAGGTTCACCACGCCCTTGATGAACGCGGGCGCGTTCGCGATCGTGGTCACCTGCTCGTAGCTGCGGATCTCCTGCACCTTCAGGATCTCGATGCCGTATTCTTCCTGGCCCAGCGTGAAGGTCAGGAATTCCTCACGTTCCACCACCGCCCCTCTTGCGGGCTTCGCCCCGCCTGCCACCGCCGCCATCGCCTGGTTCATCGTCTTCGCTCCTTGCAAGTCATGCATGCGTTCGTGTTGCAATCGCCCGGGCTTGCGCCTAGAACTCTTCCCACTGATCCGCGCCGCCGGCCACCGCCCTGGCCTTGCCGGACATGGGCTGTGCCTGAGCCGGTTTCGCCGGCAGGCGCGCGACGTTGGACGCGCGCGGCTTGCCGCTGTTTGCGCGTGCGCCAGTCGAGGCCACTGCCGTCCGCAGCTTGAACGCGGAGGTGGCTTCGATGACGCGCTTTGCCTGCTCCTGCAGGCTTTCGGCCGCCGCCGCCGCTTGTTCGACCAGCGCCGCGTTCTGCTGCGTCACCTCGTCCATTTGGGCAATGGCCTGGTTCACCTGTTCGATACCGCTGGATTGTTCCTGGCTCGCCGCCGTGATCTCGCTCATGATGTCGGTCACCCGCTTCACCGACGAGACCACCTCTTCCATGGTCCGGCCCGCATCGTCCACCAGCTTGGTGCCGGCGCCCACCTTGTCCACCGAGTCCCCGATCAGCGTCTTGATTTCCTTCGCCGCCGCCGCGCTCCTTTGGGCGAGGTTGCGCACTTCGGAGGCCACCACGGCAAAGCCGCGGCCTTGCTCGCCCGCCCGCGCGGCTTCCACCGCCGCGTTCAGCGCCAGGATGTTGGTCTGGAACGCGATCCCATCGATCACGCCGATGATGTCCACGATTTTTCTCGACGATTCGTTGATCGAGGACATCGTGCCGACCACCTCGCTCACCACCGCGCCGCCCTTGACCGCGACTCCGCTCGCGCCGATGGCAAGCTGATTCGCCTGCTTCGCGTTATCCGCATTCTGCTTTACCGTGCTGGTGAGCTGTTCCATCGAGGAGGCGGTCTCCTCAAGGGATGAAGCCTGCTCTTCGGTGCGCTGCGACAAGTCCGCGTTGCCGTGCGCGATCCCCATGGCATCCGCCAGCACGCGGTCCATCGCGATGCGCGAATCGATCAGCACGCCTATGATCTTGGCGTTCATCTGGTCGAGGGTGCGCGCGAGCTCGTGCACCTCGCGTGCGCCTTCCTGCGGAAAGCGCGCTTGCAGGTCACCGCCCGCAACCTGGATGGCTGCGCGCATCGCCTGGCGCAGAGGATCGATGCCCCGCATCGAGATGTACACGGCCGCGGCGATGGCAATGAGCGCGCCGGCCAGGCTCAGGGCCGGCGCCAAAGCCGGCGGCACACCGGCCGGCGCTAGTCCGGCGGCGCCGATCGACGCGAACAAAACGGCGACCGCGCCGGCACCGAACCGGTTGACCGTTGCGAGCGACGGCCTGAGCGCCCGCGCCGCGCGCCCGCCGAAACTATTGTCCACCACCTCGCCTTCGCGGATTTCGATGTTGCGCGCGCGCCCTTCGCGCAGCGCGGCATACAAAGCTTCGGCGGCCTGGATTTCTTCTTTGCTGGGGCGCACGCGCACCGACATGTATCCGGTGATCTGCCCGCCGTCCGCGACCGGGCTTACGTTGGCCCTTACCCAGTAGAAGCCTCCGTTCTTGCGCCGGTTCTTGACCAAGGCGGTCCAGGGCTTGCCGCTCTTGATCGTACGCCACAGGTCGGCGAACGCCTCTTTCGGCATGTCCGGGTGGCGGATGAGATTGTGCGGCGCGCCCATGCACTCATCGAGCGAAAAACCGCTGCTCTCGAGAAACGCTTCGTTGGCATAGGCGATCCGGCCCGAACGGTCGGTGCGCGTGATGATCACCTCGCCTTCGGCAAGCACATACTCTTCATTGGTTACCGGCATATTGACACGCATGTCTGCTTCCTCTTATTGAACGAATTGAACTACTTGCCGCATGAGTGCCATGTGTTGCCCGTAAAACTGTTGCCCCTAAAACTGTTGCCCCTAAACCGCTTCCCACTGATCCGCGCCGCCGGCCACCGCCCTGGCCTTGCCCGCTATGGGCCGGGCCTGCGCCGGTTGCGCCGGCAGGCGCGCGCCTTTAGTGCAGCGCATCCATCAGCGCCATGTCGCTGCCGGTCATCAGTTTCTCGATGTCGACCAGGATCAACATGCGCTCATCCACCGTACCCAAGCCGGTGATGTACTTCATGTCGAAAGAAGACGAAAAATCCGGCGCCGGACGGATCTGCTCCGCGGCGAGCGAAATCACGTCGGAGACGCCGTCCACCACCATGCCCACCACCCGCCCGGCCACGTTGAGAACGATCACCACCGTCAACTCGTTGTATTGCGCCTCACCGAGGTTGAACTTGATCCTCATGTCCACGATCGGCACGATGATGCCGCGCAGATTCACCACGCCCTTGATGAACGCGGGCGCATTCGCGATCGTGGTCGCGACCTCGTAGCTGCGGATCTCCTGCACCTTCAGGATCTCGATGCCGTATTCCTCCTTGCCCAGCGTGAAGGTCAGGAATTCCTCCCGCTCGGCGGCCGCCCGGATCGCCGGCTTCACCGCGCCCGCGGCAACTTGCGCTGCTTCGCTCATGTTTTTCGCTCCTCGCAAAAACGATTCGACCAATCCCGATGAATTGGCCGTGCGACGTTCGCACCCCGCACCGGGTCCGGCCGCCATTGCTCATTGCGGCCCGCCGGCCGCGAACCTGAACCCGGCTTCACGCGGCCTGGCGCTCGTCTTCCCGGAACGAGCTGCGCACCAGCGCCTCGACGTCGAGGATCAGCGCGACCTTGCCGTCGCCCATGATGGTCGCGCCCGATACACCCGGGACCTTGCGGTAATTCGACTCCAGGCTCTTGATCACGACCTGATGCTGTCCGAGCAGGTCGTCGACGAACATCGCGCTCTTCGAGCCTTCGGATTCCACGATCACCATGATGCCGCGCTCGAATTCTGCGACCTTCGTGCGCACGTTCAGAACCTGGTACAGCGCGACCACCGGCAGGTACTCGCCGCGCACGTGCACCACCGTGCCCATGCCGGCGATGGTCTTGATGTCGTCCTTTGCCGGCTGCAGGGATTCGACGATGAAAGTGAGGGGGACGATGAATATCTCCTGCCCCACAGAAACCGACATGCCGTCCAGAATCGCCAGGGTCAAGGGCAGGCGTATCGAAATGCGGGTGCCGGCCCCTGCCGCCGAATCGATCTCGACGCGGCCACCCATGGCGTAAATGTTGCGTTTCACCACGTCCATGCCGACGCCGCGGCCCGAGACCGCAGTGACCGCCTCGGCGGTGGAAAAGCCGGCTTCGAAGATCAGCTGCCACACGTCCTGATCGGGCATGTCGTCCGACACCGACATCCCGCGCTCGCGCGCCTTGGCCAGGATCTTTGCCCGGTTGAGCCCGGCGCCGTCGTCGCTCACCTCGATGACGATGTTGCCGCCCTGATGGAACGCGCGCAAAGTGATGGTTCCCGTCGCCGGCTTGCCCGCGGCCAGGCGCTTTTCCGGCGACTCGACGCCGTGATCCAGGCTGTTGCGCACCAGATGGTTGAGCGGATCGGCTATTTTCTCGATCAGCCCCTTGTCGAGTTCGGTGCCTTCGCCCACAGTCTTCAGTTCGACCTGCTTATTGAGCTTGCCCGCGAGGTCGCGCACCACGCGCGGGAAGCGGCTGAATACGAACGAGATCGGCATCATGCGAATTGACATGACCGATTCCTGCAGGTCGCGCGTGTTGTGCTCGAGCTGCGCCAGTCCGGTGCGCAGCGACTCGTACAACGCCGTATCCATGTGCGACGCGGTCTGCGCCAGCATCGCCTGGGTAATCACCAGTTCGCCCACCAGATTGATGAGCTGATCGACCTTCTCGACACCGACGCGGATCGAGGTGGCTTCGGTATCGGCGTGGTCGCTGGCGCGGCGCCCGCGCTTGGGCTGCGCATCGTCTGCCGCGTCGGTCGCCCGTCGGCCGGGATTCTCGCCTGCGGCCGCCGCCGACGGCGGCGCCATTTCGGCTGACGGCGGCGTTACTTCGGCAAGCGGTAGCTCCACTTCGGCAGCCGGCCGCGCCACCGCGGCAGGCTGCAGCGCCTCCTCGCTGAAGAATCCAAACCCGTCCATGCCGGAAGGGTCCGCAGCGCCCGGCGCGGACGTTGCGGCACCGGCCGGCGCCACCGCAATCTCAGCGCCCATCAGAATTGCAAACAGGTTGTCCAGACTCGGATCGACCGCCTCCGTGCCACCCGCGGCCGGCGCTGGCGTTGCCGCCGCGCCGCGCTTGGGACCTTGCGCGGTACTCGCCTGGACGACGGCCTCGGCTGGCCCTTCCTGGGCAAATTCGCCAAGCTGGCGGCAGATTTCCGCCACCGCCTGCGCGTCGACCTCGCTGCCGAACTGGCGCCCGGCCAGCTGCATCTTGATCACATCGACCGCCTTGAGGAACACGTCCACCATCTCGACGCGCACGGGCAGCTCGCCATTGCGCAGCCGGTCCAGCAGCGACTCGAGGATATGCGTGGTTTCAGTGATCTCGTTGAAGCCGAAGGTGGCGCTGCCGCCCTTGATCGAATGCGCGGTGCGGAAAATCGCGTTGAGCGCGTCCTTGCCCGGGTCGGCCACGTCCAGTTCGAGCAGCAGCCGCTCCATTTCTTCCAGGAGTTCGGCCGATTCCTCGAAAAACACCTGATAGAACTGGCTCATGTCGATGGTCATCGCTGATCCTCAATGTTTCGTATTGTTTGCATTACACCGGGCCGCTCGCGCCGCGCTCAGCCGAGCAACTTGCCCACCACCTCGATCAGGCGCTGCGGATCGAACGGCTTGACCAGCCAGCCCGTGGCCCCTGCGGCCTTGCCCTGGCTTTTCATGTCCGCGCCCGACTCGGTGGTCAGGATCAGGATCGGCGCGGTGCGGTAGGCGGGCAACTGGCGCAGCGAGCGCACCAGCGTCAGGCCATCCATGCGCGGCATGTTATGGTCGGTCAGCACCAGGCTCATCGCCGTCGCCTTGGCCTTGCTCAGCGCATCCACGCCGTCCACGGCCTCGACCACCTCATAGCCCGCGCTTTTCAACGTAAAAGACACCATGCTCCGGATGGAGGCCGAATCATCGACTGCGAGTATGTTTTTCACCACGCTGCTACCTTCCCTTCAGCTCTAGTCACAAAAATCAGAACAGGTCGACTTCCCCTGCGTGCATCAACGCCTGTTGCACCGGATTGGCCGCCTTCACCTGTTCCAGCTCCAGCAGCAGGCCCTGCACCTGCGCCGCAAAGTGCGCCGGCGCACGCGCCCGGCCGCTCGCCATTGCCGCCGCCGCTTGCGCCGCGGACAGCTCGCGCACCCGCTGCATCAGCTGTTCCAGCGCTTCGAGTTCGCGCCGCACGTGGCCCAGCTTCTGCCCGACCACGTCGCGGAACTGCAATGCCGTTACCGCGCTGTTTACATTGCTCGCGGCGCGCTCGGCCGCGGCACGCCAGCGTTCCGCGTCCGGCGTCCCCTGCGCCCCGGCCGCCGCCAGCGCGAGTTCGCTCTGGTGGCGGTGACCCTGCTCGCTCACGCTGTCGAAGGCCGCCATCAGCCGCTCGATCGCATGCGCCAGCAGCTCATCCACCCGCACCAATTCGCGGCACGCTCGCTGCATCTCTACGCCCATCGCCTGCGCCAGGCCGTCGATCATGCCGCGGGTATCGCTGCTGGCCGCGGCAATGGATGCGCCTGCCGCGCGCCGCTCGGCGGCGAGCACGTGCAACAATATTCCCGCCCAGCCCAACGCCACGACGCCCATCGTCCAAAGGGTTATCGGCTCGGCCGGGGAAGACTTGAACAATGCCAGCGCCGCGGCCGCTGCCAGAGTCCATCCACTACCCATCAGGAGCGCCCGGTTGCGGGCGCCGTTCGTTTGCACTTGCTGTTCGCTCCGGAATGCATTGCGTCGCGTTGCGCGCGCCACCTGCAACCGCCCTGGCCACGCGTCGACATGGTTCTCGCCAACGCTAGTGCGGTGTGCGGCAATGCCGCCGTCCGCCTTGCGGTTCGCGCCTCAACACGGTATCAGGCCGGCGCGCGCGCAATGCCGGGAGAAAGGGCGGAAAAGGCGGTCAGTTTGGGCAAATGCAGACCTTGCGACCGGGTTTACACTTCTTGCACGGTCAGGGCGGCGCCGCCTCGGGCGGGATTGGGGGAACACCGCCCCGGGGGATTGGTCCGGGCGCCGACCGGGGACGCCGCGGCGAACGCGCTCCGGATCCAGGCCAAAACCATCGGCCGGCCGCAGCGCTATATAATATAAGTTTCCACTGTCGCAAACGCATCTGAGAGCCCGTTGCAAACTGAATTTTGCAACGGCCAATATAGGGGAGCATGAGGGGAGGTATCCCCTCATTTTGAAATTAACTCCAAGCCGGAGACCTCTTGACTAACACCGCCCTGGACGAGCAAGCGCTGCACGCGTTCAACGCCGAGTTGCAACAGCGCGTGAACGACTGCACGCTGCAGCTCGAAGCGGTCGCGCGCGAGCTCGATGCTTTTGGCGCCTCCCTGTCTCACGACCTGCGCGCGCCGCTGCGCAGCATCGAGGGCTTCAGCCGGCTGCTGCTGCAGCCGCCGCACATCGAGCAGCTCGATGCTACCGGTCAGGACTACCTGCAGCGGGTCCACCGTGCAAGCTTGCGACTCGGGCAAATGATGGAGGAAATGCTGCAGCTGGTGCGCCTGGCGCGAGGCGGCGTCAAGTCCGAGCACGTCGATCTGAGTCGCATGGCGCGGGACATCGTCGACGGATTGCAGGCTGCAGCCCCGGCGCGCCGGGCCGAGGCCGCGATCGAGCCGGGCATCGCGGTGACGGGCGATGCGCGGCTGCTGCGCCTGGCGCTGGAGAACCTGCTCGGCAACGCCTGGAAGTTCACCTGCAGGAACGAGGTCGCGAACATTTTCTTCGGCCGCGCGGCCGATGACGGCGTAGCGGCGATCTGCGTGCGCGACGACGGCGCCGGTTTCGAGCAGAAATACGCCGACCGGCTGTTTCGCGCGTTCCAGCGCCTGCACAGCGAAGCCGAATTCGAAGGCACCGGCACCGGTCTGGCCAAAGTGCAGCGCGTGATGCATGCGCACGGCGGGCGCATCTGGGCGCGCGCGCAGCGCGGCCAAGGGGCGAGTTTTTATTTCACCCTGCCCGGCATGGCGGCGGCGTCCACGAGGACCGGCCTTGAGCAATGAGCTGCACATCCTGCTGGTCGAAGACTCGCCCGACGACGCCGAGCTGGTGAAGCAGGAGTTACTCCAGGCAGGGCTCAAGCTGGTTCTGCAGCGCGTCGACTCTGCCGCCGGATTGTCCGAGGCGCTGGCGCACACGACCTGGGACATGGTGATCTCGGATTACAACCTGCCCGGATTCAGCGGCACGGAGGCGCTGCAACTGCTGCGCGCGCACTCGACCTACATTCCCTTCATCGTGGTCTCCGGCCGCATCGGCGAGGAAGAAGCGGTGGCGCTGATGAAATCCGGGGCCGACGACTATGTGATGAAGGACAGGCTGGCGCGGCTGGTCCCGGCGGTGGAGCGCAGCCTGCGCGAGGCGAAAAACCGGCTGGAATCGCGCGCCGCCCAATTCGCCTTGCGCGAGAGCGAGGCGCTGTTCAAGGCCATCGTCTCGAACATGCCCGGCATGGTATTCCAGCTGGAGTTCGGCGATGACGGCAGCCCTACGTTCACTTATGTGAGCGATGGCTGCCTGGCGCTGTTCGCCGCGCCGGCACAGCTGCTGCGGCAGGACGCGCACGCCCTGTTCGAGCGCATCCTGCCCGAGGATCTGCGCTCGTTCACGGATTCGATGAAGGCCGCGTACCGGCGGCGCGGCAACTGGAACTGGGAAGGCCGCATTCGCATCGCCGGGAGCAACGAGGTCAAGTGGGTGGACCTGCGCTCCAGGTCGCGCCTGCACGACGACTCCGGCATATGCTGGGAAGGCATCATTTCCAACATCACCCAGAACAAGATCGCCGATCTCGAGATCCGGCGCTCGCGCGAGGAACTGGGCCGGCTGTCGGCACACGTCGAATCCGTCAAGGAGCAGGAGCGCAGCCGGATCGCGCGCGAGATCCACGATGATCTCGGCGGCACGCTGACCGCGATCAAGATCATGCTGATGCGGCTGGGCAAAGGACTGGCGCCGGGGGCGAAGGAGTCGCTGCAACGCCTGCGCTCGAGCGAAGCGCTGGTCGACTCCGCAATGGAGGTCACGCGCCGCATCGCCACCGAGCTGCGTCCGGGCATCCTCGACCTGGGCATCCTGGCCGCAATCGAATGGCAGGCCGCCGAGTTCGAAAAGCGCATGGATATCAGCTGCGAGGTGACTTGTGCGTACAAGGAGATTGTCCTGGACAACAAGATATCGATCGCGCTGTTCCGGATTTTTCAGGAGGCACTGACCAATATCGCCAAGCACGCCGGCGCAACGCGGGTCGAAGTCGAGCTCGAGACGGACGCGGACGACGTGATGCTGCAGGTGCACGACAACGGCTGCGGCATCGCCGAAGAAGACCTGGCGAAGCCGCAGGCGTTCGGCATCCTCGGCATGCAGGAACGCGCGCGCAACCTCGGCGGCGAAGCCAGCGTGCGCCGCACGCGCAGCGGCACCGCGGTGAAGCTGCGCCTGCCGCGATCGACCGGCGATGTCGCGGAGGACTCTGCCGATGACGAGCAGCTGCTGCTTTTCGGTCGCGCCATCCACGCATCGGCCGCGGCGCCGGCGCGCAAACCCGACAGCAAGAAAATGGGAAGAACATGATTCGAGTGCTTATCGCCGACGATCACGCCATCCTGCGCCGCGGCCTGGCGCAGATCATATCCGAGGCCGGGGACATGCAGGTCTGCGCCGAGGCCGAAAGCGGCGCGCAGACGGTCAAGCTCGCGCGCGAGCTCGCGCTCGACGTGGTGTTGCTCGATATCACCATGCCCGACCGCAACGGCCTGGATACGCTGAAACAGCTGAAAAAGGAAAAACCGAAATTGCCCGTGCTCATGCTCAGCATGCACCCGGAGGAAACCTATGCGCTGCGCGCGATCAAGGCCGGCGCATCGGGCTACCTCAACAAGCAAAGCGCCCCGGCGCTGCTGGTCACCGCGATACGCCAGGTGGCAGGCGGCCGCCGCTACATCAGCCCCGCAGTGGCGGAAGAACTGGCCGGGACCATCGCCGACGGCTCGGACCGCCCCGCGCATGCGACGCTGTCCGACCGCGAATACGAAACCATGAGGCTGATCGCCTCGGGCAAGACCCTTACCGAGATCGCGGTCGAGATGCACCTGAGCGTCAAGACCGTGAGCGTCTATCGCACGCGCCTGCTGCAAAAAATGCAGCTCAAGAACAACTCGGAACTGACCCACTATGCCTTGAAAGAGCAGCTGGTGGATTGATGCCTCGGCTTGTTTGGGATCCCTAAGCCGGGCAAGCCGGAAGCAAACAAAGCATCTCCGGCCGGCGCAACACCCTCATTTCCTAAGCCGGACAAGCCGGAACCAAACAAAGTGCCTCCGGCGGGGGAAAAGCCCTTATCCCGCGAACAAGGGGGGATGCATCCCCCCTTGTTGATCCCCCCGCGGATGCATCCTCGCCATTTATCGAAATCTGTGCCATTTCTGTCAACTCTTGACTGATAAGGGACTAATGCGCTCTAAAGGGCATCTCTGATAATCCCAATTCTGTCATTCCGAGCGAAGCGAGGAATCTGCTTTTCATAGGGCGCGACAAGCAGATTCTGCGGACCTGCGCCCGGAGGAAATCCCCTCGGGGGGCGGCCTCAGAATGACAATTTCCGGAGGCTCCCTAAAGTTTTCCCGCCCGCTGCCGATATAGCTTATCGAGCAGGCACAGCCCGCGCCTGCAATCGCCCCACACCATGAGCGAACTCACCAACCCGTCCGACATCGCCAGGGAAACACTGCGCCAGCTGGCCTCGCGCCGCATCGCCCCGAATCCGGACAACTATCGCCAGCACTATCAGGAGATCGCCGGTCAGCCGGACGCGGCCGCCGACGCCGAGCGCATGCTGCAGCAACTTGCCGCCGAGTTGCGCGCGCAGCCGAACACCGCCCGCCTCGCGGGCGCGCTGGACAAGGCAGCGGGCGAAAAGAACTGGCCCCAGTACCAGGCCGCGCTGCTGCAGCTGATCGATGCCAGGGGCGGCCAGGGCGCCGCCGCTCCGCTCTGGGCGCAACTGATACTCGACCTGATCAGGCAATGGGAAAGCCGCCACAGCGGCCTCACCACCGCCAGGAAACGCGAGAGCCTGGAACGAGTCCTCGGCGTTCCCGGTTCCGATGCCGCCAGCCTGGCGGCGAAACTGCAGAAGCTGGTGAAATCCTGGTCGCAGACGGCGCCGGCACCGCCCGAGGAAACGGGCCTTGCCCCGACCGACGCAGCGCAGGCAAGCGCCGGCGACGCCGCCGCCAGACGCGCTCCCGCGCCTGCGGCCGCAGCGCCGTCCGAAGGCGAAGACGCGCTGGTCCAACTGCGCGATTTACTGGCGCAAACCCTCGAATTCGCGGTCATCACACAACTCGGACATGCACCCGATCTGGCCGAGGAAGCGAGCGGCCTGGCCGTTGCGGCGCGCGCCGCCGCCGGAACAGACGCGATGGCGAAACTGACGGCCGCCCTGAGGAAGTTCTGGTACAAGCTCGAAGTGCGCGGAGGCGAAAATGCCGAGCTGCACCAGGGCTTGCTGCGCCTGCTGCGCCTGCTGATCGACAACACGCACGATCTGCTGGGCGAGGACCAGTGGTTGCGCGGGCAAGTGGCGCTGCTGCAGCAAATCGTCACCCGTCCGCTCGACCTCGGCGCCATCGCCGAAGCGGAGAGCCGGCTCAAACAGGTGATCTACAAGCAAGGCACGCTCAGAAACGGCCTGCAAGAGGCCAAAGCCGCGCTGAAGCGGCTGATCACCAGTTTCATCGACCGCCTGGGCGGCCTGTCCGAAAGCACGGACGGCTACCACACCCGCCTCGAAGGCTATGCGCAGAAGATCCGCCAGGCCGACGATATCAAGCAGCTCAATGTCGTGCTCGAGGACCTGCTCGAGGACACGCGCTCGGTTCAGCTCGATGCCGTGCGCACGCGCGACGAGCTGCTGGCGGCACGCCGCCAGGTGGAAGCGGCAGAACTCAAGGTGCGGGAACTGGAGGGCGAACTGGACAAGGTCAGCGGCCTGGTGCAGGAGGACCAGCTCACCGGCGTGCTCAACCGCCGCGGCCTGGAGGACGCGTTCGAGCGCGAAGCGGCGCGCGCCGAGCGCGCCGGCACGCCCTTGTGCGTGGGTATGCTCGACATCGACAATTTCAAGCTTTTGAACGACACACACGGCCACCAGGCCGGCGACGATGCCCTGCAACACCTGGTGCGCGTGATCAAGCGCACCATGCGCCCCACCGACGTGCTCGCGCGCTACGGCGGGGAGGAGTTCATGCTGCTGCTGCCTGATACGCAGCTGGACGAGGCGGTCGAAGTGATGGTCAGGCTGCAGCGCAACCTGACCAAGGCATTCTTCCTGCATGACAACGAGCGCGTGCTCATCACCTTCAGCGCGGGCGTGGCGCTGCGCCAGGAAGCCGAGCCCCAGTCGGCCATCATCGAACGCGCCGACAAGGCGCTGTACCAGGCCAAACGCAGCGGCAAGAACCGCGTCTGCGCCGCCTGAACCGCCGCCGGCCGTTGGCCGTCGGCCGTCGGCCGTCGGCGATACGTTAGATATGTTGACATGCCATCATATTACGGATAGCGTGCCGATATGAATACGCCATTGCCGACCGCGAAAGGCCGTCCGGGCCGCCCCAGGACCAATCCCCAGCCCCGGTCGGAGCAGCTACGCATCGCCAAACGCCTGCAGCGCCAGCGCGACCGTGATGCCGGTCTTGCTCTGTGCCAAGTCAAGCTTCCCCGAAAAACGGCGCAGCGCCTGCTCCACGCTTTGGCCATTCCGGGATTTGACGCCGAACTGCAACAATTCCTCGACGAGGCCATTGTGGAGGCGCGCAAATTTCCCAACCTGAAATTGCTGTGCTGGAATCGTGCCGTCCCATTCGTGACCGAGCGCGACGCTTTTGGCATCTATGAGCGCAATTGGCGGTTTGTCGACACGAAGACCATGCCTGACGACGAACGCGATCTGATTCGCAGACTCGCCGAAAAATTTGGACGAGGTGTATTAAATGTCTAGGAGCCTGTTTCAATATTACCGAAACGGCCCCCGGCTTAGCGGAGCATGAGGGGAGGCATCCCCTCATTTTGCCATGAGCTCCAAACCCGGGTATACAAGGGCGCGCCATAACGCCGTGGACAAGGTGCTTGCCCGGCTGAATGCTGATTTTCTTGACCACGCAAAATGCTTTTTTGGCGGCGGCACCAGGATCGTGCTGGAGTTGAACGAATATCGCGAATCCGCGAATATCGATTTTCTATGCTCGGACCGCGCCGGGTACCGCGAGCTGCGCTCAACCATCAGTCACAACTCGCTCGGCGCGCTTGCCTCTGCACCGGTCGAGCTTGTGCGCGAGGTGCGCGCCGACCAATATGGAATAAGAACGGTGGTTCAGATCGACCATGAGGCGATCAAATTCGAAATTGTAAACGAGGCCAGGATCGACCTCTCCGGGGTGAGCGTTGATGGGCTCCATGTTCCCTGCCTCGATCGAACCTGCTGCTTCGCGGAGAAGGTTCTTGCCAACGACGACCGCTGGTTGGACGAGTCGGTCGCAAGCCGGGATGTCATCGACATTGCGTACATGATCGAGGCGTGGGGCATGCAAGCCTTTGTTAAAGGGACGCATAGAGCCCGTGACGCCTATGGCAAGGGCGCGGAAGCTTCTCTTCGCGCGTCGGCACAAAAGCTGTTGCAGAAAAAAAGCTATTTCAAGAAATGCGTAACGTCTCTCGGCATCACCGATGTGAACACGCTCGTTTCCGGCCTGGGCCGGATCGTCGCCGTTCGTTGATCGTCGTTCGTTGCTGGTTGTTCGAAGCACGAGCCACGAACCACGTCCAAAACCGGAAGCGGCGAATTGCGCCCGTTTTCCCCCTCTGTTTCCGGTCTCGCCCAGCCTCGCCCCGATTTAGCCTAGCACTGTCTGCTCGGAGGCCGTTCCGGTAACTATCGAAACGGCCCCTGGGTTGGGGCAACATGCGGGGGAGTAGCCCCACATGCTGAATCAGGTTCTTGGATCCGGGAGCATCCCGGGCAGCGTGGGAAGGAGAGCTGGCGATGACAGGCAACATGAGTGGAGGCGCACTGCGCCTTGCAACACCTCCCCGGGCGGGCGGCCCGAAGCGGGCGGCGCGCACTTCCGCCGGGCGCGCGCTGGCAACGGCTCCGGCCGAATACTACAGCCGCATAGAGAATTACGCGAAGAAGATCCGCCAGACCCAGGACGTGGGCGACATCATCGGCCTCCTGGACGAGGCGCTCAACGAAACCCGCGCCCTGCACACCGCCAACGAAATGGCGATCGTGCGCCAGCAGGTGGTCCTCGCCGAGCAGCGCATCGAGCACCTCAAGAGCGAGCTCGAGCTGGTCAACAAGCTGGTGCGCGAAGACCAGCTCACCGGTGCGCTCAACCGGCGCGGCCTGGACGACGCCCTGGAGCGCGAAGCCGCGCGCGCCGAGCGCAACGGCACCCCTTTGTGCATCGCCCTCATCGACATCGACAACTTCAAGAAGATCAACGACGCCTACGGCCACCAGGTGGGCGACATCGTGCTGGTGCACCTCGTCGCCATCATCAAGGAAACGATCCGCACCAACGACCTGATCGGACGCTACGGCGGCGAGGAATTCATGGTGCTCCTGCCCGATGCGCGCCTGGACACGGCGACCGCCGTGATGGGCCGGCTGCAGCGCGAACTCGCGGGCAAGCAGATTTCCTGGGCCAAGCAGCAGTTGCTGGTGACCTTCAGCGCGGGCATCGCCGCGCACGCAAAGGGCGAAAACCTCGAGGCCCTGATCAAACGCGCCGACCAGGCCCTGTACGAAGCCAAGCGCGTGGGCAAGGACCGGATTATCGTTGCTTCCTGAGACGGCATCGGCACAGCGCGCGCTCGCGCGCGTGCTGAATCACGTGACGCCGGAGGCGGCCCGGGCCGCGTGTGAGCTTGTCATGGCGGGGGCCCGGCCCGAGGAATCTTCTTCTATCCGCAGCCTCCCTCGCCTTGCCCGGGACGACAGCTGCGCATTGAGCTGAGGGCGCGGCAATATTTTCGGTATCAGCCTAGGTGCGAAACTCAGGTTCCACGCCTGACGGCGCCAGCGCCCCGACCGCATCGCCCTGCAGGCCATGCTTGCGGGCGAATGCCAGCCTCTCCCGCGCAAGTACCAACTGGCCGTCCTTTCTCAGCGCATCGATGTAACTCAGCCAGTAGCGTTCCGACTCGGGCTTGGCCGCCAGGGCCGCTTCCAAATGCGGCAGAGCCGCCGCAGCTTGATGCAGTTGCAGCAGCAGCAGCCCCAGATTGTGGCTGGCCTGCGGCTGCCCGGGCTCCGTCGCAAGAATCCCGCGGTAAAGCTGCTCGGCCTCCTGCAGCTGGTCAGACTCGTGGTGAGCCACGGCCAGTCGCAGCGTCAGTTGCAGCGCCTGTTGATAGCCCTGCTCGGCACTCATTGCGGACTCGGCTTGCGCAGCAGTCATGGCGGTTTCCTCCAATGTGATCGAGGAAGTCTAGTCCGGCGCGGACCGATGCTACGCGTCCAACACAAGGGGAAAAGTGCGTCTATTCACCGCAATCGCCGTGCCCGGCGGCGCAACGCGTTGCTTCAGCTCTTGCGGCGGTTTCGATGCCGTGGTCGAGATCGCAATCGGCTCCTGCATAGTCGTGACACTATGCTGACCGCTGATTCCCGGCGTTTCCAATCCGCGCGAATCACCACCATTGTCGACAGATCAACGTACGATTTCAGTATTCCAAAGGATTGCCGTTATCGCGCGCTCCCCCGGCCACAGCGCCGCGTGCATGCAACTGCGGCACTGCACCGCCCGCCTGTAACATCTGCGCCAGGCGCTCCGTCCACCAAGACACAATCCTCTTTGAAAGCAATGACTAAGCTGCCGTTTCAAGCACGCCGCTGCGCCGCGCGCCTGCCGTTTGCGCCGCCACGCCGCACGCAAGCACAAGAAAACCCTAAACCTTTTCCCGGGAATATCCGATAACTGTTGCAACGACGGTTTTGATGCTTCGGAGACGAAGCCAACCAACGTGACCGGCCGAACGCCGGATTTTTCTCGAAACCAAAGTTAAGGAGATTCACCATGGCTTCAGTCATCAACACCAATATTGCTTCGCTCAATGCGCAGCGCAACCTCAGCAATTCAGCATCCGCCCTGCAGGTCTCATTGCAGCGCCTGTCCTCGGGCCTGCGCATCAACAGCGCCAAGGACGACGCGGCGGGAATGGCAATTTCCAGCCGGATGACGGCGCAGATCAACGGCCTCAACCAGGCAGCGCGCAATGCCAACGACGGCATTTCTCTGGCGCAGACCGCGGAAGGTTCGCTCAACGCGATTTCGGACAACCTGCAGCGCCTGCGTGAACTGTCGGTGCAGTCGGCCAACGCGACCAACAGCTCTTCCGACCGCGCCTCGCTGGATGCGGAAGCGGCGCAGTTGACGGCTGAAATTACCCGCGTCGCCAGCACCACCCAGTTCAACGGCGTCAATCTGCTCGACGGTTCGTTCAGCGCCCAGGCCTTCCAGGTCGGTGCCAATGCCAACCAGACGATCACGGTCACCTCGATTGCCGATGCGCGCGCAACCGGTTTGGGCAGCAACATCCTGGTGGCTGACGGATCAGTCATTGGCGCAGCCGGCGTGGGTGCCACGAAAGCAGCCGCGGCAGACCTCACCGGCGGCAACACCGTCGCCATCGAAGCCGCTCTGACGCTTACCACGACGGGCGGTGGCACGACAGCCGCGTTCGGCTATGCCGCCGGTGCCGATGCTAAAGCGGTCGCCGCCGCCATCAACAGCAACGCGGCCGGAGTCGGCGTCAGCGCGACCGCCGCGAACAGCGCTTCGTTGAGTGGCATCGCCAGCGCCGGTACCGTCACCATGACGCTTAACGGCGTCGCGCTCTCGGTGGCCGTCGCGGACCCGACCGACCTGACGACATTGATGGGCGCGATCAACGGCGCGCAGGGTTCCACCGGCGTGACCGCTGCCTTCACCAGCAGCTCCTCGAAAGCCGGCCTGACCCTGTCGACCACCGACGGTCGCGACATCAGCATCCTGGACTTCGGCAACACCGGCGTGACCAAGACCGCAGTATTCTCCGGTGTAACCCTGACCGGCGGCGCCGCCACCGATTCCTCGATCAAGACCGGCACTGTATCGCTCACCAGCAGCAAGGGCACGGTCACTACCGGCGGTGCCAACGCAGACCTCTTCAGCGCCGGTGCGGTAAGCAGCGCGTTTTCATCGCTGTCGAGCATCAGCCTCACCAGCGCTGCCAATTCGCAACTCGCGATCTCGGTGATCGACGCAGCGCTGAGCCAGGTCAACGTTTCCCGCGGCGACCTCGGCGCCTACCAGAACCGCTTCATGTCGGCGGTTGCCAACCTCGCAACGACCTCGGAAAACCTGTCTGCTTCGCGCAGCCGGATCCAGGACGCGGACTTCGCGGCTGAAACAGCGGCGATGACCCGTGGCCAGATCCTGCAGCAAGCCGGCACGGCGATTCTCGCGCAAGCGAACTCGTTGCCGAACAGCGTGCTGTCCCTGCTCAAGTAAGCGTAAGCAACATGAAGTAAGCCCCGGCCGGGACCTCCCCGGCCGGGGATTTTCGTTCAGCTCAAGGAGCACAGAACATGAAAATCGGTACGGCTCAGCCACCCGCGGCCGGATCGAATGCGGCGCCGGCCACACATTTGCCGGGCGCGTCCGCAGCAGCTGCCGCGGGATCACCGCCCTCTGCGCCGGTACACCCGGTCGCGCAACAGCAGCCGCCCGCAAGCGTGGAAGCGGCGCAACAGGCGGCAGCCCGGATCAACGAGTTTCTCAAGTCGTCCGCGGCAAACGTCGAGTTTACCGTCGACGCCGCATCGGACCAGGTGATCGTGCGCGTGGTCGATTCCGAGACCCAGCAGCTGATACGCCAGATGCCGACCGAAGAAATGCTCGCCATTTCGCGCGCGCTCGATCGCCTCTCCGGACTGCTGTTGGCGCAAAAAGCCTGATAGCGGGTGTTTTACCTCCCTGCTTAAAGAATTGCCCGGCGCGGGCCGATATTAAGCTATGGCAGTTGTCCCTGGAGGCCGTTTCAGAATTACCAAGAATGGCCCCTGACCCAGGGGAGCTGGCCCTGACGTAGGCGAGCATGAGGGGAAATATCCCTTCATTTTCAGACAAGCTCTTAGAAAGAGGCGCACATGGCAGTGACCTTGTCCGGCATCAGCGGAACCCTGAACGCGGCCGGTGTCGGCTCCGGCCTCGACGTCAAATCGCTGGTAAGCCAGCTGATGGCAGTGGAGCAGCGGCCGCTGAACCTGCTCGCCACCCGGGAAGCGAGCTACTACGCGAAACTGAGCGGCCTCGGCTCCGTCGGCGGCGCCTTGTCCAACCTGCAAACCGCGGCGAAGTCGCTCATTTCGGCGAGCACCGATGCGTTCAATACCTCCGTCGGCGACAGCACGGTACTGACGGCCTCGGCCGCCAGCACTGCGGTTGCCGGCAGCTACGCGGTCGCCGTAACCGCCCTGGCACAGCAGCAAAAACTCATTTCCGCCGGCGTGACCGGCAGCACCGACAAAATCGGCGCCGACGTCAGCACCACGCTGACCTTCCAGTTGGGCACGATCAGTGGCGGCACGCTCACCGACGGCATTTACACCGGCGCAAGCTTTGCCGCCGACCCGGCCAAGGCGTCCGTCGCCGTGACCATAGACAGCAGCAACAACACGCTCGCCGGCATCCGCGATGCGATCAACGCGGCCGCTGCCGGCGTGACCGCCACCATCGTCAACGACGGCAGCGGCTCGCCCTATCGCCTGAGCCTGACTTCGAACGACACCGGCGCCGCCAGCAGCCTGAAACTGACGGTGAGCGGCGATGCGGCGATCGATTCCTTGCTCAGCTACGACCCGCAGACCGCCACCCAGAATCTGACCCAGACCCAGAAAGCGCAGAACGCGCAGTTCAAGGTCGACGGCGTGAGCATCAGCTCGGCCAGCAATTCGGTCGCCGATGCCATCCAGGGCGTAACGCTCAATCTCACCAAAGCCGCTCCCGACCCGAACCCGGCGACGACCACGGTCACGGTGCAACGCGACACCGGCAGTCTGACGGCGACGCTAAGCGCGCTGGTGAACGGTTATAACAACGCCAACAAGGCGATCGCCAGCACCACCGCCAAGGGCGCGGCGCTGCAGGGCGACTGGGCCGTGCTCGGCTTGCAGCGCCAGGTGCGCACGATCCTGGGCAGCACCCAGGCCCCCGGCGGAACGTATACGATGCTGTCGCAACTCGGCGTCAGCTTCCAAACGGACGGCTCGCTTAAGCTGGACTCGACCAAGCTTGCCGCCGCCCTGTCGGCGAACTTCGGCGACGCCGCGGCGTTCACCGCGGCGCTTGGAACCGCGATCGAGAGCGCCGCCGATGCCCTGATCGGAACGACCGGTCCGCTGGCGAACAAGACCGACGGCATCAACCGCTCGATCAAGGACATCGGCTCGCGCCGCACCGGCATCCAGAGCCGTCTCAGTGCGGTGCAGCAGCGTTACGAAAAGCAGTTCCGCGCGCTCGACACGCTCCTGAGCAGCATGAATTCCACCAGCAGCTACCTTTCCCAGCAACTGTCCAATCTGCCCAACTACTACAACAATAAAGGATGATGCATATGTTTTCCGCAAATTCGCGCGCGGCGCTGAACAGCTACCGCAAAGTGGGCGTCGAGACCGGTGTGGTGTCGGCGTCGCCGCAGCGGCTGATCCTGATGCTGTACGAGGGCGCGATTGCGGCGATCGCCGCGGCGCAGCAGCATCTGCGCCAGAACAACGTCGCCGCCAAGGGCGAGGCGGTTTCCAAGGCGATCTCCATCATCGATGGCGGCCTGAAGGCGAGCCTGGACCTGAGCGTCGGCGGCGAGCTGGCGCAAAACCTGTACCAGCTATACGTCTACATGGGGCAGCGCCTGCTCCAGGGCAACATCAACAACGACTCCGCCGCGCTCGAAGAGGTGCGCCAATTGCTGCAACAACTGATGGGCGCATGGGAAACCCTCGCTGCAACCACGGCCGCGACCGCGGCCCAACCCAGCGCCGCGGCGCAGCCGCACCGCGCCGCCGCCTCCTACGGAAACATCTGAATCATGAACGAACACGAACATATTCTCGACATCTACGGATCGATCTCCATCAAGACCGGCGAGATGCTGGACGCGGCGAGGAAAAGCGACTGGAACCGGCTGATCGCGCTGGAGCACGACTGCCGCGCGCTGATCGAGACGCTGAAGCGCACCGACGCCGGGGTTGATACCGGCGCAAGATTCGTGCAACGCAAGATCGCGTTCATCCGCAAATTGCTCGCCGACGATGCCGAAATACGCAAATTCACCGAGCCGTGGATGTCCCAGCTCGAGGCTTACCTGGGCAGCGCACGCCGGGAGCACAGATTGCAGCGCGCGTATGAAACCGACCACGGCGGCTAGAGCTTGCATACGGCATCTTAAATACTGTCGCATGCCAGCAGCGGACGTGCGCGCTGCGCGCGCCAAGCGCGTGCTCTGTACGGATAAAGCGCATCCGCACAGAACACGCGCTTGCGCTTCGGACAAGGACGGCGCCGGCTTTTGTACAAGAGCGTCGATCCGCGCGGACGGTTCCTTGTCCGCGCAACATCGCAACGCCGCAACAACGGCCAGGCACCTGCCGTTTCGCCGCCGGCGCCATTGAGGAACCAAGGCCATGCTTCCGGTCATTTTGCTGAAGGGCGTCGAACCGATCACGGCTGGAAAGCCCATGGGCAGCGGCCGGGCCGATGCCCTGCGTCTGCTGCCGCAACTCGACCCGGGGGCCATTCTCAGCGCGCGCGTCGAGGCCAAGCTCCCCGACGGCAGCTACAAGGTCATGGTGGCCGGCCAGCCGCTGCGCATGACTCTGCCGTCGCATATTGCCCCCGGCGATACGCTCGAACTCGCGTTCGTCGCGCGCGAACCGCGGCTGACATTTGTGCTCAAGAACATGCAGCAGGCGGCGTCAGCGGCGACACCGCCGCCGGCAGCCATATTGTCGGCCGCCGGCCGCGCGGTTACAGCGACCATGCTGCAACCGGGCGAGCTGGCCCTGCCTTCGAACATTGCTCCCGCTGATACGCTGGAACTCGCGCTCGTCTCGCGCGAGCCGCGGCTGACGGTTGCACCCAAAGACATGCCGCTGGCGGCGCAGGCGCCGACACCGGCACCGGCGCCGGTGTTGTCGGCCGCCGGCCGCCTGGTTGCAGCGACCATGCTGCAGCCGGGCGAGGTGGCCTTGCCCGTGGCGGCGTCGGCGACGGCGCCGCTGCTGGCCGCGCCGCCCGCCGATGGCGCCCGCCTTGCGGCCGCGCTCGCGCAAACGCTCGCGGGAAGCGGATTGTTCTACGAATCGCACCAGGCCGAATGGGTCGCCGGCAAGCGCGATCTGGCGCAGATCCGGCAGGAGCCGCAGGCGCGGCTGGCCCAGATCGCGCCCGGGCCGGAAGCACGCGCGGCGGCGGCCGCCGCTGCGATCGAACTCCCCGCCGCCGCCGGCGCAGCACGCGAACAGCAAACGATCCACCCGCGCACGGCTCCCCTGGTGCAGCAGCAGCTTGCCGCGCTCGATAGCGCCAGGGTCCTGCTGCAGCTGGAGGTCTGGCCGCGCCAGTGGATGCAATGGGAGATCGAAGAGCACCAGAGCGGCGCGGGACGCGAGCCCGATGCGCAGCAAAGCTGGAATACCGAGCTGCGGCTGCAGTTGCCCCAGCTGGGCGAACTCAAGGCCGCGCTGAGCCTGGGCAGCGACGGCGTGCGCATCAGGCTCGAGGCCGCCAGCGCCGTCAGCGCGGCGCTGTTGCGCGACCACAGTACTTCCTTGCAGGCCGCGCTCGCCGCCGCCGGCGTGCCGCCCGCTGGCATCGCGATCGCACAGCATGAACAAGTCTGAAGCAGCGCACCCTGGCCGCGCCCCTGCGCCGCCCGGCGCGGCGATCGCAGCACATCCGCCGGATGCGCTGGAATTCGACCCGCAGCAGGCCGCGATCGCGCTGGCCTACAACGGTGACGACGCCGCACCCAGGGTGGTTGCCAAAGGACGCGGCCTGCTGGCGCAGGCGATCATCGAGCGCGCGCACCAACACGGCGTGTACGTGCACGAATCGAGAGAGCTGGTAGCGCTGCTGATTCAGGTGGACCTGGACCAGCGCATCCCCCCCGCACTCTATCGCGCCGTGGCCGAGCTGCTGGCATGGGTATATCGGCTGGAGCAAAACGGATCCGCACCTGCCGCCGCGACCGGCGGCGGAGATCTGCCCCTATTGGCCCATGCGCCGGACGTCGCCCGAAATGCTATAGAATCGCCACGCCAGATGAGTTCGATACCGCCATGACAGATCACACCGAAGACCCGCTAAAACCCGAGGCCGCCGGCGCCGACCAGAGCAGGTACCTGATCCACTCGCGCCCGGAAATCGCCGCGATCCTGAATACGCTGCGCCGGTCCAACCGCATGGTCACGGCGTATTTCGGCGCCGACGACGACTTCATTCTCACTTCCATTGCCGCCGTAAGCCCGGAGCAGAACACGGTGTTCATCGATTGCGGCGCCAACGCCGCAGCCAGCCGGCGCGCGCTGCAAGCGAGGAACATCACTTTCGTCGCGGTGCACGATCGCATCAAGATCCAGTTTGTCGCCGCGTCCCTGAGCCAGGCGCGCATCGACGGCCGCGGTGTTTTCAGCATGGCGATACCGGCGACGCTGCTGCGCCTGCAGCGGCGCGAGTATTTCCGCATCACCACGCCGCTCACCCGGCCGCTGGTGTGCATCATTGCGCCGCAGGCCGCGCCGGAGCGTGCGCAGTCCGAAGTGACCATCGTCGACATCAGCTGCGGCGGAATCGCGATCATCGATTCCAGCGAGCCCGCCGATATCGAAGCCGGCGCGCGTTTCCGCGGCTGCCGCATACCCCTGCCCGAGATCGGCGAGGTGACTACGGACATCCTGGTGAAAAGCACGTCTGAAATCACGCTCAAGAACGGCATCAAGCACCGGCACGCCGGATGCGAGTTCGTCGATATGAGGGAGCGCGACCGGGGGCTGATCCAGCGCTACATCAGCAGGCTCGAACGCGAGCGCTCTAACCGCGGCGGCGCTCGCTGAAGACGGCGCGCCGCGAATACGACGCGCCATGCGGCTGTGTACAGACCCGGCTGCCGGCGATCTGTTATGAAGACAACCTCAAGCGTGCCTGGTTTTCAACAATAGCCGTGATTCTTGTGCGGATGTGCTTTTCATCCGCATGAGAATCACGGTTGGCGCGCACAGCGCGCAAGGGTTTGTCGTTGCGTCCCCCATGCGCGTCGAGGCAGCTTGACACTGCAGGGGCACTGCTTGCGCGGACGGCGCCCCGTCCGCGCGGATCGCCGATTGCGTGCGGATGAAAAGCACATCCGCACGCAATCGGCGATCTCGTATGAAAACCCGCCTGTCATGGTTTTATCTATACCCTGACATGCGACGGCATTTCGATGGCGGGCGCCAGACTTGGCGATCGACCGTCGGAAACTCACACCTGCATGTTCATGATGTCATGGTAGGCCGAGACCAGCCGGTTGCGCACCTGCACCATCTGCTGGAACGATATATTCGCCTTCTGCATCGAGACCATGACATCGTTCAGGCTGGCGTTGGGCGCCCCGAGCTCGAAGTCGCGCGCCAGGCGCGTGGCATCGACCTGCCCCGAGTTGATCGTATTGAGCGAATTCTTCAGCACCGCGGCGAAATCCGTTCCTGCGGCCGCTGCGGCCGCCGCGCGCGCAGGCGGTTTCCCGGTTGCGGCCGCCGCGCGCAGCTGGCCGAGCAAGTTGTCTATAGCGCTGGTATCCATATGCTTCTCTCCGCAAAAATTCTCTTGCAAAACTGACTGAATCGGCCCGCAGCAAAATGGTTTTTGCCACGGGTTCTGTAACTACGCCGTCCCGCCCTCCAGCCGGTACTGCTGCAGCTTGTAGCGCAATGCGCGCTCGCTGATGCCCAGCCGTTCCACCGCGAGTTTGCGCGAGCCGTTCACCGCCAGCAGCGTTTCCATGATATGTGCGCGCTCCAGCGACTTCATGTCCATGTCCGCGCCCGCCGCGACGGCTTCGCCTTGCGGTTGCGGCTGCGGCGTCGCTTGCAGCGCCTGCGCGGCGCCGAAGTCGAGCTCGGCCGCCTCGATCAGATCGCCCGCGGCCAGTATCACGGCGCGCTGCACCACGTTTTCCAGCTCGCGCACGTTGCCCGGCCAGGGGTGCGCCAGCAGGCGTTGCTCGGCGCCTGCGGCCAGGCGCAGCTGCGGCCGGCCCATGGCCTGCGCGTGCCCTGCGACGAAGCGGCGCGCGAGCGGCACGATGTCGGCGGGGCGCTCGCGCAACGGCGGCAGCTGCAGCGGAAACACATTGAGGCGGTAGTAGAGGTCGGCGCGGAACGTGCCCGCGGCGACGCAGGCGCCCAGGTCGCGGTTGGTCGTGGCGATGACGCGGATGTCGAGCGCCAGCGCCTTCTTCGCGCCGACGCGCTCCACTTCGCGCTCCTGCAGCACGCGCAGCAGCTTGGCCTGCAACGGCAGCGGTATTTCGGAGATTTCGTCCAGCAGCAGGGTGCCGCCCTGCGCCTGCTCGAATTTGCCGGCCTGAGCCTGGCTGGCGCCGGTAAACGCGCCGCGCTCGTGGCCGAACAGCGTGGCCTCGATCAGGTTGTCCGGAATCGCGGCGCAGTTGATGGCAATGAAAGGATGGTCGGCGCGCGGCGAATGGCGGTGGATGTAGCGCGCCAGCACTTCCTTGCCGCTGCCGCTTTCGCCCGAGAGCAGCACCGTGGTCGCCGACGCAGCCACCCGCACGGCCAGGGCAAGCAGCGCGCCCGACTTCGGATCGGCGGCGACGATGCCGCCATCGTCTTCGGCCACGGGGCGCATGCGATAGCGCTCCACCTGCTCGAGCAGGCTGGCCGGTTCGAACGGCTTGGGCAGGTAATTGCTCGCGCCGGCGCGCATCGCCGCGACCGCGCTCTCGATATCGCCGAACGCCGTCATCAGGATCACCGGAACCTGTGGATGCGCCTGCTTGATTTCGCGCAACAGGCCGAGGCCGTCCAGCGGCTGCATCTGAATGTCGCTCACCACCAGGCCGACGCGGCGCCGCTGCATCGCCGCGAGCGCCTCGCTGCCGTCGGCGGCCGGGATAACGGCATAGCCCGCGAGCTCCAGCGTGATGCACAAGGCATCGCGCAGGTCGCGGTCGTCTTCAACAATCAGCAGTGGCAGCGATGTCATCTACGACTCCTTGCGTAAAATCGAGCGGCAGGCGCAGCACGAATTCGCTGCCCGCACCTTCGCCCGAGCGCACGGCTACGCTGCCGCCGTGCGCCTCGGCCACGGCGCGCACGATGGCCAGCCCCAGCCCGGTGCCGCCGTTGCGCGTGGTAAAGAACGGCTCGAACAGCCGCGCCTGCACCTCGGGCGCGATGCCGGCGCCGTTGTCGCTCACGCGAAACGCAATTTCTGCGTCTGCGCTGGTCGCTGCCAGGCATACGCACCCGCCCGGCGCGCACGCCTGCACCGCGTTTTCCAGCAGGCTCAGCAACGCGCCGATCAGCGCCTGCCGGTCCGCCCGCAGCATGCACCCGGCGCTCTCGTCCCTGAGTTCAAAAAGCAATCCGCGTGCCAGGACCTGCGGCTCCATGGTCTGGAATGCCTCGCGCAACAATTCCGCCGCTGCCACCGGCTCCAGACCGGCGCTTACGCCGCGCACGAACAGCAGCATGTCCTCGATCAGCCGCTCCAGATGGCGCAGACGGTCCACGGTTTTGCCGGCGAAGCGCGCGCGCTCCGCCACCGACAGCGCCGGCGCCCCCAACTGGGCCGAGTACAGCAGCGCGGTGGCGAGCGGGGTGCGCAACTGGTGCGCCAACCGCGCCGCCATTTCGCCCATCGCGGCCAGGCGCTCCCTGCGTTGCACCGATTCCCGCAGCGCTTCCTTTTCCTCGAACTGGCGCCGCAACTCGCCGTTGGCGAGCGCGAGTTCGTGCGTCAGCACCAGCGCCTGCTGCCGCAGTTCCTCATAGGCAAGACACAGGTCCGAGGACGCCAGATTGAACACCTGGAACGCCTGTTCCAGCTGCTGCGGGCTGAGTGTGCTGACCGGATCCATGTTTGCGCGGCGCCGGGGCGCCTTTGAGCTTTCCCTAATTTGACGAATCACAGACTAGCACCGGGCGATTTGACCATGCCGCGCAATAAAGGCCGGTAAATGCCCTCTTCTTGCCGGTTTGACCGGCGCCGTTTTGCCCATAATCGCTTCAATCCTTCAATGGAAGGCCGGAACAAGGATGGCGATCAGCATGAACCGCAAGCAAACATTCGCCGCCGCCAGCAACGCGGCGGTCAAAACACCATGGCAGTAGCCGGCGCACAGCTCCCGGCATCGCGCATCCAGGTGCTCGGGCTGATCCCGCTGCAGCAGAAATTCGGGCTGATGGTCGCGCTCGCTGCCATCGTGGCGCTGCTCGCCGGAGGATGGATGTGGGGCCAGACCCCGGATTACCGCGTGCTCTACTCCAATCTGTCCGACCGCGACGGCGGCGCGATCATCAACTCGCTGCAGCAGATGAACGTGCCCTACAAATTCGCCGAAGGCGGCGGCGCACTGCTGGTGCCCGCGAACCAGGTGCACGAAGTGCGCCTGCGCCTTGCCGGCCAGGGACTGCCCAAAGGCGGCCTGGTCGGCTTCGAAGTGATGGAAACGCAGAAACTGGGCACCAGCCAGTTCCAGGAGCAGGTCAATTATCAGCGTGCACTCGAAGGCGAACTGGCGCGCTCGATCCAGTCGTTATCGGCGGTGCAGGCCGCACGCGTGCATCTGGCCATCTCCAAACCTTCGGTGTTCGTGCGCGAACAGCAGAAACCGAGCGCGTCGGTGCTGCTCTCCCTGCATCCGGGCCGCAGCCTGGATGCCACCCAGGTCAGCGCCATCGTGCATCTGGTGTCGAGCAGCATTCCCGAGCTGCCGGTGAAGAACGTGACCGTGATCGACCAGAGCGGCAGCCTGCTCACCGCCCAGGACGGCAACAACGTCGGACTCGACCCGGGCCAGTTCAAACACCGGCGCGAGGTCGAGCAAAGTTTCGTCAAGCGCATCGAAGCCATCCTCGCCCCGATCACCGGCCCGAGCAACGTGCTCGCCCAGGTGACCGCGGACATGGATTTCACGCAGACCGAGAACGTCGCCGAAATCTACGGCCCGAACCAGACGGCCCCCGCCGCCGTGCGCAGCCAGCAGACGACCGAATCCAGCGGCAGCGGCAGCGGTACCGCAGCGGCCACCGGGGTGCCGGGCGCGCTCAGCAATCAGCCGCCCGGCAACGCGAGCGCGCCGATCGATGCGGCCCCGGCGCCGGGGTCTGCACCAGGGTCCGCGCCAGGCCAGCTTGCCGGAATCACTCCCGCACCGGGCACGGCCCAGACGGGCGCGGCGTCCTCCCCCGGGCGGCGCGACTCCACCATCAACTACGAGGTCGACAAGACCATCAGGCATACGCGCCAGGCCGCAGGCGCGATCAAGCGGCTGTCGGTCGCCGTGGTGGTCAATTACCGCAGGCTGACCGATGCGGAGGGCAACGTCACGACCAAGCCGCTCAGCGCCGAGGAAATGACGCAGATCAACGCCCTGGTGAAGGAAGTCATGGGCTACAGCAAGGAGCGCGGCGATTCGCTCAACGTGACCAACAGCGCCTTCTCCGTGCCCCAAATAGAGCCCGCCGTTGAGCTGCCGCTGTGGAAGCAGCCCGAGACCATCGCCACGGCCAAGGAGGTCGGCAGAAACCTGCTGATCGCCGGCCTGGTGCTGTTCCTGGTCCTGGGGGTATTGCGTCCGCTGCTCGCCAAGCTCGCCGAGGCGCGTCTGCCTGCGCTTGCGGCGCCCGACGATGATGCGTCCGCTTCGGTGGAGCGCATCGCCGGCCACGACCAGAATCTGGACGCGGTGAAGCAGCTCGCGCGCAGCGAGCCGGCACTGGTCGCCAACATCGTCAAGGAATGGGTGGCGCGCGATGACTGACGAAGGCATAGAGAAAGGCGCCATTCTGCTGCTGTCGCTGGGCGAGGAAAGCGCGAGCGAAGTGTTCAAGCATCTGGGCCCGCGCGACGTGCAAAAACTGGGCAAGGCCATGTCCAACCTGCAGAACGTCACCCGCGAAAAGGTGGAAAGCGTGCTCAGCGCATTTCGCCTGCGCGCCGAGGAGAAATCCCCCCTCGGCCTCAACTCACGCGAGTACTTGCGCACCGTGCTCACCAAGGCGCTCGGCGACGACAAGGCTACCAACCTCATCGACCGCATCATGCAGGGCGGCGACACCAGCGGCATCGAAGGCCTGAAATGGATGGATTCCGCGGCGGTGGCCGAACTGATCAGAAACGAGCATCCGCAGATCATCGCCACCATCCTGGTGCATCTGGACCGCGACCAGGCGAGCGAGATCCTGGCCCTGCTGGTCGAGCGCCTCCGCAACGACGTGCTGCTGCGCATCGCCACCCTCGACGGCATCCAGCCCTCGGCGCTGCGCGAGTTGAACGATGTGCTGACCAAGCTGCTGTCGGGCAACGACAACATCAAGCAAGCCGCGATGGGCGGGGTGCGCGCGGCCGCCGAGATACTCAACTTCATGTCCGGCAACGCGGAAAGCGGGCTCATCGAAAGCGTCAGGGAGTACGACGCCGATCTGGCGCAGAAGATTCTGGACGAGATGTTCGTGTTCGAGAACCTCCTCGACATCGACGATCGCGGCATCCAGCTGCTGCTGCGCGAGGTCCAGTCCGAATCCCTGATCGTCGCGCTCAAGGGGTCCTCCGAAGTGCTGCGCGAAAAACTATTCAGCAACATGTCGCAGCGCGCCGCCGAAATGCTGCGCGACGACCTGGAGGCGAAAGGCCCGGTGCGCGTATCCGAAGTCGAGGCCGAGCAGAAGGAAATCCTGAAGATCGTGCGCCGCCTCGCCGACGAAGGCCAGATCTCGCTCGGCGGCAAGGGCGAGGACACCTATGTCTAGTGTGGCCACCCCGAAAGAGCAACTCACCGCGTACCAGCGCTGGGAACTGCACTCGTTCGACGACCCGAAGGGAGGCGCCTTGGGGCGCGCCCCGAAGAAAGGCGACAAGGCCGCGATTCTGCCGACCGCCGCGCAATTGGAGCGCCTGCATCAGCAGGCGCACGAGGAAGGCTACGCCGCCGGCCACCGCGAAGGCAGTGACAGGGCGGCCGCCGAAGCGTTGCGGCTGCAGCAGATCGTCGCCGCGCTGGCCGAGGAGTCGCGCCAGCTCGACCAGAGCGTGGCCGACGAACTGCTGGCGCTCGGTCTGGCGATCAGCCAACAGGTATTGCGGCACACGCTGCGGCTGCGCCCCGAATTGATCCTTGCGGTAGTCAACGAGGTGCTCGGCCAGTTGCCGCTCGCGCATCAGCGCGCGCACCTGATCCTGCATCCGGAGGATGCGACGCTGGTGCGCCAGAGCCTGGGTGAGCGCCTCAGGCAGTCGGGCTGGGAGATCATCGAAAACGGCGAGATCAGCCGCGGCGGCTGCCGCCTGGAGGCGACGGAGTGCGAAATCGACGCGACGCTCGAGCGCCGCTGGCAGCGCGTGGTCGATGCAATCGGAGACGGGCATGCCTGGGTCGAATGAGTTCGCGTTCGAGCTGCGCAACGAGCGCTGGCGCAGCTTTCTGCGCGACTGCAACGAGCTGGTGACCCAGACCAGTCCGGTGCTGGTGAGCGGGCGCCTCACCCGCGTCGCCGGATTGGTGATGGAAGCCACCGGCCTGAAACTCGCCGTCGGCAGCGGCTGCTCGGTGGAGCTCCCCAACGGCGGCAGCGTCGACGCCGAGGTGGTCGGTTTCTCCGGCGACAAACTGTTCCTGATGCCAGCCAATGACGTCTACGGCCTGGTTCCGGGGGCGAAGGTGGTTCCGGTCGAAATCGCGCAACCCCTGCCCAAGAACGGCAGCGGCATCCGTCCGCGGCGGCGCGGCTCGGATCGCGCCAAGCACATTCCGGTCGGCGACGCCCTGCTCGGGCGCGTGCTCGACGGCGCCGGGCGTCCGCTGGACCGCCTCGGGCCCTTGATCGCCGCGCACAACGCGCCGCTGCAGAACCGCCCGTTCAACCCGCTCGAACGCATGCCCATCACGCACACGCTGGATGTGGGCGTGCGCGCGATCAACGCCCTGCTCACCGTGGGCCGGGGGCAGCGCATGGGCCTGTTCGCCGGCAGCGGCGTGGGCAAGAGCGTGCTGCTCGGCATGATGGCGCGCTATACCAGCGCCGACGTGATCGTGGTCGGACTCATCGGCGAACGCGGCCGCGAAGTGAAGGAATTCATCGAGGACATACTCGGGCCCGAGGGCCTCGCGCGCTCGGTGGTGGTCGCGGCACCCGCGGACACCAGTCCGCTGATGCGCCTGCAGGGCGCCGCCTACGCCACCGCCATCGCCGAGCATTTCCGCGACCAGGGCAAGCACGTGCTGCTGATCATGGACTCGCTCACGCGCTTCGCCATGGCGCAGCGCGAGATCGCGCTGGCCATCGGCGAGCCGCCCGTCACCAAGGGCTACCCGCCCTCGGTATTCGCGAAACTGCCGCAGCTGGTGGAGCGCGCCGGCAACGGCAGCGAGGGCGGCGGCTCGATCACCGCTTTCTACACGGTGCTGGTCGAAGGCGACGACCTGCAGGATCCGATCGCCGACAGCGTGCGCGCCATTCTCGACGGGCACATCGTACTCGCGCGCACGCTCGCCGATCAGGGGCACTACCCTGCCATCGACATCGAGGCCTCGATCAGCCGCGTCCTGCCCAACCTGGTGAGCCCGCAGCAGCTGGACCTGGTACGGCGCTTTCGCTCCCACTATGCCCGTTACCAGCGCAGCCGCGACCTGATCAGCGTCGGCGCCTACGCCAGCGGCCACGACGCCGCGCTCGACCAGGCGATCCAGATCCACCCGCAGCTCGAGCGCTTCCTGCAGCAGGGCATGCGCGAATGCCAGCCTTATGCCGGCAGCGTCAGCCAGTTGGCCGCCCTGTTCCCTGCGGAAATTCTGCCGTTAACCGATTGATGACCGAAAAAGAGGAAAACCATGCCCAAGCCCTTTCCCTTGCAGACTCTGCTTAAGCTGGCGCAGGAAGGCAGCGATGCCGCGGCCGCGCAACTGGGTGTCGTCAACGGCCATGACCGGGACATGCAAAAGCGCCTGCAACTGCTGCTCGAATACCGCAGCGAATACACCGCGCGTCTGTCCAGCGTCACCCAAACCGGCACGCACAGCATCGGCTGGCGCAATTTCCGCGAATTCATCGACAAGATCGATGCCGCCATCGAGCAGCAACGCGAACTGGTGGCGGCGGCCAAGCGCGAGGTGCAAACCGGCCAGTTGCACTGGCACAAGGAACAGCGCCGGCTCAAGTCCTTCGATACCCTGTCCCAGCGCCATCACTCGGCGGAGCGCAAGAGCGAGGCGCGCCAGGAGCAGAAAGAGCAGGACGATTTCGCGCTGAAGGGTTTTCTCAGCCAGCGCGTGATGCTCGGCTAGGCATGCCCCGTTGGCACGTTGTTTGCCTAAGCTTTGTGCATAACCCTTTCTTGCATAACCTTGATTGCATCCGGCTTGTCCGGCTTACGCGAAGGATATATCTTGACCGACCTGCCCATAGCTTCACCCGCCCCCGTCCCCGCCACTGCCGCGCGCGCCTTGCTGCGCGCTGCGCCCGCGCGCAACGACCGCAATGACGCACCGCCGCCAGGCACGAGTCCGTTCCAGGATGCATTGGCGCTGGAACTGGGCCTCGGGCTCGACGGCCGCGTCATGCTCGACGGACTATCGCTCCCGGGCGCCGGCGTTCCCACTGGCGCGGCATTGGCCGATGGCAGCCTCGAACGCGGCGAGGACAGGGCACAGGCCGCCTTCGCGGCGGACGCGCCCCTGGGGCCTGTATTGGCAGGCATGGCGCTATTGCCTCCGGCGTTCGCCCAGGGCGCAACAGAACCTGCCGGGCTTGTGCCCGATCTGAGCCAGGATGCGCTCGCCAATGTTCCGGCGCAATCCGGGACCAAACTGGAGTTGCCCATCGGCGCAGCCGCGGCAGATTTTGCCGTAACCGGCAAGTTTTCCGCCGCCGTCGCCGGCGAAATTGCACGCAGCGCCGCAGGGCCAAGGTCCGATTTGCCCCTGACGATGGCCGCGGTTGCGGCCGATTTTTCCCTGCCCGGCAAATCCTCGCGCGACGGCGCAAGCCAGATTGCACCGAGTCTCGCTGCGCGAAAATCCGGACTGCCCTCACCCTTCGCCACGGCTGCGGCAGATGTTGCCGTGACCGGCAAGTCTTCCCCGCCCGCCGAAGGCGAAATCCGCCGCGAAGTCACGTTCGCCGCCGGCCTGCTGGAGCAGCATAAAGCGGCGCCAGCGGCAGCGATCCATATCGGCGGCGCCGCACCGGCTCAGCCCACGCAGGCGAGCGTCGCCGCGATCGAAGCACGCGTGGGGGAGCGCGGCTGGGATCAGGGCCTGGGCGACAAGATGGTGTGGATGGCCGGGCAGAAACAGCAGGTGGCGGAACTGCATCTGAACCCGCCCGATCTCGGACCGCTGAAAATAACGCTCACGCTCAACAATGACCAAGCCACAGCCCAGTTCGTCAGCGCGCACGCCACGGTGCGCGACGCGATCGAGACGGCCATGCCGCGGCTGCGCGAAATGCTCGCCGACAGCGGTATCACCCTCGGCAACGCCAGCGTCGGCACCGACGCATTTCGCGAGCAGGCGCAGCCGCAGCAGGAGTCGCGCGCGTACGCGGGCGGGCCCGCCGCAGCGGCAGCAGACCCCGGTGCCGTTTCGCGGGGGGAACAGCTGCTGCGCCACTCGCGTGGACTGGTCGATACCTTCGCCTGATTCGTGCGCGCGCGAGTAGCGGCCGGCGGCGCAAAAGCGCGAGCTGACGCACATTCACCCGTCTGTTTCGCACGGCGCGCGCGCCGCACATCGCCAATAATCCACCCATACCAGATGGCACAGGCATAGCATGGCAACCACCGCGACCAAGCAAACCAAGACTGCCCCGAAAACTCCGGCCAAGCAGGAACCGGAAACCGGCGCCGCAGAGGCCGCCGCGCCGGCGAAGAACAAGCGCGGCCTGCTGAAGATTGTGTTGCTGCTGACGCTGTTGCTCGGCGGCGCCGGAGGCGGAGCCTGGTATTTTCTCCAGGATCAGCAGCCGGCGGAGGCGACCAAGCCTGGGGCGGCAAAGGCCGCAAAAGCCGCAAACGCCAAACAAGTTCCCTCCAAGCCACCGGTATTCGTGACGCTGGAGCCGTTCACCGTCAACCTGCAGCAGGGGGACTCCTCCTCCCAGTATCTGCAGGTAGGGCTCGCGCTCAAGGTGACCGACGCCGAGTTTGTCGACGCGATCAAGCTGTACATGCCCGAGATCCGCAACCGCGTGCTGCTGCTGCTGTCGAGCAAGAGCGCGGGCGATCTCGCCACTGCGGAGGGCAAGAAGACACTCAGCACCGAGCTCGCGCGCGAGATCCTCCAGCCATTTGCCGGCAAAGCGCCGGCGCCGGGGCTGGACAGCGTGCTGTTCACTTCATTCGTGATCCAGTAGCGGCGATGGGCCAGGATTTTCTCTCCCAGGACGAGGTCGATGCCCTGCTCAAGGGCGTCACCGGGGAAGCCGACGAGGTCGAGGCGGCGGTCGAAACCGCGGGCGTGCGACCCTACAATCTCGCCACGCAGGAACGCATCGTGCGCGGGCGCATGCCGACCCTGGAAATCATCAATGAACGCTTCGCCCGCCAGATGCGCCTCGGCCTGTTCAATTTCATGCGGCGCACCGCGGAAATATCAGTCGGCCCGATCCGCATCATCAAGTACAACGAATTCATCCGCAATCTGGTGGTGCCCACCAATCTGAACCTGGTGCAGGCCAAGCCGCTGCGCGGCACCGCCCTGTTCATATTCGATCCGAATCTGGTATTCCTGATCGTCGACAATCTGTTCGGCGGGGACGGCAGGTTCCACACCCGCGTCGAGGGCCGCGACTTCACCCAGACCGAGCAGCGCATCATCCAGCGCCTGCTGGCCGTGGTGTTCGAGGAATACGAGAAATCCTGGAAGCCGGTGTACGAATTGAAATTCGAATACATGCGCTCGGAGATGAACACGCAGTTCGCCAACATCGCCACGCCCAACGAAGTGGTGGTGGTGACCACGTACAACATCGAATTCGGTCCGACCTCCGGCGAATTCCACATCTGCATGCCCTACGCCATGATCGAACCGGTGCGCGACCTGCTCTACAGCAGCATGCAGGGCGATCATCTCGAAGTGGACAAACGCTGGCTGCGCCTGCTGGCGCAGCAGGTGCAGACGGCGGAAGTCGAACTCATCGCCGTCCTCGGACGCTCGGCGGTGACTTTCAACCAGATACTCAAGATGAAGGCCGGCGACGTGATTGCCCTCGACATCCCCGAGTCGATTGTCGCCGCCGTCGATGGCGTGCCGGTGATGGATTGCCATTACGGGCTGTTCAACGGGCAGTACGCGCTCAAGGTGGAGAAAATGCTGGGCGGTTTGACCAGCGAGTGAATACGGGCCGTTTCGGCATTGCCGCAACGGCCGCTGAACTAGGCGGGCACGAGGGGCCGGGAAAGAGGTGGGACCCTTCCGCGCCCACCCGGAACCCCGCATTTTGCACTGAGCTCTGACAAGGAGATGAACATGGACGATGTCCCGCAGCAAACACCGATCAGCGCCGACGACTGGGGCGCGGCGATGCAGGAGCAGGCCGAAACGACGAGCGCCGCACCCGCCCCGGGTGAGGCTGCGCCGGCGCAGATCTTCGAGCAATTCACCTCCAACGGCGCCGGCACCGGCGCCGGCACAGGTCAGCGTACCGACCTGGACATGATCCTCGACATTCCGGTGCAACTGGAGGTGCAACTGGGGCGCACCAAGATTGCGATCAAGAACCTGCTGCAGCTGGCGCAAGGATCGGTGGTCGAGCTCGACGGCATGGCGGGCGAGCCGATGGAGGTCCTGGTCAACGGTTGCCTGATCGCGCAAGGTGAAGTGGTGGTGGTGAACGACAAGTTCGGCATACGCCTCACCGACGTGATCACGCCGTCCGAACGCATCCGCAAACTAAACCGGTAGCCGCAATGCTGAAGTCAGGTTACCGCATCGGCGGACTCGCCCTCCTTAGCTTCTGTCTGGACACGGCCTTTGCCGCGGCGCCGCCGGCAGTCGCCGCCTCGGCGCTGCCTGCGGGCAGCATCGTTCAGGTCGTGGCCGGCCTCGCGGCGGTACTCGCGCTGGTCGCGGCCCTGGCCTGGCTGTTGAAGCGGTTTTCCGGCTTGCGCGGGTCCGGCACCGGGCCGATCCGCGTCGTCGGCGGCGCCGCCGTCGGCCAGCGCGAGCGTATCGTGCTGGTCGAGGTCGGCAGCACCTGGCTGCTGGTCGGCGTCGCCCCCGGCCAGGTGCGCGCCCTGCACACCATGCCCAAGACGGAATCCGCGGGCGCGCCCGAGCCGCTGGAAGCTGCGGACCAGGGTTTTGCAAGCCGGCTGCGCCGGATGCTGGAAAAACGCAATCATGACTGAGAGTTCATTTCAGAATGAGGGAATGTTTTCCCTCGTACTCCCCCATATTCGCCGCTGCAAAATTCATTTTGCAGCGGGTTCCGGACGTACGCTGTGGCTGATCGCGCTGCTGCTCCTGTGCGCATTCATCGCTGCGCCGGCCCTGGCGCAGGACTTGTCGCTGCCCGCGTTCAGCAGCAAGCCCGCGGCCGGCGGCGGCCAGACCTATACCCTGAGCGTGCAGACGCTGCTCATGCTCACGGCGCTGTCGTTCCTGCCGTCGGTGTTGCTGCTCATGACCAGCTTCACCCGCATCATCATCGTGCTGTCACTGCTGCGCCACGCGCTCGGGCTGCAGTCCACGCCGTCCAACCAGGTATTGATCGGCCTGTCCCTGTTCCTCACGCTGTTCGTGATGTCGCCGGTGCTCGATCGCATTTACACCGACGCCTACCAGCCGCTCGCCGAGAACAAGATCGGCTTTGCCGAGGCGCTGGAAAAAGGGGCGGTGCCGCTGCAAGGCTACATGCTGCGCCAGACGCGCGAGACCGACCTGGCGCTGTTTGCGCGCGTCGCCAACCAGCCGCCGCTGCAGGATGCCGCGCAGGTGCCGCTCAAGATCCTGATTCCCGCCTACGTCACGAGCGAGCTCAAGACCGCATTCCAGATCGGCTTCCTCGTGTTTCTGCCGTTCATGATCATCGACATGGTGGTGGCGAGCGTGCTCATGTCGATGGGCATGATGATGATGTCGCCGGCGACCATTTCGCTGCCGTTCAAGATCATGCTGTTCGTGCTCGCCGACGGCTGGAACCTGCTGATCGGCTCGCTGGTCATGAGTTTCCACGGCTGAACCCGCGCAGGCGCAGCAGATGACCCCCGAGAGCGTACTCAGCCTGGCGCAGCAAGCGCTGCAAGTCACGCTGCTGATGGCGGCCCCGCCGCTGCTCGCGGCGCTGCTGATGGGCCTGCTGGTGAGCGTGTTCCAGGCGGCCACGCAGATCAACGAAATGACCCTGTCGTTCATCCCCAAGCTGCTGGCCATATTTGTCGTGCTGGTGCTGTTCGGCCCGTGGATGCTCGGCATCCTGCTCGACTATATGCGCGGACTGATCACCGGCATTCCCGGGATGATAGGCTGAATCGCGCAGCATGATCAGCGTCACCACCGCGCAGTTGAACGCCTTGCTGGCCGCATTTGCCTGGCCGCTGGCGCGCATCCTGGCCCTGATCGCCAGCGCCCCTGTGATCGGCAACCCGCGCGTCCCGGCGCGCCTGAAAATCGCACTCGGTTTGTTTATCACCGTCCTGGTGGCGCCCCTCGTCCCCTCCCCCCAGGGAATCGATCCGGCTTCGGCCGACGGCCTGCTGATCATGGCGCAACAGGTGCTGATCGGACTCGCCATGGGTTTCACGATGCATGTGGTGTTCCATGCGGCGGAGATGGCCGGAGAATTCATCGGACTGCAGATGGGACTGGGTTTCGCCACCCTGTACGACGCCTCGGTGCCGGGGATGATACCCATCATCGGGCAATTCCTCGGTGTCGCCGTCACCCTGGCGTTTCTCGCCGTCGACGGCCATCTGCTGCTGATCTCGGTACTGGTGGAAAGCTTTCAGGTCCTGCCGTTTGCCCCGCTTTCGGCCCCGTCAGGGCTGCGCGCCGTGGCGGAATGGGGCAGCAGCATTTTTTCCTTCGGCCTGGCGCTGGCGCTGCCCTTGCTGGCCGCGCTGCTGATCACCAACCTCGGCCTGGGCGTGCTCACTCGCGCCGCGCCCCAGCTCAATATCTTCGCCGTCGGCTTTCCGCTCACCATACTGGTCGGCTTCCTCGGATTGACGCTGGCGCTGCCGTATTTCGCCCCCACGCTGGAGCGGCTGTTCATGGACGGTCTGGCGCAGATGCTGCGGCTCGCCGGAGCGCTGCGCTAGCGGCAGCCTGGGCTGGTTGAATTTCGGACTGCGGCTTTCGAACTTGCGCGGACGGCGGCCCGTCCGCGCGGATCACCGATTGCGTGCGGATGAAAAGCACATCCGCACGCAATCGGTGATCTCGTATGAAACCTTTACACCACCGGCCATCGCGATACAGCGGGACCTCAAGCACCCGCATGCCACCATTCATTCAACAGCCTGTCAGCGATCCAGCCGGATCACGCCCTGCGCCACCCGCTGCGCCAGCGGCAGCGTGGATTCGATGCCTTCGGTGTATTCCATCACGGTGTAGCCGGCGTAGCCGCCAGCGCGCGCGAGCTGCTCGGCACGGCGCGCGAACACCTGCGCTGCCTCGCCGTCGCCGCCGCTGGTAAAGCGCTTTTTGCGCAGCGAGATGCGCACGCGCTCGGCGCCCAACTGCGCCTGTTCCAGCGCCCAGTTCGGCGCCAGCGGATCGACTGCCCAGTAGAGCGCGGCACCGAGCAGAATGTTTTCGACGCTGAGCCCGACAGCAGGCGTGAGATTGAAGGTCTTGTTCGGGATCAGCGTGCTCACAGCATTGCCGGAAGCGTCGAGCGCGCGCGGATTCTCGCTGACCGAGGCGCAGCCCGCGCTCATGGCGGCGGCCAGGCAGGCTGCGGTCAGCCGCAGCCTGCCTCGATTGTGCAGCAGGTGCGCCATGGCGGTGCTCAAAGGTAGTTGAACAGGGACAGCCCCGCGACCTTGACGAAGGACTTCTGCGCCGCTTCCAGGTTCACCTGCTGCTGGGCCAATTCGGATGCCGCCTTGGCATAGTCGAGGTCGAGCAGCCGCGACAGGGTCTGGCTGTACTGTAGCGCCCGGTCGTCGCCGGCGCTTGTTACCGAATCGAGTTCTCGCAGGCGCGCCCCGGTCGAGGTGCGCACGGTGAGCACATTCTCCATGGCGTTGTCCAGATTGTTTTGCACGCTGGCGAGCCCGTTGGCCAGCGCCGCGCCGCTGGGCGCGGTCTGCAGCAGGTTGATGAGATCGTCGATGGTCTGGAACACGCTCTGATTCGCGCTCGCCTTGACGGTGAAACTGTCGCCATCGGCCGGGGCGCCGGAAATATTCACCTGGGCGCCGAAATCAAACGCCGGCGGTCCGACCTGGCTGAAGTCGATGTTGCCGCCGCTGATGTAAGTGCGCGGATACGGTGCCGCGCCCGGCGCGAGCCCGGTCAGCAATGAATTGCCGGGGGCTTTGTTGTCGACAATATCGTAGGTGGTGATACCGCCGCTGACCGAAAACTTGATGGTGTAGTCCTTGCTGTTTGCCGCGATATTCCATTTTGTCGCGTCGAGCATGGTGCCGGCGTCGATCACCGCGCTGCCGCCGTTGGCCGCCAGCGCCTGCGCGGCGAAGGTGCCGTTGCCGTCGGGAATGCGCTGAAACACATCGACGCCCGCATCGCTTACCGCGATCTGGCGCGAAGCGCTGACCTGGATCAGGCGCTGCCCCTGGTCACCGCTGTAGACGACCTTGCCCGGCGCCGACTCGCTGAACGGGCGGATCCCGCCCTGGTAACCGGAAAACAGATACTGGCCGCTGCCGTCGGTGCTGTTGGCGAGGCCGAGCAACTCCTGATACCTGCCGCGCAACGCGCTCGCCAGAATGGCGCGGTCGCTCTTGTTGAGCGTCGCGTTGCCGGCGCCGATCACGACGTCCCGCACGTCCTGAAGCAGCCCCGAAATGGTGCCCAGAACGGATTCTTCCAGCGCCAGGCTGTCGCCGGCGGCGCCGCCGTTGGTGGCGTACTGCTGATTGAGCGACTGCGACTGCGACACTTCGAGCACGCGCGCCGCGGCGACCGGATCGTCTGCCGGTGTCACGATGCGCCGGCCGCTCGCAATCTGCTGCTGCACCTGCATCAGCTTTTCCGTTTGCTGTTGCATGGTGCGTATGCCCGCATCGTAAATTGCGCTGGTGCTGATACGCATGAGTCGCTCCTTATCTTCCGAGGTCCAGCACCGTCTGGAACAGGGTGCTGGCGATTTGCATCATCTTGCCCGAGGCCTGATATGCCTGCTGGTAACGCAGGAGGTTGGCTGCCTCCTCGTCGAGGTTTACCCCCGACACCGACTGCTGCGCCTGCCTGGTCTGCGCAATCATGTTCGCCTGCGCCTTCGCCGTCACCTCCATTTGCCTGGTGGTATTGCCGATCTGGCTCACCAGCTGGCTGTAAGCCCCCTGGAACGAGGTCGTAGGCTGGCTGCCGCTGCCCGCGCTCTGCCCCAGGGTCTTGGCCGTCTGCAGCGCGCCGAGCGCGAGCGCGTTGCGGTTGTCGGAGACGCCGTTGCCGTTGCGCTCGATCGTGAACGTGTCGCCGTCCGCCGGCGTGCCCGACATGGTGAAGCTGATGCCGTTGAAACTGATGGTGTTCTTCGGCGTAATCGCCGCTGTCAGGCCGGTGTCGGTGAGGTCGCCGGTGATGGCGATTTGGCGGCCATCGGCAGCGGTCAGGGTCAGCGCGCCTGTGGCAGGCGAGGAAGCCGCAGTCACTCCCGACGCGGCGGCGACCAGGTTGATCGCCGCGGCAACGTTCGCGCCTTGAGCGACGGCGCTCGCGCCGACCGCCACTGCGCCGACGTTGACGCCGTTGATCGCGAACGCATTGGCCGCGATATTGGCGACAAAAGCAGGGGGGGAGGCGACGATTACGGTGGGGGCAAGCGCGGCACCCGGTGCCGTGGAAGGATAGGCAAACGGGGCTGCCAGGGACGGCACCGCGCCGCTGACCGTGAACAGGCCCGCGTTGAAGGTGAGGTCCACTTTCGCCGGCAGCGGCAGATTGGCGACGCTGGAAACGCTGCCCGCGGATATGCTTGCGCTGCCGGTGTTCGCGAGCGCGGCGCCGGTGCGGATCGGCGCGGCCGCGGCGATCGCGGCAGGATCCGTCAGCGCCACCGCTAGGCTGCCCGCGCCGAGGCGGGTCGGCTCGATCAGCCAGGTGTCGTTCAGCGTAGCCCCCGCTGACAGGCTCAGGGTGACACCGTCCACATCGAGACTGTGCGGATAACCGCCCGCCGTCGGAAACGTGACCGCGGTCTGAAGGCCATCGGAGATTCGGGTAAGCGTGAAGTTTTCGTTGCCGAGGGCAGCGCCGTTGTATTGCAGCCGGTAGTCGCTGGTGGTGAGGGTATTGACGTTCTGCAGCGTCGCCGTCACCGCAGCCGTGCCCGCATTTTTCGAGCTCGGCAGCACTGTGGGGCCGGCAACGGAAAAGAACTCCTCGCCCAGCTCGCCGTTCAGATCCTGTCCGAGCACATGCTGATCGTTGAAGGTCTGCGCCACGCCCATGGCCACCCGACCGAGGCTGTTTTGCACGGCATCGAGCGAGGCGCTGCGAAAGCTGAGCAGCCCGCCCAGCCTTCCGCCCTGGATGCTGGCTGACGAAATCAGCGCCACCGACGCGCCGTTCTGGTAGCCCACTTCGACGCGTTGCGGATCCTCCTGCGAACGGGCGGCAGCCAGGGTGAAGCTGGTGCTGCCGACGACGACTGGCTGACCATTGCCGACGAAAATGTCGTAGCTGCCGTTGCTTTCCCTTACCACCGAAGCGCTTACTTCCTGGTTCAGCGCAGCGACCAGCGCATCGCGCTGGTCGCGCAGGTCGTTGGCCGGCTGCTGGGCGGTCGCGCTCTCGACCGCCAGGATGCTCTGGTTCAGGCCTGCAATCTGCTGCGCGTATTGGTTGATCGAAGCGATGCTGCTGGTGACCTGCGAGTTGATGCCGGCGCGGATTTCCGCGATTTCCTGGTTCAGATCCTGGAAGCGCGCGCTGAGCGCATTCGCCGACGCAAGCATCGCCTGGCGCGAAGGCACCGATTCCGGATGTGCGGCGAGGTCCGCGACGCCGCTGAAAAACTCCTGCAGCGCGGGCGCAAGGCCAGCGCTCGGGTCACCGAGCAGGATGTCGAGCTGCTTGATCTGCGCATAGTAGGCGTCGAGCTGGCTGCCTTGCGCCTGCGCCAGCGTGAGCTGATTCGTCAGAGCGTCGCTGTAGATGCGCTTGACCGTGCTCACCGCCACGCCCTGGCCGAGAAAACCGACCCCGGTGAACTGCGGGTTGTTGCTCACCTGGACGATTTCCTGGCGGGTGAACCCGGCGGTCGAGGCGTTGCTGATATTGTGCCCGGTCGTGATCAATCCGGCCTGCGCCGCATTCATGCCGCTGATGCCGATGCCGAAAATGCTCATCTAGGTAGTCCTCGCCATGGCGCCGCTAACCAATGTTAGCGGCAATTCCAGGGATATATTGAGGAATGCATGATTCATGCCACGTTCTCCTTAGAGGCCGTTTCGGACTGCCGAAACGGCCTCTGATATAGGGGAGGATGAGGGGCCAAGGAAGGGGTGGGACCCTTGCGTTCCCACCTTGGTCCCCTCATGTTGTAATGAGCTCTCAGGCCATGATGGTCTGGCGCATGCGCGCGCCATTCAGAATGCTGGTGAGCTTGTCTGCATAGCGCGGATCGGTGGCGTAACCGGCGCGCTGCAAGCCCTGGGCAAAACCGGCGCTGTCGGTTTGCCTGAGCACCGCCGCATAGCGCCGGTTGCCCTGCATCAGCGCAGCATAGTCCTGGAACCCTTCGGCATAGGAACCATAGGCGCGAAACTTCTGCTTCAGCTTTTGCGGCGCGCCGTTCACGTATTCGGTGGTCATGACATCCACCGTGGCGCCTTTCCAGTTGCGCCCGGCCTTGATGCCGAACAGGTTGAAACTCTGGCTGCCGTCGGCGGCGCGGATCTCGTGTTTGCCCCAGCCGCTTTCCAGCGCCGCCTGACCGAGCAGGAAGCGCGCCGGAATGCCGGTTGCGTTGCTCGCCTCGATCGCGTGGTCTTTCATGCGCATGAGAAAGTCCTGGCCCTGCTGCAACCTCTCGGGTCTGAGCTCGCCCGCTTGCGGCTGCGGCGCAGTTGTTGCCGCGGCAGCAGGCGCAGTTGCGCCGGCCGCCGCCGGCGTCGCACCCGCGGCGGCGCGATTGCGGGTGAGCTGGCGCAGCATGACGTCGGCGAGGCCTATGCCCCTGGCCGACAGGCTCTGCGCCATTTGCTGATCGAGCATCGAGGTGTACATGCGCGTCTGCTCGCTGTCCATCGGTCCGTCCTGCGGCGTCGCGTCGCGCATGCTTTTGAGCAGCGTGTGCAGAAACACCGCCTCGAACTGCTGCGACACGCCTTTGAGCGCCTGTTCCGGATTCTGCTTCGCCTGCAGCCGCAGCGCGTCCAGGCCGCGCGCATCGAGCGCGAGTCTGCCGCTAACGTCGTTGGTCTGAATCATAGTGGCTCCGCTCTTTTCCTTTCCGTCCGTTGCGCGCTCGGCGCGGGCGGCTTGTGCATCAGATGATTTCCAGTTCGGCGCGCAAGGCGCCGGCCGCTTTCATCGCCTGCAGGATCGCCAGCAGGTCCTGCGGCGTCGCGCCGATGGCATTGAGCGCCTTGACCACCTCGCCGAGCGAAGCGGCCTGCTTCACCAAGGAGAGGCCGCCCTTGTCCGAACGGATTTCGATCTGCGTGCGCTCGGCCTGCACCGTCTGTCCCTGGGTCGAGAACGGCGAGGGCTGGCTGATCACCGGTTCGCTGCTGACGACCACGGTCAGGTTGCCGTGGGCCACGGCGAACGCGTCCACCATCACCGTCTGGTTCATCACCACCGAGCCGGTGCGGGCATTGACGACGACCTTGGCGCTGGATTGCGCCGGGGTCACCTCCAGGCTCTCGATCTGGGAAAGAAAGGTCACACGCTCGTCGGGCGAGGCCGGCGCGCGCACCTGAATCAGGCGCCCGTCCACCGCCACGGCGGTGCCCGGCGTGAAGCGGCCGTTGATCACGTCGACGATGCGGCGCGTGGTGCTGAAGTCGGTGGTATTGAGTTCGAGGTTGATGTGCGCGCCCTGACCCAGCTCGGTGGGCACGCTGCGCTCTACCGTGGCGCCGGCGGCGATCCTGCCCACGCTCAAATGGTTGATCTGGACGCTGGTGCCGCCGCCGGCCGAACTCGCTCCCACTCCGCCCACCAGGATGTTGCCTTGCGCCACCGCGTAGCTCTGACCGTCGCCGCCCTTGAGCGGCGTCATCAGCAGCGTGCCGCCGCGCAGGCTCTTGGCGTTGCCCATCGAGGACACGGTGACGTCGATCGTCTGTCCCGGCCGCGCGAATGCGGGCAGCGCCGAGGTCACGATCACCGCGGCAACGTTCTTCAACTGCAGGTTGGTTCCCACCGGCAGGCTGACGCCGAGATGCGTCAGCATGTTGATCACGCTTTGCACCGTGAACGGCGTCTGCGTGGTCTGATCGCCGCTGCCGTCCAGGCCCACCACCAGGCCGTAACCGATCAACTGGTTGCTGCGCACCCCCGCGATCGAGACCAGATCCTTGACGCGTTCGGCCCTGGCGGCGCCGCCGAACAGCAACAGCAGGGCGAGCAGGCAGGTTGCGTATGGTTTCATGTTCAGCTCTTCGTTATCAAATCGGATGTCAGAACGCCAGGAACGTCAGGAAAAATCGCGCCAGCCAGCCCATGGTCTGCGCTTCGTCGATGTAGCCGTTGCCGCGGTATTCAATGCGCGCGTCCGCCACCTGGGTCGAGGACACCACGTTGCTGGCGGAAACGGTGGCCGGATTCACCACGCCGGAAAAGCGCACGAACTCCGAGCCCTGATTGATGCCGATCTGCTTTTCGCCGCTGACCAGCAGGTTCCCGTTGGGCAGGACTTCGACCACGGTCACGGTGATGATTCCGGTAAATGCGTTGTTGCTGGCGCTGTCGCCCGTGCCTCCGAACGTGCTCACCGAGCTTGCCGACAGGTTGGAGCCGAGCAGGCTCTTGCCGGGCAAACCAAGGAGTCCGCCGACCGACATTTCGTTGCTGCCGTTGCGCGCGGCCGTGCTGCCGGATTTCTTGCTCGCCGCGGTGGTTTCGTTGATGTTGATGGTGAGGATGTCGCCGACCGCGCGCGCACGCCGGTCCTCGAACAGCGGCCGGTTGGCGTAGCCCAGCTGAGCCGGGTATTGCGCCTGGTAGATGGCGCCGTTGGCCGACACCGCCGCCAGCGCCGGCGCCGGACGCGCGCTCATCGGCTGGTGCACGCTCGCCGGCGGGACGGTGGCGCAGCCGGCCAGCAGCGAAAGCGCCAGGCCCGCCGCCGCAACGGTGCGCAAATAACACTGGTTCATGATCATCTCTCTCATGTTTTCCGAAATTCCTACAGTTGCGACAATTTCTGCAGCATCTGGTCCGAGGTCGAGATCGCCTTCGAATTGATCTCGTAGGCGCGCTGGGTCTGGATCATGTTGACCATTTCCTCGACCACATTGACGTTGGAGGTCTCGACATTGCCCGGGCTGAGCCGCCCCATGCCGTTGGTTCCGGGCGTATTGGCGCTGGGGCTGCCGGAGGAGCCGGTTTCCAGGTACAGGTTCTCCCCGGCGCTTTGCAGGCCGGCCGGGTTGACGAAATCCACCAGCTGCAGGGTCCCGACCTGGGTCGGCTTGGCCGAGCCAGCCAGCACTACCGACACGATCCCGTCCTGGCCGATGGTGGTGCTGATCGCGCTCCCGGGAATGGTGATCTGGGGCTGCACGTAATAGCCGTTCGAAGTGACCAGCGCTCCCTGGTTGTCGACCTGGAACGAGCCGTCACGGGTGTAGGCGGTGGTGCCGTCGGGCTGCAATATCTGGAAAAAACCGTTGCCCTGAATCGCGACATCGAGCGGGTTGCCGGTCTGCTGTATATTGCCCTGGGTGAAGATTTTCACCGTCGCCACCGGACGCACGCCGGTGCCGATCTGCAATCCCGATGGCAGCTGCGTCTGCTGCGAGGACTGCGCGCCCGGCTGGCGCAGCGTCTGGTAGAGCAGGTCCTCGAACACCGCGCGCGAGCGCTTGAAGCCGTTGGTGCTGACGTTGGCGAGGTTGTTGGAAATGACGTCGAGCTGCGTCTGTTGCGCGTCGAGGCCGGTCTTGGCAATCCACAAAGATCGAATCACGTTCTACTCCCTGTTGAAATTGAAGCAGGCCCGCGCGCTGCGGATGGCGGCGCCGCTGGCTGGGCTGGTTTGCATGCGCTCGCGCTCATGCCCTGATGTTCAGAATCTGGCTCGCCTGCGACGCGTTCTTCTCGGCGTTGCTGAGCAGCTTCATCTGCAGATCGAACTGGCGCGCCAGGCTGATCATGCTGATCATCTCCTCGACCACGTTCACGTTGCTGCCTTCGAGCGCACCCGAGGCCAGCGTGACGTTGGGATCGGCTTCGGCGCTGCCGCCGTTGGCGAGGCGGAACAAGCCGTCGCCGCCGCGCACCAGCAGCTTCTCGTCCGGATTGACCAGTTTGATCCGCCCGACCGCATTGACCGACTTGGGCGGCGGCACGGTAGACACCACCGACACGGTGCCGTCCTTGGCGATGTTGATGTTCGAATCCGGAGGAATCGAGATCGGCCCGCCGTCGCCGAGGACGTTCAGGCTGTTGCGCGTCTGCAGCATCCCGTTGGCGCTGACCTGCAGGCTGCCGTTGCGGGTGTAAGCCTCGCTGCCATTGTCCAGCTGCACCGCGATCCAGCCCGGCCCCTGCACCGCGACGTCGAGATCGCGCCCGGTGCGCTGCAGCGGACCTGGCGCAAAATTCGCGCCCGAGGTCGAATCCACCACGAAGGTGCGCGTCGGCAGACCGTCGCCCTGGACCGGCACGGCGCGAAACGTGCTCGCCGCGGCGCGGTAGCCGTTGGTGGCGACGTTGGCGAGGTTGTGCGTCACTGCCGCCTGCTGGCCGAGTATGTGTTTGGCGCCGGTCATGGCGACGTAGATCATGCGGTCCAATTCGGTTCTCCCGTGTTTGCGGCGCGCACCGCGGCCTTATTTCAGATTGACCAGGGTCTGCAGCACCGCGTCCTGCGCCTTGATCGACTGCGCGTTGGCCTGGTAGACGCGCTGCGCCATAATCATGTTGACCAGCTCGGCGGTCAGATCGACGTTGGAATCCTCTTTCGCCCCGGATTGAATTTGGCCCAGACTGGCACTGCCGGGCGAGCCGGTGAGCGGAATGCCGGAAGTGGCGCTCTCTGCCCACATGCTGTCGCCCAATGGAGACAAGCCCTGGGGATTGACGAAATTCGACAGCGCGACCTGTCCGAGTTGTTGCGACTGGCCGTTGGTATAGCGCCCGAGGATGATGCCGTCGTTGCCGATGTTGTATCCGCTCAGGCGGCCGGAGGCGAAGCCGTTCTGGGACAGCGCATTGACGCCGAAGCCGGAACCGAACTGGGTGACGTCGTCGAAATCCATCGTGATCGCAAGCGCAGCGGCGCCATTGTTGAGTGCCGCGGCGCTCACGGTCTTGTCCACCGGCGTGGCGGTCACCAACACGCCCTGGTCGTCGAAGGTCAGCACGCTGGCGCCGCCTGCGCCGACGGGAATATTGGCGTCGACGCCGTCGATATAGACATTGGAATGCCAGACGTTCGCTGCCTGTTTATTGAAATACAGGGTCATGGTGTGGGCCTGACCCAGCGTGTCGTAGAGGGTCGATGCGGTGGAGAAGTTGTAGGTGCTTGGATTCCCCGCAGCAAAAGCGGCCGGGTTTATTACCGGTGCGGTCGAAGCGAGGTTCGCCCCGATCGAGGCGGTGGTGCTCGCCTGGGGCAGCAGATCGGCCGAGGAAAGCTGCAGGTTGATCAGCACGCCCGGCACGATGGCGCCGTTGCGCGACTCGAACCCGGTGAGGTTCTGCCCGCTGCTGCTGACGATGAAGCCCTCCTTGTTCACGCTGAAGCCGCCGTTGCGGGTGTAGGTGATCGCACCGGCATCGCTCAGGCGGTAGAAACCCTGGCCGTTGATGGCGATGTCGAGCGGGTTGTTGCTGAGCGAAATGTTCCCCTGGGTGAACTGCTGGTTCACGCTGGTGATCTGCGTGCCGATGCCGACCTGCGTGCCGCCCCCGCCGCCGAGGGAAGCGGCGAACACGTCGCCGAAAATCGCGATTCCCTGCTTGAAGCCCGAAGTGTTCGCGTTGGCCACATTGTTGCCGATCACGTCGAGGTTCTTCGCTGCGCCGTTGAGGCCGCTCAATCCCTGCTGAAAACTCATCTGGTTTCTCCTTGCGTTAATTCGTCAGCACATCGGGGAATGCATCCCGCATGCCGGATTGCGTTGGAAATCGTTTGCGAAATCGCGGAACCGCCCCTTACATGACCTGCCTGACATCGGACAACGCGACCGATCCCATGCCGCTCACCTTGAGCGCGATGCCGTCCTTGCCCTGCGTCACACCGCTTACCAGGCCCAGGGCAAGCGCGGTGGCGTCGATCTTCTTGCCGCCCTGCACCGCCTCGACCGCAAAACTGTAGCTGCCGGGGGCGGCGCGCGCGCCGCTGTCGGTGACCCCGTCCCACTCGAAACCGATCACGCCCGCGGGCTGCGGCCCAAGGTCCACTTTGTGCACCACCTGGCCCGAACCGTCGCGCACGGACAACACCACCTTGTCTGCCGCCTGCGCCAGATCGACTCCGAACGGTGCCGCGCCGTTTTCCAGCTGGAGCGTGCTTCCGGGAACGAACACGTTGTGGCCGATCATGGCCGTGGCCTGCAGCGACTGACCGACGTTGAAGGACGCCGCCATGCCCTGCAACGTCGAGTTGAGCTTGTCGATTCCGGTCACCGTGCTGATCTGCGCCATCTGCGTAGTGATCTGCGCGTTGTCCATGGGATTGAGCGGATCCTGGTTCTTGAGCTGCGCCACCAGCAGCGTGAGGAAGCGGTCCTGCGCGTCGCTGGTCGCTTTCGTTCCGGCCGCAGCCGGGGCCGCCTGCGCGGCGAGGGCCGCGGCCGCGTCGGTAGTAGTGCCTACGGTAGTCATCGTTTAGCCCCGCTAGTCATCATTTAGCTCCTTGAATCGCTTGCATGGTCAGGCGCCTTGCCGCGTGCGTCCCGGCGTCATTGCCCGAGGGTGAGCGTTTTCAGCATCAGCGTCTTGGCCGTGTTCATCATCTCGACGTTGTTCTGGTAGGAGCGCGCCGCTGCGATCATGTTCACCATCTCATCGACCACGCTGACATTGGGCATGGTGATGTAGCCCTCGGCATTGGCGAGCGGGTTCTTCGGCTCATACACCTGCTTTCCGGGCGATGGATCTTCGGTTACGCGGACGACCTTGACACCGCTGCCGGTTGCGCCCCCGAACGCCAATTCACTGAATACCACCTGCTTGGCGCGATACGCCTGCCCGCTGGGGCCGGTGACGCTGTCGGCGTTGGCCAGATTGCTGGCGACGACGTTGAGCCGCTGCGACTGCGCAGTCATGGCGGAACCTGCGATCTCGAACACGTTGAATAATGACATGAGGATTACCCCTGGAGTGCGGCCAGCATCAACTTGATCTGGTGATTGAGGAAGCTAAGGTTGGCGTCATAATGCACGGCGTTCTCGGCGAAGCGGTTGCGCTCCACGTCCATGTCCACCGTATTGCCGTCGATGCTCGGCTGCTGCGGACTGCGATAGAGCACCGCCGCCGGATCTCCCTGCGCCGCGCCCGCCAGATGCCGCTCGTTGCTCGCGCGCACCGACACCGCGGGCACCGCCCGGCCGGAGGTCACGTCGCGCAGCGCCGCGGCAAAATCGATGTCACGCGCCTTGTAGCCGGGCGTGTCGGCATTGGCGATGTTGGACGCAATCAGCTGCTGACGGAAAGCGCGCACATTGAGCGCGTTTTGATGAAACTGGAACAGCTTGTCGAGTGATTCAATCATGGCAAATTTGTGCGAGTAGTTGAGGGTTCAAATGGGTTCATATGGGTTCAATTCAGCATCAAGCATGCCAGCCATGTTATGCGCAGCCGCTACGGGGAGCGTCCGGATTAGCAGCGGAAAGCGCGTGCATTTCCGCGCTTGGAGCGGTATGCGCCGGCAATTTTTGCCGCTGGCGGCAGAAATGCTGCAGCAGGACTTTGCGTGCGGTGGGGGTCGGGACCTTCGGCGCTTCGCGCCTGCGCCATAATTGCAGAGTAGCGATGTTGCGCGGAGCCAAAGCCGTCCGCGCGGATCGCCGAATGCGTTCGGATAAGAACCCATCCGTACGCATTCGGCGACTTTGGACAAAACTCCCGCGCCGTCTTTGCTGTTCGCCATAACCGTGCATTTGGCAGGGATGGTTCTTATCCCTGCCAAATGCACGGTTGGCGCGCGCAGCGCGCAATTGCGTTCCTGGCATGCGACGGTATTCAAGACGAACTCCAAGTCTGCCCGTGAATGGCTAAAGATAAACAGACCCGAGTGCAAACAAGGCGGCGATAAGCTGGCAAAAACCAACGCTAATCGCGCGCTGCCTTGAGCGCCGCACGGCTATAGTGGTTGCATCCAGGCCGCCCCGATGGCCGCCATCACACTGGAGCGAACATCCATGAACATCCGCAATAGCTTTCTCGCCTTCCTGCTGCTGGGCGCATCCTCCCTGTCCCAGGCCGCGATCGAGCAAGCGCAGCTCGCGCAGATCCATAGATCGGTGGAACAGCTGGTGCAAAGTCAAACCGCCGGCCTGCCCGGCAAGGTGAGCTTCACGCTGGGCGCCATCGATACGCGCCTGAATCTGCCCGCCTGTCCCGCGCCGGAGGCCTTCCTGCCCCCCGGCGCGCGCCTGTGGGGAAGTACCAACGTCGGAGTGCGCTGCAGCGGAAGCAGCGCATGGACCATCTACGTACCGGTTTCGGTCAAGGTTCTGACCGGCGTGGTGGTCGCGGCGCAGGCGCTGGCGCAAGGGCGATTGATCGTGCCCGGCGACCTCATGCTGCAGGAAGCCGATCTCGGCCAGCTGCCGGGGGCGGTGCTCACCGACCCGGCGCAGGCGCTCGGCCGCATTGTCGCGAACAGCGTCGCGCCCGGGCAGCCGCTGCGGCAGGACTTGCTGCGCTCGCCCCCGGCGGTTCAGCAAGGGCAGTCGGTGACCCTGCGCGCGCAGGGTCAGGGATTCAGGGTCAGCTCTGCGGGCAAGGCCGTGAGCAACGCCGCCGAGGGCCAGGTGGCACAGGTGCGCACCTCCTCCGGGCGCACCGTCAACGGCATTGCCCGTCTCGGCGCGATAGTCGACATTCAGTAAAGGGCCGCTTCAGAATTAGCCAAACTGGTCGTAGATTAGGCTCTTATCAGTCAAAAGTTGGCAAGAACGGCAAGGATTTCGGTAAGTGGCGGGCATGCCTTGGTTCCGGTTGGTCCGGTTTAGGGCCGTATGAGGGAACATTCCACTCATTAATAATCAATGCAAACAAGCCGTTAAAGCAGCTCTTGGCGGGTTTGAAGAAGTTTTTGCAAATTTTTTCGGCTCGGCCTAAAGTTCCCCACCTGACTGCCGTTAAAAACACAGAGAGCAGAAGGCTAAGGAAGCGACCATGAAAATCGACAGTTCCATCAAATCAGTCAGCACCGGCACAGTCAGCGGCGGCGGATCACGTCCGGGCAAGGGCGCGGCCAGCGCACCCGGCTCCGGCGCGGGCGATCGCGTCCAGTTGAGCCCGCTTTCTTCGCAATTGCAGGCAATCGAAAGCAGCATGGCGAATACCCCCGTGGTCGATAGCGCACGCGTGGCCGAGATCAGGAACGCGATCGCCGAGGGTCGGTTCAAGGTGAATCCGGACGCGGTGGCCGACCAGCTGCTCCAGACTGCGCGCGAATTGCTGCGCTCGAGACTGGGCTGATGCTGCGCACCACCTCCACGGACGCAGGCCCTGCGGCGAACGCTGCGGATTTAGTCACTGCAATTCAGGACGAACGCAGCGCGCTCCTTGCTTTCACCGGCTTGTTGGAAGCGGAGCAGGATGCACTGGTCCAGGGCGATGCCGATCGCGTGGCGGAGCTCGCCGCCGCCAAGGCAGTCCAGATCGAATTGCTGACCCACTTGGGTGAGCTGCGCAGCCGCCATCTCGCCGCCCAGAACCTGAACGCCGGCGCCAATGGAATGGTGGCCTGGCTGGGGCGCAATCCGGGATTTGCCACGGCGGTGAAGAAAATCTGGCAGGAACTGCTGGCGCTGGCGGAGAAGGCGCAGCAGATAAACCTCAACATCGGCGTCTTGATCGAGAGCCGGATGCACCAAAACCGGCTGAAGCTCGCGGTACTGCAAACCGCAGCAAATTCCGACGGCGTCTACCGTCCCGACGGACAACTGCGCCCGTTGCGCAGCGCCAGGTCTCTGAGCCAAGCCTAGAACGGTATCTGGCGCGTCATATCGCCTCCGTCTTTGTCGCAGAGCTGCGATGTCGGGCAAGGAGCCGCGCTGAACTTGTCTTTTCCCATAACCGTATTTTCTGTACGGATGCGCTTTTCATCCGTACAGAAAATACGGTTGGCGCGCGCAGCGCGCAAGAATCGTGCGCTGGCATAGACGAGCATAGGAGGACACGCCAAGCTGCAGCGATAGCACTTGCGCGGACGGCGCCCGGTCCGCGCGGAGCGTCGATCTTGTATACCCCCCCGCTGTCTTGGCTTTTGTCCAAGACAATGTTTTGGTTCGGATGCGCTGTCTATCCGGCGAGCACGCCCGCCGTCGGCAGCCGCTACCGCACCGGAGCCGAACCACCGAGAGGAATTTCCACCACCTTGCCCGGCGTTTCCGCCAGGATCAGCACCGTCACCCGGCGGTTGCGCGCCCGGCCTTCGGGCGTATCGTTGGAGGTCACCGGGCGGTTCGGACCATAGCCGACGACGCTCAAGCGCGATTCGGCAACCCCGCTTTCCGCGAACAGCCGCACCACGCTGCTCGCGCGCGCCGCCGACAATTCCCAGTTGGAAGGGAACTGGCTGGTGCTGATCGGCGCGTCGTCGGAGTGGCCCTCGACCTGAATACCCTGTTCCGCATTCGCGAGGACCCTGCCGACTTCCTGCAGCGCACGCCCGGACTGCGCGCGCAGTTGCGCCTGCCCCGAGTCGAACAGCACGCTCGCGTTGATCTCGACCGATATGCCGCGGTTGCTTTGTGTCACCCTGACCTGGCCGTTGCGCACGAGCGCGTCCAGCACCTTGAGTATGTCCTGGGCGATGCCGCGCATCTGCTCGCGCTGCATCGCCTGCGGGTCGGCGGGCCTGATGACCGGGCGCGGCGGCAGGCCGCGCGGCAGCGGTGGCGGTGGCGGCGGTGGCGGCGCCGGCGCGATCCGCGCCGGCGCTTTGCTGCCGAAGGCGCCGGTCAGAGATTCGCTGAGCACGCGGTATTTGCCTTCGTTCAACGAGGACAGCGCATACATCACCACGAAGAAGGCGAACAGCAGCGTCATGAAATCGGCATAGGAAACCAGCCAGCGCTCGTGGTTGTCCGACTGCCTCTGATCGAGATACTTTCTCCTGCGGCGCATGTTGCGGGCGATCCGGTACGGGGGCGGCGCGCGCTCTAGAGGCCGACCGCGCCCGGCGTCTGCTCGGTGACGTAACCGAGCAGGCGATTTTCGATCATGCGCGGGTTCTCGCCGTTGGCGATCGAGATCAGGCCATCGACCACCATCTCGCGCACCAGCACCTGGCGCGCAATCAGCGCTTTCAGCTTGTTCGCCACCGGCAGAAACACCAGGTTGGCAAGCCCCACACCATAAATGGTCGCCACGAAAGCCACCGCAATACCGCTGCCCAGGCGCGCCGGCTCGGTCAGGTTCTCCATGACGTGAATCAGCCCCAGCACCGCGCCGAGAATGCCGATGGTCGGCGCATATCCCCCGGCGGCTTCCCAGATTCGCGCCGCCTGCCGGTGATATTCCTCGAAGCTGATGATTTCCACCTCCAGGGCTTCGCGCAGTTTCTCCGCACTGGCGCCATCGGCCAGCAGTTGCAGGCCCTTGCGCGCGAACGGGTCGGCGGACCGGTCCGCATGCTGCTCGAGCGCGAGCAGTCCCTCCCTGCGCGCCGAATAGCTCCAGCGCAGGATTTCCGCGATCATGTGCTGCGGCGCGAACTCCGGCGGCAGCACGACCCATTTCGCCATCTTTATGCCGCGCATGAACACGCGCGCCGGACTCTGCACCATCACCGCGCCGACGGTCCCGCCGAGGACGATCAGAAACGCCGCGCTCTGCAGCAAGGAGCCTGCGTATCCGCCCTCCAGGAGTTGCCCTCCGATGATGCCTGCCAGGGCGATCGTGATGCCGATGAGGCTGCCGTAATCCACAACTCAGGTGTTCCGGATCTGGCTGCGCAAGCGCGCAATCGCCTGGCTGTGCAGCTGGCAGATGCGCGATTCGCTCACGCCGAGCGTCTCGCCGATTTCGCGAAAATTGAGTTCCTCTTCGTAATACAGCCCCATCACCACCTTCTCGCGTTCCGGCAGGTTCTCGATCCCCTTCACCAGCCGCTCGCGCAGCTTGCGGTCGAGCAGCGCGTCGAGCGGGTTGGCCCGGCTGTCTTCGCAATGGCGCTCGAGATAATCGCTGCCGTCGGCATGATTGAAGTCCTCGAACGAGATCAGCTGGTAGCCGCGCGCGTCCTGCAGCATCTTCTGGTAAGCGGCGAGCGCGATGCCCAGTTCGCCCGCCACCTCCTGTTCGGTCGGAGCGCGGCTCAAGCGCTGCTCGAGCTTGCCGATCGCACCCTCGATGCGGCGCAAGTCGCGCCGAAAGCTGCGCGGCAGCCAGTCGGCCTGGCGCAAGCCGTCGAGTATCGCGCCGCGGATGCGCTGCGCCGCGTAAGTCTCGAACTGCGCTCCGTGCGATTCCTCGTAGCGGCTGATGGCGTCGAGCAGGCCGAGCATGCCGGTCTGGATGATATCGTCGATTTCGACGCTCGCTGGCAGCTTCGCCATCATGTGATGGGCGATGCGCTTGACCAGCGGCGCGTACTGCGTCAGATAGTGCTGCGTGTCGCGGGTTGCGGCGGTGGTAGTGGCGGTAGCGGTAGCGTTATACATGCTGGTCCCTGGTGGGTGATTTACGCCGCAGCGGCGCGTGGGCGGTTTGAGTGGATCAGGCGGCGCATGAAATCATCGAAGCCGCTGCCGTCTTCTTCGGCCCGCGGCCAGCCGGCGATTGCCTGGGCCAGGCTACGAAAGCTCCCGGCCGCCGCCGCCTGTGGAAACGCCGCGACTACCGGCAGGCGCAAGCGCGCCGCATGCTGCAGCTTGTCGTCCGGAGGAACATGTCCCATGAAGGCCAGCGACACCTGCAGGTAGCGCCGCGCCGTGCCCGCCATGTTGCCGAAAATGGTCCGGGCCTCGCTCTCGCTGGCGACATTGCTGACCAGAACATGGAATTCGCGGCGCGCGAACTCGTTCGCCAGCCGCTTGATCAAGGCGTAGGCCGCGGTGATTGCGGCGGCGCTGCCCCCGGCGAGAACGATCACTTCCTGCGCCGCGGCATCGGGCCAGAGCAAAGCGCTCGCGCTGCCCGGTGCGGCGTCCACCAGCAAGGTATCCACCGGGAAGCCGAGGCGGCCGCAACGCTCCACCAGTCGCTGCTGTTCGGGCGGCGGCAGTTGCGCGAGCGAACGCGCGCCGCGCGCGAGCGGCAGAATCAGGATTCCGGCCGGGCCGCGTATGATCACCTCGTCCAGGTCCCGCTCCCGCCTGATCACGTCCTCGAGATCGAAGCGCGCCTTCAGCCCGAGCGCCGCCGTCACGCCTTGCGCGGCCGGATGCTCGTCCAGTATCAGCACGTCGCTGCCGCGTTCGGCCAGCGCCCCGGCAAGATTGACCATGGTCGCGGGCGTGCCGCCGCCAGCGCCGGCGCTGATCGATACAACGCGCAGTCCGCTGCGGTCGAGCAGCCGGCGCAAGCCTTCGGCCTGGTCAGGACGCATTTTAGCCAAAGCTCGCTCCCGCAAAGGCGCCGCCCGCCGGCGCGGTGGCCAGCATCAGCTGGCATTCGGCCGCGTCCAGATGGTGCACGGAAGGCGCGCTGACCGGGTGCAGCGCGCGCGCGAGCAGATACTCCCGGTCCGGCAGATGCAGGTCCTCCGGAACGCGTTGGCCGTCGGTGACATAATGCAGCGCCAGCTGATGGCGGATGGCGACGTCAAGCGCGGTGGCGACGCCCACCGCCTCGTCGGTCTTGGTGATGATGCACCCGTGCACCCCGCCGCCGCGATACACGCGCACCACATCGTCGAGCGTTGCGCCGTTGCCGGCGGCGTTGAGCAGCAGCAGGCGCTGCACCTGGGTGCCGGCGGCGGAGAGCAGGGCGAGTTGCTCCGCCACCATCTCGTCGCGCTGGCCCATGCCCACCGTGTCGATCAGCACCAGGTGTTTGCTGCGCAGGTCCTCGAGCACGAACTGCAGGTCGGATGCGTCCTTGATGACGATTACGCGCACGCCCAGAAGCTTGCCGTAGATGCGCAGCTGCTCGTGCGCGCCGATACGATAGCCGTCCGTGGTCAGCAGCGCGAGCCGGTCGGCGCCGTAGCGCACGACGCAGCGTGCGGCGATCTTGGCCACGGTGGTGGTCTTGCCGACACCGGTCGGGCCCACCAGCGCATAGACGCCGCCGCGTTCGACGATTTCATCGGCCGGCGCCACGGTGCGCAGGTTGCGATCGAGCACCGCTTTCACCCAACCGAGCATCTGCTCTGCGCCCAGACCAGCCGGCATTTTCGCCAGAAACTGCCGCGCCAGCGCCGCGCTGAAGCCGGCGTGCAGCATGTCGCGCAGCACCCGGGCCTTGCCCGGATCGCGCCGCTGCGCCGTGTCCCAGGCCTGATAGACGAGCTGCTCTTCGATCAATCCGCGCATCGACTTGATCTCGCCTGCGAGGCTGCGCGAGCCCGGGTCTTCTGCCGCCGCCGCAGCGGGCGCAGCGGGCGCAGCCGGCTGCGGGCTGCGCCGCGAATCCCGTGCCGTGTCCTTTTCCTGGCGCTGGCGCTCGCGTGCCGCGGTCTTCGCCGTCTCGGCGTGCGCCGGGAGATCACCCTGCGCCATGGCGAGGATCTCCACGCCGCCCTCGACCGCGCGGTTGGACAGCACCAACGCATCCGGACCCAGGCCCTGCTTGACCAGGTGCAAGGCCTCGCGCGAAGTGTTGGCGAAAAATTTTCTGACGTTCATGCTTTACCCCCGAGCAACGCGGTGACTTTGATGATGCTGGTATCCGGAACTTCGCTGTGTGCGACGACTTTGATCTGCGCTACGGCGCGACGCAGGAAGCGCGCGAGCAACACGCGCAATTCGGCCGGCACCAGCAGCACCGGCGGCAGTCCGAGCCGCTCCTGCTGCTGTGCCGCCGCGCCCGCCTCGCGCAGCAGCGTATCGACCAGCCCCGGCTCGATGCCCGCGGCATCGCCGCTCTTGGCCTGTACCGCCTGCAGCAGGATGCGCTCCAGGCCCGGCTCCAGCGCCATCACCTGCAGTTCGTTGGCGCCCGGATAGAGTTGCTGCACGATCGCGCGGCCGAGCGCCACCCGCACCAGCGCGGTCAGATCGCCTGCGTCCTGCACTTTCGCGCCGTGCTCGGCGAGGACTTCGATGATGGTGCGCATGTCGCGGATATGCACGCCTTCCTCGAGCAGGTGCTGCAGCACTTTTTGCACCGTCCCGAGCGGCAACAGTTTCGGCACCAGGTCTTCGACCATCTTGGGCGATTCGCGCCCGACATGATCGAGCAGTTGCTGCGTCTCCTGCCTGCCCAGCAGCTCGGACGCATGCGTCTGCATCACGTGATTCAGATGGGTGGCGATCACGGTGCCGGCATCGACCACCGTGTAGCCGAAGGTCTGCGCCTGCTCGCGCATGCCGGCCTCGACCCACACCGCCGGCAGGCCGAACGCCGGATCGCGCGTCACCGCGCCGGGAAGCGCGTTGCTCACGTGCCCCGGGTTGATGGCGAGGTACATGCCGGTGTAGGATTCGCCGCGGCCGATCTCGACACCCTTCAGCGTGATCACGTACGCATTGGGACGCAGCTCCAGGTTGTCGCGGATATGCACCGCCGGCGCAAGAAACCCCACATCCAACGCGAATTTCTTGCGCAGTCCCTTGATGCGCTTGAGCAGCTCGCCGTCCTGCGCTTTGTCGACCAGCGCGATCAGCCGGTACCCCACCTCCAGGCCGAGCGTATCCACCGCAACCACGTCGTTCCAGGACGCCTCGACCGAGGGGCTCGCCTCCGCTTGTTCCGGCGCCGGCGCCTCCGGCGCCGCCGGGCGCTTCGCGATCATGTAGCCGCCGCCGGCGAGCAGCGCGGCCAGCAGCAGGAAGGCGAAATTGGGCATGCCCGGAATCAGCCCCATGATGGCGAGGATGGCCGCGGTAATCATCAATACCTGCGACTTGTTGAACAGCTGCCCGACCAGTTGGTCGCCGATGCTCTGATCGCTGCCCACCCGGCTGACAACGATGCCCGCGGCGGTAGAAATCACCAGCGCCGGGATCTGCGCCACCAGGCCGTCGCCGATGGTGAGCAGGGTGTAGACCTTCGCCGCCGTGGCGACGTCCAGATCGTGCTGCAGCACGCCGATTACCAGGCCGCCAACAATGTTGACCATCAGGATGATGATCCCGGCGACGGCGTCGCCGCGCACGAATTTGCTCGCGCCGTCCATGGCGCCATAGAACTCGGCTTCCTGCGAAATTTCCCGGCGGCGGCGGCGCGCATCCTCCTCGCCGATCAGGCCGGCGTTGAGATCGGCGTCGATCGCCATCTGCTTGCCCGGCATCGCATCCAGGGTGAAGCGCGCGCTGACCTCGGCGATACGCCCGGCGCCCTTGGTGATCACCACGAAATTGATCACCACCAGGATGAAGAACACCACCAGGCCGACGGCGTAGTTGCCCCCGACCAGGAATTGTCCGAATGCCTCGATTACCTTGCCGGCAGCGTCCGCACCCGAGTGGCCGTGGAGCAGCACCACGCGCGTCGAGGCGACGTTGAGCGACAGCCGCAGCAGCGTCGTCAGCAGCAGGACCGTCGGGAACACGGCGAAGTCCAGCGGCTTCAACGTGTACAGGCTCACCAGCAGCACGATGATCGAGAGCGCGATATTGAACGTAAACAACAGATCGAGCAGAAACGGCGGCACCGGCAGGATCATCATCGTCAGGATCATGATGATCAGCATCGGCACTGCCGTCGCGCGCAGGCCGCCGCTGCCCAGCAACAGCCGCAGTTTGAAGGTGTCGTTCATGCGGCGGACGCTCCGGGATCAAGCCCTGGGTCAAGTCCGGGAGGCAACGGCGCGAGTTCCGGCTGTTGCGGCATCGGGCCACCGTCTTCCCGATGGCGGCGCAGTTGATACACATACGCCAGCACTTCGGCCACGGCGGTATAGAGCGCTGCCGGGATCTCGTCGCCCAGCTCGGCGTGACGGTACAGCGCGCGCGCGAGCGGCGGCGCTTCGAGTATCGGCACCCGGTGCTCCTCGGCCAGTGCGCGGATGTGGGCGGCCAACAGGTGCGCGCCCTTCGCCACCACGCGCGGGGCGCGCATTGCGCCGTCCTGATAACGCAGGGCCACCGCGTAATGGGTCGGGTTGGTGACCACCACGTCGGCCTTGGGGATTTCCGACATCATGCGCCGGCGCGCCATCTCGCGCTGCTGGCTGCGGATGTGCGCCTTGACCTGCGGATCGCCCTCGGTTTCCTTGTTCTCCTTGCGCACTTCCTCGCGCGTCATGCGCAGCTTCTTCTCGTGATCCCAGATCTGGAACGGAATGTCGATGGCAACCACCAAGGCCATGCTTGCGGCCATGGTGAGAAAGCTCGTGCCGAGCAGGTTCACCAGGTGCGCCATGCCGGCGCCGAGCGGCTCGGTGGCAAGCGCAAGGGCCGCGCCGCTGTTGTGCCAGAGGACCCAGGCGGCGACGCCGCCGACGAGCGCAGCCTTGGCGATCGCCTTGAGCATTTCGATCGCGCCCTGCGTCGACACGATGCGCGCCAGCCCTTTGAGGGGATCGATGCGGCCCCAGTCCGGCTGCAGCGGCTTGAAGCTGAACATCCAGCCGTTGAGCACCAGCGCCGACGCGATCCCCGCCAGCACCAGCAGCGCGAGCAGCGGGGAAAACGCCAGCAGCACATCTACCGAGGAGTCCTGCAGGCGCAACAGCATCAGGTCGGTGTCGAACGCCACGGCGCGGTCAAGGCGCAGGCCGTGGCGCATCATGCCCGACAACGCGTCGGTGAGGCCGGTGCCCATGAACCGCAGCGCGCCGCCGGCGGCGAGCAGCAGCGCCAGCGTAGACAGTTCGCGCGAACGCGCTACCTGCCCCTTCTCCCGCGCCTGTTCGCGCCGTCGTTCGGATGCTGGTTCTGTGCGATCTAAACCGGTGTCTTCTGCCATCTCCCGTCCTTGACTGCTTCAACGGGATTATCAGATGGCGATGCAGGCCTTGATCAGTCGAACAGTGCCGGTTTTGCCGCGCAATTCCCGGCCTTCGCCCGCGGCTAAACCGGCAACCGGTCGGCTATGGCGAAAAGCAAGGGCGGTATGCGGTTTTCATACCAGATCGTCGATTGCGCACGGATACGCTTTTCATCCGTGTGCAATCGGCGATCCGCGCGGACGGGTCGCCGTCCGCGCAAGCGCTATAGCCGCAGCTCGATGTGTTCTTCAACGCCCGCCGATGTCGCCGCGCGACGATTGCGCGCTGCGCGCGCCAACCGTGTTTTCCGTACCGATGAAAAGCACATCGGTACAGAAAACACGGTTATTGTTAAGGACAAAGACGGCGCAGAGTTTCTATCACGCAATCTTGAATCTGCAGCGGCCTAGAACCCCAGGCTCGCCAGCAGGTCGTCGACCTGGTTCTGGCTGGTCACCACCTCCGGCCCCCTGGCTGCGTTCACCACCGGGCCGTTGAGCAGGCCGGCATCGATTTCGTTGCGCACGTCTGTAGGCACGAGATCGACCAGCAGATGCACCAACTGCTGTTCCATGTCCTGGGTCAGCATGGTGATCTTCTTGATTACCTGTCCGGTCAGGTCCTGGAAGTCCTGCGCCATCATGATCTCGAGCAACTGGGCGTTGGTGGCCCGCGTCTGCTGCGGCACCTGTGCAAGATAGTCGCGGGTGCCGGCCACCAGCGTCTTGAATTCTTCCACGCTCAATTGCCGGTCGAACAGCTTTTGCCAATGCGCGGACAGGCGCTCGGCTTCGCTTCCCAGCCGCTCCTGCAGCGGCTGCGCTGTTTCGATCGCATTCAACGCGCGCACCGCCGCCTGCTCGGTCATTTTGACGACGTAGTCGAGCCGGTCGCGCGCATCGGGTATCGAAGCGGCGGTCTTTTCCAGCACTTGGTCGTAGCCCAGCTCGCGCAGGGCGTCGTGGAGCGTGCGCGTCAGACGCCCGATGCGGCCCATGACGTTGCCCGGCAGACCGTCCGGCGCTTCCGCTTCCGCTTCCGCTTTCGGCGCCGCAGCTGGCGCTCCCACTTCCGCTTTCGGCGCCGCAGCTGGCGCTCCCACTTCCGCTTTCGGCGCCGCAGCCGGCGCGGCGTTGTCCTTGACGATGCTGTCGAACAGCGCTTCCAGGTCGTCGCAATCCGCTTCCGCCACGATCGCGCTCATGCCTTGACTCCTTCTTCCATGGTCTTGAATATCTTGTTTAGCTTTTCGTCGAGCGTCGCGGAGGTGAACGGCTTGACCACGTAGCCGCTGGCGCCGGCCTGGGCGGCGGCAACGATGTTTTCCTTCTTCGCTTCCGCGGTGACCATGAGGACAGGCAAACCCTTCAACGCCGCGTCGGCGCGGATGTTCTTCAGCAAATCGAGTCCGGTCATGTTGGGCATGTTCCAGTCGGAGATGACGAACTGGTAATCGCCGCCGCGCAGTTTGCCGAGCGCCTCCACGCCGTCCTCGGCTTCGTCGACATTTTGGAAGCCAAGTTCCTTCAGTAGATTGCGCACGATCCTGCGCATGGTCGAAAAATCGTCCACCACTAGGAACTTCAGATTCGGATCCGCCATATATCGCTCCATTTCAACCGTCAAATCTGCCGCTGCCCGCATTTCGGGACATGTGCTCACTATCGACAGAATTCCCGCAATCTTGAACTCCGGGCATACAGTTTTCGAAATCCGTCGGAATCGGCACGGCTTCCACGTGATACCAGTCCCGCGCGCTCGCCGCCTGCAGCGCGTTGCGCCGTACCCGCGCCAGAACCTCAGGCTGCGCCAGCTTCAGAAATTGCTCGACCGCGCTGTAGTCGTCCGGCAGCGCCGGATCGTCCCACCCGCGGGCCGAATGCCGCGCCAGATTGACCGCCAGCGCCACGTTCATCACCCGCGGATGCGACGCGTGCGTATCGTCCATCAGCGACTGCAGCAGCGCCGGCAGCCGCCACTCTGCGATCAGGGCCGCCTGCAGGTCGGCAAGCTCGAACCCAAGCACGCTTAATTGCGCAGCGCTGCTGCGCACCGACGGGTCATTGCGCCGCATGGCTCCAATCCGCAATGCCATCTCGGGAGCAAAGCACCAGAGCAGCATTTCTGTAATGTCATGCAGCAACGCCGCGATCGCGATTTCGCCCGCACTCCGGTCGCAGCGCACATTGGCCCAATCGTTCGCGTAGAGCGCCGCATGATGCGCGCGATAGACCACGCGCATCAGCCCGTCGAGCGCGAGCGGCTGGTCCGCCAGTGTCGACTCTACCGCCGGCAGATCGCCGAAGTGCGCGAAAAACGGCGTTACGCCCAGCATCATCACGGCGTGCTCGACAGTGGTGATCTCGGTGGTCTGCGTGGCTCTGCGGTGCGCCTGCAGATAACGCAGCACCCGCAGCGTAAACATCGGATCGTGCAGCAGCACGCGCGCGATGTCGCGCGCAATGACCCGCTCCTCGTACTCGCGCAAGCCCGCCAGTTCCTCGACGGTGCGGGCGAGCACCGGGATCTCGACCGCATCCAGGGCGTGGACCCAGGCCGATTCGTTCTGTGGCAGTTCGGCGAACATCACCGCACCTCTCTCACATGCGCCACAGCAGCAGCCTCGAGTCGGCCTGCGCGCCGGTTGCAACGGTCAGCGCCGGCGCCACGCCCGGAACGGCGAAGCTGTTGCTGATCAGCAGGCTGCCGCCACGCATTTCGCGGCGCGCCTTGCGCCACAACTCGCCCATCGCGGCGGGTGACAGGTAGGCGTAGACGACGTCGTACCGGCCCAGATCGAGATCGCGGAAATCTCCCCAGATTACACGGCAGGATTGCGCCATCAGCGCCGCGCGCAGCCGCGCGAGCAGAAACGGCAACGGCGCCGATTCGACGCCGTAGTAGCGGCCCGCCGGACGCGCGCGCGCGAGGCTGGCAAGCACCCCTCCGAGCCCGCACCCCAGGTCGAGAAACGAGAAACTTCGCTCCTGCGGCAACAGGTCTGCAACTGCTTGTGCCGCGGCCCGGCTGGACAGAAACAGCGGCACGCGGGTTCGGGACACGCCCCAATACAGGGACGCAAGCAGACAAAACGCGGCCAGCGCGTACGCCGGCGGCAGGCCGAATCCCAGCGCCCAGACCAGGCCTGGAACGAACAGCGCATGGATGAGAAGCCACCAGACTTCCGCGCCTTGGGCACGCGCCAGCGCCGCGGCGACGATTCCCTGCAGCAATGCCCAGGTCATGGCATCGCTGTCCGCCGCCACTGCAGCCGGAACCAGGCCTCTCAGCGCCAGAACCGCCAGTGACGCCGCGGCCTGCACTGCGGCCGCCTGCCACAGCGGCACCCGCGCCGGATAGGCGGGCGCCGATGCGGCCACGGCATCGGCGTCCGGCTCAGGGCTTGGCAGCGGCAGCATCGGTAGTCTCGTTCGCAGCTTCGGGTTTCGCATCGGGTTTCGCTTCGAGTTTCGCTTCGAGTTTCTCTTCGGGTTTCGCCTCGACTTTGAGCGCGCCGCTGTCCTTGCTCACCGCCTCCTCGGTCTTCTTGTTCATGACAATGATGCTGATGCGGCGGTTGATCGGATTCAGGGGATCATCGGCGTCGAACGGCACCGCCGAGGACAAGCCCACCACGCGCAGCACGCGGCCTTCCTGCAGGCTGCCGCCGATCAGCTCGCGCCGCGCCGCATTCGACCGGTCGGCCGACAGCTCCCAGTTGCTGTAGCCTTTATCGCCGCCGGAATAGGGTCGCGCATCGGTGTGCCCGGAAATGCTGATGCGGTTGGGCACGTCGTTCAGCACCTTGCTGATCTCGCGCAGGATCTCGCGGGTATAGGGCTGCAGCCGCGCGCTGCCGCTGGCGAACATCGGCCGGTTGTGTTCATCCACGATCTGGATGCGCAGCCCCTCGGCGGTAAGGTCGAGCAGTATTTGCTTGCGGAACGCGTTCAGCGCCGGGTTGCTTTCAATCGCGCGCTCGATGCGCTGCTGCAAATTGCGCAGCCGGAGCTTCTCCTTGCGCGCAAGCTCGGCTTCTGCCGCATTGAGGTCGATGGCCTTCTTGTGCTCGCGGATTTCGCCACGCTTGACCTGGCCTTCGATCCGGGTGGGGTCGTTGCCACCGCCCTTGATCAGGCTGGCCCTGTCGCCGCTGCCGCTGCCGCCCAGCAGCGCCACTTTGAGCGGGGTCTGGAAATATTCGGAGATGCCCTTCAAGTCGTCAATGGGGGTCGAACTGAGCAGCCACATGAGCAGAAAGAAAGCCATCATGGCGGTAACGAAATCGGCGTAAGCGATCTTCCACGCACCACCGTGGTGGCCGCCGGCGTGTTTTTTCACACGCTTTACGACGATCGGCCGTTGGGTATCTTCGCTCATGGTGTCTGTGCGGGCGGCGGGCGCGCCTTGCGCTGCTTCACCGTATCCTCGAGTTCGATGAACGTGGGGCGCTCGGTCGAATACAGGACTTTACGCCCGAATTCCACCGCTACCTGCGGCGCATAGCCGTTGAGGCTGGCGAGCAGCGTGACCTTTATGCATAGCAGCATCTTGGTCGATTCGGCGAGCTTGTGTTCAAGCAGCGTCGCCAACGGTCCGACGAAACCATACGAAAGCAAAATGCCGAGGAAGGTGCCGACCAGCGCGGCAGCGATCAGTTTACCGAGTTCGGCCGGCGGTATCCCCACCGATCCCATGGTATGCACCACGCCCATGACGGCGGCGACGATGCCGAATGCCGGCATGGCGTCGGCCATTTTTGCGAGCGCGTTGGACGGAATCGATCCCTCCTCGTGATGGGTGTCGATCTCGTTGTCCATCAGGTTCTCGATCTCGAACGCATTGAGGTTGCCACCGACCATGAGGCGCAGGTAATCGGTCAGGAATTCCACCACATGATGATCGGAGACGACCAGTGGATACTTGGCGAAAAGCGGGCTCTGCTCGGGCGCATCGACATCGGCCTCTACCGACATCAGCCCTTCTTTGCGCACTTTGGCGAGAATGTCATAGAGCAGCGACAGCGTCTCCAGGTAGAGCGCCTTGCTGAAGCGCGAACCTTGCAGCAGGGTCGGAAGGGCTTTGAGCGTCGCCTTGATGACTTTGGCGGTATTGGCGGCCAGGAACGCTCCCAGGGCGGAGCCCCCGATCATCAGCAGTTCCACCGGCTGGAGCAGGGCGGCCAGATGGCCGCCGGCTATCGCAAAGCCGCCGAATACGGCAAATATAACCGCAATGAAACCGACGATAACCAGCACAAAATTCTCCCTACATCCTAATCCGGACAAGCCGGAACCAGGCAAAGTGCCGCCGGCGGGGGAAAAGCTCTGGTCCCACGAACAAGGGGGGATGCACCCCTCCTTGTCCTCCAAGAGGACTTCCTTCGGTGCGTCCCCCAAGGGGACTTCCTTCCGGGCGTAAATCCCCCCGCGGATGCATGCTCGCCATTTATCGAAATCTTCGCCATTTCCGTCAGCTCTTGACTGCCAAGAGACCGGCAAGGCGTTGAAAAAGGGGGCGTGCCCCTTTTCATGTCCCCCGATTCAGAAGCTGCCGAACCACGCAGAGAAAGTAACAGGCGCCGCCCCGCGCTCAAACCTGAAACAGCGCTGAAATCACCCCGCTATTGCAGCAACCGGGTGGATGAGACGGTCGCACCGGCGGCAACGACCTCCTGCTGCTCAGGCCGCTGCGGCAGGGGCGTGGGTCGCCGCGGGCAAGGGCTTCCTCGACTTGCCGGCGCGCGACGGCGGACGGCACAGCCCGCAGACGTAGTTGCGGTTGAGTTCCAGCTTGTGGGTGATGAAGTTGCCGCCGCAGCGCGTGCATGGCACTGTCTCGAGCAGGCTGCCGAGGAAACGCACCAGCGTCCAGGCCCGGGTCAGCGTCAGGATAGGTTCGAGACTGTTGGCATGCACGTGCTCGAGATACAGCCGATAAGCCTTGATCAGCGCGTGCACGCCGCGCAATTCGGTATGTGCGACCAGGTAATTATAGATGTCGACGAACAACGAAGAATGGACGTTGGGTTGCCAGCCGAGGAACCAGTCGGCCGAAAACGGCAGCATTCCTTTCGAAGGGGATTCACCCTTGACTTCCTTGTATAGCTTGAGCAGGCGCTCGCGGCTGAGTCCGGTCTCCGTCTCGAGCACCTGCAGCCTCGCGCCGAGGTTGATCAGCTCGATCGCAAGCCGGATTTCGTTGCCTTCCGATACCACGCTTTTGTTGCGCATAAATCCCCCTACTCGGTCTCAGGCCAGTGCTTCGACGGGTTGTCCCGCAAGCAGGATGGCCGCGTGAGATTGCGGCATCGTCCCCTCCTTGCCATGGCTCGTGAGCAGCCCCAGTATCAGCCGGTCATCGAAGCGCATGCGGCACAACAGCACGTTCGCGCCGGCCATCTTCAGTACCTGCCCGGCGGTCAGGTCCGCCAGGATATCGGCTAATTGCTGGCTGATGCCCAGCCGGTACACGGCCGCGGATTTGTCTTCGCGGATCATGTGCTGCGCCAGCATCAGATAAGTAAGGTTAAGCTCCTTGATTTCTCCCAGCATGTCGGACATGTTCATGTTCATTTTCTCCGTTGGTTGCAGTTCACGCGCCCTTTCGGGTTAGGCACGGGTGCATTGTGGACTCGACGCCCACCGGGATAAATAGGGATTTGTCCGTATTTAGGCGGCACTATGCGCGAATTCTTTTGTAGGAATCTGTCCTACATTTCCGGGCATACGACGATCGCGCGCGCTGGTTCGCGGCTGCGGCAAGGCCTGCCTGGCCGCTCGCGCGCCAAGCATTTCGGTGATGTCCGCGACGGAGCGCGGCGCGCTGAACAAGAAGCCTTGTACCCGGTCGCAGTGTTGCTGGCGGTAGAATTCCAGCTGCTCCGTGGTTTCGACGCCCTCTGCGACCGTCAGCAGACCCAGCCCGCGGGCAAGCGCGCCGATAGCCCGCACGATCGCGGCGCTCTCCACGTCCTTGGTCACGTCGCAGGAGAATGATTTGTCGATCTTCAGAATATCGATGGGGAAACGCCGCAGATAGCTGAGGGACGAGTAGCCGGCGCCGAAGTCGTCGACCGATATCTTGACGCCCATGCCCTTCAGCGCCTCCAAGGTCATGATGGTCGTGTCGGCATTGCGCATCAGCACCGACTCGGTGATTTCGAGCTCCAGGCATTGCGGGTCGATGCCGGTCTCGGCAAGCGACTGGGCGACAGTGCGCACCAGGCCGGGCTGCCAGAACTGCACTGCAGAAACGTTCACCGCCATCGTCAATCCGGCATGCCCGGCATCATGCCAGGCCTTGGCCTGGCGGCAGGCGTTCTGCAGCACCCAGGTGCCGATTTCGGTGATCAGCCCGGACTCGTTGGCAAGCGGAATGAAATCGTTCGGCTGCAGCAGGCCCATTTCCGGATGGCGCCAGCGCACCAGCGCTTCCGCGCCGGTCAGCGCGCCCGTGATCACATTGAAATTGGGCTGGTACTCGAGCAGCAGTTCCTCCCGCGCCACGGCTTTGCGCAGCGCGCTCTCGAGCACCAATTGCGCACCTGCCACCGCGCCCATTTCACGCGCGTAAAACTGGTAGTTGTCGCCCCCCAGGCTCTTCGCCCGGAACATCGCCGTCTCGGCGTTTATCAGCAGTTCGGACACATCATCGCCATCGCGCGGCGAGGCGACAATGCCGATGCTTACGCAAATATGGAATTCCAGGGCACCCTCGACGAACGGCTTGAAGAAAGCCTGCCTGATCTGCTCCGCGGCGGCGCGCGCCTGCGGGTCGCCGCAGACGTTGCCGAGAAATACCGCGAACTCATCGCTGCCGCATCTGGCGACCATCCCCTCCCCGGGCACGCATTCCTGCAGGCGCTGCGCGACCTGGCGGATCAACGCGTCCCCGATCTTGTGGCCAAAGCAATTGTTGACGCGCAGGAACCGGTCGATATCCAGAAGATAGATGGCGGCCGGCTGTCCTTCGGCTTGCAGCAACTCGCGGCCGACGTGATCGCAGAACAGATTGCGGTTGGGCAATCCGGTCAGGCTGTCATAAAAGGCGAGCTTGTGGACGCGAGCGTCGGCCTGCTCCTTGGCGCGGCGCACGGCCGCGCCATGGATCTCCCGCTCCATCGCCGGCAACAGGCGGGCGAAATTGCCTTTTACAATCGAGTCCTGCGCACCGCTGCACATGGCCGCGACTTCGACGTGCTCGCTGACATCGCCCGAATAGATGATGAACGGGATGTCCTTGCCGCATTCCTTCAGCAGATCAAGCGCCTCGAGCGAACTGAAACGCGGCATGGAATGATCGGAAATGACGATATCCCATTCGGAATCGAGCAGTGCCGAGCGCATGTCCTCGGCGCAGTCCACCCTGGCATAGGTGATATCGCTGTTTGCCCGGGTCAATTCCGAATACAGAAGACGCGCGTCGTCCTCCGAGTCCTCGACTATCAGGAGGCGTATGTGCTGGTTTGTCATGACGGCACTCAAGTTTCAGCCCGATCAGCCGGGCATGGGATACCGATTCAAAGGATGCTGCAGGCCACTGGCCACGATTTGTTGCTGCAACGACGAGCCTGCCACTCCATGGTTGAACGCACCCGAACCGAGACGTCCTGTCCCGGCGCAGCGATGCAATCGATCTGATTTGACGAACTGGCTCATAGGCCTATCAACATCCGCAATGCGCGCCGCGTCAGCATGGTCTGCTGATCGAAACATCACACCTACGGTTGCTTATCGACATGCGCGCGGACAGCTTGAGGCCAAAATCGGCGTCGCCCGCGCAGCCGCTTGCCCGCGACGGGATCGCGGCCTGTCGTCCTTCCCCGGCCCGCCGTTGGCCGTCTGCGCAAGTGGCCGGCGGCGCGTGCAGCCTAGCGGCGATTCATCTCGGCAATGCAGCCGCTGAGCACTGACCGAATGTTGCCGCTGCCCAGGTTGCAGTCGCCCGCATTGGTCAAACCGGCCTGGCCGTTGCGCGCGGCACCCTGGCTGCTGCCGCCATCCTCCCGCCGCTGCGGATCGCCGGCGCGCCCGGCAAACGCGCTCGCCAGACGCGTCTGCGCTTCGGCCCGCTTCTGCTGCAGTTCGCCAAGCGTCTTCTCGTTCTCGGCAAGCGCCGCCGCCAGGCGCGTCTCCGCCTCGGTTTGCTTCACCTGCCCCTGGTCGAGCTTTTGTTTCAACTCGGTCATCAACTTCGAATTCTCCGACCGCTTGACTTCCTGGCGATGGACTTCGGCCGAACGGCGATCGAGCAATTGCGCGAGCAAGTCATAGGCGAGTGCCATGCCGCCCATGCCGCCGGCCAGCATCACGCTCAGATGGACGAGCAGGCTGCGCAGGCGCCGCCGCGGCTTTGGCGCGGCGGATTCCTCGGCGGCCGGCTCGCCCTTCGGTCCCGCCCTTGTCCCCGGCTTGCCGCGCCGCCCGCGGGTGTCTCCCTCGCGGGCGTGGTCGTGGTCGCCATCGCGACCTTCATGCGACTGCTCGGTGTCACCAGCGCGCTGGCGCAACCGCTGCAACGACGCGATGCCCTTGTCGATTGCGGCAGTTGCCGCGGCAAGCAGCATCTGCTTTGCGCGCGCGGACGCGGCGCTGGCCCTGGCACGCAGCGATCGCCACGCGCGGACCGGCCAAGCCCCGTCCGCGGCCGGTTCTTCCACCGCAGTATCGGCATCACGCTCCAGGGAGCGCTTCGCGCCGGGAGTATCGGCTTTAGTCAAGAAACACCTCGGATTTTGGCCACTGCGACTCAAGCGCTATCGGCCGGTCGCGCTCGAACTTGAGCCCCGCGGCGCGCTTTTGCCGGCGGTTTGCGTGCATGCGCGAGCTAATAGGATGTGGAAAAAGGGGCTGGGCGGGAAAGGAAGGGTCCGGCCCCTTCCTTAGACCCCCTTTTAGATCCCCCAAGTCGGAGCTATTGAATACGCCCCCCTCTGGGACGGCGTCATGATGAGGAGCACTTTCGTGTCAGGGAAGCGTTTTTCAAGAGCCTGTTAACGTTTCGGTCGATGCCGCCGTTAACCAATCGAACGGGCATATCGCGGCGCAAGTTGCGCGCGGGACTGGCTCGGGAAGGTTTTATGCCATGCAAAACAAATGTGTACTCGTGATAGCCGGCGGCGTCGCACCGCCCCGTCGCTGACCCAGGCGCGCCCCTGCCCATGTCAAGCTCGATACCAAGACCCGGCAATGCTGCGGAAATTCACGACGATATGCTGCGCGCCTTGTTCGCCCATGCGATGGTCAGGACCTTCCCCAAGAACACGATGCTGATCACCGAAGGCGAACGGACCACGGACTCGGTCTACCTGATCCAATCGGGCAGGGTCAAAGTGTTCCTGTGCAGCGCAGACGGGAAAGAAGTCGATCTCGACGTCCTGGAACCGGGGGACTATTTCGGCGAGGTGGAACTCGACGAGGGGGCACGGTCTGCTTCCGTGGTGACCATCGAACGTTCCCGGCTGGCCGTCATTCGGCAATCGGAGTTCAGGAAATTCGTGGCGGAAAACCCCGACTTTGCCATGCAGTTCATCCTCAAGTTGATCACGCGCACCAGGGCGCTTCTGAAAAACGTGAAGGGTCTCGCGCTTCTGGATGTATCGGACCGGGTGGCGCGGCTGTTGCTCGATATGGCCACCGAGGAAAACGGAAAACTCATCATCACCGAGAAGTTGTCCAAGCGCGACATCGCCAACAGAGTGGGAGCGACCCGGGAAATGGCCAGCCGGGTATTCAAGGATCTGGTCTCGAGCGGCTATATCGAGCTGGAGCCGCAGAAAATCACGATAGCCAGACGATTGCCCCAGCGTTGGTAACCGAATCGTTCAAGAAATCAATTTGCAGGAGTGTTACTTCGATGAATAGCAGACGGGTTTCAACAGCCGGAATTTTCGCCACTGCCGCCATTGCAGCGCTGATGATCATGCTGCCGCAATCGGACGCGCGCGCGTCCGGCCTCTTAGGGCCGGGCGGCAGCGCCATTGCGGCGCTGCCGCCCAACGGGGCCGGCCTGCCCATGTCGCCGACGCAAGCGGCGCCGAGGACTCCGCCGCCGCAGGTCTACCTCGGCGGCTCCAAGGCAGCCGGCCGCGTCGCGGAAGTGTATGTCAGGGTCGCCGAAAACGTGTTCCTGGCTGTAAACGAGGCTCCGCAACATCTGCAAAAAAGCGGCGAGCGCTGGGTCGACATCGAGTTTCCGGACCTGCTCGCCAATGACCTCGGGTCCGCGCGCGCGATTCTGAACCAGAGCGAAGCCGGGGTTCAGGTGGGCGACGTGGTGGAGATCAAGTTCGCGCACAAGAGCAATCCGCGCTATTTTCCGGTGAAGGAAATCACCCGCGTGACACAGTTGGTGGCGAGAAGGGACGAAATGCTGGCCAAGGACTTCGAGCGCCGCATACTCACGCGCAACCGGCAGGACGCATCGCCTCCGGACTGGCTGACGCGCGCGCGTACTACTTTGCCCACCAGCCCGAGCCCCGCCACGCGCACGATCACCGCCAACGCCGGGCGCTGATTCCGGCCGGCGCAAAAAATGTGCCCGGGCGCAATTGGTGGCGCGCAGCGCTCTGCCGGCAACGCCCTGTGCGATCCCCATCGAACCCAGCGGCACTGCGCCACGGCGCCCACGCCATGCACCCAAGCCATGATCATCCGATGAACCTGATTTCCGCTCGACATCGAGTCGGTGCCGGCCGCGGACGCGGTTTGGCCTGGATCATGTCCCTGGCGCTGTTCGCAATCGGCTTCAATCTGGCGCTGGCCGCGACCCACGAACTGGGCTTTTCGCGCAGCGTCACCCAGGGGCTGGTGGAGCATTTTTCGGCCCGGTTCGGACCGGGCAGCAAGAGGCGCATCGGCGACTGGCAGGCATTCGTACGCTCCGTCCCGGCCGAACAGCGCGCCGGGAGCGACCTGGAACAGGTCAAACTGGTGCGCACCTTTGCGGCCGAACAGCGACAGCGCTCAGGTAGCGATGTGGAACTGCTGAGCTCGGTGAATGCGTTCTTTAACGACGTGTCTTACGTTTCCGATCAGACGCAGTGGGGGATGGCCGACTACTGGGCTTCGCCGGCGGAGCTGCTCGCCAGCAATGGCGCGGACTGCGAGGACTTTTCAATCGCCAAATACTTCGCCCTGAAAGAGTTGGGCGTGCCGATCGAGCGCCTCAGGATCACTTACGTCAAGGCGGTGCGCCTGAACCAGGCGCATATGGTGCTTGCCTATTACCCCGCGCCCGAGGCCGAGCCCTTGATCCTCGACAATCTGGAAAACTGGGTCAGGCCGGCGTCTGAACGGACCGACCTGGTTCCGGTGTACAGCTTCAACGACGAGGATGTGCTGCTCGCGCGCCCGGGCCGGCCTGACGCCCGCGCCGGCAGCTCCTCGCAGATCAGGTTGTGGCGCGGCCTGCTCGATAAACTGGAGAAGGAACTCCAGTACTAGCCAGCCCCGCGCCAGCGGATGACGCCACCTGCGCTCGCCGCCGCTGCTAAAGTTCCGGCGCCGGCGACCGTTACCGATACATGCGGGACCCCGCAATTGCGATTCGATATGACGCCATGACAAGACATGCAGAGAACTTCGACGACGTTGAACGCGAGGCCGCGCGCATCGCGAAGGAACTGGACCTCCCGCCGTGTCCGGCGATCCTCGCCAGGTTCAACCAGGAGTTCCACGCGCCGCAGCCCAACCTGCGCCGGCTCGGCGCATTGATCGTCACCGATATCGGCTTGGCCGCCACCATGCTGAAAACCGTCAACTCGGCCTTTTACGGCTTGGCGAAAAAGGCGACCAGCATAGAGCAGGCGCTTTCAATTCTCGGCCTGCGGGCGAGCGCGAACCTGGTCAGCGGGCTCCTGCTGCAGCGAGCCTTCCCGGCGAGTTCGGGCGCCGCGATGGAGCGCGTCTGGGACGGCTCGATGCGCGCCGCAGGTCTGGCGGCGGCGATCGCGACGCGCCTCAAGGGCGTGGACCGGGACGAGGCGCATACTTATGTCCTGTTCCGCGATTGCGGCATGCTGGTGATGCTGCGCAAGTTCCCGCAATACGCCGACATGATGGGGCAAGGCGCGAAAATTCCAGGCGCGCAATTCACCCGCCTCGAGGACACCCGGTTCCGATTCAATCACGCGCGCGTTGCCTGCGCGCTTGCCCGGAGCTGGTCCCTGCCCGAACCGCTGTGCGGGGCGATTCTTTGTCATCACGATGTTGCGCTGCTGGACAAGAATGCCGCCGGGGCGCAGCCGCCAGACCCAAAGCTCGTCGCCTTCGGCCTGCTCGCCGAGCAAATCGCCGCGCTGCACATCAACCAGGGCCTGTGCCCCGACTGGATCGGCGCAGAGCGGTTCGTGCTGGCCACCCTCGGCATCGGGGCGGACGATATCGTCGAACTGGCCGAGCAGCTCCTCGGCGTCACCGCGTAGTCGTTACAGGGCCGTCTCGGAATCACAGTAACCGCCCCGGACTTGGCCGGGTGTTGAAAGAAGGGGCCGGGACGGGAAAGAAGGGTTTCATCTTTTCCTTGGGCCCCCTTTTGGATACCCCAAGTCTGGGCTATTGAAAAACGCTTCCGCCTGAGACGGCGTCATGATGCGGTGCACTTTCGTGTCAGGGAAGCACGAGCGGAGGCATCCCCTCATTTTGAAATAGCCCGGCAGAGCGCCGTGGCTTGCCACTGCGCCAGATCACGGCGCCCGACGCCGGCATGACCCGGTTCAAGTTGCCAAGTTTGTTGACGTTATAACTGTATAGGGAAACTGGGGTGGCGGTCTATGGGTGATTTACTGGAAACGAGCGTAAGAAATATCGACCGATTCGAGGTCAGGCAAATTCTCGGTGAAGGCGGACAGGGCATCGTATACCTCGCGCACGACCCCAAACTGAAGCGCGATGTCGCGATCAAGACGCTGACGGCAGCGACCGGCGACGAAATGCAGATCCTGCTGCACGAAGCCCGCGCGGTCAGCGCCCTGCAGCACCCTTGCATCGTGCCGGTGTTCGAAGCGGGCGATTTCTACGGCACGCCCTACCTCGTCTTCGAGTACGTCACCGGCGAGACCCTGGACGCACTGATCAGCCGCAGCGGCGCCCTGCCGACCGAAGACGCGCTGAAAATCGCGGCACAAGTCCTGGACGGCCTCGCCCATGCCCACAAGCACGGCGTGCTGCACCGGGACATCAAACCCGCGAACATCATGCTGGGCAGCGACGGCACGCCGCGCATCATGGATTTCGGCGCGGCTTCCAGGAATCAGGTCAGCTGGCTGGTCGGAGCCCGTACCGGCATCGACGAGGACCTGATCGGCACCCCAGCCTACATGGCGCCCGAATACATCGAGAAAAAATTGTATTCCGCCCGGACCGATATTTTCGCGGCGGGACTGGTGTTCTGCGAAATGCTGACCGGCGAACGCGTTTTCAAAGGCAACGGCGGCAGCATCGATCAGCTGTTGCTGAAGATCGTCAATGATCCCATCGTGCTGCCTGCGGGTTCAGGGCTGAACGAGAAGATCGTCGCCTGTCTGCTCAAGGCCATGGCCAAAGACCCCGCGGCGCGCTACGAATCGGTGGTGGAAATGAAGCAGGCCTTGCTGCAGGCCGCCGACCCCGAATCGGGCAAGCCCGCCGCAGCCGATGGCGGCGGCACCGTGGAATTCCTGCTGCGGCGCATAAAGCTCAAGAAGGAATTCCCGGCGATGTCGGAGTCGATTTCCAACGTCAACAACATCATCTTCTCCGATACCGGCAGCGTCACCACCCTGACCAACGCGGTGCTCAAGGATTTCGCGCTCACCAACAAGATCATCAAGCTTGCCAATTCCACCTATTACAACCAGTCGGGCCGCGGCAACATCAGCACGATTTCCGGCGCGGTCTACAGGCTTGGCTTCGACACCATACGCAACATCGTCCTGGGCCTGCTGCTTTTCGACCAGGTGAAGGACCGCAACCAGGCGCAGGATCTGATGGGCGAGTGCGTGCGCGCGATCCTCGGCGGGGCGATCGCCAAGGAAATCTGCGTGTCCCAGGGCTACGGCAACCCCGAGGAGACGTTCGTCTGTGCCATGATGCACAACCTCGGGCGCATGCTGTCGATCTATTATTTTCCCGAGGAGACCGGCGAAATCAGAAAGCTCCTCGCCCTGAGCGCAGCCGACGAGGAACAAACCTCGAGGAGGGTGCTCGGCGCCAGTTACACCGAGCTCGGCCAGGGGGTGGCAAAATCGTGGGGGTTCCCGCAGAAAATCATCGGCAGCATGGAAAAGAACCGGCCGCAGCAGGCTGCGCGCGGGCGCCATAATCCGGATGAGACCACGCGCCTCATCGCGTGCATGGCATCCGACCTGTCCGCCGCGGTGGTGGAAAACGATCCGGATGAGCAGAAGAAACGCTGCACCGAGACCCTGGAAAAATACAAAGACCGCCTGAAGCTGAATCCGAAGGAAGCCGAGGGCATATTCATCCGTTCCCTGGAAAAATTCAAGGAATACACGGTGGCGGTAGGGTGGAAACTCGACCAGAACATCGCCAGCAAGCTCGGCATTCTGCAGAAAGCTGCGGAGGAAACCACGGCCGCCGAAGCCACTCAAGCAATGCAGGCGGGGAAGTTGCAGACCCAGGATATCGAAAAAACCATGCGCGTGGAATACCATGCCACGGCGACTGTGCCGCCCGATCCGCCCGCGCCGTCCGCGCCAACCACGCCGCAGCGAGAACAAGCGCCCGTGAGAAAGGACGTGCTCTCGGGAGGAATACAGGACATCACCAACGCCATGGTCGAAGGCAGCAGCCTGAACGACATCCTGCGCATCATCATCGAGACCATCTATACCGGCATCGGCTTCGACCATGTGATATTCGCCCTGCGCACCCCGAGGCGCGGGGCTATGTCCGGCCGGTTCGGTCTGGGCGAGAATATCGACACCCTGGTCGAGCAGTTTCATTTCACCCTCGATTTCGTGCCCGATGTGTTTCACGTCGCGCTGCAGAAGAACATCGACGTATTCATCACCGATACCGGCGACCCCAAGATCGCGACGCGCATCCCGGACTGGTACCGCAAGGGGTTTTCCGCGGGAGCGTTTCTCCTGTTTCCGATCATGGTCAAGGACAAACCGTTCGGCATGATCTATGGCGACGCCGCGCGCGCAAACTCGATCACGATTCACGAAGACGAAATCAAGCTTCTGCGCACCTTGCGCAACCAGGCGGTGCTGGCGGTGCGCCAATCGGCTTGAGCCGGTGGTGCGCCGGTGACGCGCCTGACTTGCGCAGGCGTCAACCGGCCGGAGTGGGCGCAGACTTTGGCGCAGAATCTTCGTCCCCCTTCGGAACGGCTTCAATCAACCGCTTGAAGCCGCAGGGGGAAAATGGTCGGGGTGAGAGGATTTGAACCTCCGACTCCTGCGTCCCGAACGCAGTACTCTACCAGGCTGAGCTACACCCCGAGGTGTCATAGACGGGGGCGAACCCCCAAGAACGAACGCGGTCAGTGGTTGCGATTGACTGCGAAGTCCGCCAATTGTACCAAACTGTCGCGGTATTTTGAATTCGGCAGGCGCCCGATGGCGGAACAGGCCGCGGCGGACTCGCGCCTGGCCTGCGCGCGCGCATAGTCCAGCGCACCGGTATCGGTGATGGCTTGGAGCACCGCCGCGAAATCGTCGCGTCCGCCCCGCTCGATCGCATGGCGCACCGTTTGCGTCTGTGCGGGGGAGCCCTCGCGCATGGCGTAGATCAGAGGCAGCGTCGGCTTGCCCTCGTTGAGATCGTCCCCCAGGTTCTTGCCGGTCTCATGCAGGTCGCCGGAATAGTCGAGCACGTCGTCTATCAGTTGGAACGCGGTGCCCACGTGCATGCCATACTGCGCCAGCCCCTCTTCGATCTCGGGCGCGGCCCGGCCGAGGATGGCGCCGAGGCGGGTGGCGGCCTCGAACAGCTTGGCCGTCTTGCGCCGCACCACCTCGAGATAGCGCGCCTCGTCGGCGCCGGCGTCGTGCACATTCAGGAGCTGCAGCACTTCCCCCTCGGCGATGGTGTTGGTGGCTTCGGCCAGCACCGCCATGACGCGCATGTCGTCCACCGTGAGCATCATTTGGAACGCGCGTGAATACAGGAAATCTCCCACCAGCACGCTGGCGGCGTTGCCGAAGGCGGCGTTGGCCGTTTTGCGCCCGCGGCGCAGCCCGGATTCGTCGACCACGTCGTCGTGCAGCAGCGTCGCCGTGTGTATGAATTCGACCACGGCCGCAAGTTCATGGTGATGACTGCCGCCATAGCCGGTTGCCCCCGCCGCCAGGAGCAGCATGGCCGGGCGCAGGCGCTTGCCGCCGCTGGCGATGATGTACTCGGCCACCTGGCGGATCAGCACCACATCGGACTCGAGCCGCCGCCGGATCATGGCGTCCACCGCGCGCATATCGGCGTCGATCAGGGAATGTATGGCTTCTATGGGCAAGGTAAGAAGGGCAAAGTGCGGCGCTGGAGAACGGATTTGGCAGGGACAAAATCATAGCATAAAGCTTTTGACGGCCAAAACTAAATTGCTGTATCATCTCGGGTTCCTTGGTTTTACTGCAGTTTTGTCTTTTTGGAGCCTCAACATGTACGCGGTCATAAAAACCGGCGGCAAGCAGTACCGCGTCGCTGCCGGCGAAAAATTGAAAATAGAACAGTTGCCGGCAGACATCGGGGCTGAAATCGTGCTCGACCAGGTGTTGCTGGTCGCCGACGGCGATAACCTCAAGATGGGCAGGCCGCTGGTCACCGGAGCTTCGGTGCAGGCGAAAGTCCTTGCCCAAGGGCGCCATGACAAGGTGCGCATTTTCAAGCTGCGCCGGCGCAAGCACTACCAGAAGCACCAGGGGCATCGCCAGAATTTCACCGAAATCGAAATCACCGGAATCACGGGATAACGTCAGCGGCTTAATCAGAAAGGCAAGACATGGCACATAAGAAAGCAGGCGGCAGCTCCAGAAACGGCCGCGATTCCCAGTCCAAGCGCCTGGGTGTGAAACGCTACGGCGACCAGTTGATCACCGCCGGCAGCATTATCGTGCGCCAGCGCGGCACCCAGGTGCATGCGGGCGAAAACGTCGGCATGGGCAAGGACCACACCCTGTACGCCAAGGTTGCCGGCAAGGTATTGTTCGGGGTCAAGGGCCCGATGAGCAAGAAGACGGTAAGCGTGGTGCCGGCCTGAACTCCGGCAGGCTCCTAGAAAAGCCCTATCCACGCGGTAGGGCTTTCTTATTTGTCGCGCCAGCATGAGCGTGATGCGACCATGAAATTCATCGACGAAGCCAGGATCGAGGTGCACGCCGGCAAGGGCGGGAACGGCGTCGCCCATTTCCGGCGGGAGAAGTTCGTCCCGCGCGGCGGGCCGGACGGCGGCGACGGCGGCCACGGCGGCAGCATCTACGCCGTGGCCAACCGCAACATCAACACCCTCATCGATTACCGCTATGCGCGCATCCACCGCGCCAAGGGCGGCGAGAACGGGCGCGGATCGGACCAGTATGGCAAGGGCGCGGAGGACATCGTGCTGCGCGTCCCCGTGGGCACGGTCATCACCGATGCCCAGTCCGGCGAGCTGATCGCGGACCTGGCTGCGCACGAGCAAAAAGCGCTGATTGCGCGCGGCGGAAAAGGCGGCCTGGGCAATCTGCATTTCAAGACCAGCACCAACCGCGCGCCGCGCCAGTGCACCCTGGGCGAGGAAGGCGAGTCGCGCGAACTGCGCCTGGAACTGAAGCTGCTTGCCGACGTCGGCCTCCTCGGCATGCCCAACGCGGGCAAATCGACTTTCATCCGCGCGGTGTCAGCCGCGCGCCCGAAGGTCGCCGATTACCCTTTCACCACCCTGCACCCCAACTTGGGCGTGGTGCGCGTGGCCGAGGACAGGAGCTTCGTCGTCGCCGACATTCCGGGCCTGATCGAGGGCGCGGCCGAAGGCGCCGGGCTGGGTCACCAATTCCTGCGCCACCTCGCGCGCACGCGCCTGCTGCTGCACATCGTCGACATCGCGCCCTTCGATGAAAGCGTGGATCCGGTCAAGGAAGCGCGCGCCATCGTCAACGAGCTGAAGAAATACGACCAGGCGCTCTACGACAAACCGCGCTGGCTGGTGCTCAACAAGACCGACATGCTGCAGGCGGACGAACGCGACCAGGCGCTGCAGCGTTTTCTCAAGGCGTATCGCTGGAAAGGCAGGTGGTTCGCCATTTCGGCGCTCACCGGCGAAGGCTGCCGCGAGCTATGCTTCGCCATCATGGATCATCTCACCGAAAAGCAGACGGCCTGACATGGCATCGCTGCTCAAATCGGCGCGCCGCCTCGTGGTCAAGGTCGGCAGCTCGCTCGTCACCAACCAGGGGCAGGGCCTGGATCGGGCGGCGATCGCACGCTGGGCGGCGCAGATCGCGCAACTGCGGGCCGGCGGCAAAGAAGTGGTGCTGGTCTCCAGCGGCGCCATCGCCGAAGGCATGCAACGCCTCGGATGGACACGGCGCCCGCAGGCGATGCACGCACTGCAGGCGGCGGCGGCGGTGGGCCAGATGGGGTTGGTGCAGGTGTACGAGTCCTCCTTTCGCGAGCATGGCCTGCATACCGCCCAGGTGCTGTTGACGCACGCCGACCTGGCCGACCGCCAGCGCTACCTCAACGCGCGCTCGACCCTGCGCACCCTGCTCGCGCTGGGCGTGATCCCGATCATCAACGAGAACGACACCGTGGTCACCGACGAAATCAAGTTCGGCGACAACGACACGCTGGCGGCACTGGTCACCAATTTGATCGAGGCCGATTGCCTGATCATTCTCACCGACCAGGCCGGTTTGTATACGCGCGATCCGCGCGAGCACGCAACGGCCGAGTTGGTGCACGCGGGCAAGGCCGGCGCGCCGGAACTGGAGCACATGTGCGGCAAGGCCGGCAGCCACATCGCCAAAGGCGGCATGCTGACCAAGGTCCTCGCCGCAAAACGCGCCGCCCGCTCGGGTGCGCATACCGTGATCGCCTCGGGGCGCGAGCCGGAAGTGCTGCTGCGGCTGGCGCAGGGGGAGGCGATCGGCACGCAACTGATTGCTGAAACCATGCCTATCGCGGCGCGCAAGCAGTGGCTGGCCGACCATTTGCAGGTCAACGGCAGGCTGATGCTGGATGCCGGCGCGATGCGCGCGCTGGCCAAGGAAGGCAAGAGCCTGCTGCCGATAGGCGTGAAAAGCATTGAAGGATCGTTCGAGCGCGGCGCGGTGGTCGCGTGCATCTCACCTGAAGGCAAGGAACTCGCGCGCGGGCTGGTGAACTACGGTGCCAACGAAGCCCGTCGCATCCTGGGCAAACCAAGCAGCGAGATCCTGTCCGTACTCGGCTATGTGGATGAGCCCGAACTGATCCACCGGGACAACTTGGTCCTGCTTTAGCAGGGCCAAGTTGCGGCGCAGGCTAACTTTCGCGCAGCGAAGGTTAAGCCGCGCAGCGGCGGCAGTAGCCACAACCCGCCTCTGCTTTAGCTGGGCCAGATTGCGGCGCAGCTTGGCACCGCCTTGCCTTAGTAGTCCGAGCGAGTCGCCCGCGGGTTGCCACCGCTCTTGAGCACCCGCACTCCCTCTTCGGCGGTCGCTATGTCACCGGTCACAGGACAGAAAAAGTCGCTGAAAAGCACCGCCCGCTGCGCGTTGCGTGGATCAGACCGGATCGCTTCCCATCTGGAATTGCGCGCCTCGGACCAGGTATTATCAGCCCTCCCGAACGCATAGATCCGGAATTCGCGCTCGGCGCAGCGCATGCCCTCGAAGCTGATATTGAGCGCGCCGTCCGAACTTTTCGCGATCACGGTGTATCGCACCACCCTGTCGGCGCCGACGCTGAGCGACTTCGCATCGACATAAAACACAAACGGCGTGATTGCGCCCACCTCAAACGGCAGGTAATTCTCCGGCTGGGGATATTGCGGGAGCAGCGCCTGAACCTCGCCGCGGCGGTCTCGATCGCCGCCGTGATCTTCGAAACCAGGCGTCTGCGCGCAGGCAGCAAGCGTCAGAATCAACGCCAGGGCCGTCCACGGCCGCATGCTTCAGTCCAGATCCTGCGCCAGGGAGGCGCGAACGCCGGCAGCAACCGCGCCAATCTCGGCCTGGTAGTTGTCGTGGTCTACGCCTATCGATAACGCTACGCCGGATTTCAACGCCCCCGCCATCTCCTCGTCCAGTTCGAAGCGCAGGAAGTGCACGGCGGAGGTCTTTTCCTCGTTTTCGCGCTCCATGTCTTCATCGGCAATCGCATAGACACGGGCGCAGCCCTCCACCTGGACCCAGACCCGGTCTTCGATCCCCTTGAGTTTCGCCAACGCCTGCTTGCGTTCCTCGGCGTCCGCGTATTCGATCATCATGGTCGACTTGAAATTGCGCCCGTCCGGGATCAGCGGATTGTAGGCATCGAGCTCATCCCGTATACCCTGCTCCTCGAACGTGCGCTCGATGCGCAGCATTTCCTGGACCTGATAACGGATGGTCAGCTCGTCCTCGAAGATAAGCGTCACATGCGCGCCCAGATGCACAGTACGGTCTCTCTTGTGCGCCATGACCTTGGCACGGAACTCCTTGCGCTGCCGGGCATACGCTTCCAGGCTAAGCAGGCTGTCTCTGGCGATGGTGTGTGTGGTCTTCTGCATTGTAGTCATCATCTTGGAGCGCCCAACGGAAATCCCGTTAAGCGGCTGATTTAGGGGAGTACGAGGGCACGTGTCCCCTCGTTTCGTTAAGCACTCTTATAGTCCGTAGGCAATGCGCATCAGGGTCAAGGGATGCTCCCGCTGCGCCTTGGTTTCGCCCATCCCCTGCTGGATGTGGCGCGCGGCAATGGCGCAATCGGAGCTGATGTAATCAGGGTCGCTCGCAGCCATGGCCTTGAACACCGGGCGGCCGATCTTCATCGAGTTGGCGAAGTACTCCGACTTCACGCCCCAGGTGCCGTCGTGCCCGGAGCAGCGCTCCACCGTGTTTACCGTGGTCTGCGGCACCAGCTGCAGCGCCTCGCGCGTTTTCTGCCCCATGTTCTGCACCCGCGAATGGCAGGGGATATGATACGAAACCTTCCCCAGCGGCTGCTTGAAATCCGTCTTGAGCAGGCCGTCCTTGTGGCGCAGCACCAAGTATTCGAAAGGATCGAACATAGCCGCGGATACCGCCTCGACCTCGGCATCGCCCGGGAACAGCAGCGGCAGTTCAGACTTGAACATGAGGGTGCAGGAGGGCACCGCGGTGAGGATGGCGTAGCCCTCGCGCGCAAGCCGGGCCAGCGGCGGAATGTTGACGAGCTTGAGGCGCGCGACGGCTTCCAGGTCGCCCAGTTCCAGCTTGGGCATGCCACAACAGGCTTCCTTTTCCACAATCACGTAGGGGATTTGGTTGTGGTCGAGCAGCTTGATCAGGTCGTAGCCTATCCCGGGCTCGTTGTAGTTGACGTAACAGGTCGCAAAAATGGCGACCTTGCCCGGCGTGCGTGCGCTGTCTCTCACCGCGTGCGCTTGGCTCGCCGGCGCCCCGCCGCGAAAGCGCGATGGGCTGTAGGGGGGGAGCCTGCGCTCCCGGTGCACGCCGATGGCTTTTTGCATCAGCGCACGCGCCGCACCGTTGCTGTTCAGCGCGTTCACCGTCTGCGCCACCACCGGTATCGCCGCAAGCTTGCCGATCGCGTCGGTAGAGGACAGGAGCCGGTCGCGCATGCGCACCTCGCCCTTCTTGTACTTGACTGCCTTGGCGCGCAGCATCAGGTGCGGAAAATCGACATTCCACTGGTGCGGCGGCACATAGGGACACTTGGTCATGTAGCACAGATCGCACAAATAGCACTGGTCGACCACTTTGCCGAAATCCTTCGTGTCCACGCCGTCCACCTCGCCGGTCGTGCTCTCGTCGACGAGGTCGAACAAAGTCGGAAAAGCGGTGCACAGGCTGACACAGCGGCGGCAACCGTGACAAATGTCATAAACCCGGTGCAGCTCGGCGTTGAGCTTGTCTTCGTCGTAGAAATCCGGCGATTTCCAGTCGATAGGATGCCGGGTGGGAGCTTCTAGGCTCCCTTCGCGTGTGCTCATTTTCGCGTGGAGTGAGGAGTTGGAAGTGAAGAGTGCGGTATGGGTGCAAATCAACCGGGCGGGGGAAAAGGCGGGAATCCCCCCGCTCTCCCCTCGCCCTTCCGGCGCTCAGTCCGTCAACACGTCCAGGGCCTTCTGGAACCGGTTGGCGTGCGAGCGCTCGGCTTTTGCCAGCGTTTGGAACCAATCGGCGATTTCCTCGAAGCCTTCGTCGCGCGCGCCCTTGGCCATGCCCGGATACATGTCGGTGTATTCGTGCGTTTCGCCGGCAACGGCAGCTGTCAGATTCTGGCGGCTGGAGCCTATCGGCAGGCCGGTCGCAGGATCGCCAACCTGCTCTAGATACTCCAGGTGGCCGTGCGCGTGGCCGGTTTCACCTTCAGCGGTCGAACGAAACAGCGCCGCCACGTCGTTCTGGCCTTCGATGTCAGCCTTGTTTGCGAAGTACAAGTAGCGGCGGTTGGCCTGGGATTCGCCGGCGAATGCGGCTTTCAGATTTTCCTCGGTTTTTGAGCCTTTGAGTTTCATGGTTCCTCCGGTTGATCAACGCGTCAATAATAAGTAGAAGCTACCAATAAATCTGCTGGAAAGTTATGCGAAATATCAAGCTAGCAAAAGATTAGCTTCAGAATCACTAATATATGGAAAATACTTTATCTATTCCAAATATTAGACCAAGTATAGGTTTGCTTCGCAAAACTGTCAACCACGTTGAACGATTGCCGGTTCACAGCGCGATTTGTTTCAGCGCCCCAGAGCCGCCCCGATTTCGGCAAAGGTCTGCGCCACTTCCGTGGTTTGGATCGAGACGCCGAGTTGGCGCGCGATCTGCGATGCCGAAAAAATTCCGCGTACGGCCTGGACTTCGCCGTCGCCGCTCAAGTCGATAACCAGTGCGTGCTGCCGCCCGGCGCGCTTCAGCGTCGCCACGATATGTCCGACCTCGGCTTGGACGAGATCGGCATAGTGCAACACTTCCAGCCGTTCGCCCGGGGTCATGATGTCGCACACACGAATCTCCTGCCGCTTAATCCCGCGCTCCAGCGCGAACTGTACCGGCTTCTCGCCCAACACGTCAGTCGCGGTGATCAAACCCAACACCCGCCGGTCATCGTCGGTCACCAGGAGCAAGCGTACACCGCGCCGGATCATGAATCGGTTGGCGGCATCCAGCGGCGCCTCCAGATCGATGGTCGCAGCCGGAATCCGTCTCAAGTCGGTCATTACCGCGAGCGCGGGGGAATCGATGCGCACGCGCTCCGGATCCTGTCCCGGCAGGTGAAAGCGCGCCCCGGTTTGCAGGCGGTGTGCGGCAAGTGGATGGTATTCGCGCGTCATCTCATGCTCCCGGGATCGGACATTGCAGTAGTGGCACTGGACCGGTAATCACATGTCCGGCCTGGAAATTGACTCATTGATCGCGCGCAGCGCAATGTCATCGCGCGGAGCGCAGTGCGGAGTCGTGTTTGCTGTGGATGGAATCCCGATTCAGATAACGTGCCAACTCGTTCAGCGCCTGGGCGTAGACCTCGCGCTTGAACTCGATCACGGTTTCCAGGGGGATCCAGTACTCGTGCCAGCGCCACGCGTCGAACTCCGGGTGTTCACTCGCGCGCAGCGACACGTCGCTGTCGCGCGCGACCAAGCGCAACAGGAACCAGATCTGCTTCTGGCCCCTGTAGCTGCCGCGCCATTCACGCCTGATCCACTGCGCCGGCACTTCGTAACGCAGCCAGTTTCTGGTGCGCCCAAGGATCTTGACATGATGGGCCTTCAGCCCCACCTCTTCTTCAAGCTCCCGGAACATAGCCTGCTCCGGGGTTTCACCGTGCTTGATTCCGCCTTGCGGAAACTGCCAGGAATGCTCCTTGATGCGTTTGCCCCAGAATACTTCGTTCCTTGCGTTACAGAGAACAATGCCGACGTTCGGGCGGTAGCCCTCACGGTCGAGCATGGCATATTCACCTTGAACTAGTAGTTGCAGCATTCTTCCACATTTCACGGCGCAATGAAAGCGGCTTGGCCGCGCCATCGGCGCCGCGATCTTCGAGTAAAATAGCGCGGCCGAAGCCACCGGAATGCACATGCGCGTCTCGCAGTTCTTCATCTCCACCCTCAGGGAAGCCCCCGCCGACGCGGAAATCGTCAGCCACAAGCTGATGCTGCGCGCCGGCATCATCCGGCGCCTCGCCGGCGGCATCTACACCTGGATGCCGCTGGGCCTGCGCATCGTGCGCAAGGTCGAGGCCATCGTGCGCGAGGAGATGAACCGTGCCGGCGCGATCGAGCTGTCGATGCCGGTGGTGCAGCCGGCCGAATTGTGGCAGGAATCCGGCCGCTGGGAGAAATACGGAGCGGAACTGTTGCGTTTTCAGGACCGGCATCAGCGCGACTTCCTGATTCAGCCGACATCCGAAGAGGTCGTCACCGATCTCGCGCGCAGCGAGCTTCGAAGCTATCGCCAATTGCCGGCGCACTTCTACCAGATCCAGACCAAGTTCCGCGACGAGCGCCGCCCGCGCTTCGGCATCATGCGCGGGCGCGAGTTCACCATGAAGGACGGCTACTCGTTCCACGCCGACTACACCGACCTGCAGCGCGAATACCGAAACATGTACGACACCTACACGCGTATATTCACGCATCTCGGCCTCAAATTCCGCGCCGTGGCCGCCGACCCTGGTGCCATCGGCGGCACCGGCTCGCACGAGTTTCACGTGCTGGCCGATTCGGGCGAGGATGCCATCGCCTATTGCCCGGAATCGGACTACGCTGCCAATATTGAACTCGCCGAAGCGCTGGCGCCGCAAACTGAGCGCCCTGCGCCCGCCGCGCCCATGCGCAAGGTGCCGACACCGGGCCAGACCCGCTGCGAGGATGTCGCCGTCCTGTTGGGGGTACAGCTTGCACAAACGGTCAAGGCGATCGCCGTGATGCACGAGGACGAGTTCGTGCTGCTGCTCGTGCGCGGCGATCACAGCCTGAACGAGATCAAGACACAAAAGCTGCCGGAAATGGATCCTTTCCGCTTCGCTACCGATGCCGAAGTCGAACGCCATCTGGGATGCAAGCCGGGCTATATCGGTCCGGTCGGCGCGGACGCGGGGATCAAGGTCATTGCCGACCGCGCGGTTGCCGTCATGGCCGACTTCATCTGCGGCGCCAACGAGGAGGGCTTGCACCTCGCCGGCGCGAATTTTGGCCGCGACCTGCCCGAGCCGGCGCTGGTTGCCGATATCCGCAATGTCGTGCAGGGCGACCCGAGCCCGGACGGCAAGGGCACGCTGGCCATTTGCCGCGGCATCGAGGTCGGGCACATATTTCAGCTGCGCACCAAGTACTCCGAGGCGATGAAAGCGGTATTCCTGGATGAGTCGGGCAAGTCACGCGCGTTCGAAATGGGTTGCTACGGCATTGGCGTGACGCGCATTGTGGGCGCCGCCATTGAACAGAACCACGACGCGCGCGGCATTGTCTTCCCGCAGCCGATCGCGCCGTTCCAGCTGGCACTGGTGCCGATCGGCTACCGCAAGAGTGCCAAGGTTAGAGAAACCTGCGACAGGCTATACCTGGAGCTGGCCCAGGCCGGCGTCGAAGTGCTGCTAGATGACCGCGACGAGCGACCAGGCGTGATGTTCGCCGACATGGAACTCATCGGCATTCCGCATCGCGTCGTGGTGGGCGAACGCGGGCTGAAAGAGGGCAAACTCGAATACCAGGGACGAAGCGAGCAAACGTCGACCGCGGTGGCCCTGGACGAATTGCCCGCCTTCGTCAAAGCGAGGTTATGCTCGCACTAGCGCGGTGGGCCGCCTGCCTGGCGCTGCTCTGCGCGCAGGGCGCGGCATTGGCCGGCGCGCAAGTCTATGAGCCGCTCGCCGCGAGCGTGCAGGCCGCGCTGTCCAAGGCGGTAAGCGATCACGCGCCTCCGGCCTCCGCGTTTAATTCCAAGCTGGACGAGGTCGACTGGCTCAGCGCGATGTCGCGGCGGCTGGAACCGCGCATCCGCGACCATGAGCGCCGCATCGCGTTTCTGAAATCCGTGCATTACGAGGCCAGCCGCGCCGGCCTCGACCCGCAACTGGTGCTGGGCTTAATCCAGGTCGAAAGCGGATTCAAGAAATACGCCGTGTCCGGCGCCGGTGCGCGCGGTTTCATGCAGGTGATGCCGTTCTGGGCAAAGCTCATCGGCGCAAAAGGCGACAACCTGTTCGACATGCGCAAGAATATCCGCTACGGCTGCACCATCCTGCGCCACTACCTGGATCTGGAGCAAGGCGATCTGTACCGGGCGCTCGGGCGCTACAACGGCAGCCTGGGCAAGCCGACATATCCGCGTGCGGTAGAGGCGGCGTGGAAGCACCAGTGGCGCTATGACGGCAAGCTGCGTTGATCCGCATCGCCACGCAACGCGGGAATCCCGGCCGACTACTGCCCTATAATATCCACAAATCCGTTGCAAAATGAATTTTGCAACGGCTGATATAGGGGAGTATGAGGGGACGTGTCCCCTCATTTTGAAATGAACTCCAGGTCCCATCGCTGGTCGGCCGGGCATGCCTGAGATCCTGGTCCTGTATTACAGCCATCGCGGCGCCGTCAGAGAAATGGCGCGGCTGGTCGCGCGCGGCATCGAGCAGGTGCCCGGGGTCGGCGCGCGCCTGCGCACGGTGCCTCAGGTAGCGAGCATAACCACGGTCGCACAACCAGCGATACCCGATGCCGGTGCGCCCTATTGCGAACTCGCGGATCTGGAGCAATGCGTCGGCCTCGCACTCGGCAGCCCGACGCGCTTTGGCAACATGGCGGCACCGATGAAACATTTCTGGGACGGGACCGGCGCCATCTGGTTAAAGGGTGTTCTTGCGGACAAACCGGCCGCGGTGTTCACCTCCACCAGCAGCCTTCACGGCGGGCAGGAAACGACACTGCTGTCGATGATGCTGCCGCTGATGCACCACGGCATGATCATCGTTGGCCTGCCGTACACCGCGCCGGAGCTATCCACGACCGAGACCGGTGGTACACCGTACGGCGCCAGCCACGTCGCCGGCAGCGCCAGCGACCGGCCCGTCAGCGCCGAGGAAAAAACCCTGTGCATTGCCCTTGGCCGGCGCCTGGCCGAGGTTGCGCTGAAGCTGGCGTCCTGAAACGCCGTTTCAGAATTGCAGAAACGGCCCTGACTTGGGGGAGTATGAGGGGAGATATCCCCTCATTTTGTAATGAACTCTAGGCTGCAAAAAGCCCTTTACCTCGGCGCCTGCCTTAGCCTGCTAGCTTTGATTTTCCTAAGCCTGGCCTGGGAGCTGTGGCTTGCCCCGCTGCGGCCCGGCGGTTCCTGGCTGGCGCTCAAAGCCCTGCCTTTGCTGTTGCCCCTGATGGGCATATTGCACGGCAGGCGCTATACGTTTCAGTGGGCATCAATGCTTATCCTCGCCTACGTCGCCGAAGGCGTGGTGCGCAGCTTCGGTGACTGCGGCATAAGCGCGGCGCTGGCCTTGGTCGAAGCGCTGCTGGCGCTGGTCTTCTTCGTCAGCGCCGTGTTCTATGCCCGGCTTGCACGTCGGCCTCAACCGCGCGGCGGCAAATAGAACCCGTTCAACGGGCCGATTTAGGAGCACGAGGGGATGCGCCCCGAAGGTCTCGATCCCCCTCGAGGGGAAGATCCCCCACCTCTTCGGGTGGTCCCGACCTTCGGCCTCCCACACCTCTTCGGGTGGTCCCGGCCTCCGGTCTCCCACCTCGGGGGTATCTCCTCGTATTGTTACGAACTTACAGTCCTACAGCTGCGGATTGATACGCTCCACCTTGCTGTGCAGCTTGTTCAGCGCCGAAAGATACGCCTTGGCCGAAGCCACGACAATGTCGGTATCGGCACCAACGCCGTTGACGATGCGCCCCGCTTTTTGCAGCCTTACCGTCACTTCGCCCTGCGACTCGGTGCCCTGCGTGACCGCGTTCACGGAGTACAGCATCAGTTCCGCGCCGCTGTTCGCAACGCTCTCGATCGCCTTGAAGGTCGCGTCCACCGGACCGTCACCCTGTGACTCCGCACTGCGCTCGAGCCCGCCCTCGGCCAGGACCACGTTCGCATGGGGACGCTCGCCGGTGCCGCTCGCCTGGTTCATGTCGATCAGCTTCCAGTGTTCGCTCTGCGCTGCGACCGCCTCGCCGGAGAGCAACGCCTGGATGTCCTCGTCGAATATCTCGTGCTTTTTGTCCGCCAGATCCTTGAAGCGGGCGAAGGCAGCGTTGATCGCCTGGTCCGATTCGAGCGCTATGCCCAATTCCTTCAGGCGCGCCTTGAACGCGGTGCGGCCGGAGTGTTTGCCCAGCACCAGCTTGTTCGCATTCCAGCCCACGTCCTCGGCGCGCATGATTTCGTAGGTTTCTCGGCTTTTCAGCACGCCGTCCTGATGGATCCCCGCCTCGTGCGCAAACGCATTGGCGCCGACGATGGCCTTGTTGGGCTGCACCGGAAAACCGGTGATGCCGGACACGAGTTTGGACGCAGGCACGATCTGGGTCGCGTCGATGCGCGTGTCGCAGGGAAACACATCGCGGCGCGTGCGCACCGCCATGACGATCTCCTCGAGCGAGCTGTTGCCGGCGCGCTCGCCGAGGCCGTTGATGGTGCACTCCACCTGGCGCGCCCCGTTCATCACCGCCGCGAGCGAATTGGCCACGGCCAGGCCAAGATCATTGTGACAGTGCACCGACCAGACCGCCTTGTCTGAATTGGGAATGCGCTCGCGCAAGGTTCGGATCAGGCCGCCAAACTGCTCCGGCAGGGTGTAGCCGACAGTATCCGGAATGTTGACCGTCCTTGCGCCTTCCTTGATCACCGCCTCAAGCACGCGGCAAAGGAAGTCGACGTCGGAGCGGCCCGCGTCTTCGGGCGAGAATTCGACGTCGTCGGTGAACTTGCGCGCGAAGCGCACCGCGTTGACGGCGTCGGTCAATACCTGCTCCGGCGTCATGCGCAGTTTCTTTTCCATATGGATGGGCGAAGTGGCAATGAACGTGTGGATGCGGCCCGACTTGGCCGGTTTGATCGCCTCCGCCGCGCGGCTGATGTCCTTGTCGTTGGAACGCGACAAGCCGCACACGGTGCTGTCCTTGATGATTTCCGCCACCGCACGCACCGCCTCGAAGTCCCCGTTTGACGCCGCCGGAAAGCCCGCCTCGATCACGTCCACGCGCATTTTCTCCAGCAGCCGGGCGATGCGCAGCTTTTCCTCCTTGGTCATGGATGCGCCGGGGCTCTGCTCGCCATCGCGCATGGTGGTGTCGAATATGATCAAGTGGTCTTTCATCTCAGCCTCCAGTCAACAAATACAATCAAGGATTGAACGATGCCTGCCTGCGCCGGGTTGGCGCGGGGTCGAAACAAACACAAATTGTGGGTGGGTTATGTGCGCGCGGGGCGCAGCAGCAGGCCGGCCAGCGGAAGCAGGCTGCTAGGGAGAGCGGTCAACACTGTGGTGTTGGAAACCATGGTGACCAATATATCGGCTTTCCCGCGATTAGGCAATAGTGCGCTTGCGCCGCCGGTTCCACACCCACACCACGTAGCCGGACAGGGAATAGGCGACGAACAGCAAGAACAGCACCGTCGGCGGATGGGTCGAGATCAGAATTACCGCAAAGACGAGCAAGAGCAGAGCCCAGAACGGCACGCTGCGGCGGAAGTTGATATCCTTGAAGCTATAGAAAGGGATGTTGCTCACCATGGTGAGGCCGGCAAAAAGGGTGATGATGCAGGCGAGCCAGCGCATGGTGCTCACCGCGTCGATCTTGAAATCGTCCACCACCCAGATGAAGCCTGCCACCAGCGCCGCCGCCGCCGGGCTCGGCAGTCCCTGGAAATAGCGCTTGTCCACCACCGCGATATTGGTGTTGAAGCGCGCCAGACGCAGTGCGGCGCCGGCGCAATAGACGAAAGCAGCGATCCAGCCGATGCGGCCCATGCTCTTCAGCGCCCATTCGTACATCACCAGCGCCGGCGCCGCGCCGAAAGACACCATGTCGGAGAGACTGTCGTACTCGGCGCCGAACTCGCTCTGCGTGTGTGTCAAGCGCGCGACCCGCCCGTCCAGGCCGTCGAGCACCATGGCGATGAAAATCGCCACCGCCGCCTGGTCAAAGCGCGTGTTCATCGCCTGCACGATCGCGTAAAAGCCGGCAAACAGCGCCGCGGTAGTGAACAAATTGGGAAGCAGGTAGATGCCGCGCCGGCGCACCTCGGAGTTGAACAGCGGTTTCTTGCGCTTGTAGACAGGCATCGCGTCAACTACTCCAGTCTGGCTAGAACCGTGCTGGAAGCATACACCTTGTCGCCCAGCGCCGCCTTGACGCGGGCTTCCGGGGGCAGATATACGTCGACGCGCGAACCGAAACGGATGAAGCCGTAGCGCTGCCCGCGCTGCAGCCTGTCGCCCGCCTTGACGTAGCACAGGATGCGCCGCGCGATCAGGCCCGCCACCTGCACACAGGTGACATCGGCGCCGGCATCGGCGCGGATCCACAGGGCGTTGCGTTCGTTTTCGGTCGAGGCCTTGTCCAGCGCGGCGTTGACGAAACTCCCGCCCTTGTACCAGATCTGTTTCACTTCGCCGTCCACCGGGGCGCGATTGGAATGCACGTTGAACACGTTCATGAACACGCTGACCTTGATGGTGTCCCGGTCGAGGTAGGGATCGTGCGCTTTCTCCACCGCCACAATGCGCCCGTCGGCGGGCGACACCACCGTTTTCGCATCTCCCGGCGCTTCGCGCGCCGGGTCGCGGAAGAACTGCAGCACGAACAGCGCGATGATCCACAGCGGGATCGACCAGACGGGGCTGTACCAGGACGCGAGCGCCGCCAGCACGACGGCCAGGGCCAGGAACGGCCAGCCTTCACGCGCGATAAGTGGATGAGGATAGTTCATCGAAGGCTAAGGAGCCAGGGGCGCAGAACCGCGCTCGAAGCGAAGCCTGATCCCCTTGCCGGCCTCCGCCCCCCTCGCTCTCAGTTCTTGCTTTGATCCACCAGCTTGTTCTTCCTGATCCACGGCATCATTGCCCGCAGTTTCTCGCCCACCACCTCGATCTGATGTTCGGCGGTGAGGCGGCGGCGCGACAGCAGCGTCGGCGCTCCGGCACGGTTCTCCAGGATGAAGCTCTTGGCGTATTCCCCGGTCTGAATGTTTTTCAGCGCTTCGCGCATCGCCTTCCTGGTCTCCTCGTTGACGATCTTCGGACCGGTCAGGTACTCGCCGTACTCGGCGTTGTTGGAGATCGAGTAATTCATGGTGCCGATGCCGCCTTCGTACATGAGATCGACGATCAGCTTCAGTTCGTGCAGGCATTCGAAATAGGCCATCTCCGGCGCGTAGCCGGCATCGACCAAAGTTTCAAAGCCCGCCTTGACCAGCTCGACACAACCGCCGCAAAGCACGGCCTGCTCGCCGAACAGGTCGGTTTCGGTCTCTTCCTTGAACGTGGTTTCGATCACGCCGGCGCGCGCGCCGCCGATGGCCGCGGCGTAGGACAGCGCCAGATCGCGCGCCTTCCTGCTCGGATTCTGGTGCACGGCGATCAGCATCGGCGTGCCGCCGCCCTGGGTGTAGGTCGAGCGCACGGTATGGCCCGGCGCCTTCGGCGCGATCATCACCACGTCGAGGTCGGCACGCGGCGCCACCTGGCCGTAATGAATGTTGAAACCGTGGGCAAAAGCCAGGGTCGCGCCTTTCTTGATGTTGGGTTCGACCTCACCCTGGTACACCGCGGCGATGTGTTCGTCCGGCATCAGCATCATCACGAAATCGGCGCCCTTCACTGCCTCGCCGACTTCGGCCACCTTGAGCCCGGCTTTCCTCGCCTTGTCCCAGGAGGCGCCGTTTTTGCGCAACCCGACGATGACCTTCATGCCCGAGTCGTGCAGATTGAGCGCATGCGCATGGCCCTGCGAGCCATAGCCGACGATGGTCACTTTCTTGCCCTTGATGAGCGAAAGGTCGGCGTCCTTGTCGTAATAGACTTTCATGGTTTCCCCTCAGATTAAGAGACTGGAGAGCAGAGGCTGGAGGCTGGCTGCGGCACGGCTTGACCAATCTCCGGACTCTCTTTCCCCGGCCTCTGTTTATTAAATTCTAAGAACCCGCTGACCGCGGGAAATACCGCATGCGCCGGTACGCGCCGTCTCCAGAATGGCGCTGCCGCCGAGCGCCTCGATAAAGGCATCCAGCTTCTGCCCGGTGCCGGTGAGTTCGATGGTGAAGGTGTCTTCGGACACGTCGATGATGCGCCCGCGGAAGATATCCGACATGCGCTTCATGTCGTCGCGATCCTTGGCGGTGGCGCGCACCTTGATCAGCATCAGCTCGCGCTCGATGTGCGGCGCCTCGAACAGGTCCACCACCTTGACCACTTCGACCAGCTTGTTCAGCTGCTTGGTGATCTGCTCGATCACGTCGCCGGAGCCCGAGGTGACGATGGTCATGCGCGACAGCGACGCGTCCTCGGTGGGGGCAACGGTGAGCGACTCGATGTTGTAGCCGCGGGCGGAGAACAGTCCGGAAACGCGCGACAGCGCGCCGGCCTCGTTCTCGAGAAGGATGGATATGATGTGTCGCATGGGTATTGGTATCGGCAGTAGGTTGCGCAGCGCTTGCGATGTCTACAGTTCTTCGGCCAGGATCATTTCGGTGAGGCCCTTGCCGCCCCCGACCATGGGATAGACGTTCTCGGTCTGGTCGGTAATGAAATCCATGAACACCAGTTCGTCCGTGCGCTTGAACGCCTCCTTCAGCGCGGGCTCGACATCGGCCGGTTTGTCGATGCTGATGCCGACGTGGCCGTAACTCTCCGCCAGTTTGACGAAATCGGGCAGCGCATCCATGTAGGACTCGGAATAGCGGTTGCCGTGGAAGAACTGCTGCCACTGCCGCACCATGCCCATGTAGCGATTGTTGAGATTGACGATCTTGATCGGCAATCGGTACTGCTTGCAGGTCGAGAGTTCCTGGATGCACATCTGGAAACTCGCCTCACCGGTGACACACACCACCGACGCGCCGGGGTTGGCCATCTGCGCACCCATCGCCGCGGGCAGGCCAAAGCCCATGGTGCCCAGCCCCCCGGAATTGATCCAGCGGCGCGGCTTGTCGAACTTGTAGAACTGTGCCGCCCACATCTGGTGCTGGCCGACGTCGGAAGTGATGATGGCGTCGCCCTTGGTGATTTCGTACAACTTCTCCAGAACGAATTGCGGCTTGATGATCTTGCTCTTGCGATCGTAGCGCAGGCAGTCCTTGGTCTTCCACTGCTTGATCTGTTCCCACCAGGCATTGAGCGCCTTTGCGTCGGGGCGCTGCTTGCCCGCGTCGATCAGCTTGATCAGGTCGTCGAGCACGTCCGGCACATGACCGACGATGGGCACATCCACTTTCACCCGCTTGGAGATCGACGACGGATCGATGTCGATGTGGATGATCTTACGCGGCACCTGGCCGAAATGCGCCGGATCGCCGATGACGCGGTCATCGAAGCGCGCGCCAATCGCAACCAGCACGTCGCAATTCTGCATCGCCATGTTGGCCTCGTAGGTGCCGTGCATGCCCAGCATGCCGACAAAATGCTTGTCGGTTGCGGGAAAGCCGCCCAAACCCATGAGGGTGTTGGTGCACGGAAAGCCCAGCGTTCTTACCAGCCTGGTGAGTTGCGGCGCGGCGTCCGACAGGATCACGCCGCCGCCGCTGTAGACCATCGGGCGCTTGGCTTCGATCAGCAATTGCGCCGCCTTCTTGATCTGCCCCGAATGGCCCTTCACCACCGGATTGTAGGAGCGCATGGAAATCGTTTCGGGATACTCGAACTTGCACCTGGCGGTGGTTACATCCTTGGGAATGTCGACCAGCACCGGCCCCGGCCGCCCGGTCGTGGCAAGGTAGAAAGCCTTCTTTATCGTGAGCGCGAGATCCTTGACGTCTTTCACCAGAAAATTGTGCTTGACGCACGGACGGGTGATGCCGACCGCATCGCATTCCTGGAACGCATCCAGCCCGATCGCATGAGTGGGCACCTGACCGGAGATGATTACCATCGGGATCGAATCCATATATGCAGTGGCGATGCCGGTCACGGCATTGGTGACACCGGGCCCCGAGGTCACCAGCGCGACGCCGACTTTGCGGCTCGAACGCGAATAGCCGTCGGCTGCATGCGTGGCGCCTTGCTCATGCCGTACCAGCACGTGCTTGACCTTGTTCTGTTTGAACAACTCGTCGTAGATGAACAAGACTGCACCGCCGGGATAGCCGAAAACATACTCGACTTTTTCCGCCTGCAGGCACTTGATAAGGATTTCTGCGCCCGATAATTCCATGATTCTCGCTGGGTTTTTCCCAAAACCTTGGACATTAATGCCTGCCCTTCGTTTGGTCAAGATTTTTTTGCTGCGGCGCAACTTCACGGACGCAAGGATTGGGCAACGCGACATCGGGTTAAGCACTAGAATTCGGCAAGACTTGACCTCTCATAATTCAAGAGTTGGCGAAAGTGGTGAAGACAATCAAACAAGGTGAGTCCGCATGCGCGGGGGAATTACGCCCCGAAGGAAGTCCCCCTGGGGGACGCCCCGAAGGAAGTCCCCTTGGGGGACGCCCCGAAGGAAGTCCCCACCTCTTCGGGTGGTCCCGACCTTCGGTCTCCCACCTTGGGGGACGCCCCGAAGGTCTCGATCCCCCTCGAGGGGAAAGTCCTCTTGGAGGACAAGGGGGGCGTGCCCCCTTTGTTCGTGGAATCGGGGTTTTTCCTTGGCCGGAGACACCTTGTTTGCTTCCGGCTTGTTCGGCTTAGAGGATACCGCCCTGGCTTCCCGCAACGAACTGTCCGCGTTTCTCGTCTTCGTCGAACGGCGCGCCTACAAGCAGGCGAGATATGCCGTGCGCGATGAGCAGGCGGCTTTGGATATAGTGCAGGATTCGATGTTGAAGTTGTCAGAAAAATACGGCGCCAAGCCGTCGGTAGAGCTGCCGATGCTGTTCCAGCGCATACTGCAGAACACCATCCGCGATTATTACCGTCGCTACAAAGTGCGCGCGACGTGGACTACGCAGCTGTCATCCATTCTGTTTGACAAGGACGCAGGAGACGAGGCGGACCCACTGGAAACTTTGGCGCCCGCCGAGGGCTCCAATCAGGCGTTGGGACCGCCGGATCATCTTGAAAAGTCGCAGCTTATTGTTTCAATTGAGGACGAATTGAAAAAATTGCCGCCACGTCAACGCGAAGCCTTCCTGCTGCGTTACTGGGAGGAGTTGGACGTTGCCGAAACCGCACGGGCGATGGGGTGTTCGGAAGGCAGCGTGAAGACCCATTGCTCGCGCGCGGCGCACACCTTGGCCACCGCACTCAAGCGCAAGGGGATTACATTATGAATCAAGACGAATTCGGCCACCAAATCAAGCAACAGCTCGACCGCGCGCTCGATCTCAAACCGGCCACGCTGGACCAGCTGAAAGTTGCGCGCGTGCAGGCCTTGGCGCGCCAGCGCATGAGCGAACCTGCGTTTGCGCTGGCTTGGGCAGACGCCGCTGTCGCGCGCCTGTCGGGCAGCCCGGCTTCGGCGGGCCTTGCCCTGGCGGGCGCCGCCCTGATCCTTGCGCTCGTCGGCATCCAATACTGGCAGCGAACGCCAACGGTGGAGGAGATTGAGGAAATCGATGCCGCGCTCCTGACCAGCGACCTGCCGATCAACGCCTATCTGGACAAAAGCTTCGATGCATGGCTAAAGCGCTCGCAGCACTGATGCTCGGGCTCTGCTTCGCCCTCTCCGCCTTCGGTGCCGCGGCTGAGAAGAAGCAGCCCGACTGGTCGCAGCTCACCCCTGAGCAGCAGCAGATTCTGGCCCCTCTGGCCGGTGATTGGAACAATTTCGATGCTACCCAGCGCAAGAAATGGTTGCTGACGGCCAAGCGCTATCCCAAAATGAAACCGGAACAGCAGCAGCGCCTGCAGACGCAGATGCAGGACTGGGCCAAGCTGACTCCGGAGCAACGCAGCATCGCGCGCGAGAACTACAAGAAACTGGCGAAGCAGCCTCCGGAAAAGCGCGAAGTGGTGAAGCAGAAGTGGCACGAACGGCAGAAGCTTAAGCAGGCTGCGCCGAACAATGCTCCGCCCGACCCTGCGGCACCTGCAGCGCCGGCCGCAGCAATGCCCGCGCCGCCCTTGGCGCCCTCCCCCTCCAGTCCAACGCGCTGACCGTGCCGGCCGCAGCCGGCGCGTGCGCGCACGCCCCCTATCCAAGCATCAAACGCCGGCTCATCTGCATGGTGTATGAGTCGTTTCTTCTCTGCGGCGTGACGTTTTTTGCCGGGCTGCTGTTTCTCGGGGTGACCGGCGGCACCCCTGGCGGGTGGCCGCGACATGCGTTCCAGGTCTATCTGTTCCTGGTGATAGGTCTGTATTTCGCGGCATCCTGGCGCCGCAGCGGGCAAACCCTGGCGATGAAAACCTGGAGTTTGCGTCTGGTCGGCGCAGACGGCGCCCGAATCACCCTGCGGCAGGCGATGGTGCGCTACACCTGCGCCTGGCCCTGCCTTGCACTGGGCGGAATCGGCATCCTTTACGCCCTGTTCGATCGCGACCGGCAGTTCCTGCACGACCGGCTGTCGGGCACGAAAATCGTGAGGGGCTAGCGCAAGGGTGTACGGGACCTGGGCCGGGAATCCCCGGTCGCCGCCTCACCCCCCACCGCTTTACCGCCTCTCCACCCACCACATCATCACCACTGCGGCGAACAGGAATAGCACGCTCGGCAGCACGGCGGAGTAGAACGGCGCCCAGTTCTGGATAATGCCGACGGAGGAGGACAGGCCATTGAGCAGGTGGAACAGCACGCCCAGCATGATGCCGGAAAATATTTTCACTCCCATGCCGCCGACGCGCACATGCACATAGGCGAAAGGCAGCGCCAGCGCCATCATCACCAGCGCGGCGAAGGGGTAGAGCAGTTTCTTCCACATCGCAATGTCGTAGCGCTTGGTCTGCTGCCGGTTCTCCGAAAGGTGGCGGGTAAACTGGTACAGGTTGAGCGCCGACATCTTTTCCGGCTGCACCAGCAGCACCGACAGCAGGTCGGGCGTCAGCACCGAGCGCCATTCGGTCCGGGCGAGCCTGGACACGCTGGTGCCGCCACTGTCAAAGCTGGTTCGCACCACAGCGCTCAAGCGCCAGGTGTTGTCTTTCTCGTACTCGCCACGCTCGGCAAAGCTGATCAAGCGCAGGCGGTATTCGCTGTCGAACTCGTAAATCTTGATGCCGTTGAGCGAGCTGTCCGGCCTGACCTCGCGCACATTGATGAAGCGAAATTCGTCCTTTATCCACAGCCCCGAGCGGAACTCCTGCGCCACCACCGCGCTCATGGCGGCGAGGCGCAACTGCTGGGCGGCGCGCTCGGCGAAAGGCGTGACCAGCTCGCCAAAAGCAAAAGTCAGCACCACGAATATGGCGCCGATGCGCGCGAGCGCGGCACCCGCCGCATACGGCGACAGGCCGGAGACCCGCATCACCGTGTATTCGGAATTGGCGGCGAGCTGCGATAGCGCATAGAGCGTACCGATCAGGACCGCGATCGGAGCGAGCTCATACACATGTCCAGGCAAAGACAGCAGCACGAACAGCAACACATGCTGCAGACGGTAATTGCCCTTACCCAGATAATTGAGTTCGTTGATCATGTCGAAAAAAGCGAACAGCATCAGAAAAGCGAACAGAACCAGCAGCGTAGCCGCGTAGATCTCGCGCGCGAGATACTTGCGCAGGATAATCAACGCCCTCTCCTGAACGCCGCGTTGATGCTCATGCGGCGATAGAACAGCGCCAGCAGCAGCAGCAGCATGGCGACATGCACCGCCCACCAGCCAACATGGAAAGACAGCTTGCCCTGCGACACCCATGCCTGACTTACGCTGATCAGATTGCTGTACACCATGTAGGTGAGCAGGGCGAACACCAGGTTGGTCGAGCGGCTGGCGCGCGGATTGACGAAGGCGAGCGGGATGGCGAGCAAGGTCAGGTTGAGCGCCGCCAGCGGCAGGCCGATGCGCCACAGCAGTTCGGCCAGATTGCCCTGATGCGGATCGTCCAGCAGCTCTTGCGTGGACAAAGCGCGCGCCGGAAGCTGCCCGACCTTGGCTTCGCGCGTCTCGATGCGCGCCGCGTAGCGCTTGAACTCCATCACGCGGTACTCCGCCTCGCCCGGGTTGCCCTCGTAGCGCCTGCCGTCGGCGAGCACGATGAAACGATCGCCGTTGGCGGCCGTTTCCTCGAAACCGCGCCGGCTCACCATCACGCCCAGCCTGCCGTGCTGCATCGAAGTGACGAACACGTTCTGTACCATGCTCGAATCGCCGGTGACGCCTTCGACGAAGAACACGCGTTCGGCATTGGCTGATTCGCGGAATACACCAGGCGCGATGCGCGACAACTCGTTGCGGCTGTCGAGCTGGCGCCGGTACTCCTCGCTCTGGCTGTTGGCCCAGGGCGCCAGAAACAGCGACAGCAGCGCTATCACCAGCACCAGCGGCGCGGCGAAGATAAGCACCGGCCGCACCCAGGCCGTGAGCGGAAGCCCGGCACTGAACCAGATCACCATCTCCGAATCGCGGTAGCTGCGGCTGATGGTCATCAGCACCGAAATGAACAAGGTCAGCGACAGCAGCACCGGCAGGTAATTGAGCGCGGAGAACCCGAGCAGCGCGAGCACCGCCTCGGACAGGAGCTTGCCGCTGGCGGTCTGGCCGAGATAGCGGATCAGCTGCGTAGTAAGGGTAATGGCAAGCAGCGTGGCGAAAACCGCAACCGCAAGATTGCCGAATTCGCGCAGCAGGGACCGCTGAAAAATCGCCACCTGGAGCCTATTACGACATGAGGGGATATCTCCCCTCATGCTCCCGAGAATCGGTCCGTCGCACAATTCATTTTGCGGCGGGGTCCAAAGAATATGCCCGCGCTCCGGCTTCGCATCCATGCCGCGCCTGAGCGCAACGGCTTTGACTTGACGGGAACAAAGCGGGGATAATCGGGCGTAGTCGGTCGATGAAATAGAAGGAGCAGCCATTGCAATTTAGCACAAAACGCGGCGCGCCGGAGATGCGCGCCACACCCTGCATCGCCGTGGGCGTGTATGCCGGTCGCAAACCGGGCGCTGCGGCCAACGCGCTCGACCGGGCAGCGCAGGGCGCGGTGCGCGAAGTCTTGCGCCGCGGCGACATGGAAGGCAAGCTCGGTTCCACGCTGATCCTGTATCGCGTCCCGGGCGTTGTGGCCGAGCGCGTGCTGCTGGTCGGATTGGGCGAGGAGGCGGACCTGCGCGAGCGCGAATACCGCGAGGCAGCGCGTGCCGCAGTCAAGGCCGCGCAGGAAACCGGAGCCGGTACGCTCACGCTGTGCTTCGCCGAGATCCGCGTCGGCCGCCGCGACACCGTCTGGAAAGCGCGCCAGGCGGCGCTGGTGAGCGCCGAATGCGCCTATCGTTTCGACTCGATGAAAAGCAAGAAGACCGACCCGCGGCCGCTCGCCCATGTCGAACTGCTGACCGGGGCGCGCGATGCAGGCGCCGCGGCGCGCGGCCTGCGCCAGGGTCAGGCCATAGCCGCAGGCGTGAGTCTGGCGAAGGACCTGGGCAACCTCCCGGGCAATGTCTGCACGCCGGCGTTTCTGGCCGAGCAGGCAAGAAAACTCGCGCGCGAATGGAAACTCGGCGTGGAAGTACTGGAGCGCAAGGACATGCAGAAGCTGGGCATGGGGTCTCTGCTCTCCGTCGCACAGGGCTCGCGCCAGCCGCCCAAGCTGATCGTGCTCAACTATGCCGGGGGCGCGAAGAAGGCGAAACCCCTGGTGCTGGTCGGCAAGGGCATCACGTTCGACACCGGCGGCATTTCGCTCAAGCCATCGCCGGAGATGGACGAGATGAAATTCGACATGTGCGGCGCCGCCAGCGTGCTCGGCGCGCTGCGCGCCTGCGCCGAAATGAAGCTAAGACTCAACGTGATCGGCATCATCCCGACCACCGAAAACATGCCGGGCGGCGCCGCGACCAAACCTGGCGACGTCGTCACCAGCATGTCCGGGCAGACGATCGAGGTGCTCAATACCGACGCCGAGGGACGCCTGATCCTGTGCGACGCGCTGACCTATGCCGAACGCTTCGAGCCCGAAGCCGTGGTCGACATCGCCACCCTCACCGGCGCATGCGTGATCGCGCTGGGCCATGTCGCCAGCGGCTTGTACAGCAACAAGGAAGCGCTCGCGCGTGAACTGCTCGCCGCCGGCGATGAAGCCTACGATCGCGCCTGGCATATGCCGCTGTGGGACGACTACCAGGAACAGCTGAAAAGCAATTTCGCCGACATGGCCAATATCGGCGGCCGGCCGGCCGGCAGCGTCACCGCAGCCTGCTTTCTCTCGCGCTTCGCCAAGAAGTTCGACTGGGCGCACCTGGACATCGCCGGCACCGCCTGGAAATCAGGCAAGGACAAGGGATCTACAGGGCGGCCGGTGGCGCTGTTGACCGGTTTTCTGATGAAACGGGCGGAAAAAGGGCAATAGGCGATGCATGATGGGGAAAGGGGGGGAAACCCGCTCGCCCGTCACCGATCGCGCTTTAATCACACATGACGCGCATCGACTTCTATTTCGAGGCCGAAGACAAGCTGCAGGTCGCCTGCCGCCTGTCGGCCAAGGCGACGCAACAGAAGCTGCGGGTACTCATCTATGTCGCTGATGAAGTCGAGGCACAGAGAATCGACACGATGCTCTGGACCTGGCAGGCCACCGGCTTTCTGCCGCACTGCATGACACGCAGCCCGCTCGCCGCCGAGACGCCGGTGCTCGTCACCCACGACCCCGAGGACACGCCGCACGACGAGGTGTTGTTGAATCTGCATTCCGCATGGCCGCCGGCGTTCAGCCGCTTCCGGCGCCTGGTGGAAATCGTCGGCCGCGACGAGGAAGACCGGGAAGCGGCGCGCGAGCGCTTTCGCTTCTACCGCGACCGCGGCTACGAGATCGCAAAGCACGACTTGTCCAAGGCACATGCTTAAGTACCCGTTACAAAATGAATTTTGCAGCGGCCGATCTGAGGGGATGCGCCCCGAAGGTCTCGGTCCCCCTCGAGGGGAAAGCCCCACCTCTTCGGGTGGTCCCGACCTTCGGTCTCCCACCCTCGGGGAATATGCCTTCATTTTGATATGAGCTCTGAGCCGGACGATCTGCTGAGCAAGGCCGACGCGCTGATGGCGCGCCACCATCCAGGGCGCGTCCCGGCCGCGCCCTACGCCGAGATTCCGGTCCTGGACGAGGTAGTGGAGTTTCTCCCCGCGAGTGACGATCTGCCGCTGCTGACCGAATATGTCGCACCCGCGCCTGTGGACGAGGAGCAGATCAAAGCGCTTGCGGCGAGCATCCGCGCATCGCTGCTCGCCGCGTTGCAGCCCGAAATCGATGCTCTGATCGACGAACGCCTGAGGGATGGCCTGGCGCCGCTGGTGGAAACAATGATCGACGACCTGCGCGGCAACCTGCAAATGATGGCGCACGAAATTCTGGGCGACGCCATCCATACCGCCGTGGAGCGAGAGCTCGAGCGGCGCAAATAGAGCGGCTGGCTGCGCCGATCCGCTATAATTCGGCCTTTCGCTCACACGGGCTGGACACTTTGGCGACAAAGTGCAGTCCAATTCCACACGCCCCCGGAACATGGAATTAGCCAAGAGCTTTGAGCCACACGCCGTCGAGGCGCACTGGTATCCCGAATGGGAGCGGCGCGGGTATTTCGCGCATTCAGCGGATCGCGCCAAACCGGCCTATTGCATCCAGCTGCCGCCGCCGAACGTGACCGGCACCCTGCACATGGGCCACGCGTTCCAGCAGACGCTGATGGACACGCTGGTGCGCTACTATCGCATGCGCGGCTACAACACCAATTGGGTGGCCGGGACCGACCACGCCGGCATCGCCACCCAGATCGTGGTCGAGCGCCAGCTGCAATCCGAGGGCAAGACCCGCCTCGATCTCGGACGCGACAAATTTCTCGAACGCGTGCGCGCATGGAAGCAGGAGTCGGGCTCGACCATCACGCGCCAGATGCGGCGCCTGGGCGTCTCGGCCAACTGGACCTACGCCGACACCGAAGGCCAGCATGCCGGCTACTTCACCATGGACGAGCGCATGTCGCACGCCGTGGTCGAGGTGTTCGTGCGCCTGCACCAGGAAGGCCTGATCTACCGCGGCAAGCGCCTGGTCAACTGGGATCCGGTGCTGGGCACCGCGGTGTCCGACCTGGAGGTGGACAGCGAGGAGGAAGACGGCAAGATCTGGGAGATAAAGTATCCGTTCGAAGACGGGACCGGCGCAGTGGTGGTCGCCACCACCCGCCCGGAAACCATGCTCGGAGACGCTGCCGTCGCGGTCAACCCCAAGGACGAGCGCTACACGCGGCTCATCGGACGGCAAGTCTTGCTGCCGCTGACCGGCCGCTCGATCCCGGTGATCGCCGACGATTACGTCGATGCGGAGTTCGGCACCGGCTGCGTCAAAATCACGCCGGCGCACGATTTCAACGACTACCAGGTCGGCCAGCGACATGGGCTGGCGCAAATGAACGTGCTGACCCTGGACGCCAGAATCAACGACAACGCCCCGGCCGCCTACCGCGGGCTGGACCGATTCGAGGCGCGCAAGCGCATTCTCGCAGACCTCGACGGCCAGAAATTCCTGGTTTCGGAAAAACCGTACAAACTGAGGGTGCCACGCTCGGGCCGCACCGGCGTGATCGTCGAGCCCATGCTCACCGACCAGTGGTTCGTGCGAATGGACGGCTTGGCCAAGCGCGGCCTGGAAGCGGTGGCCGCGGGCGAGGTCAAGTTCTATCCCGATCACTGGACCACGACCTACAATCACTGGCTGGAAAACATCCAGGACTGGTGCATCTCGCGCCAGCTCTGGTGGGGCCACCAGATTCCCTGCTGGTACGACGACCAGGGCAACGCCTATGTCGCGCGCAACGAGGAAGAGGCCAACGCGCTCGCGGCGGCGAAAGGCTACGCGGGTGCGCTTACGCGCGATGAGGACGTGCTCGACACCTGGTTTTCCTCGGCCCTGGTGCCGTTCACTTCACTCGGCTGGCCGGAAAAGACCGGCGATCTCGACGCGTTCCTGCCATCCTCGGTGCTGGTCACCGGTTTCGACATCATTTTCTTCTGGGTCGCGCGCATGGTCATGATGACCCTGCATTTCACCGGCAAGGTGCCGTTCCGCCATGTCTACATCAATGCCCTGGTGCGCGATGCCGAGGGCCAGAAAATGTCGAAGTCCAAGGGCAATACCCTGGACCCGCTCGACCTGATCGACGGGGTCAGCTACGCAGCGCTGCTCGAAAAATCGACACAGGGCCTGATGCTCGCCGGCCACAGGCAGAAAGTCGAGAAATACGTGCGCAAGAATTACCCGAACGGCATCCCGTCGTTCGGCGCCGACGCATTGCGCTTCACCTTCGCCTCGCTCGCGAGCTTCGCGCGCACGCTCAACTTCGACCTCAGCCGCTGTGAAGGCTACCGCAATTTCTGCAACAAACTGTGGAACGCGACGCGCTTCGTGCTGATGAACACCGAAGGCATGGACTGCGGCGCGGACGAGTCCCTGCCGCTCGCGCCCTCGGTCATCGACCGCTGGATCGTGAGCCGGCTGCAACGCGCGGAGAAGGAAGTGTGCGAAGGCTTGGACAGCTATCGCTTCGACCTCGCCGCGCGCGCCCTGTACGAGTTCGTCTGGGACGAATACTGCGACTGGTACCTGGAGCTGGCCAAGGTGCAACTGCAAATCGGCGGCCAAGCCGAACAGCGCGCCACGCGCCGTACCCTGGTGCGCGTGCTGGAGGCGGTGCTGCGGCTCGCCCACCCGATCATTCCGTTCATCACCGAAGAATTGTGGCAGAGAGTCGCGCCGCTGGCGGGACGCGCGGGCGCAAGCATCATGCTCGCGCCCTACCCCCAGCACCAGGCCGAGCGCATCGACGCCGCAGCCGAGGCCGAAGTCGCCTGGTTGAAGGACCTGGTCGGCGCCTGCCGCAACCTGCGCGGCGAAATGAATGTTTCCCCGACGCAGCGTATCCCCCTGCTCGCCACCGGCGACAAAGCCAGACTGGAAGCACTTTCCCCTTACATCAGGACGCTGGCGCGGCTGTCCGAAGTGAGCGTGGTCGATGCGCTGCCCGCCGCCGACGCTCCCGTCGCCGTGGTCGGCGACTGCCGGCTGATGCTAAGCATAGTGATCGACAAGGCGGCAGAGCGCGAGCGCCTGCAAAAGGAAATCTCCCGGCTCGAAGGCGAAATCGCCAAGGCCGAGGGCAAGCTCGCCAACGAAGGTTTCGTCGCGCGCGCCCCGGCCCAGGTCGTGGCGCAGGAGAAGGAACGCCTGGCGGCTTTCGCCACCACACTGGAAAACCTCAAGCCCCAGCTCGCGAAGCTCGCCTAGGTCAAAGCGCCCCGGAACAGATTGGTAAAGGCGCAGCGCTATTTCTTCTGCAGCGACTCGCGTTCCATCAGCAGATAGGTGCCGTAGGCATTGACGCGATTGGCGGCATCGAAAGGCGGGCATTTTCCGGTAACGATCCCATTGCGTCTGCTGGTAGGCTTCATCGAACGGCACCATGTCTTCGGCCGCCTTGCCCATGGCCGCGCGCAGGTAGCGCAGGTAGTCGCGGGTGAAGGCGAGATCCGTAACCGGTTCGCGTGAAACCGCACCATGGCCCGGCACCATCGCTTTGGGCTGCAGGCGCAGCAGTTGGTCCAGCGCCGCAAGCCAGCGGCGGCTGTCAGCGTTGCCGACGAAGGGGATGCGGCCCGAGAACATGATGTCGCCGGAAAACAGCACTTGGTCCTCGCGCACGACCACCACCATATCGTCCGGAGCGTGCGCCGGCCCCATGTAGATCAAGTCGAAGTGCAGCCCGCCCAGAGCGAAGGAAGTGTCGCCGTCTAGCCAGCGGTCGGGGGCAAGCAGTGTCGTGTGCTCGTCCACCCACGGGGCGAGTTCGCGCCGGCGCTGCGCCAGGCGGGTTTGCGCCTCGCTGCTGTCGAGATACTCGCCTGCCGCCTGGTGCGCCCAGATCTCGGCGCCGGCCGACCTGAACGCGGGCAGGCCGTAGAAGTGGTCCGCGTGGTAGTGCGTGACGATGACATGGCGGATCGGCCGGTCGCTCACGCTGCGGATCGCCGCGAGCAGCGCGCGGCCCAGCGCCGGCGTGCCCAGGGCATCGATCACCACCACCCCCTCGGGCGTGACGACGAAGCCGGCGTTCGAAATGTAGCCCTGGTTGGCGGCGGATGCGGGCCCTGAGAGTCCTTGCACGTACCAGACGTGCTCGCTCACGCGCACCGGTTTCACGCTGACCGGCTCGGCCGCGGCCGCGGTGGCGGCGAGCACTGCGCAAGCGCAGGCGAGCAGCATGCGCGCGCGGCGCGGGCCGCGCTCAGAGTTAATTTGAAAATGAGGGGACACGTCCCCTCATACTCCCCTATGCCGGCCGTCGCAAAACTTCATTTTGCAACGGATTCTCAAGCGATGCCGGCATTGCCTTGCATGCCTTTCAGGCGCGGAAGCTCAAGCTGCAGCGGCTTGACTACCTTGCGGCCGCGCAGGTAGCGCGCCATCAGGTCCCAGATCGGTTCGCCGCCCGCGGCCCTTGCGGCCTCCGACACCGGCGCCCAGCCGGCGACTTTGTAGGTCTTCGCTGCCTCGACCGCCTTGCCCTTGATCGACATCGCGCTGATGCGCGCGCCGGCTTTCGCGTTCGGGTCGCAGGTATAGCTGAGCCCGCCGACCCGCACCATGTCGCCGCCCTGCTGGTAATAGGGATCGGGATTGAACAGGTTGTCGCACACGTCCTCGAGTATCACCTTGATCGTTTCGCCCGTCATCTCGGTCACGGTGGTGTAGGGGTAGGTCACCGCGGTCTGGTCCATCAGGTGTTCCATCAGGATGGGCTCGCCCGGCAGCAGGCTTGTGCCCCAGCGGAATCCGGGCGAAAACGCCATCGGCGCATCCTTTTCCGCCATCAGGCCTTCGAGTATCAGTTGGTCGAACGTACCGTTGAAATTGCCGCGGCGGTAGAGCAGGCCTTCGGTCAACGCGAGCCGCTCGCCCAGTTTGGCTGCGTAGGGCGCACGCGCCTGGGCGATCAGCGCGTCCATCTGCGCGTCTGCCGCAAGCAGCCTGGCGAATACCGGCAGCAGCCGGTAGCGGAAATCGGCGACCTTGCCGCCTTTCACTTCGAAGTCGAGCACGCCGAGAAACTTGCCGTTGGAGCCGGCGTTGGTGACCAGCGTTTTGCCGCCGGCGTTGCTCACGATCGCCGGCGCCGGCATGCCGTCGTGCGTGTGCCCGCCGAGGATCGCGTCGATGCCGCGCACGCGCGACGCGAGCTTCAGGTCCACGTCCATGCCGTTGTGCGAGAGCAGGACCACCGCCTGCGCGCCCTTGGCGCGCGCTTCGTCGACGGCGCGCTGCAGGGTCTCCTCCTGGATGCCGAAGCTCCATTCCGGCACGAAGTAGCGCGGATGGGCGATGGGTGTGTACGGAAAAGCCTGGCCGACGATGGCCACCGGCACGCCGTTCATAGTCTTGATCACGTAGGGCGGAAACACCGGGTCGCCGAAGTCGGCGGTCTTCACGTTCTGCGCGACGAAATCGATTTTGCCCTTGAAGTCCTGGTCCACTACCTGCCGCACGCGTTCAGCGCCAAGGGTGAACTCCCAGTGACCGGTCATCACGTCCACGCCGAGCAGCTTGCACGCATCGACCATGTCCTGGCCCTGGGTCCACAGCGCGGTGGCCGAGCCCTGCCAGGTGTCGCCGCCGTCGAGCAGCAGCGCGCCGGGCCGATCCGCTTTCAATTGCTTCACCAGGGTGGCGAGGTGGGCAAAGCCGCCGACCTTGCCGTAAGTCCTGGCTGCCTGCTCGAAATCGAGGTAAGTGAAAGCGTGGGCCTCGGCCGTTCCCGTGTTGATGCCGAAATGCCGCAGCAGCGCCGCCCCGACCAGGTGGGGCGGCCTGCCGGCCATGCCCGCGACGCCCAGATTCACGTTCGGCTCGCGAAACCACAGCGGCATCAGTTGCGCGTGGCAGTCGGTGAAGTGCAGCAAATGCACGTTGCCAAAGCGCGGCACATCGTACAGCCGCGCCGCGGCCTGCGCGTGCGCGCGCCCGGACAACTGCGCCAGGGGCAGGCCGCAGGCGGCGGCCATGCCCATGACATGCAGGAACTCGCGCCGGTTCACGCTCCGAGGCGCCCCAAAGCCTGTTTACATTCACCGCTCATGTGCTGAACCTAAATGGACCCTATTTGTTGACCGGCGAGTTCGGGTCCAGCAACAGTGCCACCAGGTCCTTGATCTGCTGTTCGGTGAGCGTCCCCGAATGGCCGAAGCGGGGCATGTTCGAACACAGGTTGAATGCCTTGGCGTTGTAGATCTTTCCGTACACGTATTTCTGAATCTCCGCGCTGTTGCCACGGGTCTTGCCGAAGTGAAACAGGCTGTTGCCGATGGTGCCGAAGGACGTCTCGTTCGGCCCGATCTGGTGGCAGTTGTAGCAGCTGCCGCCGTTGGCTTGGCCGGCTTTATCGCTCCAGGTCATGCCGCTTCCGGTCTGCGCGATCTTCTCGCCCGCTTTCCAGTCACCGAGAAACCTGCCGTCCGCCGGATATTTGATCGCCTCGAGCTGGTCCTGCTGCAGGCGTTCGCCCACCGCCTTGGGCGGGTTGTTGCGGCTGCGGTTGCACACGAGCTGCAATGGGTCCTCGTTCAGCCGGTCCATGCCGGCGATGCCTCTGGCGTGAAAATCCTGCCTCATCATGTTGATGGCCTGGGCACGGTAGTCCTGGGCCTCGGCCGTGAATGCGATGGCGAGGGCCGCGGCGCCGAATATCGATGCTTGGAATGTTTTCATGTTTCCCCCGGTTAGCGCTTGATTCCCGGGCCCTTGTACACGTGCCCGTTGGCGTTTACGCCCATGTAGGTCAGAAGGTCCGAGATGGTCTGGGACGCGTATCCCGGCTCGGGAAAACGCTGCTGCCGGAAACAGTCGTTCATGCGCCACTGCAGCGTGTGCATCAGGCCGCCGGTCATGCGGTATCCGGGCCAGCTCTGGAACGCGCGTATCGCCTCCTTCTTCGAGGTGAGATTGGGCAGATCCTGCGTGCGGATGCGCTTGCCGTCCTCGCCGTGGCAACTGGCGCAGGAGAAATCCCAGGCCCCGGCGCGGAAATTGAATATCTCCTGGCCGACATCGTAGGCCTCGCGTTCCCGCGGATGTTTCTGCGGAACTGCGATTTTCATCCCGCGCGACTGCGCGGCGACGTAGGTGACCAGCGACACCGGATCGGGCGTGCCCGATCCGCTGCTAAAGGGCCGCTTGGCGAGATCCTCCGCCTTGAATCCCTGCAGCGTAACCATGCAATAGACGATGCGCCGTTCGGCATCCATCACCTGGTCGGCGTCGGCGAAGTAGCGCGGCATGCGCACATAGGCGCCCTTGAGCACGCCCGGTCCGAGACCCAGGTCGCATTGTTCGAGCGAGGCATTTTTCGGTCCGCGCTTGGTTTTCCACAACGCCTCGCCTTTGGCTTCGAACAGTTCCGCGGGGCTCGCGTCTTCCATGATGTCGCGGAATTTTTCGAACTCGGCCGAGATCGCGCTCTTGGGCGCGCCCGCGGCCTTCTTCGTCTGCGCGGCCGCTTTGTTGGGGACGGCTGCTTCCTTCTGCTGCGCGTGCGCGGCACAAGCCAGCGCGACCCCGCATAGCGCAACAACCACCCTCAGCTTGATGCTTGACATGGATTCCTCCTTCAGAATTGACTTGCTGCGCGGGCCGATGGTGGCCCGGCGCGCCTTCTGCTCCCGCTCTAACGGCGGTTATGACGCTTCAGGGGTCATTTCAAAACGAGGGGATAGTCCCCTCATGCTCCCCTTGGTCGGGGCCGTTTCGGTAATCCCAAAACGGCCTCTCAATTGATAGTGGCCTCGTCGGTGCGTTTATCGCCCTTGTTGTCGGTCCAGGTTATCTCAATCTTCTCGCCCTTTTTTCCGCCCTTGAAGTTGAACTCGAGAAACGGGTTCTTCGCTATGGCTGGGCCCCAGTTCGCCGACAGCACCACCTTGCCCTGCCAGGTCGCGCTGACATGCTGGATAAAATGCGCGGGTATGGGTTTGCCGGCGCTGTCCTTGCGCTGGCCGGTCTCCATCTCGTGGGCCATCAAAATCTTGACGTTTACTCCGCCGTCCTTGGCGGTAGCGCGAATGCGCATCGGATCTGCCATGTTGCTGCTCCTGTTCTAGTTCCGGCATAACGCGCTTCGCGCATTATGTTTTTTCCGTTTTAGCTCCGGCACAACGCGCTTCGCGCATTAGCCTCCACTGAAACTTCGTTTTCAGTAGCCGGTCGGAGGCGCCTAGCCGCCGCATCCGCCGATGGTGACTTTGACTTCTTTTTTTGTCATGTAGTACTTGCCCTGCGCCTTCACCAGCACATGCACGTCGGTGGTCTGCGCCAATTTCACCCGCGTGCTTACCGCCGCCTCGGTTCCGGAGGGGATGTCGAAGCTCGCGGCGAGCGCGGTCGGGTTCTTGGCGATCAGAATGGCAATCGATTCCGTACCCGGAATCTTGCTCACTGCTCCGACCGGCACCACGGCGCCGTTCTCGGCGATTTCGGGTGCCGTCATCACGATGTCGTTCGAATTGATGGGATTGCCGGCACCGAGCGCGTCGAGCGCGTCCTTCAGGTTCTTCGCTTCGAATGCCTTCTGGTTCCAGTCGGCGGCGAGCGCCGCGTCCGGTCGCAGCATGCCTGCGGCGGCGAGCACCGCGAACAGGCTCGCGCCAGCGCCCGCACGAAGTACGTTTCTGCGTGTTTGATTCATGTCTCCTCCCTCTTTTCCGGTGATGTCGGCAGGCTTCTCGGAGCCTGTGGCCGCGATGATAACCAATATCCATTCAAGCGGTGATTCGAGCGTTTCTATGTGCACATTAGCTGAATTAGGGACGGAAGGAAAGCCGACTGCCGACGCAGTCCGTCTGGACCATTGCAGCTACGATCCCGAGGCCGCGCGCGCCCTATTTTCCGGCGTGCAAAAGTCGCAGGTCACGGCTTCAGGTAAACGTAACCCTCCCGGTACTGCAGTTTGGCGATTTCGCCCACGCCCGAAGGAACGAACTTTGCCTCTGGAATAAACTGTTCCTTCTTGAGCTTGCGGCCTTTCAGCGTGATTTCGCACACGTCGAACGTCACGCCTTTGGCCGCGAGCGCCTCGACCGGAATATTGTAGGGATTGCCGTTCTTGTCCTTGGCATTTTCCATCAGAAAATCCACACCGAGGGCGTGGCTCACGACCACGATCTTGGCGGTCGGGTCCACGCTCAGATGATTGCCGACGTTGCGCAGCACCGCCGTGGCGTTGGTGGAGTCGTTGATATGATAGACGGCCTTGTCTGGACCCCAGCCGCGCGTTGAGACGCAACCGCTCAAGCCGATGGCGGCGACCGCCGCAAGAATCAAAATGCCACGCCGAAATAAGTTTGCCATTTGTGCCTCCTCCAGTTATTGGAAATGAACTGCTCCTTCAACACGGTTGCCTGGCGTTGCTTATGGAAATGCGTTGCAGCCATTGGCAACCAGACCCCGGAAGACGCATGTGCCGCCCCCAGGACCGGCGCAAGCTTAACCCTGTTCCGCCTTTGACATCAACCGCTCGATCGGTTGCCGATGCAAAAGTCGATGCAGACATGAACGCCGTGTCCGCGCCCGTGGTCGCGCCTGCACGGGTTCGGCCAGATCAGGATCCTTTGCCACGAAGTTTTGTTGAGGCATCGATAAGAACGTTTCATAACAGGCGCATGGGCAGCAGGTACCATGTATGCCGCAATCTGGAAATTGTTCCAGCAAGACCACTGCGCTCCAAGACGCAGGTGTTCCAGCCCACAGAAGGAGACCTCCCATGCAGCCGAACACGCAAACGCATGCCGTTCACGGCAACCACCGCAATGCAATGGGTTTGGTCGCTGTCTTGCTGGGACTGTTGTTTGCGCTGTCCGCCGCCGCGGACGAGGGCGCGAGAGTCGTCGCGGCGAAGGGCAAATTCGCCGATGTCAAGGATGACGTGGTCGCCGCGATCGAGCAGCGCGGGCTGGTGGTCAGCTTCGTCGCCCATGTGGGCGACATGCTCGAGCGCACCGGCCGCGACCTGGGGAAGACGAAGCGCGTCTACGACCAGGCGGAGGTGGTCGAATTCTGCAGCGCGACCGCATCCCGCGCGATGATGGAAGCCGATCCGCAGAACCTGGTCTATTGCCCTTACACCATCGCCGTCTACACGCTGCCCGGAAAGCCCGGCGTGGTCTATTTGGCCCACCGGCAGTATCCGCGGACCGCGGCGCTGAAACCGGTCGCCGATCTGCTCCAAGGCATCATCGCCGACGCCACCAAGTGAGAAGCTGCTTGTTTGACCGGATCAATCCAGGCGCGTAACCGCCCGCCATGCAAGGCCGGATCGAGACTTCATGACCTTGGCCCGGCCTCGTCCGCGCCTGTCAGTATGGCTCGGCTGATTGCGCGCGGACCCGATTGACGATCCTGCGGGCGTCTGGCAGCGATAAAATGCTACCTATTTTCCAGGGGAGAGACGCGTGAGCGAAGCCAATCCAGCTGCAATCACCTCGACAGTCGTATGGGGCGCCTTCATCCTTGCTTTTGTTTTCGGCGCAGTCGCCAGCAAGACCAACTTCTGCACCATGGGCGCGGTGTCGGACGTGGTCAATATGGGCGATTGGAACCGGATGCGCATGTGGCTGCTGGCGATCGGTATCGCCATCCTGGGCACGGCCGGCCTGCAGCTGGCCGGCGCCGTTGACGTCGCGAAATCCTTCTACACGACGCCAAACTTCACCTGGCTCTCGTACATCGTCGGCGGCTTGCTTTTCGGCGTGGGCATGACGCTCGGCTCGGGCTGCGGCAGCAAGACGCTGATTCGCATCGGCGGCGGCAACCTGAAGTCGTTCGTGGTTTTCCTGATGCTCGCGATCAGCGCCTACATGACCCTGAAAGGCCTGTTCGGGGTGTTCCGGGTCGCGGCGATCGACCCGATAGCGATCACCCTGCCGTCCCACCAAGATCTGCCCTCGCTGCTGGCGCAGGGCCTGGGCGCGGACCGGCGGACCATGCTGTCCGCCGCGGCCGGGGTGCTCGGCATCGGCCTGATCGCGTTCGCGTTTGCGCGCCGGGAATTCAGGAACCTCGACAATCTCATGGGCGGAATCGTGGTGGGTCTGGTGATCGTCGCGGGATGGTATCTCTCCGGACATCTGGGCCACCTCGCCGAAGATCCGAACACGCTGGAGGAAAAATTCTTCGCCACCAACAGCGGCCGGATGGAGTCGATGAGCTTCGTTTCTCCCCTTGCCTATCTGCTCGAGCTGCTGCTGCTCTGGAGCGACAAGAGCCGGGTCATGACGTTCGGCATTGCATCCGCGCTGGGCGTGGTGGCCGGCTCGTTTGCCTACGCGCTGGCGACGCGGTCGTTTCGGCTTGAGAGCTTCCGCGACCCCGAGGACCTGATCAATCATCTGATCGGCGGCGCACTGATGGGATTCGGCGGTGTGCTGGCCATGGGCTGCACCATCGGCCAGGGTCTGACCGGAGTCTCGACGCTTGCGCTGGGATCGTTCCTGGCGTTGTTTTCGATCATAGCGGGCGCAGCGCTGACCATGAAAATCCAATATTGGCGCTTGATGCGGGAAGACTGAGCGGCGCCGCCGCAGAGGCAGCAAGGCGGCTCCCGCGGTAGCGGGCGTTCAAGGCCGGACTCCGTCGCGCAGAGGTCCACGCCGAGCGCCCGGGGGTCAGGGCAGCTTGGGTCCGGTGGCCAAGAGCAAGGACACCCACTTGATGCGGGTGTTTTTCTTCAGGGCGGTCGAGGGTATCCCCGATCCCATATCGCTGCGAGCAGCTGGTGCGCCACGTCGGCCGGTACCCGAAACCTGCGCGCGCCGGTCAACGCGCGTCTTCCTTGCCGCCCACGGTCAGCGCCAGCGCCGTGCGCATGGCTTCGGGCGCTTTCATGATGTTCATGAAGCTGTTCGCTCCCATCATGGAAAGATCGGGGAAGGAGATGGCGATACGGAAGCGCGCGTACAGGGCATAGACCTTGTTGTCCGAGACCAGGATGTCATAGGGCAGATGAGCGGTGGATTTGACATCCTTGAAGTCGATCTCGCTCATGATGTACTTGTCGTCCATGTATTTGTTGTCGCCTTCGCCCTTCATCGCAACCCCGAACAGCGTCTCCTTCTTGCCGGCGACATCGACGCGGTAGACCTTGGTCACGCCCTGCTTGCCCGCGGCGAGCCCGGCCTCGACCGCCTTCACCGCCTCCTCATAACTGCCATAGCTCGCCAGGGTGTTCGGCTCGTCGAAGTACTCCATGCCGAAGGTGTAGTGATACTTGCGCAGCTTGGCGGGGGTGAGGCCTGCGGCGCCGAATTCCTCGATCCTGCCGAGCGCGGCCTGCAGCTTCGCCGCGGTATCCTTGAGCTCCCCCGCCATGCGGTAAGCATTGGCCAGGTAGGGCGGATTGGTGTAGGACACCTGCACCTCGTCCTTGACCTTGGTTACGGAAACGCGCATGGCCGCGCCGAACCCGCCGTGTTCGGACTTGGCGGCAGTGCTGCGCAGCTCGTCGTTGGTGACGCCGATCACGGCCGCACCCGGATAGGGCGAATAGCTTCCGGCCACGATGAAGCCCGCCTTGGTCAGCGCCGCCTTGGTGGCTTCCAGCTTCTGCGCCAGATCCCCCGGCCCCTTGGAAGCCAGCACGAACGGTTTTTGTACGGCATCCTGGGCAAACGCAAGCGCCGCGCTCAAGGCCAGCGCCGCTGCGCCCAGGGTTGTGCGGATTGTTGACATATCTCTCCTCCTGTTTAAATCGACGGCGTTATGGGAATCAGGAAAAAAAAGGCCGAAGGCGTCGCCGCCCTCAGCCTTTGTTCGCTTGCGGGTTCCCCGGTCGGTGCGGCTTACTTCAGCTTCATGCTGTAGGCGATGCCGAGGGAGTTCTGATACATCTGGATCTTGTCGGTCGCGTTGTCCCCGAGCCAGTTATTGAAAAGGCTGGGCCCCGAAACGGAGTTCCTGAACGCATGCATGTAAGCCATGGTCAGTTCCGATTCCTTGCTCAGGTTATACGTGAATCCCAAGGTTACGTGATCCTGGACCACGCCCGGGGCGATCATGTTGAAGGTCACATCGCGCTCCTGGATCGGGTTGTCGGTGTGGTTATAGCCAGCGCGCAGGATCAAGTTCGGGTTGTACTGATACTCGGCGCCGAGCTTGAACACGTTCACGCTGCTCCAACCGAAACCGCGGCAGGTATCGCATCCCAGAGTACCGCCGATGGCCAGGCCGCCGTTGGTGCTGGGATTGGCGACCGACTTGATGCCGGAATAGTCGATCCGCTGATAATCGGCGGCGATGGTCCATTTCGGGTTCGCCTTGACCGCGATACCCAGGTTGAAGCTCGCCGGCATGTCGAAATAGCCCTCCCCGGCGAACAAGTCCTTGTACTTGTCGAACTTGTCCATCTTGACCTTGCTGGTGTAGCTGGCACCCAAGGTTACCGTATCCGAGACCTTGCCCATCCAGCCAAGCTTGAGTCCGTAGCCCCAGGTGGAATCGTTGCCGCGATTGGTCAGGTTGTTGCCGGTCGCATAAGGCGTACCCTGCACTCCCCCGGGCGTGGTGTAAGAATAAAAGGCGCTCAGGCCTTCGGCCCTGAACTTCTGGCGCGCGACCAGCAAGGATCCGCCGAGGGAATGGTCCTTGTTCACCTTCATCGCGAAAGTCGGGGCGATGATCAGCTGCTCGAGATTCATGCCGAGCTTGCCCGAGCCGCAAAGCAGGTTGTACGGACCCGCCTCGCCTGAAGCCTGGTTGAAGCCGCCAGGCTGGCTGCCGCAGGCATTGACATTGCCTCCGGCAATCTGCCCGCCGTCATAGTCCGTATTCATGCCGCCATTGCCGTAGACGCTGATACCGACAGACATGTTCCAGCCCAGCATTCTGTTGTAGCCGATTTCCGGGATGAAGAACAGGTTGCTGCCGCTGTCCACCGAGCCGTCCATGCCGGTACCGAAGCCGGAGCTGCCGCTGCGCGATATGTCGCGCCTCGGGCTGAACAGGTCCACGCCGACGTCAAACCGGCTGCCGGCCCAGACCATGCTGGCCGGGTTGTTGGCGCCGCCGAATGAATCGATGGCCATCGCCGTCGAGGCGCCGCCCATGCCCTTGGCTTTCATGCCGTATCCGTGTGGAAAATACCCGTCCGTCGCCAGCGCAACCGACGGAAGCGCAAACACGGCAAGCAGCGCCGATGCCAGTACTGTGCGTTTCATTTCATTTCCCCTTTTCTCTTGGTAATTGCAACGATCGCTTTAAACGACTCTGAATTTCTACACAAACAGCGTGACGTCGGACTCCTGCGCAATCGGCAGGAAGTGGGCCGCGCCGCAGTATTCCTTCACCTCGGGGATGAAATCCTCGTGGGTGAATCCGAACAGGTCGACCGTCATCTGGCAGCCGAGCATGTTCACCCCGGCCTCCAGGCACAGCGAGCGCAATTCGGCAATGTCGGCCACGCCGTTGTTCTTGATCGTCTGCTGCATCAGCGTGGTGGCGAAGGACTCGAACCCGGGGATCCCGGCCTGAACCAGATTGGGGATGTTCCAGTTGATGCCTTTGAACCAGTCGGGGCCGAAAGGCATCTTCATGGGCATGCCCGGATTGCCGAGCGGGCTGATCTTGAGGCCGGAAATGTCTTTCCGAAGCAGCTGCAGGCCGTAGAAGGTAAAGAATATCGACACGTTCCAGCCCAGCGCCGCCGCGGTCGAAGCCAGGATGAACGGCGGATAGGCCCAGTCCAGGGTGCCCTTGGTGGCGATGATGGTCATCGAAGGCGTTTTGTTCGCCTTCATTTCCGCCAGCTTTTCTTCGAGTTTCTGCGGCAGGATTTCGTCGAGCCGCTGCCGAACGATTTCCTCGATCAGCGCAACATCAGGTGTAGCACCCATTTTCTTCCTCCGGTATTGGTCCGTATTGGCGCCGCACCGCACCGCGCCAGACTCTATTTCTAAATTGCGACAATCATGCACGAACACCCGGGCCCAGTTCCACCCGAATTATCTTATTGCGCAATAGCTTTGGCTGATACCACCGGATCGCCCCTCCTCCGCATCTGACGACGCCTCCAACCGCAGCGCAGCTTCGGCAACAAGAATAGCAGTTCCGCGGCGGAGCGCAAGCGGTAAGCCGCGGGCTGTCCTTGACCAGGGCCGTGCCGCTTATTTTCGTTTCAGAAAAAAGATGTACTCGTTGCTGGCTTCAGTCTGCGACAGCAATTCGTTGCCGGTCTGCTTGCAGAAGGCCTGGAAATCCTTGACCGAGCCCAGATCGGTCGAAACGATGCGCAGCACCTGACCGCCTTGCATTTCGGACAGCGCCTTTTTCGCGCGCAGTATGGGCAGCGGGCAGTTCAAGCCGCGCGCATCCAGGTCTTTGTCGAAATTCATGATCGCTTGCTCCTTGTAATCGGTTGATCGTATCGCCTCTTGCCATTGTAACCAAGGTAACCAAGCCAGGCGCATCCGGTACGGCGCTTGTTGATCCCGCGTTTCGGCGGCACCGGACCAGGTTGCGGCCGCGCCGCGCTGCGTGCGCGCCCGGCATTCGCGCACAGCGCGCCGTGGTAGTATTTCTCCAACAAGCCGTTTCACAATTGTTGAAACGGCCCCTGTCTTAGGGGGCATGAGGGGATATATCCGCTCATTTCGCAATGCGCTCTGAGACAAAACAATGGCGCCGGCGAACCGTGATTCCGGCGCGAGCGGAGCGATCCATGAACCAGCCGGGCATAGGCCCCCTGCAAACCGCCGGCCCTGCGCGTGAAACCGATCTGCAGGCCTTGCGCGCCCTGTCCGAGCTCACCACCGTGCTCGCCGAAGGGCACGACCCGGAGAAATTGCTCGAGCGCTCGCTCGGCACCATGATCCGGCTTGCCGGGGCCCAGGCCGGCGTAGTGCGCGTGGTGACCAGCGACGGGGCCCACATGCGGCTTGTTGCCGCGCAAGGGCTGCCCGCCGACGTGCTTGCGCAGGAGCAGTTGGTGCCCATGGACTGCGGCATTTGCGGCGCTGCGGTGAGCGACGACGCCGTGCGCCAGAGCCTGGAGTCGCAGCACTGCGCGGCGCACACCGGCTCGGACTATTTCAATCGGCTCGGCGCCACGCTGGTGGTGCCGCTGAGCCACATCGGCCGCGTGCTCGGCGCATATGCGCTGTTCTTCGCCGAAAAGCGCGATACGCCGGAGGAGCTCGGGCTGCTGTTTCGCTCCATCAGCGAGCACCTGGGCATGGCTCTGGAGAATGCGCGCCTGCTGCGCGAGAACATGCGCATGACGCTGATGAGCGAACGCCAGCTGATCGCGAACGAAGTGCACGATTCGCTCGCCCAGACCATGGCCTACATGAAAATCCGGCTCGCCATGATGCAGGAGGCGCTGGAGGCGAGCGAACAGCCGCGCGCGCTCAAGCACGCCGCCGAGGTGCAGCAGGCGCTCGACGGGGCTTACTCCGACCTGAGAGAGCTGTTGTCGCAGTTCCGCAACCGCATGGATCCGCTCGGGCTGGTGCACGCGCTACGGGAACTGAAAACAAAATTCCATGACCGCACCGGCATCGAGCTCGCATTCGACAACCGCACCACCGACCTCGACCTGAGCGTAGAGGAGGAAGGCCAGGTGTTCCATATCATGCAGGAGGCGCTCGCCAACGTGGCGCGCCACTCCGGCGCCAAGCACGCCCGCCTAATCCTGGAACTCGTCGATGACGAGTACCGCTTTTCAGTCGAAGACGACGGACTCGGCTTCTACGCATACGGCCAGCGCCTGGGCGGCGCAGAGCAGTATTCGCACTTGCGCCATCACCTCGGCGTCAACATCATGCGCGAGCGCGCGCAACGTCTGAACGGCGCGATCGAAATCGTCAACCTGCCGCAGGGCGGCGCGCGCGTCAGGCTGATGTTTCCGGCGCTGCGTGGAGCAACGGCATGAGCTACCGGGCAGGAGCCCCGGCCGGGGCCGGGGATGCGAGCGAGGCGCATGCCGTGGGCTGCCGCCAGCGCCGCTTGTGTGCTCGCGATTTTCGGTCGGAGGCAGCCGCATGAAAATAGTGCGCGTAATGCTGGTCGATGACCATACGCTGTTCCGCAAGGGTCTGGCGGAGTTGCTGCACGGGCGCGACAACATCGAGGTGGTGGCGGCCACCGCCGGCGCCACCGAAGCCGCGCGCCTGATGCAGGAGACGAAACCGGACGTGCTGCTGCTCGATCTCAACCTGCCGCCGCACGGCGGGCTCGCGCTGTTGCGCACGCTGCAGGATTACGGCTGGAGCGGCCCGACGCTGATCCTCACCGTTTCAGATTCCGAAGACGATCTCGCCAACGCGCTGCACGCCGGGGTACGCGGCTACCTGCTGAAGGACATGGAACCGGAGGACGTCATCGATGCCATCCTGCGCGCGGTGCGCGGCGAGACCGTGGTCGCCCCCGCCATGACCATGAAACTGGTGGACCTGCTGCAGCCGGGGCGGCAGAGCAAGACCAAGGAGAACCTGCTCGGTCAACTCACCGAACGCGAGCGCGAGATTCTCGATCACCTGGCGCAGGGTCTGTCGAACAAGGCGATCGCGCGCGCTCTCGACATCAGCTACGACACGGTCAAGCTGCACGTGCGTCACATCCTGTCAAAGCTCAACTTCACCTCACGCGTCGAGGCCGCCGTGTTCGCAGTGGAGCAAAGGACCGGGCCGCAGGGTTCTTCCGAGCCGCGCAAACCCTAATCCGGACGATCCGAAAGCAAACAAAGTGCCTCCGACCGGGGAAAAACCCTCATCCCACGAACAAGGGGGGCCCGGTGGATCTGACAGACTGTTGAAAACCGCTTCCCTGACACGAAGGTGCACGTCATCATGACGCTCTCTCGGAGGGAAGCGTTTTTCAACAGCCCTGACTTGGGGGATCTAAAAGGGGGCCTAAGGAAGGGATGGGACCCTTCCTTTCCCATCCTGGCCCCCCTCCTTTTTCAACACCCTGCTAACTGTCGGGCGTCGAAATGAATTCCGCGTAGTTGAACATGGGAAGCGGTGGCAGGAGCTTCAGTTTATGGGCGGCCTCCATCCTGATCTGGTAGCTGAATCGCGTCAGGGTCTCGATCGGAATATCCTTCGGCGCCTTCTTCTCGACCAGCATCTGCTCGGCCCTGTAGGCGGTGAACTGCCCGAGGTTGTAGTAGCGGCTCACCAGTCCTGAAAGGGCGCCGTTCTCCATCATTTGCTCGGTGGAGCCGAACGTCGGCAGTCCTGCCGCCATGGCGGCGGGGATGATGACGTCCTTGGACTGCGTGCCGAGAAACGAGTCCGGCGGAAGATACAGCCACTGCGCCTTCGCTGCCTTGATTTGACGTACAAGTTCAGCCGCGCCCTCGGCGGTGACCTTGCCGTTCGCGTCGAGGTGAAACGGGCGTTCGACCGTGGTGAATCCCAGTTTGCGGCCGACTTCGCGCATCTCGCCGACCAACGCCACAGAGTTCTTTTCGGTCGGGGTATAGATAACGCCCACCGTCTGGAACGGCCGGTACGACGCCATGGCACGGAACTGGGTCTCGGTCGGCACCAGGAAGCTGACACCTGTCACATTGCGACCCGAAGACTTCAAATCCCGCACGATCTTGGCGGCCACTGGCGCCGCCACCAGCGTGAACACCACCGGAGTATTCACGATGTGGCGCTTCGGGTCGATCGCATCGTACGCCCCGACGACGCCCAGCGTGACCGTCGTGCCCCACGTATAGACCAGGTCAGGCTTTGTTGCCCGGATCTCCTCGATGAACCCCGGCAGGCGCGAAGCGTCGAGGTTCAGGTCACGCCACGTGATTTCGACCGGGATCTTGCGCGACTTGAGATACTCCTGGAAGCCCTTTTCGATGTCGGTCATCCCGCGATACGTGATGGCGTAGATCCGGTACGGCTTGTCCGCGCGCACTGCCTGCGCCTGTGCGTAGGCCGCGTCGGCTACGACGAGAAGAACGGCGAGGAGCGCCGTTCCGAACCATGAGTGCCAACCGTGCTTGTCCATTTCCCGTTACCCCGCAGCGGCAGTGCCAGTGGCAAGGGCCGGGCGGCGCCCGGCCCGGACGATCAGCGTGAAGGCGATTCCACACACCATCACCATCGCGCCGATCGCGACAAAACTATTCTGATATCCCATTGCGATCACCAGACCGCTGGCGATAAGCGGTCCGGCCGCGTTACCCAGTCGCTCGACCAGCCGGTAGACCCCATACACGGTTTGATCTCCCATGCTCGCCATCTCCTGCTTGCAATGGTCGCTGACCAGTGCGCTTTGCGCGGTAATCGACAGCGATTGGCCTAATCCGATCATCAGCACGGCTGCGAATACCCAGGGCACGCTGCCGCCCGCGAGCATCAGGAGTCCGCCGAACCCCGACAGGCACAGCCCCGCCGCGACCAGCCATTCCCGGTTCTCGCGGTTGTTCGCCAACGGTGACACCAACGGCGCCATTAGCACCATGACCACGGCATAGGTCATCAGAATCCGCCCCGCCATCGCCGGCGTGGTCCCGATCGACACCACATAAAGCGGGACAAGATAAAAGCCGACTCCGGTCAGGAGGACCTTTGCCGGAACGGCGGCAAGCCCGGCGAGGGTCATGAAGTTGCGGTTGAACAGGAGCGACCTGACTTCGACGAGCCGCGGCACCATGACGGCCGGTTTCGCGGGGTCGCGTTCCGCATCCTTGGGCAGCAACCGGATCGCCAGTATCGAAGCGAGCGCGAGCGCTGCGGAGATCATGAAGGTGGCGCGTTCGCCGATATTGTCGGCGAGGATACCCCCGATCGACGGTCCGCACACGGTAGCGACCATGAATGCGCCGACGAACAGCGCGAAGCCGTGTGCCCGATTCTCCGAATTCGTATAAGTGAGAATAAGGCCCTGTGCAGAGACGAACACCAAGGCGTAGCCGAGCGCGCAAAGGGAACGCCACAGCAGCAGGTCGAACACAGTGACTGACAGCGCGGTCGCCGCAAATCCCACGGCCGCGATGGCGGCGCCGATAATCATGGTGCGGCGGTGCCCGCGGCGTTCGCTCAGGGCGCCGAAATAAGGCTGTCCACATGCGACGATCAGCATGAACAGGACGATCGGCAGTCCCACGACGATCTGCGGCGACAGTCCGGGGATCGGCACCATCACACTCTTCACGAAAGATGGCAGGAACGAGCGCGTCAATTCTTCGGCGAGGAGGAAGCCGAACAGCGGTGCCCGCACCCCGGCGAGGCGGCCGGCGTCCGACGATTCCGCGGGCGCCTGGCCGAACCGGAAGCGCTGGCGCAGATCCTGCAAGCTCGTGGTGGCGATGCTCATCAGCTCTTTGCGTTCGTGCGCCGGAACGCGCTGCGCAGCCTGGATATCCCGGGTGAGGCTGAGCATCTGGGCATTGATGCGGGCCATTGCGTTCTCCAGCAGGAGCCGTACCCCGCCGAACGCCTGACCGGAGTTAACAATCGGCGTCATGGTGAAATCGCTGCGGCCGCCGCGCTCCAGGACGCCGGCAAGCGATTTCAATCCCGCCTCTAGGCGTGAGCCGGCGATGAAGTTGAGCAATTCGAGGGTAAAGAAGAGCGAGACCACCAGCACCACCAGTACGTCGTACCACATCTCCCGAACGATGTTGTCGACGAATCCTACGTCGATCCCGATATGCAGCAAGCCCAGCGTGCGAGCCTGCGCGGAATTGATATATTCGTCCTGCGCGATGATCGGCAACGAGACGATGAACTGCGAACCGACGCGCGTGAATTCGCCCGCAACAGGAGTTCTCTCATGTCGCGCGAGCGTTTCGGGCTGGCGGAAATAGGCTTCGGCGCCCACCGGGGCCACGCCGCCGTGATAGATTATTCTGCCGGTCGTGTCGGTCACGGCCATATAGGCGAAGTCCGCGTTCTCTTTCACCACCTCGCGGAAGGCCTGGTCGGCCCCGTAGAGCTGGTCAAACGCGATCTTTTGGTCGATCGCCTTCAGCATGAGCAAACGCACCGAGGCGCCGACCGTGGCAGCCTTTTTCGCCATCTCCGGCACCAGTGCGTGCTGGAAATTGCGATGGGAAACATAGGAGTTGGCGGCGAGCGCGCCGATCACTACCAGCAAGATGATGCCGGTCAGGCGCCAATACATCCACCACAGACGTTTCCGACTCATGATTTTTCGTTCCGCCCGAGGCGTCCGCGGATCGCCGCTATCTGCACTTCGGCCATTCGCGCCATGTCGAAAAACCGCACCAGCGCCGGGCCGAATGGGCCCGTGTTGATCTCCGCCCCCGGCGCCGCGCTGCCCGAGCGTTGCAGTGCCGCCTCCACCACGCCCATATCGCGTTCGAGCCCGCGCATCGCCAGGTTCAGCATGAGTGCCGCCAGGATCGCGGCGGCGGCGCAGACAGCGAGCGAAGCCAGCGCCAGATCTTTGCCGACGACATGGGCATCACGATCGATGGAGGTGCGCGAGTAGTTCAGCGCCAAATAGCCCACGGTCAGGCCGAAGTTGTTCTTGATCGAGATCCCCACCGCGCTATCGTCGCCGTCGATGACGGACCAGTTGGCGTCGCCCCCCCGGCGCGCGGCGGCAAGCCAACTGGCGGGGGCCGCTTGCGTCGTGCCCAGGCTGCCGGTGCTGTACAACCGCTTCCCGTCCGGATCGAATACCTCGATGCCGAGAATCAGCGGATCGGCCTTCCGCTCGCGTTCAATCAGGCTGGGGAGCATTGCCAGTTCGTTGAACGAGAGACCGAGCGCTAGCGACGCCTGGATGCTGTTCTCGATGCCGTCACCGACCACGATCAGGCGCGCGGTGATGATCCGGTCGGCCGTGCTGCGGTACTTGAAATAGTTGAGCAGCGCGGCCATGCCCACCGCGAACAGACACACCAGCACGGCAACCGTGATCATTCTGGGTCTCATTGATTCCGTTCTGGGTCTCATTGATTCCGTTCTGGGTCTCATTGATTCCGTTCTGGGTCTCATTGAATCCATCTCACCCCTCCCGCCACGGGCCGCCAATCGCGCAGCGCGGGGCCTGTTGCTCTCGTCGAATTTCGTTCCGCATTCACTGGCGCTCCCGACTCGGGCGGCCGGATCGTCCGGGCTTCCATGACACAGGGCATTCGCCGCGTCGCTTGGTGCATGCACGGGTAGGTAACGGCATGTTCGAGATTTTCTTTAGGCTTCCGTGGCCACCGCTGGCCGGAGGTTATACAACAGACCTGTGTCAGCACCCGATCGCCAATGGGGAATCCGGGCCAAAGGCTGTGACCGACTTCGATATTCATGAAATTCTCTGGATATGCCATAAGGAATGCTTGGGTGATGGTCTCGATGTCACCGGTTTTGGGGACGCTCGCAGAATAGCATCGCCATCAGCCGCAGCCAGCGGTGGAACAAGGCGGATAAAACCACTCTGTTCCGTGCATCAATAATACCCGCCGCTATCGTGTCAAAATTCTGCGGCATTTCCGCGAACTGCCCCATGCCGGAGAACGTCCGCAGAAAGAATCGCTAAAGAAAGGACGGGCCGCGCCGATAAGTCTAGTCGCGAGGGCTCGGATCCACCTCGGCCGCGCCTCGAATTGCTGTTTTTTGATTAAAATCAATAACTAAGATCGTATTGGTTAAACTGAACCGGTGGCATCGCCACCTCATCACGCGTGCGAAAAGGGAAAAACGGCAATGACCTCGGCACGATTGATTTCTTCAGAAAGCGGCGGCAGGACTGCAGTCGCGCGCAGCCCCGCGCGTTCGCCCCGAATCAAGCCGGCGCCGGCTCGTTCGCAGCGCCGGTCTCCGGACTGGGAGCCTGAGATGCCGGGCCGGCGGCCGCGTCAGGCGAAGTGGGACGCCTACACGGCAATGGCCAGCCGCGTGGTCGGTCGTTTCTTCAACCGGTTCCGCCTCAATCATTTCAACTATATGCATCCGGTTCGGCTGCAGCGCGGGACTTCGCTGCGCTTTCGCAAGGTCTACCCGGTCAAGGTCGCCTATACCGACTGGGGACCGCGCGATGCGCCGGTGGTGATTTGCTGCGGCGGCGTCGCCAACACGGCGATGCGGTTCAACTACCTTGCCTCGGACCTCTCCGGATCGTTCCGGGTAATCTGCATGGACTGGGTGGGACGCGGCCTTTCCGCCTGGATGGCGCATGAGCGCGACTATTCCATCCATACCTGCGCCGAGCAATTGCGTCAGATGATCGAGCATCTCGGCGTGAGACCGGTGACCGTGCTGGGCTCGTCGCTCGGCGGCAGCGCAGCAATTGAACTCGCCGCGCGCCATCCTAAGCTTGTGCATCGGCTAATCCTGAACGACATCGGCCCGCATATTCCGAAGGCACGCCGCAAGCGCCGCTCTGAAACCCTCGCGCGGCACTACGTGTTCCGCGAGCCCGCCGACCTGTTTCGGCGGATCGGAGCCTCGCAGAAGAACGACGGGCCCATCAGCGATGACATCCGGTTCAATCTGACCTTTCATCAGACGCGCTGGTCCGAGGAGGAGGGCGGACGGGTGTTCCGGCACGACGTGCGCGCGATGCAGGCCTATCAGCGCGACGCCCAGACGAGCCTCGACCAGTGGCGTTTGTGGGACCGCATCCGCTGTCCGGTGCTGCTGATTCACGGTCTGCGCTCGGATGCCCTGCTGCCACCGACCATCAGGAGAATGGCCCGCACCGGGGCGGTGACGATCATGCACGTGCCCGATACGGGGCACACGCCGGTACTGGCTGATCGCAACCAGACGTGGTTCATCCGGGAATGGCTGCTCGAGAACGTGTGCGTGGCGGGCGAGTGGACCGTCCTGCACGCGCCCAGCCGGGAACCGTCTTCCGGCGCTCCAGTGCTGTTCGCGCCGATTAGCGCCCTCGCATAGCCGGTGCCCCATGGCCAAATCCGCGACGCCGATCACACACGAACCGTCCATGCCATTGAACATGCAGACAAGTCTGGAAATGCACGTGATTCCTGATCAATCGAGCACGTTTCACTTCGTGCGCCACGGCGCGACCGGACCGAACCTATGCGAGCTGCGCTGCGGGGGCGATCTGGACTTGGACATGACCGAACTCGGCCGCGAACAGGCCCGCGCGACAGCCCAGCGGATCCGGGACATGAAGATCGGCGTCGGGTTGATCGTTTGCAGTGCGCTGACGCGTACCCGGAAGCACGCCGACATTCTGAGCGGGGTTCTGGGCGGCGTGCCAATCATCATCGAACCGCTGCTGGCCGAGCGTCGCATGGGCGAATGGAACCTGCGTTCGGTGGCCGCCACTGAAGTGTTGCTGGCGCAGGGCATGGCTCCCCCGGGAGGCGAGACCGAACAGGCTTTCGCCGCCCGCGTCACGGCGGCGTTCGAACGATTTCAGACGCTTCTACCTTTGAATCCGCTGATTGTCAGCAGCAAGGCCGTCGCACGCGTCCTGAACTTGCTGCTTGGCGGCAGGGGCCGCTTGAATCTCGCGAACGGCGAAATGGTTCAGTTCACGATACAACCGTCCGCGTCACCGGGTGCAAACGAAAGGATCCCGAAATGAACATCTCGCAGAAGCCCCCGGGTGTGTTCCCGGGCGCCTGGTCGATTGCGCCGGCGATGCTCGCTGGTATCGTAATCGGCGTAGCAGCAGTCTATGTTTACGTTGACTACCGGGTCGACGGGAACATCGGCGCGACTCCGGCCGCCTTCGTTCTCGGGCTGGCCGTACTGCTCGCCGGCTGGCTGGGCTTCACCAGACGCCTCGTCCGTCGGGACGCCAACAGGGACGCCAAGGCCCGAAATCAGGCAACGCAAACCGTCGAGGCCGCGGATGGTGACGGGGCGATGGCGCAGGTGATGGTCAATCGGGCTCAGGTGCTGGTTGCCTATGTAGACTCGAACCAGCGGTTTGGATTTGTCAATGACACCGGCACCCGCTGGATTGACAGACGCCGCACGACGCTCGTCGGCGTCGAGGTTGAAGAGGCGCTCGGACCGTTGAACTGGTCCGGTGCGCGCGAACACCTGGCGCAAGCGTTGGCTGGAACGCCGGCCGAATTCGAGTGGGACTTTGCAAATTTCGAGAACGGCCCGATGCGGTTGCGAGCCGAGATCCTGCCGGTTCGCAGCAAGGACGGCACGGTTGCCGGCTGCCAGATAGTCGCGTTCGACGCGACCAAATACCGTGAGGCGATCGAGGTGGCGCAACGCTCCGAGCGGCGGGTGCGGCTCATCATGGACCAGATTCCCGTGACGATCACCTACATCGATGCAGACTGCCGGTATCGATACGTCAACCGGGCCCAGGAACTATGGCTCGGCAAGTCGTTCCGGGAGGTGGTGGACCGGGTCGTGCAGGACGTCGTCGGCGACAAGGTGTGGGCGGACATCGAACCCAATATCAGGGCTGCGTTCGCGGGCAAAGTCGTTCCGATCGAACGACGCCGGGTCGACCGCATGGGAAACGTCGTGTGGCACTCCGGGCGACACGTCCCCGACGTGAACGACGACGGGGAGGTCGTCGGCACCTACACCGTGTTCTTCGACATCACCCAGCGAGCGAACGCGGAGATCGCCCTGCGCGAGCGCGAGAAGGAATTGCAGGCCGCCAAGGAAGCAGCGGAGGCCGCGAACGGGGCGAAATCGCAGTTTCTCGCCAACATGAGCCACGAGATCCGGACGCCGATGAACGGCGTGCTGGGCATGACCGAACTGCTGCTCAGCACCCCGATCCACGGCAAGCAGCGCAAATTCGCCGAAACCATATACCGCTCGGGCAGCGTCCTCCTCGGCATCATCAACGACGTGCTCGACTATTCGAAGATCGAGGCCGGCAAGTTGGAGTTCGAGAGCATCTCGTTTGATCTGCGCGACCTCGCCGCGGAGGTTGTCGAAATGCTGGCCGAGCGTGCAGAGGCAAAAGGGCTCGAGATTACCTTGCAGGTTGCGGACGACCTGGCGGCGACGTTCGTCGGCGACCCGCTGCGCGTGCGCCAGATAATGACCAACCTCATCGGCAACGCGATCAAGTTCACGGAGCAGGGCGAGGTCTCAGTCGAGGTGCTCCGTGCAACGGCGGACCAGCTGCCCCCGCCGATGAGCGATTCGCCGCCGGACCTGCAAGATCATGTGCTTGTTCGGATCAAGGACACGGGTATCGGAATGAGCGACGAGACGCAGGGCCGACTGTTCATCGCGTTCAATCAGGCAGACGGATCCACCACGCGCAAGCATGGGGGCACGGGACTGGGCCTCGCGATCTGCAAGCAGCTGGTGGAGATGATGGGAGGCAGGATTGGGGTCGAAAGCTGGCTCGGCGGCGGATCGACGCTTTGGTTCACGGTGCAGCTCAAAGCCGTGGGGGAAATGGCCAAACCACAACCCGACAGTGCCGCCATTGCCGGCATCCGCGCGCTGATCGTCGACGACAACGCGACCAGCCGCGGAATCATGGCGCGCCAGCTTCAAATGCTCGGCATGGTGATCGAAACTGCGGTGCACGGCGGACGTGCACTGGAGATGCTCCATGCGTCCGCGGAACGTGGCGAGCCATATCGACTGGTGATCACCGACCACAGCATGCCGGTCGTCGACGGACTTTCACTTGCCATATCCATGCAGTCAGCCCCGGCGCTCGCAGCCATCCCCGTAATTCTGCTGACTTCTGCGAGGTCTGCGGACGATCCGGCCGACGCGCGTGCCAAGGGCATCGCGGCGCGTCTGTCGAAGCCCGTTCGGCCGGGCGAACTGGCGTGCACTGTCGCGCAGATAATGGGCAAAGAAACCCGCGTGCCTGGACGCAACGGCGCGGGGGAATATCAACTCCCGCAGTTCAACGCCCATATCCTTCTGGTCGAGGACAATCCCGTCAACCGGGATATCGCGGTCGCGATACTCGAGGGATTCGGGTGCACCGTCGAATGCGCGGACGACGGGTTGATGGGCGTTGAAGCTGCAGAGGATAAGCGCTTCGACCTCGTCCTGATGGACTGCCAGATGCCGAAAATGGACGGGTTTGCGGCGACCCGGGAGATGCGGATGCGCGAAGCGCGCAAGCAGGCCGCCATGCCAGGCACAGCGCCGTCCCGACACACAATCATCGCGGTCACCGCCAACGCCATGCAGGGTGACCGCGAGCGCTGCCTGCAAGCCGGCATGGACGACTATCTGTCCAAGCCGTTCGGGCGCGATCAACTGGCCGAATGCCTTAGACGCTGGCTGCAACGCCCGGACAGCGCTCCATACCGCCCTCAGGCGGTGCCATCTGACGACGCGCCGCCGGAGCCTCCGGCCCGCGGCAACGCTGCCCCGGCACCGTTGGATATCACGGGCGGTACCCGACCGGCGTTCGATGCCACGGTGCTAAAGGACGTCCTACCCGCGGAAACGAAGCTCGATTCGCCGCTCGCGCGCCGCCTCCTCAATGTGTTCGCGTTGGAGGCTGGCAGACTGGTCGCCGATATCGAGCACGCGTGCAGCGCGGGCGACTGCGATGCCGCGTTCCGGGCGGCGCATTCGCTCAAGTCCTCTGCAGGCTCATTGGGCGCCATGGCGATCTACACGCTGGCGCGGGAACTGGAGGCAGACGCGCGCGCCGGACACGCCGCCAGCCTGGCAGGATACTCCGCATCGCTGCGACTGGAACTGGAGCGGTTCCTCGACGACCCCAGGGTACAACGATTGACCGCACAACGCGGAGTATGCGCCGCCTGAGGGCACGAACATGAAGCGTTGCGGCCAGCAAAAGCCCCGGCCGGTACTGATCGACGCCGACCTGCTGGTGCGCGCCTTGGCCGCCGGGCCGCTCATGGTCGCAGGCTTCGACGTGACCGCGGCGAGCGACGGAACAAACGGCCTCGCCAAGGCAGGGAATGTCAACAGACCCTAGTCGCCGGGCTTGAGCTTCTCGTCGAGGAATTGCTGCACGGCCTGGAACAGTTGCATGCGGTTCTTCTCCATGATGACCGTGTGCGTGCCTTCGCCTATCTCGACGTAACGCTTATAAGGGGTATTCGTCAGCTTGGCGAAGTAGGCGTATACCATGTAGCTCGGCAAGTCGGCATCCCACTCGGCGTGGGCGATGAAGGTGGGGACGCGAATCCCGGCCGGGTCATACAGCGGCTTGCCCGCACTCCAGAACTCGCGCCCGTCCAGCACCACTCCGTTCGGGGCGCGCAGCATCTGCGGTGTCTGCTTCGAGCCCACCGGGTCGGTCGCGAAGGTCGCGTCCGCCCATGTGTCGAACCAGCCCGGTGGGATCAGGTCCGCCTTCTTGTCCTCGGGCACGCCGGTGAGCCAGCGGCCCTTTGCGGCGTCGCGCGCGACGGTACGGTAGGCAGCGAGCCTGTTGCCCGGGTCCGTAAGCGCTACGGTGTTGCGGAGCCACTGCGGCGCGTAAAGCGCCAGCTTGTTCACCTTGTGGTTGTTCTGCGTGGTGTACCAGCCCATGACGCTGGCGCCCGACGACCAGCCCAGCAGGTTGATCTTCGAGGCGCCGCGGCGCTTGAGGATGAAGTCCACCGTCGAGCCGACGTCCTTGACCGCGGTTTCGAGACGCACGAGCGGCGGGTTCTGGTCGGCCGGTTGGTCCATTTCCGGCGGACGCGTGGACTTGCTGTAGCCGCGAATGTCCATCAAGTATACGTCGTAGCCGTGCTGTGCCATGTAGTCCATCCACGACATGCCGTTCAGTTTCAGGTCGAACGCGGTCTCGGCGGGATAGGTTGCGCCATGCACGAACAGCAGGATTTTCTCGCCGCGAAACTTCGTCACGCCCTGCGGGTACTTGTTCCGGACGTACAACTTGATGCCGGCGTCCACCGCCGGGACCATGAACTCCTCCATCGCGAGATTCGGCGCCTTTGCCTGGGCGCCGAAGCCGATGCAAACCAACGCCAATAGGGATAACAGACGGATGAGCGCTTTCATTCTTTCTCCTCGCGATAAAAAATATAATCGGCATCCCGCTGCTCTCGAGCAGAGGAGCCTGGTCCAATGGGGTTCGAGAGAGTCGACGTGAACGTAATCCAGGTCACTTTGAAATTGAGCCAATTCGCGCTCGGTCAACACGTGAAAGACGAGTTGATTGTCGCGTAAACCTGGCAAAAACGCACTTCTGGCAAAATCCGGGCGCATGTCCCGCGGCTGAGCGCCGATATCGGACGCCTTCCCTAACCCCCAAGCGATGGGGCCACCGATAATCAACCACGCGATCAGCACTGTTTGCAGTACCAGGCTATGTCGTTTCAGAACATCGCGCGGCGTAGGTGCGGTCGCCTCTGGTCAGATTATCGTTAACGACTGCCGCTACCGTAGCGCGGATGAGGACTCCTTTTAGCCCCTAATTCCGCGTTCCGCTGGAGTTGACCCGGTTTCGTGGAAACGTCAATCCTTTACGAAACGAAGGTGTCAAAGGGGCATCGCCCGCTTTTTCAACACCCTGCTAACCCGGGCTAGCGCGCAATCGATAACGCGCGATCCGCGCCGCGCTCGTCCGTACCCGCACCTGCCGCTGCGGTCTCATACCACGCGAGTTGCGCATGCAGCCGCACCACCTCGCCGATGATGATCAGCGTCGGCGGCGCGAGCCGCGCGGCCTGAGCCAGCTGCGGCAGCGTAGCGAGCGTCCCCACCACCGTACGCTGGCTTGGTGTGGTGCCGTGCTGCACGATCGCCGCCGGCGTGGTTTCGGACAGGCCATGGGCGGCGAGTTCGCGGCACAAGGTGGGCAGGCCGAGCAGGCCCATGTACACCACCAGAGTACGCCCGGGGCGGGCGAGCGAATCCCAGTCGAGGTCCACGCTGCCGTCCTTGAGGTGGCCGGCCACGAACAAGCACGAATTGGCATAATCGCGATGGGTGAGCGGGATGCCGGCGTACGCGGCAATGCCGCAGGCGGCGGTGATTCCCGGCACTACCTCGAAGGGGATGCCCGCAGCGGCGAGCGCTTCGACCTCCTCGCCGCCGCGGCCGAATACGAACGGGTCGCCGCCCTTGAGCCTTACCACGCGCTTTCCCTCGCGCGCAAGCCGCACCAGCAGCTGGTTCAGTTCGGGCTGGCTGAGCGTATGGTTGCCGCGCTCTTTCCCGGCATAGATGCGCTGCGCGTCGGCGCGGCCCAGCTCGAGGATCGGCTCCGACACGAGGTGATCGTGGACAATGACTTCGGCCTCCGCCAGCAGCCTTGCCGCTCGCAGTGTCAGCAATTCGGGATCGCCCGGGCCCGCGCCGACCAGATAGACCGTGCCCGGAAGCATGGGGTGTGCCATTGCCGTGTTCGAGCTCATGCGCGCCTCAGTGCGCCGCAGCCAGCGGCCGGGGCGCGACCCGCCGCCCCGCCTGACGGCGCACGAAGCCGACGAAGCGCTCCGCCCAGTCGTAGTTGCCGGCGCTGCGCAAGTGCGAGTAGTTGGCCAGCAGATTGTTGACCACGATGCCGTCGGATTTTCCGTCGGTGCCGAAACCGCGCGCCACGCGGTAGGCGAAGCGCGTGTCCGCGGCCAGCCCGTCGATGATCGAGTAGTGGAATTCGTGCGCCGGGATCTCCGCGCGCTGCTCACCGTGCCCGCCCCACGGATGAGTTTCGGTCGGTGCGAGCCTGACGAGTCCGCGACCGACCGGCCGCTCGTGCATCACCACGTCGCCCGCGATCGCGCCTACCATGCGGCGCGTGTCACCGCGCCAGCTGAGCGATCGCGCGAGGTACATGAGTCCGCCGCATTCGGCGTACGCGGGCATGCCCGCTTCGATCGCCGCGAGGATTTCGCCGCGCAGCTCGGCATTCGCTTCGAGTTCGCGCATGAACATTTCCGGAAAACCGCCGCCGATGACGAGGCCGTCCACGCGCGGCAGCCGCGCGTCGCGCAGCGTGTCGAAAAACAACAGCTCCGCGCCGGCGCGCTCCAGCGCCTCCAGATCGTCAGGATAGTAGAAACCGAACGCCCGGTCGCGCGCGATGCCGATGCGCACGCTCGCTCCGGCCCGCCGCACGAGCAGCGGCGCGATGGGCAGAGGCGCCCTGCTCACGGTGGCCGCGAGCAGCCGTTCGAGATCAATCTGCCTGCGCACGGCCGCGGCGAGCGCCTCGATACGGCTCTGCGCCACATCGTCCTCGCCGGTCGGCGTGAGGCCGATATGGCGCTCGGCGATCGCGAGCAGCGGATCCTCGTGCATCGCGCCCAGCACCGGCACGTTGGTGTAGTGCTCGATCACCGCGCGCAGCTTGGCTTCATGGCGCGCGCCGCCCAGCCTGGACAGGATCACGCCGGCGATGCGGATCGAACGGTCGAACGCCTGATAGCCGAGGATCAGCGGTGCGATGCCGCGCGTCATGCCGCGCGCATCGAGCACCAGCACCACCGGCAGGTCCAGCAATTGCGCGAGCGCCGCGTTGCTGTTCCTGCCGTGGAGATCGAGTCCGTCGTACAAGCCCTTGTTGCCTTCGACCAGGCAAACGTTGGCGCCAGCACCGTGGCGCGCGAACTCGATTTGCAGCTGTTCCGGCGTGGACAAGTTGAAATCGAGGTTGCGGCAGGCGCAGCCGGTCGCGGCCGAGAGCCACATCGGATCGATGTAGTCCGGGCCTTTCTTGAACGCCTGCACGGCGAGGCCGCGCCGCGACAGCTCCGCCGCCAGGCCGACGCTGACGCTGGTCTTGCCCGAAGACTTGCGCGCCGCGGACACGAGGAATCGGTGCATGCGTCGCTCCAGACTCGAGGGCCGCCGCGGCTTCAGGCCTGCGGCCCGGCCGCCGGATCCAGCCGCTCGGGCAGTAGCGCGAGCGCGCGCAGTGCCACGGCGATGACCGCCGCCGCAAGCGCCAGGCCGGCGAGGCCGAACAGCACTTCCGGCCAGCTCGGTGTGTACGGATGGATTTCGCCGTCGAAGAAGCTGCTCGATTCGACCATTCCCGGAAACAGAATCTGCGGATACGCCTGGCCGCCAATCAGGGTGACATACATCTGCGCCAGCCCGCCCAGCAGCACCAGTGCGCAGGCCGCGGCGAGGGCGGCGCGCGACAGCCGCGAACGCAACAGCAGCGCGAGCGGCACGACGCCGCCGAGCACAAGCTGGCCTAGCCACAGTAGCGCCGTGTACACGCCGCCGTCGAACAGCAGAAACCGTGCTACGTCGCGGGAACGCGCAAGTTCGTATTTGGAAGCCAGGAACAGCACGGCGAAAAACAGGGAAGCGCCGACGGAAATGCCGAGCAGATTCTTGAGCCGGCGCAACAACTCGTCCGAGACTGGCCGATCCTCCCAGCCGCAAACGGCAAACAGGATCAGAACAAAAACCGCGGTGCCGTAAGCCGAAGAAAACGCGATGAACATCGGCGCGTACAGCACGGAGTCGTAGACTTCGCGAAAATTGAAACCAAACTCCAGGCCCGTACTGGTGATCAGCAACAGTTGCCAAAAAAATGCCATGATGGCCGCCGGCTTGACATAGCGGTTCATGCGCCGCTCGAGCAGGAACCACAAATAGACCCCCACACTTGCCATAAAGCCATCGTAGAAAATGACCCTGAGGGCGAACATCGATTCAGAATTCAACTGCGTAATCGCCACGATCATGCGGTCGGAGCGTCCCAGATCCAGCATCAGGAGGGCGAGGCCGCCGACCAGCAGCGCCAGGGAGATCAGCGCCGACAGTGGTGCCACCGGCCTATAGACGCTCTTGCCGAACACCGAAGCCGCCATTGCGACATTGAGCGCCCCGGTCGCGGCGACCACGAGAAACACCGCGAACACATGCGGCATGCCCCAGACGATCTGGTTGTCCATGCCGGTCACGATATGGCCATAGTGCTCGATATAGAAGTAGGCGACCGCCCCCAGCGCCAGCGGCACGGCGAGCAGCGCCAGCAGGCCCCAGAAACGGCGGCTCGGGCCACCCAGTTCGCGATAGATTAAGGATTCGGCCATGTCACAGTCCCTGATAGCGCACGCCGGGATTGAGCCTCAGGTCGGCCCGGATCTGCGTGCTGGCATATTTGGCGACGCGCTGCGCGATCTCGCTTTGTGGATCGTTCAGATCGCCGAAGAGCATGGCGTTGTGCCCGGCCCTGGTGCAGGCTTCGACGCAGGCGGGCTGCCGGTCGTGGTCGATGCGGTGCACGCACAGCGTACAGCCCTCGGCGCAGCCGTTGCCGCGCGGCACGTCCGGGTTCTGGTCGGTGATTTCCGCAAACACGATCGAGCGCGCTTTGTAGGGGCAGGCCATCATGCAATAGCGGCAGCCGATGCAGATGTGCCGGTCGACCAGCACGATGCCGTCGGCGCGTTTGAACGAAGCGCCCGTGGGGCAGACGTCGACGCAGGGCGGATGCTCGCAATGCTGGCACATCACCGGCACGGAATGGGTGCGGCCGCTGCGCATGTCCTTCAGCTCGACCTTGCGTATCCACTGTGCGTCGGTGCGCGGATGCCCGGTGTCCTTGAGCCCGTTCTCGGTGGCGCAGGCTTTGACACAATCGTCGCAGCCGGGGGCGCATTTGTTGGTGTCGATCAAGAGGCCCCAGCGGACCTGCCTGGACACCGCCTGCTCGGGCGCGCGCGCTGCGGCGATCTCGATCAGGCGGATGCCCGGCGCGAGCATCACCCCGCCCAGGGTCGCGGCGGAGATGGCGAGAAAGCCGCGCCGGCTCAAGGCCTCGTTCGCGTCTGCGCTCATGGTTTCGCTCCGCTGGCGAGTTTCGGTTTGGCGGCGTGGCAGCTGAAGCAATCGATACGCACGCTCGCGTAATCGTGGCAGCTCTGGCAAAAGCCCTTGTCTCCGAGCACGCTGCCGGTTTTCGTGCTGGCGTGGCATTGGACGCACTCTTTCAGGCTATGCTTGCGCGTGCGAATCCCGTCGTGCATCGTCAGGTCGCGCTGGTGCCTGAGCATGTCCGGATGCTCGCGCCGCATGGTCGCGGTATCTTCCACGCACTTGCCCGGCTTGTCGATGTCGATGACCGGCTTGGGCACGCGGCCGGCGGCGGAGACGGGAACGGGCAGCAACAGCGCGGCGAGGCAGATCGCGCGCGCGATGCGGCCGGCCAAAGCACCAATCCCGTTACTGTTCACTTCTCACTCCTTAGAGCTCTGTTCCAAATGCGGGCGCACATCCGCTCATGCTCCCCCAAATCATCGGCCGTTTCGGCAATTCTGAATCGGCCTGTTACTCGCCCAGCCCCATCTTGATGTAACCCGTCGGACACACGTCCGCGCAGATGTGGCAGCCGATGCAGCGGTCGTAGTCGGTATACACGTAGCGCCCCATGGTCGCCTGCGCCTTGGGCACCTTCTTCACCGCGATTTGCGGGCAATACACCACGCAGTTGTCGCACTCGAAGCACTGCCCGCAACTCATGCAGCGCTTGGCCTCGGCCTGCGCCTTGGCTTCGGCCAGCGCCACGATGCGCTCATCGAAGTTTCCAAGCGCGGTTTCCTCGGTCAGCGTGATCGTGTCGCGCTTGTTGCGCAGCACGCTGGGGAAGTGGCCCAGAAACAACTCCTCGTGCGGGATTACGTGCCGGTTGGAACGGTCGTCGTAGTTGTGCACGGCGGCGCTGGAGCGGTCTGTGCCCCGCAACGGTTCCAGCTTTTCCTCTACCCTGATCCCCTTTTCGACCAGCTTGCGCACGATGTCAAAATGGTGAACGTCTATCTTGGGACGCTTCTCCAGCATTTCGCCGCGCAGGAACCGGTCTATCCCGTCGGCCGCGATCGAGCCGTGGCCGATCGCCGTGGTCAACAGGTTCGGCCGCACGATATCGCCGCCGACGAACACGCCCGGCTTGCCCGTCACCTGGTAGTTCTTGTCCGCGCTCACCGCGCCCTTGCCATTGTTGAATTCCTCCAGGCCGGTGAAGTCCACTGCCTGGCCGATGGCGGAAACGAACAGATCGCCCGGTATGTCCTCTTCGGTGCCGGCGATGGCCTTGACTTCAAGCCTGCCGCCGACCACCTTCGCTTCGCATTGGGCCACGCGCAGCGCGGTGGCGCGGCCGTCGGCGCCGCACACCAGCGCAACCGGAGTCAAGCTGCCGCGGATGGTGATGCCTTCGGCCGTGGCCTGCTCGACCTCGTGCTTGTTCGCCTGCATCCCATCGACCGCGAACACCGAAGTGAGCACCACCTCCGCGCCCTGCCTGGCCGAAACCTCGGCGACGTCATGTGCGGTGTAGCTGGCGATGGCGCGCTCGGGGCGGTCCGCCTCGCGCGCGTGCACGATGTGGCCGAGGCGCCGCGCGACAGTGACGACGTCGATCGAGGTGTCGCCGCCGCCGACAACAACGACGCGCTTGCCGACGTGGCGCATGCGGCCGTCGTTGAACGCCTGCAGAAACGCGGTGGCGGTGACCACGTTCGGCGCCTCATTGCCCGCGCACGGAAGCGGCCGTCCCGACTGCGCGCCCAGGCCGAGGAACACCGCGTCGAACCCGGCGCGGATCTCGTCCATGGTGACATCGGTGCCGATGCGGCAGGAAAGCCTGGTCTGCACGCCGAGGTCCAGGATGCGCTGGATCTCCGCGTCGAGGATCTTGCGCGGGGTGCGGAAACCCGGAATGCCGTAGCGCATCATGCCGCCCAGTTCCGCATGCTCGTCGAACACGGTGACCTCGTGGCCCTTGCGCGCAAGCTGATAGGCGCAGGACAGGCCTGCCGGCCCGCCGCCGATCACGGCCACTTTCCTGCCGCTCGTCATCGCCGGCTTTTCATAGACAAAATTGTTCGCGATCGCGGTGTCGCCGAGAAAGTGCTCCACCGAGTTGATGCCGACGAAATCCTCGACCTCGTTGCGGTTGCAGCCCGACTCGCACGGTGCCGGGCACACCCGCCCCATCACCGAAGGGAACGGATTGGCGCCGGCGAGACGGCGAAACGCATACTCCTGCCAGCTCAGTCCGGTCGGCGGTTTTTCGATGCCGCGCACGATGTTGAGGTAGCCACGGATATCCTCCCCCGACGGGCAGCTGCCCTGGCAAGGCGGCGTCGCCTGGATGTAGGTCGGGCACTTGTGCGAGTGGTCCGCATCGAAAATCTGTTCCTGCCAGCGCTTCCATTTCCCGTCGCCGTCCTGGTAACGGCGAAATGTGACCTTGGCGCCGGTTTGTTCGGTCATGCTCGACACTATTGAATCTCCTCGATGTTGCGTTACCTAAAATTGGCGCTGACTTGTTCGGCGGCCGGCGCACGCCTCACCTCATCTACACCTCCAGCCCCATCTTGATGTAGCCGCTGGGACACACGTCCATGCAGATATGGCAGCCGATGCAGCGGTCGTAATCCGTATACACATAGCGGCCGATGGTCGCCTGCGCCTTGGGCACCTTCTTCACCGCCGCCTGCGGGCAATAGACGATGCAGTTGTCGCACTCGAAGCACTGCCCGCAGCTCATGCAGCGGGTGGCCTCGGCCTGCGCCTGCGCTTCGGTCAGCGCCACGATGCGCTCCTCGAAGTTGCCGACGGCGCTGTCTGCGTCCAGATGGACGATCTTGCGCACGTTGCGCGGCGTATAGGGAAAATGGCCCAGGAACAGCTCCTCGTGCGTGACCACGTACCTGTCGGAGCGGTTGTCGTAGTTGTGCACGGCGACGTTAGAGGCATCGGTGCCGCGCAGAGGCTCGGGCGCTTTCTCGATCTTGAGTCCTTTTTCGATCATCTTGCGCTCGAGGTCGAAGTAGTGCACGTCGATCTTGGGCCGCTTTTCCAGCGCCTCGCCATTGAGGTGGCGGTCGATGCCCTCGGCGGCGATCCAGGCGTGGCCGATGGCGGTGGTCAGCAGGTGCGGCTTGACGATGTCGCCGCCGGTGAACACGCCCGGCTTGCCGGCGACCTGGTAGTTCTTGTCCGCGCTGACCAGTCCGCGCTGATTCTTGAATTCCTCCAGACCGGTGAAGTCCACCGTCTGGCCGAGGGCGGAAACCAGCAGGTCGCAGGGGATGTCGAATTCGGATCCGGCCTGCGGCACCATCTTCTTGTTCACCCAATCAACCTTGATCACCCGCAGCGCCACGGCGCGGCCATCCGGGCCGAGCACCGCCGCGACCGGGGCGACGCAGGTCATGATGCGCACGCCCTCGCGCGTAACCGCCTCGACTTCGTGTTTGGTCGCCGGCATTTCCGCTACCGTCCGGCGGTAGGCGATGAGCACGTTCGCGCCTTCCTGCTGCGCCGCCGTGGCCACGTCGTGTTCCATCTGGCCGAGAACCGCCTCTCCTGACGCCGGCGCCTCGGCTTCGCGCGTAATGTGGCCGAGCCGGCGCGCCACCGCGGCGACGTCCATGGCGGTATCACCTCCCCCCACCACCACGACTCTCTTGCCCACCTTGTCGAGCCGCCCGTCGTTGAAGGCGCGCAGGAACGTGATGCCGTCGATGACGTTTGGCGCCTCGGCGCCGGGAATAGGCAGGGGACTGCCCGACTGTGCGCCCAGGCCGACGAACACGGCGTCGAAGTCGCGCCGCAGATCGGCGAGGCTCACGTCCTTGCCGACCTGGGTGTTCAGGCGCACCTCCACGCCCATGTCGATAATGCGCTTGATTTCGCCGTCGAGCACGTCGCGCGGCGTGCGATAGCCGGGAATGCCGTAGCGCATCATGCCGCCCAACTGCGCGTTGGAGTCGAAAATAGTGCAGGCATGGCCCTTGCGCCGCAGCTGATAGGCGCAGGCCAACCCGGCCGGCCCGCCGCCGATGATCGCCACCTTCTTGCCGGTCTCGTGCTCGGGCCGGGGAAAGCCGAGGCCGTGCGCCAGTGCCCACTCGCCGATGAAGTGCTCGACCGAGTTGATGCCGACGAAATCCTCGACCTGGTTGCGGTTGCATCCGGACTCGCATGGCGCCGGGCACACCCGGCCCATGACCGCCGGGAACGGGTTCGCCTCGGTGAGACGGCGGAATGCGTATTCCTGCCACGGCACCCCCGCCGGCGGCTTCTCGATGCCGCGCACGATGTTGAGCCAGCCGCGAATGTCCTCGCCGGACGGACAACTTCCCTGACACGGCGGCACCGCCTGGATGTAGGTCGGGCACTTGTAAGAATGTTCCCCGTCAAACACCTTGTCCTGCCAGCGCTTCCATTTTTGATCGCCTTCGCGGTAGCGGCGGAAGGTCAGTTTGCTGCTGGTCTGCTCAGTTGTGGTCGACACTTTTCCTCTCCTCGATGGTGCTTTACTTGGGGCCGAGCCGGATCGCGTTGCCCACCAATTGGTGCACGCCACCCACCATGCTCATGTTGAATTTGTAGTACGGCAGAACCTTGCTGAACTGCGCCTTGCAGATGGCGCAGATGGTCGCCATGAAGTTCACCCCGTCCGAATCGACGACCGCCTGCAGTGCCTCCATGCGCGGCAGCGCGCCCTTCACGCGCAGATCGAGCAAATCGTCGGAGAGCAGGCCGCCGCCGCCGCCGCAGCAGAACGTCTTCTCGCGGATCGAGTCAGGGTACATTTCCACGAACTTGTTGGCGACGGCGCGGACGATGGCGCGCGGGATTTCGAACTGGCCGCCCGGCATGCCGCCCATGCGCGAGGCGCGCGCGACGTTGCACGAATCGTGGAACGTGACCACGTAACGGTCGTTGGCACTCTTGTCGAACGCGATCGCGCCGCGCTGGATCAGGTCGTAGGTGAGCTCGCAGATGTGCTGCGGCACCGGATAGTTCGGGTCGAGAAAATCGAACGGGCCGATCAGCGTGTTCCAGAAGCTGTAGGCGACGCGCCAGGCATGGCCGCACTCGCCCACGACGAGGCGCTTGGCGCCAAGTTCCAGAGCGCCCTCGCGCACGCGCGTCGCGACCTTCTGCATTTGGTCGTAATTGCCGATGAACAGGCCGAAGTTCCCTGCTTCCGACGCGTGGGTGGAGAGCGTCCAGGAAATGCCCGCCGCGTGGAACACTTTGGCGTAGCCCATGAGGCTGTAGACATGCGGCTCGGCGAAAAAATCCGCCGAAGGCGTCACCAGCATCACCTCGGCGCCCTTCTCGTCGACCGGAAGGCGTATGTCCAGCCCGGTTTCTTCCTTCAGGTCTTCCTCTATGCTGGAGAGGGTGTCGCGCAGCGCCGGACCGGGAAGCCCGAGGTTGTTGCCGACCTTGTGCACCTTGCCGATGATCTCGTTGGTGTATTTCGACCCCAGGCCGATCGAGTCCATGACCTCTCTCGCGGCCATGGTGATCTCGGCGGTGTCGATCCCATAGGGACAAAACACCGAGCAGCGGCGGCATTCCGAGCATTGATTGAAATAGGAATACCAGTCGTCTAGCACCTCTTTGGTCAGGTCCTCGGCGCCGACCAGCTTCGGAAACCATTTTCCAGACCAGGTGAAATAGCGGCGATAGACCTTGCGCAGCAGATCCTGGCGCGCGACCGGCATGTTCTTGGGATCGCCCGTGCCGAGGAAATAATGGCATTTGTCGGTGCAGGCGCCGCAGTGCACGCAGGCGTCCAGATAGACCTTGAGCGAGCGGTATTTCCCGAGCAGTTCGCCCAGCTTGAAGATCGCCTGGTCGTGCCAGCCCTCGACCAGTTCTCCAGGGAAACCGAGCGCCTGCTGCATCGCGGCGTTGGCAGGAAACGTCTTGCTCTTCGCCATCGACCCGACTTCCAGGATCGGGATAACCGGATAGGGCTTCAGCGGCGGCGCGGTAACCTGGGGGGCGGCCATGTCAGACCTTCGCTTTGTTCAGCTCGTCTGCCCAAGGGGCGACGTGGCGCTGCTCGCGCGGGTTATCGGCCTGGTTGCGTCCGGGGCTGAAGAACACGCCCGGCGCGTGCAGCAGCTTCGAGTAGGGAAAGATCGCGATCAACACGGCGACCAGGACGAGGTGCAGGTACAGGCCGGAATGCGCCGGCAGCGGCTGCCAGTCAAACAGTATCAGGCCGAGGGCAAACGCCTTCACCGCGATGATGTCCGTGTGGGCGAGGAACTTGATCGACAGGCCCGATACCGCAATTCCGAGGAGCAGCGCCAGCATCAGATGATCCGAGGGCGTCGAGATGTAACGGATGCGCGGCACCAGAAAGCGCCGCGCCCACAGGCCGGCCAGCCCGGCCGCCATCGCCAGTCCGGCATAGAGGCCGAAGGGCTGGATCCACACCACCCAGAACCACACCGGCTCGGTGAAATAGCGCAGATGGCGCGCGAGCACCAGCGCCAGCGCGACATGGAACATCCAGCCGAACAGCCAGATCCAGAGATTGGCCTTGAACAGGCTCTCGAACAGCGTCACCTCGCGCAGCATGCGCAGGACCACGCCGCCCGTGGTGGTCGGCGCCGGCGTGGTCGGGATCTTGAGCGGCGCGGGCGTGCGCGCATAGTCCCGGATGCGCCACGCAAGCCCGGCCGCGCCGAGCAGCGTGGCGGCGTAGAGCAGCAACGCGAAAAAAACTGTCGCCGTCGTCATCGAGTGCTCATTTCAGCGCAGACGGCGCGAACAACGCGAAGAAGAGAACCAAGGCTTTCATTCCGAAAACCTCCGCGTCTTCTGCGCTGCCGATTCAGATGCAGCCGGTCGGCTTGGGCAGGCCGGCGACTTTGCACGCCTGCTTCGCCGGGCCGTAGGGAAACAACTCATACAGGTACTGGCTGTTGCCTTTTTCCGGCCCGAGCTTCTTGCCGATCGCCTTGGTGAGCACGCGCACCGCCGGAGCGATCTGGAACTCGTTGTAATACTCGCGCAGAAAATTGACCACCTCCCAGTGGTTGGGAGTCATTTCAATCTTCTCCTGCTCGGCGAGGACCTTGGCGATGTCCTCGTCCCATTCCGCGAGGTTGACCAGATAGCCTTCCTCGTCGGTTTCGTACGACTTGCCGTTTACTTCGATAGCCATATGCGCTCCTTAGTGTCCGTAACTCCGCGAGGGGATGATTCCCCCCGTCCTCCCCAAAATCCGGGGCCGCAACGATTTTTCTGCTACAGCCGCCTGGATCAAGACTAAAGCCAGGATTGGCAATTCTTGTGCTGCACCACCAGTTCGACGAATCCGGTGTAATCGACCGGTTTCATGCCCTCCACCAGCGATTGCCCCATGCCGCGCGCCTCCAGATCGGGAACAAGAACGTAGATTTCAAGGTGCGCCAACGCGGCCCTCAGTTTGCTCTCTGCAGCATGGCCGCGGGTCGCGGCATACACGCCGTCCTCGATCAGCAGCACTGCGGCGCCCGGTTGCGCCGCGGCAAGGCAGCTATCGAGCGTGCTGCGTTCCAGCGGCGACTTGTTGACGATATGTAGCATGATTTGCCTTTGATCTTCTTAGAAACTGAGCAGCACGTCCTGCTGTTCCATGAGCTTGCCGATTGCGGCCGCGCTGAGCACTTCCACCGGCACGCACATGTCTTCCTGCGACAGGCCGCGCGCCTCCAGCGCCTCCTTTTCCACGTACAGCTTGTTGACGTCGTAGTCGTCGAGCGCACGGTAGGTGGGCTGGAAATTTTTCACCTCGATGCCCTTGGTCTGGTGCCCCTTCTTCAATTGGTACACGCCGTCGTCCATGAACACCAGGCTCACGTCCTGGTCGAAAGCGGCCGCAATCAGCACCACCTCCAGCGACTCCAGCGCATAAATCGTTCCGTACGGAGCCTTGCGGTTCACGTACATGATTTTTTTTACCGTTCCTTCGCTCATCGCAGTTCGTCTCCCAGGTCCATCAGTCGCCGAAGGTCACCATGCGGTCGGCCTGGATGCTGGACTCGATCAGCTGGCCCAGGCCGGAGATGCGAAAGCCCGCCGCCAGGTTCTCGTCCTTGATGCCGCGCCGCAACGCCGCGGCTACGCACACCACCAGGTCGAGCTTGTGGTCCGCTGCCAGCTTGGACCAGCGGTTGACGATGTGACGGTCGTCCTGCGGCGGCTCGGTGAGGCGCGTCGCGTTGTTCACGCCGTCGTGATAGAAGAACACGCGCTGAATCTGATGCCCGGCCGCCAGCGCCGCCCTGCAGAACTGGTAGGCGCTGTCGGAGGCCTCGTGCGTGTACGGTCCTTCGTTGACGAGTATGCCGAGATTCATATTTGCCTTCTCAAACTCTCATTTCGTGGATCTACGCCCCGAAGGTCTCGATCCCCAACGAGGGGAAAGTCCCCCACCTCTTCGGGTGGTCCCGACCTTCGGTCTCCCACACCTCTTCGGGTGGTCTCGACCTTCGGTCTCCCACCTTGGGGGACAAGGGGCCCGGGTGGGAAGGGAACGGTCCCGCCCCGTCCCCGGGCCCCCTTGTTCTTCTTTCTCCTAGAACCGGATGTGCGTCGACGCGTTGAGATTGGCGCGGCTGCCGCGCCAGTCGTCGATCAGGTACTTGGTGAACGTCAGTCCGGTCTTCTCGAAAAAACGCGGCCAGCCGATGCGATCGACCCAGTCGGACAGACGCTCCCACGGCCGCGCGTCCTCCTTGTAGACGTGCAGGATTTTCTTCACCACCGCGGCCACCTCGACCCAGCGCGGCGGGTTGTTGGGCAGTCCCGAAGCGACCATTTTCATGAACGTCGGCTTGGCGCGGGCATTCGAGTTCTTGCCGCCCACCCAGATCGCGAGCTTGGTGTGCTCCGCATCGTTGATCTGCATCGGCGGGCACGGCGGATAGCAGGCGCCGCAGCACATGCACTTCTTCTCGTCGATTTCGAGCGAGGGCTTGCCGTTCACCAGCGCCGGCCGGATCGCCGCCACCGGGCAGCGCGCCACCACCGCCGGCCGCTCGCACACATTGGCGACGAGATCATGGTTGATCTTGGGCGGCTTGGTGTACTGCACGATGATGGCGATATCGGCCTGCCCGCCGCAGTTGATCTCGCAGCAGGAGGTGGACATGTGCACCCGGTTGGGCATCTCCTCGTGCCGGAACTCGTAGTACAGCTCGTCCATCAGCGCCTTCACCACGCCCGAGGCGTCGGTGCCGGGAATGTCGCAGTGCAGCCAGCCCTGCGTGTGCGCCATCATCGACACCGAGTTGCCGGTGCCGCCCACGGGAAAGCCGCTTTTCTCCAGCGCTTCGATCAGGGGCGCGACTTTCTTCTGGTCGGCGACCATGTACTCGATGTTGGAGCGGATGGTAAAACGGACGTGGCCGTCTGCGTACTGATCGCCGATGTCACACAGCTTCCTGATGGTGTGCACGTCCATCTGGCGCTGAGTGCCGGCGCGCACCGTCCACACTTCCGCGCCCGAGTGCGACACGTGGTGCAGCACGCCCGGACGTGGCCGGTCGTGGTATTTCCAGTTGCCGTGATTCGCGATCAGGGTCGGATGCATGTACTGCTTGTTGTCCGGGACCCCGGTTTCCTTGGGCTTGCGCATCTGCTGCTGTGGTTGAGCCATTGCTAGTCTCCGTGCGTTCTGTGCGGGGGCCGCTTCAGGCGGCGGCTGCCTTCTTGGCCTTGATCCTGGCCACTTCCTCGTCCCAGCCGTCGGTGCGGACGTAGGGGTTGGAGCGCGGCGCGCCCACCATATTGGCGTCCGGCTCGAGGCCGATGCCCTCGAGGAAATTGACCAGGCCGATGCGCTCGATCATCTCGCCGGTGCGCTCGTGCTCGAGCGCGTTCTCGGCGAAGAAATCGATGATCTTCTGCCCCAGCTCGACGATCTGCTCGTAGTCTTCTTCGGTCTGCAGACGCTGGAACGGCACCACCACGGTGCCCATCTGGTCGCCGATTTTCAGCGTGCGCTTGCCGCCGCAAAGGATGGTCGCGCCCTTGTCCTTGCCCGGGGCCAGCGCGCCGGTCATCACATTGATGCAGTGCATGCAGCGCACGCAGTCGCTGTTGTCGATCTCCAGTGCGTGCGTGTCGTTCAGCGCGACCGCGGAGATGGACTCGCCCTTGCGCACGTCCTTGATCTCTTTCAGCTGGATCGCCTTGGTCGGGCAGCGCGCGACCACATCGTTCACCAGCTCGTTCATGCCGTGCTTGGCGTACCACTTCTTCGCCAGGGGCTCGTCGGTGCGGATGTTGTCGCGCCAGGTGCCGATGACCGCCAGGTCCGAGCGCTGGATCGAATTCATGCAGTCGTTCGGGCAGCCGGAGAACTTGAACTTGAACTTGTACGGCAGCGCCGGGCGGTGGATGTCGTCGAGGAAGCTGTTGATCACCATCCGGTGCGCCTTGCCCTCGTCGTAGCAGGACTGCTCGCAGCGCGCCGCACCGACGCAGGACATGGAGGTGCGCAACGCGGGACCGGCGCCGCCCAGGTCAAATCCGGCCTCGTTGATCTCGTCAAACGCTTTCTGCACGTTCTCGCTGGTCGCGCCCTGAAACATGATGTCGCCCGACTGGCCGTGGAACGCGATCAGGCCGGAGCCGTGCTTTTCCCAGATGTCGGCGAGCTTGCGCAGGATCTCGGTGCTGTAATGCATGCCCGCCGGCGGCATGACGCGCAGCGTATGGAACTCCGCCGCGTCGGGAAAGGTCGGCTTCCCGTTCTCGTCCTTGATCTCGGTGAAGCGCGGTATGATGCCGCCGCCGTAACCGTAGACGCCGAGCGTTCCGCCTTTCCAGTAACCTTTCTTCGTCGCGTAGGAATGTTCCAGATGGCCGAGGAGGTCGACCACCGAGTCCTTGTCTTTCGCCAGACGCTTGAGGCCGGTGACGAAACTCGGCCATGGACCCGATTCGAGCGCGTCCAGGTTCGGCGTATCATGCGGTTTTTTCGCCATCTGTTTTCCTCCGTTCAGGGTGAAGGCATCTCAATCGGGGTAAAAGCATCTTGCTTTTTTAAGGATACTAAATGCCGGCACCCGGATCGGCCATTACTCGTGCAGGGGGGCAGGCACACTCGGACGGGTGATGCCGCACCTACCCGAAGGGAGTAGTCGGCTCTCCTCCAAAGCGGTGATTTGCGCCTGCCACGCCGGGTGCCATAGTAGCTGCCGGTAACCGGGTGTTGAAAAAGGGGCGGCGCCCCCTTCTATATCCCCCGAGTCAGTGCTTTTGAAAAACGCTTCCCTCCAAGAGGGTATGACGATGAAACGCACTTTCGTACCAGGGAAGTACCAGGGAAGCGTTTTTCAAGAGCCGGCCAACAAACGGAGCGCGCAGCATGGACACGACGCGGAGTCTGGACAAGTTCACCTGCCCGTTCGGAGGCCAGGAGGTCGAACTGGTGCAGGTGGATTACGAGGCCGGCGGGATGCCGCTGTTGCGCCTGCGCATCCGCGAGCGCGGCGCGCGCTTCACCATTTTCGAGATCGACCCCGGCACGGCGGAACGCTGGGGCCAGGGGATGCTCGCCTGGTCGCAGACGCAGGAAAAAACCTAAGCGACCATTTCAGAATTATTGAAATGGCCGTGACTTAGGGGAGTATGAGGGGATGCGCCCCAAGGTCTCGATTTCCCTTCCTTGGTCCCGCTTGACGGGAGAGGGGAAAGTCCCCTCGGGGGATATCCCCTCATGTTGTAATAAGCTCTAACAGGCCATTTCAGAAATTACCGAAATGGCCTCTGATTTAGTCTCTTATAGTCAAGAGTTGACAGAAATGGCACAGATTTCGATAAATGGCGAGGATGCATCCGCGGGGGGATCAACGCCCCGAAGGTCTCGATCCCCCTTGAGGGGAAAGTCCCCTTGGGGGACAAGGGGGGATGCATCCCCCCTTGTTCGTGAGATAAGGGCTTTTCCCCCGCCGGAGACACTTTGCTTGGTTCCGGCTTGTCCGGCTTAGGGGAGCATGAGGGGATATATCCCCTCATATTGAAATGAACGCTGAAGCGATGGACATGGTCGACGTGGCATTCTCGCTGCGCGGTGGAAGCATACCTGCGGATCACGGCTGGCAGCTGTTCCGGCTGCTCGCCGAGCAGCTGGACTGGCTGGAAGCCGAGCCCGAAGCCGGGGTGCATCCGATCCGCGGCTCGCGCGCAGTGGCGGGCGAGATCTACCTCGGCGCCCGCGCCCGACTCATGCTGCGGCTGCCGCGCGCGCGCGCGGAACAGTCGTTCGCGCTGTCGGGGACGCGCTTCGATCTCGGCAACGAAATCGAAGTCGGCAGCGCGCATTTGCGGCCGCTGTTCGCCCACGGCACCTTGTATTCGCAGTTCGCCACCACGGGAACGCCCGATGAGGCCGTGTTCCAGCGCAACGTCAGCACACAGCTGCAGCGCGCCGGCATCCGCTGCAAAATAATTTGCGGCAGGATGCGCCGGGCGCAAACGCAGGGCGCGGAGATCGTCGGCTTCAGCCTGATGCTGCACGAACTCTCGCCCGAGCATTCGCTCAGGATGCAGGCAACCGGCCTGGGCGCGGGGCGCAAGCTCGGCTGCGGGCTTTTCGTGCCGCATAAATCGGCCGCGGCGGTCGGCGCATGATGGCCACACGATCGAACACCGGCATGTTCGCGTAAGCGAGAGGAGTTTCCATGAGTGCGCAAAAGAAGAATTCCGACAGACCACTGGTCACGCTGGATCTGTGCGGCCTGAATTGCCCGGCGCCGCTGCTAGGCGCGAAGCACGTGGTCGACGATCTGCAGCCGGGGCAGGTGATGCAGCTGATTTCGGATTGCCCGGGCACGCCGGACGACCTGTTCGCCTGGAGCCGGCATACCGGCAACGAGGTGATCGCCACCGACAAGCTTGGCGGACGCAAGGTCGCATACACCATCAAGCGCGGCGCGAGCGGCGCAGGCCGGCCGACGGCGAACGTGACGCTGGATATGAGCGGCGTCAGCTGTCCCGGTCCGATCGTCGAGGCGAAGAAGCTGCTCGACGGCATGAAGGCGGGCGAAGTCCTGCTTCTGGTGAGCAACTGCCCGGGATCGCCCGACGACGTCAGTTCGTGGACAAGATCGACCGGACTGGAACTCCTCGCCAAGCAGGAAGTGGCGCCCGGCAGCTACGAGTTTTTCATCCGCAAGGCATAGGAACCGGGTCTCCCGGCCGATCGACAAGAAACGGAGGATCACAGCATGGGTCATGTGGTTAATGGCGTTGAACTGGAAACCGATGTGGAAGGCTATCTGGTCGCACCCGATTACAGCGAAGAGTCCGTGCGCGTCATAGCGCAGGCCGAAGGCATCGAGCTGAACGACGATCACTGGAAAGTCGTGCACTACCTGCGCGACCAGTACAAGGAGCACGGCCAGACGCCGAACTTCCGCAATATGCTGAAAGACGTAGCCGACCTGATTCCGGGGTGCGACAGCAAGGCGCTCTACGACCTGTTTCCGCTCGGGCCGGCCAAGCAGGGCGCGCGCGTCGCCGGCTTGCCTAAACCGTTTGGAAAAGGCGGGTACTAGTGCAGAGCATCCGCTAGCAATGCAGAGCGAGCGCTAGGGCGGCACCCCACTTGGCCATCCGCATCCGCAGCCACTTCCACCAGGGAGCGGGCGAACGCAGCATGCCCGAGCTGGCCGGCGTCATCGCCATGCTCGGCTGGAAGCTGTCGCAGGACGCCATCCGCCGCATGCGCGCGGCGCAGTTCGACATCGACATCGGCACGCAGTACTTCGACTTCGTGTGCGAGTACCTTGCTTTCATGCTGCACGCGGCCGACCGCCTCGCCTATCGGGCGCTGGACGCCGACAAGCGCGTGGCGTTCACCACCGCACTCGCGCTGAAGCTGGCCGAGGTGGTCGAGGACAACCGCGACATGCTGATCGCCGAACCCGAGCCCGGGCGCTGCCGCCGCCATTTCATCGACCTCGCCAACCTGCGCGGCGCCGATTACGCCGATTTCGCCTATGACGAAAAAGAAGGGCCCGACTTCGGCTTCCGCCGTTTTTTCGGCAGCCGGCTGCTCGAGATCGTGCCGGAGAAGGACCATGCCTGGGTGATCGATCAGATCATGGAAATCGAGGCGCCCGAGGCGGTGAAAGCGCTGGAGAGTACGCTCGCAGGACTGTTCGCCCCTCCGGGCGAGGCGCGCCGGCCCCGGCGTGAACGCAACGTGGGCGAATGAGCCTCGGCATGGATACGCGCGCCGGCGCCGCCTTCGATCTCGCCGACGAAGCTGCGTATCAGGCCTGGCGCGCGCGCAAACTCGCGCGTTTTCCGAAAACGCTGGCCGAACTCGTGGTCGAAGTGCGCGATCCGCGCACGCTCAGCGCGGGCGAACAGCAGGCGCTGCTCGAGCGCTGCGCGCGCGCCAACATGGCGATCTACGCCAGTCCGACGGGAGGCGACCCGGACAAGGAAATTCCGCGGCGGCTCGGCCTGCAGCTGGGCCTGCGCGATCTCGATCCCAACTACCTCGCCGACGACGACGGCATTTCCCCGCTCGCGGTGGCCGAGCGCGCCACGCGCGGCGAATTCATTCCCTACACCAATCGCGGCATCAGGTGGCACACCGACGGCTATTACAACCCGGGCGAGCGCACGGTGCGCGCCGTGCTGCTGCACTGCGTCGAACGCGCCGAGAGCGGCGGCGAGAACGAATTGCTCGACCACGAGATCGCCTACATCCGGCTGCGCGACCGCGACCCCCGGCACATACATGCGCTGATGGCGCCGGATGCCATGACCATCCCGGCGCGCGTCGAGAACGGGCGCATCGAGCGCCCGGCACAGGCAGGCCCGGTGTTCTCGGTGGATGCCGGCGGCATCCTGCACATGCGCTACACCGCGCGCGCGATCAGCATAGAGTGGAGCAGCGATGCCGCCACCAAGGCCGCGCTGGCGGCGCTCGAAGACATCCTTGGCGCGGCTTCGCCCTGGGTTTTCCGCGGACGGCTGGAGCCGGGCATGGGCCTCCTCAGCAACAACGTGCTGCACACGCGCACGCCCTTCACCGATTCGCCCCGGCATCAGCGCCTGCTTTACCGCGCGCGCTACTACCAGCGCATCGGCGCCGGCTGACATGGTACGGCGCGGGTACTCCCGCCACTGCGGCCGAAGGTAGAATGCTGGTTCTTCAATCCCCGATAGGCAGACTGCCATGAGCGATGCCCTGGATTACCTGGTCAAAGTGCGGCCCGACGCGATTCCGCACTACTTCAAGTTCCTCAAGGAAACCGGCAAGCACCTCGATCCGAAGACGCGCGCGCTGATATCGGTGATCACCAAGGTGCATTCACAAACCGAAACCGGCCTGCGCCAGTACCTGCTGCGCGCGCTGCGCGACGGCGCGAGCCCCATGGAAATCCTCGATGCGCTGATGATGGCATTCCCCGCGCTGGGCCTGGCGAAAATCGTCTGGGCCGTGGACGTCATCCTCGCACTCGACCTGCCGGAATTCCGCCCGGAGAACATGGGCGCCGCGGCACGCTGGCACGACATCGCGCCGGCGGCGCAGGTCGGCGACGGCGCGGCAACGCGGCTGGACTGCGACGGACGCGGCCTGTTCGTCTACCGCGACGGCGACACCTATAGCGTCTATGACAGCCGCTGCCCGCACCAGGTCACCAACATCCCGCACCTCGCGCTCGACGGCCTGGAACTGACTTGCCCCAAGCACCAGTGGGCATTCGACCTTACCACCGGCGCCTGCGTGAAGAAGGGAACCCAGCCGCTGAAGCGCTTCGAAGCGAAAGTGGACAAAGGCCGTCTGCGCGCTTACTGGTAGAGGCTGCCACGGCGCGGAGTCGATTCAGAGCACGAGCTCGGCAGGATCCTCGATCCAGGCGGCGATGGTCTGCTCGGCCGCGGCTGGATCGCCCTGATGCACGCGCAGCAGGCGCTGCGCAGCCTCGTGCCAATGCACGCTGCCAGCCCGCGCGGCGTCGCGCAAGGGAACCAGGCTCCCGCAGTCGCGCCAGTCGCGGTAGGCCTGCGCCAGCAACGGAAACAATTTGCTGCGCACGCCCTCGAAACTGGCAAAATAGAAGTGAATCGAACAGGCGGCGTTGCGCTCGACCAGGCGCGGCAACGTCGACAGGCAGTCAGCCAGGTTGTCGCGCACTGCGCGCGCGAGGATCTCGGCGCGCCGGCCGGTGAACGAGGCGATGAGTTCCCGCCACGCGGGCCCGAGCAGCGGCTCGGCCATGGCTTCGCCGAGCTCGTGCAGGATCAGCGTCTCCGCCTCCTGTTCGGACATGCTCTCCAGGCCCTGCTCGGCATCGGCCGCAAAGCCGTAGCACTCTAGCGCCGCTTTCAGCGCGCCGTCGGCCTTGCGCACGCCCCAGATCTCGATTTTGTCCCAGAGCCAGCGGCGCAGCGCGTCCCGGCGCAGGAACACCGCGCCGCCCTGCAACGCGGCGGGCGGAGCGGTGAGATCGCGCGCATACTCGCACCCCGAGACGAACAGCGCCAGCCCCTGCCGCTCTTCGCGCCGCTCCAATTGCGCCAAAAAGAAATGCGGCTTCCCGAAACGGCCGTAGCCGCCGCCGTAGACCAGGCCCTGCGGCACCAGCGCCGCGTTGATGGCATCGACTTCGAAGGCGTCGTAGCTGTGCTCGCCCACCCGCAGCGGCTCCAGATCCTCGGCCTGCAGCCCGTCCCACAGCGCCTCGCGCTGCGAGATCCAGCTTCCGAGTTCCTGCCGCGGCAGCGGACGCGCCAGTGGAACCTCGTGCTCCCAGCGGTAAAACTCGCGCATCTCCAGCAAATAGTTGCACAGCGTCGTTTCGCGCGCGTGACGCGCGTCGGCAATGTGGCAGTTGCGCTGCACGCTCTGCACCAGCCGGGGAAAATTGGGCAAGGGCATCATGACTCCGGCCGGCGGCGCCGGATTTGATAGGCGACAACCGATTGGACTACGGTGGAGTACGGCAGATTCGCCAGACCGCCGAATTTCCCGGCGGCGACCTGCACCAGGCCATGCACATCCGCGACCTGAGGAAGTTCCTGCGCGCCGGTCGTAAGCGCCGCGGCGGAGCCAGTGTCCGCGCCTGCGGACTCGACCGTCTGCTGCACGCCCCGCAAGCCGCCGCATTGCAGCTTCATCTCTTTGGCATGGGGCAGCGGCGTGTCGACCTGCGTCAGCTTCAGCGCGAACACCGAATTCTGCCGCAGCAAGCCGCGCAACGCGGCGCACTGCGCGCGCGCCGGCGGCGAGGCGCAGGCCACGGCCTCGCGCTCGGCGATGTGTTGCCGCGCGGCCAGCGAGCACGCGCAGCAGCGCGCGAGTATCGCTTTTTCGAATGCGCAGGGTTCCGGATTCACCGTGCCCCGCGTCCGCCGGAAAGCCGATTCGTCCATGTCAGCGGTAGCGCGTGCCGGCGTTCACGGATATGCGCTCAGTCGTCGTCGGGGTTGGGCTGCGGCGCACGTTGCTGGGAAAGCAGATCTTCGGCATGCAGTTCGTTGTCGGCGAGGATCATCTTGATCGAACCTGCCTCGGCGGAGGCCGATTCGGCGCGCAACACCTTGGCGCGCGCGGAGGCGTCGCGAAAAACCGCGTGCTGTTCGAGTTTCTCCAGCCTGCGGATGGGGAAGCTGAACACCCGGTAAATGTAATAGGGCATGTTCAGACGGTCGCGGCGGCGAGCTGCGCCCGGGGGAAACCCCGCTCGAGCAATTCCATCGAGGCGGCGGCGACAAACGCTTCGGTTCCGGCGAGATAGATGTCGAGCGCGTTCAGATCGGCGTGGTCCGCGCCGATGCGCCTGACCAACTCCGCCGCGTCGATCCGCTCCGCGGCGACCGGCACATAACTGAAATTGTCCAGCGCGCCGGCCCAGGAGCGGCACAGGTTGTCGAGGTAATGGCCGGCCGGGCGCGTGGCCAGCCAGTAGAGATGCAGCCGCTCCGACCCCTCCAGCGCCATGGCATGCTCGATCAGGCCCTTGATCGGCGCAAAACCGGTGTCGCAGGCGAGGAACAGGATCGAGCGCGGCGAATCTGCGCGCAGCACGAAGTCGCCCCAGGGGCCGAACAGGGTAACGGCGTCGCCGGCCTTGAGCGATCCGAACACCGTTTGGGCGAAGCCGTCCGCGGCGCTGCGCACCACATGGAAATGCAAATTGCGCTCGTCGCAGGGACAGCTCGCGATCGGCAGCTGCGCCGAGGTTTCGCCGGCCGTCAGTGTCAGGCTCTGCCCTGCCAGAAAACGCAGGCGGTTGCTGCGCGGCGTCTGCAGGTGCAGCAGCATCAGATCGCCGCCGACTGCTTGCATCGCCTTGACTTGCGCGACGATCTGCTGCGGCGGGATATCGCCCGCCGCGGCGGACTCGAGTGCTTCGATCACGAGATCCCCGACCGCGGTGTGCGAGCACATCAGCGTGTAGCCCTGCTGCTTCTCCGCCTCGCTCAACACGTAGTCATGGTGACGCACCTTCTGCACCTGTCCGGACACGACGCGCGCCTTGCACAGTCCGCAATTGCCGTTGCTGCAGCCGTAATTCAGCGCAAGCCCGGAGCGCAGCGCGGCATCGAGGATGGTATCGGCGCCATCGACAAAAAATTCGTGGCGGCTCGGGCGGAGGACGACATGGGCGGACATCACACGCAGCATATCATCCATTACGGTGAGCGCGTTCGGCGCCGCGGTCGCGCCCAGCACGGCTTCCAGATCGCGGTCGAGACGCTCCCCCAGTTTCACCGCGCTCTCCCGCGCTGCATCCGCTCCGCGCGTCTCCTCGTCGCGCAGGCGCTCGCGCAACTGCACCACCATGGCGTGGTAGCGCTGCAGGTGCGCGCGCAGATCGGCCAGTTCGCGGCTTTGCTCGAACAGGCGCTGCGCCAGGATTTCGCTGCTCGGCAGCAGGTGTTGGCGCAAGCGCTTGCCGAAGGCCTCCTCCTTGATCCTGGTGACGCGCTCGAAGCCGGCATTGTTTTCCAGCTCGACCGCCGGATAGAGGCGCGACAAATCCTCGGCGGCCACCATGCCATCGAGGGATGCAAGCTCCCCGCTGCGGATCTTCTGCTGCAATGCGCCGCGTGCCACGCCCACGAGACGCGCCGCCCTCGACAGGTTAAGCAGTTGCCGCATGCCTTGCTTCTGAAGCAGTCGCGCAACCAGGGGGCCGGGGATGAACTACGCTCCGGCCAGCGCGCCGCTCATTTGCGTTTCAGATAGAACGTGTATTCGTTGTTGGCCTCCGCACTCTCCAGCAATTCGTTGCCGGTCTGCTTGCAGAAGGCCGCGAAATCCTTGACCGAGCCGAGGTCGGTCGAAACGATGCGCAATACCTGGCCGCTCTGCATGTCGGTCAGCGCTTTTTTCGCGCGCAGTATGGGAAGCGGGCAATTCAACCCGCGCGCATCCAGATCCTTGTCGAAATTCATGGTCGTCTCCTTGGTGGTGGGTAATCGGTATTGATATCGCGTTTGTTGCCAAATCCGTCCGGGGGGAACGCCGGTCCCATTCCGGATTCTGCAAGGATATCAATGTAGCAGAACCCTGCTCGCGCGCAACCGGCGCGCATCGTGCTCAGGAAATCACCTGGTAATACAGGTTCTGCGGGTGATTCGCCTGAACGAAAAAGAACCAGCGCTCGGCCAGCAGTCCCAGGTATTGCAGCGCGAACGCCGCTGCCAGCACCGGCCAGGAAGCGAGCGTGGTTCCCGCTGCGAGGAAAGCCAGAGGCAAGGGGAATACCAGCAGCAGGAATCCCCACTTCAGCGCGCGCAGCCGGGCGGGCGAACTGGCGTGGAAGAATTCGCGCGTGTTGAACGAGCCCCCCATGAAGCCCTCGGACTTCTGCGCGATGCGCGGGTGCTTGACCCCGATGGCCGTCTGCATTGTCGACTTCGGCCGCAGGCGCGCATTGCGCGCGAGGGAGGCGACGCGCGTAGCCAGGGCGGCGAGCGTGAATGCCGCGGTCCAAAGCGCCAACGGGGCGACCAGGGCAGGCGCCTGCGCCGCCGCCCAGGCCGTGCCCAGCAGGAAGCCCGAGGCGCAGCCGAACAGGGTGTAGTTGATTACGGTGAGCGGTGTATGCCATTCCTGCAGGAACTGGATGCAGGCATAGATCATGCCGGTGCAAATGAACAGCAGCAGGCCCAGCAGCAGGCCCGCCGCACCCAGCGCCAAAGTCAGCTCGCCGGCGCCGCGCAGGTAGTGCGCCAGGCCGAACGCGGCGACCGCGGCCATGAAAGCGGGCAGCACGATCACTTCGCGCGACAGCCACGAGGTGCGCCACATCGCGGCCGAGCGCCACGCCCGTTCCGGCCGGCCAAGATGAAAAAACGAGGCGAGCAGCCCCGCGCCGAGCGAGACGAGCGACAGCGCGCAGCCCAGCGCAAAATATCGCCCTGCCGGCATGGTCCAGGCACCGAGCACCGCACCGAGTTCGGTGAGGTAGAGCGCAATGAACAGGCCCTGCCCCGCGCCTATCAGCGTGGTGAGAAATATGACGGAGAAGGCGGGACGCATCGCGCTTACCAGGTAGTGCTGTCGTCGAGCGACGGCGACCTGACGTCGGGCTTGGGCAGCTTGCCGTCGATCTTGAGCGGATTGTCCACCCGCTCGAGCTCGTCGCGATGCAGCGTGATCTCGGTCTTGCGCCGCGGCAGGTAGTGATTCGCCGGGTGCGTGCCCCACTCCGGCATCAGCGCATAACCGCCCGAATCGCGGATCGCCTGCGACACCGCCGACTCCGGGTCGTGCACGTCGCCGAACAGGCGCGCGCTGGTCGGGCAGGCCATGACGCAGGCGGGCTTGCGCTCCGCCGGCGGCAGTAACTCGTCGTAGATGCGGTCCACGCACAGGGTGCATTTCTTCATCACCTTCTGGTGCTCGTCGATCTCGCGCGCGCCGTAGGGACAGGCCCAGGCGCAGTACTTGCAGCCTATGCATTTATCGTAGTCGACCAGCACGATGCCGTCCTCGGCGCGCTTGTAGCTCGCGCCGGTGGGGCACACCGGCACGCAGGGCGGATCCTCGCAGTGCAGGCAGGACTTGGGGAAATGCACCGTCTGCGTGTTGGGAAATTCGCCCACCTCGAAGGTCTGCACCCGGTTGAAAAACGTCCCGGTCGGATCGCGGCCGTAGGGGTTGTCGTCCGAGAGGAAGCCGGCCGCGCCCGAGGTGTTCCATTCCTTGCAGCTGGTGACGCAGGCGTGACAGCCGACGCAGACGTTGAGGTCGATCACCAGCGCGAGCTGCTTGCTCATTTCCTCATCCCGGCGACGAACGCGAGCCAGGCCTTGCGCACGCTGTCCATGCCCGGCAAGGCGGCAACCGCGGCCACCTGCGGCCAGGACTGCCGCGCCTCGTCCGCGCCGGCCTTGTAGATGCGCACGCGCACGTCGTACCAGCCGGCCTGGCCGGTCACCGGATCGGAATTCGAGATGCGCGCATCGCCCGGGGAGCCCCCACCGCCCGCTGCTCTTCCCGGGGGCGCGGGATGCGGCAACTCTTCGCTGATCAGGTGATTGAGCAGGAAGCCGAGCTCGGCTTCGTTCGCGCCGGGCGCGAGGTTCCACGCGCCGGGCGCCTTGCCGATCGCGTTCCAGGTCCACACCGTGCCCGGCTCCACCGCTTCCGAATAGCGCGCCATGCAGCGCACCTTGCCCCACATCGACTCGACCCAGATCCAGCCGCCGTCCTCTATGCCCTGGGCGCGCGCTACGCCTGGATTCACGAACAGGTAATTGTGCGCGTGGATCTGGCGCAGCCAGGCGTTCTGCGAGTCCCAGGAATGGTACATGGCCATCGGGCGCTGGGTAATTGCGTTCAGCGGGTACTTGTGCGCATCGTTCACCTGCGCTTCGAGCGGCTCGTAGTAGAACGGCAGCGGATCGAAATAAGTTTCGATGCGTTGCGCCAGGTGCGGCGGCGGGCGCCGCTTGGCCGGGCCCCTGCCCTGCGCCGCCATGCGGAATTTCTGCAGCACCTCGGAATAGATCTGGATCACGATCGGATCGGCATGGCGGCGCAGGCGCGCGCGCTGCGCCCACTCGTGATAGCCCTTGTTCCAGTTGCGCATGTACTGGTAGGAAGGCGGCAGCTTGTACTGGAACACGCAGTTGTTCCTGGCGTACATCTCCCACTGGCGCGGATTGGGCTCGCCCTGCATGAACTTCTCCCCGCCCTTGCCGCGCCAGCCGGCGAGAAAACCGATGCCCGAGCCGGGTTCGGTCTCGTAGTTGACGATGAAATCGGGGTAGTCGCGGTACTTGCGGCTGCCGTCGGCGTGGACGAAAGCAGGCAGCTTCAGCCTGCCAGCGAGTTCGATCAGCACCTCCTGGAACGGCTTGCACTGCCCCGTAGGCGGCAGCACCGGCACGCGCACCGAGTCCACCGGGCCTTCGAATTCGGAAATCGGCCGGTCGAGCATGGACATGACGTCGTGGCGCTCGAGGTAGGTGGTGTCGGGCAGGATCAGGTCGGCGAAAGCGGTCATTTCCGACTGGAACGCATCGCACACCACGATGAACGGGATTTTGTAGTCCCCGCTTTCATCCTTGTCGTTGAGCATTTTCCGCACTTCGCTCGTATTCATGCTCGAGTTCCACGCCATGTTGGCCATGAAAATCATCAGCGTGTCGATGCGGTAGGGGTCGCCGCGCCAGGCGTTGGTGATGACGTTGTGCATCAGGCCGTGCACCGACAGCGGGAATTCCCAGGAAAAGGCCTTGTCGATGCGCACCGGCTGGTTGTCGGCATCGATGAACAGGTCGTCGGGTGAGCCCGGCCAGCCGAGCGCGAGCCCGGCAAGCGGCGTATCCGGGCGCACGCCCTCGGGCCCCTTGGGCGTCTTGGCGAGCGGCGGAATGCCGCGCGGGAACGGCGCTTTGTGGCGGAATCCGCCCGGGCGGTCGATGGTGCCGAGCAGGCTCATCAGGATGGCGAGCGCGCGTATGGTCTGAAAGCCGTTGGAGTGCGCTGCCAGGCCGCGCATCGCATGGAACGCGACCGGATTGCCGGTGACCTTGTCGTGCTCCGTGCCCCAGCTGTCGGTCCAGGCGATCGGCAGCTCGATTTTCTGGTCGCGCGCGGTCACGCCCATTTCGTGCGCGAGCCGCCGTATGGTCGCCGCCGGTATGCCGGTAATGCCCTCGGCCCATTCCGGCGTGTAGTCCTTCACCCGCTCCAGCAGCAACTGGAACGCAGGCTTCACCGGCGTGCCGTCGGCAAGGGTGAATTCTCCCAGCAGGTAGGGGTCGGCATCGGGCTGGTGGCAGGGCGCGGCCTGCTCGCTCAGGCGGTCCCACCACAGCATGTTGCGCGGGTACTCGGGGATGTCCTCGTGGCGGCCGGGATCGTGCACCGGCATGCCCTGCGAATCGGACTGCGGATCGAGGTTGATCAGGTAGCCGGCATTGGTGTAGCGCGCGAGGAACTCGCGGTCGTACAGCCCGGTGTGGATGATTTCGTGCGTCAGCGCGAGCAGCAGCGCGCCGTCGGTGCCGGGCTTGATCGGCACCCATTCATCGGCGATGGCCGAATAGCCGGTGCGCACCGGATTGATCGAAATGAAGCGCCCGCCCGCGCGCTTGAACTTCGAAATCGCGATTTTGAGCGGATTGGAATGATGGTCCTCGGCCGTGCCTATCATCACGAACAGCTTGGCGCGCTCCAGATCCGGCCCGCCGAACTCCCAGAACGAACCCCCGAGCGTATAGATCATGCCAGCGGCCATGTTGACGGAGCAGAAACCGCCATGCGCGGCGTAATTGGGCGTGCCGAACTGGCGCGCGAACAGCCCGGTGAGCGCCTGCATCTGATCGCGGCCGGTGAACAGCGCGAATTTTTTCGGGTCGGTGGAGCGGATCTTGGCCAGGCGCTCCTGCAACATGCCGAAAGCCTCGTCCCAACTGATTTCGACGAACTGGTTGTCGCCGCGCGCGGAACCGGGCTTGCGCATCAGCGGCTTGGTCAGACGCGCGGGCGAGTACTGCTTCATGATGCCCGACGCACCTTTGGCGCAGATCACGCCCTGGTTGAGCGGGTGCCCCGGATTGCCGTCGATATAGCGCACCTCGCCACCGCGCAGATGCACGCGTATGCCGCAGCGGCATGCGCACATATAGCAAGTGGTATGCTTGACTTCCGTGGGTGAAGACAATTCTGCTGGCGTTGTCAGGGTCACAATGGTGCGCGTCGCATGCGTGCTTGCCGGAAAGGGCGCTACTTTATAGTAACGTTTTCAGGGCACAACCTGAGAATTCTGATTTTGTCATAAGCAACGATAATTGTTCACACTTATGGACAATGATAAGCTGCTGTTTATTCTGGACTTGCCCTGGATATCTCATGACTGACACGACCCAAGCCATCCCCGATTTCAATTCCGCAGAACGCTGGGTGATCGAATCGGCGCTGAAGGAACGCTATGGCCGCATTGTGCCGATAGAGCTTGCCGACAGCGAACTCAAACTCGATCCGGGTGCGCCCGTGATCACCGCCTGCCCGACGGTTTTCTGGAGTGAGCGCGGCTGCAATTTCCTGATTTTCAAGACCGGCGAGGACCGCTATCGCAGCCAGTTTTTCTATACCGATGAAGAACACTACGGCACCGGCCGCGACGAATACGACGAACTCGCCGAGTGCGTGGGCCTGCTGCTCAAATTGCAGGCCGACCACGAGAAAGAACGCCAGGGCGTGCACACCGGCATGACCGGCGGCCAGATCAACTAGCCATGACACAGTCTCAGGTTGTCATCCCGAGCGACGCGAGGGTTCTGCTTTTGTTCGACAGCAGATTCCTCGGGCTTCCCCCTCGGAATGACAAGCTTATGGATTTCAACCACTCATGACGCTGGAAAAAGCGAAAAAACTGCTCGCGGTGCAGGCCGACTTCGGCGGCTTCTACAATGCCAACGGCGCCAAGCTGATTCTGGCCGAGGTGCAGCGCGAACACGGACAGGTGGCGGTGGATGCGCTCATCCGCGAACTCGAGCTGGAGAAAATTTTCGGCTTCGCACCCGGGACAACGTTCGACGGTTCGCTGCTGGTGAAGAGCAAGTTCGGCTGACCAGGCTCAAGCGGCGTGCTGCGCGCGCCAACCATGGCATGGGGGTTTTACCCAAGATCGTCAATTGCACACGGATGCGCTTTTTATCCGTGTGCAATTGACGATCCGCGCGGACGGGACGCCGGCCGCGCAAGCCCTGTCGCCGCAGCTCGACCCATGCCGCTGTGTTCGCCGGTGTGGCCGAACGAGCATTGCGCGCTCCGCGCGCCAACCATGTTTTCCGTACGGATATAAAGCGCATCCGTACGGAAAACATGGTTACGGGTAAAAAACAAAGGCAGTTCGGAGTTGCTTTTATACAAGATCGCCGATAGAGCACGGATGGCGCTTCTTCATCCGTGCTCTATCGGCGATCCGCGCGGACGGCCCGTCGGCCGCGCAAGCCCTAGCGCTGCAGCCTGCAGGATTTACAAGGTCTATCCGCCTATCAGTACATTCAGTGCACGATGCAAGGGTGCCGTGTAGATAGTCCCACGCGACTCGGCTAAACTTCGTTTGCGTCGAATAGAGAACAGTAACAAGCCGGAGGTATGCGCATGACCGAAGTGGTGGCAACCAATCAGACCATCCTGGTGGTGGGCGGCGGCATCAGCGGCATGACCGCTGCAATCGAGGCCGCCGAATGCGGCAAGCAAGTGGTGCTGGTGGAGAAGTCGCCCACGCTGGGCGGGCGCACCGCGCTGCTGTACCGTTATTTCCCCAAGCTCTGCCACCCGGCCTGCGGCCTGGAGATCAACCTGCGCCGCATCAAGTCCAGCCGCAATATCCGCGTGCTCACGCTGGCGGAGGTCAGCGCGATTTCGGGCAAACGCGGCGACTACAGCGCGACCGTCAGAATTGCGCCGCGCTACGTCAACGAGCATTGCACCGCCTGCGGCGCCTGCGCCGATGCGGTCGCGGCCGAGGTGCCGAACCCGTTCAACTACGGCATGAACAAAATGAAGGCGGCCTACCTGCCGCATTCCATGGCCTATCCGCAGCGCTATGTGCTCGATGCCTCGATCATCGGCACGCCCGATGCCGACAAGGCGAAGGCGGCGTGCAAATACGGCGCCATCGATGTCGCGATGCAGCCGGAAACGATTGAAATCAAGGCCGGCGCAGTGGTCTGGGCCACCGGCTGGCAGCCCTACGACGCGGCGAAAATCCAGCCCTACGGCTACGACCGTTTCGCCAACGTAATCACTTCGCTCGAATTCGAGCGCCTGGCCGACCCGCACGGTCCGACCGGCGGCAAAATCCTGCGGCCGTCGGATGGCAAGGAGGCGAAGAACATCGCCTTCATCCAGTGCGCCGGTTCGCGCGACGAGAACCATCTGCGCCACTGCTCGCGCATCTGCTGCATGGCCTCGCTGAAACAGACTCAGTACCTGAAAGAGGCCTGGGGCGACGCGGCCAAATCCACCATCTACTACATCGACATCCGCGCCATCGACCGGTTCGAGGATTTCTACCAGAAGGTGCGGAAGGATCCGACGGTAGGGTTCCTCAAGTCCAAGGTGGCGAAAGTCACCCAGGACAAGTCGGGCGACGTGATCCTGCACGGCGTCGACACCGAGGGTTATCATCGCTACGAAAACGCGCACGACATGGCGGTGCTCGCCATCGGCATGCAGCCCGCCGTGGCGGGCGCGGACATCCCGGCGGAGATCATCGCCGATTCCAGCGGCTTCATCGAAGCGTCAGTGGCGGAATCGGGTTTCTTCGGGGCCGGCTGCGCCACCAACGCGCTCGACGTCAACCGCGCCGTGCAAAGCTCCACCGCAGCGGCGCTGCGCGCGATACAAGTGATCAACCAAGTAGCTAGAGCAGAGGCATAACCAACATGGCCGACATGAAAACAGCCGCCTATATCTGCAAGGGCTGCGGCATCGGCGAGCGCGTCGACACCGCGCAAATGGCGAAGGTCGCGACCAAAGAGGGCAAGATGCACCTCACGCGCGAGCACGATTTCCTGTGCAGCGCCGCCGGCGTGCAGACCATCCGCGACGATATCGAAAAGGAAGGCGTCACGCACGTGGTGATCGCGGCCTGTTCGCGCCGCGCCAAGACCGAAGCATTCTATTTTCCGAGCGTCGCGCTCGCGCGCGCCAACATCCGCGAAGGCGTGATCTGGGCCCGGCCCGACACCGAGGAGGCGCGCGAAACCACGCAGGAGATGGCCGACGACTACCTGCGCATGGGCTGCGGCGAACTGAAAAAAATGCAGCTGCCGGCAGGCGTTGCTGAAACCGGCCACGCCAAGCGCCTGCTGGTGGTGGGCGGCGGCATCTCCGGCCTTACCGCCGCGCTGGAAGCCTCCAGGACCGGCTACCAGGTGGTGCTGGTGGAAAAATCCGCCAGGCTCGGCGGCTGGGCGGCCGCGCTGCACCGGCGCATGCCGTTTCGCGAACCGTACGCGGAACCGCAGGACACGGGCATGGCCGCACTCATCAAGGAAGTCACGAGCGACGCCAATATCAAGGTCATCACCAATGCCGTCATCGAGAAGACCGACGGCGCACCGGGCCGGTTCAAGGTCGACATCAGCGTGGAAAGCGGCCCGTCACTGACCGAGGAAGTCGGCGCGATCGTCCAGGCGACGGGTTTCACCACCTACGCCATCGCCAAGCTGCCCGAACTCGGCGGCGGCAAGAGCCCGAACGTGATCGATCAGGCGGGCCTCGAACGCCTGGCTGCGGATGCCGCGGCGAAGGGGCAGACTATGCGCCGGCCCTCGGACGGCGGCGAAGTAAACACCGTGGTGTTCGTGCAATGCGCCGGCCAGCGCGACGAGTCCGGCAAGCACCTTTCCTACTGCTCGGGCTTTTGCTGCGGCGCGAGCATGAAGCAGGCGATGTATTTCAAGGACGCCAATCCCGCGGTGGATACCGTGGTGATTTACGACGACCTGCGCGTGCCGGGCAACGGCGAGGACTTCTACCGCAGCGCGCAGAAAAAAGGCGTGACCTTCACCAAGGGCAAGGTCTCCTCGGTCGAAGCCAAAGGCGACGTGTGCGAGGTGAAGTTCCGCGACCTGATACTCGACGAGGATGCGACCATCGCCGCAGCCGACCTGGTGGTGCTCGCCACCGGGCAGGTGCCGAATTCGGGGGTGAACATCGACATTCCCGCGGAAGAAGTGGCGAAGATGGAAGTGAAGCCGGTGTCCATCCTCAACCTGACCTACCGTCAGGGCAGGGACATGCCGCAACTCGCGCACGGCTTCACCGACTCGCATTTCATCTGCTTCCCTTACGAGACGCGCCGCACCGGCATCTACTCCGCCGGACCGGTGCGCCGTCCGATGGACATGGTGCAGGCGGCCGAGGATGCGACCGGCGCCACGCTGAAAGCGATCCAGGCAATGGAGAACGCGGAGCTCGGCCGCGCGGCGCACCCGCGCTCGGGCGACCTTTCCTACCCCATCGTCCGGCTCGATGGCTGCACCCAGTGCAAGCGCTGCACCGTGGAGTGCCCGTTCGGCGCCATCGACGAGGACGAAAAGACCTATCCGGTATTCAACGAAAGCCGCTGCCGCCGCTGCGGCACCTGCATGGGCGCCTGCCCGGTGCGGGTGATTTCGTTCGAGAACTACTCCTGCGACACCGTCGGCGCGCAGATCAAGGCGGTGGACGTGCCCGACGAGGACTCGGAGAAGCCGCGCATCCTGGTGCTTGCCTGCGAGAACGACGCCTATCCCGCGATCGACATGGCGGGCATGCAGAAGCACTGCTACAGCGCGTTCGTGCGCGTGATCCCGGTGCGCTGCCTCGGCTCGGTCAACACCATCTGGATCACCGACGCGCTGAACCAGGGCTTCGACGGCATCATGATGCTGGGCTGCAAGCACGGCGACGACTACCAGTGCCACTTCGTCAAGGGCTCGGAGCTCGCGAGCGTGCGCATGAGCAAGATCGACGACACGCTGAAACAGCTATCGCTGGAGGTTGAACGCGTGATCAGCCACGAGGTCGCGATCACCGACATGGCGCGCGTGCCGCAGCTGATCAACGACTACGCGGCCAAGATCAATGAGATCGGCATGAGCCCGTTGAAAGGATTCGCATAGCCATGGGCGACCTGAACCAGCAGATGTTGGACAAGTACCGCAACAATTTCCTGCGCGAGGTCGAGGAGAAGGTCGACGACGGCGACTGGGTGAAAATGTGCATGCAGTGCGGCGTATGCGCCGGCTCCTGCACCTTCGGCCCGGACTGGGAGCACACGCCACAGAAGATTTTCATGATGATCCGCGCCGGCAAGCGCGAGGAAGTCCTGAGTTCGCATTCGATGTGGCTGTGCACTTCCTGCTACAACTGCATGGTACGCTGTCCGCGCGAGCTGCCGATCACGCACATCATGCATGGCCTCGCGAGCTACGCGCACCGTCTCGGCCTCGCGCCGAAGAACCAGCCGACGCGCGACTTCTCGCTGATCTTCTGGGAGAACTGCACCAACACCGGCCGCGTCAACGAACTCAGAATGACCATCAGCGTCTATTTCAGGGAAGGCTTCATGTCCGGCGTGAAGAAGATGTGGACGCTGCGCAACATCGGGCGCGGACTGTTCTTTGCCAAGCGCCTGAACCCGCTGGAGCTGTTCGTGAGCCACGGCTGCAAGGACAAGGACGGCCTGCGGCGGGCACTGAAGAAGGCCGACGAAATCGAAGCCCGGCGGCGCGGTTACGCGGTCCAGCCGCGCGGTTACAGCAGCTGATTTAAGGACTAGACGATGGCAAAGAGAGAATACGCGTTCTACCCCGGCTGCTCCTCCCAGCTGCGCGGCTCGGCCGCCAACTACCTGGTGTCGGTCGAATCGATGTGCGAGAAACTCGACGTCAAGATGACGCAGATCCCGGACTGGAACTGCTGCGGCGCATCGATCAGCTACGCCGGCTCGAGCGAGCTCGCGCGCCACGTGCTGTCCGCGCGTAACTTCGCGCTGTCCGACAAACATTTACCCGGCCAGGACATCGTCGCCACCTGCGCCGCCTGCTGGCTGGGCGGGCGCGAAACCATAGAAAAGCTCGACGCTTCCAGCCAGCTGATGGCCGACACCAACGAGGCGCTGAAGGAAGCGGGCCTGGAATACAAAAGCGGCACCGCGATACGCCACATGGTCGAGGTGCTGGTCGAGGACCTGGGCTACGAGGAGCTCGGCAAGCCGGTGGTGAAACCGCTCGATGGCGTCAAGGTCGCGGGCTACGTCGGCTGCCAGACCAACCGCCCGTTCGGCATCGCCGGCGAATCCTTCGAGAACCCCATGTACCTGGACAAGCTGATCGAAACCGTGGGCGGCGAAGCGCTGTCCAAGTACGAGGAGAAGGTCAGCTGCTGCGGCGGCTCGCTCGCGTTCTGCGAACCGGAAAAGGCGGAGAAGCAGATCAAGAACATCGTCGAGTCGGCCTACGATAATGGCGCGGACGTGATCTGCACGCCCTGCCCGCTGTGCCAGGCCAACGTCGAGGTGTACCAGTCCGAGATCAACCGGAAGCAGGGCACCAAGCTCAACATGCCGGTGGTCTATTACAGCCAGCTCCTGAGCGTCGCCTACGGCGGCACGCTCAAGGAAGCCGGCCTCGACGGCCACATCATCCAGCCGAAAAAGCTGCAGGAGATCGCGGTCAAGGTGGTCAAAAAGTAAGCCCCTCGCGGTCGCACCGCGCCGGGCGCATTTCAGTTGCGCTTGCGCCCGGCCTGGGCGGCTCGCGCTGTTCGCGCGTTCGCCATCGGGAAACATGAAGCCCGTCCTGCTCATCGTCTGCGCCGCACTCGCCGCCTGCCTCTACCTTATCGGGCTGGCGCTGGACCTGTTCTGGCTCAAGCTGCTGACCAAACCCTGGCCGGTGTTCGCGCTCGCCGCCGCGGTGTGGAGCCAGGCCGGCGCTGGCGCCGGGCGGAAGATCGCGTGGGGACTGCTCGCCGGGGCCGCGGGCGACATATGTCTCGCACTGCCCCACGCCTTCCTGCCGGGAATGATCGCGTTTGCCATCGGCCACGGCCTCTATGTCGCAGCCTTCCTGCAGTGGAACCGCGCGCCGGCGCCGGTCCTGCTCGCGCCCGTCGCCGTCTATGCCGGAACCGGCCTGTGGCTGATGCTGCCGGGAGCCGGCGCGCTGACGCTGCCTTTGCTGGTATACGTCCTGATCATCGCCGCCATGATCTGGCGCGCCGCCGCCTGCGCGCTGGCATCGCGCGCGAACCTGCTCGCGCGCTGGGGTCCGCTCGCCGGCGCGCTGTTGTTCGGCTTCTCCGATATGCTGATCGGCATCCACCGCTTCGCCCAGCCTCTGCCCGGCGCCGCCTTTGCCATCATCCTGACCTACTGGGCCGCGCAAGCCTTGTTCGCCGCAACCGCGATCGAACGCAAGACACAAATCGCTGCTTAGGGATCCTGCGCGCCAGCGAACTCGAGCTCTGGCTTGCCCATCCGGCCGATACTGCGATGGAACTCATCTTGATGTACCCTTTCCCGCCGTGGACCTGAATGGCGATTTCGATCGGCGCGAACTTCTTGACCATAGGCGCCCGAGCGGCGGCAAACGGGGCGGGTATCGACGCTGACAAGGACGAAGCGATGTTGATCGAACACGACGAAGACAAGGAACTGGTGCATACGCGGCAGATCGTCTGCCGCGGCTACCGGCGCAAGGATGGCTTGTGGCAGATCGAGGCCAGCGTCGCCGACGAGAAAGGGCAGCCGGTGCCGTTCAACTCGCGGCCGCAGGTGGCGGCGGGCGAACTGATCCATCACCTGTCGCTTTGCGTCATCATCGACGACGACTATCTGATCCGCGACGTCGCGGCGCAGACCATGGCCGCACCCTGGCCGGCGTGCACCGACATCGCCTCCGACTATCGCAAACTGATCGGCCTGCGCATCGGCCCCGGCTTCACCCGCGCCGTGAGGGAACTTCTCGGCGGCACGCTGGGCTGCACCCACCTCACCGACCTCCTCGGCCAGGTCGGCAACACCTACATGCAGGCCTCCTTTCCGGACCGCCTCGCCCGGCAGAAACTGCACGGCGAAGACCCGCGCCAGTGGCCCGACACGCGCACGCTCGCCTTCGTCGACGGCTGCCATGCCTGGCGCAAAGACGGGCCGGTGCTGGCGGGCGAGTATCCGCAACTGGCGCGCGGGGACGAGCCGGAGCAGGGATAAGATCGGCGCTGGCGCAGCCTCGCCATCGCCTGGCCGGCAGCACAGGCGACGACGCGGTGGATCAGCCTCGCGGCAATAACGCTCACATGCGGACCGGCAACGGCGATTTCCGCGGGCCATTGGTTCGGGTACTTGGTTCGGGCCCTGATCAGGGTGGCGCGACCGGCCGGTTTAGTCCCCTGTCAAGGGTTGTAAAGTGGCTACGAGTTGCAGAGATTCAGTGGACGTACGCATCCTCCGTGCGCATGCTGTAGTGCTTTGCGCGCAATCGCTCACGTACGCGGTCGAGCAAGCGTGGTCACAGCATGACATCCTACGCGGTGGGGCCTATATCAAGCGAGCGTGCAGGGGCCTTTCCCGGTTGACGAGATTGAGCAATCAATGACATGAGCGTAACCTGTCCGTGCTAGACCCCGCTTTTGGGGTCTTCTAAGGCCCCACTGAGGGGCCGACTTCTTGTTGGGCAGATCAAGGACACCATGGCTGACGTTGTCCCCCAAAATGCTGTATCCGCATCTCTCGCCTCGATCGAGGCAAACGTCGTTATCGCAGGCGTCGAGGCGGTCAGTGGCATCTGGGTGATTTATGCGGCACACACGAATCAATGTGTCATTCCTGAACTGGCCGATACGTGGCATTGGTCCTTCGCTTTCTATGCTGTTCTGTGTTTCCTAGGCGTCATCGTTGCCGGCTTCGCTCTGGAGGCTGCGGCTGGTTTGATCGAACGATTGATTACCCGCCCTCTTTGGGGGCGCAACAACGAAACGGCGTGGCAGTGGTACCGTACCTATACAAAGCAACCAGATCTTGCGCATGCTGCGAAGGCGCAGAAGTGGATCTGGAAGTCCCCCCAAGCCTACCAAGAGTTCTCGCGCCGCCGCCTCAGGATCCTTGTTGCTCGTAACACTGCGACCTTTCTTTTGCTCTTCGCCGTGTCTTGGTTGCTGTTTGTATCGTGGTCGCCCTGGCTCCTCGCAGGGCTGTTTGGGGCTGCGATGTTTACTTGGTTGTGGCTTGATGCGCAGAAGGCCTGGAACCTCGCGGTGGACATGGCTGACCAACTCGGAGAGCCATAGCATGCCGTCGCCCAACAAGCGATTCGACTCGAACCCTCAACAGCGGCGCTTCGCGTTCCTGTTTCGGGCCGGTCAATCGCGGCGTTATACGGCTCAATAACTACAGTAGGGGAGAACAGACGCATGATTCTTGATGCTATCCCAGGTTTAAGCAAGCTCCTCGATTACTTTTCGCAAGAGCGTCATCGTCGCGAGGACAAGACGGAACTCGCGCTGAGCGCAATATTTGCAGCCGCGAGTGAAACAAGAATTTATCTTGCGGGCCTAGAGCGCACAGGCCGACGCAATCGCAAAAAAGAGGAAGAACTCTCCCGACTGTGGAACCGCGCAGCGCTGGCATCTAGGCGATTTGACGCTGATCTCACAGATCGATGTCTGATGAAATCGCAATATTGGGTAAGCCCCGAGAAGTGGAGTGCCGATGACGTTGCGGAGAAACGAATCGGAATTGACGCTGTTTACGAAAAAGCGCGGCAGTTATTACTCCGGGCAACGGCATGACGAATGAGCCGTATAACAACCCGCTGCAGGCGACGCGCTGGAGCGAGCATCTTGTACTCAACCATTTCGTTCCCGCGCGCGCCTAAGCGGGAACGTTGGGCGAAACGGCAGGTACTATTCCACCGCATAACATTTGTAAAGGAGAAAGACATGGCGAACAAGAAGTCGGACGAGCAAAACACTACATCTGCGGAAACTGTTTCTACATCACCTTCTGCTGACCCACAGCCCGTCGACGCACAGCTGATCGGGCAACAGAACGAACAGATTGCCGAGTTGAAGGTGCTGATCGGCAACCTCGGCGAGCGATTGACGGCGGCTCAGGCGGTCAATGCGCGCGACGCGGAGTTCAAGGCTGCGGTACGGAGCGTGGAGACAGCGGCCGCCGCCGTCCAGCGCGGCCTTGCGCCCTCAAGCGTCCCTATCGACAGCGGTTGCAAGTCCCTACCCGGGGCTGCGCCCGGGCGCGATTGCGGGTGCGGGCCGTGCGAGTGCGTGAGCTGCGCGTGCTGCACCTTTGAGATATGGATGAGCCACGTGCGCGTGGATCAAATGCAAACCTTCGAGCCCACGGACTCAAACCTGGTGCCGACTATGGTAATGGAGGTGTGGATGTTCGCCTCGATCGATCCCGTCTACAACATCGGCGTCTGCATCCCCACCCCCAGCCCACTCAGCTATATTCCATTGCATAAGCAGATCACCGACCCCTATGGCCCCTGGGAACAGGTGAATCGCAAAGTGGGAACCGCAACAGTCAAGAAGGGCGTGCCGTTGACCGTGCCGTTGCTGTTGACCGCCGTCGAGCGCGAGATCTCTTTGCTCTCAAAGCTCACGCCCCCCGGAAATAGAGATGAGTGGGGCAGCAACACCGGGACCGTGACGCTGGACTGTTGCTACTCGAACTATTCGCCGATCGATATCCCCGTGCTCCTGACGTCCTGGGGGCAGGGAGGTGGCGCGATTACCGGTCGGTTCATCGTGGTCAAGCGCTGTTAGACCGTAAGCGAGATAAAAGCCCATTGTGAAAACAAAGGTGTCAGGAAGCGTTGTTTTCTCCCGATAGGTTCAAAGGCAAAACAAACGCCGTCCAACAAGCGGTTCAATCCGACACGGACAAGCGGCGGGGTTTCGGTTTGCGATGCGTTTCGGCTTCGTTGATTGTCTGTTGTTCATCGTGCCACTTGTCCGTGCGGCTTAACCTGGTCGTTGAGGCTGTAGAAAGACCCTGATTTCGCAAAATTCAAATTAGCAACCTATTGATCCGTAAGATTGCAAGAATGCGAAAACAACCTTTTCTGCAGCCTCGTTAGGCGCCGGAGGAACCGCCGTGCTCAACCTCGCAGCCATTCAGAAGATCCTCGACCCGCTCTTCCCGGGTCTCATCGGTGTGCGCCTGATCGAGGTGTCACCCGAGCGAGTGATCGCAGCGCTGGAAGTCAGGCCTGACCTTTGCACTGCCGGCGGCATCATGCATGGCGGCGCGTACATGGCGTTTGCAGACACGCTGGGGGCAGTTGGAACTATCGTCAACCTGCCTCCCGGTAAGAACACGACCACTACTGATTCAAGTACCAAGTTCATCGCGGGAGCCAGGGTCGGCACTACGGTGAGTGGTGAATGCCTTGCGCTTCATCGCGGACGAACCACGATGGTCTGGCAGACCAGCGTCACCAACGCAGAAGGCAAGTTGTGCGCGGTGGTTACGCAGACGCAGCTTGTTCTGGAGGGCAAGTCGTGAGTCTCGTGCCACGCTCGCAGCGGCCGGCGCCCACCCAACGCTCAAGCGGACACGCACCGGCATGCCGCCTGGCTCAACCGTTCATCCACAGCCCCATGCCATGACTGAAGTAACCGGAATCGACCACATCTACATCACAGTGGCTGATCTTCAGCGTTCAGCGTCCTTCTACGACAAAGTTCTCCTGGAGGTACTCGGCTTCCGCAAGAACCAATTCACGTTGAATGGCGATCCCCACATCCAATACTACAATCGCCACTTCGGCTATGTTCTTCGCCCCTCTCGCAGTTCCGCCGGACACGACGCTTATGCTCCAGGGCTCCACCATTTCTGTCTTCGCGTTGAAACCAAGGCCGATGTCGTTAATGTCGCGAGCGAACTGCGCGCGGCGGGCATCGAAGCTTCGACGGCAAAGCCCTATCCTCAGTACGCGCCGGACTATTGGGCAACCTTCTTCAGTGACCCCGATGGCGTTCGCCTCGAAGTCACAAACTATCGCCAAGAGCGCCGCGATCGCCATGAGAACTGGCAGGTTCCGGGCTGATTTTGGTTGGTGCGGACCGGCCGGAGGCGCCGTGCCGCAATTCACCACCGTGCCGGCCCGCCGCACCGCACGACGCAGGACCTCCCAGGAACGCCGCTTGAATTATGCATATAACGTATATATCATCGCAATATGCGCTTCAAGCACGATCCGGCGAAAGCTGCGACGAACCTGAAGAAGCATGGCGTTTCGTTTGCCGATGCGGAAGGTGTACTTGAGGATCCGCTTGCGATCACTGTCGAGGACCCGGACGCCGAAGGCGAACAGCGCTTCATAACCGTCGGGCTGGGAAGCGCCGGTGAATTGCTTGTATTGGTCTGGACAGAGCGCAACGGCGAGTCCCGCCCGATCTCGGCGCGTCGTCCGACGCGAAAGGAACGAAAACACTATGAGAGCTGAATACGATTTTTCCAAGGGCAAACGTGGTGCGGTGATCCCGCAGAAGGGCAAGACGCGCATTTCCATTTTTATTGACGACGTCGTCCTCGATCAATTTCGGGCGCGCGCGGAAAAAGCCGGGACGGGGTATCAAACCATGGTGAATGAAGCGCTGCGAAAGTACCTTTCCGAAAGCGACCAGCCGGTAACCGAAAAGCTGTTGCGCCAAGTGTTGCGCCAGGAGATGCCCGAATACTTGCGAGGTCTAACCGCCGCACCCACGCGGACGCGCGCAAAGAGCAGCGCGCGCCGCTGATGCGGGACGTCGAGCGCCCGCTGCACCTCGTCCAGGATGCATTTCGCCGGCAGATCCGCCACGAAGCCGATCGGGTCGGACCTCGCCGCGGCGAGCGTCACTTCGTCGTCGAAGCTCTTGTACGCGCAGCCCGCCCGGGCGCCCAGGCGCCGTGCCAGGGTGGTCTTGCCGCATTGGCGCGGCCCGTGGATCAGCACCACAGGCGTATCCGCCAGCGCCTCGTTCAGGAGGGGCTCGGCAAACCGGGAATAATATCGTTCCGTGGCCATTCCGGCTGATTGTAAGGTCAATGTCCGGCTGATTGCAACTTTAGTATCCGGCTATTTGCAACCTTCCAGGCGGCCAGGTGCCGGCCCGGGCTGCGTCCGATTGCCGGCCGCGACTCCGGCTGATTGCAACTTTACCCTCCGGCTATCTGAAACCTGCCGCCCGGCCAACTTTATTGGCGGCCCGGCCTGATGCCTACTCAGTTCTGCGCCAGAAGCGCGAGCATCGCCTCGACATCGACGATCTTGTCGCGCGGGGCGCCGCGCCGCGCCCCGCGCGCGACCTCGACGTCGTCGAGTTGTTTCCAATCGCTGAACGAAACCGGCTGCACGCCGCGCTCGCGCAGCAATGAGACGATCGCATCGCGCCCGGGCAGCGCGCGCGGCGCGAGTCCGGCGCCGTCGGCCACCATGTGTCCGACGACGTGGGCGGACGCGCGCTTGTGCTCGCCGATCAGCCCCTGCGGTCCGGAGCGCGCCCAGCCGACGACGTATTCGTCGGCAATCACGGCGCGGCGCTCGGGATCGACGACGCGCCCGTCTTCGTTGGCAATGACCCGCGCTTTCTCGTCGTAGGGAACACCGTCGATGCGCTCGGCGGCATAGCCGATCGCAGGCAACACCATCCCGACCTCGAGCAGCTCGATCTCGCCGGTGCCGCGTGCCGCGACCGAGCCGTCCGGCCGCACCTCCAGGCGGTTTTTCTCCAACGCGAGGCCCGCCACATTGCCCGCGGCGTCGGCGACGATCTCGGTGGGCGAGACGAGGAAGCGCAGGTGCAGCTTTTTCGCGTTCGCGCGCGGTTGGTGCGCGGCGAAGGCGCGCAGGAGTTTCAGGTTCTTGTCTTTTTCCGCATTGCCGGTGGATTCCCAGCCGGCGTAGCCCGCAAGCTCGCCCGGAGCGACGACCGGGTCCGCCGCCTCCATCCTGCCGAGTTCCTTGAGTTCCGCCGGCGAAAACGCGGCCTGCTCCGGCCCGCGCCGCCCGAGGACGAAAACCTCGCGCACCTGGCTCTGGCGCAACGCCTCCAGCGCGTGCGCGGCGATGTCGGTCTGTTCGAGTTCGGCCGGCGTGCGCAGCAGGATACGCGCGGCGTCGATGGCAACATTGCCGTTGCCGACCACCGCCACGCGCTGCACCGACAGATCGATTTTCGCATCGCGGTAGTCGGGATGTCCGTTGTACCAGCCGACGAACACCGTCGCCGGCGTGCAGCGCGCAATGCCTTCGCCCGGAATGCCGAGACGGCGGTCCGCCTCGTTGCCGGTGGCGTAGACGATCTGATGGTAGTGCCGGCGCAACTCCGCCACCGTCACGTCACGCCCGAGGCGCACGTTTCCCAGGAACCTGAAGGTCGGCCGCGCGGCCGTGGCCGCGAAAACGCGGCTGACGGTCTTGATCTTCTCGTGGTCGGGCGCGACACCGCCCCGCACCAGTCCGTACGGGGTTGGCAGACGGTCGAACATGTCGACATCGACTACCGCGTCGGCGCGCTTTAGCAGCGCCTCCGCGGCGTAGAAGCCGGCAGGTCCCGAACCGACGATCGCGATACGCATGAATTATCTCCACCACGAATAGAAAAATAGGCCTCGCATACTAAACTATCATCAACGCAAGAGCGCCATGTTTCCCGGACGCAGGCAATGACATCGAACTTGCCGATTCTTCCCTGGCCGGCTTGGTAACCCGGGAACTAGGCGCAGGCCGGCGGGGGCACGAACGCGTAGTACTCGCGCTCTATCAGCTGCGCGACGCGGATCGTCGTCAGATCGCCGTACTGCGGCCCGACGATCTGCACGCCGATAGGCAAGCCCTCGGGGGAGAGGCCGATCGGCGCGGCGGTGCCGGGCAGATAGCACATGCCGGCAATGCCCGCCCACCACATCTGCGTCGTCGCCGGCTGCGGCTTGCCGTTTACGGTGATCATGCGTTCCCAGCGCTCGCCCGGCAGCGAATGCGGGAACGCCGCAGTCGCCGCATTCGGACACAGCAGCACGTCCCAGTCGCGGAAGAACGCCGCCCACGCCAGGCGCATCTGGTGCCGCCGGTTCGACGCCGCGAGCCAATCCTTGTGCGGCTGGACGTTGGCACGGACCATCTGCGCGTAGTAGGAGCCGTCCTGCGGATCGAGGCGGTCCTTCGCGGCGAGCATCTGCGCGACGTACGCCGGCGTCTGCCGCGCGGAGGTTGCACCGCGCAGGAGCTGGATGAAGACGCGGTGCGCTTCGCCCGGATCGAAAGCGGGCAGCGCGCGCGCGGACACCTTCGCTCCCTGGCGCGCGAGGAACTGCGCGAGGCGCCCGATCGCCTGCTGCACCGTGGCATCGGTCTCCGCCGTCGGATGGGTGGCCAGAACCGCGACGCGCAGGCCGCGCAGCGTCTTGCGCGCAGGCTGTTGCAGCGCGAGCTTCCAGCCGGCGCCGTCGATTGCGTCCGGCCCGGCCATGATCCCAAATGCCAGTTCCAGATCGAAGGCGCTGCGCGCGAGCGGGCCGATCGCCGATATGTCCGCCGGGTGCGCACTGCCGGGCAGCGCGTGCCCGTCCATGGAGCAAATGCCCCAGGTCGGCTTGTGGCCATAGACGCCGCAGTAGTTCGCCGGGTTGCGGATCGAGCCGCCGATGTCGCTGCCGATCTCCAGGCCGGTGAGCCCGGCCGCGAGCGCGGCCGCTGCGCCGCCGGACGAACCGCCGGGCGTGCGCGCCGGATCCCAGGGGTTCACTGTCTTGCCGTACACCGGGTTGTTCGTTTCCCAGTCGGCAAGCAGCGTGGGCACGTTCGATTTGCCGAACACGTTCGCGCCCGCGCGCGCGAAGCGCTCGACCGCCGCGGCATCGCCCGCGGCACGGTTGTCCTTGTACTCGGCGAGCCCCCAGGTGGTGGGATGGCCCTTGATGTCGAAGGATTCTTTCACCGTCATCGGCAAACCGGCCAGCGGCCCGGTTTTCGCGCCCGCCCGCCCGGCTGCGCGATCGAAGGCGCGCGCGCGTTTGCGCGCCGCGTCGAAATCGAGCACGCACAGCGAATTCAAGGCGCGATCATGGCGCGCGATGCGCGCGGCGTAGAGATCGAGCAGCTCGAGCGCGCCGATTTTCTTCGCGCGCAGCGCGCGGATGAGCTTGGTCGCGGGCCAGAATGCGGTGTCCATTCGGAATTTCTCCTCGGTTAGCGGGCTGTTGAAAAACGCTTCCCCGACACGAAAGTGCGCCTCGTCACGACGTTCTCCCGCAGGGGAGCGCCTTTCAATAGCCCTGACTTGGGGGATCTTGAGATACACGGTTGCGGGGCTTCCCAACCGGCCGCCCGGGATTGCCGCCTTTCGCCCGGAGGCAGCGGGCAGGTGTACCATGGAATCGCGCCGGGCGGGGTGGGCCTGCGCGGCGCACCCAATAGAGGAGTCCAAAATGGCGAAGAGCAAGGAAGGCGTCTATAAGATCGTCGAGGTGGTCGGAATAAGCAAGACTTCATGGGAGGATGCAGGCAGGAAGGCAGTGGAAGTCGCGTCCAAGTCGCTGCGCGACCTGCGCGTGGCAGAGGTGATCAAGACCGACATGAAAGTCGAGAACGGCAAGGTGACCGCTTACCGCACGCGGGTATCGCTGTCGTTCAAGTACGAGGCCTGAGTCCGCGCACGCATGCGCGCGAGAGCTTCCGGAACAGCACGCAAAAGGGAAAACCCAGGGGAAAAGGCAGGGGAGAAGGCCGGGGAAAAGGGGGTCAGGACAACATTTCCTCCTGACCTCCTTTTCCGTGTCAACCGCCGTCATCCAACTTACCTGTTCTTCTGCAGCATCTTCCCCATCATTTGGCGCAAGGCGTTGATGGTCTTCAACACAGCGTTCGATGACCGCAGGGATCATTGGGGGCACCGCTCCTCGTCTTGCGTTCAGTAGTGCGGCGGAATCTCGTCGCCCGGGCTCTCCGCCTCCGCCGGCACCGCTTCCCGCAGTTGCTGGCGCAGGGCGCGAATATCCTGCTGCAACTGATCGATCTGCTGTTGCTGGCGATATACCGTATGGTTGAGCGCATCGAGCAGGTCTTCGGCCAGACTGATCTTCGCCTCGAGCTCGTTCAATCGGGACTCCATGATTCGCTTCAGGCCTTCGACAGATCCAGCTCCGCATGAAACTCCGATTCAACCCGCTTCAGCTTGAAACCGATCTTGCGTGACACGCGCTGCATGGCGACGTTGTCGTTCAGTATTGAAGCGACGATGCGTTTGAGCTTTTCATCGCGCCCGATCTGCACCAGGCGGCGCAGCAACTCGCCGCCGAAACCGTGACCCTGATAGGCGTCGCTGACGAGAATGGCGAACTCAGCCTCCGCCGTCTGGTGCAGTTTGCTCAGGCGCCCTATCGCGAGAATGGCGTGCTTGCCTGTGTTGGGGTCTTTGCGCTCGACTACCAGTGCCATCTCGCGGTCGTAGTCGATAAAGCACAGACGCGTCAGGCGTTCGTGCGCGACCCGCTGGCTGTACTGGATGTAGTGGAAGAAGCGCATATACACGCTCTCCTCCGACAAAGTCGCATGGAACTCGACCATCAGCGGCTCGTCCTCCGGGCGGATCGGACGAATGGTGACCGCCATGCCGGACTTCGACGTCCATTCCGACGCATATCGCGCCGGGTAAGGGCGAATCGCGAGTCTGGGCAATTGGTCTTCGGCCATGTCCGGCCCGTGCAGGACAATGCGCGCATCGAGCGCGATGATACCCGCGGCGCCGGGCTCTCCCGCGTCCGGCGGCGGACTGGCCGGGGCGGGCGCCGCGAGCAGCGGGTTGATGTCGATCTCCTTGATCCAGGGCTGCTCCACCACCAGCTGGCTGAACCGCACCAGCAATCCCGCCAGCGCGGCGAGGTCGACGGGTGCGCGGCCGCGCACGCCCAGCAGCGCCTTGTGGATCGTCGTCTGCTCCATCATGCGTCGCGCCAGCGTGGTATTGAGCGGCGGCAGGGCCAGCGCGCGGTCGCGGAACACCTCTACCAGCTGTCCGCCCGCGCCGAACAACAGCACCGGACCGAACTGCGCATCGATGCTGCTGCCGACGATCAGCTCGTAGCCATCCAGCTTGACCATCGGCTGCACCGCCACACCGAGAAAATTCCTGCCGCCGCCCGCGGCAGGTTCGCCCGCCGCTTTTGCCGCGGATCGAATCGCGCGGTAGGCATGTCGCACCGCGTCCGCGTCGGCGAGATTCAACTGCACGCCGCCGACGTCGGTCTTGTGGGTGATCGTGTGCGAGTGCAGCTTGAGCACCACGGGATAGCCGAATTCGGCCGCGCATTGCACCGCTTCGTCTTCGCTGCCGGCGATACGCGTGCGCACGGTCGGGATGCCATAGGCCGCCAGCACCTGTTTCGACTCGAATTCGGAGAGCAGGTTGCGGCCGGACGCGCGCGCGTCCAGGATCAGCTGCCGTACCCGCGCCCGGTCCGGCGCCACATCCGTCGCAGCCGCCACCAGCGTCGGCGTTTCGTACAGGCCGCGCAGGTTGTAGGCATAGCGCCACATCAGGGTAAAGATGCGCGCCGCCGTGTCCGGGTAGCCGAAAGTCGGTATGTTCGCCTGATTCAGAATCGCCTCGCCCGCAACCACATCCTTGCCGCCCATCCAGCTGGCGAGCACCGGCTTGCCCCTGGTCGCGGCGAACTTCGTCATACGCCTCGCCGTTTCGGTCGGATCGGTCATCGCCTGCGGCGTGAGCGCCACCAGCAGCCCGTCGCTGTTCGGATCCTTTACTGCGATCTCGAGCGCCAGAGCGTAGCGCTCCGGATCGGCGTCGCCGAGGATGTCGATCGGGTTGCCATGGCTCCAGTGCGGCGGCAGCACCTGGTTGAGCGCCTCCAGAGTCGGCGCCGATAATTCGGCCAGTTCGCCGCCGAGGGCGATCAACGCGTCGGTGGCGAGCACGCCCGGTCCGCCGGCATTGGTGACGATGGTCAGGCGCGGGCCGGACGGGCGCGGCTGCTTTGCCAGCACCTCGGCCATGTAGAACAGGTCGGCAATGGAGTTGACCCGCAGCACGCCGCAGCGGCGAAACACCGCGTCGAGCACGTCGTCGCTGCCGGCGAGCGCGCCGGTGTGCGATGCCGCGGCCTTTGCCGCCGCCGCCGTGCGCCCCGCCTTGATCACGATGATCGGCTTGGTCAGCGCGACCTCGCGCGCGGCGGAGATGAAGGAGCGCGCATCGCCGATGGATTCCATGTAAATCATGATGCTGTGGGTGTGCGGGTCGTCACCGAGAAAATTGATCAGGTCGCCCCAGTCGACGTCGAGCATCGAGCCGACGGAAACGCAGGCGCTGAAGCCGACGTTCTCGCGGAAACTCCAGTCGAGCACGGCGGTGAGCAGCGCGCCGCTCTGGCTGATGAAGCCGACGGTGCCCGGGCGCGCCATGGCGCTCGCAAAGGTCGCGTTCAGGTGCGTCGCGGGGCGCATCACACCCAGGCAGTTCGGGCCGATCAGGCGCATCCTGCCGCGCGCCCTCTCGGCGATCTGCCGTTCCAGCTCCACGCCGGCGGCGCCCGCCTCCTTGAACCCGGCCGAGATGATGATCGCACCTTTCACGCCGGCCGCGACGCACTCGCTCACAATACCGGGCACTGTCGGAGCGGGGGTGACGATGAGCGCGAGGTCGACCGGCTCGGGCACCTGGGCGACGTTCGCATAAGCCTTGATGCCAAGCACCTGCTTGTGCCGCTTGTTGATCGGATAGACAGTGCCGCCAAACGGATTGCTGATGAGGTTCCAGAGCACGGTGCGCCCGACCCTGCCCTCCTGCTCGGTTGCGCCGATCACGGCAACGCTTTTCGGCGCAAAAATCGCGCGCAGCGAGTCGCGTTCGAAATGCAGCACGTCCAGCGTGCGATCGGCGCCATCGCCCGGCTTGACCGATTCGGGTTTCACTTTGCTCTTTCTTTCCTTGTCGTTCACCTTGTGCTCCTGGTCAATGCCGGAAGGGATAGCCTGGATTCAGGCTCAATTCCCTCAGCTTCGGTGGCTGGCTCGAAACAGCATACCCGCTTCACGCGCGGCTTGCGCCCGCGACCGCCCGGCGCAGCTCGTCATAGTCGCGGGTCACCGGAAACTGCGGAAACTCCGCAGCCACGTTGGCAGGCGGGCAGAACAGAATCCCCGCATCAGCCTCGGTCAGCATACTGGTGTCGTTGTAGGAATCGCCGGCGGCGATGGTATGAAAATTAAGCTCCCTGAACGCCTTCACCGACGCGCGTTTCTGGTCCTGCATGCGCAGCCGGTAGTCGCGCACGCGGCCGCCGGGCTCGACCACGAGCTCGTGGCAGAACAGGGTCGGATAGCCGAGCTGGCGCATCAGCGGCGCCGCGAACTGGTAATAGGTGTCCGACAGAATCACCACCTGGCATTCCCCGCGCAGCCAGTCGAGGAACTCGCGCGCGCCCGCAAGCGGAGCCATACCGGCGATCACATTCTGGATGTCGGGCAGGCCGAGCCCGCGCTCACCGAGGATGTCGATGCGGCCGCGCATCAGCTTGTCGTAATCCGGCTCGTCGCGCGTGGTCCTGGCCAGCTCCGGAATGCCGGTGCGCGCGGAGAATTCGATCCAGATTTCGGGTATCAGGACGCCTTCCAAATCAAGACAGACGATCTGCAATGGAGGCTCCAGGAAGTGAGGTTGGCAGGGTGGGCAGGATGTGGCGGACCGGGAGATCGCTCCCGCTGCGGGAATTGTAATCCACCCGCGGCTTTTGCCCAAGCCTCGATCTGGCGCAGTGTTGATTTAACGCAAGCGGTTCGTACTTATACGTGGCGGGCCGACTCGCGCTTGCTCGCAGCTGCAAAGTTGCGCTGTTGCGCGGACGAGAAACCGTCCGCGCGGATCACCGATTGCGCACGGATAAAAAGCGCATCCGTGCACAATCGGCGATCTTGTGTAAAAGCAAACCCTATCCGTCTTTGTCTTTAACCATAGCCGTGTTTTTTGTACGGATGCGCTTTTCATCCGTACAAAAACGCGGTTGGCGCGCAGAGCGCGCAACGGCCGCCCTGCGCATACGCCCATAGTGAAGACACCGCACGCATAAGCACAATCCGTTCCGGCGCCGCCCGACTCAACTCGTCAAACGCCGGTACACCTCCGCCGTCTTCAGCGGCAACTGGCCCGCGTCGTCGATCAGCACCCAGCTCGCGGGCCCGTACATGTGCGGCAGGTAGTCGCGCGCCTCTTCGTCGATGGTGACGCAGAACGGATGGATGCCGGACTGGCGCGCCTCGATCAGCGCCTGGCGCGTGTCCTCGATGCCGTAGTCGCCGCGGTAGCCGTCGTGGAAATCGTCGGGCTTGCCGTCCGACAGCGTGAACAGGATGCGCGTCTTCGCCTCGACTGCGTTGAGGATGCCGGTGAGATGCCGGATGGCCACGCCCATGCGCGTGTAGTCGCGCGGCTCGACCCCGGCGATGCGAGCACGCACCGCTTCGCCATAGTGCTCGCCGAAGGTCTTGATGCGATAGATGTCGCAGCGCTTGCGCGTCCAGCCGGAAAAGCCGTAGATGGCGTAGCGGTCGCCCAGCGCTTCGAGCGCCTCGCACAACAGCACCAGCGCCTCGCGCTCGCACGCGTTGATCCAGCCCTTGGTCGAGCCGCTCATGTCGACCATGAACATGACGGCGATGTTGCGTTCGCTGCGCCGGCGCTGCACGAACAGGCGCTCGGAAGGCTCGATGCCGCTCGCGCGGTCGGCATAGGCCTCGACCACGGCGTCGAAGTCTATATCCTCGCCCTCCATCTGGCGCCGCAGCAGCCGGTCCTCGCCGCGCAGCGCCTCGAAGCGCCGCCGCAGTTGCGCGATTTGGCCCGCGTAGCGCGCGCGCACCGCGGCGACGTAGCCCGGATCGCCCGGCAGCACGTCGGACTCGAACAGCACGCACCAGTCCTTGCGGTAGTCGCGCCGGCGGAAATCCCACTCGTCGTAGAGCCTGCCGCCCGCGGCGCGCGATTCGCCCAGCCCGGCTGCGGCCTCAGTCTCGGGCAAGGACTCGGCCGCGTAAGCGCCGGGGCCGGAGGCGAGCAGGTACTCCTCCGGGATCTCGCCGAAGTCCTGGATGATGGAGCGCATCAGCCTGGCGACTTCCTCCGGCGGCACCACCGCCTCGCCGTCGATCTGCAGCTCGAACTCCAGGGTTTCGAGCGAACTCTCCACCTCGAGCTCGGCCTGGCCTGCCTGCAATTCGGGCTGCTCCGCCAGCGCGGCCTGGCGCAATTGATCGAGGGCGGTATACAGCGCGCGCCGCTCGTTCGTGATGCGCTCCCCGCGCACCTCGGCCGCGCGCTCAGGATGCAGGCTGCCCATCCAAGGGAACGGTTCGGGCAGCGGCAGCGGATAGAACTCGCGCAGCAGCAAAACGCTGTCGGCGACCGAGCTGTCGGCCTGCGACAAACGTTCCTTGGCCGCAACGAGGCTAGCCGGAAGCTCCGGGCGGAGCGACGCGAGCAGGGCAGCGAGGCCCGGGAAGCCGCGTGCCATCTGGCGCTCCAGCCGGAGCGCCTCGAGCAGGTTGAGCCACGCAAGGGCGCGCTCGGGCACCGCGTAGCCCGCCAGCACTGGCGCAAGATCGAGATTGAAACTGCCGTAACGCGCCTGCGCCCAGTGATGCACCGCGATCGCCTTGTACAGGCGGAAGTTCTGCTCGCGCGCAGGGTAGCGGGCGATGCGCTCGGGCAGGAAAATCGTTTCCGTGTCGGTCCAGGTGTCGCCTGCGGCTTCGAGCTGCAGCCTGCGCCCGGCGAGGCCGCGCAGGAACAGTTCGAGCACGCGCGCCACCTCGGCGAGCGCCACGCCCTCCCCGGCGGCGTCAGTGCGGCGCTTGAAGCCGGCCAGATCCTTCAGCGCGGCGCAGGCCGGGTACAGGCCCTCCTTGTCGTAGGCGTCGAGGGCGCGCAGCAGCCACTTCTCGGTGCCGCTGCGGCCGAACAAGGCGAGGGCCTGCGGCGCCTGCGCCGTGAACTGGTAGCCGAGCTCGGCCACGTTCTGCGCCGCGACCTGGGCCCAGGCGAGCACGAAATCCTGCTGCGCGCGAGGCAGCGGCGCGATGCCCGCCGCAACCGCAGCGGCGCTGCGCCGCGACGACAGCGCGGCACAAAGGATGTCGTCGAGTTTTTCCTCGAGTTCGGCCAGCGAGAGCGGCGTGAGTCCGGCCATGGTCAGCGCCTTGCCTGGGAAGGCCTTGGAGACTTTTTCTAGAATACCGCCGACGCGAGTTCGTCGATCGCGGCGAGCATTTCCGGGTCGTCGCTCAAGGCGAGCGAAATCGCCGCGGCGCAGGCGGCGCGCGGCGCCACGCCGCGCTGCATCAGCTGCGCCGCGTGCACCAGCAGGCGCGTGCTCGCGCCTTCGTCCAGGCCGCTGCCCTTGAGGTTGCGCGTCATGGCGGCGAATTTCACCAGGCGAGCGGCGGTGGAGTCGTCGATACCGGTCTCGGTGACAACGATCCTCGCCTCGAGGTCGGCGCGCGGGTAGTCGAACTCGATCGCGACGAAGCGCTGCCGCGTCGAATGCTTCAATTCCTTCAGCACGCTCTGGTAGCCCGGGTTGTAGGACAGGACCAGCATGAATTCCGCCGGTGCGCGCAGCAGTTCGCCGCGCTTTTCCATCGGCAGGATGCGGCGGCTGTCGGCGAGCGGGTGGATCACCACGGTGGTGTCCTTGCGCGCTTCGACGATTTCGTCGAGATAACAGAGGCTGCCCGAGCGCACCGCGCGCGCGAGCGGCCCGTCCACCCACACCGTCTGGTTATCGACGATCAGGTAGCGCCCCACGAGGTCGGAGGCGGTGAGGTCGTCGTGGCAGGACACCGTCACCAGCGGCCGCGCCAGGCGCCAGGCCATGTGTTCGACGAAGCGCGTCTTGCCGCAGCCGGTCGGGCCCTTGAGCAGCACCGGCACCCGGCTCGCCCAGGCCGCCTCGAACAGCGCCACCTCGCCGCCCACCGGCTCGTAGTAGGGCTCGGTTTCGATGCACTCGAGGTCGGCGTCGAGCCGGCACGTATGGCGCGGATCGTTCATGTGTACATTCGGAACAACGTTCATGCGATGAATCCTGTCAGGGCGGTGAGCGTGGTGTTCATGCGTGTGTACCCGAAGTAAGCTACTCGCAGGAGGCTCTGAGGTGTCTCGTAAATGCGGCCCAACCTGCCATTCACCCGGACGAGGGGCGGCGCGCGGCGCCGCTCCAGAGGGTCGGGTGCAAAGGCTCGCTATGCCGCGGTGAGTTTTATTTTCTCGACATCGGCAAGCTTAACTCGCCGCCGCGCATGCCACAGATCATAGTTGTATTGCATGGCGAGCCAGCTCTCGGGCGTACGTCCGAGCGCCTTGGAGAGCCGAAGCGCCATCTCCGGAGTCACTGCACTCGAACCTTTCAGTATGCGGCTCAGCGTCGAAGCAGCCACCCCGAGCTTTAGCGCGAGTTCCCGACCGCTCAGATCGTTGGGTTCAAGATAGACCCGAGTGATGAACTCTCCCGGGTGGGGCGGGTTGTGCATAGCCATCAGTGGTAATCCTCATAGTCCAGAATGTAAGCATCGCCGTCGCGGAATTCAAAGGTCAGCCGCCAGCTTCCGTTAACCCAGATGGACCAGCGACCCTTTTCCCGCCCCTTCAATGGATGAAGGCGGAAACCCGGGATGCTCATGTCCTCGATTTGCTGGGCCGTATCCAAGGCCGCGAGTTGCATTCGCAGCCGAGGAGCGTGATGCGGCTGGATCCCGGCCAAACTTCCTGACTCAAAAAACTTCTGCAGCCCCTTGTGCCGGAATGTTTTGACCATAGTCCATCATACGCTGTTGCGCACCGCGCAACAACCTGCGTCGGCCTACGGCGGCATAGCGTTTGCGTTCAGCGGCGCACGGCTTCATGCGCGTCCACTGCGACGCATGGTTGGACTGCACCTACACTGATTCACGCAGGACATTCGCCATGCGTGTCTGCCAACCTGGGCCAGTAGCCTTCCATCGCGCCAGCGTATCGGGCGACAACCTAAGACTAATTGCAACTTTTGATTCCGGAGACTTGGGACGTCCACGTGACTTTAGCATGGCGGCCGCGGTGCGGGCGCCAAAGAGCTTGGGCAAAACTTCTTTCGCCGGGCGGGCCTCAGCAATCATCTTCGTGGTCCATTCCGGATTATCGCGGATGGCTTTCTTGGATTTGGGTCGCTTTTTCATATCTCTTCACCTCTCGCCTATTAGCTTTACGCAGACTGATGACCGCGAGGCTTTCCCTCGCGGGGTGTGAACACCACGCTATGCAGGCGATCCTCGATGAAGCCAAGCACGCAATAGCGCCGTTCCCCATAGTCTTGGTGAACGGCGGGCCAGAACGGACGGTTGCAGCAGCGCTACGCTGGTGGCCCGTCCGTTCGACCTGAAGTTAGACTCCCACATACCCTACAGCGCCTTTCTTGGCGCCGGGAATGCATGTAAGCAGTTCCGGGATGAGAAGCTTCAAATCAGCGAGCCGGTTGGACGGTGCGCGTAGTACGATGACCGCGATAGAAAAGGCGGGGAGATTCTGTTGAAAGGAGAGATTCCGGTCGACAGTGACAAATACGTCAAACGCCTTGGCGGCGAGCGCAAGTAACTCCCCATTCTTGATTGTCGACCACCCCATCTGGCGCGCCGTCTTGACCTCGTGACCTACGATATCGCGCGAGAGCCGCCAGTCAACGCATTCGTCGACGAATACCTTCACGAAGCAGCGGCGACTAGACGGTCTTTCGCCTGTTCGAGGAAACTGACGACCTGCTCTCGAGTGACTGAAGGAAAACCGGCGAGAAACTCGTCAATGGACTCTCCGCCTTCAAGGTAGTCAAGGAGCGTCTGTACAGGTACCCGAGTGCCCGCAAAGACCGGGGTGCCACCCATTACATCGGGGCTGCAGGAGATGACTGAAATTTCCATGCGGCCAGATTACTCCCTATTCTGCGTCCGATGCAACCGCAGGAGTCTATTCAGGATAGGGAGAAGCCTCGCGGCTCCCCCCTCCCACGCCACCGTACGAACGGATCACGTATACGGCGGTTCGGCAGATTGAGTCAATGTGCAAAGCATACCGCCACTGCACGCCAACCGAAGCGTCATTTCCAACCGCGCCAACGTCGGCTTCATCCCAGCCACCGAGCTTGCGCCCCGTGGACTCGCCGGATGACCGATTGCGCGCGAAGCACTACCACATGGATGCGTACGTCCACCGACTCGCTGCAAAACCCGTAGCCACTTTACAAGGCAGCCGTGACCGCGCCTGTCTCGTACACCGGGGAGGCCGCATGGGTTCGCAGCCTGTTCATTAGTCGTCCTGGCTCTCGTGCTTCAGGCTTTCGTACTGCGCGTCCTGATCCATAGTCTTGCGTTCGGCGGCATCGCGCTCGGCCTGCTCCACTCTCTGGCGATAGCGCTCGCGCCGCTTTTCCGCCGCGTCGGCCCGTATTGGTATGGTGATCTCCCCGAACAGCGCCTGCTTGAGGAAGCGGAACGCAAAGCGCAACAGCGCCTCGTCGTTCGCCAGCAGGGCCTCCTTTTCCACGGGATCGAGTTCGAACAGATCGGTGAAGCCGGGCGTGGAGATGAAATCGCGAAAACCGTCCAGGTTGTAGCTCGCGAGGAAGAACAACTCCATGCTGCGCTCGGAGGGCTTGCCTATGGTCGGGCCGCTGGAGCGCTTCTTCAGCACGATCTGGCGCCACTCGCGATTGATCGCGTCGTAGTCCTCCAGCCCCTGTTCCTTGCGGTAGTCGCGCACCGTCTGCGTCTTCGCCTCCAGGTGGCCCAGGCAATGGTCCTCTTTCACCACGAAATAAGAATCCTCGTCGGTGGGCGAGTCTTTCTTGCGCATCGACAGCAGGCCGAGCGCGTAGTAGCGGCAGGCAGAGGGCCGGTCCGCGTACACCCCGCAACCCTCGGGTGTGAGGAACACGCAAGCCGGAGACTCGTCCTTGGTCGCGAGTTTCAGCCCCGGCATGCCGTGGCCGTCCATGGCGAAATCGCGCGTGTATTTGTCGAGAAAGTCGCGCGAGGAGAGCCCGAGGCGCTTTTTCAGGCGCAGGATGTCGTAGGGCGCGAGCATGATGTCGATGTTCGAGCAGCACTTGTTGAAGCAGGCGATGCCCTTGTGGCAGCTGAACTGAAAGGTATCGTCCGGCCCAAGCTGCACCGGCTGGACCGGGGTGACCGGGCTGGGATCGCTGTATTGCTTGGTCATGGGCTGGTCCGGCCCGGGTTCGGGCGGTGGCAGGCGTATGTCGATACTCATGGTGGTGTCCGGTTGTGCGGCCAAAAAAACAGGGGGCCTGGGTAGATTACACCCAGACCCCCGACTGGACTAGCGTTTGATCAGCGCAGAGGCTACTTGATTACCTGCACGTACGGCACTTTCTTCAGCGCCCACTTCTTCGTCTTCTTGTCATAGGTGGAATTGCTGAAGCATTTCCAGTTCACGTCGTCGATGTAGTTGTAATCGCAATGGTAGTAGAAGCCAGGATAGCGGGTTTCCTCGCGGAACTGGATGTGTTTCATGTGCGCCTCGGCGGACATGATGCGGTGGTAGTTCTCCCAGGCGCGCAGCAGCTCGTGCAGGTCCTTGGCGCGCATCTTGAGCGAGTCTTCCTTCAGCATTTCGAGCTTGAATTCCGCGATCTCGAGCAGCTTCTTGTTGGTGCGATAGAAGGTACCCACGCCGGCGACGTACTCGTCCATGATTTTCTGCAGGCGGAACTGCAGCATCTTGGGCGTGATGTAGTTCGGGTTGATGTCGATCGCGGTAGTGTAGTCCTTGTGCTCGAGGAAAGTGCGCACCGGCTTGTAGATCTCGTCGACGAGCTCCTGCGTGCTGCGGTCGAGTTCCGGCTTCCAGTCCTTGTTGTCGAGACAGAACTTGACCATCGCCTTGCCGGCAATGCGCCCTTCGGCGTGCGAACCGGAGGAGAACTTGTGGCCCGAAGCGCCGACGCCGTCGCCGGCGGAGAACAGGCCCTTCACCGTGGTCATGCTGCGATAGCCCCAGGACCATTCCTTGGGGACGCCGGGCAGGTCGGTCGGGCCGGACACCCACAGGCCGGCGCAACCCGAGTGCGAACCGAGCAGGTACGGCTCGGTCGGCATGATCTCCGACATGGTCTTGTCCGGCTCGATGTTCTCGCCCGCCCAGATGCCGCACTGGCTGATGGTCATGTCGAGGAAGTCCTCCCAGGCCTCGGCTTCGAGGTGCTTCATCTCCTTCGGCGTCATTTTCTCACTGAGTTTGGCCAGCGCCGCCGGGGTGTCCATGAAGATCGGCCCGCGGCCGTTGATCATCTCCTCGATCATGATGTGGTTCCGGAGGCAGGTGCCCGGCACGCCCTGGCCGTATTTGCCGAAGCGCTTTTCGTCCTTGATGACGTCGCCGCGCAGCGCGTTGTAATCCTCGCCCATGCCGTTCATCACCTTGGCCTTGAACAGCAGGAACCATGCGCCCACCGGGCCGTAACCGTCCTTGAAGCGCGCCGGCACGAAGCGGTTCTCCATCATGGTCATCTCGGCGCCGGCTTCCGCCGCCATCGAATAGGTCGAGCCGGCGTTCCACACCGGGAACCAGGCGCGACCGCCGCCCTCGCCCACCGAGCGCGGGCGGAACACGTTCACCGCGCCGCCGGCGGCGAGCATGCAGGCCTTGAATTTGTAAATGTAGAGCTTGTGCTCGCGCACCGAAAAGCCCGCCGCGCCCGCGATGCGGGTCGGGTCGTTCTTGTCGTTGATCAGGCGCACGACGAACACGCGTTCCTGGATGTTGTCCATGCCGAGCGCCTTCTTCGCCGCCTCGGCCACGATCCACTTGTAGGACTCGCCGTTGATCATGATCTGCCAGCGGCCCGAACGCACCGGCTTGCCGCCGTTGCGCAGCGATTTTTCCTCGTCGCCCTGGGCTTTCCAGATCGGCAGGCCCCAGTCCTCGAAATTGTGCACCGAGTCGTCGACATGGCGGCCGACGTCGTAGATCAGGTCTTCGCGCACGATGCCCATCAGGTCGTTGCGCACGTAGCGCACGTAGTCGGATGGGTCGTTTTCGCCAAGGTAGGTATTGATCGCCGACAGGCCCTGCGCCACCGCGCCCGAGCGCGACAGCGCGGCCTTGTCGACCAGCTTCACCTTGAGGCCGGTGCCTTCGATCCAGCGCGGAACCTCGAATGCGGTGCCGCAGGCGGCCATGCCGCCGCCGATGATGAGCATATCGACTTCTTCTTCGATCACTTCCGGATTGCCAAACGTATATTCAGCCATTGCAGTTTCCCTTTCTCAATTCGGCTTGGGCTAAACCCTGTAGCCCTCTGCCGCAAAAAAGTTGCAGCCTGAAGCGCAAGCACCGGATGCAGACTTCACCCGGTTTCACTCCGCAAGCTCCCCGATTGGTTTCTTACGCCTTTACGAACTGGCTGCGGTCGCCCGCGTGCAAGCTCTTGGTGAACAGCACTTCGTCATTGGCGATGTCGGCCATATTCGCCTTCGGCTTGCCGCCGTAGGGATCGGCCGAGCCTTCCGGCGTGGTGCGGATCGGGAACTTGAAACGCTTCA